>Ga0160496_1000008_pt1 | contig 544690 bp, 493 predicted proteins | sample DIDPMG_2_FD_108231 | JGI IMG/M metagenome (GOLD analysis project Ga0160496, IMG submission 108231) | Enriched soil microbial communities from UW Madison campus, WI, USA - DID2937_E24_FP MG | ecosystem: Environmental > Terrestrial > Soil > Grasslands | place: USA: Madison, Wisconsin | collected...
ATGGGCGTCGTCATCTTTTGCGTCGCGATTGCCAGCCGCAACACGGACGGCGTGTTCGTGTTCGGACCAGCAGACAGAGTTTCGATCCGACCCGCTGTTCGTGATCATGAACAAGAGCGGCTGGCGACGGAACTTGAAACCGCGCTCAAGAATCTCGATCACACCGCCGTCCGGGTGCTCATGTAGTTCGTCGACCAGCGCCATATGCGGGCGCGGGCCCGAACCCGTCTTCTTGGTTTCCCGAGATACCGGCCGGAAGAACGATCCTTTTGCCAGATAGGCGATATTGAACTCGCGACCGGGGCCGCCACTTCGCTTCAGCCGCCGGTCAAGGTCCGGCGACTTGTTGACCATCTTGACCGCGTCGCGGAAGAGGACACCGGCCTGCTCTTTCGTTGCGCCCGCGGCATAGATTTCGGCGCCAGGCTCACCATCGGCCATCAGTCCGTAGAGACCAATTCCACCAGCGAGAGGAGACTTTCCATTCCCCTTCCCTTGCTCGATATATGCCCGGCGAAACCTGCGAGTACCATCGAGTCGCTTCCACCCGAAGATGGACCCGATGATGAAGTCCTGGGCCGGCGCCGATTGGAACGGCTCGTTCTCGAACTGGCCTTCACTCAGCTTGAGCCGCGTCTCGAAGAACCGGAGCGCCTTCGCCGCAGCCTCGCGATCGAACGCAATATCCTTGCGGTTGAGATCGTCTAGATGACGTCGACAAGCGTTACGGACGTGTGGCCCGGCTGCGGTCTTCCCAGCGCAAACAGCTTTGGCATATTCGGTCGCCCTATCGACGACCCTTTCAGTCGTCGAAGAACTCGTCTTTCTCTTTCTTGCCGTCATCAAGCACGCGATTCCGCTCGTCTGTCAGGCCAAGCTCGCTCATATAGGCGCGCATCTGACCGTGCTTCGACGCCGGGAAGCTCACCGGCGCAAACCTGAATTCTTGCCAAAGCTCACAGAACGCGATTGCCGCGGCTTCGCGCGAACCATCCAGCCAGGACGCCGGCTCGATGTAGCGCTTCCATGCATCCAGCGCGTGGCTCTTAAAGTGCCTTGGCCGCTTCAGCGCGCCGAATGCAGCGCTCGCGGACTCCACGGCCTTCTTCGCTTCTTCAACATCGCCGTGGCGAGTTGTGCGGTGCGTGCCGTCGACGATTCTCAGATGAGCCGCCTTTGGCTTGGCTCCTCTGGAAGCCATATTAATTATTCCCGGATGTTAATCTGGCTTTGTGAAAGATTTCCGACCCATGCGGTTTCCGCTCCCTACGCCCTAGATTTCGGACTACCCCCCCCTAGGGGCTACAGCGGCCAACCATCATCATCGACGCGAGCCTTCTTCCGCAGCCCGAACTGCTCGCAGGTTCGATCTTGATGGCAGCGCTCGCAAAGACATCGGATGTTTCTCGGATCTTCCGTTCCGCCGTGCGCAAGCGGAACGATATGATCGGGCACGGTTGCCAAGGTATCGAGCCCTTTAGCCTTGCAGTCTCGACACAGCGGCTCGGCAGCGAGCCTTTCAAGACGTAGCGCAACGGCTCGACGGCCGCGAATGCGATTGGGCTCCGGCTCACGGTCGCGGTAACGACGATCCAGCGGCTTGGGCATTCAGTCCGCGATCTCCGAATGAACCTGACCGGCCACGCTTAACGATACCCGCATCGCAGCGACGCGCCGCTCTGCGTCCTCGAATGAATAAGCCCAGACGTCGGCGCCCCAAGTCCTGCCGTCCATCTCGTATGCGAGGGCGAAGCGATACATCGGTCGACCAAACTGGTCGCGCTGGACGTGCTCGGCGTCAGGTCGCTGACGATCGGCCCGGGCTAGATCGAGATTGATTACGGACATGCCAGCTCCGATCAGAATTCTCCGGCGATACCATGCCGCGAAATCGAATTCCGGTCCCAGTTCAACCAACCAAAGCGCTGGAACAACCGATATCCCTCGTCGTTGGTGTTGGCATTCAACGAGGAGATTCATGATGAAGTACGTTTTAGTGATTAGTGCCGTTGCCGCCCTTAGCTTCTCGGCTCCGGCGCTTTCCGAAGAGGTCGGCGTCGGCGTCGGCATTGGCCCCGGTGGAGCCGGCGTAACCGTCGGAGCCGGTCATGACCATGATCGTGACCGAACGATCATCAGGGAGCACCGGCACGAACCCCGCGAAAAAACGGTGATAATCAAGAAGGAACACGAACACCACCATCCCGATCGCAAGGTCATTATCCACGAAGACGATTAACCCACGGGCTTCCTTCGGGAAGCCCTTTCTTTATCGTTGCGCAAGATCGCCAACTGCGATCCTGATGGCGGCTTAGGCACAATCACCTGTCTGTCCGCACAACTCACATGGTGCGGTATCGGCTGGGTCTGACCTGCACGTTAAATTCAATCAGTTGGCCTTTGTTCCCGCCGTTCCAAACTCCATTCACTAGCGCCGGAATAAGCACTTGGCCTGACGAATCGCCTAGCCGGAACCTTGCTCAAAGCCAGCGGTTAGACCTGAAATGAACCCAGTATTCACGATCGGCCATTCTACCCGCATGTTTGACGAATTCGTTTCGCTCCTGCAGAAAGTTGACGTCCGCACAGTCGTCGACGTGAGAAGCGCCCCAACGTCTCGCAAACACCCGCAGTTCGATGGCTACGCTCTTTCCGAAGAATTGAGTGGGTACCAGATGAGGTATCTTCACCTGGAAGCGCTCGGTGGGCATCGCCCTAAGAGCAAGACTGCCCTGCCTGCAACAAACGCGTTTTGGAACAATCAGAGCTTTCACAATTACGCCGACTACGCGATGACCGATAGCTTCCGTGCCGGCCTTGATGCCCTGATTGAACTCAGTCAGAAATCCCTAACCGCCATCATGTGTTCAGAAGCCGTATGGTGGCGGTGTCATCGTCGGATCATCACCGACTATCTTCTTTCCCGCGGCATTCGCGTCCAACATATCTTATCGCCTAAGAGCGTCCAAGATGCTCAGTTCACGCCGGCGGCTCGGCCTTGCGGGGACGTACTTTCCTATCCTGTTTGACTATACGAGTGGGAACTTTCCATCCTGCTGGACGGTTTTGCGACATGCGGTTCAGAATGAAAAAAGCGTCCAAGAGCTGGATGGTATGGGATACGGACGAGCACGCCGTAGCAGTGGTGGACGGCATGCCTGCAATACAATTGTCGGCGGAAACCGCGAAACAGTTTACCGACCTTTTGAACAAACAAGAGCTGAACTCATCGCAAAGAGAGCAGCGCCCGCAGTGATCACACCGGATACTTTCGTAGTGCCTTTGGGGTTGATCGCCGCCACCCTGACTTCGCTCTCATATATTCCTCAAGTCCGGAAGGCGTTTGCCCGAGGATCGACGAAAGACCTTTCGCTGAAAACCTTGGCCATTCTATTTGTCGGCCTGTCGCTGACGGTTTACGGCATACTGAAGTCGGACATTGTGATCGTCGGCGGCAATGCCGTAGGCGCCGGACTAGTCGCCACGGTCCTCCTATGCAAGCTGAGAGATGTCCGCAGTTCGTGATGTGCGATTGCGAGCCCGGACCGCCTGCATCTTAGCTGTATTGAAACTGTTTCACGTGGAGCGACGCTCACGCCTTCACCTGCACAGAAGTGCGAAGCCCGCCGCGGCGTCTGCCGGGCGGGCTATTTCCTTACCGATTTCTGGATGGTTCGATGTATGTCAACATCCAGACCGCAGGTCAACTGCTATCTGTCAGCCTGTGAACGATTTTTCGGATAAGGCTTCCTTTCCCTCAGCGCTCCATATTCGCAATCATCGGAGCGCATCTCCTTTCGCGGATCGAACCGCTCACGCTGGCGTCGATAGGCGGAGCTACGTCGCTCACCCACAGCGTCCCATGCTTTCTTCAAGGCGTCGTGCAGCGTGCTCATGCCGCCGTGCTTGCTGATGGCGCCGATCGGCGCGACGTGGCAGCAATAGTCCTCCAGTGATGTCACGTCGGCGAGTTTCAGCCGGGAGACCAGTTCGCGGGACGACTCATGCGTCAGGATAACGAAGGCGATGGAGCGCTTGCCATGCGAGCATTTCCAGAAGTCCCGGCAGATCGCCCGCTCGATCGGCTTCAGCGCATATCCGGCGCGCTCTATCTCGAAAGCGAACTCCAGGCGCAACAGCAGCGGTTGCCGCGGACGATATGTCATTGGCCCGCCTCCGCGCTGGTCTTGCTGTAGACGTGGCGCACCGGGCCGGCGTGCGGGTGCCGATATGGTGACAGCATCCGGCCGCGGCGTGGAGCCAACGGCAAGTGCACCATCGGCTCATTCGGCGCCACCGGGATCACCTCGCCACCGCCATCAACCTCGCCGAACCAAGGCGCGGCCGGCGCGCTGGGTGGCAGCAGGATGAACTTTTCCAACCCAACCGTTGCTGCAAGCTGGCTGAGTGCTTCCCACCACACGGCATAGTCGGCACGCGCGAGGATGACGGTGGTCGGCGACGGTTGCCAGTCCAGCGGACAATACGCGCCCAGCGAATAGCGATTGCGGCCTTCGCACTTACCCTCGATCATCTCCTTTCCGTTCGCCGAGAGCATCCGCTGCGGTTTCGGTTCTTCGTCGCGCCAGTCGGGCCGCTTCCCGCCGGCGGCACAGACGGTCACCAGCGTTTTCGGATGGAACGTGCCGATCATCATGATGTCGCGCGGGCGATCGCGGAGCGGTCGTTCGCCCCCTGGGCCGAAGAACCCACGCAACGCTCGGTCTCCTGCCTTGCCCCAACCGAATTTCGGCGTCCGCGGCTGCTTGGGTTTGAAGTCGTTGACCGACACCAGACCAGCAAGCGGCCCAGCAATCTGGTCGAGACTGAGCGACCAGTCGATGACGACGGGCTCCAGATTCGCCACCGCCTGCTCAAGGCGCTCAGCGTCAGGATCTGGAAGCCCGAAGTGCGCGTAGCGCTGGGACGATCCATCGCCATCGTCGACGTCGACGCCACCGCGGCGACCGAAATCATTGATCCGGTCCCAGACGCCCTCGGCAGCGGACGTCTGCCGCTTCGACAGTTCGTCGCGCCATGCCCAGCGCAGCGCCATTTCAACGTCGATCTCGGTCTTGATGCGTGAAGCAACGCTATCCGTTTGCTTGGGCAATGCTAGCCTCCGTGAGATGATCGATGATGGCACCGACGATCGCTGTCGGATTGCCGGCGCTGTCGCGTGAAATGGCGCGCTTGATGGTTTCGAGCGGCGTGCCGTGCTGCAGGGCGAGCGACAGCACCACGGCGGCGTCGCGCGCGGTGGCCTGCACGTCCTGCCCGATGAACACCTCGCCGGGCGTACCGTCCGAATAGAAACCCACGGTCACGTAGAACTGCTGATTCCAGAACCGGATCGGAAACGTCTCACAGGCACGGCGCTGCGGCAGGATCTGTCGCGTCATGGCTCGGCGCTCCAAGGGTTATCGCTGAGCGCATGCCATTCCACCATCGTCCGGATAGTCGGGTAGCAGCCGAGACGCCGGCACATGACAAAACCGGCGGCAGTAGCCATAAACCGCAGTTCGCCCACGTCGTCGAACTTGATGGCGGGGATATCCCCGGCCTTAACCTTGGGGTTAACCCTCGCGCACGTCATGAGCGCTCTCCTCGCAATGAGCGAACAACAAGCGTCGCGAGGAAGAACGCAAACATCTCGAGCCCGACAAGCATGGCCGTGCCGGGAAATCCCCAAAGCAACCTCCGAATGTCGCTGACATTCAGATCAGCCAACCCGCTGGAACCTTCCATTGAGCGGCAGGTTCTCACCAGATAAAGGCACGATCTCACATGATAATGATCTCGAAAGCCGATCTGGAATCCCTCGTCCTGACGATGATGCGCAATCACCCGGCGTGCGGCGACTTGCGAAAGATCCGGATTGAGACAGACGCTTCGGGTAGATGGGCCGTGATGCCCGCCCACGCAGCACCCGACTTCCCTATGGAAGTTAGAAAGGCCGCGCGAAAAGCGGAGTTTAACCTCCGTCCCGTGTACGGCATCGCCCCTGATCCGTGAAACCGGATATCCGCCGGTCATGACGCCCTCTCAACCGCTTCGGCCCGATAGGCGCAGTCCGCGCACTCGACCGAGCGCATGTGCCCGACATAGGGCGAACCGCATTGCGTGCAGCGTCGCAGATGGTTGCCGGGTCGCCAGCCGCGCAGCGACTGCCGGCTGTCATGCTTCGCGGCGTCGGCGACTGACTGGCCTGCCCGCTCCGGCGGCAGGAGCACGCGCGGCCGGTCCTCCTCGGTCGGCGGCACCGTGTTAATTTTTGCCGCCCCTTTTGAGGGCGAAGAAATTAACATGGGCGCTTGCGCAGATTTGCGCAGGCATGCACCACCTGCCGATTTCTCGACCACCTGCGGCTTTACGCTCGACCTGCGGGCCTTGAACCATGTGATCGCGAGCGCCTTCCACAACGGCGTGGTCGGATGCGCCGCGCGGAACACGTTCGCTTCGCTGTACGCCTTCCGGCCCATGGCGCTGATCGTCGTCACCAGCGTGGCGTCGCTGATCTGCCCCTGATACTCGGCACCGAACACCAGCAGATCGATCGCCTTGATTTCGATCTGCGTCAGCGGCGCGATCTTGGCCTTAACCGCGACGTTGAGCACCCGGATGGCGCCTACCTTCTCCCGGCCACGGACCACGCTGCCGATGGCCGCAATCGCCATGGTCTCGCCCGGTTGTGGTTCTTTGGACGGCGCGCGCAGCGTCCGGACACCGGCCGCGGCGCAGACTTCCTCGATAGCGACCGCCTCAGTGTCGCCGGCAGCTATGGCCGCAACGTGGATCTGCGCGGTCGTGACCGCGACACGGTCCTTGTTGTGGCCGATGAACGCCGCCGCGCGCTCTTCCCGCTTCGCCACGTCCACGATCATCACCGGAATCGTGGTGATCTCCGGATGCGTTGCGGCCGCAATCGCCGTGTGCTGGCCATCGATCAACTCGAGCCCGGCAGCGGTCATCACCGCTACAGGACAATTGTGCGTCGCTACAAGGTGACGGCCGACAAGATAGAGGCCATCTTCGCGCTCCACCCTGATGCAGGAAACCGGTCGTGATTCCACCGGCTCAACCGCTACGACGCGCCTATACCTGAATGCCTTCGATATTGTACTTTTTGCAGCCGATGCTTTGCGTGACAACCGGAATGGTGGTGCGCTTACATTCGCGAAGAACTGAACTTGCCAGAAGGCTCTCGGCTCACCTTTGTATATCCCGAAGCGTTCAGCGAGCTGCGCCCGCATACCAAGCGACATCACCAGTTCATGCGTAGATCTGGCCAGATCTCTATTGGCGGCGCAGAAGATAGCCCGGCCGTTAGAGCACGATCCGTCCGTATCCATCAGGCCCTGCAACAATGCAAAGCGTTGATGCTCGGCTGCTATCAGATATTCCGGGGGAATGTGTTTATTCTTGTAGACGCCGATCAGTTGCAATCCAGCCGCTAGGCCTTGCCGTCCATTTCCGATACTTAGACGATAGTTTGCCCGCTGAGGACGGGATTGCACGGTACAACCAGCGGCTTCCAGATTGGCGGTCATCTCGACCACATCCTGCCGACCGGCGGTTACCCGGGTCTCTCCTGTTGCCCCGTCGCCTAGCCAAACACCAAGAACATACGGATCAACCGGCAGATACCGCGTCGGCAACTGAACTGGACCAGCCACAGCTAGCCGCGGGTAGCGCCGCGCGGCCGATAATACACTGGCATCAACTTGGCGCTTTAACTCCCACGTTGGCAGGGTTGCCAAGGCGAAATTGCTGCGCGTTTCCTTTGCCTGACCCTCGATCCTTGCGCGCCGCGGGATTTCCAGCGTCCACAGATGGTCGCCACTAACGACAACGCTATAGCCATCGCAAAACGACACCCTGAAACATGCCGCGTTGTTAAAGACCTCTGTCTTAGCCAAGACTTTGGTTGGCTTGCCGTCCGGGCCAAAAACGGTTTCGCCCGGCTGTATGTCGCCATGAGGTTTCCAGCCGCTCGGAGTGAGAACAGGCTCGGACACATCAACCGCCTTGTAGCGAGCCCAATCCCAGCCCGCCACGATCTTGCGGACCAGCTTCATACTGCGCTCGCTACTGTCGCGCTGATAGCCCTCATCGACCAGCAGCGTCCGCGGATCGACATCCTCGAAGATCGGATAGGCGCGCGGCGTCCCGCCGGGTATGACGCCCGGGATCGCAATGGGCTCGATCGGGCGATGGGTCATGTCGGCCCCGCACCGTGAAGCGTTACGTCACCGTTACGATCATCGTTACGTTGACCGTTACGCGCACCGGCACCCGGCAGCGGTCGCGTCTTGTAGATTTCCTGCAAGTCGGCGAGCGTCGGAGCCTTGAACGCCGGCTTCGGCGGTGACGCAGCCTCGATGGCGATCCGGTTTCGCTTGTCGAGATCGTCCGCCATGCCACGCAGCGCGCCGCCAATGACCTTGCGGGTCTCGGCGGCGCGCGCAGGATCTTCCGGCGGCAAGACGCGAGCGTTCAGCACCTGGCGAATTTGATACCGGTCCGCCAGCACCGGCTCCATCAGGTCGGCGACAACCTTGCGAAGCCGCGGTGCGGCCGGTGCGAAGTCGAGGCTGACATCCGCAATCTCGCCAAGCTTGATCTTCCGAAACCCGGCCTGGATTGCCCACAACGGCAGGTCCGCCAGCAGGTCGACGTACTCGCGCGTCGTTGCCGCCGCCTCCTCCTTTGACACCGAGCGCGCCGAGCGGAACGCCACCATCAACGCCGCGATCTCTCGCGCGATCTCGCCGCTCGTCGCTCGAGCTCGGGATTGATCGATGGTGGCAGCGTAGGCGGCGAGGCGTCGACGGACATCAGGCTCCAGCGGCCGCGTCAGGTCGTTGCCGACCAGCGAGTTCTTCGCGTCGAGCAGCGCCGCCCGATCAGCGGGGCTGATTTGGGGTAACGTCGATGATGGTGCCGGAAGCATGATCTCGATCCTCTCGATCGAACTCGTTTAGGATGTTCGCGAATCCGTTGGTGGAGCGCTGCGGGAAGATCGGCGGTCCGGTGCCGCCCTTGATCGCCGCCGAGATGTAATCCATCGGCCTGTCCTTGGACGCCGCCTGCTCAATCGCCGCCCTCGCCTTCGAGACGACTCCGCCCTTGGCCCTCAGCAGCTTGACGATCTGACCACCGGCGTTCTTGCCGAGAACTTCCCTGCCCCGTGCGAACAGTTCCTTCTCCTCGTCACGAGGCGCGTCAGGCGCCCGTTCCGTAGGAACGGAATAATTAGGTGGGTGTGGGTGTGGGTGGTTGGATTTTGCTACACCATTGCTTGAAGCATTGGTTGCAGCATTGGTGGAAGCAATGGTTGACGATTGCTGCTCCGCCGCTTGCTTTGCGGCTTCTCGGGCACGTCTACGCGCCAATGCGGAGGCTTTTCCGCCCCTATGGCCCGCATTTGACCTCTTTTTGAATTTCTCGTCGGATAGCTCAAGTTCAGCATCGATGCGCGAATGCTTCCAGCCCGGCTCAAACAAGGCTTGAAGCGTTGCTACAGCATTGCTCCACTCTTCCGGCGTCAAACGAGCGATCCGCATCAACTGCGCTTCGTCGTCCGGCAGCCCCTCCTTCTGCCAATACTGCATGATCAGCAGCAAGTACGCGCCGTGCTCCAGCGTGCTGAGGTGCTGGGTGTCGCCGAGATAGTCGGCGATGTAGAGCGGCATCCAGGGACGGCTCATGCGCGCCCACTCCGCTTTTTCGGCGAGGGCTTGATGATCAGGTCGAGACCGGCGAGCGCAAGGAGCGCCTTGGCTAAAGCTTCTGCATTGCCTACGGCAACGTGGATGTGTTGGTCCTCGTCAGGATGGTGGCCATCTTGTTTGATGATCACCTCGTCGGATTCTCTCCACGCGGATATTGCCGCCTGTTCGGGGATAATCTCGCTGTCGATGGGCTGGTCAATCATTGATCGCACCTCCGCGTTCGGAGGCAACAAGGATCGGCCACAGGAAGTATTCACCCTCCAGCGTCGCCACCGCGATGACGTTGCCGGCGGTGACGGCGGCGACAATCTCTGTCGACGGGCCAGGGTACTTGCCCGGTAAGTACCCCTCAAAAGGGTACGCAGATTGTGCGGACCCTTCGCCGATTGATGTCGCGCCAAGCGCGCGGGCGATGCCGGCGCTGCAAAACAGGCTGGCGACGTTGTTGGTGAGAGATTTATTCATCGCCCGCCTCTGCCAGCCAAGGCGCTATCCATTCCGCCAGCCCCGCGCAGCGGGACCCCAGCGCGGTCAGCAGCCTCGCGACGCGAGTTCGTGGACCGCGTAGCAAGGGTGGCTTCGAGGCGGGCGATTCTGGTCTTGAGGTCGTGAAGTTCATTGGCTGCCGCCCTCTCGCGCTTGATACGCAGCGCCTCGTTCAACTGAGAAATTTCGAAATCTTCGACGCGCCGAGCCTTGCGGTACCAAAGGTCGAACGCTCGCCAGTAGCTGAGCCCGGCAGCGTGCGCGGCCCTGTCAATGGCGCGCTTGACCTTGTCGCCATACGGCGCCGGCTCAGAAAGTTCGCGCAGCATCTCGGCTGCATCGTCGATGGATAGAGCTGTCATCCAGCACCTCCAAAACCCGTAGGAATTTTATCTCCCAACGAAATTGGGAATGTTCCTCTGGCCCTCCCAAGGTTTTGGTCCGACGCTTTCGTCATCGATTTTCAAACCACTTTCGCGAGGTCAGAATGAAACGCGCAGTCAACAATGCCCGGCACAGAAACGGGCGTGCAGAAGTCACCCGCCGGCAGACGTTGCCGCGCGATCGCCGCTCACATGATCGGGCGGCGGCGGTGAAACAGTTTCGGGAATGGGATCGGGCGATGCAGCGTCGCCATGGACCGCTGTATTATCGGGCGATGGGGTGGACGGTGCACTGAGGCGCGCTTGGCGCGCGGCGCGCCAAGATTCGAGATTTACGGCGCCACCGCTTACCCGCGAGACTGCGCTGACGATGTCGAGTGGAGGCTCTAGCTCTCCCGTCTCCCAGCGTTGCCATGTGCGAGCAGGGTTTTTGCCACGCACACCAACAAGCCGAGCGGCTCGCTCAAGGGTGAGTTTCTGGTCAATTCGCCAACTGCGAGGGGTGATTTGCATGGCCATATATAGCCACAAACGCTATATTCCTGTCAAATTTAACATAGCGTATTGATATATAGACATAATTCCGGCTGTAGCGAATATAGCTATATGACATCACCACCCAACCAGATTGCAAAGCTCCGAAAAGAACGCGGGCTTTCCCAACAACAGCTTGCCGATAAGCTCGGTGTTCACTGGATCACGGTGAGTAAACTTGAGCGCGGCAAGCAGAAGTTAACGATCGAGTGGATGGATCGAATCGCTGCGGCGCTGCAGGTTGGCCGCTGGGTTTTGCTTGGCAGCACCGACCCGCTCGTGACCGTTCCGATCAGTGGCCAACTGAACAGCGACGGAAACATATCGAGCATAGCAGAGGACCTGCCTCGAACCCGGCACATATATCGTTGGACGCTTAACCACCCCGACGCAATATGGGTAATCGTAGGCGACAGCGGGTTTTCGAACCTTTTCACCAAGGGTGATATGCTGGAGTTTTTTCTGAAGTCCGTCGAGCCACGGCACTACGTGGGTCGATTGTGTTACGTCCGATCCGTCGAAAAGAAGAGTTACTTCGGCCTCCTCGCTAGGGGGTCAGAACCTCACTTGTTCGACATAATTGTCGCCGGCCAGCCGACGATCAAAGACGTTCATGTGGAATCACTCGCTCAATTGACGGCTGCGCTATTCGAGCAACCAGATGCCGTTTACGGCATAGGTCCGGAATTTCCGTCGGAGATTGAAGGGGATACCGTTATATAGCTAATATCGCTATAAATGGGTTGACAGTTACATAGCGTATATGGCTATATTCCTCCCGTCACTCCACGGGAGCAGTCGCCTTGTCCTTCCCCGCCGTCACGATGCGCCAGATCGGTGCCGAGCCCACCCAGGCCGTCAACGGTCGCGATCTTCACGCCTTCCTTGAGGTCGCCCGCGACTTCCCGACATGGATCCGAGATCGGATTGAGACCTACGCGTTCAATGCTGGTGTCGATTACGAAACATTCGAAGGTTTGAGCTCCCCCGTTTCGGGGAATGCAAAAGCGCGGTCTCAGCGCACTGTCGAATACGCGCTGTCGATCGACATGGCGAAAGAACTCGCCATGGTGGAGCGGACGACGAAGGGCCGCGAGGTCCGCCACTACTTCATCGAGTGCGAGAAGCGCGCCAAGGCCGCGACCATCACGGCCCTGCCCGACTTCACCAATCCCGCGGTCGCTGCGCGCGCCTGGGCCGATCAGTGCGAGGGCCGCGCTATCGCTGAGCGGCGGCTGTTGGAAGTTGAGCCCAAGGCAACCGCACTCGACCGGATCGCCAACACCGATGGGCTGATCCTCATCAGTAACGCCGCTAAGACGTTGCAGGTCGAAGTACAGACGCTGTTCGCGTGGCTGATGGCGAACCGCTGGATCTTCCGGCGTCAAGGATCGAAGCGCTACATCGGCTTCGCCGACAAACTCCGCGCCGGCTACGTCAAGCACAAGTACGACGACGTGCCGATGCCGGACGGCACCACAACGCAGAAGGAGCGCGTGTTCCTGACGCCGAAGGGCTTGGCGCGTCTCGCCGTCATCTTCGGTCGGGAGGCGCGGTAATGCCCTATCGCCTCCCAAACATAAAGCGAGGGCGCATGTCGGCCGACGACAAGGCCGAGATTGAACACCTCGCTACGACTATGAAAAAGCCGACCGCGGGGAAGATCGCTGCAAGGATCAATCGCCATCCAGCCACGGTAAGGTGGTTCATGCTCACCCGCGGATTGACCGAGCAAACGCCTGGCCGGGCTCCGCGCGCGTATCAGCGGAACGGGAAGACGATCCATCCTTACGCCGAATCTCATGATGTAAGGATCGAAACTCTCCGCGCGCAAGGCAAGTCTTTTCGGGAGATCGCCGAAGCGATCACTGCCGAGTTCGGCATCGAGCGGAGCGCGCACAGCGTTCAAGTGAGAAATATCCAGCTTTCCGCGAACTCCGACGATCTGCCGTGCACCACGCTGAATGCGGAGCGCGGGGAGATGGAGGCAACGCAATGAGCGACCCAGTACTCAATTCCATGTCCAGCTTGCTCGCAGCATCCGGCTGCGACCTCGGCGACGAGAGAGAAGTTCTGCATACTCTCCAAGCCGCCGGGCATCGTAACGGCGACATCATCGTCCTGTCGGACGAGGCCACAGAGCGCGCTCGTACAATCCGCGCCACCTCCAACAGTTTGGCGGTGTCGTGATGGCTCATTCCACTAAAGAAAGCGCCCAGTCACACACGCCGGGTCCTTGGTTATTTTCGCATCGGATAATCCCCGGCAATCAGAGTTGCATGTACGCAACGCAAATCTACGACGAATCCGGCGAAACTATCGCGACCGCCGCGTGGTATCCGATCCGCATAGACGATCGAACGGTTTCAACCAATCGCGAGGCCAACGCTCGGCTGATGGCCTCGGCGCCGGAGTTACTCGCCGCGGCGAAGCCATTCGCGTTGTTCGACTGGATAAGCCACCGGACACTCAGCAGCCCCGGCACTGACGAGGTCGAAGTTCGTATCCATATCGTCGGTACATCCTTCGAAACTAAGGTCACGGTTGGCGACATCAAGACCCTCTGCGCGTCCGTCACCAAGGCGACGGACTCAGGTAGTGGAGGTGATCAATGATCAGTGACGACTACAAGCGTCTGGCGGATCGCGAAGCGCGGGCTCGCCTTCGTTACCCAGAAGATGACGCTGATCTGGTCCGCGAAAGCAAGCTGATCGAACACGCTCTCCGCGCCGCATCGATGACCCCTGACATCTGCGCCAGCGTTGGCACAATGCGAGAGGCGCTGCGGAGCATGTCCTGCCCACGACCATGTAACGGCAGGAAGGCTGATTGCAGCGTCGGAGAGTGTTTCGACGCGGGCGAATGCGGGTGTGTAGCCCACGCCGCCCTTACGCAAGCAGCAAGCCAACCCGCCGGCAATATCCGGGCCGATGCCAGCCAACGGGTCGCAGACGAAGCGCCCATGGGCGCGAGAAAGGGGCCACAATGAGGACCGTTCGTATCGCACTTTGCGACCTGCCCGCGCTCGTCGCCATCGCCCTTTTCATTTCGTCAGTCGCAGTCTGGTCCGCCATCGCGTGCGGAGCGTGACGGCCGCGTGCCGTCGGAGGATTTGAAATGTTGCAATTGCCTGAAGGCGCGGCGTCACCGGGGCGGACGCCAAACCCGCGGAAGCGCGCCGGCACGCCGATTACTTCAGAGATTTATTGCCCAGTCCTCAAGCTGTTGGTCGAGTACGAATCCCTCATCGCCACCTACAACAAGATCGATGCCGAGGAGCACACCGATCAGATCGTCAGCGATCTAGCGGAGATCGAGAAGCATATGGAAGGCATCGCCGCGCAAGTCATGAACATGACGGCGAAGTCGTTCGATGGAGCGATTTTTCAGATGATGCTGGCCTACAACGAGACGCACACGATGGTGCGTAGCGCGACGCTCATTGAACGCGACGAGGCCCACGAGCGCTTCACCCGCTACATGTATCGCGCGCTGGAACGCATCGGATGCGATTTCGACTGGACGGAGACGCGCAACTACTTCTGCCCAGCGTACTGCGATCCGCGCAAGGAAGGAGCGAAGTGATGCTGCAACTTCCTCAGCGCTCCAGCGGCAAATTCACGAGAGCCGACCTCGCCGAGATCGCCCGCGGCGCGGCGTCCGTTAAACAGCGAAGCAAGTCGCGGCGACCGAAACCAGACCCTATCATCAATCTGGTCTCTCGCTATCGAACCGCCGTCGAGCGCCATAAAGCCGCGATCGCTGACCTGAAGTCTTTCTACGCCTCCCACGATCCGATGGAGGTTAGGCCGGCTGCGGTATATCTGCCGCCGGCTGCGATGCTGACCATCCACGATTCCATCGATAATCGTGAGTTCTTCGCGATTTACGAGATTGAGATATGGGCTGACAACGCACGAAAATACTATCGCGCCATTCTCCGGGGGCGGCGAACGGATGCCGAGTCCAAGACAATCTCCCGGGCCACTGCCAAGGAGCGCATCGCGATCGTTGACAGCCTTGAGCCGCAACTAAAGCGAGCTCTTCGCCGCCAGAAGAAGATCGTAAAACAACGCTGGGCTGACAGCGGCTACCAAGCCCTCACTGATCAGCGTCATCAAACCTACATGGCAATGATCCGAGCACGGAGCGCGTTGCACGACAATCAGGCAATTTCGTTAGCTGGCCTGTCGGCGGTCCTCGGCCTGCTTCAAGAACAGGCTTGGGATGAGACCTGCGGCAAGATGATTGATGGTGCGATGCCCACTCAATGCCGGAAGCTAGTTCTGGCAAATCTGGAGAAGACTGTCGCCGCGTTGATGCCTGAGGAGCAGAAGCAATGAGCGGCACTCCGAACATTCTCGACATTCCCACCCTAGTCGCGCTGGCAAACCGCAACGGCAAAGTGCTCGGCGGGTCGGTGGAGCAAATTGAAGATCTGATCGGCGCCGCCGACGTCGCGATCGCGGTCTGGCAGGACTTCACCCGACCCAATGGCGTCTCCCTGCTGGTGATCAAAGGACAACGCGTGGTGCGCGAGGCCGTGGCGACGAACACCGCCTTTGAAGGCAAGGTCACCGCCATTCCCTGCCGAGAAGAAGCCCAAGCGCGAGCCCTGCTTCAGGTCTGTGGCGAGCGAGATCGGCTGAACTGATATGGTCGGCGAACCCTCAGACGATCCCGACCTCGCCGAATTGTACACCATGGCGCTCCGGTATTTATCGACGACGCCGGACAGGATTCGCGTGATCGAGGACGAGAACACGTTCGCCGCGGCCATCACCTATATGCAGATGGAGAAGCTGGGATGGGTCTCGATCGACAACGATGACGGGATGTTGGTGACGATCACGCCGGCGGGGTTGGCTGCGCTGTCCGGAGAGGTGAAGCATTGACTCGCCGCTTGCCCGCCACCCGCGCAGCGATCCGTACCGCCATCCTGGCCGCGCAGGAGGCCGGCTTGCGTGTCACCGGCGTCCGACCGGATGGCACCGTCCTGACCGCCCCTGATGTGCCCGAGTTTGCGGCGCCGCCGCTCTTGACGCCCGACCCAAAACCCCGCGATGCTCGCGAGAAATTGGGCATTGGGCGTGGCTAGGGATCGCATCCGATATTTCCTGTACCTGAACGGCCGCTGGCGCTGGCGGCCGACCAAGACGATGCGCGAGCATGGCTTCTCGCTGGTCACGATGGGAGCCGGCGGCCCTGACAAGGATGGCGACGGGAATCCCACCGCCAGTGTCGACGACAAGCGGCACGCGCTGCGCCTCAACGCCGAGTGGGACAATATCCGCTGCGGACACGTTCCTCGTCGCGCACGAACCACCCTGAAGCAGTATCCTCGAGGGAGCGTCGGCGACGCCTACCAGCGCGCCATGGAGCTTCGAAAGGCCGCCCGGCTCAAGGACAAAGTCGCTTGGACCCACGAGCAGGAAGCCCGCGACGATTGGCCTCGGGCGTGGAAGTGGCTGGAGCCGATGTTCGGCGATTGCGACCCGCGCACCATCGTGCCGGAGATGTTTCTGCGCCTGAATGAGGTGACCGGCGAGGTTGAGGGACTGATTCCGCAGATCGAGCGCGAGGCGTCGATGTCGGAACGACACCGCACCATCAAGATTTGGCGTGCGCTGTGGAATCGGATGGCCGCGCTGCGCGACGAGAACAACCGCCCCTATTGCGACGCCGGCGCCGATCCTTCGCTGGCTTTCACCAACCCGGCGCCGAACGCACGGCAGGCAGTTTGGTCCGAAGGCGAAGTCGTGCGGCTCGTCAAGCGTGCGATCCGCGAGAAGTATCTCGGGCTAGCGGCGCTGATGGCGGTCGCATGGGACACACAGCTTTCACCGATCGACGTTCGGAGCCTGACGCCCCGCCAATGGCGCAGGGACGGCGCTGGTGCGCTGTTCGAGGTCGATCGTGCAAAGACGGGCCGGTCTGCGTTCGGCACGCTCAGCGCGCGCACTGAGCGCCTGGTCGGGGAATATCTGTCGGACCTCGATGTCGAGTTGCACCAGGACGCGCCGATCTTCCGAACGCGAGGGCGACCGGCCGGGACCGCCGCGGGCGGGAAGCCTTGGGCGCCGCGGCCCTATCTCAAGAACTCGCTGGTGAACGACTTCGCCACGATCCGGATGATCGAGTTCGGGAAAGACGAAAAACGCCAGCTTCAGGACTTCCGACGGAGTGGAACCGTCGAGGCTTTCGTGGGTGGCGCATCGGATATCGACGTCGCCGCGAAGATGGCCAACACCATCGACAAGTCCGACCGGCTAAAGCAGGTCTACAACCCGAAACAGGTCGCGTCCGTGCGTCGCGCCGACGACGCAAGAGCGTCCGGCCGAGCGGTGCTGCGAGAACAAAAAGCGATGGAAAGTGTCACAACTTCGTCGAATGTGACACTTTTGAAAGCGGCGACTACCGCTAAGCCATTGAAATAATGGCGCGAGAGACGGGGCTCGAACCCGCGACCTCCGGCGTGACAGGCCGGCACTCTAACCAACTGAGCTACTCCCGCACGGATCGTTGCCGATCCATTCGTGTCGTGGAGCTGGGACTTAAAGGCGCGGCCATCGCAAGTCAAGCTGGTTTGGAAAGCATCGGGGAAAAGCCTTTGTGGATCGGCCATTTCGCCGGCGATCGCGCGAAAACCCGGTCATTTGCAGGGGAAACAGCATAGTCAGCGTCCCCCCGAATCAACTAAGGCCTGCTACATCTATATTTCTGAGATTCGAACAACGAGGAGGGCCTGGAAATGGCGAAGAAAGCTGCGACCCCGACCACCATCACGCTCAAGCATCTGGCTGCCGCGCTGGCCGAAGAACACGAGTTGTCGAAGAAGCAGGCCGAAGCGATTCTCGGCGATCTCGTCACCCGCGTCACCAAGCACCTGAAGAAGGGCGAGCGTGTCCGCATCGTCGGCCTCGGCATCCTCCAGGTTCGCAAGCGCGCCGCCCGCACCGGCCGCAACCCCGCCACCGGCGAAACCATCCAGATCAAGGCCAGCAAGAAGGTCGCCTTCCGCGCCGCCAAGGAACTCAAGGAAGCAATCTGATCGCAACCCTGGATCGCCACAGGGCTGCGGCCTTGCTTGCGTTCCACGACAGAATTTGCGTTCTGTAACGTCATCCCGGGCCGCCGCCATGCGGCCGCCCGGGGTGACGTTTTCATTTGAGGCGCCCGCGTTAAAACGAGCACTGCATCAAAGGACCCCGCCGTGACATCTTCCCTGAAATTCGATCATGACGTCACCGCGCGCTTCCTTCGCTACGTGGTGATTGACACACAGTCCGATCCCGCCTCACCCACCTGCCCCTCCACCGAGAAGCAGAAGAACCTCGGCAACCTGCTGGCGCGCGAATTGCGCGAGCTCGGCATTACCGACGCGCATCTCGACGAACACGGCTACGTCTACGGCACAATTCCCGCCAACACCGACAAGACGGTGCCGGTCATCTGCTTCTGTTCGCATATGGACACCTCGCCGGATTGTTCCGGCGAAAACGTCAAGCCGCAAATCGTGCAGAATTATCAGGGCGGCGACATCATGCTGCCGGGCGATCCGGCGCAAGTGATCCGTGTGCGTGACAACCCGGCGCTAGCCGATCAGATCGGCAACGACATCGTCACCTCCGACGGCACCACGCTGCTCGGCGCCGACAACAAGGCGGGCGTCGCCGAAATCATGGACGCGACACACTTCCTGCTCGCGCACCCGGAGATCAAGCACGGCACCATCAAGATCCTGTTCACGCCGGACGAAGAGATCGGTCGCGGCGTCGACAAGGTCGATATCAAGAAGCTCGGCGCCGATTTTGGCTACACCATCGACGGCGAGACTGCCGGGCACCTCGAAGACGAAACCTTCTCCGCCGATGGCGCGACCGTCACCATCACCGGCGTCAGCGTTCACCCCGGCTTCGCCAAGGGCAAGATGGAGCACGCCATCAAGATCGCATCGCGCATCGTCGAACGATTGCCGCAGGACACCTGCTCACCGGAGACGACCGAAGACCGCGAGGGCTTCCTGCATCCGGTCGGCATCAACGGCGCACTCGAACAGGTGACGCTGGCCTTCATCGTGCGCGACTTCACCGAGCAGGGATTGCACGAAAAGGAAGCGCTGCTGGAATCGATCGTCCAGGACGTGATGAAGGATTTCCCGCAGTCGACCTACAACATCGACATCACGCAACAGTATCGCAACATGAAGCAGGTGATCGACGCCCATCCGCAGGTGGTGGATTATGCGCTCGAAGCGATCCGACGCGCTGGCCTTGAACCCATCCGTAGCAGCATTCGAGGCGGCACCGATGGGTCGCGACTATCGTTCATGGGCCTGCCCTGCCCCAACATCTTCGCCGGCGAACACGCCTTCCACTCGCGCACCGAATGGGTCAGCGTGCAGGACATGGAAAAAGCGGCCGAGACCATCGTGCATCTGGCGATGATCTGGGAAGAGCGCGCCTGACCGGAGGCGGCGGCTTATCGCTTCCCGTCGCCGCGCATGAAATCGAAGTCGCAGCCGTCGTCGGCCTGCGTGATCGTGTCGTGAAATAGCCGCGCGTAGCCGCGTGCCGCCCATTCGGGCCGCCCTGACTCCACGATGGCCCTGCGGCGGCGTTCGAGTTCGGCATCGTCCACCAGCAGATCAATGCGGCGCTTCGCAACGTCAAGACGAATCCGGTCGCCGGTTCGCACCAGCGCCAGCGGGCCGCCCACCGCCGATTCCGGCGTGATGTGCAGGACGATGGTGCCGAACGCGGTGCCGCTCATCCGCGCATCCGATATCCGCACCATGTCTTTCACACCGATGCGCGCGAGTTTCATCGGGATCGGCAGATAGCCCGCTTCCGGCATTCCCGGCGCGCCTTTCGGCCCGGCGTTCCGCAACACCAGGACATCATCAGCCGTGACATCTAGCGCAGGATCATCGATCCGCAGCGTCATGTCTTCCACCGACTCGAACACCACCGCGCGGCCGGTGTGCTGCAACAACCGCTCGCTCGCAGCGGAGTGCTTGATGACCGCGCCACGCGGCGCAAGATTGCCGCGCAGCACCGCCATCGCTCCCTCGGGGCGGATCGGATTATCGCGCGGGCGGATTGCATCCTGTCCCGGCACCTCCTCCGCACTGGCGACAACCTCGCGCAACGTTGCACCCGTAATCGTCTTCGCTTCGAGATCGATCAAGTCGCCGAGTTGCTTCATCAGTTTCGGCACGCCGCCGGCGTGATGGAAGTGCTCCATGTAGTGCGCGCCGGATGGCTTGAGATCGACCAGCACCGGCACCTCGCGGCCCAGCGCATCGAATGCATCGAGATCGATGCGGTATGACGTGCGGCCCGCGATCGCGGTGAGATGCACCAGCCCGTTGGTGGACCCGCCGATCGCCTGCAACACCACCTGCGCATTGCGAAACGACGACGGCGTCAGCACCTCGCTCGGCTTCGGTCCCTTGCGCTTCGCCATCTCCGCCGCACATTTACCGCTCGCCTCAGCGGAGCGCACGCGCTCGGCATGCGGTGCGGGAATTGTCGCGCTCATCGGCAGCGACAGCCCCAGCGCCTCGGTGACGCAAGCCATGGTACTGGCGGTGCCCATCACCATGCAGGTACCGACCGAGGGCGCAAGACGGCCGTTCACCGCCTCGATCTCGGCATCGTCGATCTCGCCGGCGCGATACTTCGCCCACAACCTTCGGCAATCGGTGCAGGCACCCAGCACTTCGCCCTTGTGATGGCCGACCACCATCGGCCCCACCGGAATGACCACCGTGGGCAGGTCGGCGCTCACCGCCGCCATGATCTGCGCCGGCAAGGTCTTGTCGCAGCCGCCGATCACGATCACCGCGTCCATCGGCTGAGCGCGGATCATTTCCTCGGTGTCCATCGCCATCAGGTTGCGCAGATACATCGAGGTCGGATGCGAGAAACTTTCCGCGATGGAGATAGTCGGAAAAACCATCGGCATTGCCCCGGCCAGCATCACGCCGCGCTTCGCCGCCTCGATCAGCGCCGGCACGTTACCGTGGCAGGGATTGTAGTCGCTATAGGTGTTGGTGATGCCAACGATGGGGCGATCCAGCGCGTCGTCGGAATAGCCCGCCGCCTTGATAAACGCCTTGCGCAAAAACAGCGAGAACCCGGCATCGCCGTAGCTGGTCAACCCTTTGCGAAGCCCGTCCGCCATTCCGCGTGTCCTTCAAGACTGCTTGTTGTTGGCTCAAGTTATAGCGGTTTCACGCAAGCTGGAAACCAGCTCGCGGAGCGAAAGCAGGCCAAAATGAAAGAGCCTCGCGTCTTTCGGTAAGATGCGAGGCTCAGATGGTGCGCGAAAAGATGCGATCGTCGGCGTCAATACAGCCCGCCGCGCGATCCTCCCGTCGTCGGCATTCCGGGGCTGCGGCTCGGCGGCGAGTAGCCTCCGCGACCACCCCCGCCCATGATCCCGCCGCCGATGGAAATGCCCGGCATCGGCGCATAGACCGGCGGCGGGCGGCGGTAGATCACCACGTCGTCATCCGGCTCGGAGGCGTAACGCGGCGGCGGTGGCAGCGACGAGCGGCGCGGCGGCGGCGCGCTAGCACGTTTCTTCGACGGCTTCTCGTGCTTCTCGACCTTCTTGCTCGGCGCGACGGGCTTGCTGCACGAACACGTCGGCGCGGCCGATGCATTGGCCGGTTGCAGCGACGCCATCGCAGCGCTGGCAGCGGGCGCAAACTCAGGCCGGTTGCGCAGCCGCTCCTCGAGCTTGCGCGCGGTAACCGTCAAATCGCTGTCGGGATAGGCCAGAAGGAATGCCCGGTAGCCCGCCGCGGTATTCTCGATGACCGCCTTGTTCCAGGCGATCATGCGCAGATGTCGCGTGAGCCAGGTGCGGGCACGCGGAACGAAGACCGCATCGCTGTACAGCGCGACGAATGCCTCGTAGGCGTTGACCGAGCCATCCGCCACGATCATCTCATGAGCGGCCTCGGGCGGCTTGCCCTTCAACGCCGTTTTCCATTGTTCGAGTGTGCGCTTTTGCTCGGCGGGCTTGGTATCGGCTGGCGCGGCTTCCGTCGTTTTTGCTTCGGCCGGCTTGGCAGATGCATCGCTTGCCACCGCGAAGAAGCGGAAGTCGTCGGTGAGCGAGGAGCTTTCCCACGGAGTCTGGCGGCCATCGGTGGCTTTGTTCACCGACACCCGCACCCGCTTGAAGGCATCCTCGATCGACAACCCCGGCTCTTTGGCCGCCGTCAGCAGCGCCGTGGTGTAAGGGCTGTTGGCACCGCTGCCGTCCTCAGCTTCGGCGCCTGGCGAGGTCGAGAACGACAGGAAGGTGCCCGGCGCGCCGAACTTGGCATCGACGATCGCAAGGCCGCGGCCTGCGGTCTTGCCGATATCCGGGAACGGATTGTTGCGGCAGGCATCCAGCAGCACGATGCGCATCCGGCTCGGAACCGAGGTCAGCGTGTTGAGAATGTCGTTGAGACGAACCGCCTGAAGCGGAATATCGGCCTCGCGCTTGGGATCGATGTCGATCGGCACGAGGAAGTTCTCGCCGTCGATCTGCATGCCATGCCCGGCATAGAACACCAGCGCCACGGTATCCTTGCCCTTCGCCGCCACCTGTGCGGCGAAATCGCTCACAGCCTGACGCAGCGCGTTCTGCGACAGATCCGGCGCGGTGGTCACCTCGAAACCGGCATCGCCCAGAAGCTGCGCCATCGCCTTGGCATCGTTAGCGGGATTCGGCAGCGGCGTCACCGCACGATAGGCCGACTGGCCGATCACAAGCGCCATCCGGCTTTCCGCCATCGCCGCACCGGCGCTCCACAACAGGCCGGCGGCGGCCATCACGCTCAATACGGTCCGGCGAAGCATCACGTCACCCCTCGTCCAGGTTTGCCATCAGGCACGGCCACGCATTGAGCCGGCATCTGATAGGTCGCTGAGAACCATGTCATGGTTCAAGATCGGGGAAGTATGCGACGGCGGCGTCCTATCGGGATGCACGGTGATCGCGCGCGGCACGTTGGTGTATGGAGCGTTAATCGTACCCGGAAATTTAAACCCATCGGCCAACGCTAAATTGAAACGTCTCGTCTAATCTGCGGTCTACTCATCGCAGCCGATGATGACGGAACATTGGGTTGGTCGAGTTAGGACACATCACCTCGCGGCAGCACGGGGCGGCGGATCGTGCCGATACGGCGAAGGCCGACAGCCGCGCGTCGTTTGGACGCGGGTTGATGCCGCTCGCCGCAGTGTCGCGGGCCAGTTGGGACAATCTTGCCGGGCGCACCGTTGAGCCGAATGCTTATTATCTGCCGGATTGGGAACGCGCGGTCGATGCCCACGCCAACGGCCGCACCGGCGCAACGGCCCTGACGGCATGGAACGCGCCGGCGACGGACACCAGTTCGGCGCCTGCGTTGGACGGTCTCGTTCCCGTCGTCTCACTCTGGCAGGCGTATCACTTTCCCCTGCCCGTTCTGGTCAGTGCCGACCCCTATGGGACCCTCGGCACGCCATTGCTGGACCGCCACACGTCATTTGAAGCCGCAACAGCACTGTTGGAAGAAGCCCGGAACGCCGGCGCGCGCGCGCTGCTGCTGCGCGACGTCGCGCTCGACGGCAAGGCGCTGGCAGCCTTCGCCAAGGCCCTCACCCGCGACAATCTTCGGCCGCGCCTGCTGAGCGCCCATGCACGCGCCTGCCTCGATGCGACGCGAGACGCCGACACGCTATTGCGGGACGCATTGGGTGCGCGGAAACTGAAAGAGCTGCGACGGCAACGTCGACGCCTCGCCGACTACGGCGCGGTCCGCTTTGATGTCGCGCGAACGCCCGACGAAGTCAGCCCGGCGCTTGAAACCTTTCTGGCGCTGGAAGCGAGCGGATGGAAAGGCAAACGCGGCACGGCCTTGTTGCAACGTGCCGGCGACAGCCGCTTCGTCCGCACCGCCGCGCCATTGCTGGCGAGAGCCGGCGCGTGCGAGATCGTCTCGCTTCACGCGGGAGCAACGCCGGTCGCGGCCGCCATCGTGGTGCGCCACCAGAACCGCGCTTTCTATTTCAAGATCGGCATCGACGAGACGTTCGCGAAGTTTTCGCCGGGCGTGCAGCTCACGCTGGACCTGACGCGCCATCTCTGCGCCGACCCCTTTATCGCCACGGCCGATTCCACGGCGGATGCCGGCCACAGCATGATCGAGCCGATCTGGCGTGGACGATTGCGGATCGGCGACGTGCTACTCCCGCTGTATCGACGCGATCCGACGGTCGCGATCACCCATGCAGCATTGGCAGCGCGAATCCGTCTGCGCGACGTAGCGCGACGTCTGCGGCCGGATCGCAACCGGCGCACATCAATCACCTGACAATCGGCGCGCAAAAGCTGCGAAGTGTTACTCCGCCGCTTCCGCATTAACCTCCGCCGACACCTGACGGATCGCACGCGCCAACTGCTCCGGCGGCTGCGCCCCGGACACGGCATATTTGCCGGCGAACACATAGGTCGGTACACCGCCGATGCCCTTGTTGGCCGCTTCCTGCGCCTGCGCCGTCACCACGTCGACATCCTCCTCGGTGGCAAGACGCTGGCGAACCGTCGCGGCATCCATGCCGCATTCGGCGGCCGCTAGTACCAGAACTTCCGGATCGGTGAGGTCGCCGCCGTCGCGGAAATACAATTCCATCAACCGCTGCTTGACCGCCGCCGACTTATCGCCGGATGCATCGCGCTCGGCCCAATGGATCAGGCGATGACAATCGAGCGTGTTCGGTTGGCGCTGTACCCGATCGGGCCGATAGATCAGCCCCTCTTCACGCGCGGCTTCGACCACGCGCGATGCGATCTTGCTATAGGCTTCGACCGAACCGAATTTCGTCGTCAGATATTCGTCGCGGCTGATGCCCTCGCGCGGCACCCACGGATTGAGGAAGAACGGACGCCAGTGCACCTCCACCGGCACGTCGGTCACCAACGCCAGCGCACTCTCGATGCGGTGCTTGCCGATGTAACACCACGGGCAGACGACATCGGACACGATATCGAGGGTCAACGGCTTGATGGCGCTCATGACGGGCCTCCTTGCTCTGCAAGGTCTAGACCTAATCAGCCACCCCGGCCGACCGCAAGGCGCTAATTACGGTGAGCGGCCATGTCCTTCAGCTTGGCGACAGTCGCCTGATCCGCCGGGAAGAAGGTTTCGATGGCCAATTCCGACAAGGTGATATCGACCGGCGTGCCGAACACCATCGTCGTCGAGATGAAGCTCAACACCACGCCGTCGTGTCGCAACTGGAACGGGATCGCCACGGCGGCGCTGTTCACCGGGCGTTGCCGCGCCGGAATCGGGAAGGTTTTCAGTTCCTGATAGAGTTTCAACAATTCAGGATCGGCCGTGGCCTCGCATTGGCGATGCAGCCGCTCCAAAAGATGCGCGCACCATTCCGCCAGATTGACGGTGTGCGGCGCCAGCCCTTCCGGATGGAAGCTGAGACGCAAGACGTTGACCGGCGACGCCAGCAGATGCGGCGCGACGCCATCCAGCAGCGCGCCGACCATCTGATTGGCCGCCACCAGATTCCAGTGCCGGTCGACCGCCAGAGCCGGATTGGGTTCGTGTGCCTTGAGCACCTGATCGACCGCCTGACGCGCCGAAGCCAGCGCCGGATCATCGAGGGTCCGTTGCGGAAACGCCGGTGCGAAGCCCGCCGCGACGAGCAACACGTTGCGCTCGCGCAGCGGCACGTCGAGGCGTTCGGCTAAACGCAGCACCATGTCGCGCGAGGGCGCGGCGCGACCGGTCTCGACGAAGGAGAGATGACGGGCGGACACCTCCGCCTCACCCGCGAGATCGAGCTGGCTGAGATGGCGGCGCTGCCGCCATTGCCGCAGATGTTCGCCGATGTGGACAGGCGCGGCGTTGTCCACTCGTGCCGTGGAAAGCTGACTGTTCATGGCAAGAGCCTAGCAGGCCGCCATCCGCCGTTCCATTACCTGCGAGGTCATGGTTTTCACGCGGCCGAACAAAGCCGCGGGCGGCATCACGCCGCACGAAGCGTCACGGAGAAGCGCGGGTCGCGCGCGTCAGGCCGCCCGTGCGCGCTTCTTTGGCGATGCCTTCGCAGCCTTGACCGATTTCGCGCCAGCGCGCCTGTTCGCGGCGGCTTTCGGCGCACGGCTCTTGCTAGGCGTACTGGCCGCCTTGCTCTTATTGGCCGCCACACTCTTGGTCTTCGCAGCCGGCTTTGCGGCTTTGGACTTCTTCGCTTTGGTGGCAGGCTTCGCCGTGGAGGTTTTCGCGGCGCGCGCCTCGGCGCGCTGTTTTGCGCGCTTGCGCTCGCATGAGTCGCACTTGCAGCCGATCGGCTTCAAATACTCTTTGAAATATTCGGTGCCGTAGTCGTAATTGATCTCCTCGCCCGGCGCGATGTTCTTGATGGCGCGGATATGCACGGTGCGCTTGCGGGCACTGACGTCAGACTCCGCATTCGGCCGACACGAATGGTTGATGTAGCGCGCGATGTTCTTGCGCACCGAGCCGTCGATGGTCCAGCGACCATTGATCTGGAACAGATACTTGTTCTCGACCGCGTCATCCTTCTCCTTCCGGCAATCCAGCATGGGGCCGAAGTAACGGATGATCTTCGTTCCCTTCTTGATCGGCTTGGTGGCGAAGAGGCCCAGTCCGGTCTTGGAGCGGCCAATGCGATACGGCTTATTGGAGGAGATAGCGGGCATGGTTTGAAAAATGCAGGCTCTGAAGCGGCGGAGTTGCCGTGAGTCGGCCTTTTATCGCAATTTCCACCGGAATGTCAGGTCTTTCGCCCGAGCGGCCTTGAACCTTCCCCAGTTTGCAGCCGTCCAACGCACATGATGACCGCCTTTCCGTATCTCGCACGCCGTCTTCATCCGCTGATCGTGAGCAGCGCCATCGTTGGCGGCCTGCTCGCAGTTCCGGCCTGCGCTGAAACCTTCAGCAGCGCCTACACATCGACCGCGGAAAAGGATTGCCGTGCCAATGCGACAATCTGCAAAGGTATCGACGGCCTGATCGTGCTGGTGCAGGAAGACGACTTGCGCCGCACCGTTTCGATCGGCCGCACAGCGAAGCAGGCGGAAAAGGAACCCGCGGCCAATCATTGGTTCGGTCCGTTCAACTTCACCGCCGATACCATCGAATGGCGCCGCGACGGTGCGGGCAAACCTTTCGCCACTATTCAACGCTGGTACATCGCCGACAATAACGACACCGACAAGGATGGACGTCCGCGCTCAGCGCAGATGCTGGTGGTAACGCGACTGCCGCCCGGCGCAGTGTGTCACGTTGCCTATGTCGACGTGAAAGCCAATCCCAACGCCAACGACGTGGCCCGCGATGCCGCCGACCAGCTGGCAAAAACCTTCGATTGTGCCAAGGACAAGGTTTCCATCGTCGGAAACAACGGCCGCGCCACAACGTTGGCACGTTAACTGCGTCAGCGCCTCAGCACGCGCGCGGGCCGAGCGGTCCACCACCACGCAACATGACGTCGAGCAACTGATCGACCGTGCTGCCCGCCGGCAGTCGATCGAGGATATCCGACAGGCGCCCGTCGAGCAGCAGGGTGGAGAAGCCGTGCATCATCGACCAGGCGCGCGCGGCATCCGCTGCCTGCCCCAACGTCAGCGCTTCGTTCGTGACGGTCTCGCCCCGCCCTATGCCGACCGCCGCCACCAATCCGGCAAAGGACGCGTTCGCGGCTTCCTTCAGCACCGGATTGCTCATGTCGAGCCGTTCGGCGCGGAACATCAGTTGATACATCGCCGGATGCTCACGAGCGAAATCGAGATAGGCATGCGCGCGCGCCAGTCCGATCTCCGCCCATGACCGCCCCGGCACGACCGCGGCGTTCATCGCCGCGCCGAAACGACGATAACCGATCGCCGCCAGCTCGCTGACAAGTCCGGCGAGATCGCGGAAGTGATGCGCTGGCGCCGCGTGCGACACGCCCGCCTCGCGCGCCACCGCACGCAGCGTCAGCCCGGTGAGACCGTCGCGCTCCAGAATGGTTTCGGCCGCCTTGAGCAACGCATCGTGCAGGTCGCCATGGTGATAGGGCGCGGCGGCTTTTGCCTTGCGCGGGGCTTTCGCTGCGGGCGCGGACTTCGTCGAGGTCTTGGCGGAGAGTTTCGCGGCGCGCGAGGTCGCCGGCCGCGAAGCCACGCCGTCCGTCGCAAGGGTTTTGCGGCGCGATACAGTTTTGTGTGCCATGTACTTCTTATAGAATGGCATTTTTACACTGTAAAGATTTCGCTTGACGGGATCGAACATTTCCCCTTAGCTTATCTTTACATCGTCAAGATATTTGACCGAGGGAGATGCCCGTGCCCCAAGCCGACGCCGCTGCCGAATTGAACAACCTCGCGCCGATTCCGATGGAATGCGACGCGCCGTTCCTCAAGATCGAGGGCGAGTTGCCGCGCGAGTTAAACGGCACGCTCTATCGCAACGGTCCTAACCCGCAATTCGACGTGCCCGGCGCACACTGGTTCGTCGGCGACGGCATGCTGCACGCGTTTCATCTCGAGGAAGGCCGCGCCAGCTATCGCAATCGCTGGGTCCGCACGCCGAAGTGGCTAGCTGAGCACGATGCTGGCCGCGCCATCTTCGCCGGCTTCGGCCCGATCAAGCTGCATGATGCGCCACCAACGTCGTGCAACGACAGCGGCGTCGCCAACACCAACATCATCTCGCACGGCGGCCGCCTGCTGGCGCTCGAGGAAGGCCATCTCCCGACCGAGATTGACCCGACCACGTTGGCGACGCGCGGTTATTGCAACTACGACAGCCATATCGCCGGGCCGTTCACCGCGCATCCTAAGGTCGATCCCGCCACCGGCGAGATGATGTTCTTCGGCTACAATGCCAAGGGTCCATTCAGTTCGGCGCTCTCTTATGGCGTGGTGGATTCCGGCGGCCGCGTTTCGCGCTTCGAACATTTCGACACGCCCTATTCCAGCATGGTGCATGATTTCATCGTCACCGCGAACCACGTGCTGTTCCCAATCCTGCCGCTGACCGGTAGCATGGAGCGCGCCATGAAGGGCCAGCCGGCCTATGCATGGGAGCCGGCCAAGGGCGGCTATGTCGGAGTGATGCCGCGCAACGGCAAGACATCGGAGATCCGCTGGTTCCGTGCCGAGGCCTGCTACGTGTTTCACGTCCTCAACGCCTGGGACGACGGCAGCCGCATCGTCGCCGACGTGATGCAATACGAGGAAGCGCCCTTGTTTCCGCTGCCCGACGGAGGCAGGACCGATCCGGCAAAGTCGCGCGCGCGGCTGTGCCGCTGGACCTTCGACCTCGACGCCAACACCGATCAGTTCTCGCGCGTCTATCTCGACGACGTCACCGGCGAGTTTCCGCGTGTCGACGAGCGGCGCGCCGGGCTCGCAACGACTTACGGCTGGTATGCTTGCGCCAATCCCGATCTCGCCGCCTCGACCGCGCTGCACGGCATCGTCCATGTCGACGGCCAAGGCGCACGCAAGGCGCAGTACATGCTGCCGAGGGGCGACAGCATCTCCGAGCCGGTGTTCGTCGAGCGCGGCGCAGACGCAGCGGAAGGCGACGGCTGGCTGCTCGCTGTGGTGTGGCGGGCCCGCGAGAACCGCAGCGACCTCGCGGTGTTCAACGCCCAGGATGTCGGCAGCGGCCCCGTGGCGCTGGTCAAGCTCGGCCACCGCGTCCCGGACGGGTTCCACGGCAACTGGGTTGGCGCGGCCTGAGAGCTGCAAAAAGGCATTCGCCGCAAAACGTACCGCGCTCATGGCGTCGCCCCCGCGAAGGCTGGGGCCCATCCCCGGCATTGGTCGTCCGCAAAGGAACTCGCCCCGGTTGATGGAGCCAAATCGCTGCGGCGTATGGGTCCCACCTTCGCGGGGACGACGGTCTTTGTGTTGAAGCCCTTACAAAACGATTTCGATCAGGCCGCGAGTTCGCTGTGCCGCATCGGCCCGTCAACTGACCGGCATCGGAACTCGCCTCACCAATGTTGACACTGTAAAGATTTTGCTTGACGCCAACCGTGCCACGTCGATATAAACTTGACATTGTCAAGATAAAGCTCGGAGCGATCTGATGATGTTGTTCCTGATCCTTGCCCCCTTCGCCGTGTTCGGCGCCTTGATGATGCTGACCACGCCCGCCATCAGCCTGTTCGCGGCCTGCGCTGTCGCGCTTGGCACCATCGCCTACGATCTCGCCCGTGGCCGCTCGGTAAAGGCGCTGGCGGCCGGCGCAGCCGTACTGTTCGCCGCCGTCGGCACTTATCTGCTGTCCGGTGGCGGCATGGGCGATCACGGCATCCGCCTCGCCGTCGATCTCGGCGTGCTGGCAATCGCGCTTGGATCAATCGCCTTGCGGCTGCCGTTCACACTGCAATATGCCCGCGAGGTGGTCGAACCGGAGATCGTCGCCCAGCCCGCGTTCATGACCACCAACTACATCCTGACCTGGGCGTGGATCGGCGCCTTCATCCTGATGCTGGTCGCGGATATCCTGCTGATCTACTGGCCGTCGCTGCCGGTTTGGATCGGCGTCGCGGTGGCCTTCGCCGCCCGCAACTGCGCGGTCTATTTCACCACCTGGTATTCCGCCCGCCGCCGTGCGCAATTCGCCCGGCAAGCCTAGTCAAGTCCTGTCGGATCTGGTGATCATATGAAAAGCGTTTTTATCAAGCTCGGCACCGACTTCCTGTCCACCATCGTCTTCCTGGTGGTCTATGTCGCCACTGACAACGTCATCGTCGCAACGCTGGTGGCGATTGCTGCGGCGATCGCGCAGGTGATCTATGCGCGCGTCAAGGGCCAGACGCTGGACTTCATGACCTACGCCAGCCTTGGGCTGGTGATCGTGCTGGGCGGCATGACGTTGCTCACCAACGATCCGCGCTTCGTGCTGGCGAAACCCGCGATCGGCCACTTCGCCATCGGCTTCATCATGCTGCGCAAGGGCTGGATCCTGCGCTACTCGCCCGACATGGTGCGAGACAACATCCCCCATCTCGCGATCGCCGCTGGCTATGGCTGGGCAGTGCTGATGTTCATCCTCGGCTTCGGCACCATCGCGGTGGCAATGACCGGCGATCTCAAATTGTGGGCGTTCTATGTGTCGGTGGTGGCGCTCGGCGCCAAGATCGCCGCCTTCGCTATCCAGTACGTGGTCTTCCGCATCATCATCAAACGCAAGCTGCGCGCCGAGGCGTTGGCCGCCGGACAGCCGGCCCGCTGAGGCTTTTGGCCGCCGCCGGGACTGGCCGGGGCAATTCGCGCGACCGTGATTTTACGCTATAGAGGTTCACCTCGCGCCTCAAACCGACGCGCGACGCATTGGAGAAACGGAATGTCGGTCGACGGAAACTGGAACATCACCATGAGCACGCCGATGGGCGAGCGCAACGCGACACTGACGCTCACAAGCGCGGGCGGCACCCTGACCGGCACACAGGCCGCGGACGGCAATTCCGGCGAAATCTTCGACGGCACCGTGAACGGCAACGACGTGGCATGGAAAATCTCCATCACCAATCCGATGCCGCTGACGCTGACCTTCACCGGCTCGGTGAGCGGTGATGCCATGAGCGGCGAAATGGGCATCGGCCCGATGGGCAGTTTTCCGTTCTCCGGAACGCGGGCGTAAGCCACGCAAGCGACATCGTGCGTAAGCGCGGTGTCGTGCGACTTAAGCAACTATTTTCTTCGTCATTGCGAGGAGCGAAGCGACGAAGCAATCCAGTTTTGCTTCGTGGCCTTCTGGATTGCTTCGCGGGGCCTGTGCTCGACAGTGCAGAGCACTGATCCGAGTGCTCGCAATGACGGTTCTATTCAATCTGCCGCGTCCTAACGCGACGATTGTCCGCCGTGCATATGTTCCGGCGATACGATCTGCATCAATTGCGTCGATACCGCCGATGCGTTTTTGGCGTCGCCGTGATAGCTCGCGACGATGGTGCGCGAACCCTGCTCCAGCCCCGACGTCGTGAACGACGCCATGCCATTGCTGTCGAGCATCACCCGATCCGCTAGCACGCTGTCGAGCGTGACATCGCGAATGGTCACGTCTCCCCTGGGCGTCCCCTCACGGCTTTTCACCGCGACCGTCAGCGTCACCGCCTGTCCGGGCATGCTGGGATTTTGTGACGACGAGATGACAACACGCGGCACCGTGCGCACCGTATAGACCAACGGCGCCGAGGTACTGGGCTCGACCACGAACGGAAAGTAACTTTGCAGCCCGCTGTAATACGCGCGGAATGTGTGTGATCCATCGGACAGGCGATGCAGCACGATCCACGGCGCCGACGCACTGGTGCGGCCGATAATCCGGTTCTGGGTTTCGTCGATGAATTCAATGATGCCGCCGGGCACCTCGCCGCCATCCTCCATCGCCACCGATGCGGTCAGCTTCAACTGTTGACCCGGCAACAACGCCTGGTCGGACGCCGTCAAATCCACGACGGTCCGCGCGATGGTCATCTCGGATTGGGCGTGCGCGCCAGTCAGCCAGCCGATGCCAGCAAGAAACAATAAGCCCGGCAATATCGCGCGTTTGAAAAATCCGGCCTGCATAACGGCCCTCCTCGTCTCGGAGGTACGCAAGAACTGCGTGCCAGCCCCGAACCGAGGACGCTTAACTCACCTCACGGTAGCACAAGATCGAGTGGCGGAACATGCCGGAATGCCGCAGGTGCATTCAAACGGGAGACTCGATCCGCCGGGCAGCGACGCGCCGACAGGTCGTCACGACGGATTACAGATAGCTGTAAACGATAATCCCATTGATCGCGCTTGCGGCAGCCAGCAGTGCAATCAGCATCGTATTCAATCTGACGGCGTCCATGCTCATGCGCGTTTTCCGAATCGTCCTGCTTCAGTGGAACCATTGAAGCAGGACGACGGGAAACGTCATCCGGATTCTTTTTCGCCGCCACCCTTGCGACTCCGGACAGAATCGAGTCCCGCAAACGCCCGTCGAAAAGGTCCGGCGAATCGTTCACCGAACCTTGTCGTTTGGTTAACGCTTCAGCCCAGATTCAACTCCTTGAAGAAGTCGTTGCCCTTGTCGTCCATGATGATGAAGGCCGGGAAATCCTCGACCTCGATGCGCCAGATCGCTTCCATGCCGAGTTCGGGATACTCGACCACTTCGACTTTCTTGATGCAGTGCTCGGCGAGGTTCGCCGCAGCGCCGCCGATCGAGCCGAGATAGAAGCCGCCGTGCTTCTTGCACGCCTCGCGCACCTGCACCGAGCGATTGCCCTTGGCGACCATCACCATCGAGCCGCCCGCGGCCTGGAATTGATCGACGAAGGAATCCATGCGGCCGGCGGTGGTCGGCCCGAACGCACCGGACGCGTAGCCTTCCGGCGTCTTGGCGGGGCCGGCGTAGTACACCGGATGGTTCTTGAAGTAATCCGGCAGCGGCTCGCCCTTCTCCAGCCGCTCGCGCAGCTTGGCGTGCGCGGCGTCACGCGCCACGACCATGGTGCCGGTAAGCGACAAGCGCGTCTTGGTCGGATACTTCGACAATGTCGCGAGAATATCTTTCATCGGCTGGTTGAGATTGATCTTCACCACCTCGCCGCCGAGCTTGCCTTCGACAGGCGGCAGATACTGCGCCGGATTGTGCTCCAGCTCTTCAAGGAAGACGCCGTCCTTCGTGATCTTGCCGAGCACCTGACGATCCGCCGAGCATGACACGCCCAAACCGATCGGCAACGATGCGCCATGGCGCGGCATGCGGATGACACGCACGTCGTGGCAGAAATACTTGCCGCCGAATTGCGCGCCGACGCCGGAACTTTGCGTCATCTTCAAAACTTCCTGCTCCATCTCGATATCGCGGAAGGCATTGCCGTTCTCGCTGCCCTGCGTCGGCAGTGCATCGAGATAACGCGCGGAGGCGAGCTTCACCGTCTTCATGCACAGTTCGGCCGAGGTGCCGCCGATGACGATGGCGAGGTGATACGGCGGGCACGCGGCGGTGCCGAGCGTCATGATCTTCTCTTTGAGAAACGCCAGCAGCCGGTCCTTGGTCAGCACCGACGGCGTCGCCTGAAACAGGAAGCTCTTGTTGGCGGAGCCGCCGCCTTTCGCCATGAACATGAATTTATAAGCGTCGTCGCCCTCGGCGTAGATCTCGCACTGCGCCGGCATGTTGTTGGCGGTGTTCTTCTCCTCGTACATGGAGAGCGGCGCAACCTGCGAGTAACGCAGATTGCGGCGCAGGTAAGCATCGCGCGCGCCTTCCGACAGCGCGGCCTCGTCCTCGCCGTCGGTGATGACGTTGCAGCCCTTCTTGCCCATGATGATCGCGGTGCCGGTGTCCTGACACATCGGCAGTACACCGCCGGCGGCGATGTTGGCGTTCTTCAGGAAATCGAAGGCGACAAACTTGTCGTTGTCGCTGGCGTCCTTGTCGTCCAGGATGTTGCGAAGCTGCTTGAGATGGCCGGGGCGCAGATAGTGATTGATCTCGCCGAAGGCCGCCTCGCTCAACGTCTTGAGCGCCTCACGCGACACCACCAGCATGTCCTTGCCGAGCACTTTCTCGACCCGCACGCCGTCGCTGGACACCTTCTTGTAGGGCGTCTCGTCCTTGCCGAGCGGAAACAGGGGTGTGTGCTTATAGGGCGGGACGGGCTTCTGGTCGGGAAACGCGGTCGGTGCATTCATCGGAATAGCCTCTCGAGGACGGGATTTGGGCCCTCTTTAGGCCCATTTGCCGCATTTTTGAAGCATTCAAAAAGTCGTGGTTGGCCCTTCCCGCCCACCGTTTCGCGCCCTTGCCTATCCCGACACGACCGGGTTCATTGAAACGGGGGAGAACTGGGATGAAACGACGGCATTTGCCGGCCGCAATCGCGGCTGCCGCGATGATGGCGATGGTCACGACCGCTGCGCGCGCCGACCGCTGCGACGACCTCGCCACGCAGCTTGCGAACCAGATCGGCGGCCTGACGGTCGGCAAGGCTGCCGCGAACACCATCGCACTGTCGCACCCGGCGGTGCGCTCGATGCACCTCGGCTGCCGCAGCCGCACCGTCACCAACCAGATCGACGCATCCACCGAGGGCAAGACGCCCTCGGCCGCATTCTATGATGTGATCGCCGGGGCGAGCGCGCTGGTGTTCACCATTCCGAAGAGGGATACGCTGAACGGCATCACCCGCTGCGTCAAACGCATCGGCCTGTTGCGCGGCCATGACATCAAGACCCGCTATCGACGGTTGAATATCCATTGCACACGCAGCAAGGCGATCACGACCGTCTCGGTGTCCCGTGACCGCGACGAATGAGGATCATCGCGCCGCGCGATCGATCGCATTTTAACGATCGGCTTGATGCTTTGTTGAAGGCCGTCCGCGCATGATGACCTGCGTTGCCCGCGCAACGTCGCGAAGGATCATGTCGATGAGCATTGCCAACGTTGGAGTTTCGGCCCCGGTGCCCTCGCCGGAAGCGACGAGCATCAACGGCAAGCCGCAGACCGCCGCCGACGACGCGCGGGAGCGCGCCGAACAGCCGCCGCCGCGCGCGCCGCTGCCGCCGGGCCAGGGAACCCGCATCGATATTCTGGCCTGAGCCCTTCGAGATATTTTCCAAAACCATCTGTCAGTCCAACGAATGCCGTGAAGCTATGGTGCGATGACACGCAAAATGCGAGGTCGTCGCATGGTCGTTCGTTTGTTGGTTCAAAACGCCCTGTGGGTCCTCGGCATGGGCGTGTTGCTGTTCGCCTCAGCCGGTACGCTGCGCTGGCCGGCGGCATGGGTGTTTCTCGCAACCATCGCCATCCTTGGCATCACAACGAGCTTCTGGTTGCTCAAAATCGATCCTGCGCTCCTCGCTGAACGCATGAACGTGACGATGCAGAAGAATCAGCCTGCGTCGGACAAGATTTCCATGCTGGTGATCGCCGGCCTCATCCTGATCTGGTTCATTGTCATCGGATTGGACCATCGCGCGAATGGATTGGATTTTTCGATCCCCCTTCAGGGGCTCGGTTTCATTCTGCTGCTGGCGTCGCTCGGCTTCTCACTGTGGGTCATGCGGACAAATTCATTCGCGGCGCCGGTGGTAAAAATCCAATCCGAACGCGGCCATCACGTCATCAGCAGCGGACCGTATGCGTGGGTACGACACCCGATGTACAGCGGCGCTCTGGTGTTCTTCGCCGGCGTGCCGCTGATGCTGGGGTCATGGTGGGGGCTTGCCCTGATACCTGTGTTTGCCCTGCTGTTCGGCTATCGCTCCGGTATCGAGGAGCAGGTCCTGATCGAGGGCCTGCCGGGATATACGGATTACCGCACACGCGTACGCTATCGGCTCATGCCGGGCGTTTGGTGACACGCACGGCTCACGCGTCCAGCGCTTTGTAGTGCCGGAAGATGCCGTCCTCGTTGAAAGGAATACGGCGATCGCTCGCGAGATAGGCCTCGATGTTCGGCCGCGCGGCGACGCGGTCGTGAAGCTCCACCAGCGCCGGGATATGGCGCTCGTAAGCATCCATGTGTCTGGGAAACGCGTAGCGCAGCCCGGCGATGATCTGGAATAGCGACAGATCGACATAGGTGACCTTGCGGCCGGTGACGTAAGACTGCTTGCGCTGGCGCAGGATGCCCTCGAAGTATCCGAGATATTTCGGTACACGCTCGGCCCAGAATTCGGCGGTACGCTTTTTCGCCGGCGTGCGCTGGTCTTCGTAATACAGCGTCGGCCCGAGCGGATGATGGGTGTCGTGGATTTCCAGCACGAAGTCCGCGATGGTCAGTTGAAGCTGATGCAGCCACAGCCGCCCCGCGTCGGTCTTGGGCGCAAGACCGTGCCGCGATCCGAGATACAGCAGGATGTTCGCGGTCTGGCCGATCACCAGCTTGCCAGCCTTGAGAAACGGCGGCGCGAACGGCGGCGTCGCTGTCTCGCCGCCGCTCATCATCGCCGTCATGCTGGCGGTGCCGCGTTCACGCGCGACGTCGATGTAGCTTGCACCGGCATCTTCAAGCGCGAGGCGCACGAACTCGCCGCGCCCCTGAATGCTCGGCCAGTAGTAGAGTTCGTAGCGCATCGTCGATCCTCCCGCGTCACGCATCCGCCGAGACGGCAGGATACGTGACGAGGTTACACCAACGCGCGGGTGAAGGATCAGTTCGCCGCGAAGCAGTACAGCAGGCCGTCGCCGCCGGTCGAGCGCAGGTCGGCCTGCGAGCAGCCGCCATCTGGGCCGCGCGACGGATGCGACATATTCCAGGATTTCGCCGGCGGCTCCTCGTTCAACCCGAGGCGATCGGCGTGACCGACCATTGCCGCGCCTTTCGTGCTGCTCGTCCAGTTCTTGCAGGTACGGTCCTCGCCCGCCGGGAAGGCGGTGCCGTCGGCCTGCGAACCGGTTAGAATGTCATGACGGTTCGGCTTGTCGCCGCGGCCGTTGATGACTTCGCCCTTCTCGCTCAGCGCGGTCTGCTTGGTCAGCTTGTTGTCGCCGTGAAGCTCGGCGACGTCCTTGGCGATCACCTCACCCTTGGCGTTCTGCCACGGTCCCTTGCCGATGCGATCCTTCGCATTCACGGCCGGCTTGCCGTCCTCAGCCTGGGTGGAGAGATAAGCGTGCCAGGTCTTGGCCCCCGCACCGGCTTCCTGCGCCAGTTGCTGGCACCAGTTGTCGGCGCCGGCGAGGCCGCCGAGATTGCCACCGTTGCCGATGCCATGGCTGGTGACGAAGAAGGTCATGTTGGCGTTCTGCGCCTGCGCCGGCATTGCCGTCGCGGAAAACGCCAGCGCGGCCGCCGCGCAAAGACCCGTCCGCCATACACTGATGAAAGTCACTGACATCGAACTCCCCGTTTGGTTTGGTTGATGGTGGTTTGGTTGACGACGCCGGCCTCGACCGGTCCGGACGATTGGAAACCCCTTGCCGCGATGAATATTCCAAACGGCCTTCCGAAACGAAGAAGGGGCGCTGCGGCCTTCGCCACAACGCCCCTCGGATCAAATGGTTGCACCACGCATCAGGTCTGCTGGATCGCGCTCAGTTCCCAGCCCTCGCCCGGACGCCGGCTAAAGGTCCACACCTCAGTCGCTTCCACAGGCTGGTCGCCGCCGTCAACCACCTTGCCGCTGGCGCGGTCGATGGTCTTGTCGACCAGGCTGAAGCGCATTGCCACCGTCGCGTAGTCGGTGACGCCCTCGCGCCACGCTTCCGCGAGGTCGCCCTGCAACAGCTTGACGTCGGTGGTCTTGTTCACCACGCCCTGCTGCTTGTTGGCGGCGAGATCCTCGGTGAAGTAGGACACCATTTCCGGGGTCGCCAGCTTGTGGAGCTTCTCGACATCCTCGTTCGACCATGCCGCCTGAACGTCACTGAGTAGTCGCTCGAACGCCTCGTAGTCGTCGGGCTTGATCTCCAGCGGAGCGGAAGCCGCCGCGCCGCCGCCAAGACCGAAGCCGCCACCGGCCGCACCGGCGCCCGCGCCAAGACCTCCGCCGAGAACGTTACGGAGATTGGTCTGCGGACCACCAGTCGACGCAGGACCACCAGCAGGGCCGTCATAGGCGGCCGCGCTGCCGTTGCGGCGACGCCACCAGGACATCGCGAACCGCACCACCATCACGATGATGACGATCTGCAACAGCAGGCCGAAGATGGACGACAGGCTGCCGAGGCCGCTGAACAAGCCGCCGCCGAACAACATGCCGAGCAGGCCGGCGCCAAGCAGACCGGCCATCAGGCCGCCCATCATGCCCATGCCGGGACGCGCCGCGTTACCGGCTGCAGGCGCGCCGCGCGGCGCGGTGGTGCCGGGCTGCGTCATGGTGCGGTTGAACGGCTGCGCCGCGTTCGGAGCGGTGGTGGTGGTCGATGGCGCGGAGAAGGTACGCGAACCGCGCGAGCCGAAGCTGCCGCCACGGCCGGCACGGGCGTCGGCCGCCGAAATCGCAATGACCATCAATGGAAACGCCAACGCGACGGCAAGAGCCAGCGTCTGAACGATACCACGAGGGCGTCGAAGAAATGTCATCGGTTGTTTCCTCACTCCCCGGAAGCGGGGCAGTTCTGCATAAAGTGGGGAATAGCGGGAAAAAGAGAAGTCCCCATGGCGTCGCAACCATGCGGCGCTCAGTCGCGGCGGTTTGTCCACAATTCGCCGCAGGTCGCCTTATTGGCCCGCCATGGTTTCCTTGACGGCCGCCACTAACTGGCTGAGCGAGAATGGCTTCGGCAGGAACGCAAACTGCTGGTTTTCCGGCAGGCTCTTGGCGAAGGCGTCCTCGGCGTAACCGGACACGAAGATCACCTTGATGTCGGGATTGCGGCTGCGCATCGAGGTCAGCAGGGTCGGCCCGTCCATCTCCGGCATTACCACGTCGGATACCACGAGGTCGACGCCGCCCTGATTCTCTTCCAGCGCCTCCAGCGCCTCGACGCCGTTGGCGGCCTCGATGACGTTGTAGCCGCGGGAACGCAGGCCGCGCGCGTTCAATCCGCGAAGGCCCTCTTCGTCCTCCACCAGCAGGATGGTTCCCTGCCCGGTCATGTCCTGCGCGGCCGGCTTGCCGGCGGCGGGAGTCTGTTGCGGCTTTGCGGCGTCGGGAGCGGCTGCCGGGATTTCCGGAACCACGTCCTTCTCGGGATAGTGACGCGGCAGGAAAATCAGGAACGAGGTTCCCTTGCCGAGTTCGGACTCGACATAGACGAAGCCGCCGGTCTGCTTGACGATGCCGTACACTGTCGAGAGCCCGAGGCCGGTGCCCTTGCCGACTTCCTTGGTCGAGAAGAACGGCTCGAAGATCTTGTCGACCAGATCGGCCGGAATGCCGGTACCGGTGTCGCCGACCTCGATCTTCACATAGTCCGCCGCCGGCATTCCCTTGTACGACAGCCGCTCCACGTCCTGCGTCGATACGTTGGCCGTGCGCACCGTAAGCTTGCCGCCGTCAGGCATCGCGTCGCGCGCGTTGACCGCGAGATTGACGATCACCTGTTCGAACTGCGAGACGTCGACCTTCACCGGCCACAGGTCGCGGCCGTGGACCAGATCGAGCTTCACCTTCTCGCCGATCAAACGACGCAGCAGCATCGTCAGGTCCGACAGCGAGTCGCCGAGGTGCAGCACCTGCGGCCGCAGCGTCTGCCGCCGCGAGAACGCCAGCAACTGCCGCACCAAGGTCGCGGCGCGCGTGGCGTTCTGCTTGATCTGCATGATGTCCTGGAACGACGGATCGGTCGGCTTGTGCGCGTTCAGCAGGAAGTCGTTGGCCATCATGATGGCGGAGAGCACGTTGTTGAAGTCGTGGGCGATGCCGCCGGCGAGTTGTCCCACCGCCTGCATCTTCTGCGACTGCGCGAACTGGCTTTCCAACGAGCGCTTGTCGGTGGTCTCCAGGAGATAAACGATGGCGGCCTCGGCATCGCCAGGCTCGCTGACGCCGGTAACGAAGAACTCACCCCAGCGCTCGCTCGCGCTGTCCAGCGAGGCGTCTACTGGCGCGATATCGCCGTGGCCTTCCGCCGCCATGGCGATCGAGGCGGCCAGCGCAGGACGATCGCGCTCGTGGACCGCGTCGAGGATCGAGGCGCTGGAGGCCGAGCCGGGCTTCAATCCTTGTGCCAGCTTGGCGTAGCGCGCATTGGCGCGGACGATGACGCCGGCCTTGTCGACGGTGGCGATGGCCATCGGCGTGTGATCGAAGAAACGCATGAAGCGCACGTCGGCGGTGCGCTGCGGATCGGCGCGTTCGTTGCGCGCCAGACTGATCACCAGTGTGCGCGACGCGCCCGGCGCGCCGTCCGCACCGAACGCCAGCTTGTGATAAAGCCGCGCCGGCATGGTGCGGCCGTTGCGCATCTTGAGATCGACGTCGAATACCTCGGTCTTGACCTCGCCGGGGGCCGGAACGATCGAGGTAAGAAGCGCCGCGCCGTCGCCCGCGACGATATCGCCGAGCTTCAATCCGCCGGAACCGATCTCCGCCAGATCGTGATCGAGCCAGTTCGCCAGCGTGGCGTTGACGTAGACCAGTTCGTTCTTCGGATCGACCGAGAAGAAACCGCACGGCGCATGATCGAGATACTCGATGGCATGCTGCAATTCCTGGAACACGTCCTCCTGCCGCTCGCGGTCGCGCGTGATGTCCGCGATCGACCACACCGACAGCCTGGCGTTTTTCTTGTCACCGTCGAGCGGGCGCACCCGCATCCGCAGCCAGCGCCCGGGCGCGCCATCGGCGCCGGCGACGCGCACCTCCTCCTGCAACCGCTTGCCCTCGCGCGAGGCCTTGAGCAGACGGAACACCGCTTCCGACACATCGGGGTTGCCGATGAACACCCGCTCCACCGGCCGCACGTCCTGCGCCGACGTAGCACCCGTCAAGGTCCGATAAGCGATGTTGGAGTAGATCACGTAGCCACGGGAATCGGTCACCGCGAGGCCGTCGAAGGCATGATCCGCGATCGGCCGCATGATCGGATTGTCGACGGCACGGTCGGCGATCCGGATCAGCCCCGCCGCGAAGGCGAACAGGCCGAACAGGCCGACCATCGCCAGCACCGCCAGCAGGCCAAGAATGTAAGGCTGCGCCTGGCTCTTGCCGAGCACCATGAAGCCGACCGCCGCCGCGACGATCGCGCCCGCTACCAGCAGCACCAGCACAATGCTGCCGCTACGCCCGACCGGCTCCCGATCCGCCCCTCGATTGGTCTCTTGGGCCGGTGTGGGATCGGGCAACGGCGAATGGTCCGGTGTGGTGGTCATGAAACGATGCGCAGCCTGTGCGGTGGGATTGTCAGCGCGGAAACCGAACCTGAGTGCCCGAATCGACCCTCCGCGCGCAAGCGCATCATACAGCTATCCCCGTGATTGCGCGCGGTTCCCGCCTTCCGCCAGCCCATCCGAATCACGTCCGCTGCCCGGACAGGCCGCGTTTCAAGCCCATCACGTAGCCGATGATTTCAGCCACCGCATGATAGTGCTCGACCGGAATCTCGTCGTCGACGTCCACCGTGGCATAGAGCGCGCGCGCCAGCGGCACGTTCTCGACGATCGGGATGTCGTGCTCCTTCGCCACTTCCCTGATCTTGAACGCCACCGTATCGACGCCCTTGGCGACGCAGATCGGCGCCGCCATGCCGCGATCGTATTGCAGCGCGACGGAATAGTGGGTCGGGTTGGTGATGATCACCGACGCCTTGGGAACGGCGGCCATCATGCGCTTCTTCATGCGAGCGTGACGCAACTGGCGGATGCGTCCCTTGATATGCGGGTCGCCTTCCGATTGCTTGAACTCCTCCTTGAGTTCTTGCAGCGACATCTTCTGCTTTTCGAACCATTGCCGGTACTGGAAGAAGTAATCGGCGATGGCGACCAGCGCGAGCATCGCCACCGTCGCCGTCAGCAGATGCCGCGTCAGTTCCATCGTCGTGCCGAGGATGGTCGCGGGATCGGAACGCACCATGGCGTCGACACGGAAGCGATCCGGCCACAGCACCATGGTCATCACCACGCCGAGCGCGGTCACCTTGAACAGGCCCTTGGCGAAATTTGCCGCCGCCTGCTTGCCGAAGATGCGCTTGGCGCCGGCCAGCGGCGACAGCTTGCTGAATTTAGGCTTGAGCGATTCACCCGACCACACCAGCCGGTGCTGCACCATGTTGCCGGCAATCGCCGCCAGCGCCAGCAGCAGCAGCGGCACACCGAGGGCGACGATCAGCACGTATTCAAGATCGCGCACCAGCGCCAGCAGGCTCGGGCCGTCGACGCGGATCATCCATGAATTGGCGATCAGGTTGCGCAACGGATTTTGCAATCCGCTGCCGATCGATCCGGAAAACGCCGTCAACACCAGCGCCGCGCCCGCGATCATGAACCAGGTGTTGACCTCCTGACTCTTGGCGACGTCGCCACGTTCAAGCGCATCGTCCAACCGTTTTTGGGTCGGGTCTTCTGTTTTCTCCGGGCCGTCGCTGTCCTCGGACACTTCGGATCAACTCCTTGGTGCCAGGTCGTGCATGATGCCGGTGAAGTAATCGAGGAACACGCCCATCATCGCCCCTAGCACGATGAGAAGAATCAGGAGGCCGAACAGGATCGAGAGCGGTACGCCGACGAAATAGACCTGCATCTGCGGCATCAGCCGCGCCAGAATGCCGAGCCCGATATTGAACACCAGTCCGAAGATCAGGAACGGCGCGGCGAGTTGCACGCCGACCTTGAAGGCCCCGGCGAAGGCGCGCACCGCAAGCGCTGCCACATCACCGCTCGGCATCAGCGCGCCCGGCGCGAAGATGTTGTAGCTCTCGCTCAGCGCGGCGATCACCAGATAATGGCTGTCGGTGGCGAACAGCAAGGTGACGCCGAGCAGCGCGAGGAAATTGCCGATCAGCACGCCCTGCTGGCCCTGCGTCGGATCAACGGCGGTCACGAACCCCAGCCCCAGTTGCTGCGCGATGATGAAGCCCGCCACCTGCAACGCCGACAGCGTCACCCGCGCCGTCGCGCCGAGCACGATGCCGATGAAGATTTCCTGCACCATCAGCACCGCCATCGGCGCCATCGATTGCATGTCGACATGGAACGCTGCGCGATGCAGCGGCAGGATGATCATGGTGAGCAGCAGCGCGATCCCGAGCTTGATCCGCACCGGGATGTTGACCTCGCCCAAGGTTGGCAACAGCATCACCATCGCACCGATGCGGGCGAACACCAGCATGAAGGCGGCGGCATAGGCGGGCAGGAACGAGAGGTCGACGCGCATGCCCCACCATGCGCTACCCTCCGACGATTCGCGACGAAATCCGCATCATCTCGGCGTGCAAGGCATCCGCCATGAACGGCAGCGCCAGCACCAGCGTCACCAGCATGGCAACGATCTTGGGCACGAACACCAGCGTCTGCTCCTGAATTTGCGTCAGCGCCTGCACCAGCGAGATGGCGACGCCGACCAGGAGGCCGACCACCAGCAGCGGTGCCGAGACGATCACGATGGTCCAGATCGCATCGCGCGCCACGTCGAGGGTTTCAGCTCCGGTCATGTGCGTTCCTGTGTTGTTGCACTGAGTAAACCCGTCATCCTGAGGAGCGGCGAAGCCGCGTCTCGAAGGGTGACGGATTGGTTGTCATCCTTCGAGGCTCGCCGCTTACAGCGGCTCGCACCTCAGGATGACGGCAATCATCAGATCGGCATCCGCATGATGTCTTCGTAGGACTGGATCACCCGGTCGCGCACCGAGACCAGCGTCGAGACGGCAACGTCGGTTTCGGCCACCGCCGTCACCACGTCCATAACGTTGGCCTTGCCGTTGGCCATCGCCACCGTCTGCGCGTCGGACTTGCGGCCGGCATCCATCACGCTACCGATCGCGTCTTTCAGTAGCACGCCGAACGAAGGGCCGGTTGTCTCGGCTCCCTTGGCGGCATCAGCGCCGCCCGGGGACATCATCTTGGCAAGGCTGGCATAGGCGTTGGCGGCTGCGGTCGGCGTTGCCATGGCGATGGCTCCTTAAAAGTCAGGCTTTGAGGATGTCGAGGGTGCGCTGGATCATCCGCCGCGTGGCGCTGATGATGTTGAGATTGGCTTCATAGGACCGCTGCGCGTCGCGCATGTCGGTCATTTCGATCACCGGATTGACATTCGGATACTTCACGTTGCCGCTGGCGTCGGCAGCCGGATTGCCCGGCTCATGCTTGATGCGGAAACTGGAGTTGTCCGGACGGATGCGGCCGAGCGACACCACACGCGCGTCGAGCGAGCGGTCGAGCGTCGAGGAAAACGTCGGCACCTTGCGGCGATACGGATCGCCGCCCGCGGTCTGCGCGGTGGAATCGGAGTTGGCGATGTTTTCCGAGATCACCCGCATGCGGCCCGCCTGCGCCCGCAACCCGGAGGTCGCGATGCTCATCGAGCGCATGAAGTCCATTCCCTCGTCTGCCATGGTGTAGCGTCCCTAGGCTGTGGCCGCGTCAGCGCTTGCCGATCGCGGTCTTCAACAGGTTGAGGCTGCGGCTGTAGAGCGAGGTCGCCGCGGCGTAATCCATCTGGTTCTGCGACACCTTCAGCATCTCATCCTCGAGATTGACGGCGTTGCCGGCGGGCCGGGTCTCGTAGCCGCCCTTGCGATCCTGCGGGAAGCTTGGGCCGCCGCCGATCGCCACCATGTGGCTGGCCGAGGTGCGCGCCATCGGCAGCGTCCCCATCGGCGCGCCGGGCGGAGGCAGGCCATTCTTGTCGAATTTCGGCTCCACCAGATCGCGTGGCCGGAAGTTCGGCGTATCCGAATTGGCGATGTTCTCCGCCAGCACGCGCTGACGTTCCTGGTGCCACTGCATCTTGGCCCGCAGCGCGGACAGCGTCGGAAGATCGGTGATGGCCATTGTCTGGTCCTCGCCCTGCGACCGCAGGTAGGCAGAATTTGCCGCGCCATGGTTAACGGCCGGTTAACGCCATCGCTCAAATTGCTAACGACTTTTAACCAAGGATTGTCAGGCATTTCCCGGCCCGACGCGAGAAGCCGCGCGACTGGCCCTTGAGCCGCGGGGGAACGTCGGTCCCCGAAACTCGTTTTGGTTGACGTTATCTTGGGTTATGAGGAGACGGGCGGGCAATTGTTGCCCGGGGACATTAACCAGTAGCGGCCGACTCACGCCCCGTTGGCTATTTATTGTATTGTGGGGCTTCAGCAGGCGGCGATTCTGAAAGGAACCGCTGGTTGCGCCGGGGATGGATCAATGCAGACACCGCTGACATTCTTTATCGCATTCGTGGCCGTCCTGGTGCTGATCGGCCTCGTGGCGTGGCTGGTGCGCCGGTTTGCCGGCAACCGGCTCGGCGGCAGCGCCGGACGGGGCCGGATGCCGCGCCTCGCGGTGATCGACGCCGCCGCCGTCGACGGCCGCCGCCGGCTGGTGCTGGTCCGGCGCGATAATGTCGAACATCTCCTGATGATCGGCGGCCCCAGCGACATCGTGGTGGAACAGAATATCGTACGCGCGGCTCCCGGCCGCGATCAGGTCGCCCCGCGCGCAGACGCGCCCGCCCGACTCAATCCGTTCCCGGATGAGGATGCCGCGCCCGCCGTCGAGCCAGTCGAGCCCTCATTGCCGGAGCCGCCGGCACGTCCCGCGCGGCCGTCCTTCGCCGATGAGTTGCGCCGCCCCGCTTCACCACCACCGTCTCCCCCGCTTCCCGAGCGCCGTCACGATCCGCTGGCGACCATTTCGTCCGAGCCGGTGACACGGCCCGAGCCGCGCCCCGACATGCGCGCCCCGCGCAACGAACCGATGATCCCCCGGCCGCCGCTGCGCCCGGTGGATTCTCCGGCCGCCGTGAAGGCGCCATCGGCGCGTCCAGCCGAGCCCGTCGTCACGCCTCCCCCGCCGGATCTCGCAACCGCTGATCAGAACCTCGCCGAGATGGCGAAGCGTCTTGAGGCCGCGTTGCGCCGTCCAAGCCCAGGCGGCGAAGCCCGCCCGGCTACCGCCGCCGAGCCGGCAGCCGGCGCGCCATCGGTTGCACCGGAGGCCCCGCCGATGCGGACCGCGCCACGCGTCTCCGTTGAACCTGCGCCAAGCGGCTCTGCCACGCCCGCGCCGGAAGTCGCTCCGCCAACGCGGACGAAGGGTGACTTTGAGAATCTCGAAGACGAAATGGCGTCCCTGCTCGGACGCCCGAAGACACCTTCGTGAGATCGGCGTTCAGCCCGCGTAGAGTTTTATTATTCACTGTCATTCTCGCCGCCGGATCGCTGGCCGATCCGGCGTTCGCGCAGGATATCAGCATCAATCTCGGCGGCGGCAACGGCGGCGTGACCGAACGCGCGATTCAATTGATCGCGCTGCTCACGGTGCTGTCAGTCGCGCCGTCGATCCTGATCATGATGACGTCGTTCACGCGCATCGTCGTCGTGCTCTCGCTGCTGCGCACCGCGCTCGGCACCGCCACCGCGCCGCCGAATTCGGTGATCATCGCACTCGCCATGTTCCTCACCGCCTTCGTGATGGGGCCGGTGCTGCAAAAATCCTACGACGACGGCATCAAGCCGCTGGTTGCCAATCAGATCACCGTCGAGGAAGCGATGCAGCGCGCCTCGGTACCGCTGCGCGGCTTCATGCAGAAGAACGTCCGCGAGAAGGACCTCAAGCTGTTCATGGACCTCTCCGGCGAAGCGACCCCCGCGACGCCGGAAGACCTCTCGCTGCGCATCCTGGTGCCGGCGTTCATGATCTCCGAACTGAAGCGCGCGTTCGAGATCGGCTTCCTGCTGTTCCTGCCGTTCCTGATCATCGACCTGGTGGTGGCGTCGGTGCTGATGTCGATGGGCATGATGATGCTGCCGCCCGTGGTGGTATCGCTGCCGTTCAAGCTGATCTTCTTCGTGCTGGTCGACGGCTGGTCGCTGGTCGCCGGCTCGCTGGTGCAAAGTTACGGCGGCGGATAGCTGCAAAGAAAGTTGCTCTTGGCTGAAGCCGTCACCCTGAGGTGCATTGCGAAGCAATGCCTCGAAGGGCGACGGCGATCCTTCGAGGCTCCACGCTGTGCGTGAAGCACCTCAGGATGACGTCATCATCGACCTCAGTTCCCCGCATCGGCCCGCTTGCTGCCGACAATCGCCGGCAGGCTGCCGGTCGGTGTCGGATCGGTGGCGGGCGCGGCTGGCGGCAGCGCGGCCTTGGCGATCGCGTCGGGGAAGCGCGCCTGCATCTCGCGCAGGAAGCCGTCGAGCGTATCGACGCTGCCGGCCATCTTGGCGAGCTTGACCAGATCGGCATTGTTGGCGGAGGCCGGCTTGCTCGCCATGTCAAACGTTGCGCGATCCGCCTCGCCCGCCATCAGCGGCGCATACTTCTCGCGGAAGCGCGCGAGGCCCAATGCGTCGTCAGCGAGCGCATACCCGATGGTCGCCCGGATGACGTCGCCCTTCTCCACCGTGTCGAGCGGTTTGAAGTTGCGCCAGCGCTCGCCGTAATAGAGTTCGATCTGCTCGGCCGACTCGCGCCAGCGCCGCGCCGCCCAGTAAATGTCGGAACGCAACCGGATCGCTTCGCGGCCGCTCATGTTCGCGATGATCTCCAGCGCCAGATCGCGGCGACCGATATCACTCTGCGCGCGTGCTTCCAGCAGCAGCCGTTGCTGGCGCAATTCGCCGGCAAGATCGGCGATGCGTGTCGTGCGCAACGCGGTGATGGCGCGGTCCGGCTTGCGATTCATCAGGTAGACCATGGCGAGGCGCGCCGCGACTTGCGCCCGCGCCGCGCCCTCGAGCCGATGATCGATCTGGTACTGCAACAACTCGGCCGCCTGCCCGAGCAGATCGACGCCGATCAGACGATCCGCGAGCCTGCGGATCATCTCGTCGCCGCGCCGCCCGATCGGCGTCAGTTCACGATAGTCGTAGAACGTCGCCAGCGCGTCGATCGGCGACATGCTATCGCCCTTCGGACTGAGGTAGAGCTGCGCGAACAACGCGGACGCCTCATCCTGCGCCTGCCGCGCAGCCTCGGAGTTGGGTTGCAGGCGCGTCGCGGTCTTGCTGGCCGCAAGCGACTCGGCGTAGCGGCCCGCATCGGCGTAGAGATGCGACAATTGCTGCAAAGTGCGGACCTCGATGCCGTCGCCGCGCCACAGCGCCGACAGCGTTTCGAGTTCGGTCAACGCATCCTCTGCGGAAACCTCGTTGCGCTTCTGGCGCAGCTCAATCTCCAGCAACTTGCCTTCCGCGGCGGCGATACGATCCTGCGAGGCGGCTGCGATCTTGTAGTCGCGCAGCGCGGTCTTCTCCTGCCCGAGACCTTCGGCGAGACGCCCGCGCAGTGCCGCCACCGCCGGCGCGATGTCGCCGCCGGCGCCGACCGCATCGAGATCGTCGCTGCGCGCCGATGCGCCGGCGTAGTCCTTCACTTCGACCGACGCGCGCATCGCATCGAGCAGGATGACGCGTTGCAATTCCAGTGGCAGCGTGCCGATGGCAAGCTCTGCGTTTTTAAAGGCTTCGCGCGACGCCGCCCACTTCTGCTGGCGCGCATAAGCAAGCGCTTTCCACAATTGCGCGTTGGTGCTGTTGCCGATGGCCGGGCTCGCGAGATCCTTCAGCGTCTGCTCCGGCCGCCCGATCAGGCTGCTCGTGAGCGCGTGCATCGTCAGCGTCGTTGCATCTTCGGTGCCAGGCTTGGCCTCGCTCAACGAAACGTCGAGCACCGCCTTGGCCTCGGGATACATGCCCCACGCCATGTAGAAACGCGCCAGCGCCAACCGCGCGGCGATCTTCTCCGCACCTTCGGCAACGGAATCCGCGTCGATCAATGCGTTGCGCCGGTCGAGAAACGGTGCCGCGCGATCGTCGCGCCACACGGCATCGTCGAACAACGGCCGTACCGACGCGGTCGCACGTTCCGGCTGCATCCGTGCAGACGACAAGGTCAAGCCGCCGGGGCGCGCCAGCGTCACGCTGTCAGGCGAAACGGTCGCTGTGACATCGTCGGACTTCGGACGCACGACGACGCCCTGCACCGATTCCAGCACCGAGAGTTCGACCATGTCCTGTCGTTTGACGAAGCCCCGCGCCGGCGGCTTTGCCGTCACCACCAGCAACGTGTCGCCGGCATCGGGATCGGTCAGCCGGTGCAGCTTACCGGCACCCTCGAGCGGAATCGTGATGGTGGCGCGGCGCGGATCGACCACATTGCGCCGTGCCTCCAGCGGCTCCGACGAGGTCTTCAGCGTGTCGGCGAAGGTCAGCGTCCAGCGCTGGCCGCCTGTTGCGGGCGTCACACCATCGGTGTCGGCAAGCGCCGCCAGTTGCGGCCGGATCAGGCGCATCCGGATCGCCTGCCCGGCCGGCAGTGCAATGCGGCTGACGTCGCCGATCACCGACTTGGCATCGCGGCGGATCGCATCGAGATCGACGGCTTGCGTGGAATCAAACAGCAACCACACGGCATCGGCCCGGCGGAACAGCGCGGCGGGTGTCGCCGCATCGAAGGCGAAGTTCAGGCGGATGCCGTCGCTGTTGTGTTGAACCTGCACCGGCGCGTTGTCGGTCGATGTTGCCGGGTTGGCGGCGGGTGCCGCCAGCGCTTCGATTTTCGCAGGTGCCGGCGCGGCCACGACATTCGCCGGCGGCGTGCCCGGCTTCGGCTCAGCGGCCTTCGCGCTCTCTATGGGAGGCTTGGTTGCCACGGCAGTTTGCGGTTGCGCTTCGCTCGCTTTTGGTAACTCTGCCGCCGCGCTTTTCGGCGCGACACTCATCGGTGCGGCTTGCGATGCCTTTGATGGCGCCGGCGGCACCGCAGCCGGCTGCACGCCGACATCGACGATGTAGTTCTTCTCCTCGCGGAAAGCCTTGACATCGACGTCGCCGATCAGTGCGAAATCGACAACGGCGCTTTTGCCATCGAGACGCTGTTCGATGGCGCCGACATTGGCCGGCGTCACCAGGGTCGCGTCCGCAAGGTCGAACTTGAAAGGCTTGTCGAACATCACCGAGAACTTATGCGATCCGAGCGACGACGACACGCCGGCGTTCTCCGGCAGTTCGAACACGTAGCGCACGAACGTCGGCTGCACCGACGCGCGCACACGCACCGGCGGCAACGGTTTTGGCGCGTTCGCCGCCTGCTGCTGCCGCAACGCGCGCTCGGCGGCGCGAGCGCGCTCCGACAGTTCGCGCACCACCTCCGGCGGCAGACCGGGCGGCATCCCCTTCCAGCTCTCCGGCAGCAGGTCGACGAACAGGCGCTCGCCCGCCACCATCGAATTGATCTTGACCTTTTGCGACAGCGCCAGCCGGATCGCCGAGCCATCGGGGTCGCGGCGCGCCGAGCCGACATAGTCCGGCACCGCATCCGAGATCTGATCGACAGGCACCTCGACCGCGCGCTTGAAGCGGATGATCAGGATCGAACCTGCGACCGACACCTCGGAGTCAACATCCTCATCGAGTTTAACGACGAGCCGCGCGTAACCGTTCTCGGTCACAAGCGTCGCCTCGCCATGCACCGGATCGGCATGGGCCGGCAGCGTGGTCAGAGCGACGCTGGAGAGGAGCGCAAGGCATGCGGCCACAGCCCGAAAACGGCGGGCGAGCAACCAAGAATGCCGGGCAGCGATGCGCGTCATCTCAAGCGTCTTCGGATCCAGTTCTCGTGGAGCGGATTGGACATTCGCTCCGGTCGCTCTCGTTGCGGTTAACTCTAGGTCGGCTCGTATAAGGATTTGTTAACGTCAACATGCCGGTTTGAACGACATCAGAACTCGGTCACCGTTCCCTTGTCGTTATCGAGGATCATGCGGACTTCCTTGTATTCGATGATCGGGCGCACGCCGCGCTTGCGGAACACATTCTCGGCCCAGGCTGCGTCGTGCGTCGCTTCCGCACGCGCGCGGGATTTCCAGAGGTAGACGCCGACCAGCGCGCCGTCGGGGTTCTCGCAATAGAACTTGCTGATCAGCTCGGGCTCCTGCTGCCAGGTCGCGAGCGTCGGCCGTGCGTCGGCGAGGTACTCCTCACGCGTCATTCGCTGCGTGACCGGATGGGTGATGATCTGAAGAATCATGAGCGTGTCCCGGCTTTGCGAAGCGACGCGGCGTCAACGATCCACGACGGTCGGCTTGCCTTCGATCTTCGGCAGTTCGGTCGCGGCCGCGGTCTTTTCGCCGCCGGCGCGGCGCGCCAATTCGACGGTGAGGCGTTCGGCGGCTTCCGGCGTCATCTGCCCGAGAATGTCCGACATCTTGCGCGGCGCGATCTGCGAGGCGATCTCGTAAAGCACCGACATCTCCAGCCGGTCGAACACCTTGGCCGCGTCCTTCGGCTTCATCGCCTCGTAGGTCGTCACCAGTCCCTTGAAGCGCGCGGCCTCCGCGTCGTTCTTCTCATGGGTCTTGGTGACGATGCGCGCTTCGGTCTCCTTCAATTCCTTGACGCGGTCGGCGATGCGGGTCTCGGCGGCCTTCAGCAAGTTCTCGCGAATATCGATCTCGCGCGCCCGCGCGTCGAGTTCCTGACGGCGGCTCTGCAGTCGTTCGAGAATGGCGCGCTCGGATTCGGAGACGACCTTCGGCTGATTGGGAACAACAACTGTGCCCGCCGGCGGTGCGGTCTCCGGCGGCTTGGCGGCGGGCGCTTCCTTCGGTTTGGCACTTACCGAACCGGTGATATCGCCGCTGACGGAATCGCCGGCATCCACCGTGTTACGATTGCCGGATGGAAAGTTGAGATATTCCTGCGCCCACGACTTCTGGGTCGATTGCGGCTTGTAGTCGAACACATAGCCGCCATCGATGGCGAGGCCGGCGAATTTCAGCACCGCCAGCCCCAGCACCGCCACCAGCACCACCGGCAGCACCCGGATGTCGCGCAACACGCTCATGCAGCGATGCCGTTCGCCCGTCGCCGTTCAGCGAAAGCCTGCGTCGCCGCCATTGCGGCCTTTGCGACCGAGACGCGCGGCTCCGGTGCCTGCTGCACCGGGATCGGCGCGGGCGCAGGCGCCGACGGCGAGCGTGCCGCCACCGCGATGCGCGACAGCCGGCCGAGCAGGGCATCGCCCTCCGCCAGTTGATGCATCAACCGTTCGGAAAGATCGGTCGCCGCGGCGATCTGGTCGCCGAGATTTTCGTTGACGTCATGCACGGTGTGCTTGAGCCCGCCGATGGCGCGCTCGGCGATCTCGGTCGCGGTGATCAGTTCACCGATCGTCGCCTTCAGTGACTGTTCGTCGGCCTTGAGCCGCAACAGCCGCTTGTTGAGCAGCATGCAGTAGCCGATGGTCACCACCAGCAACACCGCCACCAAGGCTTCGATCATCAGTCCGATTGAATGGTTCACGGTGCCTCCATCAACTTGGTTTGTTCGTCCGCCCTCTCGAACATCGCGAGGGTCGTATTGGGTTTGCGCAGGTTCTTGGTGACGCGGATGGCGACACGATCGCCGACGCGGCCCATGCGCCCTTCCGTCAAGGTGACATTGCCGCAACGGACCGCGACCAGCGCATCGGCGCGCATGTCGAGCGGCAGCGTGTCGCCGACTTGCAACTTCATCAGTTGCTTGAGCGGAATGTCGGCCTCATAGAGCACGGCGTCGACCGCGATTTCCGCCTGCGCGATCTCCGTGGCGAGATGGCCTTCCCAGATCGGGTCGCGGCCGAATTTCTCGCCCATGAACATCTGCAACAACACGTTGCGGATAGGTTCGATGGTCGCATAGGGCAGCAGCAGTTCAATATTGCCGCCGCGGTCTTCCATGTCGACGCGCAGCCGCACCAGGATCGCGGCGTTGGCGGGCCGGCTGATGGCGGCGAAGCGCGGATTGGTTTCGAGACGGTCGATGGTGAAGGTCACCGGCGACAGCGGCCGGAACGCCTGCTCGGCATCGGCCAGCACCACCTCGATCAGGCGCTTCACCAGATTGGTTTCGATGGTGGTGTAAGGCCGCCCCTCGACGCGCAGCGACGCCTGACCGCGACGGCCGCCGAGCAGCACGTCGATCATCGAATAGATCAGGCTGGCGTCGATGGTGGCGAGGCCGAAGTTTTCCCACTCCTCCGCCTTGAACACGGAGAGCACCGCCGGCAACGGAATCGAATTCATGTAATCGCCGAACCGCACCGAGGTGATGCGGTCGAGCGAGACTTCGACGTTGTCGGAAGTGAAGTTGCGCAGGCTCGTCGTCATCAGCCGCACCAGGCGGTCGAAGATGATCTCGAGCATCGGCAGACGCTCGTAGGACACCATCGCGGAATCGATGATGGCGCGAATGCCGGAATTGTCGTCGATGTTGATTTCACCGACAGAGAAGCCGAGCAGGTTGTCGATCTCCTCCTGCGACAGCACCCGTTCGTTGCCGTTCTTGCCGCTGGTGGCTTCACGGCCGCCGTCCTCGACCATGGCGGCCCATTGTTCCGCCATCACGCCGGTGATTTCATTCTCCGCAGCCGCCTTCGCCGCCGCTTCCGGGTCCTCGGAATCCAGCGAGGCTTCCCATTGCGCGGCAATGGCGTCCTGATCGAGTTGGTCGTTACCGGCCATGGTTTTGAACCCGTCCGCTCATTGCACCACGACTTCCTTGAACAGCACGGCGTTGACCTGCCCCGGCGAGATCACGGCGTTGACGCGCTTGGTCAGTTCCTCCTTGAGACGGAACAGACCGGCGGAGCCGGCAAGATCGGTGGCGCGCAATTCGCGCAGGTAGGTTTGGAAGATGTCCATCAGACGCGGCATGGTCGGCTTGATCTTCTCAACCAGCGGCTCGTCCTTCACTTCGAGGACGACCTTGATCTTCAGGTATTGCACCCGCTCGCCCGGCAGCCCGGCGAGGTTGACGAGAATATCCGGCACGTCGACGAACACCGGCGGCTTCGGCGCCGGCGCTTCGGCGTGCTTTTCCTCGCCGTGATGATTGAAAAAGAAGAACCAGCCGCCGCCGCCCGCGCCGAGCAACAGCAACACGGCGGCCGCGATCATGATCAGCTTGCGCTTGCTCTTCGGAGCCGATGCGCCTTCCGCCGCCGCGCCGTCTTCGGTCTGTTCGTTGTCTGCCATCGCTCGCCCGCCAAATGGGGTGAGCCCGATGCTGCCGAGCAGCCACTACGCGATACAAATGCCCCCGGCGCACACGCGCCCTGCCTCATTTCGGACGCTAGGGCCGCAATGGTTAACGGAATCTTTCTTTTGTCCTTCAACTGGGAAAATTTTGCCGGGCCATTATGGTCAACAAGCGGTTATTGCCGCCCTCGCCGCCATCCCCCCGAAGCCTCAACCCCTTGAACTAACTGCAATTCCAAAACTGGCACGGCTTTCGCTTTACTGATCCCGAGCCGCCGGTTTGGGAGAGCCAGCGGATCACGGATCGGGGCCAGCTTTGGGAGAGGCCATCCCCGATCGTCTATCAGGGGAGATCAGGCCGATGGAGAATACCCTCCTCATCGGATTATCGCGGCAGGTCGCGCTGGAGCGGCAGCTTGACGTCGTGGCCAACAACGTGGCCAACGTCAACACCAACGGCTTCAAGTCGGACCAGTCGCTGTTCGAGGAATACCTGATGCCGGTGGCGCATCAGGACAACTTCATTGGCCGCGACCGCCGTCTCAGCTACGTGCAGGACCGCGCGACCTTTCACGACTTCGCGCAAGGCCCGACCCAGGAAACCAAGAATCCGCTCGACGTCGCCATCGACGGCAGCGCCTTTCTCGTGGTGCAGACCCCCGGCGGCGAGCGCTACACCCGCGACGGCGGCCTGCGCGTCAATTCCACCGGCCAGCTTGTGAACTCCGGCGGCTTTCCGGTGATCGGCGCCAACGGCCCGATCCAGATGCAGCAGACCGACCACGACCTCACCATTTCCCCCGACGGCACCATCACCGTGCTGGAAGGCGCCAACACCCGCATCGACTCGGTGCGCGGCAAGCTGCGGCTGGTGAAGTTCGCCGATCCGCAGAAGCTGCTGAAGGAAGGCGCGAACCTTTACTCGGCCAACGGCATGGCGCCGCAGGTCGACACCGCCGCGCGCGTACAGCAGGGCTTCATCGAGAAGTCCAACGTCAACTCCGTCGTCGAGATGAGCCGCATGATCTCGGTGACCCGCGCCTACACGCAGATCTCCGCGCTGTTGCAGCAGCAGAGCGATCTGCGCCGCACCGCTATCGAAAAACTTGCCGACGTTCCGGCCTGAGGCAAAAGGAAACTGACCGATGCGCGCTCTCTATACCGCAGCGACCGGCATGGCCGCCCAGGAGCTCAACGTCCAGGTGATCTCCAACAACATCGCCAACATGCGCACCACCGGCTACAAAAAGCAGCGCGCGGCGTTTCAGGATTTGATCTACGACCACGTCCGCCGCATCGGCGCGCAGGCCTCCGATCAGGGCACCATCCTGCCGGTCGGCATCGACATCGGCGGCGGTGTGAAGACCGTCGGCACGCCGCGCCTGATGGGTCAGGGCACGCTGTCGCCCACCGGCAACGATCTCGACATCGCGGTGCGCGGCGAAGGCTTCTTCAAGATCCAGATGCCGGACGGCACCTTCGCCTATACCCGCGACGGCTCGTTCACCACCGACCAGCAGGGCCGCGTCGTCAACGCACAGGGTAACCTGCTGCAACCGACCATCACCCTTCCGCAGAACTCCTCCGGCATCACCATCAATGCGCAGGGGCAAGTCTCGGTGACGGTGCCGGGCTCGACCACGCCAACCATTCTTGGCCAGATCGGACTCACCCGTTTCATGAACAAGGCCGGCTTGCAGCCGGTCGGCGACAACCTGTTCACCGAAACGCCTGCCTCCGGCCCGCCGCAGGACGGCATCGCCACGCTCGACGGCTACGGCGACATGCAGCAGCGCAACCTCGAACAGGCCAACGTCGAAGTCGTGTCGGAAATCTCTGACCTGATCGCCGCGCAGCGCGCCTACGAGATGAACGCCAAGGTCATCAGCGCCGCCGACCAGATGCTGCAATCGACCTCGAACATGTTCCGCTAAGGGAAATCGTGATCATGATCCGCTCCCTGCTGACCGCCGCACTGATCGCCGCCGCGCCGCTCGCAGCGTTCGCACAGTCCGTCGGCACCACGCCTACCGTTCCGGTGCTGCGCGCCAATGTGACTGTGACCTCCGACGTGGTGCGGATCGGCGACATGATCGACAACGCCGGCGATGCCGCCGCCATCGCGATCTATCGCGCGCCCGACCTCGGCACCACCGGCTCGCTGCCGACCGCGCAGGTGCTCGCGGCGCTGCGCGCGCATCAGGTGATCGGCGTCGACACAAAAGATTTGCGCGAAGTCTCGGTGACGCGGCTCGCGCGCACCATCGAAGCGAAAGAGATCGAGCAGAGCGTCGCCGCCGCGCTGGAGCATCGCAACGGCCTCGGCGCGGCCGGCGACATCGAACTGACCTTCGATCGCGGCGTGCAGACCTTGCAGCTCGACGCCGCCAACGCCGGCGCGCTGCGCCCGGTTTCGGTTCACTTCGATCCGCGCGGCGGCCGTTTCGACGTGGCCTTCGAGATTGCCAATACCAAGGGTTCGGCCCCGACCCGGCTGCGCTTCACCGGCACCGCGGTCGAGACCGTCGAAGCGGTGGTGCTGATGCGCGCCGTCGACCGCAACGAAATCATCAAGGCGTCGGACGTCGCCGTCGAGCGGCGCCCGCGCAGCGAGGTCGGCCGCGACGTTGCGGTCAGTTCGCAGGTGATCGGCATGCAGGCGCGGCGGCAGTTGCGGCTCGGCCAGGCGCTGCGGCAATCGGATCTCGCCAAGCCCGATCTCGTGCAGCGCGATCAGGCCGTGACCATCGTCTATCAGGCCGGCGGCATCACGCTGACCATTCGCGGCAAGGCACTGGAGAACGGTACCGAGGGCGACGTCGTCACCGTCATGAACCTGCAATCCAAGCGCACCTTCTCCGGCACTGTCTCCGGCCGCAATCAGGTCCTCGTCAGCGCGCCGCAACCTGTCGCTACCGCAAGCCTGCCCGCGCCCGTCGCGGTCGCCGCCAACACGGCCCTGTCCGATCCTCGTAAAGCCGAGTCACGTTGATGTTCAAGTCTCACACCCGCGCCATCCTCACCGCCGCGCTGCTGGCGACCGCAACCCTTGCCAGCGGATGCTCCTCGATCGACCGCCTCTCCGCGATCGGCGAAAAGCCGGCGCTGACGTCGATCGAAAATCCGACGACGCAGCCGGGCTACAAGCCGGTGCAGATGCCGATGCCGAAGCCGGAGCCGGCCTCCTACGCCGCCAACTCGCTGTGGCGCAACGGCTCGCGCGCCTTCTTCAAGGACCAGCGCGCGCATCAGGTCGGAGACATTCTCACGGTGACGGTGAACTTCACCGACAAGGCCAATATCGCCAACGAGACCCAGCGCAGCCGCACCAACAAGGAAGATTCCGGCGTCACCGATTTCCTCGGCAGCAAGCTGTTGAGTGGCAACGCAGCCAAGGTGTTGCCGGGCAAGGTGATTACAGCGGATTCGACCGCGTCCAGCGACGGCAAGGGTTCGGTACAGCGTCAGGAGAACTTGCAAACCAGCGTCGCCGCCGTGGTGACGCAAGTACTTCCCAACGGCAATCTGGTCGTCGAGGGCAAGCAGGAAATCCGCGTCAACTTCGAAGTCCGCGAACTGGTGGTCGCCGGCATCGTCCGTCCGGAAGATATCCAGAGCGACAACACCATCGACTCCAGCAAGATCGCGCAAGCTCGCATCGCCTACGGCGGACGCGGCCAGATCACTGACGTGCAACAGCCGCGCTACGGCCAACAGGTGCTCGACGTCCTGCTGCCCTTCTAACCTGATATCTTGAGCTCCCACGCGACGTCGCGAACCTAGGCGCGACGCAGCGTACGACGCGGCCTTCGTAGCTCCCCTGCGAAGGCCGCTTCTCGTTTGATGACGGATGATCTGCGGAAAACCAGAATGCCGTATGAGGTTGGATGACAGTTCGATTCCGGCGCCATATACGTTAAGGTCATCCCAATTCTAGCGGCACCAAACCATGTCCGAATTCAAAGTTCTTGAACTCCGCGTCGGTCGCGCCGCGCCGCTTGGCTCGGCAGGGGCACGGAGCGCGATCGACAAGCAGGTCGTCGGTCGTCCGCTCGCGGTAAATACTCTCGGCTTCGACGGCGACGAACAGGCCGACACCAAACATCACGGCGGGCCACATAAAGCGGTGCACGCCTACGCGATTTCGCATATGCCGGCGTGGACGCAGGAGTTGCCGGAGCGTGCTGCGCGCTTTCGGCCCGGCGCATTCGGCGAAAATCTGGTGCTCGACGGCGCGACTGAAGCCGACGTCTGCCTCGCTGATCGCTGGCAGGTCGGCACCGCGCTGCTCGAAGTCAGTCAAGGACGCCAGCCGTGCTGGAAACTGAACCTGCGCTTCGATGTCCCGGACATGGCGCGCCGGGTGCAGGACAGTGGGCGCTCCGGCTGGTACTTCCGGGTCATCGAGCCCGGCACCATTACAGCGGGCGATCGCGGCACGCTGATCGCGAGACCCAATCCCGACTGGTCCCTCGCCCGCGTCTCCCACCTGCTCTATCACGACCGCATGAACCATGCCGCGCTCGCTGAACTGGCGGCCATTCCGGGGCTGCCGGAAAGCTGGCGCCGTCTGGTCGAGGCCCGTCTGGCGTCGGGGAAAACCGAGGACTGGTCGCGCCGCATCGAGACGCCGTCGCCCAGCGCGTGAGGCGCATGGCGTCCGCCGCAGCACGTGGGCTCCCCGCCAGAAGTCTATCAGGCCAGCACAAACTGAAATTCCCGTCATGGCCGGGCTTGACCCGGCCATCCACGTCTTTGAACCTGCGTCGCCCTTAAGACGTGGATGCCCGGCATAAAGCCGGGCATGACGGATAGGTTAAATGCATCGTGACCCAAGATTCCCGCCGCGGTGCGCCGGCGACGGCAATAACGGCAATTGGCCTTGATCTCTCCTTCGCATTTTGCCCCGCCTCTCCGGCCAACTCCCGATCCCGGCGGTAACCTTTAACAGTTAGGTTAAGATGCGAGTTAAGTTGTCGCGACGTCGCGTCCGGTTATCGTCGTGGCGTCGCGTAGAGTTGGCCGGAATGTCTTCCAAGAGGGCTGGCCACGATTTCAATTACGCGGCACGGGGCCGTCGTTTTGTGTATGCGTAGCGACGGCCCCACCCTTTGCCCAAACTCTTCGTTTCCAAGTGCCGAAATGCAAATGGCCGGACCCGAGGTCCGGCCATTGTCATAAATCTGTGCTGCCAACCGCCGCGCTACTCGTCGCGATAGACCTTCTCGCGCTTCTCGTGGCGTTCCTGCGCTTCGACCGAGAGCGTCGCAATCGGCCGCGCCTCGAGGCGCTTCAGCGAGATCGGCTCGCCGGTTTCCTCGCAATAACCGTAGGTGTTGTCCTCGATGCGCTGCAACGCCGCGTCGATTTTGGAGATCAGCTTGCGCTGGCGGTCGCGCGACCGCAGTTCGATGGCGCGATCGGTTTCCGACGAGGCGCGGTCCGCAAGATCCGGATGATTGACGTTCTCCTCCTGGAGCGTCTGCAACGTGATCTTGGACTCCTTGATAATCTCATCCTTCCAGGCCAGCAGCTTGTTGCGAAAATATTCGCGCTGGCGCTCGTTCATGAAAGGCTCTTTTTCGGAGGGTCGATAATTCTTCAACTTTTCCAAGGCCAATCCATTTTTTTGTGCGAGGCGCCGGAATGGGTCCGGCCGCGCCGCGCTTATATAGCGCTGCCTTGTGTCAGACAACATCGTCCCGGGCCTCATTGCCGTGAAGCCCGGGACGCAGTTGCCGCAATCCGGAGGGAACCTGCCGCGGATCTTCAATAGCCGACGGTAAACCGTTGGCGCGAATGGGCCGGACGTTCGATCTCGTCGGCCAGCGCCACAGCGTAATCCTCGAAGGAAATCCAGCTTTTGCCGCCGGCATCGGTCAGCAACTGGTCGCCGCCGAGGCGGAACTTGTCGGTCCGCTCGCCCTCGACGAACAGCGCCGACGGCGACAGGAAGGTCCAGTCGAGCTCCGTTTCGCGGCGCAACAAACCGAGAAAAACGCCGCCCTTTTCAGCCTCAGCCTTGTAAGCCGCCGGGAATTCAGGTGTGGACATCAGCGCCACACCGGGCGCGATCTCGAGGCTGCCGGCGCCGCCGACCACGACATAACGGCCGATTCGGGCCTGCTTGACGGCCGCGATCAACCGCGCCGGATCGCTGGCGGTGAAATGAACGGCGCTGACCGCGACGTCGTGCCCGGCCACAGCCTCGGCCAACCCGTCGACATCGAACACATCCGCCTGCACGGCGGTGACGCCGGAGCGCGCCGGCACGTTCTCGGGATGCCGCACGATCACGGTGACGTCGTGCGCGCGCCGCGACAACTCTTCAACAATCCGTGAGCCGACGCGCCCGGTTCCGCCGATGACTGCAATCTTCATGATTTCTCTCCGATCGATGGTCCGGCCGTTCCATTTGCGGCCGCGTCAGCGGTGCATGAAAACGTCGGACAACTAAGTAACCAACAGTTACTAGATATCGAATAGATTGCAGGTGTGAAGAGAGCACTTTAAGATGACTTGGTCACCCCGGCGAAACCCGCCTGGCGCATAGTGGAGCGAAGCGATGAAGCCCGGAAATCCCTACAACGCGAGCTGCCCGACACGCCTGATTCTCGATCGCGTCGGCGACAAATGGGCGGTGCTCTTGCTCGGCCTGCTGCGCAAGGAACCGATGCGCTTCAACGCGTTACGCCGCCACATTGATGGCATTTCGCAGAAGATGCTGTCGCAGACGCTGAAGAGCCTGGAACGCGACGGGCTGGTGAAACGCCACGCCATCGCCACCGTACCGGTGACGGTGGAATACTCCATCACGCCGCTCGGCATGACGCTGGCGAAAGCCGTCGATCCGCTGCGGCATTGGGCGGAAACGCACCTGAAGGACGTACAAGCGTCACAGCGGCGCTACGACGGCACCCAGAAGGACGCGGCGTGAGGTAAGCCGACGACGACCTTCATGGTGTCTGACAGGACGTCCGTTTCACCGACTGATTAGCAACACGAAAATCGTCGTCCCCGCGCAGGCGGGGACCCATAACCCTTGGGCGTTCGTGGTGAGAGTAAGTAGCCGACAACAATCACTATCGCCACTCGCATCATGAGCGACACGGCGTATGGGTCCCCGCCTGCGCGGGGACGACAGTGAGGTTTGTTCTGCGATTCTAATCAGACTCTTAAGCTTGCCTCTTAGGCAAAACTCTAAAGCTAAGTCCTACCCGCCTTCGCCAATTCGACCTCGACCCGCAGTTCGATTTCCGACAGCACAGCATCGAGGCCGGGATCGCCGGAGGTTTCCTTGAGGTTGGCCGCCGCATCGCGCAGGCGCATTACCATCGCATTGTCGAGCGAGCCCGACAGCAATCCGATCTTCAGATCGTCGAGCGCATCAAGCGCGCCGCGCCCACGCTGTACTGAACGCTTGCGCCGCTCGGTCGGATCCTCGATGCCCTGCAAAGCCAGCAGCGCGTCGATGCCGGCGGCCGCCTTCGGCGCCGTCGTTGGTCGCGTTTCGGTCGCGCCGCCCATGTCCGGCAACACGAAGCCGCTGCTGCCGCTACGGCGCGCGCTGCCGGCCGGCGTGCCTAGGGTCGTCCCATTGGGTCCATAGATGCGCATGATGATGCCTCACGGAGAGTCGTCTCCGCGTCGAACACTGGATGCGGCGTGGTTAACAGTCGGTAAACGACCCGGCAAAATTTACCGATGGCGGCAGTTTCGCCTTGGGCGAGATCGCCGACGTGCGCTCCACGCCAAATAACAAGCCAATTTTATCAATGACTTATCGAGCCTTCCAAACTGGCACGCGCTTCGCATGGTTAACGCCGGGATAAGCCTCGTGGGGAGCATGGGGCGTGTCCGGCAACGGCGTCAGTGGGGAGCAACGATGCCAGGCGTGCGCAAAACGAGATTCGGTCGGGCCCTCGCCCATGCAATCGGCATGGCGCTGCTGGCGCTCGGCGTGGCGTTGCCCCCGACGGCGGCGTTGGCCACCTCGCGCATCAAGGATCTCGCCAATATCGAAGGCGTGCGGCAGAACCAGTTGATCGGCTACGGCCTCGTGGTCGGCCTCAACGGCACCGGCGACACGCTCAACAACATCCCCTTCACCAAGCAGTCGCTGCAAGCGATGCTTGAGCGCATGGGCGTCAACATTCGTGGCGCCACCATCCGCACCGGCAACGTTGCCGCCGTGATGGTGACCGGCAACCTGCCCGCCTTCGGCACCCAGGGGACGCGGATGGACGTCACCGTCTCCGCGCTCGGCGACGCCAAAAGCCTGCAAGGCGGCACGCTGCTGGTGACGCCGCTGCTCGGCGCCGACGGCAACGTCTACGCGGTGGCGCAAGGCTCGCTCGCCATCGGCGGCTTCTCAGCCGAAGGCGCCGCCGCCAGCATCACCAAGGGCGTGCCGACCAACGGCCGCATCGTCAACGGCGCCATCATCGAACGCGAAATCGAGTTTGCGTTGAACCGGCTGCCCAACGTGCGGCTGGCGCTGCGCAACGCCGACTTCACCACCGCGAAGCGTATCGCCTCTGCGGTGAATGATTTCCTCGGCACCAGAACCGCCGAACCGATCGATCCCTCCACCGTGCAATTATCGATCCCGAAGGAATTCAAGGGCAACGTGGTGGCGCTGCTGACCGAGATAGAGCAGTTGCAGGTCGAGCCCGACGCCGTCGCCAAGATCGTCATCGACGAGCGCTCCGGCATCATCGTGATGGGCCGCGACGTGCGCGTCGCCACCGTTGCCGTTGCCCAAGGCAATCTCACCGTATCGATTTCCGAGAGTCCGCAGGTCAGCCAGCCTAATCCCTTGTCGCGCGGCCGCACGCGGGTGACGCCGAACACCGCGATCGGCGTGCAGGAGGACGGCAGGAAACTGGCCTTGGTGAAGAATGGCGTCTCGTTGCAGCAACTCGTCGACGGCCTCAACGGTCTCGGCATCGGCCCGCGCGATCTGATCGGCATCCTGCAAGCGATCAAGGCGGCCGGCGCCATCGAAGCCGATATCGAGGTGATGTGATGAATGGCTTCGCCCCCGCCGCGCACGCCAACACGCATCCGAGCCGCGACATCGCATTCGAGCAGGCGCTCGCCCGCGTCTCGCCGCAAGCGCAGGCCAAGGCGAAATCCACCGCGCAGGATTTCGAGGCGATGTTTCTCAACACGATGTTTTCGCAAATGACCAGCGGCCTGAAAGGCGACGGCCCGTTTGGCGACACGCCCGGCACCGGCGTGTGGCGCGCGATGCAGACCGAGCAATATGCGCGCTCGTTCGCGCAGGCCGGCGGCATCGGCATCTCCAATGACGTCTATCGCACCTTGATCCTGCAACAGGCGAACAACGCCGGCTAACCTCGAGGCTCGTTCATGCATCGCTCCCCGCAATCTCAGGCACCGGCCGCGACGCCAGCGGCTGTCGATCCGCAACGGCTCGCGACCGAGATGGCCGATGTGATGGCCGCGCTGTTCGCCGTGGTCGAACGTGAGACCGATCTGGTGCGCGCCGGCCGCGTTGCCGACGCCATGACGCTGGAAGCCGACAAGTCCGCGCTGTCACGCAGCTACGTCAATCTCGTCACCGCATTGAAAACAAACCAGCCGCATCTGCGCGCGGTCGCGCCGGATCTGCTCGCGACATTGCAACGTCAGCACGAAACCTTTCGCGCGATGCTGCAAGTCAACCTCACGGTGCTGGCGACGGCGCACGCCGTCTCCGAAGGTGTGGTGCGCGGCGTCAACGCCGAAGTACAGCGTCGCAACATCCCGCAGACCTACACCGCCAATGGACAGCGCGCTACGCCGAGCTCACGCCACATCACACCGCTTGCGGTCAGTCGTTCGCTGTAACTGACAACATCGCACTACAACCGAAACGCGCCGCCGCTAACGGCGGCGACGATAGCGCCGAACGTCTCGTGTGGAGATAAGCCGGCGACAGGCAGCTTATGCGCGTCGAGATCACCGGGGGTGATGAACTGCTGATGCAGCGCGGTGATCGGCTCCGGGTCGGATAGCGTCTCGCCACCGCGCAGCCTGCACCGCGTAATCGCTTCGTCCAGCGACGGCACGAGCACGATGTAATGTCGCGGCGCGCGCAATTGCCGAAACGGCTGCAAGAACCACGGCCCGATGATGCCATCGACGATCACAAAGAAGCCGCCGGCGGCATAACCATCGGCGGCTTGGGCGAGCACGTTGATGACCGTCTCGTTTTGCCGATGCGATTCCGGCAGATAAGGCGCGACGGCGCCGTGCTTGATGAAGTGCCAGAAATCATCCGCATGCAGGTGGACCTTTGATGCTCCAGGCTGCGCGGCCAGCATCTTCGCCGCCGTGGTTTTCCCCGATCCGGGCGGGCCGGTAAGGATGAGAATCTCACCTGAAAAATCGAGCATGACATTTGTCCAGTTTGGCCTTTGCCGCTGATCCGGCAGCGCATACGAGCTCGCGAAACATTGAGCTAAATTATCCTACACGATGCAATGCGACATTCATCGCGTTCCCTAACGCGACGTTGAGAAGCGCCGGATAGGGTTGCCACCAGGAAGGGGTTGGGATTTGACTCAACGGAAGCCTGGAGGCTGCCATGGGTATGGATTTCAACATCAAGCCGGCCAACGCGCCGGCTGCGGTTTCGTTTGTGCAACCTGCAAACGACGCCGCGCGCGATGCTGTCACGACGCAACTCCCCGCCAGCCAGACGATCACGGCGGCGGATGTTTCCGCGCGCATTCGTAACGACTCATCCGGCGGAAGTGCCGGCACGTCACACCAGACCGTCTTCGATCGCGATGCCGCATCAATGGTGTATCAGGTGGTGGACAACCGCACGAGCATCGTGGTGCGCCAATTCCCTGACGAAGCCATGCTGCGCCGCCGGGCCTATTTCCGCGCGATGGACATGCTCAAGAGCGAACAGTTGCGCGAACCCGCGGCCGACAGGACGGCGTGAAGCTAGGCCGACACGCGATCGTCATTGCGAGCGAAGCGAAGCAATCCAGTCTGTCTTTTCGACCTTTGGATTACTTCGTCGCTAGCGCTCCTCGCAATGACGGAAGCTACCCCCGCGTCGCGGGCGCTTTTTCCAGAGTCGAGACACCGGTGACAGGGTTCGTCACGACAGTGGCGATCTGCGCCTTGTTGTTGCCGGTCAGCATGAATTTCGAATCGCCGATCCGGAACGAATTGTCACGGATCAGCACGTCCTGATACTTGATGGTCGATCCGTTGACGTATTTCACCTTGGCGCGAAAACCGTTGATGTTGGAAATACCCACCTCGAACGACGTGCCGTTGGCATACTTGCCCTTCCAGCTTCCCTCATATGCCTCGGGATCGACCGCCACGTATTTCGAATTGGACGGCACCGCACCGCCCACCGTGACGTAGTTCGACGAGATAATATTCCAGATATCGGCCATGGCGATCCGCCGTGCCGTCTAGGCGCGGCCCGCAAGGCCGGCGGCGATGTTGCAGTTGATGTCGATCAGCGACTTCAGTTTCGCCGGGTCCGGATTGGTCTGCATCTCGACCGTCTGCTTCAGCACGAAGATGCCGATGTTAGTGATGTTCTGGCGGATCTCCAGCGTCTGCTCGCTGTCATTGCTCTCCATTGCGCCCATGAAGATCGACCACAGGCGGCGGTTGAACAGCAGCGCATCGTGCATGCTTTTGTCGGGACCGGTCCAGTTCGCCTGCACCTCTTGCAACTGCCGGGCCGCCTTCAAAAGCGCCTGCGCCTCGATCTCACGGGGGGAAGCGGTGGTTTGCGACGTGCGGGCATAGGCGGAAGCGGCGTTGGACATTCACGACCTCGATGGAATTCGCTGCGAAGCGCAGACACATCGCTACTCTAGTACGTCTCCCGTTTAGATATGGTTACCATTCATTTTCAACTGTGACGGAAACCGGGCACTTGGTTTTCATTTTGAGACGCGCAATCAAACGAAACCGTCATTGCGACGAACTTCGAAGCATGATGGACACACCGCCATCACTGTATTTCCCATGTCGTCCCCGCGAAGGCGGGGACCCAGACTCTCTGGCTGATCAGCACTTGAAAGCGGGTTGTTACCACACAGCCTTTCGTCACCACGAACGTTAGGGGTTATGGGTCCCCGCCTTCGCGCGGACGACGTTTTGTGTTGACGCGCCCTCTCAAAGCAAAAACGGCGGGGTTTCCCCCGCCGTTTCCGTCTTGAGGTAGTTGGCTTCGCTTAGCGGAGCAGCTGCAGCACGCTCTGCTGCGACTGGTTCGCGAGCGCCAGCGCGGACACCGCGATCGACTGGCGGGTCGACAGCGCCTGGCTGTTCGCCGCTTCCTCGTTGGTGTCGGCCAGCGTCAGGTTGGACGAGCCGGTCTGCAGCACGTTGATCAGGTTCTTGTTGAAGTCCTGACGGATCTGCACCACCGAGAGGTTCGAACCGAAGGCCGAAGCCTGCGAGCGCAGCGTGCTGGACGCGTTGTTCAGCGAGTCCAGAACCTTGTTGATGTTGCTGTTGTCAAGGAAGTCGGTGCCCGCGGTGAGCTTCGACAGACCGAGACCGGCCGGATCGAAGGTCACGCCCTGGATGTTCAGGGTGGACTTGCCGGTTTCGTTGAACACCAGCTTGAGCTGGTCGCCGTTCAGCAGGTTGACACCGTTGAAGGACGAGTCCTGCGCGGTGGTCTTGATCTGATCGACGATCTGATTGTACTGCGCGATCAAACCGGAGCGGGTGTTCTGGACGTTGGCGTCGGCAACCGGAGCCGAGCCAGCACCAGCGGTGAACAGGCTCGCACCCGTCGCCGTGCCGCTCAGCGCACCGATCGTCGCCGCAGCGTGATCGTTCGTGGTGGTGAGCGTGATCTTGCCGGTGGTGTCGATCGAAGCGGTCAGGTTGTTCGCGGCGAGCGCCGTGTTCAACTGATCGAGCGTCGAAACCTGGTTGGCGCCGGTGCCGAAGTTGATGACGGAAGCGGTGCCACCATCGGTCGCGGCAATGCTCAGGGTCGTGCCCGACAGACCGCCGGTGGTGCTGGCCGGGGTCGCGTCGGTGCCGGCAGTGACCGTGGGGGTGGCGCCGAACACGTCGGCAACGTCGGCACCGCCGAGCGTAATTGCATCGGACGCACCCGCGGTTCCGGTGCTGGTCAGAACCAAATGACCGGCGCCATCGTCAGAAGCCGTCACGCCAACACTGGCCGTTCCATTGATCGCGCCAACGATGTCGCTGAGCGTCCAGTGGCCGGTACCGGCAGTACCGCCGGTACCACCGTTGGTGGCCAGCGTCACGGTCTGGCCGTTGATGGTGAAGACCTTGGCGCCGCCAGAGGCATCGATGTCGCCGCTGCTCAGATCGACGGTGCTCGTGGTGACGGCATTGGTCGCCGCGGTCGCCGGGGTCGTCGTTCCGCCCAGCAGGTTGGAGGCAGTCGCGCCGGTGATGGTGGCGCTGGCCTGCGACTTGGTGGAATAGCCCGACGGAGTCTGCAGCGCCTGGTTGGCGATCGACTTCGCGGTGTCAACCAGCTTCTGGATCGAGGTGATGCCGGTGTTGGCAGCCTGGAGCACCTGCACGCCGTTACCGATCGAGTCCAGCAGGTTGTTGATGTCGCTGGCGCGGTTGTTCAGGCCCTGCGCGGTGAAGAAGTTGGTCGGGTTGTCGAGCGCCGAGTTAACCTTATTGCCGGTGGCAAGGCGGTTCTGCGTGGTGGAGAGCAGATCGGCGGTGGACTGGAGGGAGAGGAGGTTCTGGCGCACGGACGCCGAGAGAACGATACCTGACATTGTCATACCTTTCTGGTGTGAACGAGAGTGTGCGTATCGCCGATCTTTTCCATCGGACAACTCCGGCACACTGGAACCAAGACTCTAAAAAAACATGAAACGGACCGGCGCATTTCGAGCAACCGACGCCGCTCCTTTTCCGCTCCTCCGGCACCTCCGAAAGGGCTCGCCGTGAAAATCCCCTTGTGAATCCAGCACATTCGCTCCGCGCCTCCCAAGAGGCGGCGGCGCGCGTTAACCCGCCATTAACCATGATCGGAAAGGATCACGTTGTCGGTTTGAATACGGATGCCGTTTCGGTTTGCTTGCGGCGTCGCTCGCGTCACCGGTTTCGCGACACAACAACAGGAGAGCGGCATGGCGCTGAAGGTCGAACTACGCCCGCACGAGCGGATCATCATCGGCGCCTGCGTCATCACCAACACCGACCAGCGCGCAAAACTGCTGATCGAAGGCGATCGCATTCCAATTCTGCGCGAGAAAGATATCCTGACGCCAGAGACCGCCGATACGCCGGCCAAGCTGATCTATCTCGCGGTGCAATTGATGTATCTCGCGCCCGATCCGATGACGCATCACCCGACTTACTTCAGCCTGATCAAGGATCTCATCAGCGCCGCGCCGAGTTCGTGGCCACTGATCGAGGCCATCAACAACTACATCCTCAACGGCGATCTCTATCACGCGTTGAAGGAAGCCAGGAAGCTGATCGCCCACGAAGCGACGCTGCTCGACAACGCACGCCAGTTGCAAGGGCAACAGGCCGAACGCAAATCGGCCTGAAGGCTTTCGGCGAAAATATAAACGCCTCCACGAACATCGTCATGCCCGGCCATAGTCGTTCGAAGAACGGCTATGGCCGGGCATGACGGAGCTAGGTGTTTTCGGCAAAATACACGGCGCGCTGAGCCGCCGACGCGTCCTCAGAGGAACTTCGCAAGGCTCAACTGATACAGCATTGCCGTCGTCTGATATGAGGCCGACAGGCTGGTTTGCAGCGCGAGGATTTTCGTCGCGGTTTCTTCCGGCGACACACCTTCGATGGAATCCAGCATCGTCTGCGTCATGGTCTTGACCTGCGCCTGACGATCGCCCGCCGCCTTCATCGCGGTCTGCGCGCCGGCGAAGTCGGCTTGAACGTCCTGAATGGTCTGCACGCCCTGCTGCGGCGACATGTTCAGCGCCACGCGCTGGCTTAGCGCCGTGACCTGCCCGTTGGCATAGGGATCCGTCGCCGATGTCGTCACCGCGGCATAGACCGCGATGTTCTGCAACTGGACGCGGAACGCATCCTCGTTGGCGCGTGCGCCGTATTGCACGGTAATCGACTGATCGATCTTCCCGACGGCGGTGCCGCGCGCGGTATCGTTCGGCCCCTGCGCCGGCTCGCCGGTGTACCACGAGATGGTGTCGGCGGGCGTGCCGGCAACGAGACCGGTCGCAGAATCGAGCGGCCCACCGGAGGTATCGACGCGCATCGGCGGCGAGCCGAAGAAGCTGTTCGACGCAGCCACGGCCGACGCCGCCACCAGCGACGTGTTGGCGAGCGTCTTCACCGCGCCGCTCAACTTGTCTTGCAGATTGTCGGAGGTCTCGGCAGCGGTCGCACCAATCAGAAATTCGCCGGGTTGCGGCGGCGATTTCGTCGTCGCGGTCAGCGTCACGTTTTCACTGGTGCCGTCAGGCAGATTGAAGGTGACGGAGAGCTTGTCGCCCTCGTTCGGATTGACGCCGTTGAGATCGACCGAAATGCCCGGAGGGCTGCCAGTCGGTCCCGTCACCGTCGCACCGGTCAATGTCGAACTCACCGCGCTGAGCTTGAGACCGAACACCGACGGGTCCGCATCCTCGGCCAACGTGATCGGCGACACGCCGGCGCCCGACATGTTCAGCCGCCCCATGCCGCTCGGGCCGAGATCGGCGGTCTTGCGCTCCGCAATCAGTTGCGTCAGCCCCGCACGGGTGCCGTCGGCGCTGCCGTAAAGGATTTCGTCGGCGGTTGCGGTCGGCGGCGTGTCCGTCGCGCGACCGGAAAACAGATAGCGGTCGCCGGAGCGCGTGTTGAGCAGTTCGATGGCGTTGGCGAAGGCCGATTGCGCCGAAATCTGTCCCGCCGTCTGCCCGTTGGTGCCGAGCGCGATGGAGGAGCCGTTCGCCGCCGTCTTTACCTGCGTGTTGAGATCGATCAGGCCTTGCAACGACAGATTGGCGACGTTGATACGCGTGTTGACGTTGGTCGCGGTGTCGGCATAGGCGTCGAACGCGTTGATCTGCGCGCGCAGGCCCACCGCAAGGCCGCGATTGACGCCCTGCCCCGCATAGGTATTGGAAATCTTGCCGGTGGCGAGCTGCTGGTTCAGATCGTCGAGCTGGCTTTTCAGATTCAGGATCGACGTGCCGATATAGGAGGTTCGGCTACCTACGCCATCGATTGCCATGAGACCCTCACATCGATTGCAGCAGCGCGGCGTACATGTCCTTGATCGCGGACATCACGCGCGCATTGGCGGAATAAGCATTTTGCAGCGCCAGCAGGTGCGCCATCTCGTTGTCCATGTTGACGCCCGAGGTCGCATCCATCTTGTTCTGCAGAGTATTGAGCACGACGTTCTGGCCGTCCGCGAGTTGCTTCGCCGCATCCGCCGCGTTGCCCTGCGCGCTGAGGAACTGCTGCGTGTAGTTCAGCAGTGTGCCTCTGTACGGCGCGCTCGGCGTACCGACGCCGGTTTGCGGCGAGTAATAATTGCTCGCATTGGTCAGTTGCGACAGGATGAAGTCCGGCCGCGTGGTGTCGCCAGCCGCCGTGCCGGGGCCGAAAGCCACAAGTTGCGCCGGATCGGACAACAGCCCGGTGTTCACCGTGATCCGCGCAGCGAAACCGGTCTGCTGCGATCCGTTGGCACCGATCGCGCCGGTGTAGCCGACGCCGCCGTCGGTGAACAGCGAGAACTGCGGCGCGCCGCTGTTCGCCGCGGTGATGGTCTTGGTGGTGGACGCCGACAGGACATCCACCTGATTGAGAGCACCGTCATCCAACACACGCAGTGTCGATCCGCTCGGATTCGAAAACTGCAGGCCTGTGCCGCCCAGCTTGCTGGCCAGTTGCGTCATCACCGACGACATCGCTGCGGGAAATCCCCCCGTACAGTCGATGCTGATCACTTCGTCATTGGGATCATTGGTCGCCGAATCCGGCAACGACGTCATCCCGTCGGCACGCACGATCGACAGATTGTGGACGGTGCCGGTACTATCCTTGTAGCTGACGTGAACGGTGTTTCCGTTCTGCAGCCCGTTCAGATCGAGATCGAAGCCGTCGCCGCCAGCGGTCGAAGCCGGCGTACCGGCAACGGTCTGGTCCGACAGCGTGCTCGACAGCGAGGCGGCAAGCTGATCGAGTTGCGATTGCGCCTGCACCAGAGTCTTGTCGCGCAGTTCGATATAGCCGGCGATGGCGCCGGAGCGGATCGAATTGGTGGCGATCAGATCCATGCTGCCACCGTGCGGGAAATCGATCTTCAGCGTACCCAGCGCGCTCTTGCTCGGATCGGCGTCCCAGAACGTGTTCGGCGTCACCGTGCCCTGCGCGTCGAACGTCAGCTTGGCCGCTTCGACGCCGACCAACTGCACGCCCGAGGTGGTGAACACGCTGACCTGATTGGAGCCGTTGGCGATCACCTTGACATCCATCAGTTGCGACAACTGGTTGATGTACTGATCGCGCTGATCGAGCAGCGAAGCGGTGGACGCGTCGGTCTGGTTGCTGCCGAGCAACTGGTTGTTGATCGCGGCGATCTGCGACATCGCATTGTTGGCGGTCGAGACCGCGCTGGCGAGGCCGTTCTCCGCTGTGTTGCGCAGCGCCTGCACACCCTGCGACGCCTGATTGAGTTGTTGCGCGATGTTCTGCGCGGCATTGATCACGCCGATGCGCGCGGATTGCGAGTCAGGACTGGTGGAGAGCGCCTGGATCGCGGTGGTCAGCGTGTTGAACGCCGCTTCCAGCGTGCCGGTGGAATCCGGATTGCCGTAAACGCCCTGCAAGTTCGCAAGGAAGGTCGAGCGGATGTTGGCATAGGCGGCGCCCGACATCTCGGTGCGCAACTGCGCTTGCACGAAAGCGTCGAGTTCGCGGTTGACCCCCGCCACCCGCACGCTCGATCCATAATTCGCGGTGGTCTCCGCGGTCTGGATCAGCGACTTCCTGATGTAGCCCGGCGTCTCCGCGTTGGCGACGTTGGATGACACCAGCGCCAGCGCCGCCTGATTGGCGCGCAAGCCGGACATCGCAGTGGCTAAAGCCTGACTCAAACTCATGATACTCGATCCGTTTCTCGTTCGATCGCACCGTCGAAAGCACGCGACCAGATCGTCCACGCGGCGTCATTGCGAGGAGCGTCAGCGACGAAACAATCCAGAGCCTTTTCCCTTCCCTCCCCCGCAAGCGGAAGAGAGCTAGGGCGGGGGTATTGCTTCGCTCCGCTCGCAATGACGATCTTGTTCATCGATGCGATCTCACTTCACCGGCATCAGCGCAGCACGTTGAGCAGGTCCTGCACCATCGAGTTCGACGTCGTGATCACCTTGGTGTTCGCGGAGTACGCCTGCTGCGTCACGATCAGCTTGGTGAACTCGTCGGCGATATCGGTGTTGGAGCCTTCCAGCGACGAGCCGACGATGGTGCCGCCGTTGCCGAACAACGCCTGTCCGGATTCGTCGGTGGCCTCGAACGCGCCGCCATCCTTGCGCTTGAGGAAGTCCGGTCCGTTGAACGTCGCCAGCGTGATCTGCGCGAGATCGATATTGCGCCCATTGGAATAGCTGCCGACCACGCGGCCGTTGTTGCTGATCGACACCGATTGCAGGCTGCCGGCGGGAAAGCCGTCCTGCTGGATCTGGTTGACCTGCACGTTGCCGTTGGCATCGGCGTATTGCGTCAGACCACCGGAGGAGAAGTTGATCGTCAGATTGCCGAGCGAAATGTTATTGATGGTCACGCCGGTCAGGTTCACCGACGCGATCGGCGGATTGAGCTGGTTGTTGGTGCCGAATTTGAAATCGGTGCCGACGTTCTGCCACGCGGTGTCGGTGCCGGTGGCGTTGGGGTCGACCTGATAGAACAGGTTCCAGGTATCGGTGTGGGGGGAGCCAAGCGAAGCGCTGTCGGTCTTGGCCCAGCGCAATTGCAGGTTCACCGGCGCGCCGGAAACGTCGTAGGCGGTCACCGCGCCGCCCGCGATCGACTCGTCGATGAAATTCTGCACGTCGCTGCCGAGCACCTTGCCGGTGCCGGCGACGGTCGGATCGCCGCCGGGGAAGTCGGCCGGGTTCAGCAATTCGGAGCCGGGCACCGAGACATCGTGCTTGGTGGTGAGCGGATAGTTCGCGAGGTTGGCACGATATTCGACTTTCGTCGTCGGCTGCGCCGGCAGGAAGTCGTTCTTGAAACTCAGGATCTGCGGCGCGTTGCCGACCAGGTTGCCGGTGGTCGGGTCGATCGGAATGCCCTCGAGATAATAGCCCGCGCCGTTGACGAGATAGCCGTCCTTGTTGAGGGTGAAGTCGCCGCGCCGCGTGTAGTTCTCGACGCCGTCGAAGATCGGCGCGTTGTCGGTGAAGCTGCCCGGCTTCTGCACCACGAAGAAGCCCGCGCCGTTGATCGCCATGTAAGTCGCGACGGAGGCGGGCTGCACGTCGCCCGGCACCGTGTTGGTGCTGCGCGAATTCGCGGTGACACTGCCCGCCTTCTGCTGGGTCTGGCCGGAGTCGGGAATCAGATCGAGGAAACTGGTGTCGATGCGCTTGAACGCCGTGGTCTGCGAGTTGGCGATGTTGCCGGAGATATTTTCCAGCGCATAGGATTGCGCCCGCAACCCTCCGACCGACGTGGTGAGAGCCCCGAAGATACCCATGAACATCGCCTCCAGATGCGAATAGCGCGACGGCCGGCGGTGCGCCGGGACCGTATTCCGAGGCGCTTGTCGCAAGGGTCGTGCCAACTCGGGCGACGGGGAATTACGCTGATAATTCAATGAAATAGAAAAAGCACCGGTTGTGCGAACCGGGGCACAATTGCCGGGACGGGCAACAATTGCCGGGGAATAGCGGGGCGCAGGACACAACCACACCGTCATTGCGAGCGAGGCAAAGCAATTCAGAAAGCCGCGAACCAAGGACTGGATTGCTTCGTCGCTACGCTCCTCGCAATGGCGGTTGAGAGCGCTAGTACGACCGGATCGCCCGTGTTCGCTATCCGGCTTGAAGCGCCCTCACCACATTCGCAGAGTCGTCCCCGCGCAGGCGGGGACGATGGCGTTCGTGTTGCAGGTCCGTTCAAAACGACGTTCCGGTAAAGCCCTCACGTCGCCGATGGCGTCGCCGGGTGGAACACCAGGGCGAGGCCGTCCATGCAGTAGCGCAGGCCGGTCGGCTTCGGGCCGTCGTCGAAGACGTGGCCGAGGTGGCCGCCGCAACGGCGGCAATGGATGGCGATGCGCGTCATGCCGAAGGTGCGATCCTCACGCTTGCCCACCGCATTCTCCAGCGGCTGATAGAAGCTCGGCCAACCGGTGCCGCTTTCGAACTTGGTTTCCGATGCATACAGCGGCAGGTCGCAACCGGCGCAGGCGAAGGTGCCCTTGCGATGCTCTTTCAACAGCGGGCTCGACCACGGCGGCTCGGTGCCTTCCTCGCGCAGGATGTGATACTGCGCCGGCGTCAGTTGCGCGCGCCACTCGGCCTCGGTCTTCTCGACCTCAAACTTTTCGCCGGCGGTGGCCGGAGACACCCGCAACATCTTCAGCGCGGCGAAACCGGTAAGGCCGGCGACCGATGCGAGCAGAATGCGGCGATTGATCATGATGATGGACTCCCAAAGCGGCGCGCAACGCGCGGATGTATCGTCCGAATTACGCCGCCAGCGCACGAACGTTACACCCGCCTGCCGCGATGTCACTCACGTTCTCGCGAGCGACAGCGTCGCAGGTTTATTGTCCGCCGAAATGGTCGCCCTCGTCCGTCGCCATCTGGCGGTTGGCAGCGGCAACCCGTGCTTCCCGCGCCTCTTCCCGCGATGCGGCACGCTCACGCCAGCGCGCCACAGCGCCGGCGACGGCGGCGCTGGCGCGGGTCCATCCGAACACCACCTGCCCCGCGACACGCCCGGCTTTTCCCCCGGCCCACACCAGTTCGAACGGCGCGAACAACCGCCAGCGGTCGTCGCCCCACAGGATGCCGCGCGCGATCATCTGCCCGGCCAGCGCCGTGGTGTTGAGCCCGTGTCGACCGAAGCCGCTGGCGACCCACAGGCCCGGCTGCAATTCGCCGATCTGTGGCATGCCGTGCACGGTCTGCCCGGCGGTGCCGCACCAGGTCTCGCGCAACGCCGGCTTGCCCAGCGCCGGAAACAGCGTGGCGATGCGGCGGCGGATGGCGCGAGCGTGCCGCGCCGGATCGCCCGCCCACGTCGTCTCCGGGCTCGCCCACATCAGCCGATCGCCTTCGACGATACGGAAATGATCGATCCCCTTTGTGTCCATCACCGCGCCTTCGAATGCGATGGCCTCCGAAAGCCGATTGCCGAGCGGCTCGGTGACGGCGGCATAGCGCCACACCGGCAATAGCGTTGCGGTCAGGCGCGGCGACGGCGAACCGAGGTGGACGTTGCCGGCGAGCACGATATGCGCCGCGCGCAGCCGCGCCGACGCGGTCGCGATCCGCTTGCGGATGCCGGACGCCTCGATGCTCACCACCGGGCTTTCCTCGAAGATGCGCACGCCGCTTTGCCGCGCCAGCACCGCGAGGCCTTCGAGATAGTTGCGCGCATCGACGTGAAACGCATCGGGATAGTGAATCGCCTCGAAGTAACGCGGCGTCTTCAGTGCGGCGCGTACCCGCTCGACGGGCCAGCCCTCGACATGCGCGCCGAATTGTCCGCCGAGCATGTGCAGGCGCTCTATCAGGCGCTTGCCCATATCGACATTGGAGACTTCCAGCGCACCGGTCGCTTGCAGCGCCGCACCGGCAAGATCGCCGGCAATGGCGCGCACGTGGTCGGCGCCCTGCTGCGACAGCTTCCACAGTTCGCGCGTGTGATCGACGCCGAGACGCGCGACCAGGTCATCGATCGCAACGCCGTAGCCCGGCATCACCGTGCCGAGATGATGCGCCGACGCATTCCAGCCGACATGACGGCTTTCCAGCACCGCGACGCTCGCGCCCATGCGCGCCGCTTCCAGTGCCACGGTGAGGCCGGCAAGCCCCGCGCCGACGACACAGACGTCGATGTCGAGATCGAGCGTCAGCCGACGGCGCTCCGGCGCGGCAGGGGCCGGCTCGTCGACGACTTCGGGACTTGTGTTGTCAGTGCTCACAGGTTTTCTTACGCAGCGACACGGCAATTGTCACCTTGCCGCGTATAAGCTTGTACACTGGAGCCGCTTCCGTTTCGATAGAATCGAAACGGGGCTCCAGATTATTGTTTTGACGCGTTTTCTTCACGCGAACCGGATTCCACTTCGCTCGAAAACGCTATAATCCGCCGTCGAAGGCCCACCAACGATCCGGAGACACCGGTTGATTCGAAAAATGATCGCACAATGCGGCGGCTGATCCTGCTGCGCCACGCCAAGACCGAAAGCCACGCGCCGAGCGGCGAGGACATCGACCGCCGCCTCGACGCGCGCGGGCTGGACGATGCCGCCGCGATCGGCCGCTGGATGGCGGACCAGCGCTGCCGGCTCGGCCACGTGCTGGTGTCCACTGCGATGCGGGCGCGGCAGACGTGGGATATCGTCGCACCGCTGCTCGGCGATGCCACGATCGAGGTGACGCATCTTCACGAACTCTATCTCGCCGAGCCCACGGACATCCTGCGCGCGATTCGCGAAACCGGCGGCATCGACGCCCGCTGCCTGATGGTCGTCGGCCATAATCCCGGCCTGCACGAACTGGCGTTGATGCTGACCGGTTCTGGCCACGACGACGCGCTGCGGCTGCTCGCCGGCAACCTGCCGACCAGCGGCCTCATCGTCATCGATTTCGATATCGACGATTGGGGCGACGTCGCATTCCGGCAAGGCAAGCTGATGCAGTTCGTCTCGCCAAAGCTGCTGCGGCAGACGTCCGACGACGCGTAACGAAGAAAGCCGCGAAATCAAAACCCCTTCGTCATGGCCGGATTTATTCCGGCCATCCACGTCTTGGTGACTAACCAGCAAGAAAGACGTGGATGGCCGGGACATAGGCGAGCGTAGCGACGCCGTTCTTCGAACGGCTATGCCCGGCCATGACGAGAAAGAGACTCATATCAAAAGTCGGATGGTCTGAAAGTAGCGAACGTATTTGCATCCGCTTTGCGCCCGCCCTCATCGTGCGAGAATTTATCGCGTCGCCGCAACAGCCATCGTGTGATACACTCTGCCGCGTTGGGAGGCGCAGATGTACACATCCATTCTGGTCCCGATCGATCTGGGCGACAGCAGCCTGGCAAAGCCTGCGGTTTCGACCGCCGCGACGCTCGCCAACACCTTCAACGCCAAGGTGCGGCTGATCAACGTACTGCCGATGACGCCGGTGATGCTGGCGGAATACGTTCCCGCCAATTTCGACGCGCAGCAGCGCCAGTCCTGCGAAGAAGCCGTCGCCATCGTCGCAGCCGAATCCGGCATTCCGCGCGAGCGCATCTCAAGCGTGGTGCGCCAGGGCGGCATCTATCACGAGATCCTCGAGGAAGCGGCGGAGATCAATGCCGACCTCATCGTGATGTCGTCGCATCGCCCGGCGATGAAGACCTATTTCCTCGGCTCCAACGCCGGCCACGTCGTGCGCTACGCCCTGTGCTCCGTGCTGGTGGTCAGGAACTAGACGCGCATGCCTCACGGCAGCAGTTGCGGCGGCAGCGCGTCCGGCGTGTAGATACATGGCTTGTTGCGCCGCATGAAGCCGCCGATCTGCCACGCAAACACGGCGGCGAGCGCCACCAGAAACAGCGCGCCCGCGAATGCATCGGTAGCCAATGCGCGTGCGATCAGCGCCACCATCACGATCGCGAACAGGATCAGCACACCGGCGGCGAGCGCGTAAGGGATCGGCCGCATGCCGCCATGGAAGGCCGCATGGCCTCCCGCTTCCGCAATCCGGCGATGCAACGCGACGATGAATGCGCGATAGGCGGCGTCCTGCGTCTCCACCAGCGCAAAACCTTTCCACGAGGTCGACAGCACCACCTGCCGCTGCCCGTTACCGCCGACGATGTCGGCGCGGAATTGCCGCGGCTGCATCGACACCGGCCGGTAGCTCAGTTGCACCGCCGCGATCGAGGCATAGGGCCACGACCCGCGCCGGGTGCCCGCCTGCCAGACAAGGCCGTCGTCAGTCAGTTCGAATTGACGCACCCCGCCGGCAAGCGACGGCTTGAAGGTGTAGGATATCGCGACCCTCGCGACATCATCCGACGGCATCGATGGCTTCTCCACCCTGACTCCCGATCCTTTTGCCCGAACGGTTTTCACCGCGCAAAAACACGTCATGCGCGGACTTGATCCGCGCATCCATCTTTGGAAATGATGGATTGCCGGGTCAAGCCCGGCAATGACGCTCTCTTGACCCGTTTCGATGGACGCGCGATGGCCACAACGACCACTTTTCCCCGCCATCTGATTCTGGCCGGGGCCGCCTTGTCGGGCATGTTGCTGGCGCTGGCCATCCACATCCTCGGCCAGCACCTCGGCCTCGACCTCGGCGGGTTGTGGCATTCCGACGATCCGCGCGTGCTGGTGCCGGCGACCGCCGCGCTGGCGTGGTGGCTGATGGCGACGGCCGGCTTCGCCTGCGGCTATTTTGCCGCGACGCTGATGCATCGCGCCGCCGCGGGCGGCATCTCGCGGCGGATGCGGCATTTCCTGATCGGCCTCGGCGTGGTGGTGCTGGCGGCCGCCGGTCAGGCCGCGGCCGCTCCCAGTGCTGCGCCAAGCCTCGCCGGCGTGCTGGCCGGACTTACCGCGCTCTGCCTCGGCGCGGTGATGGCGTTCTGCGGCGCGTATTTCGCGCTCCGCAAGGCATAATGCCGCAGCCTTCCGACTGCCACGCCACAACCGCATGCCTGTCACGAGATTGCCATATCGCTGCGCGGCACGTTGTTGCCGGATTTAACGGATTAAGTGGCAGCATCCAAGGCGACTGCCTATATGTCGGAAGCCATAACGCGGGGGTGGCATTGCGGAAGAGCGGATCGAATTCCACTTTACCAAAAAATGTTCTAATCATTCCGGCGAAATGAGTTTCCAAGTATGAGTCACTTGGTGAGTGTTTTGGCAGCCACAGACGTCCGATCGGTTCGTTCGGCCCCGGGGTTGTACGTGCCACGGCGGGAGGACGAATGGATCGACTGCTGACCACGCTGCGGCGTGGCTTTACGGAGCGGATCGGCTGGAAACGGGTCGGGATCGCTGCGAGCCTCATCATCGTTGCCATTGCGATCACGATCCTGGTCCGGACCCTCAAGGGGATCGACCTGAACGTGATCCTGGCTGCGCTCGCCGAAAAATCCCACGGCGAAATTGCGCTCGCGGCGCTGTGCGTATTCGGCGCGTTCTGCACCCTGACGTTTTATGATTTCTTCGCGCTGCGAACGCTGGGGGTCACCCATGTCCCTTACCGGATCGCGGCGCTGTCGAGCTTCACCAGCTATTCGATCGGCCACAACATCGGCGCGACGGTATTCACCGGCGGCGCCATCCGTTTTCGCATCTATTCGGATTTCGGCCTCAACGCCATCGACGTCGCGAAAATCTGCTTCATCTCGGGGCTCACATTCTGGCTCGGCAACGTTTTCGTGCTCGGCATCGGCATGGTTGCGCATCCGGATGCCGCCGGCGCGATGAACCTGCTGCCGAGCAGCATCAACCGGCTGATCGGGCTCGGCTGCCTCGCCGGCATTCTCGCCTACCTGATCTGGATCGCGGTCGGCCAGGGCCGCCGCCAGCTCGGCCGCAACGGCTGGAAGGTGGTGCTGCCGTCGGGGCGGCTGACCTTGCTGCAAATCCTGATCGGCGTGGTCGATCTCGGCTTCTGCTCGCTGGCGATGTATCTATTGATGCCCAACGAGCCCTACATCGATTTCCTGTCGCTCGCGGTGGTGTTCATCCTGGCGACCTTGCTCGGCTTCGCCAGCCACGCGCCCGGCAGCCTCGGCGTATTCGACGCCGCGATGTTGGTGGCGCTGCCGCAGTTCGGCCGCGAACAACTGGTGGCGACGCTGCTGATGTTCCGCGTGCTCTACTTCGTCATCCCCTTCACCATCGCCATCAGCATCATGGGCACTCGCGAACTCTGGCTCAGCGTGGTCAAGCCATGGCAGCAACGCCGCAAGGCGTCATGCGGCGATCACCGGCTGCTGTCACGCAATTCGTGAACTTCGCATCTAGGCGCTGCCTGACCTAAAATTCGTTTTGTGGGCGGATGCACCACAGGAAAATCGTCGCCCCGCGCAGGCGGGGACCTATAACCCCTGACGGTCATGTCAGTAGACTGCCCGTGCAAAATTACCGGCGCTACCTGTCTCACGCGCGACACGGCGTATGGTCCCCGCCTGCGCGGGGACGACGCCGTGCGGATGCAATGGCATCGCGCGTCATACTCGCCATTGCAATGATGGGGTATCCGGAATGAAGCTACCGTCCCTGCTCGCTGCGACGTGAACGGGAAATCGTTGCATCTCTTATTTCCGCCCCATCCTTGACGTTGAACACAGCATGATCCGGATTCACGCCTTCCCGTCCCTCTTTCGTCTGACGCTGCTGCTGACCGGCCTGCTGCCGGTTGGCCTCGCCGCCCTACCCCCGACGCCGGCCGCCGCGCAGGACGCGGGCGCCGCGCCGCTGCAAATCACCTGGGAAGTCCGTAACCGTTTCCGGTTGTTCCGCGAGGACCGCGACTTCCAGCTTCAGGTCGAGGCGATGCGCGCCGGCACCGTCCTTGCCGCCGAGGATGCGCTGGAGATCCAGAGCGACGGCCGCGGCTGGGCGCGCAATACCGTCAACCGCCTGTGCATCGACCGCAGCGGCCGGGTCAGCGAGCCGTGCACCCGCGACGGCGTCAAGGAAAGCTATCTCGCCCCGGCCGATCACCCGGTGACGGTACGCCTTGCCGGCGTCCTGCCGGTCGGCGCCACCTGCGCGTGGACCTTCGACGACGGACAGGGCCCGCGCCAGTCGACGCTGGACTGCGCCGAACCGATCAACCTGCGGGTGGCGCAAGGTCAGACCACCGCCGTCACCGTCGACGTGTCGAGCGGCGCCGACGCCCCGCAGCGCGTCACCACCGAGATCGCGGTGCGCGACATCCTGATCGCCGGCCTCGGCGATTCCGTTGCCTCCGGCGAAGGCAATCCCGACAAGCAGATCGCGCTGGCGGACGAAGGCTTCTGCTTCCAGTCCTATCTCGGCGGACCCGGCAGCGAATATTTCCGGCCGAGCCGCGCCGGCTACAAGGGCGGCCGCGCCTGCGGCTCGCCGGGGCCATTGCAGGCGTGGCAACGCCACAGCGCGGTCTGGTTCAATCCGGCGTGTCATCGTTCACTCTACAGCTACCAGACCCGCACCGCGCTGGCGCTCGCCGTGCGCTACCCGCACATCGCGGTGACCTATCTGCCGCTGGCCTGCACCGGCGCGACCATCGCGGATGGTCTGCTGGGATCGCAGCGCGCCCGCGAATGTCTCGTCACCAAGTCCGGCGTCGATTGTCAGGGCAAGGTGAACGCGCAACTCGCTGAGCTGCGCGATGCGCTCGCCAGCGCCAAGCGCAAGCAGCCGGACCGCAAGCTCGACCTCGTGCTGCTGTCGGTCGGCGCCAACGATATCGGCTTCTCCGAGCTGGTCGCCAACGTCATCGTCGACAGCGGCACCGAGCGTGCGCTGTTCAAGCGCAGCGGCGTGCTGGGATCGGTGGAGGATTCCCGCGCGGCGCTCGCCAACGATCTGCCGCGAGCTTTCAGCAACCTGCGCGGCGCGCTCAAACCGCTGGTCGGCGATCTGTCGCGCGTCATCTACGTCTCCTACGCCAATCCGGTGCTGGCGAACGGCACTGTTTGCCCCGGCGGCCGCGCCGGCTTCGACGTGCATCCGTCGTTCAACGCCAATCCCGAGCGGCTCAACAGCACGGCGCGTTTCGTGCAGAGCGAATTTTTGCCGCGCCTGAAAGACTTGGCGCTGTGCCAGTCCGGTATCCTGTGCCGAAATCCGAACAGCGACCGCATGACCTTCGTGGACGCGCATCAGGCTGCGTTTGCCAATCACGGATTCTGCGCGCGCGCCTCGACCGATCCGGAATTCGATCAGGCGTGTTTCTCGGCGAAGGGCGAGAGCTTCGTCGACGACGTGGTCGCCGCCGCCTCGCAGCCGCTGGTGTGCGGGCGCGGCGCCAGCGAGTTTCGCGCCTACCTGCCGCGCGCGCGCTGGATCCGCGACGCCAACGACAGTTACTTCGCGGCGATGACCTATCCGCAAGGCCTGCCGGCGTCGGCGCAACCCTCCGACATCCATGACGCGACATGGGGCGTGCTGTCAGCGGTCTATGGCGGCGCGGTGCATCCCACCGCCGAAGGCCACGCCGCAATGGCCGACGCCACCCTCCCCGCTGCGATCTCGCTGCTGCGCCTCGACGCCCGCGTGCCGGAAGTGATCCAGGAGCCGCTGCTGCCGCCCATGGGACAGCAGCCTGCGGCACAGCAACGGCAGTAGTGCGAACACGGACGTCGTCGTCTCCGCGAAGGCGGAGACCATGACGATGGTTTCTGTCTGGAAAGAGAACGGCGGCTCTGGAACGAGAATAGCCGAAGATAAACTTCTCGATGGCAATCCGATCTTCAATGCCGCAGAACGATCTCGCCGGTTCGTGGATTTGTCAAAGTCACGTTCTCCAAAGCCTGGATCCGCCAAACCCCATCCCGCCGAACCAGCACAGCGAGGATCAGTGTATCGACTGCGTGCGGTCCGGCCGGGTGTGCCGCGCCGGCCGTGAGCCGGCTCCAGAAGTGGACGACTGTTGCTCCGTCGCCGATCGGAACGGCGTCGATCAGTTCGTTCGCCAGAGTGGAGTCGCTGTAGATCGTCGCATGGATGGGACTGTGCAGATCGATGATTTGCTGAACGCCGCGCACATAGTGACCGAACCGGTTCACGAAGGTGGCATCCTCATGGAACAGAGCGCCGAGCGCTTCCATGTCGTGAGCGTTCCAGGCTGTTTCGAATGTCTTTGGCGCATCTTCGGGCCGATCCATAAGCACCCTTTCTGGCTATCGATGTCTGGCCAGTCTAGGACAAGATCAGCTTTCGGGAACAGCCTGCACAACGTCGAATGGCTAACAGCCGCGCAACGCGGCCGCTTCTCCGTTCGACATCGACATAAAGGCTCGCACTTTATTTCCAGCGCACTGTAGCACTGTTGTCCCCGCCGGCGCGAGACGACACTGAAATTGTTGTGTCATCTCACAACGACAGAAATTCACATCACCGCGGGTGCGTCGCCGAACCCGTGGTGCGCGACTTCGACTTGGCGACCACCGCTGGCGGCTGCGCCTGTGCGGCCTGCGGCAGGTACTTGGCCACGATCGTCGGATCGAGTGTAGCGAGATTGGCGTCCGGCAGCCGCTGCCAGGTCTCGTTCTTGCCGAGCAGCGAAATGCCGACATAACCGCGCAAGGTGAGCGATTGGCCGTCCGGGCTCAACGTCATCTTGGCGTGATAAATCTCGCCGTCGCGCGGATCGAGCACGTTGCCTTCCTCATACTTGAGTCCGGCGCGCTTCATGTCGCGAATGAAGGACAGCCCGAGCACCGGCGCATTCTTGCGATCATCGGTGCATTTGGTGCAGAGCAGGTTGGCGGCTTCGCCCGGCTTGGGGAAGGTTCGGGCGATCGCGCCCTCGAAGATGCCGGCGTGATCGACCATCAACACCCAGACCACCGGTTTGCCGTCCTCGCTCTTCTGCCAAAGGCCGGCCGCGGTCTGCTCCGCCGCCTGCGCCACGCCGGCACTCAGCAGCAATGCCGCCAGCGTCGCGGCGGCAGGAGTGCTTCGTCGAAATCCGGTCCTGAACTTTACCATCGGCCTCACCTGTCAAAAAGACGCTACCAAACTCGCGGGAAACTGTGGCGATTTCGCGAGAGAACACCACGGGAAATCTGAGTTAGGGGGCAACCCTGCAACAACGCCTGCCTTGCCACAGTTTTGTCGCAAGACATCCGCGAAAGGTTCAGGCGCCGACACCGTTTCGCCACAAGATTCCCGCGCCGCAACCCGGACGTCCGTATCAACGGTTTAGTTGACACCCAACTTCTTCTGCAAGCTCGACGACGACGTGGTGTATTGAAACACCAGCCGCTTGTCGGGATAAACGTAGCGATGCGCTTTCTGCGCCATCAGCGCGCCCTCGTGGAAGCCGGAGAGGATCAGCTTGAGCTTTCCGGGATAGGTGTTGATGTCGCCGATGGCGAAAATTCCCGGCACGTTGGTTTCGAACGACGCGGTTTCCACCGGAACCAAATTGTTTTCCAGCGAAACGCCCCAGTTGGCGATCGGACCGAGTTTCATCGTGAGTCCGAAGAACGGCAGCATCGTATTGCAGTCGACTCGCGTGACGGCGTTGTCGTTGCCCTTCACCATTGCGCCAGCGAGTTGTCCGTTCTCGCCGTGAAGCTCGGTGACCTGACCGATCTTCAGATCCATCTTGCCCGACGCCACCAGCGCACGCATCTGCTCGACGCTATGCGGCGCGGCGCGGAAGTCGTCGCGCCGATGCAGCAGCGTCACGCGTCGCGCGATCGGATGCAGGTTGAGCGTCCAGTCGAGCGCGCTGTCGCCGCCGCCGACGATCAAGAGATCCTTGTCGCGGAAGTGCTCCATCTTGCGCACGGCGTAGAACACCGACGAGCCTTCATAGGCTTCGATGCCCGGCACCGGCGGCCGCTTCGGCTGGAACGATCCGCCGCCGGCGGAGATCACCACCACCTTGGCTTCGAACACTTGTCCTGCATCGGTGGTGACGCGAAACAGCGGATCGCCGATCTTCTCGATGCTCTCCACCATCTCGTTGAGATGGAAGGTCGGGTTGAACGGCTTGATCTGCTCCATCAGCGATTCCGTCAGGCCGTGGCCGGTGACCATCGGAATGCCGGGAATGTCGTAGATCGGTTTTTCCGGGTAAAGCTCGGCGCACTGCCCGCCGATCTTGTCGAGGATGTCGACGAGATGAACCTTCATGTCGAGCAGGCCCAGTTCGAACACGGCGAACAGACCGCAGGGGCCGGCGCCAATTATCAACACATCGGTTTGGATCGTTTCACTCATCTCGCCGTCTTCATTGATTGGGGGATATTCCGGAAGGGTCTTCAAATATCTAGCGCGTTTTCATCGACGTGGAAACGGCCTCACAAGACGTATCACGCCACAGCCCTTCGCGGGGACCGCCGCGCCTCTTGTGGTCGGCGGCGGTTTCCATGTAACTGCATGGAGCCTGGAGATTGCCCTGTGAACAGCCCTGTTTCGACGACGCCGCGCCTTGAAGACTACCCGCTTCGCCTGTCCGATAACGTCCGCTTCGCCGACCTCGACGTCAACGGCCACGTCAACAATGCGGTCTATTCCAGCTATTTCGAAACCGGACGCGTGATGCTGGTGCGGGATGCCGCGAACGGCTTGACGCCGACGGGTGCGAGTTGGGTGCTGGTGCGCCTCGACACGCATTTTCGCGCGGAGCTGCACTGGCCGGGCACCATCGAGACCGGCCTCGGCGTGCTGCGGCTCGGGCGAACGTCGGTGACGTTCAGTCAGGTGGTGTTTTCGGAAGGACGCTGCATCGCGTCGACGCAGGCGACAACGGTGCTGGTCGACGCCAAGACACGCAAGCCGACGCCGCTGCCGCCGTCGACCATCGAAGGGTTTCAACGCTGGATGATGCGCGGCGAAAACGTCGTTACTTAAGCCTGACGCTCCGGCGTCGTCACGATCAGGCCGTCGAGTTCGTCGGACACCTTGATCTGGCACGACAGCCGCGAGTTGGGACGCACGTCGTAACCGAAGTCGAGCATATCCTCTTCCATCGGCGTCGGATTGCCGACCTTCTCGCGCCAGGCTTCGTCGACATAGACATGGCAGGTCGCGCAGGCGCAGGCGCCGCCGCACTCGGCCTCGATGCCGGGAATGGCGTTTCGGATCGCGCCTTCCATCACCGTCGCGCCGTTTTCGACGTCGACGATGCGGGTCTCGCCGGTGTGGTCAACGTAGTGAATCTTCGCCATGGCTACTCGTGCTGTCTCAAAAGAGGAATGCTGGCTGTCCTATAGCGGCTCGTTCCGCCCTACGCCAGCCGCCTTGCTGGCAAGCCGCTGATTTTCCGTTGCGCGGCCGACATCTACGATTTGGGCTGTGCAAGCAGCATAGCCGCCGCCTGCCGCGCCGCGCCGACTTCAGCCTCGAGCCGCGCAAAGGCTTCGCGTGCACCACCTTGCGCATGCAGCGCCGCCTCCAGCGCGGCCGCCGCTTCCGCCACCCGAAACGCGCCGATCGCGCGCGCCGAGCCTTTTAATGTGTGCGCAAGCGCGACGGCATTGTCCGGCAGCGATGCCAGCGCCCGCATCGTGTTGGCCGTCTGTTCCACAAACAACCGCAGCACCTCGCGCTCAAGCGCGGAATCGGACATTGTCATCTCGCGCAGATGATCGAGGTCGATCGGTCCATGAGCGGCAGCGCCGGACTGCGACGGCATTAATCCCATTCTTCCTTTGAGGGACGACCAATCCGGCCGCCGCGAAAAATTTCGCCGAATCCGGCCAAACCCTCGATTTGGTTAACATACTCGACGAAACAACCGCCCTCGCAAAGTCGGCAATATGACCGATTTTAGCCACAATTGAGCCGGTTCGAAGCGATTTTTGGGCTCAAACCGCCCTATTCCGGTTCCGCGTTAACGATGATTAAGGATCGTTAAAATTGTATTAATCACATCCATTTCATTCGAGCCAGCAAGCCAATAGGATGTTTGGGGAAGTAGCGCACAAGCCGGGCGGAAGAGACATGACTCCGGACCGCCTCTGATAGCCGAGGGCAGAACAGCCCGTCGGCGGGCATCGTTGCGAGGCTTCCGGCTGTGTAAACAAGGGCGTAAACTAGCATGGCGAACAGTCCCAAGAAGGCTCAGGACCCCACCGAAGTTGCGCTTTCGGCGATTCAGGAAGCCCTGAATATGAGCGAAACGCCGGCCTCGGACAGCGTCAGCCCGGCTGTACCGCCTGTCATTCCCCCTGTTACCGTTTCCGAGCCGTCGCGCGACGAGGCAGCGTTTAACGCGCGTCCGTTCCAGGATCAGCCGTCCGATGACGCCCTGTTCAATCGGGGCGCGGCGAACGACGACCGCGAAACTATTGGCCAGATTCTGCAGGCCATTCAGAAGGGTCGCCCTGCGCGCAACATCTATACGCTCGCCACAATTTTCACCGTGGTCTGGCTGATCGGCGCGGGACTGCTGGCGTTCAGCTTCTATCCGTCGCTGCAATCGCTGGGACAGAACGGCGGCGCGCTGGCGTTCGTCGGTCTGATCTCTGTGCTGCTGGCGCCGATTCTGTTGTTCTACTTCCTCGCAAGCCTCGCCTGGCGCGGACAGGAATTGCGCATGATCGCGCAGTCGATGGCGCAGGTGGCGATGCGATTCTCCGAACCCGAACACGCCGCCAGCGATTCCATGGTGACGGTCGGCCAGGCCATCCGCCGCGAAGTCGCCGCCATGGGCGATGGCATGGAGCGCGCGATCGCGCGCGCCGGCGAACTCGAAACGCTGGTCGCCAACGAAGTCTCGGCACTTGAGCGCGCCTATTCCGACAACGAAGTGCGCATCCGCGCGCTGTTGCAGGACATCGCGCATCAGCGCGACAACCTGGTCGGCCAGGCCGAGCAGGTCCGCAGCGCCATTTCCGGCGTCCAGATCGATTTGCGCCACGACATTGCCTTGATCAGCGACGCCATCGCCTCGCGTGTCGACGAAGTTGCGAAGAGCATCACCGGCGCGCTCGAGGAACGCGGCGAGCACATCACCCGTGCGCTGGGCAGCGCCGGCGACAACATGATCCTCGCGCTCGGCGAACGCGGCGGCGACCTGCTCGACCGGCTCGAGGAAGCCAGCGGCGAAACCACCCGCGCCGTGCTCGACGCCAGCGAACGGCTGACCGCCAGCCTGAACTTCAAGACCGGCCACGTCCACGATGAGTTCGTCGATCTGGCGAACCGCGTCCATGACATGCTGAACGATCGGCTCGACCGCATTACTTCCGAATTCGAGCAGAAGTCCGCCGGCATTGTCGACAGCATCTCCGACCGCACCGAGCAGCTTCACGACTCGCTGCGCAACTCCGGCGACTCGCTGCTGCTTGAGCTTGAACTGCGTGGCGGCGATATCGCCACCAAGATCGACGAGGCCGGCCACCGGCTTGCGGATCGCATCCTCACCAGCGGCGACAAGGCGAGCGACACGCTCGATTCCACCGTCAATTCGCTGGTGACCAAGGTGGTGAGCCAGACCGAGAGCGCGCACGACACGCTCAGCCTCCAGATGAACACGTTCGACGAGTTGATCCGGCAGCAGGGTACCGAACTTGCCGAAAAATTCTCGCGCGACAGCAGCACGCTCGGCGCGCTGATTACCCGGCATATCTCCGAGTTCGACCGCACGGTGAAGACCTACGGTGGCGAAGTCGTCGAGCGTCTCGGCCAGCGCACCAGCGACATCGCCGAGAGCCTGAAGACCTATGTCGATACGTTCGACACCCGCCTCACCTCGAACAGCGGCCAGATCACGGCGACGCTCGACCAGCGCCTGCAACAGTTCGAAGTGCAGCTTGGCACCCGCGTCACCGATCTCGACGGCGCGCTCGATACCAAGATTAAGTCGTTCGACGAAACCGTCGACGGCCGGCTGAAGGCACTCGAACAGAGCTTCGATACCCGCGCGAAGTCCGTGACCGACACCGTCGACTCGCGGCTCGGCGCGCTGTCGTCGTCGCTGTCGGGCGGCACCAAGAAGGTGGTCGATACCATCGAGGCCAAGCTCACCAACCTCACCTCGTCGCTGACGGACGGTGCGGCCCAGACCATCGGCGCTATCGACACCAAGTTGACGCAGCTCACGGTCTCGTTGACCGATGGTGCAAACCAGACACTCGGCGAAATCGACAGCAGGTTGACGCGGCTAACGTCGACGCTGACCGGTGGTGCAACCCAGACGCTCGGCGAGATCGACAGCAAGCTGACGCTGTTGACGTCGTCGCTGACTGAAGGGGCCAACCAGACCCTTGGCGAGATCGATACCCGGTTGACGCGGTTGACCTCCTCGCTGACCGAGGGGGCAACACAGACCCTCGGCGAAATCGATACCAAGATGACGCGGCTCACGTCGTCGCTCAACGAAGGCGCAACGCAGGCGATCTACTCGATCGACTCCCGGCTGGCCCAGCTTTCATCGACCCTGAACGACGGCACCGCGCAAGCCCTTGCGGCGATCGATCAGCGCATGACCAATGTGACGGAGACCATCGACGGCCGCACCGGGCATCTCGCCGAAACCATTGCCGCGCGCTTCCAGGAGATCCACCAGGGTCTGGAGAACCGGGCCGGCTCGGTCGCCAGCGACATCGATACGCGCATCGCGCACTTCGAGGATCTGCTCGGCTCGCGCATCGAGGCGGTTGCCGGCCGCATCGAGACCAGCGGCCGTCAGGCCAGCGACACCTTGATGGCGCGTGCCGAAGAACTGTCGTCGAACATCAAGTCGCACGTCGACGATGCCGAGAACTCGCTGACCAATCTGATGCTCAGCACCAGCGAGACGATTCAGAGCAGCGCGCGGAGCACGCAGCAGTCATTGCTGTCGGTCTCGTCGGACCTCACCACGCAACTCAAGCAGGCCTCCACCGAGGTCGAGCAACTGGTCGGCACTGTCGGCGCCACCGCAGCGAATGCCATCCGCGGCAGCGCCGAGGACGCGCATGCCTCGCTGCTGTCGGTGTCGAGCGACGCGACGAGCCAGATCAAGTCGCTCACCGCCGATGTCGAGCGCACGCTGACCGCGGCCGGCGCCACCACCGCTAGCACCCTGCTGACCAGCGCACGCGAGGCACAGAGCACTCTCACCGGCGCGTCGACCGACCTCGTCGAGCAGATGCAGTCGCTCTCAACCACGATCGAGCAGACCTTGTCGGGCGTCAGCGCCTCGACGGCAGCGGCGCTGCTCAGCGGCACCCGCGACGCGCACGCGACCTTGACGGCGGCTTCCGACGACATGGAGCGCAGCATCAAGGAAGCCGGCAGCAACGCGGCGGATGCTGTCGCGAACAGCGCACGGTCGGCGCAGATGACGTTGATGACCATCACCGATCAGGTCTCGGGTCAGGTCAAGGCGCTCTCGGCCGATCTCGAGCAGAGCCTGACGTCGGTCGGCACCGCCGCCGTCGGCTCCGTGCTCTCGGGCGCGCAGGAAGCGCAAGCAACTCTGGTGACCGCTTCCACCAGCGTGGCCGAACATGTCCGGTCGCTGTCCGCCGACGTCGAGCGCATGCTCTCGACCGTCGGTTCGGACACAGCGGCGCAGATCCTGCGCAGCGCGCAGGAAGCACAAGGCGCGCTCACCGGCGTGACCGCCGACACCACCGAACAGATGAAGGCGCTGTCGACGTCGCTGGTCACGACCACGTCCGACACCGCAAGTCAGATCAGGACCCTGGCCGAAACCATCGAGCAGACGCTCACATCGACCACTGCCAATTCGGTCGAAGCGATCCAGAGCGGCGCCCTCGCCGCCCAGAATTCGCTGGTCGCGGCTGCGAATGAGGCTGGCCAGAAGGCCAAGGCGACGGCTGCGGAGATCGAGCAGTCGGTGATTGGCGCCAGCGACAGCTTCCAGGCGGTACTCAGCGGCAAGAGCGACGAGATCGTTGGCTACATGGCGCAGCAGACCGACCGGCTGTCGGAGACGCTGGACAGCAAGCGCGGATCGCTGGTCGAAACCATCGGCGGCAAGAGCAATCAGTTGATCGTGGACATCGAGCGCGTCACCTCCGAAGCGCTCAAGGCGATCGAAAGTCGCGGCTTGAACTTCTCGCAGTCGATCGCCACCAACGGCTCGACGGTCGCGCGCTCGATCACGGCGGCCGGCGAACTCGCCACCGGCGCGGTCAACAAGTCGCTGAAGGATCTCGAGCAGGCATCGCGTGCCAGCATCGAACAGTCGCGTCAGGTCTCGATGGCGGCCGTCACGGAGATGCAGGAAACCAGCAAGGTCCTGCGCACCGATACGGTGGCACTGTTCGAGCGGCTGCGCGAAGGCAACATCCTGTTGCAGGAAGTTTTGACCGGCGCCCACGACAACCTGAATTCGCTCGAACGCGCGATGGTGTCGCGTGTCGCCGAATTCGTCGCGGCGATCACCGATGTCAGCACCCGCAGCGGCAACGCCACGCAGAACCTTGAAGATCAACTGACGATGTTCCATGCCAAGACCTCGAAGGCCATCGAGGGTCTGTCCGGACTGTCCACTCAGTTCGAGGATCACGGCCGCGCGCTGGTCGAAGCGGTCACCGCGATGGAGCAAAGCAACCGCAACACCGATAGTTCGATCGCCGACCGCAAGGCCGCGCTCGATCAGTTGGTCGGCACCATCGATGCACGCACCCTCGATCTCGACCAGCGGCTATCGCGCTTCACGGCGCTGCTCGATGAATCGCTCGCGGCCGCCGAAGAGCGCGCGCGCGACATCGCCCGCGTGGTGGCGGACACCGCCGGCACCGGCTCGGCCACGATCACGCGGCAGTTCGAGGCGGTTCGCACCGCTGCCGAGGAACAACGCCAGGCCACTGCCGACACGCTGCACGCGCTCTATGAAAAGAGCACGCAGGAAACCGAGACGATCTTCCGGCAGTCCGCCGACAAGTTCGCATCGATGGTGCAAGGCATGAAGCAGATGGCTTCGGAAATGCACCAGGAACTGGAGATGACGCGCGAGGAGCTTCGCCGCGGCGTGTTCGAATTGCCGCAAGAGGCTGCCGAAAACACCGCGCAGATGCGCAAGGTGATCGTCGACCAGATCGAAGCGCTGGCCGAACTGAATCGGATCGTCGCGCGCCATGGCCGTGGAGCCGACGTGGTCACTGCCGAGCGCACCACGACGCATCGTCGCGAGGAATCGCAGATGGCCGCCGTGGGCGGAGGCTATGCCGACGCCCCGGCCCGGCCCGCACCGCGCCGCGAGACCAGCAGCGCCGCGACCTTGCCACCGCCGGACCTTGGAATGCCGATGTCGCAGCGAACCGAGGCGCCATCGGTCAGCCCGAGCGTTGCCGACGCCGGCGAAGACCGCGACGGGTGGTTATCGGATTTGCTCAACCGGGCCGACACCATTGCCGATGAGCACGACGCCCCACGATCGCGGTCCTCGCAGCCAGCGACATCCCAAGGCAATCCGCTGGAAACGCTGTCGCTCGACATCAGCCGCCTGATGGATCGCAATCTCGCGGCCGAGATGTGGGACCGCTATCAGCGCGGCGAGAACAAGGCTTTCAGCAAGCGGCTCTATACGCCGTCCGGGCAGAAGACCTTCGACGAAGTCGCGCGCAAGTACCGGTCGGACCGTAACTTCAAGCAGACGGTGGACCGCTACATCACCGAGTTCGAACGCCTGCTGGATGACGTCGCCCGCGACGAGCGCGGACCGGCGATGTTGCGCAGTCACCTGATCTCGGAGACGGGCCTAGTCTACACCATGCTGGCGCACGCCTCGGGGCGGCTGAACTGACGATCGATACTTCGACACAGAACCGACAAGGCGGGGGAATCAAAATCCCCCGCCTTGTTGTATTTTGTCGGGTGACATTTGATTCGCGCGGTGCAGAGCGATAGCGATCTTCGATCGCATCGTGCATCCCGCGCGACGCCCCGAGTTTGGAGCAAATGACGCAGCCTTCCCGACCACTGCTGGACGCCCGTATCGAGCGCTGGCCCATCGCCGGCTCGTTCACCATCAGCCGTGGCAGTAAGACCGAAGCCGTGGTGGTGGTCGTGGAGGTTCGTTCGGGAGAATATTCAGGACGCGGCGAATGCGTACCTTATGCGCGTTACGGCGAAACACCCGAGAGCACCCTCGCTCAGATCATCTCACTTCGGGAGCATGTCGCGCGGGGACTGGATCGTGCGACGCTGCAAACGCTGCTGTCCGCCGGCGCGGCGCGCAACGCGCTCGACTGCGCGCTGCTCGATCTCGAAGCCAAGCGATCGGGATCGCGAGTATGGGACATCTTCGGCCAGCCGGCGCCCCGCCCCTGCACCACCGCCTACACCATCTCGCTCGGAACACCTGAAGCGATGGCGGAGGCGACCGGCGCGGCCGCGCATCGGCCGCTGCTGAAAATCAAGCTCGGTTCGGACGACGATGCCCCCCGCATCAAGGCCGTTCGCCGCGCCGCGCCGAACGCGCAATTGATCGTCGATGCCAATGAAGGCTGGCGCGCCGATAATCTCGCCTTGAATCTCGCAGCCTGCGCCGATGCCGGCGTCACGTTAATTGAGCAACCATTGCCGGCAGGACAGGACGATGCGCTGGCAGGCGTCGAACGCCGCATCGCGATCTGCGCCGATGAAAGCGTCCACGATCGCGGCTCGCTCGCCGGCCTGCGCGGCCGTTACGACGCCATCAACATCAAGCTCGACAAGACCGGCGGGCTGACCGAGGCAATGGCGATGGCGGACGCGGCCGAAACGCTGGGATTGCAGGTGATGGTCGGCTGCATGGTGGCGACCTCTCTGGCGATGGCGCCCGCGATGCTCTTGGCGCAACGCGCCCGCTATGTCGATCTCGACGGACCGCTGCTGCTCGCAACCGATCGCGATCATGGTCTGCGTTACGACGGCAGCACCATCTATCCGCCCGACGCCGCACTCTGGGGCTGACCCTCAGTGTCTCGCACAAAACTCCGTCGCGCCAACCACACTACGACCACGCCGCCTCCAGCCATCAACGCCATCGCGCCGTAGATATCCGCGCCGAGCCGCGCATACATCGCGCCGGTCACAATCGACGCGCCGCTCATGACGATGCCCGACGCCGCCGCCAGATAACCCTGCGCGCTCGCCATCACATGCGTCGGGACGATACGCACGAGCAAGCCCATCGTTCCGAGCAAGGTCAATCCATAGGTCGCACCATGAAGGAGCTGAACGGTAGCCAGCACCGGCAACGACGGCGTCTGTGCCATCACCAGCCAGCGCAGCACGGCGCACATCCCGCCAATCATCATCAGCCAAGCGGGCGGCACGTTGAAACGCGACGACAGCGCGAAGATCGCAATTTCGGCCAGCACGCCGAGAGTCCACAACCCGGCAATGGTCGCTCCGTCGCGACCAGACGCCTGCCACGCGATCGAACCGAAACTGTAATATGCGGCGTGACTGCCTTGAATGAGCGCGGCGGCAACAACCACGGCGACAAATGCCGGTTGGCGAAGCAAATGTTTCGCACCGGTCCGCGCCGCGAACGCGACATCGCGAACCTCCAGCGGCTGCAACACAAAGCCGGCCGCCGCACCGAAAATCGCCAGCCCGGCCATCACCCAGATCAGATGCGTCGCGGCAAGATGATCCGCCAACAACCCGCAGCCCAGCGTGCCCGCCACGAAGGCAGCCGATCCCCAGAGCCGCAGCGGCCCGTAATTCAGGCCGTAGCGCGCGACGCCTTGCAACGCATAGGCATCGGTCAAAGGCAGGATCGGCGTCCATGCACAGGCCGTCAGCGCAAACAGGATCAAGATAACGATGGGCGCTTGAAACAGGCCGACCACGGCAAAGCCGATCGCCGTCAGTAGCGCGGTGATGATCAAGGCCTGTCGCAGCGATCCCCGCCGTTCCGCAAGGCCGGTGATGAACGGCAGGATCGTGAAACGGGTGAGCGCAGGCACCGCCACGATCAGACCGATCCAGGCAGGGCTGACGCCGACGGCCTGAAGCCAGACCGGGAAAAACGGCAAATGAACGCCCATCAAGGCGAACACGGCGGCGTAGAATAGTCCGAGGCGAATCGCGAATCGCCGCGACACAAACAAGGCATCCGTGGGGATTTTGGGGCCAGGCGCCATCAATTCAATTGCGATTCGGGGCGGATCATGTTGATCGTTAGGTGGGAGCGAATCCGTTGCGCTTGCTATTACCAGCACGCCACGGACCTACAGGGGAATTGCAAGGCAATCGGGATATAGAAATCCGCATGGTGCAACTCGGACATTGGCATGGAAACACGACAATCCGAAACGGCTTTCGGACTTGTCGGCGTGTGCCGGTCAGCGCAACGAGGTGACCGTGGCCGACGAAGCGCATGCCCCGTCATCGTTCCCCGCCGACACTGCCACGCCAAGCGAGGCAGACTACGCCGCGATCCATGACGTCTTCATGGAAACCGCGCGGGGGCGCTGGTTCCTCGCGGAGTTCGCCAAGCGCAATCGCAATGCCGATACCAGCATGGTGCTCGACGCCGTCGCGCGGATCGAACAATCGCTTGCCGGGACGAAGGATGCGCCCACCGATCTGAGCGAAGTGTTCGCCGCGATCCGCCCTATCGTCGAGGAGGCAAAGCAGCAGGCCATCGCCGCACTGCAAGGGCAGCCGTCGGCGACGCGCTTTGCTACCGCCTATCGCAGCGTCCGCGCCATCCGCGAAGTCGCCTGGATGCTTCGGGAATCCGGCTCCGACAGCGGTGTCTGCGACGGGCTCGACGCCCAGGCCAACACCATCGACCGCAGCCTCGATCAACTCGCAGCCATCGCCCCGGGCGATACCGTCGAGGCGATCTTCACCGATTTGATCCAGCGCCTCGAAGACCTCGCCGGCGGTGAACTACCGTCGATGCCTGCTGCCCCGGCCCCGCCGCCCCAACAGCAAAGCCGACCTCCCGCTCCGCCGCCGCCCCAACCTGCAAGTGATCATCACGAGATGCGGACGGTGAGCGTGGCTCCCGAACCGCAACAGCATCTGGTTCCGGATACAGCATCACCTACGGCGCTGGCCGACGAGCCCGATCTGATCACGGCCACGACGTTCGCGGCTTCCGAGCCGGCGACGCGTATCGAAGTGATGTCCGCCCACGAGAGCGATGCGCCGCACATCGAACCCGCGACGGCGGCCTCGACCAAGGAGGGAGCCGCCATCGCGGCAGCCGACGAGGCGCACGACATCGCGGTGCTCGACATGATCGCGATGGAGATGGCGGCCGACGATCCCGACATCGCCGATGATGTGCTGGATGACGGCGACGAGCCGACTGAAACCGATGTCGATATCATCGCCAATTCGGCAACGCTGGACGAGGCCTTCGATCTCCGCAGGGACAGCCCCGCCTCGCTCGGCGCGGCACTGATCGCCAACGGCACTATCCGGCCGCGCAGCCTCACCGGGGCGAATCGGTTCGCCGCCATTCAACGCCTGAGTCAGGCGGAAAAGGTCGCGCTGTTTTCGTAAAGCGGCGCGGACGACCGCAGCGTTCAGCCGATCAGCCGCGCGTACATATCGGCATCGACGTTACCGCCCGACAGCGCGATCACCACGGTCTTGCCGTGCGCATCCAGCCGACCCGCTAACAAGGCGGCCAGCGCCACCGCACCGCCCGGCTCGACTACCAGCTTCAATTCACGAAACGCCGCGCCAACCGCGACGCCGACCTCGTCATCGGATGCGACGACACCCTGCACGCCAAGCGCGCGATTGATCGCGAACGTGATCTCACCGGGGATCGGCGCCATCAGCGCGTCGCAGATGGTCTGGCTTTTGCCGTCATGCGCCTCGCGCCGACCCGCGCGCAATGACTTGGCGTGATCGTCGAAGCCGGCTGGCTCCGCCGTCATCACCGCCGCCTGCGGATAACGCGCCTTCACCGCCACCGCGATGCCGGCCACCAGCCCGCCGCCGGATGCTGGCGCGACGACGATATCCGGCGCAACGCCGAGCGCCTGCAAATCCTCGGCGATCTCGCGGCCGATGGTGCCTTGCCCGGCGATGATCTGCGGATCGTCATAAGGCGGCACCAGCGTCGCGCCGCGCTCCGATGCCAAGCCACGCGCGATGGCTTCGCGATCCTCGCGAAGCCGATCGTACAGCACCACTTCCGCGCCATAGGCCTTGGTGCGTTCGCGCTTGGCGAGCGGCGCATCCGCCGGCATCACGATGGTGGCGCGCATGCCGAGCAGTTGCGCGGCGGCGGCGACGCCCTGCGCGTGATTGCCGGAGGAAAACGCCACCACTCCGCCCACACGCGCGGCCTCTGGAATCGCTGCCATTTTATTGAAGGCGCCACGAAACTTGAACGAGCCGGTGCGCTGCAGGACTTCCGGCTTGAACAGCACCCGCGCGCCGGTCGCGGCGTCCAGTGCCGGCGACGACAACAGCGGCGTCCGCACCGCATAGGGAGCAAGCACGCGCGCGGCGGCATCGATATCGGCGGGGGTGACGGCAAGCGGCGATGAAAGATCCATGCCGACGTGGTACGCGTCTCACTTCATGCAGGCAAGAGCCTAACGGCGCGGGTCAGGCACCACCCGTGCCGACCGGATGGCGACCCACGGATCGTCATGGCGGGAACGCGCGACATTGCCGAGAAAACATTCCGCCGAATGCGCCCAGCTATGTTGGCCCGCGAAAGCGAGACAATCTTGCCGCGCGATCTTCAGCGCCTCCAGGCAAGCCCGGCGCAAATCGTCGTCGAGCATGCCGACTGGCGCGGTGCCGATCACGTCGCGCGGGCCCGGCGCGGGAAAAGCCGCGACCGGTACGCCGCTTGCGAGGGATTCCAGCAGCACCAGACCATACGTATCAGTACGGCTCGGAAACACGAAGACATCGGCGGCGGCATAGGCGCGCGCCAGCACCTCGCCGGTCATCGCGCCGAGAAAAACCGCATCCGGAAATTTTCGCTGCAAATCCGCGCGCGCGGGTCCATCGCCGACCACAACCTTGCTGCCGGGCAGATCGAGCGACAGGAACGCTTCGAGATTCTTTTCCACCGCGACGCGCCCGACCGAGAGAAACACCGGGCGCGGCAGGCCGAGATCGGCCTCACGCGGATGAAACAGCGTCGTATCGACACCGCGCGGCCATAGCACGACGTTGCGAAATCCGCGCCCGCGCAATTCGTCGGCCAGCGCCGGCGTCGCCGCCATCACCGCACCGCTCGGCCAATGAAACCGCCGCAACGCGGCCCAGACCCATGATTCCGGAACAGGCGCCCGCGCCGAAATGTAATCCGGAAAACGCGTGTGGAAACTGGTGGTGAACGACAGGCCGCGCTTGCGGCAATAGCGCCGCACCATAATGCCGAGTGGCCCTTCGGTGGCGATGTGAATGTTGTCCGGCTGCACGTCCTCGATCAGCCGCGCCACTTTGCCTGGCGACGGCAACGCAACTCGCAGCCCCTCGTAACCCGGCAAGGCCACGGTGCGAAACGACTCCGGCGTCAGAAACTGAATATCGACGCCGAGTTTTCGCGCCGCCGCCGCCATCGTCGTCAAGGTGCGGACCACGCCGTTGATCTGCGGATGCCAGGCGTCGGTCGCGATCAGGATACGCATCAGGCGGCGCGCACGGCGATCGGCGGCGCGGGCACGGCACGCTGCACCGGCTCGGTCCATGTGATGATCTCGAAGCGGCCGTCGTCGTGCTCGGCCAGCGCCGTGCAGCTTTCTACCCAGTCGCCGCAATTCATGTAGCGGATGCCGTGCTCGTCGCGGATCGTCGCGTAGTGAATGTGGCCGCAGATGACGCCGTCAGTGCCACATCGCTTCGCTTCGGCCGCGAGCGTCTGCTCGAACGCGCCGATGTAATTGACCGCGTTCTTCACCTTCAGCTTGGCCCACTGCGACAGCGACCAATACGGCACGCCGAGCCAGCGGCGGCAGGCATTGACCAGACGGTTCAGTTGAATGGCGAAATCGTAGGCCTTGTCGCCGAGATGCGCGAGCCAGCGCGCGTTCTGCACCACGAGATCGAAGATGTCGCCGTGGATCACCAGATAACGCCGCCCGTCCGCACCTTCGTGGATCGCCGTCTCGACCACTTCGACACCGCCGAAATGCGTGCCGTAATAGGAGCGCAGGAATTCGTCGTGATTGCCCGGCACATAGATGACGCGCGCGCCCTTGCGCACCTTGCGCAGCATCTTCTGAACGAAATCATTGTGCGATTGTGGCCAGTGCCAGTGCGATTTCAACGCCCAGCCATCGACGATATCGCCGACGAGATAGATAGTTTCAGCATCGTGGACGCGGAGAAAATCGAGCAACCGATCAGCTTGCGATCCCCGCGCACCCAGATGCACATCGGAAATAAACAAGGTGCGAAAGTGCCGTTCCACCTGTCCTTCACGCATCGCGTCGCGTCCCATGTGCGAGCCGTTACCCGATTTTCATGACCGCCGGATGACGCACAACTTCCGGCGCCGGACTTCGCTGGAAACTCACCAGCGTATAGATGCCGAACGGCGCCACCTTGCGGCGCTCGACCAGAATGGCGTCACTGTTGGCCTGTGCCCACGCCTGCAAGCGCGCGAAGGGAAATTCCGGGCGCAATCCCAACCCGCGGGTGCGCTGCGCGGCCCAGCGCTCAATGGCAGCGGCGACGCCGACTTCGGAATAAAGATGATTGACCAGAATGATGCGGCCGCCCGGCCTTACGACGCGATGGCATTCGGACAGCACCTGTTCGGGATTCTCGACCAGCGTGATGACGAACTGCGCCACCACGCAGTCGTACGTCGCGTCGGCGAAATCCATCGCGTGCGCATCCATCAGATGCACGCCTTTCACATATGGATAGCGTCCGCTCGCCATCTTCGCGCGCGCCTTGGCCAGCATCGGCGCGCTGACGTCAATGCCGGTGATTTCGGTCGAGGCGTCGTAATCATCAAACGAGAGACCTGTGCCGACGCCGACCTCGAGAATGCGACCGCCATGCCTGCGCGCTGCCATCGCGGCGGCGCGACGGCCGTTGACCATGATCGGCCCGCACACGGCGTCATAGATCGGCGCCCAGCGGGCGTAGGCGGATTGAACGGTCGAGGTTTCGAGATCGCGGGATGTCATCGCCTGCTGCCATCGAATCGTGCGGTTACGACACGGATTCCGGATAACAGCGCTGTGCGACAGCGATGCGACGATAGCGACGTCCGATTGGTCTATCAGCTACTTGCGTTCGAAGGCGTGGAAGTGATGCACCGGGCCGTGGCCGTGCCCCACCTGCAAGCGATCCGCGGCGGCGATCGCAGCACTGATGTACGCCTTGGCCTCGCGGACGGCGGCTTCGAGCGCCAATCCTTTGGCGAGTCCCGCCGCGATCGCCGACGACAATGTGCAGCCGGTGCCGTGGGTGTTGCGGGTGGCGATGCGCGGCGCGGCGAGTTGCACCACGCCGTCGCGGCGAAACAGATAGTCGGTGCTTTGCGGACCGTCGCCGTGGCCGCCCTTGATCAGCGCCGATTCGCAGCCCAGCGCAAGCAGGCGCTCGCCCTGTTTCGCGATAGCGGCATCGGATGTCGCCACCGCGTCGTCGAGCAACGCTGCCGCCTCAAGCAAGTTCGGCGTGATGACCGATGCGCGCGGGATCAGCAGCCGGCGCAACGCATCGACGGCGTCGGGGACCAGCAGCCGGTCGCCCGAGGTCGCGACCATTACCGGATCGACCACCACATGGCGCGGCGACCAGCGCGCGAGCCCGGCGACGATGGCCTCGATCACCGCGCGCTGCGACACCATCCCGATCTTCACCGCCTTGACGTCGAGATCACTGAACACCGCGTCGATCTGCGCGGTGACGAATGCCGCCGGCACCTCATGGATGCCGCTGACGCCACGGGTGTTCTGGGCGGTCAGCGCCGTGATCACCGACGCGCCATAGACGCCGCAGGCGGAGAACGTTTTGAGATCGGCCTGAATGCCGGCCCCGCCCCCGGAATCCGAGCCGGCGATGGTCAGCGCAATCGGAATGGTCATCTAGCTGGTCTCACGAACATCATGCCTGGGCCCGATCCGGGCATCATCTTCTGAAGACAGATGGATCGCCGGGTCAAGCCCGGCAACGACGCAGCAGGATGATGCCTTGCATCGGCACGGTATTTCCGGCTTTAGTGAGCGGAATAACGCGCCGTTCGGAGACAATTGCGATGGTTCCCTTCTTCGTGCAGATCAAGTGCAAGCTCGGCCAGTCCTATACTGTCGCGAATGCGCTGGCGGAAGCCGAGATCGCCTCGGAGATCTATTCGACGGCGGGCGATTTCGATCTGCTGGTGAAATTCTACGTCGAGAACGAGACCGACATCGGCCATTTCGTCAACGAGAAGGTGCAAATCATTCCGGGCATTCAGGACACCCGGACCATCATCACCTTCAAGGCCTTCGGCACCAAATAACGCGGCCATCCAGCGGCCCCCTTTCTCCCTGTTGAAACAAACGCCCGGTTTTCGCGTTGCCATGGCTCCGGCGATGGTGCGGCAAATTCCTGCCTGCGTCGGGAATAAGTCGGTCTTCGTGTTGTTCGTCTTCGTGCAACCCGCACCGATCCCAGGGAGTGATCCATGACCATCCTGAAACTGACCTTCGCGACGCTGGCGCTCGGCGCCTGCCTGGCCTCCGCCCCGGCGCTGGCCGAAACCGTCGCCCTGAAAGCGACCTTGAACGCCGCGTCCCAGGTCCCCGTCAACGACAGCAAGGGCACCGGCGCAGCCGCCGTCACTTTTGATACCGCCAGCAAGAAGTTGAGCTGGAAGGTGACCTATGCCGGCCTCACCGGCCCCGCCACCGCCGGCCATTTCCACGGCCCTGCCGATCCCGGCAAGAATGCCGGCGTCGCCGTTCCGTTCGCCAAAGTCGACACCAGCCCGATCGAAGGCAGTGCCACGCTGACCGACGCGCAGGCCGCCGACCTGCTGGCCGGCAAGTACTACGTCAACATCCACACCAAGGCGCATCCGGCCGGCGAAATCCGCGGTCAGGTGACGAAGTAAAGCGAACCAACCCGCTCTCATCGCGTCATTGCGGGAAGTTTACTCAGATAGGCGCTCTCAGCCGTCCGTCGTCATGGCCGGGCATAGCCGTTAACGGCGTCGCTTCGCTCGCCTATGGTCCCGGCCATCCACGTCTTACCTCGCAGGATGTCAGCAAAGACGTGGATGCCCGGCATAAAGCCGGGCATGACGGATCATGTTGAACGCGTCGTCCTCTAGGAGTCGTGCCCGCTTTGATGGAAACGGGATGTGTCATTGCCGGGCTTGACCCGGCAATCCATCTTCTTGAGAAGATTCCTGTTTTTTAGATGGATGCGCGGGTCAAGCCCGCGCATGACGATTCCGGGTAAATCGAAACTGCTCTAAGTTCACTCAATGCTGGTGCTCTCCCTTCGGGCGCGGCGGGCCATCCACCGGCGGCAACGACTTGAGATAGACCGCCATCGCCGTGCGATCCTCGGCGCTGAGTTGCGAGGTGTTCTTGATCACGCTCGCCATTGAGCCGCCGGCGGAATCGCCGTCCGGCAGCAACCCGCTTTCGAGGAAATAAGAGATATCCTTCTCGCTCCAGTCGTCGAGATTCTTCTGCGTGATGTTCGGCACCCAGCCCTTGCCTTCCGGGCTCGGCCCGCCGGCGAAGCGTTGCGCCGCGACGATACCGCCTAGCGCATTGCGCGGGCTGTGGCACTCGGCGCAATGGCCCAACGTGTTGACGAGATAAGCGCCGCGATTCCATTGCGGCGATTGCGCGGCGACCGCCGCGAACGGTTGCCGCTCCATGAACAGCAGTTTCCAGATGCCGACGTTCCGCCGGATGTTGAAGGGAAACGCGATCTCATGCGCAGGCGCGGCTCCGCTCACCGGCGGCAATGTTTTGATATACGCGAACATGTCGCGAATGTCGGTCAGCTTCGCGCGGTGATACGAAGCGTAGGGAAACGCTGGAAAATAGTGCGCGCCTTGCGGCGAGACGCCTTCCAGAACGGCGGTGACGAACTGCGCTTCGCTCCAGCCGCCAATGCCATCTTTCACATCGGGCGAGATGTTCGGCACGTGGAAGATGCCGAACGGCGTCGTCAGCGGGAAGCCACCGCCGAGTCGCGTGCGATCCGGCTGGTTCGGCACCGCGTGACAGGAGGAGCAACCGCCGATGTTGAAAGCCGCCTTGCCGTTGCTGAGGTCCGGCGTATGCGCCGGCAACGCGCTCGCGGCAACGACGACCGGCATCGTCAGCCACCAATAAACGGCAAAGCCTGCGACGATAATGATGGCGGCCAGAATCGAAAGTCGTCGCATCATGCGTTCCGTCGCACCTTCTTATGATGAGGGCGTCGCCTTCGACGGCGTCATCCCGCGTGTCTCCGTCGAAATGGAGCTCAACGAACCAAACAACCTCGGCGTCGTTCCCGCGCAGGCGGGGACCCATAGCCCCTGGCATTAGTTGCCGCAAAGAAACTCGCCTTGGTGATAGAACCGAACCGCTGCGGCGTATGGGTCCCCGCCTGCGCGGGGACGACTCTTTTCATGTGGCAAATCCGCCTACAAAATGAACCCCTCGGCCTGACCTTAACCTTCCTTCAGGCGATAGGTTTCATGGCAACCCGAGCACTGCTTGCCGAGCGTCGGCACCGCCGCCTTCAGCGCATCGAGGTTCTTGATGCCGGCGGCCGAGACTTCATTGACGGCCTTGGTATAACTCGCGACGTGGGAGTCGAAATCGGCACGGTTCTCCCAGATTTTCGGCGACGCGCTGTATTTGCCGTCCGCCTTCAGTCCCTTGGTGTTCTCCGGGAACAGCGTGCCCATCGTCTTGGCGTTTTCGGCGAGCTTGGCGATCGCCGCATCCACAGCCGCCTGATCGTAAGGCTTTTCGCCCTTCGCCATGGCGCCGAGCACGCCGCCGATGTTCTTGCCGTTTTCCTTCATCGAGGTCTGGCGCTGATTGACAACGTCCTGCTGCGCGTAGACCGCGCCTATACCGAGCAGCACTGCCGCGACCGTCACGAACATACGCTTCATTGGCTCACTCTTTCCCTGGCTGAACCGCCGTGACAGCGGCGGCCTGTTTCCGACGACAATGTGATGTGATCCGAAAGATGCGCCGACCGGCGACCGGACGTGATGAACAACCCCGCGAGAGCCGATCTATTCCGCGGCCTCGCTGCGCTGCCCCTCGCGGATGGCGACCCAGACGCGCTCCGGCGTCGCCGGCATGTCGATGTGATCGACGCCGTATTCGCGCCACAGCGCATCGACGATGGCGTTGACCACCGCCGGGCACGAGCCGATGGCCCCCGCCTCGCCCGCGCCCTTGACGCCGAGCGGATTGGTGACGCACGGCACGTTGTGGGTCTCGAAGGTGATCGGCGTGCCGTCGCTGGCGCGCGGCATCGCGTAGTCCATGAAGGTGCCGGTGACGAGTTGCCCGTCATCGGCGTCATAGACCGCGCGCTCCATCAGCGCCTGACCGATACCCTGCATGGTGCCGCCATGGACCTGGCCCGCCAGCATCAGCGGATTGAGCGTCGCGCCGAAATCGTCGACCACGACGTAATTGACCAGCCGCGTGACGCCGGTGGACGGGTCGATCTCGACCTCCACCGAATGCGTGCCGTTGGGGAACGTGCCGTCGGCGCTGCTGAACTTCTCGCTGGCATTCATTTTCGCCGGCTCGGCGCCGGGACGCTTGGCCAGATCGGCGAAGGAGATGGCGCGGTCGGTGCCGGCGACGCGGATGATGCCGGCGTCGATCTCAAGGTCGGTCGCGCCGGCTTCCAGCGCTTCGGCGGCGACCTCCTTCAGCTTGGCGCCGAGGCTGCGCGTTGCGCGCTCGACACTGACGCCGCCCGAGGGAATCGCGCTCGAGCCGCCGGTGCCGAGCCCGGTCGCCACCTGATCGGTATCGCCCTGAAGCACATGCACCCGCTCAAGCGGCAGGCCGAACTGCTCGCTGACCAGTTGCGCGTAAGCGGTCTGATGGCCCTGCCCGCTCGACTGCGAACCGATCCGCACGGTGACGTCGCCGTTGGGGTCGAGCTGCACGTTGGCGGTTTCCTCGCCCATGGTGCCGCAGACCTCGACATAGCTGGCGAGCCCGATGCCGCGCACCAGCCCCTGCTTCTTCGCGGCCTTGGCGCGCTTGGAAAAGCCCTTCCAGTCTCCGATCTCCATCGCGCGCTTCATGTGCGCGGCGAAGTCGCCGGAATCGTAAACCTTGCCGGTCGCGGTCTTGTAGGGCAGCGCGCGCGGTGCGATGAAGTTCTTCAAACGGATCGCATCCGGCGTCACGCCGAGTTTTCGCGCGGCCGCATCGACCAAACGCTCGACCACGTAAGCGGCTTCCGGCCGCCCGGCGCCACGATAGGCATCGACCGGCACGGTGTTGGTGAACACTGTGCGGATGCGACAGTGGAAGGCCTGAATGTCGTAGAGCCCCGGCAGCATCCCGGCGCCGCCATGCGGGATGTAAGGCCCGAAGGTCGACAGATAACCGCCCATGTCGCCGATCAGATCGACGTCCATGCCGAGAAACTTGCCGTCCTTGCGTAGCGCCATGCGCGCGGTGGTGATGTTGTCGCGGCCCTGCGAGTCGCCCATGAAATGGTCGGCGCGCTCAGCGGTCCAGCGCACGCTCTTTTTCAGCTTACGCGAAGCAACTGCGATCAGCGCGTATTCGCGATAGGGAAACAGTTTCGTGCCGAAACCGCCGCCGACATCCGGGCAGATCACCCGCATGTTCTCGACCGGCATGTGCAGAATGTTCTGGCACAGGATATCGCGCAGGCGATGGCTGCCCTGGCTGCCGATGGTCAGCGTCAGGTGATCGCGCTTGGCGTCGTATTCGCACACCGCCGCGCGCGTCTCCATGTAATTGGTGACGATGCGCGGATTGACGATGGAAATCTCCGCCACCGCGTCGGCGTTCGCGAAAGCCGCTTCCGCCGCCGCCTTGTCGCCGATGCCGACATCGAACAGCACGTTGTCGGGAAACTGCGACCATACCGCCGGCGCGCCCTTCTTCACCGCATTCGCGGCACCGACCACCGCAGGCAGCGGCGTCCATTCAACCGCAACCGCTTCGATGGCGTCACGCGCGTGTGCGAGGGTATCCGCCACCACGAAAGCCACCGCATCACCGACATGGCGCACTTCGCCCTGCGCGAGGATCGGATAAGGCGGCGCGGTGAACGGGTTGTCCGGCAGATTGAACAGGCACGGCAGACCGCCGAGATCCTTGATGTCGTCGGCAGTCAGGATCAGCGCGACGCCGGGCAGCGCGCGGGCCTGCGTCGCGTCAATCTTGAATTTGGCATGGGCATGCGGCGAGCGCAGCATCAAGGCATGCATCGCCGGGGCCGGCGCGTGATCATCGGTGTAGCGACCTCGGCCGCGCACCAGCGCATCGTCTTCCTTGCGGCGCGCGCTTTGTCCAACGCCAAACTTCACCGGGGCCGTATTGATCTGTGCCATGGTTGCTCCCACTGCAATTTGGATTGAATCTACATTGCAGGGCGGCGCTGGCAACTTCAATTTCGCGTCAGGACCGGATCAGGGCGCGCAACCCGCTGCGACCAAATAGCGCCAATACCACAACACCATAGACGATGACTCCTGTGATCATCAGGAGGAGGAGCATGGTTTCGTCGCGAAATGCACTCAATTGTGCAAGATATCCGCCTGCCACATGCACCGTCAGCCAAAATGCGACGGCGAGCACGATTCCCGCGACGGCGAATTTCAGCAGCGATAATCCGAAACGGCGATCGAGTTCGAGGTAGCCAGCCCGAATCGCGAAGCCGAGCACCAGCAGTAAATTGACCCAGGCGCCGATAGCAGTCGCCAGCGCAAGGCCGACCTGCGCCAGCGACCCCATCAATGCCACCTTGAGCAGAAGATTGACGGCAATTCCGGTCAGCGACGCTTTCACCGGCGTCGCGGTGTCCTTGCGCGCATAAAACGTCGCGACCGCGCTGCGGATCAGGACGAAGGGCAGCAGCCCGACCGCATAGGCAGCCAGGGTCGCGCCGGCGGCGGCGGCATCGGCCGCGGAGAACGCGCCACGCGCGAACATCGCCCGCATGATGACATCGGGCACAGTCAGGAACGCCGCGACGAACGGCACCGCGAACAACAACGTGAATTCGAAGGCACGGCGCTGCGCCGCAGTCGCACCGGCATGATCGCCCGCGGTCAGCCGCCGCGACATCTCCGGCAACAATACCGTGCCAATGGCGATGCCGATGACGCCGATCGGCAATTGATTGAGACGATCGGCATAATACAGCGCCGACAATGCGCCGGCGGCAAGAAACGTGGCGATGATGGTATCGGCAAACATCGCCAGTTGGGTGCCCATCGAGCCGACGGTTGCCGGGCCGAGCGCGCGAAAAAAGCCGCGCACGTCGGCATCGAGCGTCGGCCGCGTCAGGCGCGGCAACAGCCCTTGCCGTGCAGCGTCGGCGGCGAGCAGGAAATATTGCAGGAAGCCCGAGATCAATACGCCCCATGCGGCGGCATATCCAGCATCGGGAAAGAACGCAGCGAGCGCCAGCGTCGCTATCATCGACAGGTTGAGGAAGATCGGCGCGGCGGCAGCGCTGGCGAAGCGCTGCGCGACGTTGAGCATCCCGCCGTACAGCGTCACCAGCGTGATCAGCAGCAGATAGGGAAAGGTGATCCGCGTCAGCGAAATCGCGAGTTCGCCGCGCACCGGATCGTGCACGAAGCCGGGCGCCAGTAGCGCGATCACCTGTGGCATGAACAGCCACGCCACCGCGAGCAGAAGGATCTGCGAACCCAGCAGCAGCGTGAAGATGCGGTTGGCGAACAGATGCGCGGCATTCGGCCCGCCGCTGCCGCTAACATGCGCATAGGCCGGAACGAATGCGGCGTTGAAGGCACCTTCGGCGAAGATCGCGCGGAAATGGTTGGGAAGCCGCAGCGCCACGAAAAAGGCGTCGGCCATCGGCCCCGCACCGAGAATGGCGGCGAGCATGATATCGCGCGCGAAACCGGTAACGCGCGACAACAGGGTAAAGCCGCCGACGGTGAAGATTCGCCTGAGCATCAGCCGCTTCTACAGCATCGCGCGACGGGGCAAAACGGCTATGTCAGACTGAGGCGGCCTCATACATGCGGAAATACCAGCCTCAGCCGGCGACGCGGCGCGGCCCCTTGACGGCGTGCGCCGAGTTGGTTGGCGTCGCCAGACACTGCGTGGCGATCTCGAGGCTCGCGACGCCCTGCTCGCCAGACACGGCGGGCGCCTTGCCGCTGCGCACCGCATCGACGAACGAAATCAATTCGGCGCGCAGAGGCTCGTCATGCCCCACCGGCAGATGCCGCATCGAATAGCTGCCGTCGGGCTGGAAGCCGAAACACTCGGTGACCTGCCGCGTCAGCAGATCGCCCTGCACATACTTATGCCGCGTCGCGACGGTGACGTTGCGCGCCTTGAACGGCGTCAGCCAGTTGGTGTTGATGTGCGCCAGCACGCCGGAGGCGGTGCGGAATTGCAAAAGCGCGATGTCCTCGCGCTCGGCGACGGCGCTGGAGAGCTGCGGCTGCACATCGACGATGTCGGATTCGGTGAACCAGCGGATCAGATCGATGTCATGTACCGCGAGGTCGATCACCACGCCGACATTCGACATGCGCGGCGGGAACGGACCGACGCGGGTGATGGCGATGGAGAGAATGTCCTCACCCTCGATCGCCTTCTTGACGGCGGCGACCGCCGGATTGAAGCGCTCAACGTGGCCGACCATCAGCGTCACGTTAGCGCGGCGCGCGGCGGCAACGATGGCGCGGCCTTCCTCGACGGTGGAGGCAATCGGCTTTTCCACCAGCACATGCACGCCACGCCCGATGCAGGCGAGCGATATCTCGTGATGCAGATGCGTGGGGGCAGCGATGGTCACGGCATCGACGCCGGCGGCCAGCAGGCTGTCGAGATCGGCGAACACCGGACATCCGATCAGGTCGTCGGCGCGCTTGCGATGCTCGTCGAGCGGATCAACGATGCCGACCAAAGCGACATTCGGCAGTCCTGCGAGAACGCGACCGTGATTGGTGCCCATGACACCCGCGCCGATCACGCCGACGCGCAGCGTGCCATCACTGTCCGCCGTCGCGGGCGAAGCCGGTTCCACAAAACTCATGCTCGATAACCTCAAAATCCGATTGTTCGCGACTCACGAAACGTCGCGCCGTCGTGTTCGTATCATGCGGCCACGGATTGCGGGAACCGCAGAATTACCGCGATAAACACGTTTTGATTCAAACGATTACACACGTCGCGACAAATGGAATCATCCCATGCGTCGCGGCGTCCCCGCTATCCACCGCCTTGACGGGCGCGGGCCACCAGCGATGTCGTGCTGAAACCCGGCAGAATGTTGACCAGCACCACCTCGCCGCCCTGCGCCGTCACCAGTTCATGGCCGACGACTTGTTCGCGGGTGTAGTCGCCGCCCTTCACCAGCACCATCGGCTTGATGCGCGCGATCAGGTTGAGCGGCGTATCCTCCTCGAAGATCGCCACCAGATCGACCGCTTCCAGCGCCGCCAGCACCTCGGCGCGCGCGCGCTCGTTCTGCACCGGGCGATCCGGGCCTTTCAAACGTCGCACCGAGGCATCGCTGTTGAGGCCGACGATGAGACGATCGCATGTTGCCCGTGCTTCGGTGATCACCCGGACATGGCCGGGATGAAGAATATCGAAGCAGCCGTTGGTGAAGCCGACACGCAGCCCCTCCTCGCGCCACGCGCGCACGCGGGCATCGAGCGACTCAAGGCTCGCGACGATCTTTTCCTCGGCGGCGAGCGAGGCTTCAGGCAACAGCTTGCGGCGCAGTTCATCGAGCGTCACGGTCGCAGTGCCCTGCTTGCCGACCGCGACCGCCGCGCCGGCATTGGCGGCGCGCAACGCGACTTCCCAATCCGCGCCGGACGCCAGCAGCACCGCGATCACCGCCGCGACGGTATCGCCCGCGCCGGAGACGTCACGCACCTTGACCTGATGCGCCGGCACATGGATCGCCGCGCAGCCACGCGGCACCAGCGTCATGCCGCGCTCGCTCTGCGTCACCAGCAGCGCGTCGCATTCGGCGAGGTGCAGCACTTCCTGCGCCGCTGCGGCGATCTCCGCCGTGGTCTCAGCGCGGCTGCGGGTCGCTTCGGAAAATTCCTTGCGGTTCGGCGTCAACAAGGTCGCGCCGCGATAGAGTTCGAAGTGCAGGCTCTTCGGATCGACGATGACGCGAACGCCGCGCGCGCGCGCGGCATCGATCACGGTGCGGATGACGCGCGGCGTCAGCACGCCTTTGGCGTAGTCCGATAGCAATACGATATCGGCGCGCGCCAATAACGGTGTAACGGCCTCGCACAGGCGCTGTTCGATCTCCGGCGCGGCAGGCGCGGCCAGTTCCCAATCGGCGCGCAGCATGTGCGTCGAAAAATGTTCGGAGACGAAACGCACTTTTCGCGTGGTCGGCCGCGACGGATCGACGATCAGCACCGGCTCGATCCGCGTTTCTTCCGCCAGCGCGGATTGCAGCGCACGCCCGGCTTCATCATCGCCGACAAGACCGACAAAGATGCAGCGCGCACCCAGCGCCGCGATGTTGCGCGCAACGTTGCCGGCACCGCCGACATTGCTTTCGCCGCGCTGGACCGCGATCACCGGTGCCGGCGCTTCCGGCGAGATGCGCGAAACTTCGCCATAGACGAATTCGTCGCGCATGATGTCGCCGATGCACAGCACCGTCTTTCCGGCCAGCGTCTGCGACAGCGTTTCAAAATCGAGCATCGGTAACCGTCGTCGCTCAGCGGAACGGATCGGCGCGATCAAGGAAATCCTTGACGTAAGTGCCGACCGCGTCCTCCAGTTTGGTGAAGCCGCCGTTGTAACCGGCCTGGCACAGCCGCGTCACGTCGCCTTCGGTGAAATACTGATAGCTGCCGCGAATGCTCTCCGGCATGTCGACATACTCGATGTTCGGCGCGGCGCCGAGCGCGGCATAGGCCGCCAGCATCATCTCGCGGAAACTGCGCGCATGGCCGGTGCCGACGTTGAACAGCCCGCTCACCTTGGGCGAGGCGAACAGCCACATCATCACCCGCACCACGTCGTCGACATAAATGAAGTCGCGGCGCTGGTCGCCATCAGCGATGCCGTCGCGATGCGACTTGAACAACTGGATGGCTCGGCCAGCCTTGATGTCGGCAAACTTCTTCGCCAGCACGCTCATCATCGCGCCTTTGTGGTACTCGTTCGGGCCGAACACGTTGAAAAACTTCAGCCCTGCCCATTGCGGCGGCAGCCTGTCGCCGCGCACCACGCGCTCGGCCACGGTGAGATCGAACTGATACTTGCTCCAGCCGTAGAGATTCATCGGCCGTAACTGCCGCAACGCGGCCAGCGACGGATCGTCGACGAAGCCTTGCTCGCCGTCGCCATACGTCGCGGCCGAGGACGCATAGATGAACGGCGTCGCATTGGCGGTGCACCAGTCGAGCAGTCGCGTCGAAAGACGGAAATTGGTCTCGATCACCAGATCGCCATCGGTCGCGATGGTTTCCGAAATCGCGCCGAGATGGAACACAGCATCGAGCTTGCGGCCTTGCAGCCATGCCGTCAGTTGTTCCGGCGGGATGATATCGGCCAGTTGCCGCTTGGCGAGGTTGCGCCATTTGCCGTCGTGGCCGAGCCAGTCGCAGACCACAATATCAGTCCGCCCGGCCTCGTTGAGCGCCGCGACCAGGTTCGATCCGATAAATCCGGCGCCTCCGGTCACCAGCAGCATCTGTTTCCCTCGCTGACGCGGACCGGCCAGACCTTCGGGTGATCGGCCGCCGGAGCGCTTTACCTGATGGCGGGGAGCGGCTAACCACTACCTCCCCGGCCCTGACCTTCGGTCGCACCAGATCAAGCTATGAACGCGGATTCCAACCCATCTTTCGGCCCGGTTGACGCGGCGGACACCCGGCCGCTGCTGATCGTGCCGTATAACTGGATCGGTGATTTCGTGCGCGGTCATACCGTGGTCCGGGTCGCGAGGCAACGGTGGCCCAACCGGCCGATCGACATCCTCACCACGCCGCTTTGCGCGCCGCTGGTGGATTACATGCCCGGCGTCCGCAAGGCCATCGTCCACGACCTGCCGCGTTCCCGGCTGACGCCGGACCGGCAATGGCGGCTGGCCCAGCGCCTGCGCACTGAGGACTACGGCACCGCCCTGATCATGCCGCGCACCTGGAAGTCGGCGCTGGCCCCGGCGCTCGCCGGCATCCCGGAGCGGGTCGGCTTCGTCGGCGAGGTCCGGTTCGGCCTTCTCAACCGCTGGCGCTGGGGCGAGCGCGCCCTGCCCCGGCTGATCGACAAGAATACCATGCTGGCGCTGCCGCCCGGCGCGGCGCGGCCTACGCATTGGCCGGAGCCGGAATTGCGGGTGCCGGCCGCCGACATCGCCGCATGGCGACAGGCTGGCGGCTTCGGCCGCGAACCGGCGATGGCGCTCGCCCCCGGCTCGGTCGGCGCGCACAAGCGCTGGCCCGGCTACCCCGAATTGGCGAAGGCGCTGACGGCGGACGGTGTGCAGGTCTGGGTGGTCGGCGGTCCCGGCGAAACCGAGGCGGCCCGCGCCATCGTTGCCGCCGCCGGTCCGCGCGCCCGCGATCTCACCGGCATCGATTTGCGGCAGGGCGTACTCGCCATCGCTGCCGCCAATCTCGCGGTATCGAACGACTCCGGCCTGATGCATGTGGCGGCGGCCACCGGCACGCCGACCATCGGCATCTTCGGGCCCACCAGCCCGTGGCACTGGGCGCCGCTCAATCCGCTCGCCGCCGCCGTGCAGCCGGCCAGCCTGCGCGGCACCGAGATGCCGTATCACTCGATCGCCAAGCGTGACGACGCCTCCTACATCAGCAGCATTCCGGTGTCCGATGTGTGGGACGCCGTGCGCCACGTGCTAGCCAACGCGCGCCAGCCGCAGGCGACATCATGAACGCGGCGGCGCGCCCCGCGGCGTTCCTCGATCGCGACGGCGTGCTGAATATCGACGACGGCTATATCGGCACCCGCGACCGCATCCGCTGGATGCCCGGTGTCGTCACCGCAATTCGCGCGCTCAATGACGCCGGTTACCTGGTGTTCGTGATCACCAACCAGTCCGGCGTTGCGCGCGGCATGTTCAGCGAACAGGACGTTCGCGATCTGCACGACTGGATGCGCGACGAGTTGCAACACGACGGCGCCCGCATCGACGACTTCCGCTTCTGTCCGCATCACGCGGCGGGATCGGTCGCGGACTACGCCGTCGATTGCGAGTGCCGCAAGCCGAAACCCGGCATGTTGCGCGACCTGATGAGCGCGTGGCCGGTGCGCGCGCAGGGTAGCTTTGTGATTGGCGACAAACCGATCGACATCGAAGCCGCCAACGCCGCCGGGCTGCCGGGTTTTCTGTTTACGGGCGGCGATCTAGCGGTGTGCGTTGATCAAGTGCTGCGCACGATGGAGCGACCACGCGAATAATTTTCGCGCACGCTTCCAAGTCTGACGAGAAATTCGTTTCATGGGCGAATTTCCAGCACTAAAGCCGTCGTCCCCGCGCAGGCGGGGACCCATACGCCGCAGCGGAAATGATGTGAAAAGCGCTCATTGTTCGCGCTTCCAATCATCACGGAGGCCAAGGGTAGTGGGCCCCCGCCTGCGCGGGACGACGCCGAAGATGATGTCTTTACGCTCCCTCTTCCGCCGCCGCGATTTTCAGGCCACTCTCGCCTCGCATTGTCATACGGGGAGCGAAGCACATGAAAACGACCACCCTTGAAAGCCTGTCGGGCAAGATCGTCTGTCACGACTCCGAGGGGACGGGCCGCACTCTTGTGTTGGTGCACGGCAATTCGGCCTCGTCGAAAGCGTTCGCCAAGCAGCTCGATGGGACGCTCGGTAAAAAGCATCGCGTCATCGCGTTCGATCTGCCGGGTCACGGCGCATCCGACAATGCGAGCGACCCCGCCGCGACCTACAACATGCCGGGCTATGCGCGCGTGCTGCGCGACGTCGCAAAACAACTCGGCGTCGAGGATGCAGTGTTCGCGGGCTGGAGCCTCGGCGGACATATCGTGCTGGAAGCTGCACCCGACCTGCCGCGCGCGAAAGGTTTTGCGATCTTCGGCACGCCGCCGCTCGGCTTTCCACCCGCAATGGAGCAGGCGTTTCTGCCGACGCCGGCGATGGCCTACACCTTCGCGCCGGAACTGAACGAAGAGCAGGCGCGCGCCTATGTCGCCGCGGCGTTCCGGCCCGGTGTCACCGATCTGCCGCGCGAGATGATCGACGACGTGCTGCGCACCGACGGCCGCGCCCGCGCGCAACTCGCCGCCAGCATCGGCCCGGATGGATTCCGCGACGAGGTGAAAGTGATCGCCGATCTCAAGCAGCCGTTCGCAGTACTGCACGGCACGCAGGAGCAACTGATCAACGGCGCTTACTTCGACACGCTGACAATGCCGACGCTGTGGCGCGGCAAGGTGCAGGTAATCGACAACGCCGGCCACCTGCCGCAATGGGAGCAGGCGGAAAAATTCAATGTGTTGATGGATGCGTTTGTCAGCGAGACGTAATTCGCGACCGCATGAAGCTCTCCGTCATTGCGAGGAGCGAAGCGACGAAAACGACGGCGCCAAAACCTCCGCGAGTCGTCCCCGCGCAGGCGGGGACCCATTACCCCTGGCCTTCATTGTTTGAACAGACGCGGGCAACATGCGCTTTACATATCACGGCCGCTGCGGAGTCTGGGTCCCCGCCTGCGCGGGGACGACGCCGTGGTTGTTTGAGCGTTTTGCGACGAACCCTCGTCGCAGTTCCAATCACGCTGCCTATCACTCCATCCCGCTGCGCGGGTTGTAGGGGTGGTCGTCGCGCCACTTCTGCATCAGGGCTTCGAGTTCGGCGTCGTTGCCGTCCGGCAGCATGATGCGGGTGGTGACGAACTGGTCGCCGCTGCCGCCGCCGCTTTTTGGCAGGCCCTTGCCCTTGAGGCGGAAGGTGCGGCCGCTGGAGGTGTTCTTCGGCACCGTCAGTTCGACCGCGCCGCCGACCACCGGCACCCGCACCTTGCCGCCGAGCACCGCCTCGTACAGCGTGATCGGCAGATCGACGCGCAGGTCGTCGCCGTCGATCTTGAAGACCGGATGCGGCGCGATGGAAATCGCGATCAGCAGGTCGCCGGGCCGATGGCCCTGCACGGTCTCGCCCTGCCCCTTCAGCCGGATCTGCTGGCCGGAGGTGACGCCCGCCGGAATCTTGACGTTCAGTTCCTTGCCGTTGGGCAGCCGCACGCGCTTCTCGCCGCCCTTGACCGCCTCCTCCAGCGACACGGTCATCGTCACGTTGACGTCGAGGTCGGGCGCGCCGAAGCCGCCGCCGTCGAACTCAAACGTCTGGCTGCCGCCACGGCCGCCGCGCGCGCCGCGTCCGCCGCCGGCCGCAGCACCGGCGAACATGCTGTTGAGGATATCCTCGAACGCCGCACCGCCGCCTGCGCCGCCACCGCCGGGGCCGCCACCGGTGCGGAAGCTGTACTGCTCGAAGCCGCCGCCCGGCGCGCCGCGCGGGCCGGCGCCGCCGCCGGGGAAACCCTGGAAGCGCGGCTTGCCTTCGGCGTCGATCTCGCCGCGGTCGAACTGCTTGCGCTTGTCCTCGTCGCCAACGATCTCGTTGGCCGAGTTCACTTCGGAAAAGCGGGCCGCCGCTTTGGGGTCGTTCTTGTTGTTGTCGGGGTGATGCTTCTTCGCAAGCTTGCGATAGGCGCTCTTGATCGCCGCAGCGCTTGCGTTTCGCTGCACCCCCAAGACCTCATAGGGGTCGCGCATCCGTGTCGTCTCCTTAAAGTCGGGATATGGCCGAACGGCCAGTCGTATTCGGTCTTACATCTGGGAGGTTCGTGGCATTTTTGCAACGGGGCCTCTGGCCGGAAATGGCCGCGATCAGCTTTGTTTCCACGGTTTCAGCGTGCGGATTTCCCACCGCCCGCCCTGATCGCGGCAAGCAGCGCCGTGCAGCCAGCTTTCCGAGGTGCCGTTGACGTAGCTCGCCAGGAAATCGCGGCAGGTGCGGCCCTCGGCCGAATAGGCGCTGGCGAGCGGCGTCACCGAGCCCCGCGCGCCGGTTGCCGGGTTTTCCCACGGCTGGCTGGAATCCTTGCTGCCCTTGGTCAGTACGTCGGAGGCAGCGACCCTGGCGAAGGCAAGATCGGCGGCGGTGGGCGTGTCGCTCGGGACGGCGGCCGGCTGTGCCGTGGCGATCGAGCCGGTGACGTCGTCACCGCCCTTGGCCGCCGAGAGAGCATCGAACTTGCCGACGCTGCACCCGCTGAGCGCCATGCCCATTAGAATTGTTGTCATCAACATGCCTGCCGGGCGGATGCCCGATAGGCCAATGCGGTCGCCTGCCTTATATAGGCTTGGCCGACGCAAAGGTCCCCAGGGACTCTGGGCTGATGGCCGACGCAACGCGGAACTCCGAACATGACCGATACAGCCTCCATCAAACACCCAACCGAGTTAACGTCTGGTGATTTCACCGCGGCGGAGAATCCGTTTGCCCTGTTTGCCGAATGGTTTGCCGAAGCGCAGGCGAACGAGCCGAACGATCCCAATGCCATGGCGCTGGCGACGGTCGATGCCGACGGCCTTCCCGACGTCCGCATGGTGCTGATGAAGGGCTATGATACCGACGGCTTCGTGTTCTACAGCCACATCGCCAGCCAGAAGGGCCGCGAACTTGCCGGCAATCCGAAGGCGGCGCTGCTGTTTCACTGGAAATCACTGCGCCGGCAAATCCGCATTCGCGGCCCGGTGACACCGGTCACCGACGCCGAAGCCGACGCCTATTTCGCGACAAGGCCGAAGCAGGCGCAGATCGGCGCCTGGGCCAGCAAACAATCGCAGCCGCTGGAAAGCCGTTTCGCATTCGAGCAGGCCATCGCCAAGGTCGCCGCCAAGCACCTCATCGGCGCGGTGCCGCGTCCGCCGGGCTGGAGCGGCTGGCGCATCACACCGCTGCGTATCGAGTTCTGGCACGACCGCCCGTTCCGGCTGCACGACCGCATTGAATTCCGCCGCGACACGCCCGACATGGCGTGGACCAAGACGCGCATGTATCCGTAGAACTGGCCGTCACGGCCGGGCATGACGAAGGAAAAAGAGAACCGCTGATGCAGAACACCAGCAACGCGCCGCGACGAACCATGCTTCTGACCGGCGCCAGTCGCGGCATCGGCCATGCCACGGTCATCCGTTTCTCCAGCGCCGGCTGGCGGGTGCTGACCTGCTCGCGGCATCCGTTTCCGGAGGAGTGCCCGTGGGGCGCGGGACCGGAGGATCACATCCAGGTCGATCTCGCCAGCCACGACGATACGCAGCGCGCGATCAAGGAAATCCGCGAACGGCTCGAAGGCAACACGCTGCACGCGCTGGTCAACAACGCCGCGATTTCACCCAAGGCACCGGACGGTAGCCGGCTCGGCTCGATCGAGACCGACACCGACACGTGGGGCCACGTTTTCCGCGTCAATTTCTTCGCGCCGATCATGATGGCGCGCGGCCTGCTCGATGAGTTGAAGGCGGCGAAGGGCTCGGTGGTGAACGTCACCTCGATCGCGGGCTCGCGCGTGCATCCGTTCGCCGGTGCTGCCTATGCGACATCGAAAGCGGCGCTTGCGGCGCTGACCCGCGAGATGGCGTCGGACTTCGGCCGCTTCGGCATTCGCGTCAACGCGATTGCGCCGGGCGAGATCGATACGTCAATCCTGTCGCCGGGCACGGAGAAGATCGTGGAAAGCCAGATTCCGCTGCGTCGCCTCGGCACGCCGGACGAAGTGGCGAAGATCATCTACGTGCTGTGTTCGGAAACCTCGTCCTACGTCAATGGCGCGGAGATCCACATCAACGGCGGCCAGCACGTTTAGGGCTGATTGACTTTAGCCGCTTCGCACGGCCGTCGCCGTTACGGTCCTCTCTCCCGCTTGCGGGGGAGAGGCAGAGAGGGGGACTCCTCGCCGGACGCAAGGCTCCCACTCCAACCCTCCCCCACAAGCGGAGAGGGAGTGCGCCGTGCCCGACGGCAATTCAACCTTGTTGCATCCCACGCTAAACGAGTGACGCGATCCCGTTACTGAACGCCGATGGCGCGGAAACCGGTGCCGGCGTCGCGGGCCGAGCATTCGTCCTCGGATTCCCCTTCGGCCATCCACGCACCGCAATGCGAACAGTAGTTGTGACTGGCCACCAACGGCTGAGCGACCGCCGCGTGGGCGCGCTGCCGATAGGCCGAAAGGTCGATGACGTTGCGTCCGCGGGCGATGAGTTTTTCAACCATGTGATCCTCACTTGTCGGTGAGGACTTATCGCAAGAACGTTTGGATCAATCGTTCAGCGCAACGCTCAAATTTTACGAGAGAAATTGTGGCGTGGTTCCGCCCCTGCCGCGAAATGCGAAAAACCACCGTGGCACAAGGGTTTTTGCGATACTTCGCCACCAGGTGCAACGAACTGTTCATCTTGAATGACGAATGAAAAACGAAAGTTCGGCGGACTGACTTGCAACCCTGCCGCGTTATTTCGTCACAACCACTTCTTCCACTTGAAAAACATATAGGGCCCGATTGCCGCGCACAGCATCGCGATCAACGCCAGCGGATAACCGTGCGGCCAGTCCAGTTCGGGCATCGCCCTGAAGTTCATGCCGTAGATCGAGGCGATCAGCGTCGGCGGCATCAAAACCACCGCCATCACCGAGAACAGCTTGATGATGTTGTTCTGCTCGAGGTTGACGACGCCGAGCATCGCGTCGAGCACGAAGGTGATTTTGTTCGAGAGATAAGACGCGTGATCGGACAGCGAGGCGACGTCGCGCTGCATGGTCTTGAGTTGCGCGCGCCGCTCCTTCGACCATTTGACGTTGTCGGCCTCGGCAACGACGAAGGTGACGACGCGGCCGATCGACACCAGACTCTCGCGCACTTTCGACGTGAGGTCGCCCTTGCGGCCGATGGTAATCAGAATATCGGAATAACGCTTGGCGTGGCCGGTGCGCGCCGAGCCTTCCGGTTCGAAGATTTCGCGGCTGACCGCGTCAACGTCGGCGCCCGCGCGTTCAAGAATGTCGGCGCAGCGATCGATCACCGCTTCCAGTAATTCCAGCACCACGGCTTCGCCGTTGACATCGGGCGGCGCGGTGCGCGCCAGCTTGTGCTCCACCGCCACGAACGGACGCGGGCTGTCGTAACGCACCGTCACCAGACGGCGGTCGGACATGATGAAGGTCACCGGCGTGGTACGCGGCGCGTCGGTCTCCGAGCCGCACATCAGGATCGCCGTCATGTACCGCGCGCCGTTTTCGACATAGAGGCGGCTGGAGATTTCGATCTCCTGCATTTCCTCGCGGGTCGGCACCGCGATCCGCACCAGCCTCTCGACGGCCCGATCCTCCTCCGGCGTCGGATTGAACATATCAATCCACACTGCGCTTTCCGGTAACGACCCCAAATCTCCGCAATCGACTTTCTTCAGAGCTGAACCTGTCGGCACGAAGATGGTCAGCATGCAGGAACTCCAGAGCCGTTTGGTAGGCCGGTCGGGCGGCATCATAGATCGCCGCTATTCGCCTGAGTGCGCCGATCAGGCCGATTCTGGCAAGCCTTTCCAGACGCCTCCGACGTGCAGCCAGCGTTCGCACCCTGGGATGACAACCGCGTGACCGGTAACCTGTTGCAGCACCGCAACGGAACGAGCCGAACCGCCCCTCGCGTTGCGGCAAAAATATCACAACCACCATGCTGCATAGCGAAGCCGGCGTCTAACCGCTGGAATTATGGCGCGTTTAAGCGATAGTAATGGCAGCGGAATCGCCCGTGCCGGCGCCGATGTCTGGATGCCGGCCACATGTCGGCAGTTCTGTATCAGATACGGATTGCGCTTATGTCGCCGCTCTTGAAATCGCCGTTCGTGAAGTTGGGCCTGCTGGCCGTCGGCCTGTTGCTGTCCGGCTGCGTCGAAACCACGGCGACGCACATCGAAGCCACCAACACCGCGAACTTCAAGCCGCACGACAAGGAACTGCTGGCCAAGGTCAGCTACGTCAAGACGCCGGTGCCGGCGCCGTTCCGCCGCGCCATCGTCACTTATCACCGCAAGGAAGAGCCGGGATCGATCATGGTCGATTCCGACAATCACTACCTCTACTACGTGCTCGATGGCGGCAAGGCGATCCGCTACGGAATTACCGTCGGCGAGGAAGCCATGGCCTGGTCCGGCATCGCCAAGGTCGGCGCCATGACCGAGTGGCCGGCATGGCACCCGACGCCGGGCGAGATCGAGCGGCTGGGCGTGCCGAAATTCGTCGCGCCGGGCCCAGACAATCCGATGGGCTCGCGGGCGCTCTATCTCTATTCAGGCGGCAAGGACACGCTGTTCCGCATCCACGGCACCAACCAGCCGGAATATATCGGCTCGTCGATTTCGTCGGGCTGCATTCGCATGACCAACGAAGACGTCATCGACCTCTACAATCGCGTCAAGCTTGGAACCGTGGTGGTGGTGCTGGAGCCGAAGCATGGCGACTCGCCCTACAATCCCAAGCTGGCGTTGCAGGGCGGAGCCACCAACGGAAATTACTGAGGACGCCTGGAGACGATTGCAGTGAAGGCCGGCTTAACCGGCGTTCTGTAGAGCGTTTTCGAGCGAAGTGGACCCCGGTTCGCGTGAAGAAAACGCGTCGAACCAAAAAGGATAACGGGCGGGTTTCGGGACGGACAGTCCCGGCATCGGCCCTCGGATCGAACCAGATAGCGCCGAGCCGGACTAACCGGCGAGGCAGTCGTATCAAGCAGATTGGATCACGTTGATGTCGTTGTTGACCAAGTTGGGACTTCTCGCCGCCGGATTGATGTTGGCGGGCTGCCAGACTGCCACGCAGTTCGAAGCCACCAACGCCAACCAGTTCAAGCCGCGCGACAAGGAATTGCTGGCCAAGGTTCGCTACGACAAGAGCCCGGTCGCACAGCCGTTCCGCCGCGCCATCGTCGACTATCACCGCAAGGAAGCGCCGGGCTCGATCCTGGTCGATTCCGACAATCACTACCTCTACTACGTGCTCGATAACGGCAAGGCGATCCGCTACGGCGTGACCGTGGGCGAAGAAGCCCTCGCCTTCTCCGGCGTGGCGCGGGTCGGCAACATGCGCGAGTGGCCGGATTGGGTCCCGACCGCCGACATTCACAAGCGTATCGAAGGTCTGCCGGCGCGCGTCGCGGGCGGCCCGGACAATCCGCTCGGCGCACGCGCCCTGTATCTCTATCAGGGAAACAAGGACACGCTGTTCCGCATCCACGGCACCAACCAGCCGGAATATATCGGCGCGTCGATCTCGTCGGGCTGCATCCGCATGCTCAACGAGGACGTCATCGACCTCTACAATCGCGTCAAGCCGAACGCACCGGTGGTGGTGCTGGAGCCGAAGCACGGCGACTCGCCCTACAAGCCGAAGTTGGCCATGGGCGGCGCGACCAACGGCAACTACTGAGCCGTCGCGCAAGTCATCTGCGATACGAAAAGCGCCGGATTACCGGCGCTTTTTTGTTGGGTTGAGTTCAACACGACTGCGACCAGTTTTCATTGGAGCAAGTTTCGTTCGGATAGAATCGGCGTCATGCCCGGCCTTGTGCCGGGCATGACGACGGGCGAATTTGACGGCTTACTCGAAAATCTTACGCAGCACGCGCGGCAGATCCGGCTCGCTGCGGCGGGATTTCGCGCGTGCCGTCTTTCGTCGCTTCGCGTGTCGCGCGGATGACGGCGGATCGGCTGCCGGCTTCGCATCGGGCACGATCTGCATCGGCTGCGTGGCCGCCTCACGCGCCGCGCGCTTGGCATTGCGTGACGATTTTGCCGCCGGCCTGGTTCCGTCCGCCTTCGCTGCATGCGACTTAGCCGTATCGGGCTTGGCCATATCAGACTTGCTGACATCTGACTTCGCTGTGGTCTGCTTCGGCGCAACAGGCTTGGCAACATCCGCTGGCTGCCGCGCGAGCGGCACCGGCGAGAGCGACAGCGCCGGCGGCGGTTGAGCCGGCTGCACCTTCACGTCCTCGACCTGCTTCGCATCGTTCTGCGCCGGCTGTGCATCTTCTCGGCTGGCGAGTTCACGCGCCGGCGCCTCTTGCGGACGCGGCGACGGCAGCGGCGTCGCGATCTCGGTCGCACCGTCATGGATGATCCATTGGCAGATGCGATAGCCGTTGCGGCGCTCCGCCAGATCGAGATGGATGTGATCCTCGTGATAGCCGTCGGAGCCGGGGCCGAGCACCGTGGTGAAGCGTCCGCAGACCGATGCGCGCGCTTTCTCGCGCGCATCGCGCGGCGCGTCACGGTCGGTCAGCGACAGCATGCGGCCGTTGGCGAGTTTGACGCCGCGGACGTCGAGCGCATTGGCACGGCCGTGCTCGGACAGCTTCGCGCCAGCGACGCGATTGCGGCCCCGGCACTCGAACGAGTCGAAATTGTCGAGTTCGCTGATGGCCGTGCCGAGCCCCGCCGCCAGCGGCGCGACATCCTCGCGAACCCATTGCGCGACGGCCGACGCCATCTTGCAACGGAGGATCGCCGCCGGCTTCACCGCGACACGGCGCTTGTCGGACAGCACCACGGCCTCCAACCGCACCAGATCGCCGCCGCCGCAGGCCCCCGGCCCCTTTACCGGCGGAATGCTCGGCGCAATCGCGATGGCGTCGGTCAGCGCCAGCCGGCAGGCCGACGGCGCGGCCGGCTGATCGCTCGCGGCCGGCGTCGCCTCCCCGCCTGGCGCGGCGGGTGCGGTATTGGCCTCTTCCGGCAATGCCGGGCGTGGACGCGGCAGCGGCACGGGGTCGGACGGCTTCGACCGGGCGGCGACAGCTACCTCATCCGGCGGCAGCGAGCGCGCCTGCGCAGAGGCCGAAAACACCACCAACATCAACGCCGCCAGAAACCATATTGGCCTTTCGCCGCAGTCATTTGGCCCAGAATGGCATTTCCCAGTCGCGTTCCGCGCGCTAATGTCCATGCCAACCCCTTCCAAGGGTATTGAGACTTGAATACGCGATCAGGAGGAAATTCGAATGCGCGGGTTGATGCAAGACTGGCCTATGCTGACTCATCGGATCATCGATCATGCGGCCAGGGTTCACGGCGACCGAGAGATTGTTACCCGATCCGTCGAAGGCCCCATCGTCCGCACCAATTACCGTGACATGCGTGCCCGATCGCTGCGGGTGGCGCAACGCCTTGAACGCGAAGGCATCAAGCTCGGCGACCGCGTCGCCACCATCGCCTGGAACACCGCCCGCCACATGGAATGCTGGTACGGCATCATGGGCATCGGCGCGGTGTGCCACACCGTCAACCCGCGCCTGTTCCCGGAACAGATCGCCTGGATCGTCAACCACGCCCAAGACCGGATCGTCATCACCGACCTGACATTCGTGCCGCTGCTGGAGAAGATCGCCGGCACCCTGTCCAGCGTCGAACGCTATATCGTGCTCACCGACAAGGCGCACATGCCGCAGACCACGCTGAAGAACGCGGTCGCCTACGAGGACTGGATCGCGGAAGTCGACGGCAATTTCAAATGGAAGGAGTTCGACGAGAACACCGCGGCGGCGATGTGCTACACGTCCGGTACCACCGGCGATCCGAAAGGCGTGTTGTACTCGCATCGCTCCAACGTGCTGCATTCGTTGATCGCCAACAACGGCGACGCGCTCGGCGCGACATCCAAGGATACAATGCTCCCGGTGGTGCCATTGTTCCATGCCAATAGCTGGGGCATCGTGTTCTCCGCGCCCGCGATGGGCACCAAGCTGGTGATGCCGGGACCGAAGCTCGACGGCGAATCCGTCTATGAACTGCTCTCCACCGAGAAGGTCACCTACACCGCGGGCGTGCCGACGGTGTGGCTGATGCTGTTGCAGCACATGGAGAAGAACAAGCTCAAGCTGCCCGACCTCAAGGTCGTGATCTGCGGCGGCTCGGCGATGCCGCGCTCGATGATCAAGGCGTTCGTCGACATGGGCGTCGAGGTTCGCCACGCCTGGGGCATGACGGAAATGTCGCCGCTCGGCACCGTCGGCGCGTTGCAGGCGCCCTACGCGCACCTCACCGGCGAGGACAAGCTCGACGTCCTGCAAATGCAGGGCTATCCGCCGTTCATGGTCGAGATGAAGATCACCGACGACGCCGGCAAGGAACTGCCGTGGGACGGCAAGACCTTCGGCCGTCTCAAGGTAAAGGGCCCGGCGATCTCCGGTTCGTACTATCGCGTCGATACCAACATCCTCGATGAGAACGGCTACTTCGACACCGGCGATGTCGCGACCATGAACGAGCATGGTTACATGCGCATCACCGACCGCTCGAAGGACGTCATCAAGTCCGGCGGCGAATGGATTTCGTCGATCGATCTGGAAAACCTCGCGGTCGGCCACCCGAAGGTGGCGGAAGCGGCGGTGATCGGCGTCTATCATCCGAAGTGGGACGAGCGGCCGCTGCTGATCGTCCAGCTCAAGGACGGCCAGACCGCCACCCGCGAGGACATCCTCACCTATATGGACGGCAAGATCGCCAAGTGGTGGATGCCCGACGACGTCGCCTTCGTGAATGCCATCCCGCACACCGCCACCGGCAAGATCCTGAAGACGTCGCTCCGCGACCAGTTCAAGGATTACACACTGCCGACGGCGGCGGCGTAAACATCCGGCTCGGCGGTCTCTGTGGCCGCCGCGCCGCTGATGGTTAGCGGATCATCAAACTAATCCGCGCCATTCGAGCGAATGCCTTGAACGAGTCTTGAGGCAGCCCGGCTATTGCAGGGCTGCACTCCAACGGACCCGTGATGGCTCTCGACTTTCTCACGCTTTACATCGTCATCCTGCTGAATTCACTGACCGTCGCCGTGATCTGGGCCTCGGTCGCCTACAGCTATCGTTCGTTCGTCGCCGCGCGCATCTGGCTCGGCGCGTGCCTGATGACCATGACCGGTGGCGCGGTGCTGGCGCTGCATGGCGACGGCAGTGGCCCGATCCTTGCCGCCGTACTCGGCAACGGACTGGTGATCTATGGCTTCTGCCTGTTCTGGATCGGCATCCGTTATTTCTACGGCAAGACCGGCGGCTGGATCGTCAGCGCGATCATCACCGCCATCAGCCTCGCCGTCCTCATGATCGTGTTCAAGAACGGCCACGGCCGCAATCTGGTCTATGCCGCCGCGCAATCGATCCCGATGATCCTCGGCGTGATCTTGCTGTTGCAGCCGGAACGGCGCCAGCTCGGCGCATGGATCGCCGCCATCGCCATGACGATCGGCGTCGCGGGCCACGCCGTGGAATCGGCGTACAACATCGCGCTGATGAACGCCGTCATCACGCGCGAGGCCTATCTGTTCATCGAGACCTCGGTGCTGCTCTGCGTGATCTTCAGCGGCGTCTTGTGGAATTTCGGTTTCGCGGTGATGACCATCGACCGCCTGCGCGGCGAGGTCGAAGCGCTGGCCGTCGAGGACGAACTGACCGGGCTTCCCAACCGTCGCCGCCTGATGGAGCGCCTCGCCGAGGAAGAAGCGCGCTCGCACAAGACCGGCCGCCCGTTCGCGCTGCTGATGATCGATCTCGACAACTTCAAGACGCTCAACGACACCTACGGCCACGCGGCCGGCGATCAGGCGCTGCGCCATTTCGCCGGCGTGCTGCGCCGTCACGCGCGCGATAATGATCTCGTCGCGCGTCTCGCCGGCGACGAATTCTGTGTGGTGCTGCCGGAAACCCGGGACGCCATCGCCGGCACCATCGCCTCCGACCTGACCGCATCGATCCGAGGTCAACCGCTGCACTGGCGCGGCCACACGATCCGCCTCACGTCGAGCATCGGCGTATCGTCGTGGCACCGTCACGCGCCGAATGGCGACACGCTGGAGCGCGCCGACCGCGCGCTCTACATCACCAAGTCGCAAGGGCGCGACGGCATCAGCCTCGACGGACTGCTGGCACCGCGCCCCAATCGTCGCAATCTCAATCTCGTCGAGGCAACGGGCGGATTACCGCCGGTGAAGCAAGCGAGAACCGGATAGTTTCGAGCTTGGCCGCGGCGACCTCTACGACCGCCACGGCTGCATCACTCACGCCCGCTGCGAGTCGAGTTGTTCGTGGTTTTTCTCGACGTCCTGCGCCTTCAGGTAGCTTTCGATCAGCAGTTGATAGGCCGGGAAAATTTTGGCGTAGACATTGGCCCATTCCTGCGCGTCGGTGCGATTCCAGGTGCGCTGCAATTCCGACGCCACCGCCGCGGTATCCATCGGCACCACGCCCGCCTGCACGATGCGCGCCAGCGTGATCTCCTGCGCCATCTTCGAATAGGTGCCGGAGGCATCGACCACCGCGAACACCTGGTAGCCGTCCTGCACCGCTGCGATCGCCGGAAACGCCATGCAGACGCTGGTGATGGTGCCGGCGATGATCAATTGCTTGCGCCCGGTCGCTTTCACCGCCGCGACGAAATCGGGATTGTCCCATGCATTGATCTCGCCCTTGCGCGCAACGTAGGTCGCGTGCGGCGCGTTGGCTTGAATCTCCGGAATCAGCGGACCGTTCGGGCCTTGCGGCACCGAGGCCGTGGTGATCACCGGCAGTTTTGAAAGCGACGCCATTTTGGCCAGCGCCGCGGCGTGATTGCGCAGCACCGGCATCGGCATGTCGCCGATGGTCTGGAATAATCCGCTTTGATGATCGATCAGCAGCAGCGCTGCATTGTTGGGATCGATAATCGGCTTCTGTCCATCGAAATTCGCAATCGTGCTCATGGCAGTCATGGCTGCGCTCCATGTCAATGAATGTGAGGGGATGCTAGGGGTTGTGAGATGCGGGAGACGGACACCCATCTCCCGCATTGAGTGCGCCCGCCGCGCTTGTTTCGTGCTCGTGAACGCGCGCGCGAAGCTTCGCCTTATTCGGCTTTGTCGTAGGAGAACTGGATGCCCGCCGTGCCGCCGGTTTCGATAAACAGATTCATGAAGGCCGGAACGGTTTCGCTCCGCTTCCAGTCACGCTGCAATTCGCAGAACAGTTGCGGCACACTGATCAGCTTTGCACCGGCCTGTTCGACACGGCGCAGCGCCGCATCATGCGCGGCAACCGACGTGCCGCCGACCGCGTCGACCGGAACGTAGACCTCATAGCCTTCCTTCAAGGCATCGAGTGCGGGGAACGTCAGGCATGCCTCGGTCCAGAGCGCCGTCATGATCAGCTTCTTGCGCCCCGTTGCCTCGACGGCTTTGCGAAATTCGACGTCCTCCCACGAGTTGATCGTGGTGCGATCATAGGTCGGATAGTCCTTGAGCACCTTGCGGATCGTCGGGATCGGCGGCTTGTTCAGCCCGGTCTTTACATTGACCGTCGAGTGAATGATCGGCAGCCCGTAGGCCACAGCCGCCCTGGCAGCGCCAGTGATATTGTTGACCAACAGTTGCCGATCCATCGAGGCAATCGAGTTCACCTGGACGGGCTGATAATCGATGATAATGAACGTCGAATTCTGCGGCGTGAGAAGATGATCCTTGACCGGATCGCGAACGGCTTCGCTGCTCATGGCTATTCCCTTTCTTCAGGTTGTGCTCGCCAGCCTTTACGAAGCAGGCTAGGTCGAACCCTCGGCGGCGGGGCGAGCGATGCCGGCGCCGGGCTTCACGACCGGGCACGATCCGCTTAACCGGATCATGCCCACATCGTTTCTCGTCAGGCGTCCGCCGTGACCGGCTCCAGATTGCCGAAGCGGCCGCTCTGGAAATCGACCATCGCCTGGCGGATCTCATCGACGCTGTTCATGACGAACGGGCCGTGCATCACCACCGGCTCGTCGATCGGCTCGCCGGAGAGGATCAGCACCGACGCCTCGCCATTGGCCTCGATGGTCACCTCGCCGCCGCTACGGTCGAGCAGCGCGAACTGCGCCTCGCGGGCGATCTCGCTGCCGTTGACCAGCACCGTGCCCTTGAGCACCACCACCGCGACGGTGCGTCCCTCCGCCGGGTTCAGCGTGGCTGCGCCGTTGCGGTTGAGCTTCACGTCGTAGATGTCGATCGGCGTAAAGGTCTTCGCCGGTCCCTTGCGGCCGTCGAACTCACCCGCGATCACCCGCAGCTTGCCGGCACCCTCCGGCAGATCGACTACCGGAATGTCGGCGTTGAGCAGGGTCTGGTAGCCGGCGGCGGCATTCTTGTCCTTCGCGGGCAAGTTGACCCAGAGCTGCACCATTTCCAGCGTGCCCCCCTTCTTGGTGAAGGCGCGCGAGTGGAACTCCTCGTGCAGGATGCCCGAGGACGCCGTCATCCACTGCACGTCGCCCGGCCCGATCAGGCCGCCGTTGCCGGTGGAGTCGCGGTGCTCGACCTCACCCTGATAGACGATGGTGACGGTCTCGAAGCCGCGATGCGGATGCACGCCGACGCCCCTCGGCTTGTCGGTGGGGGTGAAGTCGGCCGGGCCGGCATAGTCGAGCAGCAGGAACGGGCTGACGTGGTCGCCGTGGCTGGCGTGGGAGAACAGCGAGCGGACCGGGAAGCCGTCGCCGACCCAATGCGGCCGGGGGCCGCTGAAAACACCGAGAACCTTACGCATGGTCGTATCTCCTTTGGCGCGACCGGGTTCGGCCGCTGTGTTGCCAAGGAGGATATGAGCGAGACAAATGGCCCGGTAGCTGGCAATATCGCGCCTCACTGTCCTATTGATGAGACAATGATGCAGGACCTCAACGATCTCTATTATTTCGTGCAGGTGGTCGATCACGGCGGTTTTGCCGCCGCCGCCCGCGCGCTGGGGATGCCGCGCTCGCGGTTGAGCCGCCGCATCGCGCTGTTGGAGGAGCGGTTGGGGGTGCGGCTGATCCAGCGCTCGACCCGGCGCTTCAGCGTCACCGAGATCGGGCAGGATTATTACCGTCACTGCGTCGCCATGCTGGTGGAGGCGAAGGCTGCGGACGAACTGATCGAGCGCTCCCGCACCAAGCCGCAGGGCGTGGTGCGCGTGAGCTGCCCGCCGCCGCTGCTGTATTTCCAGGTCGGCGAGATGGTGGCCCGCTTCATGGCCGAGTGCCCGGATGTCGAGGTGCACCTGGAGAGCACGCCGCGCCGCGTCGACGTCATCGCCGAAGGCATCGACATCGCGCTGCGCGTCCGGTTTCCTCCGCTGGAGGACAACGATCTGGTGATGCGCGTATTGGCCGACAGCACCCAGCGGCTGGTGGCGAGCCCGGCACTGCTCAAGGGCCTCAACCGCACGCTGGTTCCCGCCGATCTTGCCACGCTGCCCTCCATCGGCTGGGGACCGCCGCATCAGCGCCACGAGTGGTGCCTCGACGGCCCCGACGAAGCCACCGCGCTGATCCCCTATACGCCTCGCCTGATCACCGAGGACATGGTGGCGCTGCGTTTCGCGGCGCTCCAAGGCATCGGTGTCGGACAGTTTCCGACCATGGTGATCCAGACCGACCTCGACAGCGGCGCGCTGGTGGACGTGTTGCCGCAATGGCGGCCGCGCGCCGGCATTATTCACGCGGTGTTCTCGTCGCGTCGCGGGCTGTTGCCGTCGGTGCGCGCGCTGCTGGATTTTCTCGCCGCCGAATTCGCCGCGCTGACGCGCAACGAAAGCAACGTTTCATCGGCACCTGAAATAAGGTAGGTGATCCGCGCACCCACCCTCCCCGCAACCGGACGCCCCGATGGCCCGCAGGTTCCGCGCCGCTTATCTCTCCGAGCCCTATTCGTCGCTCGCCACCTGGGCGCGACGGCTCGCGGTGTTCGCCGCCGTGGTCGCCGTGGTTTCGACCATCGTGGTACGCTTCGGTTTCCTCGAAGTGCGGCCGGCGCTCGCGACCTTCGCCGGCGCGCTGTTCTGCGCGGTGCTGGCAATCCTGGTGTCGTTCGCGGCGTTCGCGGCGATCTGGCAGACCGGCGCGCGTGGGCTGGGCCGCATCGCGGCGGCGCTGTTCATCGCTGTGCTGGTGCTGGCCTATCCCGCCTATCTCGGGCTTCAGTATCGCCAGTTGCCGAAGATCTACGACGTCACCACCGACCCGATCAATCCGCCGCGCTTCGACGTGCTGGCGCGGCTGCGCACCGGCGATGACACCAATCCCGCTGTCTATGCCGGGCTCTATTCCGCCGAACAGCAGCGGCAAGCCTATCCCGATATCGAACCGGTGCAGCTCGACGTGCCGGTGCAGCGCGCCTACGACGCCACGCTGCATTTCGTCACACGACGCAAGTGGCGCATCGTCGATGCCCGCCCGCCGCAGCCACCGCGCCGCGAAGGTCACATCGAGGCGGTGGCGCGCACGCCGGTCATGGGCCTGCGCGAAGACGTTACAATCCGCGTGGTGCCGGACGGTGACGGCTCGCGCATCGACATCCGCTCATCGTCACGCCATTTCGAAAGTGATCTCGGCAGCAACGCGGCCCGGATCGCGAAGCTGATCACCGACCTCAATACGATTTCCGACGAAAACAGCGCGCCCGCCAAGCGGCCACAACCGCCGATGCCGCCAGTGAAGGCGCAGGCGAAGGGGACAAAGAAGTAGCGCGTGAGGGCAAGTTTCGTTCAGATAGAAGCAACAACGCGTCATGGCCGGGCTCGTCCCGGCCATCCACGTCTTTCTCGCTGAGTGGCCGTTAAGACGTGGATGCCCGGCACGGAAGCAAGCGGAAGCGACGCCGTTTTCCAAACGGCTATGGCCGGGCATGACGGGTGGGTATTTCCGTTAGGCTATTCGCTCTCTCACACCAATCTGTAACTGCCGCCGATCACCGGATCGCCATCGGTCGCCACCACGCCGCGCGTGACGAGATCTTCGAGGTGCGCCAGCACCGAATAGCCGGCGGCGTTCATCAGTCGCGGATCGATGCCGATGTAGCTCGCGCGCACGATGGTCGGGATATCCGCCTCGCTTTTGCCGAGCCGATGCAGGATCGACGCCTCGCGCGCCTTGCGGTGGCGGATGAGGAAACGCACGAACTTCTGCGCGTTCGGAATCTCCGGGCCATGACCCGAGAAATACAGGTGCTCCTTGCGCTGCGTCAGCCGCTCCAGCGACGCCATGTAATCGACCATCGAGCCGTCCGGCGGTGCGACGATCGACGTCGACCAGCCCATCACGTGATCGCCAATGAACATCAACTCACGCTCCGGCCACGCGAACGCCATGTGATTGGCGGTGTGGCCCGGCGTCGCCACCGCTTCCAGCCGCCAGCCGTCGCCCTCGATGACGTCGCCGTCGCGCACCGTGATATCAGGCTTGAAATCACGGTCGGCACCGGATTCCGGATTGTGCTTCTCGCTCTCGTAGCGCGGCCGCGAGGCGCGATGCACACCCTCGGCATAGACCGGCGCGCCGGTCGCGGCCTTGATGCGCGGCGTGTTCGGCGAATGATCGATGTGGGTGTGCGTGACGACGATATGCGCGACCGTCTCGCCTTTCACGGCATCGAGCAGCGCCTGCGCATGCGCGGCGTTATCGGGACCGGGATCGATGATCGCAACCTTGCCGCGGCCGACGATGTAACTCACCGTGCCGGTAAAGGTGAACGGCGACGGGTTGCCGCACAACACACGACGCACGCCGGGCATGACCTCCTCGACGACACCTGGTTTGAGCGGAAAGTCGCGATTGAACGGAACGTCTTCGTTGATATTGCTGTCGCTCATCCAATGTCCCACGTGACGATTTCATCGCGGCCGCCGGTTGAACGCTTGCGAACCGACAGCGACGAGGTCGACACGGCGGCAAGCGATCAACTGTCCCGGAAGACCAGCGACTGGTGAGTCGAGACGCCCGCAAGCGCACCATCGCCGACCGCCATCGCGACCGACCCGAATGTACGCGCTGCGTCGCCACATGCAAAGACCCCGGCAACCGACGTTTCCTTGAACTCGTTGGTCTCGATGAAAGGACCAACCGGGCCCTCTCCGAAATTGCAACCGAGTTGCGTGGCGAGCGGGCAGCCCATTTCGACTTCGGTCATGGTGAACAGACCCGCGAGGCTGACCACGCGACCATCCTTCAACACAACATCGGCGCCCTCGCCATCGATCCTGTCGATCGGCGTACGCTCCACCATGACGCCGCGCCGATCCAGCTGCGCCTGCTGCTCGTCGTCGGGCACGAAGACGCCGTTGGTGAAGAAGGTCGTCGGCCCCCATTCCGGCACCAGCAGCGCGTGATGCATCGACAGCGGCGACACCGCGAGCACCCCGATACGACCACGGTTCAGTTCATAGCCGTGGCAATACGGGCAGTGAAAAACGCTCCGGCCCCAGCGTTCGACGAGGCCCGGAATTGCCGGCAGTCGATCGACCACGCCGGTCGCGAGCACCATGCGTCGCCCCTGATAGCGCGCGTCGCCTGTCGTCGTGACCTCAAATCCATCAACGGTGCGGGATGCGCTCCGTGCCTCTCCGTCGATCCATTCGACCGTCGGATAAGCCATCAATTGCGCGCGGGATGCCGCGGCGATGGCGCCCGGCGAACGGCCGTCCTGCGTGAGGAATCCATGGGATGCCTCGGCAAAACGATTACGCCGGTTGCCGCCATCGATCACCAGAATCGAACGACGCGCCCGCGCCAATTGCAGTGCCGCTGACTGGCCGGCATAGCTGCCGCCGACAACGATCGCGTCAAACATCATGATGCAGATCTCCGCATTTTCTTTCGCTGTGCAGCCGCTCGCGCGCGAAATTCATCGGCCAGTGTTGCCAGAGTGACATCGCCGAGCCGCCCGATCAGCAACGCCTCGGCGTCGCGAAAGGCTTGTGTCAGCGTTTTGTTGACCGCCTGTTCGACCAGACAGGCCGGGTGTTCGAGTTGAATACCGATGGCGAGCAATTCAGGTGCGCCCAAAGCGTCGTAAATATCTTTCAGCGTCACCTTCGACAGATCGCAGGCGATCTCCCAGCCGCCGCCGTGCCCTTTCTCCGAACGCACCAGTCCGACCTCGCGCAAACCCGCCATGGTGCGGCGAACCACAACCGGATTGGTGTTCATGCACATCGCCAGTTCGGCCGACGTCATCGGCCGCGCGTTGTCGGCGATATGCAGCAAGGCATGAAGCGTCGCGGAAAGTCTGCCATCCCGTCTCATGTAACTTCATATGATACATGAAGCGGCGACTGTCAAGCGACCCTGTTCATGTCACAACGCGCAAACGCAAATGGCCGGGACAAGCCCGGCCATTCAAACACTCATACTATCTGTTGCGAACGACGCGCGCTTTACGAAAACGCCTGAATGCCGGTGATGGCGCGGCCGAGGATCAGGGCGTGGACGTCGTGCGTACCCTCGTAGGTGTTCACCGTCTCGAGGTTATGGACGTGGCGCATGACGTGATACTCGGCCTGAATGCCGTTGCCGCCGTGCATGTCGCGCGCCATGCGGGCGATGTCGAGCGCCTTGCCGCAGTTGTTGCGCTTCATGATCGAGATCATTTCCGGCGCCATCTTGCCTTCGTCCATCAGGCGGCCGACACGTAGCGAGCCTTGCAGGCCGAGTGCGATTTCGGTCTCCATGTCGGCGAGCTTCTTCTGAATCAATTGGTTCGCCGCCAGCGGTCGGTTGAACTGCTTGCGGTCGAGCGTGTATTGCCGCGCGCGGTGCATGCAGTCTTCTGCCGCGCCCATTGCGCCCCACGAGATGCCGTAGCGCGCGCGGTTGAGGCAACCGAACGGCCCCTTCAATCCGGACACGTTGGGCAAGAGCGCGCTTTCCGGCACCACCACGCCGTCCATCACGATCTCGCCGGTGATCGAGGCGCGCAACGACAGCTTGCCGCCGATCTTCGGCGCGGAAAGACCCTTCATGCCCTTCTCGAGCACGAAGCCGCGGATCTGGTTGTCGTGCGCGGCGGACTTCGCCCACACCACGAACACGTCGGCGATCGGCGCGTTGGAAATCCACATCTTCGAGCCGTTCAGGCGATAGCCGTCGGACACTTTCTCCGCGCGGGTCTTCATGCCGCCGGGATCGGACCCGGCATCCGGCTCGGTGAGGCCGAAACAGCCGACCCACTCACCGCTGGCGAGTTTGGGCAGATATTTCTTGCGCTGATTGTCGTCGCCGTAAGCGTAGATCGGATGCATCACCAGCGAGGACTGCACCGAGTTCATCGAGCGATAGCCGGAATCCACCCGCTCGATCTCGCGCGCCACCAGGCCGTAAGCGACGTAGCTGGCGTTGGCGCAGCCGTATTCCTCCGGCAGCGTGATGCCGATCAGGCCGAGTTCGCCCATCTCGTTGAAGATCTCGCGATCGGTCTTCTCTTCCAGATAGGCCTGCGAGACGCGCGGCAGCAGCTTGTCCTGCGCGTAGGCGCGCGCGGTATCGCGGATCAGCCGCTCGTCTTCGGTGAGTTGCTCGTCGAGCAGGAACGGATCGTCCCACTTGAAGCTCGCCAAACTCGGCTTGTCTTTGCTTTGCGGACGCACGCCCATGAGTTTCCTTTCACATCGCAGCCGTCACCAATGGCGACGGGAGAGCCTAAATCTTTGACTGTCAGCCTTCAAGGCGCTCGTTCGAGACGATCTCGATGCCGAAACCGGACAGCCCCTTGTAGTCGTGGGTCGACGACGTGAGATGACGGATCGAGGTAACGCCGAGGTCGCGCAGGATTTGCGCACCGACGCCGACTTCGCGCCATTGCCGGTTGCGATCGGCCTCGGCAGTCTTCAACTGATCGATCGGCGCGACCGGCACGCCGGCGGCACCGTCGCGCAGATACACCAGCACGCCGCGTCCGGCCTCCTTGAACTTCTCCAGCACTTCGCGCATCCGCTCCGGGCCGGTGAAGATATCGCGCACGATGTTCGGCTTGTGAAACCGCGTCAACACATTGGTGCCGTCGCCGACGCCGTTATAGACGAAGGCGGCATGCGCGATGCTGTCGAACGGCGAACGATAAGCGAAGCCTTGCAGCGGTCCGATCGGACTGTCGACAGGAAAGGTCGAGACGCGCTCGATCAGTTTTTCGCGCGCCTGACGGTAAGCGATGATGTCAGCGATGGTAACATGCTTGAGGTTATGCGCGGCAGCGAAACGCGCCACCTGTTCGCCTTTGGTCACGGTGCCGTCGTCGTTCATCAACTCGCTGATGACGCCGACCGGCGGCAACCCGGCGAGCCTGCACAGGTCGACCGCCGCCTCGGTATGACCGGAGCGCAGCAGCACGCCGCCATCCCGCGCGATCAGCGGGAAGATATGACCGGGCCGCGCGAAGTCGTTGGCGCCGGCGTTGGGATTGGCGAGCGCCCGGCAGCATGACGCGCGTTCGTCGGCAGAAATGCCGGTGCCGCCGTCCGGCTTGTAGTCGATGGAAACGGTGAAAGCGGTGGTGTGGTTGGAGTCGTTCTGCGCCACCATCGGATCGAGCCGCAACCGCCGCGCATCGTCGGTGGTGAGCGGCGCGCAGACGATGCCGGAGGTGTGGCGGATGATGAACGCCATCTTCTCGGCGGTACAGTGCGAGGCGGCGACGATCAGGTCGCCCTCGCCCTCGCGGTCGTCATCATCGGTGACAACGACAATCTCTCCAGCGGCGAACGCCTGCAAAACTTCGGAAATCGGATGGGCCATGCGGGGTACTCTGACAATGACCCCGTTCATATGGCGCAGCGCGGGAAGCAACGCAACTCTTCCACAGCCGTCATGCTCATCCGGTCGTCATGCCCGGACTTGATCCGGGCATCCATCTTTCTCAAAAGGATGGATCGCCGGGTCATAGGCGAGCGGAGCGACGCCGTTCTTCGAACGGCTATGCCCGGCGATGACGCTACCATCTAGTAGTGCGGCCCCTACGGCAGCACCTCGCTGCGCTCGGCGAGCCGGGCATCGGTTTCAGCCCGCTTGGCGTCCAGCAGGCCATCATCCGCGGCCTCGATGGCCTGGAACAGGTCCTGTGCGTCGGTGAAGCGCGGCACGGTGACGTAATTCGCGCCGGCGGAATATTGATCACTGACATCCGCCAGCATGTCAGCGGTCGAGATGATCTTGGCCTTCGGATTAAGGGTGCGGACGTGGCGCACCAGCTTCTCATTGTCGGCGCCCTTGAGCAGCGCATCGGGCACGCTGAGGATGACGATCTCGGCGCTGCCGATCCCGGCATGCACCAGCGTCTCGACGTTGCTGATGTCGCCGTAGATCACATGCAGCCCGCGCGCGGCGAGATTGCGGAACACGTTGGGATTGAAATCGACCACCGTGATATGGTTGAGCATCGACTTGTCACGCTGCTCGATCTCGCTGAGCAGCGCGCTCGCGGCACGGAAAAAGCCGAGGATGACGATACGCCGCGCCGCGCCGTGGCCCTCGCCCGGCTCGCTCGCGCCGGGCTCGGTGGCGTCGAGATCGCGCAGGCCAAGCCGCTTCAAGGGGCCGATGGCCGCGCGGACTATCTGGTCGCTGCGGCCGATCAGGAAGGTACTGATCACCGCCAGCAGCACGAAGGCGAACGACACCGCGTTCGCTGTCTGCATCGAGATGTGCTTGGCAAGCACGCCGGTCTGGATCACCACCAGCGAGAACTCGCTGATCTGCGCCAGATTGATCGCCGGCAGCAGGCTGGCGCGCAGCCCCTGCTTCATCAGGTAGAGCGGCACGAAGGTCGTGACCAAACGGCTCACCACCGTGAAGGCGGCAACGATCAGCGCCATTCCGATCACCGAGCGATCCGGGATCGGGATGGTCATGCCCAGCGCCACAAAAAACAGCGTGATGAAGAAATCTCGCAGCGTAGTGACCTTGGCGGTGACATCGAGCGCGTAAGGGAAAGTCGAAAGCGAAACGCCCGCCACCAGCGAGCCCATCTCGCGCGACAGATGCAGCCGCTCGGCGATCTCGCCGATCAGGAAGCACCACGCCAGCGCGCCGAGCATCACCAGTTCGGGCCGCCGCGCGATCTGATGAAACAGTTTTGGCAGCACATAGCGGCTCAAGACCCACGCGGTCGCCACCAGCATGGCGACGCGGGCGACCGACAGCAGGACGACACCGATCTGGAGATTATCGAGGCTCGGCTGCACCGCGAGGAACAGGATCGCGAAGATATCCTGCAACACCAGCACGCCGAGCGTGATGCGGCCCGGCAGCGTATCCAACTCGCGCTTCTCGTAGAGCACCTTGACGATGATGACGGTGCTGGAAAGCGCACAAGCGACGGCAAGATACAGCGCATCAAATCGCCCCGCGCCGAGGCCCAGCCCCATCGCCAGGAACATCAGCACGCCAAGTACACAGCCGCCGATCAATTGCCCACCCGCCGCGAAAAGGATGACGCGGCCGGCGCGGATGATCTTCTTGAGGTCGATCTCCAGCCCGATCATGAACAGCATGAAGATCAGGCCGAGTTCGGAGATAGTGGCGATCGACTGCTCCGACTTGACCCAGCCGATGCCGTAAGGGCCGATCACGAAGCCGCCGACCAGATAGGCCAGGATCAGCGGCTGCCGCGTGACATGGGCCAGCATCCCGAGCATCCAGGCAAACAGAATGCTGAGCGTGATGTCGCTGACAAGATCGTGCATACCCAACCCGTAGTCCGACTATTTTCGGACCGCCAGCAAAAACCGATTCACTTGCCGGGAGTATGGCCGGGAATTTGACCGCGAGGCGAAAAAGATGTGTATCGGGGGGTGACTTCGCGGCTGGCCGGGATCTGGCCAGAAAAGCCGGAAGCTCAAGGAAATCAATGGCAAGAAAACATGGTCGGAGTGGCAGGATTTGAACCTGCGACCCCTGCGTCCCGAACGCAGTGCTCTACCGGGCTGAGCCACACTCCGACGATGGGGCGGCTTATAGCCTCCACTTTCGGCCACCGCAAGACAGCGAATGGAAGATCGGAACGAATGGCCGTCGAACTGACCACAAAAATTATCCCCGCGGGCGAAACCGCCGTGACCGAGGCCGCGCGACGCCTTGCGGAGGGCGGGCTCGTGGCATTCCCGACCGAGACGGTCTACGGCCTTGGCGCCGACGCGACGCATCCGGAGGCGATTGCACGGCTCTATCGGGCCAAGGGACGGCCTTCCTTCAATCCGCTGATCGCCCATGTCCATGATCTCGCCGGGGCCGAGCGAATCGCCCGCCTCAATGACACCGCCCGCAAGCTGGCCGAGGCGTTCTGGCCCGGTCCCCTCACACTGGTCCTCCCGAAGACGCCGGACTGCGCCGTCGCCGACCTCGCCACTGCCGGGCTCGACACCGTCGCGGTGCGGATGCCCGCTCACCCCGTGGCGCGGGATATTTTGCGCGAACTCGGCCACCCGATCGTTGCCCCGTCCGCCAACCGCTCCGGTCACGTCTCACCGACAGCCGCCGACCATGTCGCCAGCGACCTCGACGGCCGCATCGACCTGATCGTCGACGGCGGGCCGGTATCGGTCGGCGTCGAGTCCACCATCGTCGGCTGTTTCGACCCACCGCTGCTGCTCCGCCCCGGCGGACTGCCGCGCGGCGCCATCGAACAGGTGCTGGGTCACCCGCTGCGACGGTCACGCCCGCAACCTGACACCGCCGGCCAGCCGATGGCCCCGGGCATGCTGGCCTCGCACTACGCGCCCCGGACCCCGGTGCGGCTCAATGCAACGAACATCGAGCCCGGCGAAGCGCTGCTGGCGTTCGGACCCGTGACACTTTCCGGCCACGGTGTTGCCGCAAGAATCCTGAACCTCTCGGAGCGGGGCGATCTGACCGAAGCCGCGGCCAACTTGTTCGGTTACCTCCGCGCGCTCGACACCGCCAATGCCCGCGCGATCGCAGTGATGCCCGTCCCCGAACACGATCTCGGCGAAGCCATCAACGACCGCCTGCGTCGCGCCGCCGTGCCGCCGACGTGATACCATCAGGTCAAGTAACAAGTGATAGGCAACAAGAGACGCGACATGAATATCGTCCCGCCGCCGCTCGCACCGCTTTCACCGGAGTTGATCGCAAAGTTCAAGGCCATCGTCGGCGACAAATACGGCGTCACCGATCAGAACGAAATCGCAGCCTACGTCACCGAGGAGCGCAACCTTTATCAAGGCCACTCGCCGCTCGTGTTGCGGCCGGGCAGCACCGCTGAAGTCGTCGCGATCTGCAAGCTCGCCAGCGAAACGCGCACGGCGCTGGTGCCGCAAGGCGGCAACACCGGCCTCGTCGGCGGCCAGACACCGCATCATGGCGAAGTCGTATTATCGCTGCGTCGCCTCGACAAAATCCGCGATATCGACACGCAATCCAACACCATGACCGTGGAATCCGGCTGTGTGCTGCAAACCTTGCAGCAGCGCGCCGACGACGTGGACCGGTTGTTTCCGCTCTCGCTCGGCGCCGAAGGAAGCTGCACCATCGGCGGAAATCTCTCTACCAACGCCGGCGGCACCGGCGCTCTTGCTTATGGCGTGGCGCGTGCGATGGCGCTTGGGCTCGAAGTCGTGCTGGCCGATGGCCGCGTGCTCAATACGCTGTCGAAGCTGAAGAAGGACAACACCGGTTACAATCTGCATAACCTCTTCATCGGCGCCGAAGGCACGCTCGGCGTCATCACCGCCGCGACGTTGAAGCTATTTCCCAAGCCGCGCAGCGTCGACACCGCATTTGTCGGATTGGCCTCGCCTGCACAGGCATTAAAGTTACTCGAAATTGCACAGGCCGAAGCGGCCGGCAATCTCACCAGCTTCGAGCTGATGGCGGAAATCTGCATCGACTTCTGTGTGAAACATGGTCCGTCGATCCGCGATCCGCTGGCGACGCGCTATCCGTGGTACGTGCTGATGGAAATCTCGTCGTCGCGCGACGACGCTCGCGCGACGCTCGAAGCGATCCTCACCCGCGCACTCGAAGACAGCATCGCCGACGACGCGGTGATCGCGGAAAACCTCGCGCAACGCGCGGCGTTCTGGACGCTGCGCGAAGTGATTTCGCCGGCGCAGAAACCGGAAGGCGGCTCGATCAAGCACGACGTGTCGGTGCCGGTCGCTGCCGTGCCGGCCTTTATCGAGGAAGCCAACGCCGCCGTGGTGAAGCTGTTGCCCGGCAGCAGGCCGGTGCCATTCGGCCATCTCGGCGACGGCAATATCCACTACAACATCAGCCAGCCGATCGGTGGCGACAAGGCTGCATTCCTCGCACGCTGGCATGACGTCAATGCGGTGGTGTTCGAGATCGTGCTGAAGATGGGCGGCTCGATTTCAGCGGAGCATGGCATCGGCGTGATGAAGCGCGACGAATTGCCTGACGTAAAGGACAAGACCGCGATCGAGGTGATGCGCGGCATCAAGGCATTGCTCGATCCGCTCAACATTTTGAATCCGGGCAAGGTGCTATAACCGGCGCCTTGCGACACTCATGCTCCGCTTTCGCGATTGTCATTGTCCGCGCGCTGCGCGTGTCGTCGCGATCCGGCGTCACGTCGCAGCAGGTGATCGCGCCTCGTCTGCATCCGGCTGATCCATTTCAGCAACCCGAATGACAGGCGAAGCTTCTCCTGTCCGAGCGGAAGATCGAAGCCGCCGTGCATCCATGTCGACTTGGGATAGGCGACCAGTTGATCGGGATAGACGCTGCGGTGTCCGATCATGACATAGGCTGCCATCGCCGCGCCCGCGACGTAGATCGTGCCGGTCACACCGCCGAATAATTCGACACCCATCAGGATAGCCGCGATCGGCGTGTTCGATGCCGATGCCACCACCGCAACGAGTCCCACGGCCGCCCCCAAGGTCGGGCTGATCCCGAGCAGATGCGCGAAAGCGTTGCCGGTGATCGCGCCGATCACGAACTGCGGCGTGACGATGCCGCCATAGAACCCAGACCCTAGGGTGATGGCGACCAGCAGCGTCTTCCAGAAAAAGCCGAGATACGGCATCGCTTCTCCGCTCAATGCGCGATCCATCAGCGGCAGACTGAGGCCGAGATAGTCGCGGGGGATGACGATGATGAGTGCTGACAGCAACATCCCGCCGAGCAGCGGCATCAGCGGCGGCCACAAATCGTAACGTGCACGCAGACGTGTGAACAGGCGTCGTGCGAGCATCACCATTTCAACGAATATGCCGGCAACGATGCCGCAGACAATCCCGATGATGATCGTCTTGAAGAAGAGTACGCCGTCGAAGTGCGGCAGCAATTGCATGGTGTAGTATTGATAAGGGATATTCCAGTACTTGCTGACTTCGAACGAGGCGACGCCCGCGATGATCGCAGGAAACAGGAAGTCATGACGGATGCGGCCGATCGCAAGAACCTCGACGCCATAGATCGCGCCGGCGATCGGCGTGCCGAACACGCTGGCGAAACCCGCGCTGACGCCGCACGCCACGATCCGCTTCTGCAACTCGACGTTCAGACCAAGCAGACGTCCCAGCCCCGACGCCAGCGAGCCGCCGATATGTGAGCACGGCCCCTCTTTGCCGGCCGAACCGCCCGATGCCAGCGTGATAATCGCCGCCACCGGCTTGATGGCGATGGTCGCGAGCGGCATCTTGCCGGATTGCCGATGCACCGCCGCGATCACGGAATCGCCGAGCCCGGTACGGTTGATCTTGTAGCCGTAGTAAAGCAGCAGGCCGTTGAGCAATCCGCCAAGCGGCAGCAGCGCCATCTGCCACGATAGCGAGATGGACGCGGTTTGATCCGACAGGAAAAACAGGCCATGCAGGAAAAGACTGGTGCCGCTGCCGACAACAACTCCCGTAAGCGTCGCCAATACGATCCATTGCAGGATCGTCGCCAACATGACGACGGGTTCGATCAGGGTTGCGCGCGGCATCACCGTCATTGTCATGACGGGTTCGATTCCGTCAAGCAAGCTGCCAAGGCCGAGGGCTTAAAACAGCGATCCCTGCCTGTCGTCGTCGGGTAATATCTGCTTGCGCGGAGCGGGCTTTGCTTTCGGTGCAGGCGCTTCGTCCGCGATCTGCTGTTCCGATAGCGGCAGGGTCAATCGCGCACCGTCGTTGCCAGCGCGATTGACGTCGCGTGAGACACGATGCCAGGCAAATTGACCTTCCGCGGGCGCAATCATAAGTGTCGCGGCTTCGTTGACATTCACCGAAGCACAGTCGAGCCAGCGCGCGAAGTCTTCCGGTTGAACCGTCACCGGCACGCGATGATGCAGCATCGCAAGCTCACCCTTGGCGGCGGCGGTGACGATCGCCACGGTATCGACCTCCTCGCCGTTCGGCCCGCTCCAGGTTTCCGCGATGCCGGCAAAACCAATTGGGCTGCCGGCGCGAGGATAGATAAAATACGGATGCTTCTGGTTACCGATGGTATGCCATTCGTAATAACCGTCTGCAGGAATCAGACAGCGCCGTCGCCGGATGGCATTGCGAAACGCCGGCTTCTCGCGCACCGTCTCTGCGCGCGCGTTGATCACCAGCGTGAAGGTGCGCGGATCCTTGACCCAACTCGGAATGAAACCCCAGCGCATCAAGCGGAAATGGCGCGCGCCCTGCTCCACCAGCACCACGCCCACCGGCTGGGTCGGCGCGATGTTATGCTGGGCCGGAAAATTCGGCTGCTCGCCGTAGTCGAATGCCGCGCGGATCGCCGCCGGCGACGAAGTGATGACGAAACGGCCGCACATTCTCGAGTCTCAACTGAATATCTTCAGCACCTTTTAACCCGGCATGCTAAAAGTGACGTCGATGACCTCTTCCGCCCAACACGCTCGTCCACAGAAAACACAGCAAGCCGAGCGGCCCACGGCGGCTGAACTCACCGCCGCCAATATCAATCCACGCACCGGCCTCGCCACCGACTACCTCAATCATTTCAACGAAGCCATCATGCTGCTGGACATGATTCCGGACATGCCGGAGTGCGCGGAGGATTTCCTGATCTGGCAACCGCTGAGCTATCGCGAGCACTTCGCCGCCTCCAACTTCAAGGCGCGCGATCTCGCCATCCTGGCCTATGAGCAATCCGACGCCACCGTCCGCGCCGAGTTCGACAACATCACCGGCGCGATGACCTCGATCCTCACGGCGGTCGGCACCGCGATGCGCGAGGCCCAGCAGGATCGCACCCGGATCAAGTTAGCCGAGCAGGCCACCGGCTGGGTGCGCCCGCTGGCGACGCTGGCCGGCGGCATCATCCACGGTTCGCGCAGCGAAGCCGAAGCCGATATCGATTGCATCATGACGCAAGACCTCAAGTGACCGAATCCGCTTCCGGCCGCCCGCAACTCGCCGCCAGTGCGGTGATCTTCCGCAACGGTCAATTCCTCGTGGTGCGCCGCGCCAACGCGCCCGGACGCGGGCTCTATTCGGTTCCCGGCGGCCGCGTCGAACGCGGCGAAACCCTGCATCAGGCGGTCGCGCGCGAGGTGCGCGAGGAGACCGCGCTCGCCATCGACATCGTCGGCTTCGCCGGCTGGCGCGAGGTACTGCCGGACCCCACCGCCGACCGCGCCGGGCACTACCTCGTGATATCCTTCGCCGCCCATTGGCGCGCGGGCGAGGTGACGCTGAACGAGGAACTCGACGATTTTCGCTGGATCACACCGGACGAACTGGGCGAGTTGCGGACGACTCAGGGGTTGGCGGATATCGTCGATGCCGCTAGGCGACTGATCGCCCCCTGACACCGCGATTCGAAAGCCTCGGCTTGCGCCCGCCAGCCCGACGGGGCATATCACCCGAAATCCGGGCCCGATGATGCGGAAACAACTGTTAGCGGCAATTCTCGTTTTTGCGACGTGCAGCACGGGCCTCGATGTAGGCCGCGCGCGGGCGCAGGATGCCGCCGCGCCGTTCGACGGCGACCTGCAACGGCTCGCCGAAATCCTCGGCACGCTGCACTATCTGCGCGGCATCTGTGGCGCCAACGAAGGCGCGAAGTGGCGCAACGAGATGCAAGCGCTGATTAACGCCGAAACGCCCTCCGGCGAGCGCCGCACCCGGCTGATCGCGAGTTTCAATCGCGGTTATAACGGCTTCCAGCAGACCTACCGGAGTTGCACGCCGGCGGCCAATGTCGCCATCAAGCGCTCCATCGAGGAAGGGGCGAAAATCTCCCGCGACCTCACGGCCCGCTACGCCAATTGATCCGGCCGGATCGAGCCTGAAGACCCGACCTTGAAAGTTCCACAAGCGACAATGGTTGTGGCCTCGGGGACGCAGCCGGGAACTTCCGTGCAATCTTGAATCTCTCCGTTAACCTTTCCTAAAGAAGTGACCTAGCCGACGCACGGGGGCGTGTTACACCTTATGCATATTCGCGGCGGTCCAACGGATCGCCCACGCCGTCGGGAATTTCATGAGCCAGTCCTTGTCCTACACCGTCGCCAACGATCCGATGCCCGATCATGAGCAAAAACGGGCGGCGCTGAGTTACCTCAACGAAGCCTGGGCGGAAGCCCGGCATGAGGGCATCGACGGCGATTGCCTGGCGCAGGCAAGCCTGTTCACAGCCTTTGCCGAATTGGTGTCCACTTACGGCGAGGATGCCGTGGCGAAATTCGTCGAAGGACTGCCGAACCGGGTCCGCAACGGCGAATTCTCGTTGATTCTGCCGAAGCAGTAAGCCGCTTCCGTTTCCACTCGGCGCACGTCAGCCTCCACAGCCGCTGGCTACAATGCGTTGCCATGCGCCGTCGCGGCCTTGTCGTTTGCCGGCACGCGGCTTACGTTCGGGATGAGTTCCGGCGCGGCCGGACATCTGATTCTCCCGAGACTTCGACGATGGACGCAACGCTTCTTTCCGACCGGGGTGTGATCAAGCTCAGCGGCGAGGATGCGAAAGCATTCCTCAACGGGCTGATCACCACCGACACCTCCCGGCTCGAACCCGGCACGGGGCGATTCGGCGCGCTGCTGACGCCGCAAGGCAAGATCGTCGCCGACTTCCTCATCACCGAGGTGCCCGTGGGCCACGGCGGCGGGATATTGATCGACTGCCCGCGCGTGTTGGCGCAACCGCTCGCCACCAAGCTCGGCTTCTACAAGCTGCGCGCCAAGGTGACGGTGGAAAACTTGTCAGACTCGTTCGCGGTCCTCGCGGCATGGGGCGGCGAGCCGGCGGTCAAACCGGATCTCTGTTTCGCCGATCCACGCGCGGAAGAACTGGGCTGGCGTATCCTGATCCCGCCGGAACTGGCAACCAAGGCGGCCACGCTCCTCAATGCGACAATGACGGACGAAGCCGCTTATGAGGCGCACCGCATCGCTTGCGGCGTGCCGCGCGGCGGCGTCGACTTCAGCTACGGCGACGCGTTTCCGCATGAGACCAACATGGACCATCTGCACGGCATCGATTTCGACAAGGGCTGCTATGTCGGCCAGGAAGTCGTGTCGCGGATGCAGCATCGCGGCACCGCGCGCACCCGCACCCTGCGCGTCGCGTTCGACGGCGCGGCGCCGGTTGCAAGCGCGCCGATCCTCGCCGGCGAAAAACACGTCGGCACTATGGGATCGTCCGCGCATAACACCGGCCTCGCGACCGTGCGGATCGACAAGGTATCCGACGCGCTCGACGCCGATACGCCCCTCATCGCGGGAGCGACGACGATCCGTCTCGCCGATCCGGACGCCGTGCGCGGTCTGCAAAAGAAGACCGTCGCATGAGCCGTGCCGTGGAACACGCCGATGGCCTGATCCGCTGCCCGTGGCCGGGTGAAGATCCGCTTTACGTCGCCTATCACGACACCGAATGGGGCGTGCCGGAATACGATGACCGCGCGCTCTATGAAAAGCTGATCCTCGACGGCTTTCAGGCGGGTCTGTCGTGGATCACAATCCTGCGCAAGCGCGACAACTTCCGGCGCGCCTTCGATGATTTTGAGCCTGCGATAATCGCGCGTTATACCGAGAAGAAGATGCACGCGCTGATGCAGGACGCCGGCATCGTGCGCAACCGCGCCAAGATCGAGGGCACCGTCAAGAGCGCGCAAGCCTATCTTGAGATCATGGACAAAGGACCGGGCTTCTCGAAACTGCTGTGGGAGTATGTCGACGGCAAACCCAAGGTCAACGCCTTCAAGACCACAGCGTCCGTGCCGGCCTCGACACCGCTCTCTATAAAAATCTCGAAAGACCTGTCATCGCGCGGCTTCAAGTTCGTCGGCCCCACCATCGTCTATGCCTTCATGCAGGCGACCGGCATGGTCAACGATCATCTGGTGACGTGCCATTGCCATGCGGTTTGCAGCAGCAAACAACGCGCGCGCCGCCTTCCCGCTACATGACACAATCCAAAGCACGCGCCGCAAAAGCCGACACCCGCGTCTGGCAGCGCATGCTGTCGGGACGGCGGCTCGACCTTGTCGATCCTTCGCCGCTCGATATCGAGGTCGCCGACATCGCTCATGGCCTCGCCCGCGTCGCGCGCTGGAACGGGCAGACCGACGGCGCGCACATTTTCTCGGTGGCGCAACATACGCTATTGGTCGAAGTCGTATTGCGCCACGCGCTGCCCCGCGCCGATCATCGATTACGACTCGCAGCATTGCTGCATGACGCGCCGGAATACGTGATCGGCGACATGATCTCGCCGTTCAAGGCGGTGATCGGCGGCTCCTACAAAACGGTGGAGAAACGACTGCTCGGCGCGATCCACGTCCGTTTCGGCCTGCCGGCAGTGCTGCCGGAAGAGTTCACGCAAGCAATCAAGGCCGCCGATCGCGGCGCCGCCTATCTCGAGGCGACGCGGCTCGCCGGCTTTTCCGAGAGCGAGGCCAAGCGACTGTTCGGCCGCGATCCGGCACTCCCCGCCACGACGGAGCAGGATTACCTGACGCCGTGGTCCGCCGGAAAGGCCGCGAAACGTTTCCTGACACGGTTCGCGGCATTGCGCGTCTAGCATTTATTCGCTCGTCGGAATGGACGTCCAATTCGATCTGAACCAATCATGCTCTCGAAAGCACTTATGCTGGCGGGAGAACATCATGATGAACCGAACGACGGCATGCGTTGCAAGCCTGCTCACCGGGCTTAGTTGCCTCTCGCCCGCATCGGCCAACCCGCTCGGCGATCTATTGTCGTCGGCTGGCGGTGGCGTGTGCTTCGCGCGCAGCTATGATGCCGCGCACCTTGCACGCGACCCCAAGCAGGATACGCGAAAGGCGCTACTCTCACTGATCAAGGACAGCAAATTCGACGGCGCAACGATGCGCATCACGCTCGAGGGCAAGGCACGCACCAGCGTCATCGTCGGCGAGTGCGGCTGGATGGCGCGTGCCAATCTCGACGTACAGGGCAAGCCGCTGCTCGACACATTCAAAGGCGGTCCCGGCCTCGATTGTCACGCCTATACCAGCATCGATGGAATGTCAGCCGAGGAAGGCGGCGATTTCGTCATCGACATGCGCGACGACCGCACCATGGTGATGCACCTCCCCGATTCCATCGCTACATGGTCGACAATTGAGCGACGCGGCCGCGCCAAGTGGGCGGCGTTCGGCAAAAGCGACCGTGTCTTCAAGCTGGAACGCGCCGATCGCGATCTGTGCAAGCAGATGGATGCATCCATTGCTCCACTGAAATAGCCACAGCGTCGCAACGAATCCCCGAGTGGAATACCGTCAGTTCGCACTGACGCCCGGAACCGCTCGCAACAGCAATTCCAAGCTTGAATGACTTGCGCGGTTTCGTCCCCTCCGCACAGCTTCCGTTCGGCAGAGGTGGCGGCTATAATTTCGCTGGATGACAAGGGACAACATCATGATCCACGTGTGCTCGCTCGCCGCGCTTCCTTCAACCGTGCAATCGACCGGCGCCAGCCACATCCTAACGGTGATGGGCGATATCAGACGTGTGCAACGCCCCGCCTCGGTGCGCGAAGCCAATCACCTGATGATCTCGATGGATGATATCAACGAGCCCGCCGACGGCCTCGTCACACCGTCGGAAGATCACATCGAGAAAGTGCTCGCCTTCGTGCGCGGTTGGGATCGGCAGGCGCCGCTGGTGGTGCATTGCTTTGCCGGCATCAGTCGCTCGACCGCCAGCGCCTTCGCCGCCGCCTGCGCGCTCAATCCGCATCGCGACGAGGTGATGATCGCGCGGCAGATGCGCCGCGCCTCGCCCACCGCATTCCCCAACCGGCTGATCGTTTCGCTGGCCGATCGTGCGCTCGGCCGCAACGGCCGCATGTTGCGCGCGCTCGATGAGATCGGACCGGGCGATATGTCAATCGAAGGCCGCCCGTTCCGCGTCGATCTGGAATGACGCCCAATCCTTTTGGGCCTTTGAACCGAATGCCGGAACGCGCCGACTGACGACACGCCGCCGCGATAGCGCGCACCTTATTTCTCCAACCATCGCCCCACCCGCCGAGATTCTCCGGTGACGCGACGATCGAGGACCTATGGAATTTCTCGCGCTGCTGATTGCTATCGCCGCCGTCATTTTCGCCCGCAAGGCACTCAATCGCGCCGATGCGTTGCAAGCGCGTGTGCAGGCGTTGGAAGCCGCTGGCAGCGGGACGATCGCCATCCCCCCGCCGCTCGACATCCCGCTACAGCCGACGATGGACGAAGCGGCGGTCAGCGCAGACACCTCGATTCCCGCGCCACCGCCACTCCTGCCCGATGCGGACGAAGTCCAGCAGCCTCCGCCGATTCCGAACGCCGCCACCGCTTCCGGCGCACGCATCGAGGAACGCATCGGCACGCGCTGGGTGGTCTGGCTCGGCGGTCTGACGCTGGCGCTCGGCGGTTTCTTCATGGTGCGTTACTCCATCGAGGAAGGCCTGCTCGGACCCGGCGTGCGCGTGCTGCTCGGCGGTCTGTTTGCGGCCGCGCTGCTCGCCGCCGGCGAATGGACGCGCCGGCAAGACAGCATGGTGGCGATCGCGCCGCTGCCGACCGCCAACATTCCCGCGATCCTCACCGCCGCAGGCACCGCCGTCGCCTTCGCGACGGTGTATGCTGCCTATGCGCTGTACGACTTCCTCGTGCCGGCCACCGCTTTCGTGTTGTTGGGACTGGTCGCGTTGGCGACGCTGGCCGCCGCGTTGCTGCACGGTCCGGCGCTGGCCGGACTCGGCGTCGTCGGTGCGTTCGCGACACCGGTGCTGGTATCGTCGGAGCGACCTGATTTCTGGGCGCTGTATATCTATCTCGCCATCGTCACCGCCGCCGCTTTCGGACTGGCGCGCATCCGCTTGTGGCGCTGGCTCGCGATCACCACGGTGGTCTTCGCGCTGTTGTGGACAGCACCATGCCTCGATTGCGGGCCGTCGATGATCGCGCCGCATGCGTTCCACGTCATCGTCGGCTTCGCGCTCGCCGCGTTGCTCGTGGTGTGCGGACTGCTGTTCGGCCCGCCTGCCGAACCGGGCAAGGTGGAGCCGGTCTCCTCCGGCGCACTGGCGGCCTACGCGCTCGGCGCCACGATGATCGTGCTCGGCAGCGGCCACGCCATGTCGGCGATCACGGTGTTCGGCGTGCTGGTCGTCGCAACGCTGGCGATCGCCTGGCGTGCACCGGCGACCGTTGCGGCGGTCGCCGCGAACGCCGTACTGGTCGCCATCGTGTTCCTCGAATGGGCGGTGCGCACCAATCCCGACATGCTGGTGCTGCCGGGCGGCGCGATGCCGGGCCTCGCGCCCAGCGCGACTGATGAATCCGTCTCCGCGCATCTGATCGCGGCGGCGATCTTCGGCACCGGATTCGCCGTCGCGGGTTTCGCCGCACAGGGCCGCTCGATCAGCGCATCGGTGCCGGTGATCTGGGCCGCGTCGGCGGTGTTCACGCCGATTGCCTTGCTGATCGCGATTTATGCGCGTGTCGCGCATTTCGACCGATCGATTCCCTTCGCGATCATCGCCGTCATTCTCGCTGCGGTGTTCGGCTGGATGACCGAGACGTTGAGCCGGCGCGAACCTCGACCGGGTCAGGCCATCGCGGCCGCGCTGTTCGCCACCGGCACGCTGGGCGCGTTGGCTTTGGCGCTCACCTTCGCGTTGGAACGCGGTTGGCTCACCATTGCGCTGGCGCTGATGTCGGCGGGCACCGCATGGGTTGCAACCCGACGGCCGATTCCCTTCCTGCGCTGGCTGGCGGCGATCCTCGCCGCCATCGTGGTCGCCCGCATCGGTTATGAACCGCGCATCGCGGGCGATGCCATCGGCAGCACCATGATCTTCAATTGGCTGCTGTGGGGCTATGGCATTCCGGCGCTGTCGTTCTGGACCGCGAGCTATCTGCTACGGAAGCGCGGCGACGACGTGCCGCTACGCATGATCGAATCCGCCGCGATCCTGTTCACCGTGCTGCTGGCCTTCATGGAAATTCGCCACGCGGTCAACGGCGGCAAGGTTTACGCCAACATCGCCGGATTGAGCGAGGTAGCGCTGCAAGTCTGCGTCGCGCTGGCGATGGCCATCGGGCTCGAACGCCTGCGTATCCGCTCGCGCAGCGTCGTGCATGACGTCGCGGCGGTGCTGCTGACGATCTTCGCCTGCCTCGCCGCGCTGTTCGGCCTGCTCGGGCTCGACAATCCGATGATCTGGCACATCGATGTCGGCGGCGTGGTCGTCAATCTTCTGCTGCTCGGCTACGCACTGCCTGCGGCATTGATGCTGACGCTGTCTTATCTCGTGGCTGGCTGCCGTACCCGCTTTTATGGACACGGGCTCGCCGCCGGCGCGCTGGTGCTGGCGCTCGCCTATGTCACGCTGGAAATTCGCCGCATCTATCATGGTCCGATCATGAACAGCGGCGGCATCGGCGACGCCGAGCAATACACCTATACGATCGCGTGGCTGGCGTTCGGCGTCGTGCTGCTCGCGGCCGGCGTGCTGTTCAACTCGCAACGTGCGCGACTAGCCTCGGCGGCGGTGATCGCGCTGACCATCCTCAAGGCGTTCATGGTGGATATGTCGGAACTGACTGGCGTTTATCGCGCGCTGTCGTTCATGGTGCTCGGGCTGGTGCTGGTGGCCATCGGCTGGCTGTATCAGCGCATCCTGTTCCGGAGCGCACCACAGCCGCTGGCACAAGTAAGTGCACCGCCTCCGCCGCCGGAGGCGTAAGAGGCGAACAAATCAGGAGATGAAGATTAGTCAGTCGAGCGGCGCAATTCGGAAACCGCTTCGGCCGGCACCGGCGCGATCTTCGACTTTTCGACTCGCGGCGTTTCTACACGCGCCACGACCTCCGGCGAAGCAGCGTCCGCCGACCTCACATGGCGCGGATGTAGCGAGCGCGGTCCCCGACCGGAAACCGCCCGCGCCATGAGGATGTGACCGGCACCCTTGTGATGGAAGTCGCAATAGGCGAAGCCCATGCCCGACACCGCGCCACGGAAACTGCGGTCGTCCTTCTTGTCGAGATTGAAGCAGGGCGAGAACGGCAGCCCCTTCAACGAAGCACACACCGACTCGCCGCGCGTCTGCACCGTATTGACCGGAAGCCGCATGTAGCGCGTCGGCCCAGAACCGCTGAACTGGATCGATCCTGCCGCCGAACCGTCGTCGAAGATCCGGCCGGCGCCGCGGGTGCCGTCGAAACAGGTGAAGGAGAAGATCTTGCCGACGACGAACTTGCGCGCCTCGGTGGCGTTCATTTCGCCGGCCACGGCTGGCGCGATCAACGCGCCGATGGTCAAGGCACCCAACACAAAACGCGCAAGCATGCTGAACTCCACACAACTGAGCGCAGGATAAATGACGCCGCCGCGCCACCTTTACCCGCTGCTTACCATACTAACCGTGGCAACAATGGAGCAGCTTGGTTGGTAAAGTCTGAACGTCGCTCAGGAAATCTTTACCACGATGCGACCCCGCACCTGCCCCCCGAGAATCCGCGGGCCTGCCGCGATGACTTCATCCAGACCGATTTCATGAGTGATTTCAGCCAGTTTCGCGCGATCCAGATCGCTCGCGAGGCGGCTCCAGGCCTGTTTGCGAAGTTCGATCGGGCACATCACCGAATCGATGCCGAGAAGACACACCCCGCGCAAAATGAAGGGGGCGACCGATGATGGCAGGTCCATGCCGGCGGCGAGGCCGCAGGCGGCGATGGCGCCACGATACTTCGTCATCGACAGCAGATTCGCCAGCGTGGTGGAGCCGACGCTGTCGACGCCACCCGCCCAGCGCTCCTTGGCCAGCGGCTTGGCCGGGCCGGAGAGTTCGTTGCGGTCGATAATCTCGGTTGCCCCGAGGCCGCGCAGATAATCCGCCTCGGAGGCGCGACCGGTAGAGGCGATCACCTGATAGCCGAGCTTCGACAGCACGGCGATGGCGACCGAACCGACGCCGCCGGCCGCGCCGGTCACGACCACTGGGCCATCCGCGGGCTTCAAGCCGTGCTTCTCGAGCGCCAGCACCGACAGCATCGCGGTGTAGCCCGCCGTGCCGACCGCCATGGCGTCACGCGCTGACATGCCGTCCGGCAACCGCACCAGCCAATCGCCCTTGACGCGCGCTTTCTCGGCGTAAGCGCCGAGATGCGTCTCGCCCATGCCCCAGCCGTTGCAGACTACCTTGTCGCCAGCCTTCCAGGCCGGATGCGACGACTGCTCGACAGTGCCGGCAAAATCGATACCGGCAATCATTGGAAAGCAGCGTACCACCGGAGCCTTGCCGGTGACCGCCAGACCGTCCTTGTAGTTCAAGGTCGACCATTCGACGCGAACGGTGACGTCACCGTCCATCAGTTCCGCCTCGTCGAACTGGGTCAGCGTCGCCGTGGTGCCCTTCTCCGCCTTGTCGATCCGTACTGCCTTGAACGTAGCCACGCTGTATCCCTCCGCCGACGCCTGCCGAATTTTTCGGATGTCGATTTCACTGCGGCAGATGCGCCGCGCAGGGCCGAATTTAGCCAACGGGACGCATGCCAGCAACCCGCGCCAAGGCGTGAAAGATAGATGGGTAGCCTACGGCTTGAACGCGGCCAGTTTCGCGGAGATTTCGGCCGTTTCCGCCGCCGAGCCCCAGCGCGGCGCATCGCTACCGTCGCCCCACGCGCGGGGTCGATAGAAGGTATGCACGCCGGTGCGGTACATCTTGCGCATCTCGCGCACCCACGACGGATGCACCCAATAGGCGTGGTAGTGCGTCGACTTCCCGACTTCGGGCAGCCAGAGCTGACCGTCGAGGGTGGCTTTCGCGATCTTGCGCGCGCGGTCCCACATGTCGGGTTCGCGCACAACGTCGGGAATGCCGTCGCAGGCGAAGGTGAACTGACAAGCCAGACGGCGGTTGGCGTTCTGATAGACGACGCCACACACGGTGGTCGGGTAGAAACCGGAGAACACCCGGTTCATCACCACCTGCGCCACCGCAATCTGGCCACGCACCGCCTCGCCCCGCGCTTCGAAATATACGGCTTCGGCGAGACACTTCTCCTGCTTCGCGCGAGCCTTGCCCTCAAGGCTTAACCGTTCCGCCGGTGTCTTGAGATGCGCCTTGTGATCGCTGTTGACTTCGCCCTTGCCGGCGACGCTTTCGCCCGCCTGCGGTGCCGCCACGGCAACCTGCGGCGCTGCGGTTTTGAGATCGGGATCCGGCGCCCCGGGGCGAAGCACCGTCGGCTCCTCACCCGGCTGCCAGCTTTGCAACGTCTGGCTGGCAACGCCGAGCGAGTTGCTGCCGAAATAAAGGCTCGCGGTCTGCACCTTAAAGGGATCTGGCGACGGCGTCATAGCCGGCAAATGCTCGTGGCTCACTGCCGGGCCTTTGTCCTCGAATGGCCGGATATCCACTGCCGAGGCGGCATCGTATTGCGCCAGCGGCGGTGCGTTGAGCGCTTCGGCGAGTTCCGGGTCGAGCGAATTTTGCGAGGTCGCCGCGGTCTTCTCGCGCGCAGGCGGCGCGACGAAGCGCGAAGGTTCCTGCTCAGGCGCTACGGTCTCCGGCGTCTCAACCGGAGCCGCGATGGCAAGGCGATCGCCCTTCAGGGTGCGGTCGACGCGCGGAAAATCGCTGGGCTGATAGCGGCGCGGCTGCACCAGCACCGGATTGCGCGTGATCGCGCCGACGATGTCGTTGCCCTGGCTTTCAAAACTCGCAAGCAAGGCGGCGGCAGTACGCGGCAACGACGTGCCGATCGGACGGCCGAAACTGAAAGTTGCAACCTGGATGGTGTTTGCGGATGGCGAGAACACTCGTTCCTGCCAACGTTCGGCAACGCCCGGCTGGCGCGCCAGCAGCGAGGCAATGTCCTGGTATCCGGCTTCCTTCGGAAACAGTGCGAAGACGCCGAGACCGAGGCCGAAGAGCGCCAACCGTGCGCCCTTCGGCCCGTTACGCATGACAAACATCGATACGCTCACGCAACGCTACACATACGCACACACGAGATCGACGCGCACCTTCGATGCAATTCGATCCTTGCCGTTAGTAGCCCATTAAAGTTGCGGGGGAGTTAATCGGCGATGCACGTAAGACACATGCAAGCGGCTTGTCGTTGCGGCGCAAGGCTTTCTTTCAATGTCGTGAATCACACGTCACGAAATCGGGTAAACGTTCGGTCAACGCCGATAGTTAAGAATTCCTAACAGCGCGTAGCACGCGATGCAGGAAATAAAAATGCCCGGAGCAAGCTCCGGGCATTTTCGACGCATTGAATGACAGTCGCATCACGCCTGGCTAGCGATCTCCTTGCCGAGCGCCGCCTGCGCTGCTGCAAGCCGCGCGATCGGTACGCGATACGGCGAACACGAGACGTAATTCAAACCGATGTGGTGGCAGAAACTCACCGACGCCGGGTCGCCGCCATGCTCGCCGCAGATTCCCATCTTCAGATCGCGACGCGTGGCACGGCCGCGCTCCACCGCGATCTTCACCAACTCGCCCACGCCCTCGCGATCAACCGAAACAAACGGATCGATCTCGAGAATACCCCGCGCGGTGTAGGTGCCGAGGAAGCTCGCGGCATCGTCGCGACTGATGCCGAAGGTGGTCTGCGTCAGATCGTTGGTGCCGAACGAGAAGAACTCGGCCGCCTGTGCGATCTCGCCTGCCTTGAGGCAGGCGCGCGGCAACTCGATCATGGTCCCGACCTGATACTTCAGCGCCACGCCGGTTTCGCGCGACACCGCCTGCGCGGTGGCGTCGATGCGCGCCTTGACCAAATCGAATTCGGCCTTGGTCGCGATCAGCGGCACCATCACTTCGGGATTGACCGCCTTGCCGGTGCGCTTGCCGGCCTCGACCGCCGCCTCGAAAATCGCGCGCGCCTGCATCTCGGCGATCTCCGGATAGGCGATCGCGAGACGGCAACCGCGGAAGCCGAGCATCGGATTGAACTCGGCGAGCTCGCGCGCGCGATCCGCCAGACGACGCGGATCGGTGTTCATGGCACGCGCCACTTCCTCGATCTCGGCCTGTGTATGCGGCAAGAACTCGTGCAGCGGCGGATCGAGCAGCCGGATCGTCACCGGCAGATCCTTCATGATCTCGAACAGCTCGACAAAGTCGGCGCGCTGCATCGGCAGCAGCTTCGACAGCGCCGAACGGCGCGACTGCTCATCTTCCGCGAGGATCATTTCGCGCACAGTGCGGATGCGCGTCTCCTCGAAGAACATATGCTCGGTGCGGCACAGGCCGATGCCTTCCGCACCGAACCGGATCGCGGTGCGCGCATCCGGCGGCGTGTCGGCATTGACACGCACACCGAGCTTGCGGACCTGATCGGCCCAGCCCATCAGGGTGCCGAACTCGCCGGACAACTCCGGCTCGATCATCGGCATGCGACCGGCCAGCACCTGCCCGAGCGAACCGTCGATGGTGATGACATCGCCGGCATTGAACACGCGATCGCCGATCGACATGGTGCCGCGACCGTAATCGACGCGGATCATGCCGCAGCCGGAAACGCACGGCTTGCCCATGCCGCGCGCCACCACCGCCGCGTGGGACGTCATGCCACCGCGCGTGGTGAGAATGCCTTCGGCGGCGTGCATGCCGTGAATGTCTTCCGGGCTGGTCTCGATGCGAACCAGAATGACCTTGCGGCCATCGGCTTGCAGCTTGGTGGCCTCATCCGATGAGAACACGATCTCGCCCGCCGCCGCGCCAGGCGAGGCCGGCAGGCCGGTCGCGATCACGTCGCGCTTGGCATTCGGGTCGATGGTCGGATGCAGCAACTGATCGAGCGAGGCGGGATCGATGCGTGACACTGCATCGTTGCGCGAAATCAGTCCCTCGTTGGCGAGTTCGACCGCGATACGTAGCGCTGCCTTGGCGGTGCGCTTGCCGTTGCGGGTTTGCAGCATCCAGAGCTTGCCGTCCTCGACGGTGAACTCCATGTCCTGCATGTCGCGGTAGTGCTTCTCCAGGAGCGTATAGATGCGTTTCAGTTCCTTGAACGCATCCGGCATCGCGTTTTCCATCGACGGCTTGTCGGAGCCGGATTCGATGCGCGCTTCTTCGGTGATGTCCTGCGGCGTGCGAATGCCGGCGACGACGTCCTCGCCCTGCGCGTTGATCAGGAATTCGCCGTAGAGCTTACCCTCACCGGTCGAGGGATTGCGCGTGAAGGCGACGCCGGTGGCCGACGTCTCACCCATGTTGCCGAACACCATCGCCTGCACGTTGACGGCGGTACCCCACGATTCGGGAATGTCGTGCAGCTTGCGATAAGTCATCGCACGCGCATTCATCCACGAGGAGAACACCGCGCCGATGGCACCCCACAACTGGGCATGAGGATCTTGCGGAAACTCGCTGCCGGTTTCCTCGGCGACCGCCCGCTTGTACTGGCCGACCAACTCGACCCATTCGTCGCCGGTGACGTCGGTGTCGAGGGTGTAGCCTTTGCTGTCCTTGAAGATGTCGAGGATTTCCTCGAAGTGATGATGCTCGAGGCCCAACACTACGTCGGAATACATGGTGATGAAGCGGCGGTAGCTGTCGTAGGCAAAGCGCCGGTCACCCGATAGCGCGGCGAGCGATTCTACCGTCTCGTCGTTGAGGCCGAGATTGAGCACGGTGTCCATCATGCCCGGCATCGAGGCACGCGCGCCGGAGCGCACCGACACCAGCAGCGGATTGTTGGTGTCGCCGAACCCCTTGCCGGTCAGTTTGCCGACGTAAGCGAGTGCCTGATCGACCTGCGCCTTCAATTCCTTCGGATAGCTTTTGTCGTGCGCGTAAAAGTACGTGCATACCGAGGTCGGGATGGTGAAGCCCGGAGGCACCGGCAGGCCAAGATTGGCCATCTCCGCCAGATTGGCGCCCTTGCCGCCGAGCAGGTCGCGCATACTGGAGCGACCTTCGGCCTTGCCGTCGCCGAAAGTGTAGACCCACTTGCCGGCCTTCGGAGCAACAACCTTTGGAGCAACAGCCTTGGGAGCTGCGGCAGTTTTAGGAGCCTTTGCAACGGGCTTGCTCGCCTTCGCAACGACAGCCTTTCGCGCGGCCGGCTTCGGCGCCTGCTTGGCTGCCGCTTTTGCAACGGGCTTGGCTTTGACAGCGGGCTTGGCCGCGGCCTTGCCGCGTGCAGCCACCGCCGGCTTTGTCTTCTTGGCAGCGGGCTTCTTCGACTTCGATTGAGCCTTTGAAGCGGATGAGGATTTGGACTTCTTGGATTGGGACTTTTTCGATGGGGACTTGGATGCAGCTTTGGCCATGGCTTCCAAACGTCATAAGGAGGGGGAAATATTGCCCGCCTTACACCACGTTTTGCCGCACTCGCGCAAGCCGCGAGGCCCGTTTCGGGCCCAACCCACCGGATTGAGCACCGCTATTCTCCATCGGCCGCAGTCGATGCGTGGCGCTTTCCGCTAGAAGTGGAACATCCGCAGCACACCAAGCCCCACCAAACCCACGAAAATCAAATAGATCGCCACGATGAAGTTTAACAGGCGCGGCATCAGCAGGATCAGGATGCCGGCAACCAGCGCAACGATCGCTGGCAAATGGGCACTGGTAATCGTCATGGGTATTCACTCCGGCAGCCGTGAAACGTCTTCACGAATCGTATCTATTTTTATCATCGCCGTGAGCGCAGCGATAGCGGCGCGACTGGCTGTCCGAAAAGCTTCATCGAATGACCCCATCGACGCCGCATTTGACCGGAACGTCCGATGCCGCACGACATTGATTGGGCTGGCGTGGCACGCGTTCGGCGTTGCCCTCGTCCCAAGGGATCAATTCAGGAGATATCCATGCGTAACGCATTCATCGCCGCTGCCGCGTTTGCGGCTGCTATCGGTGCCCCGCTCGCCGCGCAGGCGCAAGGCACCGTTATCGTCGAGGATCGCGCCACCGTGGGCGGGCCCTATGTCGGTATTCCGCACGAGCAGGTTTCGCAGTTCCGTGAATATATCGTACGCGAACGCGTGCCGTCCTACGTGGTCGATTCACCGGTCGCGGTTGGAACAGTACTGCCGGAAGCCGGCGTGACCTATTACGACGTACCGCAGCGATACGGCGAAACGCCCTATCGCTACACGGTGATCAATGAGCAACCGGTACTGGTCAATCCGCGCACGCGGCGGATCATGCAGGTCATCGACTAGCTGGATTAACGACGGCGCATCCAGCTTCTCACAGCGTCATGCCCGGACTTGATCCGGGCATGACGGCGTCGATCAGTCCTGAATCTTGGAGAAGTCCGCGACCGCTCGCGTGGCGGCGCGGATTTCGTTCAATAGTTTCAGGCGATTCTCGCGCACCTTGGCGTCGTCGTCATTGACCTTCACCTTATCGAAGAAGGCATCGACAGCGGGGCGCAGTTTCGCCATTGCCGCCATTGCAGCTTCGAAATTTTCTTTGGCGACAGCGTCACTCGCCTCGCGCTTCACATCAGTGATGGCGCGCGCGAGTTGCTTTTCCTCGTCGGCGACAAACAACGACGCATCTGGCGCACCGTCGAATGTGCGCTTGTCCTTTTTCTCCTCGATGGCGAGGATATTCGATGCACGCTTGGTACCGGCGAGGAGGTTCTTTCCGTCGTCGGTGTCGAGGAATTTGCCTAACGCCTCGACGCGGCGAACGACCATCAGCAGATCGTCCTGCCCTTCGAGCGCGAATACCGCGTCAACCAGATCGTGCCGCGCGCCCTGCTCGCGCAGTTGCACTTTCAGGCGGTCGGCGAAGAACGAGAGGAGACTAGACAAAGTATTCTGAATATCCGCATAGCCCTGAACCAAGCGCTCCTTCGTATCCTCTCTCAACTGCAACTCAAGCATATCAACCAAATAGGTGGCGAGTTCGGAAAGTGGTACGACGGCAAGAGATGCCGCAACCTTCGATACTTTCTCTTGGTCAGCCTTATAAAGCGAGCCGAATATGTGCAGAAATTGCCAAGTTATTAGGCGCATCAGCCTGAGCTGCACGCCATTCTCTAGCACCAATCTGATCACCCCCAGCGCGGCTCTCCGCAGAGCATAAGGGTCTTTTGATCCCGTCGGCTTTTCATTGATGGCCCAGAAGCCCGCTAACGTGTCGATCTTGTCCGCCAACGCTACCGCGATCGCGACTGGATCGCTCGGCACGCGATCATTCGGACCTTGCGGTTTGTAGTGATCCTCGATCGCCTGTGCGACGCTCGTGTCCTCGCCTTGCGCCAGCGCGTAGTATTTCCCCATCAGGCCCTGCACCTCGGGGAACTCGCCGACGACTTCGGTGAGTAGATCGGTTTTCGCCAGGCGCGCGGCACGCTTCGTCTTCTCGACATCGGCGCCGACCAGCGGCGCGATCTCGGCGGCGAGTTGCTCGATGCGCGCAATGCGCTCCGCCTGGGTGCCGAGTTTCTCGTGAAACACGATGCCGTCGAACTTCGGCAAACGGTCTTCCAGTTTGGTCTTGAGGTCAGTCTCGTAGAAAAACTTCGCGTCCGACAGTCGCGCGCGGATGACGCGCTCGTTGCCGGCGATGATCGCCGCGCCGCCGTCGCTCGCCTCGATGTTGGCGACGAGGATGAAGCGGTTGGCGAGCTTGCCGGTCTTCGGATCGTTGACGACGAAGCACTTCTGGTTGTTGCGGATGGTGGCGCGGATCACTTCGCCCGGAATCGACAGGAAGGATTCATCGAACGAACCCATCAACACCACGGGCCATTCGACAAGGCCCGAGACCTCATCAAGCAGCCCCTGATCCTCGATCAACTCAAAGCCTTGCGCGAAAGCCAGTTCCTTGGCGTCGGCCAGGATAATGTCCTTGCGACGCTGCGGATCAAGCACCACCTTGGCGTCGAACAGCTTTGCTTCATAATCCTCGAAGCGGCGCACGCTGAACTCGGCGGGCGCCATGAAGCGGTGACCGCGCGTCACCTGCCCGGCCTTGATGCCTGCGACATCGAATGCGACGACGTCCGGCTCCTCGGTTTCCATGCCGAACGTCGCGACGATGGAATGCAGCGGCCGCACCCATTGCAACGCGCCGGGCTTCGCCGAGAGTTCGCCCCAGCGCATCGCCTTCGGCCATGGGAAGGTGCGGATGATGACGGGGATGATCTCCGCGATCACGTCAATGGCGGGCCGTCCGGCCTTCTCAATCAGCGCGACGTAGAAATCGCCCTTCTTCGGGTCTTTCTGAATCGTCGCCTCATCGAGCGACTTCAATCCGGTTGCCTTGAGGAAGCCCTGCACGGCGGCGTCGGGCGCGCCGACTTTCGGCCCCTTGCGCTCGTCCTTCAGGTCCGGCTGCCGCGCCGGCAGGCCGTGAATAGTCAGCGCGAGGCGGCGTGGCGTCGCGAAGGATTTCGCGCCGTCATAAACGAGGCCTTCCGCGACCAGCTTGTCGGTGACCATCTTGCGCAGATCGTCAGCGGCCTTCGCCTGCATCCGCGCGGGAATTTCCTCGGAGAACAATTCGAGCAGAAGATCGGGCATCGCTTACACTCCACCCGCTTCGGTCTTGATCCAGGCTTCGCCGCAGGCTTTCGCCAGTTCGCGCACGCGCAGGATGTAACTCTGGCGCTCGGTCACTGAAATGACGCCGCGCGCGTCGAGCAGGTTGAAGACGTGACTGGCCTTGATGCATTGGTCGTAAGCCGGCAGCGCCATCAGGTGGCGATCTTTCTTGCTACCTTCCCAACCGGCTTCGAGATACCTGCGGCAGGCGCCCTCGGCCATCTTGAATTGCTCGAACAGCATCGCAGTGTCGGCGTGTTCGAAGTTGTGGCGCGAATATTCCTGCTCGGCTTGCAGGAAGACGTCGCCATAGGTCACCTTGTCGGCGCCCTCGCGGCCGTTGAAATTGAGGTCATAGACGTTCTCGACGCCCTGCACATACATCGCGAGACGCTCGAGCCCATAAGTCAGTTCGCCCGCTACCGGTGCGCATTCGACGCCCGCGACCTGCTGGAAGTAAGTGAACTGCGACACTTCCATGCCGTCGCACCAGCACTCCCAGCCGAGCCCCCACGCGCCGAGCGTCGGGCTTTCCCAATCGTCCTCGACGAAGCGGATGTCATGCAGCGCGGCGTCGACGCCGATGGCAGCAAGCGATTTCAGGTAGAGGTCCTGAATGTCCGGCGGCGACGGCTTCAGGATCACCTGAAACTGATAGTAGTGCTGCAAGCGGTTCGGGTTCTCGCCGTAGCGGCCGTCCTTCGGCCGCCGCGACGGCTGCACGTAAGCCGCGTTCCAGCGCTTCGGCCCCAGCGCGCGCAAAGTCGTCGCCGGATGGAAGGTACCCGCGCCCACTTCCATGTCATAGGGTTGCAGGATCACGCAGCCGTGGTCGGCCCAATAGCGCTGCAACGTCAGGATCAGTCCCTGGAACGAGCGTTCGGGACGCATGTGGAGTGGCGTGGAGTTCATAAGCGGCTTCTGAATGTGGTCGGAGGGCACGAGTCGCGCGGACCGTATCGGCGGCGCCCCGCGGAATCAAGGCAACGTCCGGATAAAGCAACCCGCGCAATTCGAGCGATTCTACCCGTTAGCGGGTCAACGCGCCGGCTGAAAGCTGCTAAAAGCTGGCCAATCGTTGAAGTCAGGCCTCTCGGGCCGGATATACCTCCAACGTTTGCTCGCCGGTTTCGCGGGTGATGCCCCACCCGACGGCCGGCGAGAGAGCGCCGACCGGACAAGCCAAGAGCGATTAACCCGGCCGGTAGGTGCCGGTGCGCGGATCGCGGCGCAGGGTCGGAACTTCCTGCATCCGGACCGTCTCCGCCATCCTGACGCGGCGCGCCTCTTCCAGTTCTTCATTGATCCGGCGGGCAGTACGATACGCCCAACGGACCACAGCCAGTCCACCGAGGGCTCCGGCAAAGGCAACGAATGGCGGCATCGGTCGATCCTTCTGGTTCGCGGTCATCAGCCCCTCCGACAGTCATTTTCGCGCAGCCGGCAGGCTTCCGCAAGCGACCAAAAGGCGCGGGATGGCACCGGTTACAGCCCGAATTTCGCCCACATCGCGCGTTCCTCGACCGCGCCGATCAGGCTTTCCGGCAGCGCGCCGATCCCCTCTCCCAACACCGCCCCACCGGCTCCGGATTTGCGGCCGAGCAACCCGCTCAACAGGCCGCGCGGCTGTTCGATCACCGGCATCTCCACCTTGTCGCCGAAGCGCGCCCGTAGCACCGAACGCAGGTCGCCGATGCCATCGGCCAGACCGAGCGCGACCGCGGTTTCACCCGCCCAGTATTCACCGCTGAACAGATGCTCGTCCGAGCCCCGCAGACGTGCGCCACGGCTGCGCTTGACCAGTTCGATGAAGGTTCGGTGGATGTCGCGCTGGATCGCTTTGAGCCGCGCCACGTCATCCGGGTTTTCCGGCAGGAACGGATCGAGCGTCGCCTTGTGCGCACCGGCGGTGTAGAGCCGCCGCTCGACCCCAATCTTCTTGATCGCCTCCTGAAACCCGAAGCTGCCACCAACCACACCGATTGAACCAAGAATCGACGACGGGTCGCAGAAGATTTCGTCTCCCGCGCAGGCGATCATGTAACCGCCAGAGGCTGCGACATCTTCAGCGAACACCAAGACGGGAAGTTTCTTCTCCTCAGCGAGTTGCCGGATTCGCAGATAGATCAATCGCGACTGCACCGGTGCGCCGCCGGGCGAATTAATCGCGAGTGCCACCGCCTTGGCGTTCGGCATCGCGAATGCGCGCTCCAGTAATTTGGCGACGCCTGCCAGCGACAGACCCGGCCGCAACGGCGTCACCGCGCCGATCGCGCCGGACAACCGCACCACCGGCACCACCACGGCGCCACCGCGCCAACGTCGAGGCACCAATCGCTTCAAGCCACTCATCACACTCATCGCCAAAAACTCCTCGCCGGCCTCCGTGCGCACTTTACCGAAAACTCACCATTCCCGATCACGACAGTGTCATCGGATGTGTGGAACGCGATTTGCATTTCCAAGATATCCTCAACCTGACCTGCAGCGGAGCATGACATGAAAATCTATCTGCTGATTTTGCTGATGGGCTCGCTCTGGACCGCAATTCGCTTCACTTCGACGGCAAAGCCGCGCTCCGAACGATTGCCGAGCTGAATTCAGCACTTCGCTCATAGGCTCGCGAGCGGCAACACCGCCTCGCCGGACAGCAATGCGTTTGCCTGCAGCGTAGGCACGCCCGCTGAATCATTGAGCATCAAGCCGGGATAAATCCGCAGCGGCGCTCGGCTGCCTTTGATCGCCCGAACTAGAATACGAATCGCCGGCCCCGACGGCATGCCGTGAACGGGCTGGATTGCAATTCCACCAAAACCTCGCGCGAGCGCGGCCAACACCTCCTCCAATCCCTCCGCGCGCCAGATCAGCGTCAGCATGCCGCCGGGCTTGAGCACGCGCCGTGCCGCATGAATCCAGTTCTCCAGCGTTGTCGCCGTCGCCTCATGCGCGACACGTCGCGCACCATCGGGGGAAGGTTGCTGCCGCACCGGATCATTGAACGGCGGGTTCGTCAGCACGCCATCGACACTGTCGGGTCCGAGACCGGCAGCCGCGAATGCCGCGGCGCTTGAGTCGAGATCAAGCGTCACCACCCGGGCCTCGATTCCATTGGAAGCCGCGTTGGCGGACGCCAGTGCGGCAATAGCGGCATCAACCTCGACCAGCACCAGTTCGATACCAGCGACCCGCCGGGCCACCGCCAAACCGGCGGCACCGACACCCGCTCCGAAATCCGCGATCCGCTGACCGGGCTGTGCCGCAGTCGCCGCCGCCAGCAGGATCGCGTCATGCCCGGCGCGATGGCCGGACGCCGGCTGGCGCAGCCGCAAGCGGCCGCCGAGAAAACCATCTTCGGTGATACCGGACTTCGCCTCAGACATCGGGCCGCAATTCATGGGCGAGGCCGGCATCAGTCAGAAGCTGGCGGGCCTTCCGGTTGTCATCTTCGTGGACTAGAATCCGGCGCGGGATCGCTCCGATCGAGCCATCGAGTACACTCATGTTCTGGTCCAGCACCAGATGGTGGATATCGGCGCCGTTCAGCAGGGCCTCGATCGCCGAGACCAGCACTACATCGTTGGTCCGTACCAATTCGCGCACCGAAACGCCTCCTTCGCCCTCCGCCTTGACCGGCCCGAGGACCTGTCAAGCGCGGTCGGCCCTTGCCGCCTCACCCGCCAGTTTCTATGGTTATAACGACTTTCCGGGCTAGCGCGAATTGGCCCGGTGCATGGGCCTTGTGCCCCGGCCGCGAAATGAATCCGGCCATTTGACGAGGCAGTGGAGATAAAGCGTGGCGGTGATTGTTCCCTTCGAGACCCCCTCGACAGCATCGATCGATCAGCTCGTCGAGCTTGTCGCGACGGATATGGAGCGGGTCAACGCCACCATTTTGTCTCGCACCGGATCCGAGGTCACCATGATCCCGGAGGTTGCCAATCACCTGATCTCCTCCGGTGGTAAGCGGCTGCGCCCGATGCTGACGCTGGCGATGGCGGGGCTCTCCGGCTACGGCGGCGAAGGCCACATCAAGCTCGCGGCCTCGGTCGAATTCATGCACACCGCGACGCTGCTGCATGACGACGTCGTGGACGAAAGCGAACTGCGGCGCGGCAAGCTCTCCGCCCGCATGGTGTGGGGCAACGAGGCCAGTGTGCTGGTCGGCGACTTCCTGCTCGGCCAGGCATTCCGGATGATGGTGGAGGTCGGCTCGCTCCGTGCGTTGGACATCCTCTCGTCCGCCGCCGCGACCATCGCCGAGGGCGAGGTGATGCAGCTTGCCGCCGCAAAGAACACCGCAACGACCGAGGACGAATATCTCGCGGTGATCCGTGGCAAGACCGCCGAACTGTTCGCCGCTGCGTGCGAGGTCGGCCCGGTGATCGCGGAGCGTCCCAAGGCCGAGCAGACCGCTGCCGCCAGCTTCGGCATGAATCTCGGCATCGCCTTCCAGTTGGTCGACGACCTGCTGGACTACGGCGGCAAGGCCGCCAAGCTCGGCAAGAACGTCGGCGACGATTTCCGCGAGGGCAAGATCACCCTGCCCGTCGTGCTGGCCTTCCGTCGCGGCAACGATGCGGAGCGCGAATTCTGGATTCGCGCGCTGGAACGCGGCGAGATCGGCGAAGGCGATCTTGATCACGCCGTCGGCCTGATGACCAAGCATCGCGCACTTGAGGACACGCTGTCGCGCGCCCAGCACTACGGCGCAATGGCGGTCGATGCGCTGGCGCTGTTTCCGCCGTCACCGATGAAGACGGCGCTGGAGCAGGTCGTCGCGTTCTGCCTGGCGCGCTCACACTGATCGCAGCCGCAACGCCCGATTTAGCCCAAAGGCCGTAGCCGGCGCAGCAGCAGCAACAGTTCCGACTGGCGGTTGGTGCTGGTTTTGGCAAAGACGCGCTTCAAATGCGAGCGCGCGGTTTCGAAGGAAATGCCCAGCAGTTCGGCGACCAGCGGCAGCGGGACTTCCCGTGCCAGATGCGAAACCAATAGCGCCTCGGTTTGCGTGAGGCCGAATATCTTCCGTAACAAATCCATCCGCGGATCGGCGGATGGACGTTCGGTATCCGAGACCAACAAGATTGCCTTCGCCGGCGAAAAGACCGCACTGGCCATTCCGTTGATGCGGATGCCCTCGACGATCAACGGACGCTTCGTCGGGCGGCGCACAATTACGGAAGGCAATGCTTCGGTCTCGCCAATCCCCGGCGAACGGCAAAGTCGGGCCACGAGTCCGGCAAGCTCCCGATTGTCGTCGGCAACACCGCATCCGAGCACACCCTGCACAAGGCTCAACCCATCGCCGATCAGCTTTTCTGCCGCGGCGTTGGAACGGATCACGCGCCCACCGCGATCGAGCAGAAAGCTCGGACATCCCAGTGATTGATAGGCATCGATCATTCCAGTCGCGCTGGCAAAGCCGAGATTGTTCGCCAACAGTACCGCGCGCTTGAGATGAGCACCAAAGCGCAGAAAATCCTTCTGCTCCTCCGGCGTCACGAAGCCGTGGGCATCGTCAAATTGAATGACGAGGCTCCATTCCTCATCGCCGTTGGTCGCGCCGATTCCGGCGGACCAGTTGAATCCGAATGGAGCAAGCAGGCCACGATAGTAATCCGACGTCTCGATCTCCTCGCGCGACGCGAAATCCTGATCGACGAAAATGCCGTACCTGCGCATGTACGGCACGCCCCGCATCCGCTCGTCGCGGAGATGCCAGCCCTCCCGGAAATAGACCTCGAGTCCCTCCTCCATGGAACGACTGTGCGGCACTTCCAGCCGGCTGCCGTTGGTTTGGAGGAGGAGTGCGCCGGTCGCACCGGCATATTGCGAGATCTGCTCCATCGCCTCGTTCCACCGCGTCGGATCGATTGCGGCGTCGAGCAGCGACTGGGCGGCCTGGTCAAACGAAACGCGGGAACTTGCCATATGGGCTATCGGACCGAGTCAACACCGGGACGATCATCGCGACTTGAACCGGTACCTGCAACAATTACCGCATGGAGTCAGTAGGTTTTGGACCGCGTGTGCCGTCTCAGCCGAGCGTTCCGGCGTGAACCCACCACTGCGGATAGCTCGATTGCAGCGCCTGACCGGCGGCCCGGGCCTCAGCCTCGCTATCGAACAGCGCAAAACACGTCGCGCCCGATCCCGACATCCGCACCAGCCGCACGCCGGTGAGATCGCGGAGCGTCGACAGGACTTCGCCGATGGCCGGCTGAATCTTGATCGCCGGGGCTTCAAGATCGTTGGCTGCATGGCCCAAGGCCTTCAGCCATTCCTCGACCGATGACTCCTCGGTCGGCCACTTGCGCGAGCGGACCACGTCGGTCACGTCGGTGAGGATTTCGCCCTTGCGCAAGCCGAGCGCGGTAAACACCTCCGCCGTGGCCACCGCGACGCGCGGATTGACCATCACGCAAGGCATCTTCGGCACGCGCACCAGCGATAGCTGTTCGCCGATCCCGGTCATCACCGAACTTTGCGAGGCGACGCACACCGGCACATCGGCTCCGGTCAGGCGAGCCGCCTCCATGATGCGTGGATCGTCGGAGGCGAGTGCATTGAGCCGCGCTAACAACCGCAACGCCGCCGCCGCATCCGCCGAGCCACCGCCGATTCCGGCCGCAACCGGCAACCGCTTATCGAGCTTGAAAGCGCCGACCCGCAATTCGGGCACACGTTCCGCGAGAAGCTGTGTCGCCTTGAGCACGAGATTGTCCGCAGTCGCGCCGCAATCGCCGCCGCCCGGTCCGCTCGTGGAAAGGCTCAGTTCCGGCCCTGCATCAAGCGTCAGTCGGTCCGCGCAATCGGCAAAGACCACCAAGCTGGCGAGATCGTGATAGCCGTCGGCACGACGACCCAGCACCCGCAAGGTCAAGTTGACCTTGGCGCGCGCCTCATCCGCCAGTGCGGGGGATTTGACATCCGTATCGATATTGCCGTGCGTTGTCATACGACCGTCAAATCCAAGCCACTTAGGAACGATTAAGGCACGGCCGATCCGCTGTTCGATCAGCCGCCCTTGCCTTCGTCTTTCTTCTTGTCCGCCGATGCCGCCGCCGGCGTTTCATCGGCCGGTAAGCCGTTTTCGATCTTGGCTTCGATCTTCGGCAGTTCGTCCGCTTCCGGCTTTAGATCGCGCGCATGCGCCCACTGAAAGCGCGCTTCCAGCGTGCGGCCGACGCGCCAATAAGCGTCGCCCAAGTGATCGTTGATGGTCGGATCTTCCGGCTTCAGGTCGATGGCGCGTTCGAGATGCTTCACCGCTTCCTGATAGTTGCCGATACGGTAGTAAGCCCAGCCGAGCGAGTCGACGATGTAGCCGTCATCCGGACGCTGATCGACGGCGCGCTTGATCATCTTCATGGCCTCGTCGAGATGAAGCCCACGATCGATCCACGAATATCCCAGATAATTCAGGACATGCGGCTGCTCAGGCTTCAGCTCGAGCGCCTTTTTCATGTCGAGTTCGGCCTTGTCCCAATTCTTGGAGCGCTCCTCGCAGATTCCCCGGAAATAGTAATAGACCCAGTTGTTGTTCTCTGACCCGGTCAACTGATCGATGGCCTTCGAGTAGGTCACCGCGCAATCGGCGAACTTCTTGCGGCCGCGCTCGATATTGCCGAGCGCCATGATCGCCTCGACGTCCTTCGGATCGTCCTTCGTCACGGCCTGCAGAATCTTGATCGCTTCGTCGCTGCGGTCGGACGCATCGAGGTCGGTCGCCATCTGCACTTGCGCATTGCGGTGAAGGGCCGAACGCTCCGGCACGCGTTCGTAGACCTTGATCGCCATCTGCGGCTTCTTCACCGACTCGTAGAGATCGCCGAGCGACAGCAATGCCAACGCGTGATTGGGCTGCAAATAAAGGGCCAGTTGCAGATAGACCAGCGCGAGGTCTTCGCCACCGCGCCGCGTCAGCGAGGCGCCGATGCCATACAGCGCCTCGGCGGCGCCGGCCTGCGGCGTATCGACGAGCGGAGGTAGCTTGGTGCCGGCCTTGGTTTCGCGGATACCCTCGACCACCAGCGGATGACGGGCGAGCTTCTTGTTGAAGGCCTCATAGATCGCTTCCGCCGCGGGCGCACCGTTCTTGCCGCGTGACAGCCAGCGCGCATAGGCATCCATCACCCGCAGCGCCGTCTCGTCGAGCTTGTAGGCGCGCTCCAGACGAACGCCGGCGTCCTTCTCGTTGCCAGCGAGTTGCATGATCAGACCGGAGTGCAGGTCCTTGAACACCGGATACCATTCCGGCCCGGTCAGCTTGTCGATGTCGGCGACAGCACCACGCGCGTTTCCGGCGCCATACTCGGCCCAGCCCGCCAACAACGTCGCGACCAGATCGGTGATCGGCCCACGCACCGATTGATTGATGTTGCGGCGCGCCGCCTCGTAGCGCTTCTGCTTGAGATCATGCACGCCGATCACCAGCCGCGCCACGCGGTTCGATTTGTCGATCTTGAGCACTCGCCCGGCCAGCTTGACGGCTTCATCGATGTTGCCGTCGGCCAGCGAGGAGATGAAAGCGCGGTCCAGGAGTTCGTTGTTCTTCGGGTCCTTGCGCAATGCCGAGCGATAGAACTCCGCAGCCGCGGTGGCATCACGTTCGATGCTGGCATGACGGGCGGCGAGATAGCTGCCGGCCACGGTCATGTCGCGAAGGTCCTCGCGGGTCGGAAACGTCGCCGACGAATCAGTCGGATGATCGGGCGTCTGCGCCGCCAGCGGCCCCGGCAGCACCAGCGCGGATGCGGCGAGCGCGATTACCGTCAGGCTTTTGAAACGAGAGAACATCACGACAAGCCAGCTCCTGGAAATTGCGGACAGACCAAGCCTATTGACCAACATAGTCCATCTGACGGCGCGACAATGCAGCGTTTGGCCTTGGACCGCAAGGCGACGGCAACCTGACGGCCGGAACCGGCGAAGCTAACCTCGCCGCTCAACGACCCCCACCTCAGCTTGTTCCTGCTGGCACCTGCACTGTGGCGGGAACGTGGCCGACAGGCGGCCAGCCACGTTCACGCGTTCGTGTCACATCGCTTCGTAGTTCGGACCGCCACCACCTTCCGGCGGCACCCAGGTGATGTTGCCGTTAGGGTCCTTGATGTCGCAGGTTTTGCAGTGGACGCAATTTTGCGCGTTGATCTGGAAACGCGGCCCGGTGCTTTCCTCGACCCACTCGTAAACGCCCGCCGGACAATAGCGATTGGACGGCCCTGCAAAGACTTCCAGTTCGGACGACTTCTGCAAGTCCAGATCCCTCACCTTGAGGTGGGACGGCTGATCTTCCTCGTGGTTGGTGTTGGACAGGAACACTGACGAGAGGCGATCGAACGTCAGCTTGCCGTCCGGCTTGGGATAGGCGATCGGCTGATAGTCCTTGGCCGGCTTGAGCGACTTGGCGTCGTTCTTGCCATGCGACATGGTGCCGAAGAGCGAGAAGCCGAGCGTGTTGCACCACATATCGAAACCGCCGAGCGCGTTGCCCAGCAGCGTGCCGAATTTCGACCACAGCGGTTTGGCGTTGCGAACCGGATAGAGATCTTTTCCGATCGAAGACGAACGCCAGCCGTTTTCGTATTCGACCAGTTCGTCATTGGCGCGACCGGCAGCGAGCGCGGTGACCAGATGCTCTGCGGCCTGCATGCCGCTTGCCATCGCATTGTGGATGCCCTTGATGCGCGGCACGTTGACGAAGCCCGCGGCGCAACCGATCAACGCACCGCCCGGGAAGGTCAACCGCGGCACCGACTGATAGCCGCCCTCGGTGATGGCGCGCGAACCATAAGCAAGGCGTTTGCCGCCCGCGAACGTATCCCTGATCATCGGATGCGTCTTGAAGCGCTGGAATTCCTCGAACGGGTAGAGATACGGATTGTCGTAATTGAGATGCACGACAAAGCCGACCGCCACCAGATTGTCGTCGTAGTGATAGAGGAACGAGCCGCCGCCGGTGTTGTTGTCGAGTGGCCAGCCGAACGAATGCTGTACCGTACCCTTCTTGTGCTTGGCGGGATCGATCTGCCAGATTTCCTTGAGGCCGATGCCGAACTTGCCCGGCTCGCAATTCCTGTCGAGCGAGAATTTCGCGATCAGTTGCTTGGTCAGGCTGCCGCGCGCGCCTTCGGCGAACAGGGTGTATTTGCCGAGCAGTTCCATACCGCGCGTATAGGAATCCTTATGCGTGCCGTCCTTGGCGATGCCCATGTCGCCGGTGGCGATGCCACGCACTTCGCCATTGTCACCGTAAATCACTTCGGCGGCGGCAAAGCCCGGATAGATTTCAACGCCAAGTGCTTCTGCTTTTGCGCCCAGCCAACGACACACCATGCCAAGTGACGTGATGTAGCAATGATGATTGTTCATCAACGGCGGCATCATGAAGTTCGGCAGCCGAAAGCCGCCGGTCTTCGTCATCAGGTAGAACTGGTCGTCCTTCACCTGGGTCTTGAGCGGACAGTCCGCATCCTCGCGCCAATCCGGGATCAACTTGTCGAGATTGGTCGGATCCATCACCGCGCCGGAGAGAATATGCGCGCCGACCTCGGAGCCCTTCTCGACCACGACGATGGACAAGTCGGCATTGAGTTGCTTGAGGCGGATTGCCGCGCTCAGCCCAGACGGCCCGGCGCCGACGATCACGACATCGAACTCCATGGACTCGCGCGGCGGCAGTTCTTCGGTGCTCATGTTCTCACCCCAGACAAACGAGAATGCTTCTAAGCCCTCTTGTTTCCGATTTTTTCCGGAAGAACAACCACGGAAATGCAGGAAGAATATTTCACCCCGGACGGCCGATGTCCTAATATCCCCGCATGAACACCCCGCTCTCGCCCCTTCCCGAGCTGCCGCCGACCGTGCGCGAACTGTTGGCGTTTTACCTCGAAGCCGGGGTCGACTGCGCCTTGCTGGAGGAACCGCCGAACCGGCTGCTCGATCCGGAGAGCGTGGCTCCGCCGCCCGCAGTTGCGCCAGCGGCCAACATTCGTCGCCCTGCCCCGGAGCCGGCGGCGATTCCCCGCGCACCAGTCGCAGCGGCACCTGCGCCGGACGTGGCCATCGCCTCGGCGCGCGAGGCCGCGCGCACCGCGCCGACGCTCGAAGCGTTGCGGACACTGCTGGAAACCTTCGACGGCTGCGCGCTGAAACAGACGGCGACGCGACTGGTGTTCGCCGACGGCAACCCGCAGGCGCGGATCATGTTCGTCGGCGAAGCGCCGGGCCGCGATGAGGATCTCGAAGGTATCCCGTTCATCGGTCGTTCCGGCAAACTGCTCGACCGCATGATCGGCGCCATCGGACTCGACCGCACCACCGCCTATATCACCAACGTCATTCCGTGGCGCCCGCCGGGCAACCGCGATCCTTCGCCGCAGGAAACGCAAATCTGCCTGCCGTTCATCAAGCGGCAGATCGAACTGGTCGATCCGGACGTGTTGGTATGTCTCGGCAAGCCATCGTCACAGGCGGTGCTTGAATTGAAGGACGGGATCATGCGTACGCGTGGGCGCTGGCACAATTACGACACCGGCACGCGCACCATTCGCGCCATGGCGACGTTCCATCCTGCTTATCTGCTGCGACAACCGATCCACAAGCGGCTCGCATGGCAGGACTTGCGTGCGATATCGAAGGCGCTGAATGCCGCTGCGAGCGCGCCTGCAACGTGATTAGGGCGCCCTGGGCCTCACGATAGCCCAACCGATCCGCAGTGGCGCCGTGCGACCATTCACCAGCCAATCGAAACTTTGCGGCACTTCCGGCACGAGACCCGGAAACCGGCTGGCGATATCGGACGGCGGCGTACCGGCGGTATCCGATGCGCGCCAGACCACGACGCCCCCCACTTCGTTGAATTTCTCCGGCGTCAGCCACGGCCCCCGCTCCGACGCGGTCGCCAGTAAAAGATGCGGTCGTGACGGCCCGAGCCCGATCAGCGCGGCCAGTTGCGGATCACCGACCACCGCCGGCAGCGGTCGATTGATGCGACGTTGGAAACTGTCGCCGAAAAATTGCGCGACCGCGCGGCCTGGCAGCGACGTCGGCATCTGCGCGCCTGTGATCCACGGCAGGATCAGCGCCATGACCAATAAAGCTGCTCCCGGAGCGCCGATCGCCACCGCCCAGACCGCGCGCAGGACTTGCTGACGGCGCAGATAGATCAGGTCTCCGGTTGCCACCACAACCGCGAGCCCTGACATCAGCAGCGCGATACCAACACCGCCCGCAATGTCATCGGACCTGAATAGCACCGCGATCACACTGCCAACGATCGCCGGCGCCAGCGCAAAAAAGTAGACGAAGCGCCGGGCCAGAGGATCGACCGGCAGCCGCCGTACACCCGGCGCGCTGTCGCGCCCCCGCAACAGCTTGCGATGCACGACGCGCGAATTCAGCGCGATCAGAAACGCCATCCCCAGCAAGGCCAACAGCAGGCCGCCGATCATCCAGCCCCACCTCCGCGCCAGTTCGCGCGGGTCTGAGACGTCAGGCCAAGCTGGCCAACTCAGCGTGCCGGCGCGGAGCAACCACACCGCATAAGGCAGCACCAATACCGCGACGACCAAGGCCGCGAACCATGGATCAAACGAGCCGAAAGCACGACGTCCGCGTGCCGCCGCCAGTGCGAAGCCAACCACCAACAGCAACAGCCATCCAGCGGCAGAGGTGGTCAACAGCAATAGCCCGGCTTCAATCGATAGCGCGAACCACGACCGATGATCGCCCTGCCCGATGATCCGCCATGTGTGAAACAGCACCAACACCCACAACGGGCACGCCAGCACCGCGGGACCGAATTGAAGATTGGGCGCGCCGAATGCCGTGGCCGTCACCGTCAGCAACACGGCCAACACCGCATGAGGTCCGCCGACGATTGTGCGCCCTAACTCATACAGCGCCGCGAAGGTCACCACGAAGCAGAGCTGCGACAGGACGTAGACGCCGAACATGTGATTGCCGGCGAGCCGAAACGCCGCGTCGGCCAGCCAGAATGCCAGTGGCGGCCCGAGATCCGTCCCGACCTGGTACTCCCGGCCGAACGCAAGCAGGCTTGCAAGATCACCGGGCGGGCTGCGGTAGATCAGGAGCGGCACCAGCAACCACAACGCGGCCTGCGCCAGCACCGCGAGCCACATCACCAGACGTGGCCGGGCGCGGATCAATTCGACAATGAGGGAGGAAAATCGCATGTGCCCCGGCTGCGTTGGCGCTTGCCGCCCTTGGGTCTGATCCGACTGCGTTGAATCCGACCCGTCGTTTATCGTTCTGTTTGAGGATGATCTTGTCCGGAAACGGTTTCCACCTTCCGGGATCATGCTCAAGAATGGTGGCTGTCTCCGACACTGTGGCAGGGTCGACAAGGGAGCGATCAGTGATAATGCCCCTTCGCGAAACGGGCAACCGTCTCAATCGGCGGCGGCCTCGACCGTGATTGTCGTCCGTTCGACGAGGGTACGGCCCTCTTCCAACGTCATCTGCAGTTGCTCGGCCGCCGCGATCACCGGTGCGAAGAAGCGCCGGTGATGGATGCTCGGCCCAAGCCTGCGCAACGCTTCCAGATGCGCCGGCACGCCGTAGCCCTTGTGATCCTCGAAGCCATAGCCGGGACAATCCTGCGCCAGCCGGCACATCAACCGGTCGCGCGATACCTTGGCAACGATCGAGGCCGCCGCGATCGACAGCACCAAGCCATCGCCTCCGATCACGGCCTCGCAATCGCACGACGTGTCGATGCGGTCGCGGCCATCAACAAAGACATGCCGCGGCATCTCCGGCAGTGCATGTACCGCGCGCGCCAGCGCCCATAGCGAGGCACGCAGGATGTTGTCGCGGTCGATGCGCGCCGGCGAGGCGAAAGCGACTGCACAGGACGCGGTCGCGCAAATCTCCTCGAACAGTTCTTCGCGCCGCGCGGCCGTCAAGCGTTTCGAGTCATCGAGCCCCTTGGGAATGCGCTTCGGATCGAGCACCACGGCGGCGGCCACCACCGGCCCGGCCAATGGACCGCGCCCAGCTTCGTCGCATCCGGCCACCGGCCAGACGCCACGCTTGATCAGCGCCTGCTCGCGCGAGAAGGTCGGTGCAGCCGGGCGGTCCGCCTTCTTCTTCGGCTTGTTGCTAGCAGATGTGGTTCGAATCATGGGGCGATGGTGCGGCAAGCGGCGCGCTCGGCGCAACCAGGAACCGCCTGATGTACCCGCTATCCCACGGAACCTCAATCTGCATGGGATTGTCGCACGGCCGTGCGACGGTTACCGAATGGCATTCGTCGAACCGTGAGGATAATCATGAACGCTTGGGGACTTCTTGCCGTCAGCATTGTCGCCGAAGTGACCGCGACCACGCTGCTCACCAAATCCGAAGGCTTCAACAAACCGATTTACGGCCTGCTCTCCCTCGCCATTTTTGCCGGCTGCTTCTGGGCGCTGTCGCAGGTGTTGACCCGCATTCCGGTCGGCGTCACCTACGCGATCTGGTCCGGCGCGGGCGTGGTGCTGATCTCATTGATCGGCGCGCTGTTCCTGCGCCAATCCTTGAGCACCGTGCAGATGCTATTCATCGCGCTAATCGTGGTCGGCGCGGTCGGTCTGAACCTCACGACCAAGGTGTCTCACTAAGCCGTGCAACGGCGTCTGCAAAACAACGCAACGCACCACGCGATCAATCCGGGAGGTGAACCCGCCGGTCCGCACCGACCTCGATCCCCGGCGCGACGACCACTTCCCACGGATGGCCGTCAGTATCCGTAAAGTACCCGGAGTAGCCACCATAGTCCGTTCGATGCGCCGACGTGATCAGCGTCGCGCCTTGCGCGACGGCAAACGCCAAGACGGCATCGACCTCATGCTCCGACGCGCAATTCCAGGCCAGCGTCATGCCGCGAAATCCTTGCGGACGCGGCCGATCCGCCAAGGCCGCATCCGCGGCGAGCCGCGACCATGGATAGAGCGCGAGCACCGCGCCACCGGTTTCAAAGAAAGCCACCTCTTCGCCGGAGGCACGCATCCGTCGTGCAAAACCCAGCGCCCCATAAAACGCGATACTCCGGCGCATGTCGCTGACGCCCAACGTCACGACTGTCAGCTTTGCCGCCGGCACGGGCCATTCGGGACTCATGTCACCCCCTCTAAAACAAGCTGAGCTGCTGACCGTTGCGAGGCGGTCGCGCGAAATGGTCGATCGTCAACTTCGACCGTCGCTTGTTGAGACCGAGCCTTTCGCAAGCCATCTCGAACCGACGGCCGATCATCCAGGCCATCGGCCCGGTGCCCTTCATCCGCGCGCCCCATTGCGAGTCGTAATCGCGACCACCGCGCATCTCGCGGATCAGCGTGAAGACGTGGCGATAACGATCCGGATAATTCGCCATCAGCCATTCGCGGAACAGGTCGCGGACTTCCAGCGGCAGGCGCAGCAGCACATAGCTCGCTTCCCTGACGCCGGCGTGAGCGGCGGAATCGAGAATGCGCTCGATCTCCGAGTCGTTCAGCGCCGGGATCACCGGCGCCACCATCACCGTGGTCGGAATGCCTGCGGCGGACAATTGCCGGAGCGCTTCTAGCCTCCTCTGTGGCGTCGATGCACGCGGCTCCATCGTGCGCGCCAACTTCGCATCGAGCGACGTGACCGACAGCGCCACCTTGACCAGATTGCGCTTCGCCATCCGCGACAAGATATCGATATCGCGCGTCACCAGCGCCGACTTGGTGACGATGCCGACCGGGTGTCCGGCGCGCTCCAGCACTTCCAGAATCCCGCGCATGATTTTGTGCTCGCGCTCGATCGGCTGATAGGGATCGGTGTTGGTGCCGATGGCGATCATCTTCGGCTCGTAGCCGGGTGCCGCCAGTTCCTTTTCCAGCAACGCCGACGCGTCCAGCTTGGCGAACAGCTTCGATTCGAAATCCAATCCCGGCGACATCCCGAGATAAGCGTGGGTCGGCCTCGCGAAACAATAAATGCAACCGTGCTCGCAGCCACGATAAGGATTGATCGAACGGTCGAAGCCGATATCCGGCGACTCGTTGCGGGTGATGACTTTGCGCGACGTGTCGAGCGCCACCGTCGTCTTGAACGGCGGCAACTCGTCGAGACTCCGCCAGCCGTCATCAAACGTGACGCGTGCCTCCGCCTCGAAGCGTCCGCTTACATTCGACTGTGCGCCACGGCCGCGTCGCCGCTCGCGGTCGATGGCAATCGCGATCTCAGAAAACGAAGGAGATGCACCCGCCGGTCCGGTGGGGGCCGAGGCTGGGGAGGCCGGCGGGTGCCTGAGGGCGCTGGAGGCTTTGCTCATGCCGAAGATGCTAGCACGCCATGAGAACATATCAAGAACATTTGCAGTCGACAACCTGTGGATAACTTTCAGGGCCGCCGGGAAATCTGGTCTACATCCTTGCGGCGTCGAAAGGTGCTAGAAGCGGCGCCGAGGATTTCCCGGAGTGGCTACAGATGCCGATGCTCAGCGTCATCATCCCGACCGAAGGCAGGGAGCCACCGGTGGTGGCGACCCTCGCCGCGCTGGTACCGGGCGTGACAGCCGGCCTGATCCAGGACGTCGTGCTGGTGGATCGCGGCGATACCGACACCATTGCCCGGGTCGCGGACATCGCCGGCTGCGATTACCTCGTCTGCAAAGGATCGCGCGCCGAGGCGCTCGCCGCCGGCGCGAAAGAGGCGCGCGCGCCGTGGCTGATGTTCCTGCATCCGGGCACGGTGCCGGACCTGAGTTGGATCGACGAGACCGCACAGTTCATCAACCGCATGGCCCGCGCGCCGGCTCCTCGCGCCGCGATCCTGCGGTACGCCCGCTCGCCTTATGCCGATCAAGGGCTGAAGGCGAAGACGGCTCACGCACTGCGGCTGCTGTCCGGCCCGTTGCCGGACCAAGGCCTTGTCATCGCGCGCCGGCATTTCGAGGCGCTGGGCGGCTATCCGGCCGGGCAACGCGACGCCGAACGGACGCTGTTGCGCAAGCTCGGCCGCGCGCGGCTGATGCTGCGCAGTCGCATTATGGTGCCGGAATAGTTTTCGCTTCAGTAGCTATGCCGCGCCTGTTGGCGCGGACGCCTGCTGGTAGCCCTTCGCGACTTCGGCTTTCAGCACGCTCCAAATCTCGCGATGGAGCGCATGGAAATCCTTGTCGAGGCGAATCTCGAAAATGTCGCGCGGGCGCGGCAGCGCGACTTGCCAATCGCCGATGATGCGCGAGCGCGGTCCCGCCGACATGATAACGACACGATCCGCCAACGCGATCGCCTCCTCGAGATCGTGCGTCACGAACAACACCGCCTTGCGATCCGCCGTCCAGAGGTCGAGCAGCAGGTTGCCCATGATCTGCCGCGTCTGCGCATCGAGCGGCCCGAACGGCTCGTCCATTAGCAGTATCTTCGGATCACGGATCAATACCTGTGCGAGACCGACACGCTTGCGCTGGCCGCCGGAGAGCATGTGCGGATAGCGATTGCCGAATGCACCAAGGCCGACGGCATTGAGCCAGCTCTCCGCGCGTTTGCGCGCCTCGGCCTGCGGCGCCCCGGCGATATCGAGTCCGATCGCGACGTTTTCCAGCGCGGTCTTCCATGGAAACAGCGCATCGGCCTGAAACAGGTAGCCAGCCTGCCGGTTGAGCGAGGTCAGCGGCGCGCCGAAAATCCGCACCGCGCCCGAGGCCGGCGCCAATAGTCCGGCGGTGAGATTGAGCAAAGTGGATTTGCCGCAGCCGGTCGGCCCGACGATGGCGATGAACTCGCCATCGCGCACTGCGAGGCTGGCGCGCTCCACGGCCGTATAAACGCGCGCATCGGCGAGCCGAAACGCAACGCTGACCTCATCCAGTTCGATTGCCGTTGCTGCTGCCCCTGCCGTCTGCACGAAACGTCCTCTGTTGTCTTACGCTGCATTAAATCCGGTTCCGTTGGAAGATCCAACGACCAGCGACAACATGCAAGGAGGTCTCTTGCTTGGTGCACCCTCGTTGCTGTGATACTGCAAACCAGCATGAGCGTCACATCGCCCTTGATCTCGTTCGAGCATGTCCGCAAGCATTTTGACGGCGGCCGTGGCGCAGCGTCTGTGCTCGCAGTGAACGATGTCTCGCTCGCGATCGCACCCGGCGAATTTCTCGCCATCGTCGGTGCGTCGGGCTCCGGCAAGACCACGCTGCTGCGTCTCGCCAACCGGTTGATCGCACCCGACAGCGGCCGCATCGCCATTGACGGTGCCGATATCGCAAACGTCGACCTGATCGCGCTGCGGCGAAGCATCGGTACCGTCTTCCAGAGCGGCGGCTTGTTTCCGCATATGAGCGTCGCGGACAATATCGGCATCACGCCGAAACTGTTGGGATGGCCGGCTGCGCAGATCGCTGCGCGCGTCGATGAATTGATGACGCTGATGCTGCTCGATCCCGCCATCCATCGCGACCGGTTGCCTGGCCAACTGTCCGGCGGCCAACGCCAGCGCGTCAGCGTCGCCCGCGCGCTGGCGGCGCGCCCACACATTGTGCTGATGGACGAGCCGTTCGGCGCGCTCGATCCGCTGACGCGCGACGCGCTTGGCGAAGATTATCGTGACCTGCACCGCGAACTCGGCCTGACCACGTTGATGATCACTCACGACATGGCGGAAGCCATGCTGCTGGCGGATCGCATCGCGGTGATGCGGGACGGGCGCATCATCGCGCAAGGCACGGCCACCGAACTCGCGAGCGTCGACGACACCGATGTCGACGCCTTGCTGCAAACACCGCGACGCCAGACCGAACGGCTGCGCGAACTGCTGCCACGGAACGTGGCGTCATGAACCTGTGGTCCGATCCGCGTTGGGGCGACGCGCTGACGCATCTGCCGGACTATCTCGGCCAGCACGTGCACGTCAGTCTCGCGGCTTTGGCGCTCGGCCTGCTGGTCAGTCTGCCGCTGGCATTGGCGGCGCGGCGTCGCCCGGCCTTGCGCGGCGCCCTGCTCGGCTTCGCCAGCGTCGTGCAGACCGTGCCGGGCCTTGCACTATTGGCGCTGTTCTATCCGCTGCTGCTGGCGCTCGCGGCATTGACGGCGCGGTGGCTTGGCTTCGGCTTTTCGGCGTTCGGCTTCCTGCCGGCGATGCTGGCGCTGGCGCTCTATTCCATGCTGCCGGTGCTGCGCAACACGATCACCGGTCTGCAAGGGATCGATCCGGCCATCCTCGAGGCCGCTCAAGCCGTCGGCATGACGCCACGGCAATCGCTACGGATGGTCGAACTGCCTCTGGCGCTCCCTGTCATCATGGCCGGCATCCGTACCGCCGCGGTGTGGGTGATCGGCACCGCAACGCTGTCGACGCCGATCGGCCAGACCAGCCTCGGCAACTACATCTTCGCCGGCTTGCAGACGCAGAACTGGGTGTTCGTGCTGTTCGGCTGCGCCGCGTCAGCAGTGCTGGCGCTGATCGTCGATCAAATACTGGCGCTGATCGAGACCGGCGCGCAACGCCGCAGCCGCTTTCGCGTCGTGATGGGCGTGATCGGCGTGGTGCTGCTGATCGCGGCGGCGTTGATGCCGTCGCTGTCGCGTGCCCGGCAAAGCTATGTCGTCGGCGCAAAGACCTTCACCGAACAATACATTCTCGCAGCTCTGTTGACGCAACGGTTGCAAGCGGCAGGGCTGCCGGCGACGACACGCGGGGGGCTCGGCTCCAGCGTCATCTTCAATGCACTCGAAAGCGGCGATATCGACGCCTATGTCGATTACTCCGGGACGCTGTGGGCGAACCAGATGCACCGCACGGATATCAAAGCGCGCGACGAGCTGCTGGCCGATCTGAAAGCCGCGTTGGGCCGTCAGCACATCACTCTGCTCGGCAAACTCGGCTTCGAGAACGCCTACGCGCTGGTGATGCCCAAGGCTCGCGCCGAGGCGCTCGGCATCCATTCCATCGCCGATCTCGCAGCCCATGCCGGTAAAATGTCGGTCGCAGGCGACTACGAGATTTTCTCGCGCCCGGAATGGGCCAGTCTCCGCAAAGCCTACAGCCTCACCTTTCGCCAGCAGCGCCAGATGCAGCCGGACTTCATGTATGCCGCCGTCGCCGCCGGCGAGGTGGATGTGATCGCCGGCTACACCAGCGACGGTCTGATCGCCAAATACGATCTCGTGGTGCTGGGCGACCCGAAGCACGCCATTCCGCCCTACGACGCGATGGTGCTGCTGGCGCCGAAACGCGAAAACGACTCCGCGCTGCGCGATGCACTTATACCACTGCTCGGCAAGATCGATATCGCAACGATGCGCGAGGCCAATCTGCGTGCGAGCGGCAGCCAGTCGGCGGCAGATGTGGCGAAGTGGCTGTGGGAGAAGATCGGGGCAAAAGGACCCGCGCATTAGACTCGTCATTGCGAGCGTAGCGAAGCAATCCAGAAAGCCACGAAGTAAGAGCTGGATTGCTTCGCTACGCTCGCAATGACGTAGGGAGAAGCATATCGTCGATATGCAGCATTCCTTAGCCGCCCGGCCCCTTCAGCAGATTTTCCAATTCCAGCGCGCGGTGTGCCGTGGAACTGCGCATACACTCGGCAAATTCGAGTCGCCGAATGGTGCCTTCGCCAGCGCCGTAATATCGGCAATTGGCGTTGCGGAACTGAACCCAGAGCCGTTGTGCGATGCGCATCTTGTAGGCGTTGCGATTGCCCTTGATCAGCTTCTGATAAGCCGCATTGAGCCGCTGGTCCCACGCCTTGGTCAGCCGCCCGACGCATTGCTCGATATCGACGGTCGAACCCTTGGCGCAGGTCTGGTACTCCGAGCTATAACGCGCGTCGTCAGCCGCGTGTGCCAGCGACACTCCGGCCAGAACGCCGGCCGCAACGGCGGCTCCCAACAATCGTCGATGCGGCATGGCAAGCTCCAATGCGCAAATGAACGAAACAGCTTCCCAAAAAAGAAACGCGCGGGTCAAGCCCGCGCGTTCAGAACAACAGGAGCGATGAACACTCAGTTCTTAGTCTTGTCGACCAATGCGCCCTTCTTGATCATCGGGATCGTGCCTGCACGATCCCGCACGAGAGAACGTGGATCAAGCCTTAGTTCTTCGTTTTATCAACGAGGGCACCCTTCTTGATCCACGGCATCATGTCGCGCAGCTTGGCGCCGACCTGCTCGATCGGGTGCTCGGCGAGGCGCGCGCGAGTGGCCTTGAACGAGGTCTGGTTGACCTTGTTTTCCAGCATCCAGTCGCGGGTAAACTTGCCGCCCTGAATGTCGGCCAGCACGCGCTTCATCTCGGCCTTGGTCTCAGCGGTGATGATGCGCGGACCGGTGACGTATTCGCCGTATTCCGCGGTGTTGGAGATCGAGTAGTTCATGTTGGCGATGCCGCCTTCATAGATCAGGTCGACGATCAGCTTCACCTCGTGCAAGCACTCGAAGTAAGCCATCTCCGGTGCGTAGCCGGCTTCCACCAGCGTCTCGTAGCCGCCCTTGATCAGTTCGACCAGACCGCCGCACAGCACCACCTGCTCGCCGAACAGGTCGGTCTCGCACTCTTCCTTGAAGGTCGTCTCGATGATACCGGCGCGGCCGCCACCGATCGCCGACGCATAGGACAGGCCGAGGTCGTGCGCATTGCCGGACGCATCCTGATGGATCGCGATCAGGCACGGCACGCCGCCGCCACGCTGATACTCGGAGCGCACGGTGTGTCCGGGGCCCTTCGGCGCGACCATCAGCACGTCAAGGTCGGCGCGCGGCTCGATCAGGTTGAAGTGCACGTTCAGGCCGTGAGCGAACAGCAGCGCCGCGCCCTTCTTCATGTTGGTGTGCAGATGATCGCGATAGATGTCGCCCTGCAATTCGTCGGGGGTCAGCATCATCATGACGTCGGCCCACTTCGCGGCCTCCGCCACTTCGAACACCTTGAAGCCAGCGGCTTCCGCCTTCTTCGCCGAAGCCGAGCCCTTGCGCAGCGCGATCGCCACTTCCTTGACGCCGGAATCCTTCAGGTTCAGCGCGTGGGCGTGGCCCTGGCTGCCGTAACCGACGATGCAGACCTTCTTGCCCTTGATCAGGTTCAGGTCGGCGTCACGATCGTAGTAAACACGCATGGTCGTTCCTCTGTGTCAGGCGGGCCCGATTGCCCGGATGGATGGATTTTCGGATGAATGCGGGCCTCCGCAGTCGCAGGGGTCCGGCTGAAAATTTCTGCCGTTCTCTAAAGCATTTTGCCGCGAAGGGGAAACCGGTTTTCTGCATGGCCTGGCCCTGTTTCAGCCTTCCGCCAGCACGGGATAGAGCGAGGCGAGCAGCAGCGCCGCCATCGACCAGTTGATCGCCCGCACGCGCCACGGCGATTTCACCAGCGGTTGCAGCCATCTGCCGAACAGCGCCCAGGTCAGCGACGACAGGAAGCCGAAAAGCAGGAAGATCCCGGCCTGCGTCAGAATGTTCCACGGATAGGTCGCCATCGCGGCATAGGCGGTGATTGTACCGATGATCATGACCCAGCCCTTGACGTTGACCCACTGAAAGGCCGCCGCACCGAGGAACGTCATCGGCTTTCGCCGATCGGCCTCACCGGGCTCAGGCGCCCCCGACAGGCCGATCGCGAGCGCGAGGTACACCAGATAGGCCGCGCCCGCGTATTTCAGAACGGTCTGCAACATTGGATAGGTGGCAAAGACCGCGCCAAAGCCGAGCCCCGCCGCGGCGACCATCACCGCAAAGCCGATCGTCACGCCGGCCACATGCGGAAGCGTGCGCCGGACGCCGAAATTCAGCCCGGAGGACAACAGCATGACGTTGTTCGGCCCCGGCGTGAACAGCGTCACGATGGCGAACACCAGAAAAGCCAACAGCAATTGCTGAGACATCGCAACCATGGCCGGCTCACCCTGCCCCGGCCGGCGTCGGTGCCGGTGGACGACGCGACAAGAGCATCACCGCGATCCCCGCCATTACCGTCAGCATTCCGGCAAGGCGAAGAAAGCCGAACTTCTCGTGAAACACCACGGCAGAAGACGCGGCACCCACGAACGGCACCAGCAACGCAAACGGCGTCACCTGCGCCGCCGTGTAGGTGCGCAGCAATCGTCCCCACAGCCAGTAACCGAAGCTCGTGGTGAAGATGCCGATCGCCAGCATGCTCAGCACACCGGTGAGCGACATATGCGTAAGATCATGCCATGTCGCCTGCGGTCCGTCGACAATCAGCGCCAATGCGAACAACGGCAGCGGCGGGATCAGATAGAGCCACGCGAAAAGATCGAACATCGGCACGTCAGGCGCGAGGCGCAGCGACAGATTGCCGATTGCGAAGCTCACCGGAGAGATCATCAACACCGCAAACGCGCCGACCGAGAAATCGAAACCGACGGTGCCGCAGATCATCAACAGCCCGATGGTGGAGATACCAATCCCCAACATCTGAATCGACGTCGGCTTTTCACGGAACGCGATGGCGGCAAAGGCGATGGTGAACAGCGCCTGACTTTGCACGATCACGCTGGTGAGCCCGACCGGAACGCCTTCCGCGATCCCGTAGGACTGCGCCAGAAACTGAAACAGAAACAGCGTCAAGCTGATCACGATCAGGATCGGCCACGACACCTTCGGCCTGCGGATAAACAGGCAAGGCACCGCCGCTATGGCGAAGCGCAGCGCCGTCATCATCGACGGCGAGAGTTCATCCAGCGCCAGCCGACTGGCGATGAACCCAAGCCCCCAGATGACGGCCACCAGAATGGCGCAGAAGATGTCGACCGGCTTCATGCGTCAGTCGCAGCTCACATTCCTTCGGGACCACGCGAGATGGCGGCGACACCGGTGCGCGACACCTCCACTAGGCCGATCGGTCGCATCAGGTTGACGAACTGATCGATCTTCGATGTCGCACCGGTGATCTCAAACACGAAGCTTTCATTGGTCGCATCGACGACACGGGCGCGAAACACCTCGGCAAGCCGCATCGCCTCGATACGCTGATCGCCGGAGCCCTTCACCTTGACCATCGCCAGTTCGCGCTCGATGGAGCGGCCGGTCATCGTCATGTCGACGACCTGATAGACCGGGATCATGCGGTCGAGCTGATGCTTGATCTGGGTGATCACCATGGGCGTGCCTGTGGTGACGATGGTGATGCGCGAGACGTGCTTCTGGCTCTCGGTCTCCGACACCGTGAGACTTTCAATGTTGTAGCCGCGGCCGGAGAACAGACCGATCACCCGCGCGAGAACGCCAGGTTCGTTGGCGACCAGCACCGATAAGGTGTGGGTCTCGTTCGGGTCGTGGCGCTCTTCCATGAAATAGGCGGAGGCAGGTTGGTTCATTGTCGTATCTCGACCTCTCAAAATTATCCAAAGTGCCATTGCCGGACTTGACCCGGCAATCCATCACTTTTGAAGAATGATGGATGCGCGGATCAAGTCCGCGCATGACCGCTTTGTTGTGTTGCTCTCTGAACTCACACCAGCGCCTTACCGCCGGCGAACGCCTTGGCGGTGGCGTCGTCATTGGCTTCCGCCGGTAACAGCATCTCGTTATGCGCCTTGCCGGACGGGATCATCGGGAAGCAATTCTCCAGCGCGGCCACGCGGCAGTCGAACAGCACCGGCTTCTTCACCTTGATCATCTCGTGCAGCGCGCCGTCGAGATCACCCGGCTTGAACACCTGCATGCCGACCCCTCCATAGGCTTCCGCCAGCTTGACGAAGTCCGGCATCGCCTCGGTGTAGGAATGGGACAGCCGGTTGCCGTGCAGAAGCTGCTGCCACTGCCGCACCATGCCCATGTACTGGTTGTTGAGGATGAATATCTTGATCGGCAAATCGTGCTGCACGGCGCACGACATTTCCTGCATCGTCATCTGCACCGAGGCGTCGCCAGCGATGTCGACGACGAGGCTGTCGCGATGCGCCACCTGCACGCCGAGCGCAGCCGGCAAACCATAGCCCATAGTGCCGAGCCCGCCCGATGTCATCCAGCGGTGCGGTTCCTCGAAACCGAAGAACTGCGCCGCCCACATCTGATGCTGGCCGACTTCCGTGGTGATGTAGGTGTCGTGGCCGCGCGTCGCCTCGAACAGCCGCTGGATCGCGAACTGCGGCAGGATGACGTCGTCGCTCTTCTTGTAGGCCAGCGAATTGCGCGCGCGCCAGCGACCGATCTCGAACCACCACGGATCGATCTTCGGCTTCTTTCCTTCCGCCTTGAAGGCTTTCAAAAGATCTCCCATCACGCTGCCGGCGTCACCGATGATCGGCACGTCGACGCGGATGTTCTTGTTGATCGACGACGGGTCGATGTCGATGTGGATCTTCTTCGAACCCGGCGAGAACGCATCGGTGCGGCCCGTGATGCGGTCGTCGAAGCGCGCGCCGATGCACAGCATGACGTCGCAATCATGCATCGCCATGTTGGCTTCGTAAGTGCCGTGCATGCCCAGCATGCCGAGCCAGTTCTTGCCCGACGCCGGATAAGCACCGAGACCCATCAAGGTCGAGGTGATCGGAAAGCCGGTGGCTTCGACCAGTGCGCGCAACGTCTGCGAAGCGTCGCTGCCGGCGTTGATGACGCCGCCGCCGGTGTAGATCACCGGCCGCTTGGCATTGGCCATCAGCGCGATAGCCTTGCGGATCTGGCCGGGATCGCCCTTGGTCTGCGGCTTGTAGGAGACATGCACGTCGGACTTGCGCGGCGGCGTGTAGGTGCCGGTCGCGAACTGCACGTCCTTCGGCACGTCGACGACGACCGGACCCGGACGGCCGGTGGTCGCGACGTAGAATGCTTCATGCAGCACCTTCGGCAAATCCTTGATGTCGCGGACCAGCCAGTTGTGCTTGGTGCAGGGCCGCGTGATGCCGACGGTGTCGCATTCCTGGAAGGCATCGTTACCGATCAGATGCGTCGGCACCTGCCCGGTGATGCAGACCAGCGGGATCGAATCCATCAGCGCGTCGGCGAGCGGCGTCACCATATTGGTGGCGCCGGGACCGGAGGTCACCAGCACAACGCCCGGCTTGCCGGTGGAGCGCGCATAGCCCTCCGCCGCGTGGCCCGCGCCCTGCTCGTGCCGGACCAGAATGTGCTCGACATCGGCTTGCTGGAAAATCTCGTCGTAGATCGGAAGTACCGCGCCGCCCGGATAGCCGAAGATGTGTTTGACGCCGTGATCGACCAGCGCACGGACGATCATCGCCGCGCCGGTCATCTGGTTGGCATCGTGGCTCTTGCTGTCGCTCATAGGTCTCTCCGGATGCGCCGGTTGGCGCGGCTAGATATCTCACGTCCAAAATAAAAAAGGGCCCAAGAGGCCCTGCACACACCGCCCGAGTTCAGGGTGACGTCAGCCACCCCCGGCGGTGTGCAAGGGTACGACGATAATAAGGAGGCTGGTAACTTTATTGCGCATGGATCGCCGTAATTTCTCAAAGGTTGCGCGGTTATAGAAGCCTGAAATCCTCAGGTCAACACCGCAACGGCGCAAAACTACGCCTGTGGGCTCGGTTCCGCTAGGATAAAATTGCGCGGGTCAACCATGCGGCCGCGTCCGCAGGGGCGACCCATGCGAACTCCGGAAGCTGATGCCGGAACCAAGTGAACTGCCGCTTGGCATAGCGGCGGGTATCGAGTTGGCCGATGGCGGCGGCCTCCTCCAGCGACAGCCCGCCCGCCAGATGCCGGATCAGCGCCGGGACGCCGTGGGCTTTCATGGCCGGCAGCAATGGATCAAGGCGACGGCTCGCCAGCCGCCGCACCTCGTCCAGCGCGCCATTCGCCAGCATCGTTTCGAAGCGGGCGTCGATGCACCTGTAAAGCTGGTCGCGCTCCGGTGCGAGAAAGATCGCCGTGACTTGATCCGGCGGCAACAGCGGCGGCAGCCCGTCGCTGTGCCAATCGGTGAGCGAACGGCCAGTTGCTTCGATCACTTCCAGCGCGCGGGCGATACGGCTGCGGTCGCGCGGTTTCAGCCGATCCGCCGAGATCGGATCACGCGTTCGCAACGCCTCGTGCAGCATCTCGGGACCGTCGCGGTCGAGCCGCGCTCGCACCGCTTCGCGCACCTCGGGCGGAATGGGCGGCACTGCCGACAACCCGCGCGTCAGCGCCTTGAAATAAAGCCCGGAGCCGCCGACGAAGATCGGCAAGCGCCCCTCGTTGCGCGCATCGACGAGCACACGCTCCGCATCGGAGACCCACATGCCGGCGGAGCAATTCACCGCGGCATCAACGTGACCGTAAAGCCGGTGCGGAACTTGCGCCTCCTCCTCCGGCGTCGGCCGCGCGGTGATGATGCGCAGGTCGCGATAGACCTGCATGGAATCGGTATTGATGACGACGCCGCCATGGTTTCGCGCCAGTTCGAGCGCCAGCGCCGACTTGCCGCTTGCGGTCGGCCCTGCGATAAGCACGGCCTTGGTGCTCATTTTCCGCGAATCCACGATGTCCCTCGTCGCCACACTCATCTGCAATCCCGCTAACCCGGCCCTCGACTCCACGCTCGTGGACGGCGCGCGGGCCATCCTGCCTTCGCCTGGAACAGCGCACTGGCTGTTCGACGAGGTCGCGGTCGATATCCCGTTCACCGCAACCGAGGACGTCAACGCCATCGCCGACCGGCTACGCGAGGCGCGCGGCGATCTGCCGATCGACGTTGTCGTGCAGCCTCAGGCCAGCCGGCGCAAGAAGCTTTTTCTCGCCGACATGGATTCCACCATGATCGGCCAGGAGTGCATCGACGAACTGGCCGACTTCGCCGGGCTGAAAGCGCATGTCGCGGTGATCACCGAACGCGCCATGCGCGGCGAGATCGCGTTCGAGCCGGCGCTGCGCGAGCGCGTCGCGCTGCTCAAGGGCTTACCCGTCAGCGTGATCGACGAGGTGCTGAAGGAACGCATCACGCTCACGCCCGGCGGCCGCGAACTGGTCGGCACCATGCGGGCGAACGGCGCATACACCTGCCTGGTGTCCGGCGGCTTCACCGCCTTCACCAGCAAGGTGGCGGCGATGGTCGGGTTTCAGGAGAACCGCGCCAATACGCTGCTGGCCGAGGACGGCAAGCTGACCGGTGCCGTGGCCGAACCGATCCTGGGGCGCGAAGCCAAACTGGCGACGCTGCGCGAATTACGCGAAGCATTCGATATCGATGACATCGACACGCTGGCGGTCGGCGACGGTGCCAACGACCTCGGCATGATCCAGGACGCCGGTCTCGGCGTCGCCTATCACGCCAAGCCGGCGGTTGCGGCGGCCGCTCATGCGCGGATCGACTATGGCGACCTCACCGCGTTGCTCTATGCGCAAGGCTACAAGCGGACCGAGTTCACGAGCGTCTGAATCATGACTGAGCGCGACGTCACCATCTATCACAACCCGAAGTGCAGCAATTCGCGCGGCGCCTTGGAACTGATCCATGCCGCCGGCATCACGCCAACCATCATCGAATATCTGGCGACGCCGCTAAGCCGGACCGAACTCGCGGACCTGTTGCACCGCGCCGGGCTGACGCCACGACAGGCGATCCGCACCAAGGAAGCAACTTATCGCGAATTGAATTTAGCTGCCGCCGATGATGATGCCATGCTCGATGCGATGATCGCGCACCCGGTGCTGATCGAACGCCCACTCGTGGTGACGGCGAAGGGCGTACGGCTCTGCCGCCCGCCTGAACGGGTGCTAGACTTGTTCTAGAGCAGGTTTCGTTCAGACCGAAACAATAACTCGTCATGGCCGGTCTCATCCCGGCCATCCACGTCTTTGACTTTGCAATGACTTCAAGACGTGGATGCGCGGCACAAGGCCGGGCATGACGGAACCATCATTGCGGCGAAGCGAGCAATCCAGAAAACGAAGTAACGAACTGGATTGCTTCGTCGCTTCGCTCCTCGCAATGACGAGAAAAAGTCGACGAAACTACTTCAGGCTCACCGCGACGAAGCGCAGTTCGCCCTCGCCGTTCGAGACCAGCAGCAGCACTGACTTCTTACCGTCCTTCTTCAACTGGTCGACACGCTTCTTGACGTCGGCCGCGTTGGCAACGGCTTCCTGCGCCACCTCGACGATCACGTCGCCCGCGCTCAGCCGCTTTTCAGCAGCATCAGAGCCGTCGTCGACACCGGTGATGATGACGCCCTTCACCGAGTCCTTGATCTTGTAGCGCCCGCGCAGATCCTTGCTGATGTTGGCGAGGTCGAGACCGAGTGCTTTCTGTGTCGCCGTCTTCTCGACATTATCGCCATTCGACTTGGTCGAGACCCGCACTGGCGTCGGCGCATCATCAAGGCGGCCGATCGTCACCTGCTTGGTCTGCTCCGCCCCCTTGCGGATGATGAGGACATCCACCGCCTTGCCGGTCGGCGTATCCGCCACCACTCGCGACAAGTCCTTCGGCTCCTTAATATCCTTGCCGTCGAACTTGACGATGACATCGCCCGGCTCGATGCCGGCGGGCTTGGCCGGGCCCTTGTCGTCGATGCCGGCCACCAGTGCGCCGCGCGCCGGCTTGATGTTGAGGCTTTCCGCGATCTCGTCGGTGACCTGCTGGATACGCACGCCGAGCCAGCCGCGCCGCACTTCCTTGAACTCGCGCAACTGCTCAATCACGCGCGAGACGGTCTTCGACGGCACGGCGAAACCGATGCCGATCGAACCGCCGGACGGCGAAATGATCGCGGTGTTCACACCCACCACTTCGCCATTGAGATTGAAGAGCGGTCCGCCGGAGTTGCCGCGGTTGATCGCCGCGTCTGTCTGAATGTAGCTGTCGTAAGGCCCCGAATTGATGTCGCGGTTGCGCGCCGAGACGATGCCCGCCGTCACGGTGCCGCCAAGACTGAACGGATTGCCGATGGCAATCACCCATTCGCCGAGCCGCAGTGCATCGGAGTCGCCGAATTTCACCGCCGTCAGCGGCTTCTCCGGCTTGAACTTCAACAGCGCCAGATCGGTCTTCTTGTCGACGCCGACGAGGTCGGCGCGCGCCTTGGAGCCGTCATTGAGGATGACATTGATCTCATCGGCATCGGCAATGACGTGATTGTTGGTGACGACATAGCCATCGGTGCTGATGATAAAGCCGGAGCCGAGCGAATTGACCTTGTGCGCGCGGGGGCCGTTGCCACCCTTGTCGCCGCCCGGCCCGCGCCGGTTCTTGAAGAAATCCTCGAAGAATTCCTCGAACGGCGAGCCCGGCGGCAGTTGCGGCACCACGCGCTTGTCGCCGCCACCCTTGGCTTCGATGTTCTGCGTCGTCGAGATGTTGACGACGGCGTCGATCACTTTCTCCGCGACGTCGGCGATGCCCTCCGGCCCGCGCGCCTGCGCCATGGTCGGCAACAGAACGCTCGCCGCACCGAAGCTTGCCATGCCGAGACTGGCGCCAAGGCAGATCGCCATCAGCCCATGCCTCAGTCGGCCACCCAGAGTCGGAACTGCTTCGGTCATATTCGATAAATCTCCAGAAACGAGGTCGGTTGACTTGAATCGGCATCGCGAGCCGCACTGTGCCTGAAAGCAGAGCCGGCGCAAGCGCCCGGACATCAAGCCGTTGTCATATTACCGCTATCAGCGGAAGGGATTGCGGCAAATTGACGGGCGCCGCCGTTCTCAGCGCGCGGCATTCTACCAACGGATCAGCCAGATTACGATCAGGCCGAGAACCGCGGTTCCGATCCCGGACAACCGGAGGATGGTGTCGGGGGTGTGTAGCACGCTTTCCATCGCCCGGCGCATCCAGCCCGGAGCGGCGGCGAAGAGCAGGCCTTCGATCACGAGCAGCATTCCCACGCCGATGAGGAAGTCGGCGAACGCAATAGACCTCATCAGGTGGCAACCTCCCTCACTCCGGCATCGCTCCGGCACGCCCGCCAGTGACTCGCCGTGTTCCTTGAGGCGATTAGAGCATGATCCGAAAGCAGGAGCACCGGCTTTTTACCGATTGCATCCGATCGAGAAGAATGCCAGCGGCGACTAGCGACTCTCGAAGGATACGGCGCAGCATCGGTACCGATGAAAAAACAACGCCGCCGAGGGGCGGCGTTGTTCGTTGTCGTACGATGCGCGATGCCCGCCAATTATTTTGCGTCGGCCGATCCCTGCGCACGCGGCCCGCCGTTCGACGGCTTACCCGATGGGCTGCTGAAGAAGCGGAAGAAGTCCGAATCGGGACGCAGGAGGAAACGGGTATCGTTTTGCTTGAGGCCGGTCTCGTAGGCCGACATCGAACGATAGAACGCGAAGAAGCCCGGATCCTGATTGTAGGCGTCGGCGAACAAGCGGTTGCGCTCGCCGTCGCCCTGACCGCGAATCTGCTCGGCCTGCGAATTGGCATCTGCCACGATCACCGTCGCCTCGCGATCCGCCTTGGAGCGAATCTCCTGCGCCTTCTGTCCGCCCTGCGCGCGGAACTCGGCCGCTTCACGCTGACGTTCGGTCTGCATCCGCTGATAGACCGCCTGGCTGTTCTGGTCCGGCAGATCGGCGCGACGGATGCGGACGTCGACAACCGAAATGCCGTAACCGCCGGCTTCCTTGTCGAGCTGTTCACGAATCCGCGCCATCAGCGTTTCGCGTTCGTCGCGAACGACCTGGATAAAGGTCGCTTCACCCAGCACACGGCGCAGCGATGCGTTGAGCAGTGCCGTCAACTGAAGATTGGCGGCCTGAATCGAACCGACGCTCTGATAAAAGCGCAGCGCATTCTTGATGCGGTAGCGCGCGAACGCATCAACCACGAGGCGCTTCTGGTCGGAAGCGATGACTTCCTGGGACGGGTTCTCCAGATCGAGAATCCGTTTATCGATACTGATCACCGAATCGACGAACGGCGCCTTGAAATGCAGGCCCGGCTCAGTCACCACGCGGACCGGTTCACCCAAGCGCACCAGCAGCACCTGCTCGGTTTCACGTACCGTGAACAGCGAGCTATAACCGATCACCACCACGACGAGCAGCAACAGCAGCGCGACGATTCCTGAAACTCCGGCTCTCATCGCACGCTCCCGTTCGGCTTGTTGGGCTGATTGGCCGCCGAGGGCGGCGCGCTACGCCGCGACGTCAGTTCGCTGAGCGGCAGATAGGGCACGATACCCTGCGATCCCGCCCCGCCCGGATCGTAGACCAGCTTGTCGGCACCGCCGAGCACACGCTCCATGGTTTCCAGATAGATGCGCTCGCGCGTCACGTCCGGCGCGAGCTTGTAGGCCTGATAGACCTGCAGGAAGCGGGAGCTTTGACCTTTCGCCTCGGCGATCGCCTGCTCCTTGTAGCCTTCCGCATTCTGCACGATCTGCGCCGCACGACCGCGCGCGTCAGGAATGACGCGATTGGCGTAGGTCTGCGCTTCGTTCTGCAAACGCTCGAGGTCGGCGCGCGCCGCCTGCACGTCACGGAAGGAATCGATCACCTGCTGCGGCGGGTCGACCTTCTGCATCTGCACCTGCTGGATCAGAACGCCGGCGCCGTATTTGTCCAGCGTCCGCTGCATCAGGTCCTGCACCGAATTCTCGATGTTGGTTCGCGCGCCGGTGAGGATCGGCTGAATCTCCGAACGCCCGATCAATTCGCGCATCGCGCTTTCAGCAACGGCCTTCACGGTGCCTTCGGCGTTCTGGATGTTGAAAAGGAAGTCGCCGACGCCGTCAGGCTTGATCTTCCACAGCACGGTGAAATCGACGTCAACGATGTTCTCGTCGCCGGTCAGCATCAGGCTTTCTTCCGGCACGTCGCGCATGACGGCGCCACGCCGCGCCGGGTCCTGCGATAACGTCATGCCGATGTTTAACGTATTGACGCGTAGCGCCGTGGGCAGCAGCACCGTCTCGATCGGATACGGCAGATGATAGTTCAGGCCGGGCTGCACGGTGCGGACGTGCTTGCCGAAGCGTAGGACTGCGCCGAGTTCGTTCGGCTGCACCCGGAAGAACCCGGACAGGCCCCAGATGGCGAGCGCCGCGACGATCAGAAGAAGAATGCCCATGGTGCTCATGTGGCCGCCGGGCAAAATCGATTGCAGGCGATCCTGGCCACGCCGCAACAGATCTTCCAGATCAGGCGGTCGCGGCCCCGGGGATTGAGGGCCGGAACCCCATGGCCCTTTCGGACCCGAGCCCCACGGACCTCCGCCTTGATTCTTCCACGGCATCGACAACCTCCTCGGCGCTGGCCGGACTCGACTTTCCGGCCCAGCGAATAACCTGCACGGCTTTATAGGGGACGCCCCCGGCCCTTACAACGCAGCTTGTTGCGGCGTGTTAACGCGTGACGCGCTCGCGCCCGAAATGCCCGAAGTCGCATTTCCGGCCCATTGCGCACATGAATGGAGCTAAGGGCCGAACCGAAATTGTCAATGTGAAGGCAGTGTGCCGGTTAATGGCGCTCACGCCGACGGTAAGTCACATAGGAGAAATCGACGCTGTCGTCAGCCGATGCTCCGTGGCGTTCCCGCGCCGTCTCCTGCCATATCGCCGGATCAATGGCGGCAAATCGCGTATCGCCCTCGGGCGATGCGTGAACTTCCGTGACTTCGAGCCGATCCGCGAACGGCATCGCCTGAGCATAAATCTCGGCACCACCGATCACCGCGATCTCAGTGACGAAACGCCGCAGCGCATCACCGCGTGCGATCTCATTCGCATGCGCCAGTGAGTCCGTCACCACCGCGCCGGCCGCTCGAAACGCAGGGTCGCGCGTGATCACGATGTTGGTGCGTCCCGGCAATGGGCGACGCAAAGACTCGAACGTCTTGCGGCCCATCACGATCGGTTTGCCGAGCGTCATCTGCTTGAGGCGCTGCTGATCGGTCTTCAAGCGCCACGGAATAGTGTTGTCGCGGCCGATCACACCGTTCTCGGCCATCGCAACGAGCAGCACGATCTCAAGTTGCGCCGATGTAGCTCCGCTCACACCGCGACCTCGGCCTTGATGTGCGGGTGCGGATCGTAGTTCGTCAGCGTGAAATCCTCGTAGCGGAAGGCGAAGATATCTTTCACGTCGGGATTGAGCGTCATCGTCGGCAACGCACGCGGCGCGCGCGTCAATTGCAATCGCGCCTGCTCCAGATGATTGGAATAGAGATGCGCGTCACCCAGCGTGTGAATGAATTCACCTGCTTTCAAGCCGGTGACTTGCGCGACCATCATCGTCAGCAGCGCATAGGATGCGATGTTGAACGGCACGCCGAGAAACACATCGGCGGAGCGCTGATAGAGCTGGCAGGACAGCTTGCCATTGGCGACATAGAACTGAAACAGGCAATGGCATGGCGGCAGCGCCATCTTGTCGACCTCGGCCGGATTCCACGCCGAGACGATCAGCCGCCGCGAATCCGGATTGCGCCGGATCATGTCGACGACGTTGGCGATCTGATCAATGCTGCGTCCGTCCGGCGCGGGCCATGAGCGCCACTGCGAACCATAGACCGGACCGAGATCGCCGTTCTCGTCCGCCCACTCGTCCCAGATCGAGACGCCATGGTCCTTGAGGTACTTGATGTTGGTGTCGCCCTTCAGGAACCAGAGCAGTTCGTGGATGATCGCTTTCAACGACAATTTCTTCGTCGTGAGCAGCGGGAATCCTGCGGCCAAATTGTGGCGCGTCTGATGACCGAACACCGACAGCGTTCCGGTGCCGGTGCGGTCGTGCTTTTCCACGCCATCGGCGAGAATGCGTTCGAGCAGGTCGTGATATTGATGCATGAGGGTCTATCTCGTTCCACCCCGTTTTAGCGCCCGGCGCCGAACGACACGACCGGCCACGGGAATATTATTGGGGAAATGTGGTCGTCCCGGCGGTCGATCAACTCCCCTCAAATCCACCCCAGCAGGCCGAGGATCCCGCCTGCCACCAACAGCCACACCGGGTTGAGCGAGGTCGCGGCCGCCAATACCGCCGCCGCCACGGTTAAGACCACGGCGGGGATGGAGCCATCAGCCGCGAAAGCCAGGACCAGACCGCTCGCGGCCATCAGCCCGATCGAGAGCGGAACCAGGGCCGTCTGCACCAGCGCCGGCCAGGGCGAATCGCCGGCCCGGTGGAGCAGCCGGCTGACGGTGTAGGCCAAAGCCGCGGTCGGGACGCACATCGCCAGCGTCGCCACCAGCGCACCGGCGATCCCGGCCACCTGATAGCCGACCAGCGAGACGATCAGCACGTTGGGCCCCGGGGACAGTTGCGCGATCGCAAACGCATCGGCGAACTGGGCGTCGCTCATCCAGTGGTTGAGATCGACGGCGATGCGGTGGATTTCGGGAATGGCGGCGGCGGCCCCACCGACCGCGAACAGGGACAGCCAACCGAATGCAGCCGCGATGCTGACCAAGGTGCCGATCCCGCTCATGCCGCTTTCCTCCGTCGCGCCAGCCAAGTCGCGGCGATGCTGAGCGGGATCGTCACCAACAGCACCTGCGGCAGCGGCCAGCGCAGCACGCCGACCGCAACGAAGACCGCGACCAGCATGACAAGCGCGATTGGCTCGCGCCGCCGCAACAGCGGCAGCAGCATCCGCCACGTCACTGCCAGCAGCAGCCCGACCGCCGCGCACGACACGCCGTTGAGCACCCGCCGCAATGCCGGAACGTCGCCGTAATGCGCGTAGAGCAGCGCCAGCGTGGTCACGATCAGAAACGGCGGCGCCAGCAGGCCGATGAACGCCGCGATGCTTCCGGTGAGCCCGCGTATCCGGGCGCCGAACACCACCGACAGGTTGACGATGTTGGGGCCGGGAAGGAAATGGCACAGCGCGAAGGTTTCGTTGAACTCGTCGGCCGTCATCCAGCGGTGCTTGTCGACGATGGCGCGCCGCGCGAACACCAGCACCCCGCCAAACCCTGCCAGCGACATCTTGGCGAATGCCAGAAACAGCGCGAACCTCCCCGGCAAGGTCGGCGTCGGCGGATCGACCGGGAGCCCGGCGGCGGGAGAATCGGAAGGCATCGACGAGACTTAAAGCCTTCGCCGATTGCCACCAAGGCGTGTTTTCAACGGCCTCACCTGCGCCGCACGCGGAGCCGTCGGAATCTCCGCCATCTCGTGTGGTCAACCGACGCAGGGCTTTCGTCGCGCCATCTTGCCCCCTATATTGAGCGGGCCGGTTCGCCGGCTATGGAAATAAATGGCCGTCGCAATAAACCATTCGGACCCGGGGGCAGCACCCGGCGCCTCCACCCAAGTTCCTCGGGATCGCGCCAGGAACTTCGGCGGGGGCGAAACAGGATCGACGAGGGCGTAAAGGGCGTGTTTTTTCTCGGTATGGTTCCGCCGTTATCGGGCTATGCAATAGTTGCAAACGACAACTATGCTCCGGTTGCTCAGGCTGCGTAACGCAGTTTGAAAGACCAAGTCTAAAGTCCTAGTGGGTTAAGCTCCGCTAGGCGGGGTCCGGAGGCACCTGGCAACAGAAGCCTCCACTCAATCTTTATCTATCGGCGTACTTCTTTATCGTCAGGCGCTTCCGGATAGCGGGAGGCGTTTCGTCATAATGTCCTGTACATCGATCCGCGCGGCCTGCTGACCTGCGCCCGGCGCGGGAGTAGCATGGTGCAAACAGCGAGTCGGGCGCCGGCGAAGTCCGTGGGTCCGGTCGGCGCGGCAACCCCAAGAGAATGACCGATGGCCACCGATCACATCAGATATGACGTTCTCGCGCGCGATGCGCTTCGCGGCGTGCTGCGGCAAGTGCTGACGGACGCCGCTGAGCACGGCCTGCCGGGCGATCACCATTTCTACATCACGTTCCTCTCGAAGGCCGAAGGCGTGAAGATCTCACCCCGGCTGCTGTCGCAGTATCCGGAGGAGATGACCATCATCCTGCAACACCAGTTCTGGGATCTGGTGGTGACGCCGGATCGTTTCGAAGTCGGGTTGTCGTTTGGCGGAGTGCCGGAACGGCTGGTTGTCCCCTTCAGCGCGATCAAGAGTTTTCTCGATCCGTCGGTGCAGTTCGGCCTACAGTTCGAAACCGCCGACGGCGCAAGCGCCGTACCAGCGGCCGATCAGGTCGAAGCGCAGCCGCCCGCGACGATCGCGCCGCCACCGGCTGTCGAATCCGGCGTTGCTGCCGACGATGAGCCCGCGAAGCCAAGCGAAGGCGCCGAAGTCGTCCGCCTCGATCGCTTCCGCAAGAAGTAATCGCGCGGGCTAAAATCCGAAGAACTGCCGGAACGGCATCGGAAAGTCGTGTTGTACCATCGTGCAACACGACAGCCGATCACAAGATCGTCGATCTTCCGAGTTGCATTTCGAGACTTTCCAAACAATCGATTATCGCGCATTCAACGCAGCTTTTTACATCGCGCTAGGCCGCCATGCGCAGGACGCGCCCTTGCCCGATGGCAAGAGCGCGCGAAACGCGATATCCCAATGCAAACTCTCCCTGCTTGCACTGGACATCGCTCATGGCCCCCACCCGCAAGACCGCGCGCGCGCCGCGCGCTGCCACCCGCACCGAAACCGACAGCTTCGGCCCGATCGAAGTCCCTGCCGTCCGCTATTGGGGCGCGCAGACCGAACGCTCGCTGCAGAATTTCCGCATCGGCGGCGACCGGATGCCGCTGCCGATCGTACGCGCGCTCGGCATCGTCAAGCTGGCGGCGGCGCAGACCAATCAAAAGCTCGGCCTGCTCGACAAGCGCCGCGCCACCGCGATCGCACGCGCCGCGCAGGAGGTGATCGACGGCAAGCACGACGATGAATTTCCCCTCGTGGTTTATCAGACCGGCTCCGGCACCCAGAGCAACATGAACCTCAACGAGGTGATCGCCAACCGCGCCAACGAACTGCTCGGCGCGCCGCGCGGCGCCAAGACGCCGGTGCATCCGAACGATCACGTCAATATGAGCCAGTCGTCGAACGACTCGTTTCCGACCGCGATGCATATCGCGGCGGCGCAACGCATCACCATCGATCTAATCCCGGCGCTCGACTATCTCGCCAAGGCGCTACGCAAGAAGGAGAAGGCGTTCGCAAAGATCGTCAAGATCGGCCGCACCCACACCCAGGACGCAACACCGCTAACGCTCGGCCAGGAATTTTCCGGCTACGCCGCGCAGGTGGAAAGCGGCATCGCACGGTTGCGCGTCGCGCTGCGCGAACTGTATCCACTGGCACAAGGCGGCACCGCCGTCGGCACCGGCCTCAATGCGAAACCGAAATTCGCTGCATCGTTCGCCAAACATGCGGCTGCGATCACCAAGCTGCCGTTCACCAGCGCGCCGAACAAATTCGAGGCGCTCGCAAGTAACGACGCCTACGTTTCGGTGCATGGCGCGATCAATTCGGTCGCGACCGCGCTGTTCAAGATCGCCAACGACATCCGCTTCCTCGGATCGGGACCGCGCTCCGGCCTCGGCGAACTGATTCTGCCGGAGAATGAGCCCGGTTCCTCGATCATGCCGGGCAAGGTCAATCCGACCCAATGCGAGGCGATGACGATGGTGTGCTGTCGGGTTTTCGGAAATCAGACGACGATCACCACCGCCGGCAGTCAGGGGCATTTCGAATTGAACGTCTACAAGCCGGTGCTGGCATATTGTATGACTAATTCCATTCAACTGATTACCGATGCCGCACGTTCATTTACCGATCACTGTATAAACGGCGTTCATGCAGATGAACAACGCATTCGGGAACTCATGGAGCGATCACTGATGCTGGTGACTGCACTGGCGCCAAAAATCGGCTATGACAATGCCGCAAAGGTTGCCAAAACTGCCCATAACAAAGGCACAACCTTGAAGGAGGAGGCGATCCGGCTCGGCTTCGTCACGGCTCAGGAATTCGACCGTCTGGTTCAACCCGAGAAGATGACCCGGCCCGGCTGATCAGCTGCGATCACAGTTCTAGCGGTATTCCGTTCGGCAGCGGTTAGTTTGCTGAATAATTATGAATCATACGCCTTAAGGACTGGTAGATTCGGAAAATAATGGTGCAACAGTGCGTTATCCTGCTCAGTGGGTATCGCACCGGATCACCCAACCGAGACGCAGCGAGATCACGCCCACCGATGGCAACAAGCCAGTTCAAATTGCAGTACCATCACTCCTTGGGCGATAGCGCTCCACACTCTTTCGGCAACAGCATTCCGCGCTGCGCCGGTGGCAGTGCTATGTGCTCGGCCGACGGCAGCTGATGGAGGCAACGTTGGGCGATCTCGTCAATCTCAATCGGCATAGGAAGCGCGTCGAGCGCGATCGCGCCGCCAAGCAGGCGGATGCCAATCGTGCCCGATTCGGCCGTAACAAATCCGAGCGCACCCTCGAAGACGATCGTGCGCGCAGGGAAAAAGCCCTGTTGGATCAGCATCGCATCGACAAGGATCAGACATGAAATCGCCGGTAGTGAAACGTTCCATCGTAATTGCCGGACACAAGACCAGCGTCAGCCTGGAAGAAGCCTTCTGGAACGGCATGAAGGAGATTTCGGCGCGACGTAACATGACCTTGTCCGAGTTGGTCGGCGAGATCGATAGCAATCGCCAGCAGGGGAACCTGTCATCGGCGATCCGCCTGTTCGTGCTGGATTACTTCAGGAATCGCACCGCGCCGGCGGCGGCAGAGGGTGAAATTCGGCCAAGCGTCTGATCGTCTTCGGTCATCGAAGCGAAGCATCGCGACGCACGGTTCTGCCCAGGCCGCCTCGCGAATCCGTCGTTCGAGCGAGGTGAATATCGGACACAACGACCCGGATCTCGCGACCGCCTACTCGCGTTACAGCCACGCTCCTGCAAATCCGCAAAGCCTTCATCGTTTCCATCACGCTCTAGGTTGTTTCCCGAATACCGGGTCCCGACAGTTTGAGCTAATTTTGCAATGACCGTGTGACGCACAAGGCCGGTCCACGCTGGGGGACGTTTCATGGTGATCGACGAGCTTCATCGAATCAGTGCAACGACGCCGGCTACCGGCAACCTCAAATACGCGGTGGTCAAACGATCGGTGATGATCGGCAGCCACAAAACCAGCGTCAGTCTCGAAGATGCATTCTGGGATAGCCTGAAGGAAATCGCGGCGCGGCGCGGCGTCAGTCTCTCGACGCAACTGGCGGGCATCGACACCCATCGCAACACCGGCAATCTGTCGTCGGCGATCCGGCTCTTTGTGCTGGATTACTTCCGCACCCGCGCTATCAGCATGATGATGATTGGCGAAAGCCGAACCGACTCGCCCGGCATTGCGCCGTTTGCCGAGCCGGTTGAGGCCGAGAGTGCGCTGGCATTGCGCTAGGTAGCTTTCGTTTAGATGAAACCAGCAATTCGTCATGGCCGGGCTCGTCCCGGCCATGACGAATTGAGGGTTTCCGTCAAACCGCAAACAGCGCTAATGCGCGATCTGCGGCGTCAGCACCAGCGGTGGGCGCTGCTTGGGCGCGGTCTTCGCGCCAGGTGCGGGCCGCACTTCGATCGGCGGCGGCAACGGCGTTACCGGATGCCCCGATGGCACATCAGCGGCTTGCGGAGGCGTTACCGGCTTCTTCGGCGCGGACTCCCTCGGCTTCGACGGCGCGCGGCGCGGATCAATGTCGGGAAGCGGCACATCGGTTAGCGGTGGCTGCGGCGTCTCCGCAGGTTTCGCCGCTTCAGGCTTCGGTGCTTCAGGCTTCGGCGCTTCCGGTTTCGCGGGCGCTGCGGGAGGTTGTGGTGCGACTGCCGGCGGCGTCGGCGCGGCCTCGCCACGCGAGATTGCATCGAGCCGCCGCGTTTCGCGCTCGATGGTGCGCAACGCCAGCCACGACGACAGGCCGGAGACATCGACGGTGCGCACCAGCGCATCGGGCGTACCGACCGCGAAGATATCGAGTTGCGGTGGGCCGTTCGTCTTCTCCGCCGTGCGCGAGGTCAGGCTGGCGCGAATGTCGACCTGATCGGCGACGATATCGTAACCGCCGGACACCACAGCGCGCGCACCGTCCGTCTCCAACGTCGTGGCGCCGACGCTGAAGCGGCCGTCGCGCAGCAAAAATGGAATCTGTGCCTGCTTGATCGCGAGATCGCCACGCGTCAGTTCAGGCGCGACGATCTGGCGGAGTTGATCCTCGTTCGCGGCCGTGCCGGCATCGTTGGCCCTGATCGCAATGTCGAACACATCCGGATTGAGTCCGGCAATGCGCGCGGCATCGATGGTCAGCATGCCGCTTCCGGTCATCGCGCCGGTCAACGCAGCGATGCTGCGGCCCTGACTTGCGAAGGTCATCCGCATCGACGCCTTGCCGGACGGCATCGCGAGGCCGCGATAACGCAGCGCCGCACCATCGACGCCGTCAAGTTGTACACTGCCGTTTAATGCCAGCCCGTCCGCGGTCTGCCGCGCCTCCAGATCCGCCCTCGCCTCGCCGCCGCCGATCTTGCCCTTCAACGCACTGATCGCGATCGACTGATTGTCGCTTTTCAGCACGCCGCTGACCGGTTGCAGTTCGAGCCCGGCGGGCAACGCGCCGCGCAGCGCCTGGAAATCGATCTTGCCGCGCCAGCCTTCCAGCGCGCTGTTGCCGAGCGGCGCGCCTTTGTCGCGTCCGGTCGCGCCGATCAGCAGTGCGAAGGCTTGCGGCAGATCGAGCTTGTCCATGCCGAGTTCGCCGTCGAAGCCGCCGTTGTCGCCAAGTGTCAATCCGACGCGCCCGCGCAATCGCGTGCCGGCGACCGATGCATCGACATCGCCGAATTGAATCTTGTCGCCGCTGCGCGTGACATGCGACGACAGGCTTGCATCGCGCGCAATCGGGCTCGATGCATCAAGGCCAAGCAGCGGTGCAAGATCGGCGCCTTGCAGCTTGAGAACGAGATCCGCGGACTTTTTCGACGTCGGCGTCACGCTGCCGTGCACGTCGGCGGTGAGCGCGCCGGCGGACATCGCGGCCTTCACTTGCCATGCCGCATCCCACATCCCACGCGCCGAGCCGCTGACGCGCGCAGCGCCCTCGCCGGCGGCAAGTACGCGGTCGAGCCCGAGCCATCGCAGCAACGTCGCGCCATTCTCCGCCGACGCATCGATGGCGAGATCGAGCGGTGTTTTCGCCAGTTCAGCGACATTGATGCCGACGCGCACGGCTTCGCGCTTTGGCGACGCCCGCAGCGTAGCGGTGCCACTCAGTTGCGGCGTGGTCAGCTCCAGCGTGGCGCGTGCAGCGGCGCGATCTGCGGTCTTGGCGTCCTTTTCGAGATCGAGCGCGAGTTTCAGCCGTGCGGCGCCCGGCGCTCGCCCGGCCTGCACCTTCAGGCGTTCGGCAAACGACGGTGCCCACGGCGCGATCAGCTCGGCAAGATCGGACACCGATGGCGCCGCGGCCTGCAACGCGACGTTACCCGTCGTCGTATCGCGATGAAACGTGCCGGAGCCATTCATCGTCAGGCCACGCGCCTGTCCCACGCGAAGGCCATCGAGCGCGATCGTCTTGTCGTCATAGCGAAGCTTGGCCACGAACGGCCGCAACTCCTGCCCGGACGACACCGCGCGCGCGATGTTGAGGGCGAGTTGCCCGCGATCCGGCCAGTCCTGTTGCGGAATGCCGATACCGCGCAACAGCGCCATGGCAGCGTCGAGATCGAGCCTGTCGGCAGCGAGATCGGCATCGAAGACGGACGCGTTGCCGTCCTTGCGCGCGGCCCAGGCGATGCGTCCGGTGATGGCGCCGCCGTCAACGTCGGCCTTGAGACCGTCGATGGCGATGCGATCCGACGCGAGATGCACGTTGCCGGCGACATGCAACGGCTTCTGCTTTTGCGCTGCCATGTCGCTACGCCCGAGCAGCCACGCGGTGAAGCTACCGGGATCGGATGAATCGATTTTGAGCGCGCCCTTGAAGCTGTCATCCACATCGGACGATGCATCGTCCGTGCGGGATGACGATGCCAGCGCGCCTTGAATGCTGATGTCCGTCGTGCCCGGCGCACGCACTTCGAGACGATCGACGCTCCACGATCCGCTGGCGGCGCGCAGCGTCAGGTCGAGATCCTGCACCGGACGGCCGCCGAGGATGATGCGCTCAGCATTGATGTCGATGCGGGTCGGCAACGGCGCATGCGGCAATGCCGCCAGCAACACGCGCAATCCCGGCATCATCTGCACCGGCTCGGTCGAGCCGCTCTGCTTCGCCAGCAACTTGTCGGCGTCGAGTTGCTTGGCCGACAACAGCGCTTGCAACAGCGGCTTGGCGCCGAAGCGGAAATCCGCCAGCCCCGTCAGTTTCATGGCTGCGTCATCGCGACCGTAGCTGATGTCCAGTTGCGCCAGCGACGCCTTGACCGGGTCGGCTTTCAGCTTCGTCGTCAGCCGCCACGGCGTCACCGAATCCGGCGCGGTGCCGTCGGGTGCTGATCGCGCCACCGCCATGGTGCCGTCGAAGTGCGGGACCCGCGCCTCGAACGCCAGTGCACCGTCGAGATCGACCATCCACCCGTGCAAACCGGGATCAAGCGTCAGGCGCACACGCGCGCCGCCGGCGTCCTGCGACGACGAGACGCGAAACGGATAGCGCGTACCCTGCACCGTGAAATTGCCGTTGCCGCGGATCGATCCGGCGAGACCGCGCACATCGCCGCTGAACGCGATGTCGTTCAGTTCCAGCGTGCTGCGGCTCGCGGCATCGTGCAGCGCGACGCGGCCGGTGAGATTGACGCGGTCGATCGCCAGCGTGGCGAGATTGGAATTGTCGGAAGACACCGGCCAGTCAATGCGGCCTTTCTGATCGAGACCGAGATCGAGCGCGACGCCGTTGACGGTGAGTTCGGTGGCGCGCCATTCGCCGCGCATCAGCGAGCCGAGACTAAACTCGACCGCGAGGTTGTCGGCACGGATGCGGCCGGGATCGTTGGGGCCGCCGACCACGACCGATTGAAGGCGCAGCGAGGGCGTCGGCAGCAATGTCGCATTCAGCGATCCGCTAACGCGCACCGGCGCGCCAAGAATGCGGCTCGCCTCGACCTCGAACTGCGGACGAAACCGGGTCCAGTCAATGAAGTGCGGACCGACCAGCGCCGCGACCAGCGCGATGATAAAAGCGATCGCCAATCCGAGCAGGGTTGTCTGCACGGCGTCTCCCTCTCCGGCGCGATGATGTGCCGGTCCCCACCCGAACCGGACTTCAAACCGCGCGTCCGCTGCGACACCGTCGGCACATCGATCATGATGCCACGCGCGAACACGCTCGCTTGTCGCGGCAAACTTATAGCAACAAGTACGGCAAAGTCACAGCGTCGCGTAAGCGCGATGGACCCCCATTCCTGTCATTGCGAGGGGCGCATTTTCGCTGCGTAACCGCGGCGTTATCGTGCCTCGGAAGTCACCGCCTTGGCGCGTTGATCGAACAGATGGGCACGCCCCGCCACCGCACGCACCTTGCCGGGCGCGGCGAGCCAGATTGCAACGCAGCCAAGCAGACTGAAAGCGATCGCCAGCAGAAACGCCGCAGTGTAGTCGCCATACCAGTCGTGCAACAGGCCGGTGATCCACGGCCCGGCCGCACCGCCGGCAAGCCCGGCCAGCATGATCGTGCCGAAAATGCTGCCGTAATGCTTGCCCTCGAAGATTTCCACCACGACCGCGGCCATGACCGCCGTCGATCCGTAGCCGATCAAGCCCTGCGCGACGATCATCAGATAGACCAGCGCCATGCTTGGCATGTAGGCGAGTCCGATCAGTGCGGCGAGGCAGATGACGAAACCCAGACCGCTGATGGTCCAGATCCACTCACGGCCGATCCGGTCCGACAGACCGCCCAGGACGATCTGGCTCGGGATGCCGAGCAGGCTGACCAGCCCCAACGCCCACACTGCAACACTGGAACTGAAGCCGACCTCGACGAGATATTTGGTCTGGTGAACCTGGACCGAATACCACGAATACAATCCGCAAAAGAATCCCAGCGACAACCACCAGAACGGCGCGGTGCGCAGCGCGCGCGACAACGTCCAGTCGGTTGCAGCCCACGCCGGATCGACGATCACCACCGTCGGCCGCTTCGCCTGCACTGCCGCGTTGTCGGCGTGCTGGTCGCCATCCGGCATCAGCCCCATGTCCTGCGGGCGCTTGCGCACCATCAGGTTGATCGGCACCAGCACCACCAGCATCACGATGCCGAGCGCGGTGGAGGCCGAACGCCAGCCCGCGTGTGCGATGACGTAGCCGATCCACGGGAACATGATGATCGAGCCGATGCCGACACCGGCGAAGGCGAGCCCCATCGCAAGGCCGCGCTGACGGACGAACCAGTTCGGCAGATAGAGCGATTGGCCGGTGTAACTGAGGCAGACGCTGCCGCCGCCGACCAATAGACCCATGGTGAGATAAAGATGCCAGACCTCGGTGGTGAGCGGCGCCAGCAGCAGGCCGGCGGCCATCAGCAGCACGCCGGTCTCCATCACGATGCGCGGGCCGAAGCGGTCCATCATGCGACCGATCAGCGGGCTGAAGACGGCGGAGACGATGAAGCCGAACGAGAACGCACCGGCGGTGAGGCCCCGCTCCCAATGGAATTCATCGACAATGGAGGGGAAGAACAGCGAGAACGCCGTCCGCGCATTGACGCCGATGGCCATCGTCACGAAGGTGACGGCGACGATCACCCAGCCGTAGAAGAAGCGCGCGCGCATGGATCAGCGATCCTTTGTTGTCGCCAAATGTTCAAACAAACCTCGGCGTCGTCCCCGCGCAGGCGGGGACGACGGTTTTCGCGTTGGAGATCCGCCCACAAAAGAATTGCCGATCGATTTGAGACGACCTTCGGTGTCCGGTCAATGACCTCGCAGGTCAAATCACGCCGGCGGGATGATCTTGCCGGGATTGAAGATGTTCTGCGGATCGAGTGCGCGCTTCAGCGCGCGCATGGCGTCGAGCGCCTCGGGGCCGAGCTCGCTCACCAGATATTTCTGCTTGCCCTGGCCGATGCCGTGCTCGCCGGTGCAGGTGCCATCCATCGATTGCGCCCGCTCCACCAGCCGGTGCATGAAATCGTCGGCCCGCGCCATTTCGTCGGGATCGTTGACGTCGCATAACAGCGAACAGTGGAAATTGCCGTCGCCGACATGGCCGACGATCGGCGACAACAGATTGAGGCGAATGAGATCGGCCTCAGTCTCGGTCACGCAATCCGCCAGCCGCGAGATAGGCACGCACACGTCGGTCGCGACCACGCCGGCGCCGGGGCGCAGGCCACGCACCGCCCAATAAGCGTCGTGCCGCGCCTGCCACAACCGCGTGCGATCCTCCGGCCGCGTGGTCCATTCGAACGAGCCGCCGTGACATTCCCGCGCGATCTCGCCGAAGCGGCGGGTCTGCTCGGCCACCTCCACCTCGCTGCCGTGAAATTCCAGTAGCAGCAGCGGCGTTTCCGGCAAGGTCAGCTTCGAATAGGCGTTGACCGCCCGCACCTGCGCGGCGTTGAGCAATTCGATGCGCGCCAGCGGAATGCCAGTCTGGATCGCGAGAATCGTCGCCTGACAGGCGCCCTCGACGCTTTCGAACGAGCACGACGCGGCGGCGATGGTTTCCGGAATACCACGTAGCTTGATGGTGAGTTCGGAGATGATGCCGAGCGTGCCTTCGGCACCGACGAACAGATGCGTCAGGTCGTAGCCGGCGGAGGATTTCTTCGCGCGCGTCCCGGTGGTGATGATCTCGCCGTCGCCGCGCACCACTTTCAGCGCCAGCACATTGTCGCGCATGGTGCCGTAGCGCACCGCGTTGGTGCCGGAGGCGCGCGTCGCCGTCATGCCACCGATCGAGGCATCGGCGCCGGGATCGATCGGGAAGAACACGCCCTGATCGCGCAGGTTCTCGTTCAGCGTCTTGCGGGTGATGCCGGGCTGAATCACGCAATCGAGGTCTTCGACGTGAACCGCGAGCACCTTGTTCATGTCGCGCAGGTCGATGCACACGCCGCCGGCCGGCGCGTTGACCTGCCCTTCCAGCGAAGTGCCGGTGCCGAACGCGATCACCGGCACGCCGTTGGCGGCGCAAATCCGCACCACGTCCTGAATGTCGGCGGTCTCCTGCGCCATCACCACCGCATCCGGCGGCTGCGATTTCAGCCACGTCATGGTGTGGGCGTGCTGCTCGCGCACCGCTTGCGAGGTCACCAGCCGGTTGCCGAACCGCGCCGCCAGCTTCTCCAGCGCTGTCGCCAACGCCTTGGGATCCGCGTGCGGCAGATCGAACGGATTGTGGATATTCATCGTGTTTCCCTCCCGGTCTTCCCGGCGACGCGACCGTTGCAAAGGATGTATAACGGGTCAAGCACGCACACAAACCCATAGTCGGACTGCCGGCTATGCCATGCAGAGACGGAGCCTTGTCGTCATGAATGTGACCGGATTGCCGCTACAGCACGTCCCGTTCCGGGCGCCGGTGATGCAGATCGAACCGGCCTGGATCGACTACAACGGGCACCTCAACATGGCCTACTACCACGTGCTGTTCGATCGCAGTATCGACGCGCTCTGGGCCGAAATGGGAATCGGGCCGCAGTATCTGCAGGCGCGCGGCGGCTCGACCTTCACGGCGGAATGCCACGTGCGCTACCTGCGCGAGGTCCATCTCGACGATCCGGTGCAGGTCTCGATCCTGCTGGTGGCGGCGGACGAAAAACGCCTGCACACCTTTCAGGAGTTGCGACACGCCACCGAAGGCTGGCTCTCGGCCACCTCGGAAAACATGTCGGTCCATGTCGACATGGCGGCGCGCAAGACCGCGCCGTTTCCGCCGGACATTCGCGCCAACATCGCAGCCGTAGCGCAGGCGCATGACGCCTGCCCGCGCCCCGAGGGGCTCGGCCGCAAGATCGGAATGCCGGTGAAATAGCCAGCCGGTTCCCTCCGCGAGGGTGGAAAACAGCGTCGATATCGGCCCCGGGATCGGGAAAACCTGTCATCCGCCCCACGGAAGTCCTATATCCGCAGCAATCCTGGTATTGAGCCTCCCCTTCATCGGCCCACGGTGGCAACGTGGGTGGGAAACGATTCGCATGACTGAACTGAGCAAATTGCCGCGTCACGACCTGCCCGACCATCAGCCGATGGCTGGCGGCATTGCCGCGCGCGCCCGCGCCACTGCTGCGCCGCCTTATCTCACCGCGCTCAATCCCGAGCAGCGCGAGGCAGTGGAGACGCTGGACGGCCCCGTGCTGGTGCTGGCGGGCGCGGGCACCGGCAAGACGCGGGTGCTGACGTCGCGGATCGCGCACATCCTCTCGACCGGCCGCGCCCGGCCGCACGAAATCCTCTCGGTAACCTTCACCAACAAGGCCGCGCGCGAGATGAAGCACCGGCTCGGCCAGATGCTCGGCCACGCTGTCGAGGGAATGCCGTGGCTCGGCACCTTCCACTCGATCGGCGGCCGCATCCTGCGCGTCCATGCCGAACTGGTGCAGCTGAAATCCAACTTCACGGTGCTCGACGTCGACGATCAGGTGCGGTTGCTGAAACAATTGCTGCAAGCCGACGGCATCGACGACAAGCGCTGGCCGGCGCGGATGCTGGCCGGACTGATCGACGGCTGGAAGAACCGCGGCCTGACGCCGTCACAGGTGCCGTCCGGCGAAGCGGCCATATTCGGCAACGGCCGCGGCGGCAAGCTCTACACGGCGTATCAGGAACGGCTGAAGACGCTCAACGCCGCCGACTTCGGCGATCTGCTCCTGGAAAACATCCGGCTGTTCCGCGAAAATCCCGACGTGCTGCGCGGCTATCAGAACCGCTTCAAGTTCATTCTGGTGGACGAATATCAGGACACCAACGTCGCGCAATATCTCTGGCTAAGGCTATTGTCGCAGACGTTGGCAAATACCCCACTTCCCTCTTCCCTTGCGGGAGAGGGTGCTGAGCCGCGCGGCAGCGAAGTGAGTGAGGGGGCGCCCACGCCGGTCGGAACGCCGCGGCAGAAAAACATCTGCTGCGTCGGCGACGACGATCAGTCGATCTACGGCTGGCGCGGCGCCGAGGTCGACAACATCCTGCGTTTTGACCATGATTTTCCCGGCGCGAAAGTCATCCGCCTCGAACGCAACTATCGCTCGACCGGCCATATCCTCGCCGCCGCCTCGCACCTGATCGCGCATAACGAAAGCCGGCTTGGCAAGACGCTGCGCACCGAGGACGTCGAGGGCGAGAAGGTCACCGTCACCGGAGCGTGGGATTCAGAAGAAGAAGCCCGCGCCATCGGCGAAGAGATCGAGCAGTTGCAGCGCGCCGGCGACAAACTCAACGAAGTCGCCATCCTGGTGCGCGCCTCGTTCCAGATGCGCGAGTTCGAAGACCGTTTCGTCACGCTCGGCTTGCCCTATCGCGTCATCGGCGGCCCGCGCTTCTACGAGCGCGCGGAAATCCGTGACGCATTGGCCTATCTGCGCGTCATCAATTCGCCCGCCAACGATCTCGCCTTCGAACGCATCATCAACGTGCCGAAGCGCGGCATCGGCGACGCCACCGTGCAGCTTCTCTACGATCACGCGCGCAAGCAGCGCATGTCGCTGGCGGCGGCGGCGCGCGCCATCGCCGACACAGACGAATTGAAGCCGAAGCCGCGCGGGACCTTGCGCGGCCTGATGGACAATTTCGACCGCTGGCGGATGCAGAGCCAGGCGATGCCGCATACCGAGCTGGCCGAGATCGTACTCGATGAGTCCGGCTACACCGAGATGTGGCAGAAGGATCGCTCCGCCGACGCCGCCGGCCGTCTCGAAAACCTCAAGGAGCTGGTGCGCTCGATGGAGGAGTTCGAGAACCTGCAAGGTTTCCTCGAACACATCTCGCTGGTGATGGATCGCGACGGCGGCCCTGAGGAAGATGCTGTGTCGCTGATGACGCTGCACTCCGCCAAGGGTCTCGAATTCGACAACGTATTCCTGCCGGGCTGGGAAGAAGGCCTGTTCCCGCACCAGCGCGCGCTCGATGAGCAGGGCCGCGCCGGGCTCGAGGAGGAACGCCGCCTCGCCCATGTCGGCATTACGCGCGCGCGCAAACGTGCCAAACTCTATTTCGCCACCAACCGCCGCATCCACGGCACCTGGTCGACCACGGTACCGTCGCGCTTCCTCGACGAACTGCCGGCGGACAATGTCGAGATCACCGAGTCCAAGGGCGGCTCGGGCTGGGGCGGTTCGAGCGGCTACGGCGCATCGCGCTTCGACAATCTCGAAGCCTTTGGTTCGAGTTATTCGACGCCCGGCTGGCAGCGCGCGCAGGCCAACCGCTCACGCGGCGGCTTCAACGAGGCCGGCACGCCCTATGGCGCCGGTGGCGGATCGCGCGCCCGCCGCGCGCCGCTGACCATCGAAGGCGAGTTGATCGCGAAATCGACCGGCACGACGTCGGAGTATTCACTCGGCGACCGGGTGTTTCACCAAAAATTCGGCTACGGCCGTATCGTCAAGGTCGACGGCAACAAACTCTCCATCGCCTTCGACAAGGCGGGCGAGAAAAAGGTGGTCGATAGCTTCGTGCAGCGGGCTTAGGTCGAACTGACGCGGCAGCGCCATCCTGAGAGTCTGCTCAGAAAATTACTGGTGGCCGGACTCGCAACACGAAAAACGTCGTCCCCGCGCAGGCGGGACCCATACGCCGCAGCGGTTCGGCTCCATCACCAGCGGCAAGTTTATTTTATGACAACGAATGCCAGGGGTTCTGGGTCCCCGCCTGCGCGGGGACGACGCTGAGAATGCTGTGACGGCGCCCGTTCCATAACGGCCCTCAAGTCAATCTTGATTCATTTCGCTCCAACCGATTGCGGAACCGTGGTCGCCTCCCTATGTGAGTGAGCCGCTCCGCCATTCCCGCCATCCACCCGCCGTCCGCGCATGTCCCCTATCATTGCCGTTACCCATCTCTCCAAAACCTATGGCTCCGGCTTCACGGCGCTGAAGGACGTCAGCCTTGACATCCGACGCGGCGAGATCTTCGCGCTGCTCGGGCCGAACGGCGCTGGCAAGACCACGCTGATCAGCATCATCTGCGGCATTGCCAATCTCTCAAGCGGCAAGGTGACGGTGGGCGGCCATGACATCAACGTCGAATATCGCGCCGCGCGTTCGCTGATCGGGCTGGTGCCGCAGGAATTGCACACCGACGCGTTCGAAACGGTGTGGGCCACCGTCAGTTTCAGCCGCGGCCTGTTCGGCAAGCCGAAGAACCCGGCCCATATCGAGAAGGTCCTGAAAGACCTCTCGCTGTGGGACAAGAAGGACAGCCGCATCATCGAACTGTCCGGCGGCATGAAGCGCCGCGTGATGATCGCCAAGGCGCTGTCGCACGAACCGCAGATTCTGTTTCTCGACGAACCCACCGCCGGCGTCGACGTCGAATTGCGCAAGGGCATGTGGGAGGTGATCGGCAGGCTTCGCGACGCCGGCGTCACCGTCATCCTCACAACGCACTACATCGAGGAAGCCGAGCAGATGGCCGACCGCATCGGCGTCATCAACAAGGGCGAGATCATCCTGATCGAGGAGAAAGCAACATTGATGCGGCAGCTCGGCCGCAAGCAACTGACGCTGCAATTGCAGGAACGCCTCGCCGCCCTGCCCGCCACGCTGGAGCCCTATCGGCTGGCGCTCGACGACGACGGCATGCGGCTGACCTACAACTACGACACGCAGGGCGAGCGCACCGGTATCACCGCGCTGCTCAGCGATCTCAGTAATGCGGGGATCCGCTTCAAGGATCTCAGCACCACGCAGAATTCGCTCGAAGACATCTTCGTCAGCCTGGTGAGGCGAGGCGCATGAACCTGACCGCAATCCGCGCCATCTATCTGTTCGAAATGGCCCGCACCTGGCGCACGCTGCTGCAGAGCATCGTTTCGCCGGTGATCTCGACCTCACTGTATTTCGTGGTGTTCGGCGCCGCCATCGGCTCGCGCATCAGCGAAATCCAGGGCGTCAGCTACGGCACCTTCATCGTGCCGGGACTGGTGATGCTCTCGGTGTTGACGCAAAGCATCTCCAATGCCTCGTTCGGAATCTATTTCCCGAAATTCGTCGGCACCATCTATGAAATCCTGTCGGCGCCGGTGTCGTATTTCGAGATCGTCATCGGTTATGTCGGCGCGGCCGCCACCAAGTCGATCCTGCTCGGCCTGATCATTCTCGGCACCGCCGGCCTGTTCGTGCCGCTGCATATCCATCATCCGTTCTGGATGCTGGCGTTCCTTGTGCTCACCGCCGTCACGTTCAGCCTGCTCGGCTTCATCATCGGCATCTGGGCCGACAATTTCGAGAAACTGCAGGCAATCCCGCTTTTGGTGGTGACGCCGCTGACCTTCCTCGGCGGCAGCTTTTATTCGGTGAACATGCTGCCGTCGGGCTGGCGCACCCTCACGCTGTTCAATCCGGTGGTGTATCTCATCAGCGGCTTCCGCTGGAGCTTCTACGAAATCGCCGACGTCAGCCTCGGCGTCAGCGTCGGCCTCACGCTCGCGTTTCTGGCGATCTGCCTCGTCACCATCTGGTGGATTTTCAAGACCGGCTATCGGCTGCGAAACTGATCGAACGACACAGCGTCAACGAAAAAGGCCCGGAGATGCTCCGGGCCTTTTTATTATTACCTATCGAATTAACGGCGATAGCAATGGAAGTGGTGGTGGCGGTCATAATAGCCACGGCAGCGCTTGCCGCGATACGGGCCGCGATCGGGAATGCCGAGCACGCCCTTGACGCCGCCGACCACACCGCCGACGCCGGCACCGATGGCGCCACCCACCGCACCGCCGATCGGACCGGCCGTCCGATTGCCTTCGCGCGAGCCCTGATGCGCACCGCGCTCCATGCCGCCGATCACGCCTTGCGCATGAGCCAGATTGGGGGCGGCGAACAAGGCCGCAGCCAAGGCCGCCATGGCCAAATGAAGGCGCAACGACGGACGGGACGGCAAAGCAACGGCCTGCGTTTTCATGGCTTGGATTCTCATCGGGGCTCCTCGCGGGTTAACCAATCAAAAGACGCCGACAGCCAAGGCAGCGCCGGCAACTGCTGCGGATTGCCAACGCTAACGCACGAGATCGCCATTGGTTGCCACGGTCGCGTCAAACTGGTTGCCGGCTACCATGGCGGTCCGACACCCCACGCACCCGGCGGTCATGCTTCCGCCATCGATCGATTTCACCAAGGCGTGTCACCGCGCCATTAAGATTGATGCGCTATGGGACTGGTGCCGCCGGGCGATCATAGGCATATAAACGGCGGGGACGGACAAGTGACCTTCGATGTTGGGCGGAAGCCTGAATCGGATTTGGAGGCCAGGAAAGACATGCGTTCGTTGCTCATTCCGGTTGCCGCGCTGATGCTCGCAGCCGCTCCCACCGCCGCCCTGGCCAAAGTCGCCATCAACATCGACAAGGACAACCAGACCATGACGGTCTCGGTCGATGGCGTGGAGCGCTATCATTGGCCGATATCGAGCGGCAATCCATCGCACGAAACGCCCAACGGTAAATTCCAGACCTTCCGGATGGAGGAAGACCACTTCTCCAAGGAATTCGACGACGCGCCGATGCCGCACTCGATCTTCTTCACCAAGCAAGGTCACGCGATCCACGGCACGTTTTCGGAAAAGAGCCTCGGCACGCCGGTGTCGCATGGCTGCGTCCGCATTTCGCGCGCCAACGCCACGACCCTTTATGATCTGGTCAAGCGTGACGGCCTGCTCACCACCACAGTGACGCTGACCGGCTCCTCGCGCATCGCGCTGGCCCGCAAGGGCAACTCGAAGACCGCCGTGGCGCGCCGCGATCCGACCGCGGGCGACATCCAGGCCGGTTACGACGCTGCCGGCAACCCGGTCGATCTGTCGCCGCAGGCGCGCCGCGTGCAGCGCCCGGTGCAGCCGCAGGTGTCGGACGACGGCTACATCTATCCCGCCGACGGCAGCAGCAGCGATCAACGCTATCCGTCGCCGCGTCCCTATCGCCGCGTGTATCAGGGACAGGCCTATGGCGATCAGTACGGCCAGCAATACGCCGTGCCGCGCGGCTATGATGCCCAGCAGGACTACTATGCGGGCCAACAGGGCTACTACGCCCCCCGCCCCTATCTGCGTCCGCGTGGATTGTTCTCCGATGCGGATTGAGTAGTTGCGCGCGAGTGAGTGCGGTCAGCGACTGATCAATTCAGCACTGTAGTTGCAGTTCGTCATGGCCGGAATAAATCCGGCCACGACGACAAACTCATTATGATGATGCCTCAACACTCAATGTCGAGCCGCAACGCTCCTCAATTATCTCCATCGCGCAGGCGCCGCCACACTGCACCGAGGATGTTCGAGTAGTCGTCGGTCCAGACCCGCTGGTCGGCAGGCGGTACGGTCTTCACCCATTTGGCGTTCGACGCGAGGCTGCCGATATCGGCGGCGGCGCGCGCCGAGATCACCACGTCGGTGGTAAACACGTAACTGTCGTCGCGGCCAGAATCCTCGTTGAAGTGCCAACTCGTCAACCCATTGGCACCGGCGATGCCGGCCACCACGCTGGCGAGTTCAAGGTGCCGGTTGGAAACGTGCATCGCCACCGCGCCCTGCGGCGCGAGTTTCGACCGATAGATCGCCATCGCTTCCTGCGTGGCGAGATGGATCGGGATCGCATCTGACGAATAGGCATCGACGATGATGAGATCGTATTGTCCGTCCGGCTCGCGCGCGAATGTCAGCCGCGCATCGCCCAGCACCGGCTTCATCTGTGGCGCGCACTTTTCGATGAAGGTGAAGTAACGGGGATCGCGCGCGGTATCGATCATGGTCTGGTCGATCTCGAAGAACGTCCAGTTCTCGCCCGGCACCGAGGCGCAGGACAGCGTTCCGGCACCGAGGCCGATCACCGCGACGCGGATTGGCCCACCCTTGCGCGCGCGGATCGCGGCGATGGTCTGACCGATGCCGCCGTCCTTGTCGTAATAAGAGATCGGTTCGGGACGGCCGGTGACCGGCGTGCCGTCGTCGTTCAGCATCCGCTCGGCGCCGTGGATGGTGGTGCCGTGCATCAGCACATGATAGTGGCCGCCGGGCGTCACCACGATCTTGTGCACGCCGAAGAAGCTGCGCACCGTCGTCACCCGCCCTTCGTCCGACGGATAGGCGCGCAACACCAGCAATGCCAGCGCTACTGTACCTGCGACCTTCCAACGATTGCCGCGCGGCAGCAGCGCGACCAGTGCCGCGAGGCCGCCCAGCCCGCCGATGACATAGACGCGCTGTTGTTCGAGCCAGATGAACCACGCGCCGCCGCTAAGCGTAGGTGCAATCAATCCCACCGCCAGCAGCACCAGCAACACCCAATACCAGCGGATCAGATTCGGCCAGCGTTCGCGGAACGGCGGACGGCACAACGCCGCCAGCACGATGAGGATGGGATATTCGGCAATCCATGAGAACGTGAACGGCGCGATCAGCCCCGCGAACAACCCGCCGACCATGCCGCCGAATGACAGCGCGACATAGAAGCCGGTGAGATAACGCGGCGCGGGGCGCGTGCGCGCCAGCTCGCCGTGGCAGGCCATCGCGATGATAAAGAAACACAGTTGATGACCCCCGAGCGTCAGCAACAGATTCTGTTCGCCGCCGAACGCCAGCAACACGATGACGCCGGCAATCGCGAGCGGCTGCAACGCCAGCATCCATGTGTGCGGCAGCAGTGGGCGCGACTGGAACACCAACACCCACGTCAGCAGATAAAGCGAGAGCGGCAGCACCCATAACAACGGCGCGGCGGCGACGTCGGTGGAGATATGCGCCGTCACTGCGATCAATAGCCCGGACGGCACCGCCGCGAGGAAAATCCAGCGCAGACGGATGAGCCATGTTGGTGGTGGGCGATCGTCGACTGTTTCCACCGTCGACTCCGTCGCAACCGCCTGCACCTGCGGCGAGCGCAGCAGCATCGCGCCGCATCCCGCGATCAGCAGGATGAGCACGCCGTAGCCCATGGTCCACAGCAGGTTCTGGCCGCGCAGCGACAGCGCCGGCTCCAGCAGGAACGGATAGGACAGCAGCGCGAGGAAGCTGCCGATGTTCGACGACGCATAGAGGAAATATGGATCGCGGCCGCCGGGATGACCGGTGCGCACGAACCAGGCCTGCAACAGCGGATTGTTGGCGGCGAGCGCGAAGAACGGCAGCCCGATCGACACCGCGAACAGGCCCAGCAGCCAGAATGCGTAGCCGCTCGACGGCGGCTCGCCCCACCCGCTGGCGATCGCCAGCGGCAACGCGGTGAGCGCGGCGATCAGCAGCATCAGATGGATGGCGACGGCGGCGGCGCGGCCGGGCAGTTGCGTCAGAAAGTGCGCGTAGAGATAGCCGCCCAGCAGCAGCGACTGGAAGAACACCATCGCCACCGACCACACAGCCGGCGAGCCGCCGAGCCGCGGCAGCACCATCTTGGTGAACAGCGGCTGCACCGAAAACAACAGCAGCGCGCTGACGAAGATCGCGGCGGTGTAAAGGATCAGGATCAGGCGATGGCGCGAAGGCGACGGCTGGTCGCGGATCGCGGGCGGCGCGGAAAGCGTCATGCGGTCTTCAGCCTCAATCCGGCGAACTTTCGTGCCGGCAACGCCCCGCAACCTTGCGTCGAGGCGCCGGATTGAAGCACAAGGCCCCGCCGCAAACAATGCGAGGAACATCGGTATCGCTCCAAGGAGCACTCGCCCTCACCGCGACAAAAGGCTGCAATCGGTTCCGCGAACCCGGTACAGTGACCGCGACTTCTCTCCATGCGCGAAGGCATCATGGCCGATTTCGATACCGACGTTGTCATCATCGGCGCGGGCCACAACGGCCTCACCTGCGCGGCCTATCTGGCGATGGCCGGCCTGCGCGTGCGCGTGGTGGAGCGCCGCAAGGTGGTCGGCGGCGCGGCGGTGACCGAGGAATTTCATCCCGGCTTCCGCAATTCGGTCGCGGCCTACACCGTCAGCCTGCTCAATCCGACGATCATCGCCGACCTGAAGCTGCACAAGCACGGCTTGCGCATCGTCGAACGCCGCGCGCAGAATTTCCTCCCGACGCTGAACGGCGACTATCTCCTCACCGGCGAAGGCCGCACGGCGGCGTCGATCGCCCGCCACAACACGCACGACGTCGAACGCTTTCAGGCGTTCACGCGCGAGCTTGAGGCCATCGCCGACGTGCTGCGGCAACTGGTGCTGCGCGCACCGCCGAATCTGGTCGCAGGCTTCGGCGCGCCTGCGATCCGCGAAAGCCTCAATGCGCTCGGCACCGCCAACGTGCTGCGCGCATTGCCGATGGAGCAGCAACGCCTGCTGCTCGACCTGTTCACGCGCTCCGCCGGCGAGATGCTCGACGAGGTTTTCGAGAGCGAACTGGTGAAGGCGCTGTTCGGATTCGACGCCATCGTCGGCAACTATGCCAGCCCCTACGCCGCCGGCTCCGCCTACGTCATGCTGCATCACGCGTTCGGCGAGGTGAACGGCAAGAAGGGCGTGTGGGGCCACGCCATCGGCGGCATGGGCGCAATCACGCAGGCGATGGCGGCCGCCGCGCGCAGCCACGGCGTCGAGATCGACACCGGCGTCGGCGTTCGCGAGGTGATCGTTGAGGCCGGCCGCGCGACGGGCATCGTGCTCGACAACGGCCGCCGCATCCGCGCGCGCTATGTCGCCGCCAACGTCAATCCGAAGCTGCTCTATACGCGGCTGATGCCGAAAGAGGCGCTGCCGCCGGAGTTTCTTGCCCGCATCGCGCGCTGGCGCAACGGCTCCGGCACCTTCCGCATGAATGTCGCGCTGTCGGCGCTGCCGTCGTTCACCGCGCTGCCCGGCGACGGCGATCATCTCACCGCCGGCATCATCATGGCGCCCAGCCTCGCTTACATGGACCGCGCCTGGCAGGACGCGCGCGAATACGGCTGGAGCCTCGCGCCGGTGGTGGAGATGCTGATCCCCTCCACCCTCGACGACTCGCTCGCGCCGCCCGGCCAGCATGTCGCCAGCCTGTTCTGCCAGCACGTCGCGCCGCAACTGCCGAACGGCTCGTCATGGGACGACCATCGCGACGAGGTCGCCGACCTGATGATCGCGACGGTGGACGCTTACGCGCCCGGCTTCGCCGCCAGCGTGCTCGGCCGACAGGTATTGTCGCCACTCGATCTCGAACGCGAATTCGGTTTGCTCGGCGGCGATATCTTCCACGGCGCGCTGACGCTGAACCAACTGTTCTCGGCGCGACCGATGCTGGGTCATGCCGACTATCGCGGCCCGCTCAAGGGGCTCTATCACTGCGGCTCAGGCAGCCATCCCGGCGGCGGCGTCACCGGCGCCCCCGGCCACAACGCCGCTCGCGCCATCCTGCGTGATCACAAGGCGTTTTTTGCTTGAGGGCACATCTCGGCGGCTGGGGAAATTCTGTTGATATCTCTGTGGGTAAGACGTGGAAAACCTGCTTCCCGCCTGTGGGTAACCGCCTCAACATGTGTGGATGACCAGTGAGCAAACCCGCGACTGCCTTCTGCGCAATCATGTTGGCACCGCGTGGAAACCCCTTGAATTGTCTGTGGATCGCATGTGAACAAAGGGCTCCGCAGGAGCCCTTGTCCTTCCCATGACCTCCACCGAGATCCCGCAAAGCACCAGCGCCACCTTCACCGTCGGCGACGAAAGCCGCGCGCGGGGCATCGTCGACGTGCTGGAGGAAAGCCTCGATCCCGGCGAGGTCGCGGTCGCCGCGTTCGAAGACGCGAACGGCGTCTGGGAGGTCGTGCTGCATTTCCCGACCTCGCCTGATGAGGATGCGATCCGCAATCTCATCGGGCTTGCCGCCGGCAACGCCGCCGCGGCGGCGCTGTCGTTCCAGACGGTCGAGGCCAAGGATTGGGTGAAGGCCAGCCTCGAGGGGCTGGTCCCGGTCCCGGCCGGGCGTTTCGTCGTGCACGGCCAGCACGACCGCGCGCGGGTCGCAAGCAACAAACTGGGCATCGAGATCGAGGCGGCGCTGGCGTTCGGCACCGGCCATCACGGCACCACGCGCGGTTGCCTGCTGCTGCTCGACGATGTGTTGAAGCGCCGCCGCCCCTCGCATGTGCTGGATCTCGGCTCCGGCACCGGCGTGCTGGCGATCGCCGCTGCGAAGGCGTTGCGAAAGCCGGTGCTGGCCAGCGATATCGATCCGCAAGCCGTCATCGTCGCGCGCGACAACGCGAAGCTCAACGATGTCGGACAATTGATCGACGCCGTCTGCGCCATAGGATTTGCCGCACCGGCATTTCGCGCGCGCGCGCCGTTCGACCTGATCCTTGCGAACATTCTCGCCAATCCGCTGCGACAGATGGCGCCGACCATGGCACAGCATCTCGCCCCCGGCGGGCTGGTGATCCTATCAGGATTGCTGCCGGCGCATACGCGCGGTGTGGTCGCGAGCTATCGCGCGGTCGGGCTGGTGCTGATCCGGCGCTTGCAGATCGACGGCTGGTGCAGCCTGCTGATGCAGCGACCAGCCTCGTAAGGCGAAGGCAAGCGCAGTATCTTTGCGCTAGAGCGTTTCATATTTTGGCGGAAACGCCATGAGGTGTCATTGCCGGGCTCGACCCGGCAATCCATCATTTTCGAAGAAAATGGATGCGCGGATCAGGTCCGCACATGACGACAGATAATTCCATCAAAATCGAAAACTTTCTAGCGCTTCGCGGTCTGTTTCGATTTCGGCGCTTCAGAACGGCGCGCCGTTGCGCGGCCGCGCGCGGTGAAGCGATCCAGCATTCGCCGCAGCTTGCTGCGCGGTTTCGTCACTTCGACGGCCGGCTCGGGCGTGCGCGGCGTGGAGGCGCGCGGCGCGGACGTCGACAACTTCTCAAACGTAAAGGCGGGCAAAGTCATCCCCTATCGTTCGGACCGAGTTGAAACACTCCGGACGTTTCCCGATACTGTCGACTTGTGAGAGTTCGCCGTGGCGGCGGTGTCCCTGCCCGTCTGGCGCGGGCGTGGCAATCTAATCTAAGTTACGCCACGATTACAACTTTATGACCTGAAGTTCCGGTGAGTTCCGAAGAACTTGTCCGCATCCGTGTCATACAATCGAGGAATCATGTTCGAGACTCACTTCCAGACGTTCGAGGACCCGGAAGGCGGCGTTGCGCTCACCGCGCGGCTGGCGACTTTTCGCGCCGAACTGGCGCAGCAGAAACTGACCGGATTCGTGATTCCGCGCGCCGACGCGCAGCAGAACGAATATGTCGCTCCCTCCGAGGAACGGCTGGCGTGGCTGACCGGCTTCACCGGATCGGCCGGCCTCGCGATCGTGCTGTTGCACGAAGCGGCGGTGTTCGTGGATGGCCGCTACACCCTACAAGCCGCAGCCCAAGTCGATACCACGGCCTGGAAAGTCGAATCGCTGATCGAGCCGCCGCCGGAAAGCTGGCTGGCGGAGCATCTGTCGCCGGGCAATCGCCTCGGCTTCGATCCCTGGTTGCATACGACGGCGGCAGCAGACAGGCTCGCCGCTGCCTGCGCCAAGGCCGGCGCGGAGTTGGTCGCAGTCGAGCGCAATCCCGTCGATGCGGTGTGGCACGAACGGCCGTCGCCGCCGCTCGGCCCGGTGTCGATCCACGATGCGAAATTCGCCGGCATTCCGGCCGCCGACAAATTGAATCAAATCCGCGAGCAGATTGCGCGGCTCGGCACAGATGCACTGGTGCTGTCGGATTCGCACGCGGTGGCGTGGACCTTCAACATCCGCGGCGCGGATGTCTCGCATACGCCGCTGCCGTTGTCCTACGCGCTGGTGCCGAAGGACGGGCGACCGACGATCTTCATCGATCCGCGAAAGCTCTCCAACAGCGTGCGCGACTATCTCGAAGGCCAGGCCGACGTCGCAGCGCCGGATCAATTGACGCCGCAACTGACACAGCTTGCGCAGCGCGGCGCGGCGATCTCGCTCGACAGCGCCACCGCCGCCGACGCGCTGAGCCGCCTCGTCACAAGCGCGGGCGGCAAGGCGGTGCGCGGCAGCGATCCGATCAGCCTGTTGAAGGCGGTGAAGAACCCGACCGAAATCGCCGGCACCCGCACCGCGCATCAGCGCGACGCCGTGGCGCTGGCGCGTTTCCTGGCATGGGTGGATCGCGAAGCGCCGAGCGGCAAATTGACCGAGATCGACGCGGTGGAGGCGCTGGAAACGTTTCGCCGCGAAACCGGCGCGCTGAAGGACGTATCGTTTCCGACGATTTCGGGCACCGGACCGAACGGCGCGATCGTGCATTATCGTGTCACCCGCAAAAGCAACCGCCGCATCATGCCGGGCGATTTGCTGCTGATCGATTCCGGCGCGCAATACGAGGACGGCACCACCGATGTGACGCGCACCATCGCCATCGGCGAGCCGACGCAGGAGATGCGCGACCGCTTCACCCGCGTGCTGCGCGGCCACATCGCCATTGCGCGTGCGGTGTTTCCCGACGGCACCACCGGCGCGCAGCTCGACACCCTGGCGCGGCAATTCCTCTGGCAGGCCGGCATCGATTTCGAGCACGGCACCGGCCACGGCGTCGGCAGCTATCTCTCGGTGCATGAAGGCCCGGCGCGCATCTCAAAGTTGGGCACCGCACCGCTGAAGCGCGGCATGATCCTCTCCAACGAACCCGGTTACTACAAGACCGGCTCGTTCGGCATCCGCATCGAGAATCTCGAACTGGTGGTGCCCGCCGAGATCGACGGCGCGGAGAAGCCGATGAACGCGTTTGAGACGCTGACCTTGGCGCCGATCGACCGCCGTCTGATCGACCGACGCTTCAGCAAGAAGGAAGTGAAGTGGGTCAATGACTATCACGCGCGCGTGCGCGACGAGGTGCGGCCGCATCTCGATGAGGCAACCCGCCTCTGGCTCGACGCCGCCACCGCGCCGATTCCGTATGAGGATCACTTTCCGGGGTGAGACGAAATCGTTCGTGAAGCGACCACCCTCAATTTGATCGGACTCGTTTTGGACCGGGTCTCCCAACACAACAATCGTCGTCCCCGCGCAGGCGGGGACCCGGACTCCGCAGCAGCGGTGATGTGAAAAACGCTAGTAGCTCACGCTTATGATCACGACCAGCGCCAGGGGATATGGGTCCCCGCCTGCGCGGGGACGACGGCGAGATTGTTGAGCCTACCCTTCGATCAACCCGAGCCACTCATCCTCGGTCAGCACCGCGACGTCCAATTCGCGCGCCTTGGTGAGTTTGGAGCCGGCGTCCTCGCCCGCCACGACGTAATCGGTCTTCTTCGACACCGATCCTGCGACCTTGGCGCCGAGCCGCTCCGCGACGGCCTTGGCTTCATCGCGCGTGAATTTCGTCAGCGAGCCGGTGAACACCACCGTCTTGCCGGACACCGGTGAAGTCTGCCGCGGCTTTTCTGCCGGTAGCACCTCGATTTCATGCAGTAGCGTATCGAGCGCCGTGACGTTGCGCGGTTCGGCGAAGAATTCGACGACCGCATCCGCGACGATATCGCCGATGCCGCCGATGTTGTTGAGGTCCTGATAGGCTTCCGACGTATTTCCGTCGTTGCTTAGTCCGGCGGCTGCCGCCAGCATTGCCTCGCGAAACGCATCGATGGTGCCGTAGTGCCGCGCCAGCAGTTTGGCGTTGCCTTCGCCGACATGACGAATACCGAGCGCGAAGATCAGCCGGTGCAGTTCGATCTTGCGGCGCGCGTCGATGGCAGCGAACAGGTTGCGCGCCGAGACTTCGCCGTAGCCTTCGCGGTTGGCGAGCTTTTGCGCGGCTTCGGCATCGCGCCGCTGCAAGGTGAAGATATCGACCGGCGTTTTGATCAGGCCTTCCTGATAGAATTGCTGGATCTGCTTCTCGCCGAGCCCTTCGATGTCGAAGGCAAGACGCGAGACGAAGTGCTTCAGCCGCTCCACCGCCTGCGCCGGGCAGATCAGCGCGCCGGTGCAGCGGCGCACCACCTCGTCGTTCTCGCGGACGGCGTGGCTGCCGCAGGCGGGACAGACACGAGGAAACTGATAGGGTTTCGCAGTCTTCGACCGCTTGTCGAGCACCACGCTGACGACCTGCGGAATCACATCGCCGGCGCGCTGCACGACGACCGTGTCGCCTTCGCGGATATCGACGCCGTCGCGGATCGGCTGCCCGTCATTGCCGATGCCCTTGATGTAATCCTCGTTGTGGAGTGTGGCGTTCTGCACGACGACACCACCGACCGTCACCGGCGTCAACCGCGCCACCGGCGTCAGCGCGCCGGTGCGGCCGACCTGGATGTCGATCTTCTCCAGCACGGTGGTCGCCTGCTCGGCGGCGAACTTGTGCGCGATCGCCCAGCGCGGCGAGCGCGAAACGAAACCAAGCCGCTCCTGCCAGTCGAGCCGGTCGATCTTGTAGACCACGCCGTCGATGTCGTAACCTAGTGACGCGCGCTCCTCACCGATGCGGCGATAGAATGCCAGCACCTCCTCGACGCTCTTGCAGAGTTCGATCCGCGGATTGACGACGAAGCCGGCATCGCCGAGCCATTTCAGCATGCCGTGCTGCGTGTCCGCCGGACGATCGACCATCTCGCCCCAGGCATAGGCAAAGAACTTCAGCGGCCGCGACGCAGTGATGCTGACATCCTTCTGCCGCAACGAGCCCGCCGCCGAGTTACGCGGATTGGCGAACACGGTGTCGTCCGCCTCGGCCTGCTTTTTGTTGAGCGCGAGAAAGTCCTGCTTCAGCATGTAGACTTCGCCGCGCAATTCGCAGGCCGCCGGAATCTTGCGGCCTTTCAGGCGATGCGGCACGTCCTTGATGGTGCGGACGTTCTCGGTGACGTCCTCGCCGGTGAACCCGTCGCCGCGCGTCGCCGCGCGCACCAGTTCGCCGTTCTCATAGCGCAGCGACAACGATAGGCCGTCGATCTTCGGCTCCGCCACGATCGCCGGGATATCGTCGGCGTCGAGCCGAAGGAAGCGACGCACGCGATCGACAAACTCCTGCACCTCCTCGTCGCTGAAGGCATTGCCGAGCGACAGCATTGGCACCGCGTGCTGCACCTTGGCGAAGCCGCGCGCGGGTGCGGCGCCGACGGTCTGCGTCGGCGAATCCGGGGTCGCAAATTCGGGAAATTTTTCTTCGACGGCCTCGACGCGGCGGCGCAGTTCATCATAGGCCGCATCCGAAATGGTCGGCGCGTCCTTCTGATAATAGCGCTCGTTGTGCGCTTCCATCTCCAGCGCGAGCCGCGTCCATTCTTTCTTTGCCTGCGTCTTGGTTAGCGTCGCGACATCAGGAAGCGCTTTGGTCGATTTCGCCTTGGCCATTGCAATTGTCTCGTCGTGCCCGGTCGGGTGGATTTTAGAACGATTGTCGTCACCGGACTTGATCCGGTGACCCATCTTTTTGAAAGATGGATGCGCGGGTCAAGCCCGCGCATGACGGCTCGCGGATAACCACACGAACGGGCCGCGCTAGCTCGCTGCCTTGAGCAAGCGTTCGGCGGCGGCGCGGGCTTCCTTGGTGATCTCGGCGCCGGCCAGCATGCGGGCGATTTCCTCGCGGCGGTGCTCGTCGGCCAGCGGCTCAACGCGGGTGGCAACGCGTTTGCCCTTGTCCAGCGCCGCCTTGGAAATCAGCAAGTGCTGGTCGGCGCGCGCCGCCACCTGCGGCGCGTGAGTCACCGCCATCACTTGTACCTTGCCGGCGAGCCGCGCCAGCCGCGCGCCGATGGCATCCGCCACCGCGCCGCCGACGCCGGTATCGATTTCGTCGAACACAAGCGTCGGTGCGGAGCCCCGATCCGACAGCACGACCTTGAGCGCCAGCAGGAAGCGCGACAGCTCGCCGCCGGACGCGACCTTCATCATCGGCCCCGGCCGCGTGCCCGGGTTGGTCTGCACCCAGAACTCGACGCGGTCGATGCCTTGCGGCCCCGGCGCCGCCGCATCCGAATCGACTTGCGTGATGAACTTGGCGCGATCGAGTTTCAGCGGCGCAAGTTCGGCATTCACCGCCTTGTTCAGCTTTTCTGCGGACTTCGCGCGCGCGATCGAGAGTTTCGCGGCTGCGGCGTCGTAACGCTTCACGGCCTCAGCGGCCGCCTTCTCCAGGCCTTGCAACTGCTCCGCGCCGGCATCGATCAGCGCGATATCCGCCGCATACTTCGCGGCCAGCGCCGCCAACCCGTCGACCGGCGTGGAATATTTTCGCGCAGCGGCGCGCAGCGCGAACAGCCGTTCCTCGATGCGCTCCAGCTCAGCCGGATCGAAATCGGCAGCGGCCAGAGCAACGTTGAGGTGCTGGTCGGCCTCTTCCAGAGCATTGATCGCGATATCGATCGCCTTCACCGCGGGTTCGACCAGCGTCGGCGAACTGCCCGCGCGCCGTTCCAACCGCCGCACCGCCGCCGCCAGCGCCGCAATCGGCGAATTGTTGCCGCTCACGGCTTCTTGCGCGTCGCGCAGGTCGCCGGCGATCTTCTCGCCCTGCATCATCACGGTGCGGCGCTCGGCGAGCGTCGTTTCCTCGCCATCCTGCGGCGCGAGCTTCTTCAACTCGTCCGAGGCGTGACGCAGATAGTCGGCCTCGCGCGCGGCGCGCTCCATGCCGGCGCGATGTTCGTCGAGCGCCTGCTGCGCGGTGCGGCGCGCGGCCCACAGCGTCTCCAGCGCGGCGACGTCCCTGTCCAGCCCCGCGAAGGCGTCGAGCAAACGGCGGTGCGTCACGGCATCGACCAGCGCCCGCTCGTCGTGCTGGCCGTGGATTTCCACCAGCGCCGCGCCGACCGCCTTGAGCGTCTGCACGCTGACCGGCTGGTCGTTGATGAAGGCGCGGCTGCGGCCATCGGCCAGTTGCACGCGGCGCAGGATCATCTCGCCGGTATCGTCGAGGTCATTGTCGCTGAGGATGTCCGACGCCGGGTGTCCCTTCGGCACGTCGAAAGTGGCGGTCACCTGCCCCTGCTCGGCGCCGTGGCGCACCAGCCCGGCATCGCCGCGTCCGCCGAGCGCCAGCGCGAAGGCGTCGAGCAGAATCGATTTGCCTGCGCCGGTTTCGCCGGTCAGTACCGCGAGACCGTGTGCAAATTCGATATCGAGCCGTTCGATCAGGACGATGTCACGGATCGAAAGACGGGCCAGCATGCGAGGTTGGTCCTGCGATCGGGTTAGCCGAGACCCATCTTCTTGAAGGCCCGGCTCATCCAGGACCCCTTGTTCTCGCTCGGCTCGAGACCGCCGGACTTTACTAGATTGTACGCGTCTTGGTACCAGCGGCTGTCAGGAAAGTTGTGGCCAAGAATGGCCGCCGCGGTCTGCGCCTCGCTGACGATGCCGATCGACATATAGGCTTCGGTCAGGCGGGCCAGCGCTTCCTCGACATGGCGGGTGGTCTGGTAGCGCGTCACCACCGTCTTGTAGCGGTTGATTGCCGCGCTGAAGTCGCGCTTCTCCATATAGTAGCGGCCGATGCTCATTTCCTTGGCCGCCAACTGGTCGCGCGCGCCTTCCAGCTTTTTCTTGGCGTTGGAGGCGTATTCCGAGGTCGGATACTTGCGGATCACCTCTTCGAGCGCGGCGATCGCCCTTTCGGTGCGTCCCTGGTCGCGCGAGACGTCCGGAATCTGGTCGTACTGCGAACTGGCGATCAGATACTGCGCATAGGCTGCGTCGGGACTGCCGGGATGCAAGGTCACGTAGCGCGTCGCCGCGCCGATGCAGCTGTCGTAATCGCCGGCGTTGTAATAGGCGTAGGCGGACATCAACAGCGATTTGCGCGCGAGATCGGAATAAGGATGCTGCCGATCGACTTCCTCGAACTTCTTCGAGGCCGACTTGGGATCGTTCTCCTTATTCATCATGTACAAGCCCTCGTTGTAGAGCTTGTCGGCCGGTTCATCGACGAATGCGTCGTCCTTGTTGCCTTTGAGTTTGTCCCAGAAGTCGCCCATTCCGCCCATGCTGCTGCAGCCGCCTAGGCTGGTGGCGAACGCGACCATGCAGACGGCCAGCAGCGCCCGGCTGCGCAGACCATGCCGGAATGAGGATTCGCGCGTTTCAAACGTCGAACGTGGTGCCGCCATCAAATAAGACCCTGACGTCTGGAATGCCATTGTTGCGAAGTTCACCGCGCCTCGAACCCGGCTCTCACCATTCGGGACAGTGCTCACGCGACCGCGCTTCTGTATCGGAAAAAACGCACGCGACCAACCGGATACGGAGCCATTTCGCCCGGATTAAGGCGAATTGTCGGGATGCGATTAAGTGCGGTGCAAGTCGGAGCGGCGTGCGGATCAGGACACGTCCGGGCCGTAAGCCGGAGCGACCAGCCCTCCGACCATGCCGCCCACCGCATCCATGGCCGGACGCGCGCGGCGAACCCGCTCGCCCTCGACCACGCGCCATGCGCTGCGATCGGCCAACAGGGCCGTCAGCACTGCATGGTTCAGCTTGTGACCGCCCCGCACCGAACGATAGGCGCCCAGCAGCGGCAGACCGGCGAGCGCCAGATCGCCGATGACGTCCAGCACCTTGTGACGGGCGCATTCATTGGCGAAGCGCAGACCCTCGGCATTCAGCAGGCAGGTCTCGTCGAACACCAGCGAGTTCTCGAACGACGCCCCGCGGGCGAAGCCGGCTTCGAGCAGTTTCGCCACATCGCTCATGCAGCCGAAGGTACGGGCACGGCTGACTTCGCGGCGGAAGCTTTCGGGGTTGAGATCGAGGGAGAAATTCTGCTTGCCAATCACCGGATTGGCGAAGTCGATTTCAACGTCAGCGCGGAAACCGTTGGCGCAGGGTCGCAGCTCCGCGACGCTCTCGCCCATCTTGACCTGGATCGGCTTCAGAACCTGGAGGAAGCGGCGGGGAGCGGCCTGTTCGACCACACCGGCCTGATCGATGGCGGCAACGAATGCGGCAGCGCTGCCGTCCATGATCGGAACTTCGGGCCCATCCACCTCGATGGTGGCGTTATCGACGCCCATACCGCGCAACGCGGCCAGAACGTGCTCGGCCGTCGAGACCAGCGGACCTTCGCGGTCACCCAGCACGGTGGCGAATGCGGTCGCGGTGACGGATTTGGCGGTGGCCCGCACTTCGCGCTCCGTTCCATCCGGAGCGACGCGGACAAAAACAAAGCCCGCATCGACCGGAGCGGGCCCGAGAGTCAGTTGAACAACGGCACCTGAATGTACGCCAACACCCGTCACGGTGGCTTGCGACCGAAGCGTGGTCTGTCGGCTGAACTGCATGCGTAAAGTGCCCAAAACTTAACACCGGAAGATCAGAGCTGACCGAAGGCGGCGCGACTCGATCCAAGTGTCCCCAAAGACGCGGAAACCATACTGGTTGCCCTAAAGTCCGCCAACTCACGCTTTTTTACGTATTGTTACCCCAATTCGCCGCATTGGCGCCGCGCGTTAACCATATTTCAGCACGGCTTTGGCGCAGGAGCAATTCGCGTCATCCGGATGAGGGTAAATTACGTTTAGAATCAAATGCTTAAATAATCCCTCATCATCTTCCCGCGCAAACGAAAACCCCGGCGGGATGCGCCGGGGTTTTCCAATCGTTTACTTTAGTCACAATTCGTCAGTTCGACTGCCGCCGCAAAAATGCGGGGATATCAAGATGATCGTCGCCCTGTGGCGCCGGCGCAACAGGTGCCGGGCGGCCGTGGAGGTCAAGCCCCTGCGGTGCGGGACGGCGCGCATATTCCGAAACCGGATCATGCGCCGCCATCTGCTGGGCCACGGTACGCTGCGGCCTGCGCTCGGGGAGCGGTGGCATCTGCTCCATGGCCGGTCCGGACGCCCGGGCCGCGATCGGCGGCTCGTTTTCCTCGTCGCGCCGCCCGAGGCCAACATTGGCCAGACGCTGCAACAACGACAACCGGACCTTCTGCGGCTGGTCCTGATCGACCTCGCCCCTCGCCTGACGAATCTCGTTCTGAGCCGGCATCGGCAAGTCGTTGAACGTCGGCATCCGCGGCGCCCGCATCGGCATGCGCTCGGCGGCCTTCGGAATGAAGGCATCCGGCGGCGGCGGTTCATGCATCTCAGCGCGCGGCGCGTCGTGCTCGGGGAACAGCGACGGCTTCTGCGCGATCGGGCGCACCGTCACGTCACCGTAGGAGGCGGGCTGGATCTGAGCCGGCGCGGCCGCCGGCATCGGCTCAGCGGCGACGGCGGCCTCGATCGCGGCCAGCGTCGCACGCTCATGGTTCGGAGCCTGCTGCGGCACAGGAGCCGGAGCCGGCTGACGCGGAGCTTCGGCGCGCGGCGCCGGAGCGGCAGCAGCGGCGGCGCGCTGACGGGCGGCGAGATCGGCCAGACGGTTGTCGGTCGAGGCACCATGTGCAACGGCCGCAGCCGGAGCAGCGTTCGGCGCAGCGGCGCGAGCGAGAGCGGCCTGCTCAATGCCGGTCGCGACCACCGAGACGCGGATCACGCCGTCGAGGTTCTCGTCGAAGGTGGCGCCGACGATGATGTTGGCGTCCGGATCGACTTCCTCGCGGATGCGGGTCGCGGCTTCATCGACCTCGAACAAGGTCATGTCCTTGCCGCCGGTGATGGAGATCAGCAGACCACGCGCGCCCTTCATCGACGAATCGTCGATCAGCGGATTGGCGATCGCGGCTTCGGCGGCGGTCAGCGCGCGCTTCTCGCCAGAGGCTTCGCCGGTACCCATCATCGCCTTGCCCATCTCGCGCATGACGGCGCGGACGTCGGCGAAGTCGAGGTTGATGAGGCCTTCCTTCACCATCAGGTCGGTGATGCAGGCAACGCCCGAATAGAGCACCTGGTCGGCCATCGCGAAGGCGTCGGCGAAGGTGGTCTTCTCGTTGGCAACCCGGAACAGATTCTGGTTCGGGATGATCAGCAGCGTATCGACCACCTTGTGGAGTTCGGTGATACCGGACTCGGCGGTGCGCATACGGCGCTGGCCTTCGAAGTGGAACGGCTTGGTGACGACGCCGACGGTCAGGATGCCGAGGTCACGCGCGGTGCGCGCGATCACCGGCGCTGCGCCGGTACCGGTGCCGCCGCCCATACCGGCGGTGACAAACACCATGTTGGCACCCGAGAGGTGATCGCGAATCTCGTCGATCACTTCCTGCGCGGCAGCCGCGCCGACGTCCGGCTGCGAACCGGCGCCGAGGCCTTGCGTTACTTCGGTGCCCATCTGGATGATGCGCTGGGCCTTGGTCATCGACAGCGCCTGCGCGTCGGTGTTGGCGACGACGAAGTCGACGCCTTCGAGACCAGCGGTGATCATGTTGTTGACCGCATTGCCGCCGGCACCGCCGACACCAAAGACAGTGATCCGCGGCTTCAGCTCGCGAACATCAGGGGGTGTGAGATTGATGGTCATGGTTGCCTCTCGATTACGCGCGCTTGGTTTTGCAATGCCCCCAGCACACGGCCGGAGAAATGAGTGGGTTGAACACAGGGCGGAACGAATTCATCAGAAACCCTCGCGAAGCCATTGACCGACTTTGCCGAAGTAGCCGCCGGTTCCAGTTTTCAATGGCCGCACGTGACGCGGCTCGACGAATTCGAGGTGAGCATATTGCGGATAGACCAGAAGCCCCGACGGCACCGCGAAGGATGCGCCCTTGGCTTCGTTCGGCAGCCGGCCGAAGCCGAGCGGACGGCCGACACGCACCGAGCGGCCGAGAATTCGCGTCGCCAGTTCAGGCACGCCGGTGAGTTGCGACGCGCCGCCGCTCAGGATGACGCGGGCGCGAGGCTCGGCGGCAAACGGCGAATCCTTCAGCCGGTCGCGCACCATTTCAAAGATCTCCTCGACGCGTTGCCGGATGATGTTGGCGATCGTCGCCCGCGACACCACCTGCGGGAAATCCTGTTCGTCTTCACCTGCGGTCGGCACCGACATCAACTCGCGTGCATCCGAACCGCCGGTCAACACCGTGCCATATAACGTCTTGATTCGCTCGGCATCCGCAATGCACGCGCCTAAGCCTCGTGCAAGATCCATCGTGACGTGTTGCCCGCCGACCGCAAATCCGCTGGCGTGAACGAAACGTCCGCCAGAATAGATCGACATCGTCGTGGTACCCGCGCCCATCTCGACCACGGCCGCGCCAAGATCGAGCTCGTCGTCGGTCAGCACCGAAAGCCCGGACGCGTAAGGGCTCGCCACCATCGCTTCGACGTTGAGATGGCAGCGCTCCACCGCCAGCATCAGATTCTTGGCAACGGTCGCATCCGCCGTCACGACATTCATGTCGACGCCGAACTGCCGCGCGACCATGCCGCGCGGATCGCGAATGCCCTTCACGCCGTCGAGCGCGTAACCGACCGGCAGCGCATGCAGCACCGTGCGGCCCGCGGCCGTCGCGTGGCGCATTCCGGTCGAGGTGATGCGGGTGACGTCATCCGGCGCGACAGAGCCGCCGCGAATGTCGGACGCCGCTTCGATCAACTGCCCCTGCAAGCGGCCGGCGGACACCGACAGCAGCACGGATTCGACACGGACCTTGGCCATGCGCTCGGCGACCGCCACTGCGTGGCGCACCGCCTGCTCGCACTCGGTCATGTCGACCACCGCGCCGGCCTTGACGCCGCGCGATTGGATATGGCTGTAGCCGATCAACTCCACCGCATGGGTACGGCCGCGCAGCGCCTCGCTCGGCGCGCACGGCTTCAACCGCGCGATCAGGCAGGCGATCTTGCTGGTGCCGATATCGAGCGAGGCGACCAGTGCCGTCCTGTTTTGCGGCATCGGACGCGTCTTGGGCGTTTGATGGCGATCCAGACTCGTCATGCGTCGCCGGCCTTACGTTTGGGCTTCTTTTCCTTGAACATCTCGTCGCGCGCCTTGGCGGCGTCTTCCGACAGCCGCACGATCAGGCGATCGGGCAAGCGTGCATCGACCGCGACGATGTCGCGGGTGAACAACTTGTCGTCCTTGTCGAACTTCGACAGCGTCGCCAGCGCGATGCCGACATCATGCTCCGGCAACCGGATATCGAGACCGTTCTTCAGGCGCAGATTCCAGCGGCGTTCGCCGACGAACACCGCGGCGCGCACCAGCGGTTTGATCTGCGGATAGCGATCGAGCAGCGCGAGGAAATCGCGCGCATGACTTTCAGCTCCCTTGCCCACCACCAGCGGCAGCGTCGCGAATTTCTTGATGACGTAAGGCTCCAGCACCGCGCCGTCCTCGGCGATCACTGAAACCTTGCCGTCCTCCTGCCACAGCGCGAACGGCGAACGCTCGGTGACGTCGATCTGCAACGTGCCGGGGTAGAACTTGAGCACGGTGGCATCCGCGATCCATGGATTCGCCATCAGCCTGGCTCGCACCACGGCGGCATCGAGAAACAGCAACGACGAACGGCCGTTGACGCCGCCGATCGCCAGCACTTCATCCTGGCTGAGTTGCTTGCGGCCGTTGATGGCGACACCGGTGATGCGGAAGCCGGCGGCATTGGCCACCGCATTGCGCGCGTCGCTCAAGCCGGTGGTGACTTCTTCTATATGTCCGCCCCTGACGACACCGAACACGGCGCTGCCGCACAGGATGGCGACGGTCGCGATGATGCCGGCGCGATGCGGCACGCGGCGCTCGACGAAAACGATCAGCGGATGATTGCTCGACGGCACCGGCCGGCGTGCCACCGGGGGCGGCGTCCGGCGCCGCATCCGCTCGCCCACCCACTCGCGCAGCAGGATGACCGCGCCCAAAGCGGCGGCTTTCAGATCAGTTTGGGGCCTCGGCAGTCTCACCGACCGAGCGAGGCGTCCTCCACCATCCATTGCACGAGCTCGTCAAATGTTGTGCCCGCGTGCGCTGCGAGCTCTGGCACAAGTGACGTCTCGGTCATGCCGGGTTGGGTGTTAACCTCAAGACAGATGAGGCCCCCTGTTCCCTCGATGCGATCGTCGAAGCGGAAATCCGCCCGGCTAACGCCCCGACAGCCGAGCGCAACATGCGCCGCCAGCGTTAACCTTCGGACTTCCTGGTAAACAAATGGTAAAACTGGTGCAGGCAGGATGTGTTTTGACGCGCCCGGAGAATACTTTGCCTCGTAATCGTAAAACCGTACCGCCGGAACGATCTCGATTACACCGGTCGCCTCGCCCTTGACCACGGCGCAAGTCAATTCCTTGCCGGCGATGTATTTTTCTACCAGAAGTTGATCGCCGTGCGGCCAATCCTCGCGGAACAGCTCCTGCGGCGGGTGCGCGTGCGCCTCGGTGACGATGAAGACGCCGACACTGGAGCCATCCGCCACCGGCTTGATGACGTAGGGCGGCTCCATCACATGCGCCTTGGCGATCTCGGCGCGCGACAGCGTCAGCCCCTTCGCCACCGGAATCCCGGCCGCCGCCATCACCGTCTTGGCCAGGTCCTTCTGCATCGCCAGCGACGAGGCCAGCACGCCGGAGTGGCTATAGGGAATGCCGAGCGTTTCGAGGATGCCCTGAATGGTGCCGTCCTCACCGGGGCGGCCGTGCAGCATCATCAGTGCGACATCGGGCTTCAGCGATTCGAGCACCGTGGCGATGTCGCGCTTCACATCGATGCGGGTGACGCGATAGCCGCACCGCTCCGCTGCATCGGCGCAGGCCTTGCCCGACCGCAGCGACACCTCGCGCTCCGACGACCAGCCGCCCAACAGAACCGCCACATGCTTCGAACTGCTCATTCGCCACCTCTTCTGCTGTGTCCTCATTAAGCTGATTTGCGTTCGTGACCAAATCATGCGTGCGGCGGTATTGTCGAAGCGCAACGGCAGCGATTCGGGTCTAGAGCTTCGACAAGGGAATATCTTCGATGATCAGAGCCTGGCTCGACATGACCCCGGCGGGAATCTTCCTGTCGCTCTCTACTCTCTACTTCGGGATGGTCGCTCTCCTCGCATTCCTGGCTTTCCGTTCGCCGGTGCGGCGATCGATCCATTCCTTCCATGGCGTCGTGGCGCCGTTCTTCAACGCCGTCGCTATCCTGTTCGCGCTGCTCGCAGGCTTCCTCGCCAACGACATCAGCGAGCGCAGCCGCCAGGCGATCCGCACCGTTCAGGCCGAAGCCGGTGAACTGCGCAACATCCATACGCTGAGCGTTGCGACCGTGTCGGACATGCAAACCATCCGCGTAGCGCTGCACGCTTACGTCACCTCCATCGTCGCGGAGGAGTGGCCGGCGATGGATGCATTCAAGGACTCGCCGCACACCGCCGCCGCTTACGACAACCTGCTGCGCGAGGTCAGCCAGCCGTCACTGTCCAAGGCATCCGGACAAGCCGCACACGCCGCCATCCTCAACGCGACGGTTCGCGCCAGCACGTTGCGCAACGTGCGATTATCACTTGCGACCGATCACACCAACGATCTGAAATGGCTTGTGGTGCTGACGCTCGGGCTGTTCACGCAAATCGCCATCGGCCTCGTGCATCTCGAACGTCCGCGCGCCTTCATTGCCGCGATGACGCTGTTCTCCGCCGCGGTGGTGGTCACGCTCGGCATCATCGCAATGCAGGAGTATCCCTTCGAAGGGAGCTTCCGGGTTTCACCGGCGCCCATCGCAGCCCTCGAAAAACTCAGCCACTGACACTGTTGTCGCGGGCGCGGCGCGAAGTCGTTCAGCTTCGCACAACACCGATGCGCTTGATCTCCCAGTGCAGATCGATGCCCGATTGCGCCTTGACGCGCGCGCGCACGGTTTCGCCCAGCGTCTCGATGTCATGCGCGGTGGCGTCGCCGGTGTTGATGAGGAAATTGCAGTGCATCTCCGAGACCTGCGCTCCGCCGACGCGAAGCCCGCGGCAGCCTGCGGCGTCGACCAATTTCCACGCACTGTGGCCCTGCGGATTCTTAAAGGTGGAGCCGCCGGTTTTCTCGCGGATCGGCTGCGCCGTCTCACGATGCTCCTGCACCGCCTGCATCCGCGCGCGGATGACCTCGGCATCGGCGGGCACGCCGCGAAAGCGCGCCGAGGTGAACACGAATGAGGTATCGACGCCGCTGTTGCGATAGGTGAACGCCATCGCTGCGTTGTCGAAGCGATGCAAGGTGCCCTCGCGGGACACCGCCGTCGCCTCAACCAAAATGTCCTTGGTCTCGCCGCCATTGGCGCCCGCGTTCATGCGTAGCGCACCGCCGATGCTGCCGGGAATGCCGAACAGGAATTCGAGGCCGCTGAGATTGGCGGCCGCCGCCGCTTCGGCTACCCGCTTGTCGAGTGCGGCGGTTCCGGCATGCACGATGTTGCCCTCGACACGCGTTGCGCCGAACGCGCGTGGCGATAGCCGGATCACCACGCCCTCCATGCCGCCATCGCGCACGATCAGGTTCGATCCGACACCGAAACAATAGACCGGAATGTCAGCGCGCAGATGTTGCAGGAAATAAGCGAGATCATCTTCGTCGGCCGGCGTGAACAGCACCTGCGCCGGTCCGCCCACGCGAAACCACGTCAACGGCGCCAGCGGTTCGTTGCCGAGCAGCCGCCCACGCAAGTCAGGCATCGCGGATTTCAAGTCTGGAATGAGATCAGCAAACATCAGTAGAGCCAGCTCTTGTATTCGGGGTTGGTTCGCGTCCGTTCGCTGAACAGCCACACCATACGATCGTTGAACCAGGATTTACCAACCAGCACATTGACGGTGCAGAGCACAACCACCACGGCATCGGACTGCACGATGCCCCAGATCAATCCAGCCAGGTTGACAACCGAGATCACCATCAGCGCACGAAATATTCGCGGGTGCTGATCCGGGAGTGCTCGCTTGCCCTCGTTCAGCCAGACGCGCTCGCCCAGCACTGCCTTCGAAGCCCAGTTGTCGGTCGAGCGCGGCGGTGGAAACAGCCATGGATTGATATAAAGAAAGCCAATCATCACGGCCACGGGGAGCAGCGCCCACCAGCCGATGACGTGATAACTCCACATCGCGCCGACCAGCAACGGAAAGGCCGCGTAGCGCGTCCACACGCTCCACGGATTGGCATGGCGGCGCCATGTATCGTCGCTGAGAACGGCCATATCCATTCTCCCTTGCGTAGTTGGCGAGCGCTATCCCAGCGCCTTCAATTCCGCCGGCAGCGCGTAGGCCCATTGCGTGATGTTGCCGGCGCCGAGACAGACGACGTAGTCGCCCGGCTTCGCCACGCCGCGCACCACGCCGGCGAGCGCCGCGGCATTTTCCAGCGCGATCACTTCGCGATGGCCATGCGCACGCAGGCCGAGCACGAAGTTGTCGCGGTCGATGCCGGGGATCGGCGCCTCGCCCGCCGGATAGACGTCGGCGACGATCACGGTGTCCGCGTCGTTGAAGCAGGTGCAGAATTCCTCGAACAGCGATTGCAGGCGGGTGTAGCGATGCGGCTGCACCACGGCGATCACTTTGTTCTTGGTCGAGTCGCGCGCGGCTTTCAGCACGGCCGCGATCTCCACCGGATGGTGGCCGTAGTCGTCGATGATGGTAATGCCGTTCCATTCGCCGGTGCGGGTGAAGCGCCGCTTGACGCCACCGAAGCCCGCCAGCGCCTTGCGGATCACATCGTCGCCGAGGCCGAGCTGATGCGCCACCGCGATGGCGGCCGTCGCATTCAGCGCGTTGTGACGGCCCGGCATCGGCAGCACCAGATCGGTGAGCTCGTGCGCGGTACCGGCCTTGCGGTCGCGGAACGCGATCTTGAAGGTCGATCCGCCATTCGCCGCCTTGAGATCGACGAGGCGCGCGTCGGCCTGCGGATTGGTACCGTAAGTGATGATGCGGCGATCCTCGATCTTGCCCACCAGGGTCTGCACCACCGGATGATCGATGCACATCACGGCGAAACCGTAGAATGGCACGCTCTCGACGAAATTGCGGAACGCGTCCTGCACCGCGTCGAAGGTCTTGAAGTGATCGAGGTGTTCGGGATCGACGTTGGTGACGATGGCGACATCGACCGGCAGCTTGAGGAAGGTGCCGTCGCTCTCGTCGGCCTCCACCACCATCCAGTCGCCGGTGCCGAGCCGCGCGTTGGTGCCATAGGCGTTGATGATGCCGCCGTTGATCACCGTGGGATCGAAATCGCCGGCGTCGAGCAAGGTGGCGACCATCGACGTCGTCGTGGTCTTGCCGTGGGTGCCGGCGATGGCGACGCAGCTTTTCAGCCGCATCAGTTCCGCCAGCATCTCGGCGCGACGCACCACCGGAATGCGTTGCGCGCGTGCCGCGAGCAATTCGGGATTGTCGCGCTTGATCGCGGTGGACACCACCAGCACGTCAGCGCCCGCGACATTCTCCGCCGTGTGGCCGACGGTGACCTTGATGCCCTTCTCGCGCAGCCGCGTGACGTTGGCGCCCTCGGACGCGTCGGACCCCTGCACCGTGTAGCCGAGATTGTTCAGCACCTCGGCGATGCCGCTCATGCCGATGCCGCCGATGCCGACAAAGTGGATAGGTCCGATCTCGCGCGGCAGTCTCATGCGTGTATCCCGTTAGTTTGCGTCATGCCTGCGCTCGTCGCGGGCATCCACGTCTTCTATCTGATTCAGCCAGAACGTGGATGGCCGGAACAAGTCCGGCCATGACGGCGAAGTCAAGGCACATCCGGACTCAAGGATTAGATTCCCGCCACCTTTGTCACCAGATCGGCCAGCCGCTCCGCCGCATCCAGTTTGCCGATACCGCGCGCAGCGGCGGCCATGGCTTTGAGGCGCGCGGGTTCGGCCGCCAGCGCGGAGATATCCGCCGCCAGCCGATCCGGCGTAAATTCGGGTTGAGGAATCCGGATCGCGCCGCCGGCATCGGCCAGCACACCCGCATTGGCGAACTGATCCTGATCGAGCGCGCCGGGCAGCGGCACCAGAATCGACGGCCGCCCGATGGCGCCGAGTTCCGCCACCGTGGTGGCCCCTGAGCGCGAGATTACCAGATGGTTCGATGCCAGCCGCGCCGGCAGATCGCCGAAGAACGGCGCGAGCTCGGTATTGATCTTGAGGCGCTCATAGACCGCGCGCACGCGTGGCATGTCTTCGTCGCGGACTTGCTGCGTGAGGATCAGGCGCGGCCACAACGCCGGCTCCAGTTTCTCGATTGCGCCGGGCACGATATCCGACATCACCCGTGCACCCTGGCTACCGCCGACCACCAGCAACCGCAGCGGCGCGTTCGGCTCGGGCGCGGCAAACGGAACGGCGGCGGCAGCAAGGATCGCGGGTCGCAGCGGCGTGCCGGTCACGGTGGTTTTCGCGGACAGCGCCGGATCGCGATCCAGCACGCCAGGCAACGAGGTGGCGATGGCGTTGACGCGGGTCGACAGAAGACGGTTGGCGCGCCCCATCACCGCGTTGGCTTCGTGAATTGCGGTGGGCACGCGAAACATTCGAGCGGCGAACAACGGCGGCAAGGTCGGATAACCGCCGAAGCCGATCACCGCAGCGGGACGCAAGCGACGGATCAGGTTGAGCGCAACGGCTGTGCCGGCTGCCAGCGTCAAACCGGTCTTCGCCATCGACAACGGCGAGCGGCCACGCACCGTCGCGCTCGGCACGACGTGCAGCGTTTCCTTGGAGAACAGCCCGCTGTAGCGCAGCGCGCGCTCGTCGGTGACGAGTTGCGCACGCAATCCGCGATCCATCAGCGCCGCGCCGAGCGCCTCGGCCGGAAACAGATGGCCACCAGTACCGCCGGCGGCGAGCAGAATGAGAGGCGCTTCGCTCATATCGATCAAATCACGTTCCGCCTACGCGTAGGCTTGGGCCGCGTTGATATCGCCGATCGACGCCATTTCTGTGGAAGGCCGCTGCCGCGTCAGCGCCAGCATCATACCGACACCGTAGGCCAGCGACACCATCGACGAACCACCATAGGAGATGAACGGCAACGTCATGCCCTTGGCCGGGATCAGATGCAGATTCACCGACATGTTGATCGCCGCCTGCACGCCGAACAGAATCGCGAGGCCCGACGCCGCAAACCGCGTGAACAGATCCTCGTTGGCATAGGCGCGCGACAGCGTTCGGATCACGATGAAAGCGAACAGCCCGGCCAGTGCCAGACAGAAAATGATGCCGAATTCCTCCGCCGCCACCGCGAACACGAAGTCGGTGTGGCTATCGGGAAGGATGCGCTTCACCGTGCCCTCGCCCGGACCGACGCCGAACCAACCGCCATGGAAGAAAGACTCCATCGCGGTATCGACCTGGAACGTATCGCCCGATGCGGGATCCATAAATCGTTTGATGCGCGCGGCAACGTGCGGCACCAGCAGGTAAGCGCCGAACAGACCGGCTGCTGCCGAGCCCGCGAGCCCGAACACCCAGACCATCCGCATGCCGGCGATGAAGAACAGCGCGCCCCACACCATCAGGATCAGCATGGTCTGGCCGAAGTCCGGCTCCAGCACCAGCAAGGTCACCAGACCAAGCAGCGACGCCAACGCCATCGAGGTGGCCGGCATCTCCGGCCGCCGCGCCGATTCTGCGAACAGCCACGCCACCACCACGACGAAAGCGGGCTTTGCGGATTCCGACGCCTGAATGTTAACGCCGAGAATGGTGATCCAGCGCCGCGCGCCCTTCACCTCGGCGCCGAACATCAGAGTGACGACAATCAAGAAGACACTGATCGCCAGTACGATCAGCGCGCTGCGCCGGATCTGCCGCGGCGACAGGAACGAAACGCCCAGCATCACAATGAGCGACGGCGCGAGGAACAGCACATGACGATTGAAGAAGTGGAACGGATCGAGCCCGATGCGGGTCGCGACCGACGGGCTCGCCGCCAGCGACAGGATCACGCCGCACAGGATCAGCAGCACGAAGGCGCCGAGCAATAGCCGGTCGACGGTCCACCACCATTCGGAAAGCGGAGTGCGTTGTTCGCGAGAAATCATGGCGGGTCCTGCGGGCCGTTAACTGCCCATTGGTCCCCCATCATGGTTTCCGAACCGTTAACGGAATGAAAACATTTGTCGCTAGAGCGTGATCTACTGAAGCGAAATCGGAGATCGTCACCCTGAGGTGCTGTCGGGTAGCGGCAGCCTCGAAGGGCGACGGCCGCGATCCTTCGAGGCTCGCTTTGCTCGCACCTCAGGATGACGATACGCGCTTCAGTTCAAGGCCGCCCTCAGACCACCGGCACCACGCCATCCAGCGCCCGCACCAGTTCGCCGAACCGCACCCCACGCACCTCGAAATTCGGGAATTGATCGAACGAGGCGCAGGCCGGCGACAACAACACCACCGCGTCCGACAATGCCGCCGCCTCAGCATCTCGCGCCGCATTCGGCACCGCGACCTCGAGCGTCTCGCTGATCTCGTAAGGCACCTTGCCTTCGAGAGTCGCGGCAAATTCCTGCGCCGCCGCACCGATCAGATACGCCTTGCGGATGCGCGGGAAGAATTCGGCGAGCGAGGTGATGCCGCCGCTCTTCGGCTTGCCGCCGGCAATCCAGAAGATGTCGCCGAAGGAGGCCAGCGCCCGCGCCGTGGCATCGGCGTTGGTGCCTTTGGAGTCGTTGACGAACAGCACGTTGCCGCGCCGCCCGGTCTGTTCCATGCGATGCGCGAGGCCGGGAAAGCTGCGTAGCCCCTTCTGCAGCACGTCGCCGCGAACGCCGAGCGCCAATGCCGCGGCTGCGGCGCACGTCGCGTTCTGTGCGTTGTGAACGCCACGCAGCGAACCGATGCCGCCGATCCGCGCAATCTCGGTGCGCGCACCACCCGCCGCGCGTACGATGGTATCGTGCTCGACGTACATCCCGTCGGCCAGCGGCTGTTTCACCGATACGCGCACCACCGGCTTGCCGGCCTGATCGAGCCGATCGGCCACCGCGCGGCACCAGCCATCATCGACGCCGACAATCGCGGCGCCGCCGGGCTGCACGCCCGCGACCAGCCGTTCCTTCACCGCGGCATAGTGATCGATGCTGCCGTGTCGATCGATATGGTCCTCGCTGACATTGAGCAGGATGCCGACGCTCGGATCGAGCGAGGGGCACAGATCGATCTGATATGACGACATTTCGATGACATGGACGCGGCCGGCGCGCGGCGGCTCCAGCGACAGGATCGCGGTGCCGATATTGCCGCCCATCTGCACGTCGTGCCCCGCCTCGCGCATCAAATGCGCGATCAGTGCCGTGGTGGTGGACTTGCCGTTGGTGCCGGTGATGGCGACGAAGGGTGCATTCGGCGCATGGCGACGGCGCTCGCGGCAAAACAGTTCGACATCGCCGATCACCTCGACACCGGCGCGCTGCGCCAGAAGCACGGTCCAATGCGGCTGCGGATGGGTCAGCGGCACGCCGGGCGTCAGCACCAGCGCGGCGAACGTCTCCCACGCCGCATGGCGCAGATCTGCGGTAACGAATCCGACCTGCGCGGCGGCAGACATGCGATCGGCACTGTCGTCGCAGGCAACGACGTCGGCGCCGCCGGCGCGCAAAGCTTCACAGCTCGCAAGGCCGGAGCCGCCGAGCCCGAACACGGCAACGCGTCTGCCGGCGAATGAGGTGACAGGGATCATCGCTTCAACGCAGCTTGAGCGTGGAGAGGCCGAGCAGCGCCAGCATCACCGCGATGATCCAGAAGCGGATTACCACCTGCGGTTCAGTCCAGCCCTTCTGCTCGAAGTGATGGTGAATCGGCGCCATCTTGAACACGCGCTTTCCGGTCAATTTGAACGACGTCACCTGCACGATCACCGACACGGCTTCCAGCACGAACAGGCCGCCGATCACCGCGAGAACGATTTCGTGCTTCACCGCCACTGCGATCGATCCCAGCATGCCGCCAAGCGCGAGCGAGCCGGTGTCGCCCATGAAGATCGATGCCGGCGGCGCGTTGAACCACAGGAAGCCAAGCCCCGCGCCCAGCACCGCGCCGCACAGCACCGCCAGTTCGCCGGTGCCGGCGACATAATTGATTTGCAGGTAGTCGGAGAACACCGCGTTGCCGGCGAGATACGAAATCATGCCGAAGCTTGCGGCGGCGATCATCACCGGCACGATGGCGAGGCCGTCGAGACCGTCAGTGAGATTCACCGCGTTGCCAGCACCGACGATGATGAAACCGCCGAAGATCACGAAGAACCAGCCGAGATTGATCACCGCTTCCTTGAAGAACGGTATCGCCAGCGAGCTCGATAGCGGCTCGCGGCCAATCCTCATCAACGCGTAACACGCGAGCGCGGCGATGACGCCTTCGATCATCAGCCGGCTGCGACCACCGAAACCATTGTGGCTTTGCTTGGTGACCTTCAGGTAGTCATCATAGAAGCCGACCAGACCGAAGCCCAGCGTGACACCGAGCACGATCCAGACATACGGATTTGTCGGATTGGCCCAAAGTAGTGTCGAGACCACGAGGCCGGAAAGGATCATCAGCCCGCCCATGGTGGGCGTGCCCTTCTTGGTCAGGTGCGTTTGCGGGCCATCGGTGCGGATCGGCTGTCCCTTGCCCTGGCGGATGCGCAGGTTGTCGATGATCCACGGCCCGAACAGGAACACGAACAGCGCCGCGGTGACCATGGCGCCGCCGGTGCGAAACGTGATGTAACGAAACACATTGAGGCCCGGGATCGCCGGCACCGCATCGATCAACCAATAGAACATTCAATCCGCCTTACACCGCTGCGTCGTCGTGAGCGGCCTTATCGGGGAAGCGCTTTTCCAGCGCACTGACAATGACTTTCATCTTCGAACCGAGCGAGCCCTTGATCATGACCGCATCGCCGTCGCGCAATGCGGCCACGACCTGCGACTCAAGCTGATTCGAACTCCCGGCATAGCCGCCGCGCTTGCCCGAGGGAAGCGCATCCCACAGGTTTTGCATCAGCGGCCCGCAGCAGAATACCGCGTCAATCCCGTTCGCCGTCACCGCGTCGGCAAGCCCGCGATGCAAATCCGCGCCGGTCGGGCCGAGTTCGAGCATGTCGCCGAGCACCGCGATCTTTCGCCCATGCGGACCGACCGCCGCATTGCCGAGCACATTTAGCGCCGCCGCCATCGAGGCCGGGTTGGCGTTGTAGCTCTCGTCGATCAGCGTGGCGCTACCATGAAGGAGTTCAAGCGTTTTGCGCACACCGCGTCCCGACGCTGCCTGAATTTGCGACAGCGCCAATGCCGAACGCGCGAGGTCAGCACCCGCGAGCGACGTCGCTGCCAGCACCGCCAGCGAATTCAGTGCCATGTGGCGGCCGGGCATCGCCAGCTTGTAAGTGACATCGTGATCGAGAATGTCGGCATGAACAGCCGAGCATGTCGCATGCAACGCAACATCCAGTAATCGCGCATCGGCGGTCTTGTGCGCGCCGAAGGCGACGATATTGGCGATACCCGCATTTTTGGCGTTGCGCTTCAGCCGCGCGAACTGATCATTATCGCGGTTGAGCACCGCGACGCCGCCGGGCTCGACGCCGGAGAAAATTTCCGCTTTGGCATCGGCGATCGCCTCGACGTTCTTGAAGAACTCCAGATGCACCGGCTCGACCGTGGTGACGATCGCAATGTGCGGCCGGACCAATCCGACCAGCGGCGTGATCTCGCCGGGATGGTTCATGCCGATTTCGAACACGGCGTAGACGGTATCGGCCGGACACCGCGCCAGCGAAAGCGGCACGCCCCAATGATTGTTGAACGAGGCGACCGACGCGTGGGTCTTGCCCTGCTTCTCGAGCACCTGGCGCAGCATTTCCTTGGTCGATGTTTTACCCACCGAGCCGGTGACGGCGATCACCTTCGCGCCGAGCCGCGCGCGCGACGCCTTCGCCAGGTCGACCAGTCCTTGCAATACGTCTTCGACCACGAGCAACGGCGCATCGGCAGCAAACTGATCGCGGTTGTCGCGCGACACTACCGCCAGCGCCGCGCCGGCTTTCAACGCGGCGTCGACGAAAGCGTGGCCGTCATGCACGTCGCCCTTGATGGCGAAGTAAGCGTCGCCCGGTGCGATGGTGCGGCTGTCGATCGACAGACCATAGATCGCTGCCGGTATCGTGCCGGCGGTCTCCGCCTGCATCGCGCTCGCCATGGCGTCCGGCGTCCAGAGGGGCTGCGGGTTCATGCGACCTTTACCTTCAATGCGTCCGCGACCGCGTCGTGGTCGCTGAACGGCAGCGTGCGATCACCGACAATCTGGCCGGTTTCATGGCCTTTGCCGGCGATCAACAGAACATCGCCGTCCTGCAAATCGTCGATGGCGGCCCGGATGGCCTCGGCGCGGTCGCCGATCTCGCGCGCGCCGGGCGCGGCAGCGGAGATAGCGGCACGGATCCTCGCCGGATTCTCACTGCGCGGATTGTCGTCGGTGACGATGACCACATCGGCATTCTGCGCGGCGATCTCGCCCATCAGCGGCCGCTTGCCGGCATCGCGATCGCCCCCCGCGCCGAATACCACGATCAGCCGCCGCTCCGCATAAGGCCGCAGTGCTTGCAGTGCCTTGGCCAGAGCATCGGGCTTGTGGGCGTAATCGACGAAGATCGGCGCGCCGTTGCGCTCGCCGACAAGTTCAAGTCGCCCCTTCGCGCCTTCGAGGCGTTCCAACGCGGCAAACACACGCGCCGCATCGCTGCCGGTGGCGATCGCTAATCCGGCCGCGACCAGCGCGTTCTCGATCTGGAATTCGCCCACCAACGGCAGGCGCAGGCTATGGCGCCGCCCGCGATGCGCAAGCGTGAGCTTCTGCGTGAAGTCATCGACTGCGACATCGATCAGGCGGATGCCCATTCCCTCGCCGTCGCCACGCCGCCCCACGGTGAGAAGACGCAGGCCGCGTTGGCGCGCAGCATCGATCACCTGTTGCGAGACATCGTGATCGGCAGCGATCACCGCCGCACCATCATCCACAATCAGATCGGTGAACAATCGCAGCTTGGCCGCGAGGTAGTGTGCGACGTCGGGATGGTAGTCCATGTGATCGCGCGAGAGATTGGTGAAGCCGCCGGCATTGACGCGCACGCCATCGAGACGAAACTGATCGAGCCCGTGCGACGAGGCTTCCAGCGCGAGATGGGTGACGCCGTCGCCCGCCAGTTCGTCGATGGTTCGATGCAGCGCGATCGGGTCCGGCGTCGTCAGCGATCCGTAGACATTGCGCTTGGTGCTGACCACGCCAACGGTACCGATGCTGGCAGCCTCATCACCGAGTTGCTGCCAGATCTGACGTGCGAATGCCGCCACCGAGGTCTTGCCGCTGGTGCCGGTAACGGCCGCGATTGTCTTTGGCTGGCGCGGATAGAAACGTGCGGCTGCCAAAGCCAGCGCGCGACGCGGATTGGCCACTTTTACGAACGGTACACGTGCATGATCCACCGGCGCGTGATCGCCGGCAATCGTCACCGCACCCGCCGTGATCGCCTGATCGATAAAACGTGCGCCGTCGGTTTTCACCCCGGCCAGCGCGAAGAACAGATCGCCCGGCTTGACCGCGCGGCTATCCATCGCGAGACCCGTCACCGCGATCTCCCGCACCGATGGATCGATCGCAACGTCCGCGCTGAACAGTTCGAAAAGTCTCATGGTCTCCGGGCCTGACGCCGCATCAGGGGCAGCGCCTCAGCAAGATCAAAAATCGGGCCGTCACATACTAACGCAACGCCAAGCACTTATCTCGATGTCGCAAGAATAAGGCGCTCAGACGGCGGCAGATCGAAACGCGGTTGAATTCCCAGCAGCGGCGCGATACGGGCGATCACTTTGCCGCCGGTCGGCACCGCATTCCAGCCGGACGTGATGAAACCGTAGGTTTCTTTCAACGGTTGCGGCTCGTCGATCATGATCAGGATCTGATACTTCGGATCGTCCGCCGGCAAGATCGCGGTGAAACTGTTCAGCACCTTCTTCTTGGCATAACGGCCGTTGATGACCTTCTCGGCGGTGCCGGTCTTGCCACCGACGTAGTAGCCCTTCACTTCGGCCTTGCGCGCGGTGCCGATCTCAGCGTTGAGCCGCATCAGGAAGCGCATCTTCTCGCTGGTTTCCGGCTTGATGACGCGCTTCGCCAGTTTCATCGCCTCTTCCTCGGATCGCTTGAGGAAGGTCGGCGGGATCAGATAGCCGCCGTTGACCAGCGCATCGATGCCCATCACCGCCTGCAACGGCGCCACCGCCATGCCGTGGCCGAAGGAAATGGTGACGGTGTTCAGTTCACCCCACTTGCGCGGCAGGATCGGCGACGCGCTCTCCGGCAATTCGGTGCGCAGCCTGGTCATCTGGCCCATCTTGCGCAGGAACGCCTGATGCGCCTCGACGCCCTGCGCCAGCGCCATGCGCGCCGCACCGACGTTCGACGAGTAAGTGAAGACTTCCTTGGTGTTGATGAAGCGGCCGAGCGGATGGTCGTCGTGAATCTTGAAGCGGCCGTAATGCAACGGGCCGCGGGCATCCCACATCGAGTTCAAGGTCGCCTTGCCGGAGTCGAGCGCCATCGCCAAGGTGAACGCTTTGAAGGTCGAACCCATCTCGTAGACGCCGGTGGTCAGGCGGTTGATGCGATCCGGATCGTTGGCTTCCTTCGGATTGTTCGGGTCGAAATCCGGCAGCGACACCATCGCCACGATCTCGCCGGTCCTGACGTTGGAGACCAGCCCCGACGCGGCCTTGGCCTTGTAGTGTTCCTTCGCCTTCATCAACTCGTCGCGCAAGGCGTGCTCGACGCGCAGATCAACAGCGAGTTCGACCGGCCTCTGCAAGCGGTCGGTGGCGAAGCCGGCGCGATGCAGATCCGCCAGCCCGTTGGTGTCGAGCCACTTCTCGATACCGGCGATGCCCTGGTTGTCGATGTTGACGAGGCCGATCAGGTGCGAGACGTCGACGCCGTTGGGGTAGTCGCGCTTGTTCTCGCGCAGGAAGCCGATGCCGGGAAGCCCGAGGCGATGAATGTCGTGCTGCTGGCGCGGCGTGATTTCACGCTTCAGCCAGACGAAACCCTTCTTCGACGACAGACGGTCGCGCACTTCTTTCGTATCGAGATCGGGCAACGCGGCCGTCAGCATCTCGACCGCTTCATCGACATCGATCAGACGGCGCGGCTCACCGAACAGCGAGGGCGTCTTGACGTCGGTGGCGAGGATTTGCCCGTTGCGATCGACGATATCCGGCCGCGCCGTGGCGATGGCGTCCTGGGTGACGCGCCGCGATCCGTGGCCCTCGCCGAAGGTCGCGAACATCACCAGCCGTGCACCAATCACGACATAGACCAGCGAGAAAATCAGGATAGTCAGCCCAACGCGCACCCGCGCACGCGCCGCGCGGTCGACGTTCTGCCCATACAGCAGCCCACGGACCACGCGCTGTCGCCACGCGGAAAACGAACGGTCGGGAGCGCGCACGACGTCGACTTGATCGTTCATCGCGCACCCTCCGTTGCGGGAATCGAACCGGTCATCAGGTCGCGATCGGTGGTGTCGATCATCGCGCCGATGGGATCGGGTTCGTTGGGATTGATCAGCGTCGGTGACCGCTCCGGCAGGTTCTTCAGTTGATCGAATTGCCGGCCTTCGATCGGCCGCAACTTGGTGTGGCGTTCGGCGAAGCCTTGCAACCGCTTCGGTGAATCGAGCCGTGCCCATTCGGCGCGCAAAGCAGCGATGGCGTCGCGCTGCGCCCGCACCTCGGCATGCAGCCGCTGCACGCGCTCGGTGCGCGAGGTCGATTCCATCTTGATGCGATAGACGTAGGACGCACCGAACACCAGAAGGCAGACGACGAGAAGATGGATGATCCGCATGGCTCAACCTCTTCGCATGACGCTGTCCAGCGTCGGCCATGACGGCAGGTCGGCGGCCGGCTGCGCTGGCGCATCGGTGCGTTCGGCGGCGCGCAGCTTTGCAGAGCGCGCGCGCGGATTGATTTCGACCTCATCGTCGCCGGGCTTGACCGGACGCTTGGTCAGCGCGCTGAAACGCGGCGCCTGCTGCACGACTTGCGGCAGATGCCGCGAGCCGCCGCCGCGCCGGCTGCGCTCGACCAGGAAATTCTTGACGATGCGGTCTTCCAGCGAATGAAACGTCACCACCACCAGACGGCCGCCCGGCTTCAGCACCTGCTCCGCCGCGGCGAGCGCGAGATGCAGTTCGTCGAGTTCGGCGTTGACGAAAATCCGCAGGCCCTGAAACGTCCGCGTCGCCGGATGAATCTCGCCCGGCTTGGCGCGCACCACCTTGCCGACGATATCGGCCAGCGCGCGCGTGGTCGTAATCGGTGTTTCGCGCCGCGCTGCAATGATGGCGCGTGCAATATGCCGCGAATAGCGCTCCTCGCCGAAGATGTAGATGATGTTGGCGAGATCGGCTTCCGAAGCACTCGCGACGACATCGGCGGCCGTGGGGCCTGTGCCGCTCATTCGCATGTCGAGCGGACCGTCGAGCCGGAACGAGAAACCGCGCTCGGCCTGATCGATCTGCATCGACGACACGCCGATATCCATCACCACGCCGTCCACGGCATCGATGCCTTGCGCGGCGCAGACCTCGGCCAGATGAGAGAAGCGATCCTCCACCAGCGTCAGCCGTCCGTCCGACAGCTCGACCAGATCAAATCCGCCGGCAATGGCGGTGCGGTCGCGGTCGATGCCGATGACGCGGGTGCCGTCGACCGCGAGCAACGCGCGGCTGTAGCCGCCGGCGCCGAAGGTCGCATCGATGTAGACACCGCCGCTATGCGGCGACAGCCATTCGATCACCTCGCGGCCAAGCACCGGAATATGGCGTGGCGGAAGCGCGGTCATGGCTGCATATCCCCGCCGCCGTGCCGAGAATGTCGCGCGTCGACGCCGCTGCTGACTGGCTTGGCCGATGGCATTGGCGAGGACATGGACGTTGCGCCGGGTTCCGTTTTTCGTTTCGACGCGAAAATTCGAGCTTCCGCATGGGACGATGTTCAGGGCCATGGGATTCGTCAGCGTCAAAGGAGTTTTAGCCGCCCGAACGGGCTGGCTTTTCACCCTTCAGTAACGTTGGTTAGCGTTAAAAAAGCGTTGATGAAATTGCGCAAGTCCAACGCAACGCTATGGCCGTCGCGTCGATCGCGCGCTCCTCCCCGATTCCCTGTGGATGCATGGCCTTGGATAGCGCCATCGCTTGCCCGCCAATGCCGGGGCTGGCACCTTTATGTCGAGATCGTGACCACAACGCGCGGCGAATTGACCGATCCGCCGCCAAAACGAGCGGCGGGCGCCGCGGTGCCGCCGGGTTTGAGGGATGAAGTTGAATTGGGTCCAATAGTCGAGAAGTCAGCGCCGAGGCGCCAGCGGGCCCTTCCGATCCCGAAGGCAGCCGCCGACATGCCGAAATTCACGCCCGATTCCTCCGTCGTCTACGAGGTGGTTCCGTCCGAGAATTTCGGCGAGCGGAACAGGGGTCTGACGCCGGACATGATCCTGCTGCACTACACCGGAATGCCTGACCTCGAGGGTGCGCTGTACCGGCTGTGCACCGCCGGAACCGACGTGTCCGCGCACTACGTGGTGCTGGAAGACGGCCGCATCCTGCAATGCGTCCCGGAAGACAAGCGCGCCTGGCACGCCGGCGCGTCCTATTGGGCGGGCGAAACCGACATCAATTCCTGCTCGATCGGCATCGAGATCGTCAATCGCGGCCACGACTGGGGCTATCCGGATTTTCCGCTGCGGCAGGTGGCGGCAGTGATCGCGTTGTGCCGGGGCATCATCATCCGGCGCAAGGTGCCACCGCACCGGGTGCTGGCGCATTCCGATGTCGCGCCATCACGCAAGCAGGACCCCGGCGAGAAGTTTCCATGGCGCTCGTTGGCCGATTCCGGCGTCGGATTCTGGATCGAACCGGCACCGATCGTCAAAGGCGAGATGCTGCGTCCCGGCTCGACCGGCGATCAAGTCCGCGACCTTCAAGCGGCACTGGCTCGATTCGGCTACAGTATCGAAGCGGACGGCCGTTACGACGTGCCGACCCGCGAGGTCGTCACCGCGTTCCAGCGGCACTATCGTCCGGAGCGGGTCGACGGCATCGCCGACCAATCGACGGTGAAGACATTGCAGGCGCTACTCGCCGCGCTTCCACCTTCAAAAGCGATCGCCACCGCCTCCTGAAATTCTTCGTATTCTCCGCACCGCTTGACGGATCGCCGCCAAGCCCGCATGGGTGGCGCGTCAGTCGGCCGGACGGCCGCTCCGGCACCGGCCGAAAGGCCGCCGGGGAGGAAAGTCCGGGCTCCATCGACATACGGTGCCGGATAACGTCCGGCGGGGGCGACCCCAGGGAAAGTGCCACAGAGAACGAACCGCCTGCCTTCGCCCTTTGGGCTCCGGCAGGTAAGGGTGAAAAGGTGCGGTAAGAGCGCACCGCGTCGCCGGCAACGGCAACGGCATGGCAAACCACACCGGGAGCAAAACCGAATAGGGACGGCGCAGCGGCTGGTTCGCGCAAGCGATAACACCGCGAGATCGTGTCGGATCTGCCGTCCGGGTAGGTTGCTTGAGGCAATGTGCGAACATTGTCCCAGACGAATGGCCGTCACGCATCGTCCGTGCAAACGGACAGTGCCCTACAGAACCCGGCTTACAGGCTGGCTGATATTTTATCGTACACCATGAGGGGTTCGGCGCCCGGCGCCGAACCCCTCGCCACGCCCCAAGTTCCCGATCGTTCAAAATTGAACGATTTGCCGACCTTTGATTTTACGGCTGCACGATAAGGCTTGAGGTACGCCGGCCAAGACCGGCAAAGATCAGGCCCCGTCATGACGCACGCCCTCACCCGATTGTTGCGTTTTGATCGTCCATCGGACGCGGTCTACATCGAGTTGGTGGACGCGCTGTTCAGCCTGGTGCCGCCGATGGTCTTTCTTGCGATCTCGGTCGGCGCGATCGGCACGGCGATCTTCGTCCGCACTGGTGACTGGCTGGTGATCGGATTGACCACTGCCATCCTCCTGGTGACCGGCGAACGCATCCTGATGGCCCTGCGCTATCGTCGGACCCGCGCCGCCGGCCCGCTCTCATTTGCCACCGCACAGGATTGGGAACGGCAATTCGCGGCGCGCAGCTTTATTACAACGTCGATCCTCGGCACCATGGGCGCGTGGTGTTTCACGCTGCCCTATCCCAAGATTCATATGCTGATGGTCGGCATGCTGTTCGCTTATGCCGCGGGGACGGTGACGCGCGTGGCCTATCGTCCGCGGCTGGCGATCCTCAATCTCCTGATCCTCTCGATCCCGTCGATGATCGCCTGTCTGTTCATCGGCGGTACGGTCTATTTATGCCTCGCCTTTCTCATCGTGATCTTCTTGCTCGGCGGATTCGAAACGGTGCAGCATCTGTATGCCACCATCGTCAGCCAGTTGACGCTCAAGCTCCGCTTTGCCGGCCTCGCGCGCCGCGATGCCCTCACCGGCCTGTCGAACCGCCTCGCCCTCAACGAAAATCTGGAGATCATTGTCGCCGCCGCCTCGCTCGAGGGCCGCCCGCTCGCGATCCACAGTCTCGATCTCGACAACTTCAAGCAGGCGAACGACCGCTTCGGTCATCCGGTCGGCGACGCCGTCCTGCGTGAAGTGGCGAAGCGCCTGTCGTGGCTCACCCGCGAAGACGATCTGCTGGTCCGGCTCGGTGGCGACGAGTTCGTGCTGGTGCAAGCCGACGTCAAATCACGCGAGCAGGCATTGGCGTTGGCGACGCGCATCATCAGGGAAATCGCGACGACCTATCAAATCAACGACAACACGATTCAGCTCGGCACCAGCGTCGGCATCGCCATGATGATGCCCGACCAGCCCGTCACCGCCGATGAGCTGCTCGATCGCGCCGATCAGGCGCTCTATCAGGCCAAGCGAACCGGCAGCGGGTTCGCGGTTCATGCTGTCGCGCCACAACTGGTGCCGCCGCTCCCGGACGGCAGCGGCATCGACGACGCACGAAAGACCGTCAACTCGAACTGACCGGTGCGCTAGGTCTAATTCAACGATGTTGAATCAGACCCCTTTTTTATGGAGCATGATCTTTTTCCGAAAACCGGCTTCCACTTTTCGGGATCATGCTCAGCAACCGCGTTTTGCATTGCAGCCATGTCACGGCCCCGCGAAAGGGCTTCCGCGCTGGCACCTCCGCGAGTGAACCGCTACAGCACGACGACCACCGATCGTTCGTCGCTGCCTCACATCGCTTCCAGCTCCGTTGTTCGCATGTCATCCCTCGTCTCGCGCCAATCGCTTGGCCTGTCGCTCGGTTTCCTCGGCGTCGTGATCTTCGGCGGCACGTTGCCGGCGACGCGTCTCGCGCTCACCGGTTTCGATCCGTATTTCATCACCGCGAGCCGCTCGGCCATCGCCGGTCTCTGCGCGCTGGCGCTGCTCGTGATCCTGCGACGTCCGCTACCGCCGAAACACACGTGGCTATCGCTGGTGCTCGGCACGCTCGGTGTCGTCGTCGGCTTTCCGCTGTTCATGGCGATGGCGATGCAGACGCTGCCGGCGGCGCATGGCGGCGTGGTGCTCGGCATCCTGCCGATCGCCACCGCCATCGTTGCGGTGCTGGTGACGCATGAGCGCCCCGGCCTCGCCTACTGGATCGCGGCACTGGTTGGTGCTGTGCTGGTGATCGTGTTTGCGCTGCGCCATGGCGACGGCGGTATCGCCATCGGCGATCTGTTCCTGCTGCTGGCGGTGGCGGGTGGTGCCATCGGCTACGGCTTCTCCGGTCGTCTCACCAAGTTCATGCCCGGCTGGGAAATCATCAGTTGGTCGATGGTGATCGCGCTGCCGCTGACATTGCCCATAGCATGGCTCTTGATGCCAAGCGATTTTTCCGGCGTTCCGCTGAACGCATGGCTTGGCCTCGCCTACGCCGCGCTGTTCTCGCAGTGGATCGGCTTCTTTGCCTGGAATGCGGGAATTTCGATCTGCGGCCTCAGCAAGGTCTCGCAACTGCAATTGCTGCAACCGTTCGTCACCATCGCACTCGCCGCAGTGGTGAACCGCGAGGCGATCGACCTCGACACCATCCTGTTCGCGGCGGCGGTGGTCGCCACCGTCGCGATCAGCGCGCGGACACGGATACGCGTCGCACCGCCGCTAACGCAATCATAAAGACGGATAGAAACTAATCGTCGTCTTCGTCGTGGCTCGCATGATGCTTCGCGCCACGACCGCCGATCGAACTGGTATAGGCCGGCTCGTGGTTGGCATAAGAGCCGCCACGTCCGGCGCGCGCCGCGATCTCCTCGCCCGACACCGCCGCAGGTTTGCAGATCACGCGGCCGCTGGAGCGCCGCATCAGATCGACGTGAATGTGATTGTAGTGATAGACGTTGGCGCCCGGCGCCAGCACGGTGGTGAAGTGCTGACACGCGGCACCCTGCACGTCGCGCAGGAAGCCCTGCTCTTCAGGAAGTCCCTTCCAGCCTTTCTGCACCGAGATGTAGCGACCGTCGGCGAGCGTGAAGCCTGCGACATCGAGCGCGTTACCGAAGGCGTGCTCGGAAATATGCGCGCGCGGATTGCCGTTCATGCCGCGGCACGAATAGGCCGAGATCTGCTTGATCTCCACAACGCGCGCGCCAAACCAGCGCATCGCCGCCGGCTGGATGTTTTCGGTCAACCAGCGATCCAGCGCCGATACGATCGGACACGCCAGGGTCGCGGTCGGCTTCAATGTAACAGGACCGAATGCCGCGACCTGCGGCGCGCGCGCCGGACCGAGCGCCGGCAGCGGCGCTTCGCGTGCAGTCTCGTTCGGCATTGCGGATCCACGCGAATAGCGCGGCGCGGCATCGCCTGACGAATAATCCTGCGGCGACGCGTTCGACGTGGCGTAACCGCGTTGCGGTTCCTGTTGCGGTTCGTAACCACGCTGCGAATAGGGCTGCGGTCCGGTTTGCCAGCCGGGCGGCGTATTCGCGGCCGGTTCGGCACGGCCTTCCGCCGGGAGCGGAATCTCGCCGTCGGCAGGCGCAACGCCCGGCGCGTTGAGCGACACCGGCCCGCGACCAGTGCCACTATTATAGTCGGAGCGCGACGCCACCGATTGCGACGACGGACGAGCCGCATAGCTCGGCTGAGAACCAGGCCAGCGCGGCTGGTTGCTGCGACCGCCGACGGCGGCAGGCGGCCGCATGTCGTCGGCAAATCCGAGCGAGGTGGACGCGTCGCCGAGCGCCGCGACTTTCAACGGAAACTCGGCACCGCAAACGCCAGGGCCGGAAATTGGATTGATCCGCACCAATTCGGCACTTTCCTTCACCGTACCGGACTTGAGGCAGGCCGCCTCGGCCTCGGCGCGCCACGGGGCACGTTGCTCAGTCTGGAAGAAGCCACGGCCGCAACCCGCCAGCGAGGCGAGTGCAACACAGCCCATCAGCGAAAGGATTATTCGGCGCTTCATTCGCGCACGTTGGTCGAATTTATTTAAAGACTCTTCAACGCATTGATTTCAGGAAATTTTAACCATGTGGGACGGCGCACACCTCCGTGGAGGTCTGGCAAAGGGGTGCGACATTGCCGATTTATTTTTCTGGAACGAACCGCAGCTTTCACCGTTGAGCAGATCGCCGGAATGAACGCCCTCAAAATGGGGAGGTGGCCCATGACGACGTTCGGCACATTGAGCACCCTGACCGCATATCTGTCGCTGGCCTTTGTGGGAGCCATTGTTCTCGGCCTGCTCTGAGCCGGGGCATCGCCTGCGCGGCGTTCGCCCGGCATTCCATCATCGCCTGACCGTTTCCGGCTCGCCTTGACGACGCCGCAGTGAGGTCCCATTGACGACGTTGGCTTCGTCGTTGGGGGAACCGGAAACCGATGCGCCTCAAAACCATTGTGATCGCCGTCGTGGGGGTCGCAGCTGCATTCGCTGTGAGCTTGAAAGCGATGGACTGGCTGGCGCCAAACCAGTCGCCGCCCCCGCCCGTGGTCGCGAAGCTGCCGCCATTGCCCGAGGCGACGCGTAATTCGACGCTGCTGGTGCCGATCCAGATTCCGTTGAAAGCCATTGGCGACGCCGCCGAGCGCGCCGCGCCGCGTAACTTCGCCGGCAAGGCACCAAACCCGGTGCCGCAATTGTTGCAGGATGCCGACATCAACTGGACTGCCGCGCGCGGCGTCATCACCGCGAGCGGCGCACAGAACGCGCTGGCCATGGCGACGCCGATCACCGGCAAGCTCAACGTCACGGGTTCGCTCTCCGCCGGCGCACGCGGCGCTCTCAACGACGCGCTGGGGTCGCTGTTGGGCGGTAACGTCGCCAAGCAGATCGGCGCGATCAACATCAAATCGTTCAAGGCCGATGCCGAAATTCGCGGCAATGTCGGCATGACTTCGCGGCCGACACTGACGGCAAACTGGCGCATCGAGCCGAACCTCACCGCAAAGGTCGATCTCGGCGACACCAATCTCTCGATTGCCGGCGTCCGCGTCAGCGTGCCCGCACAGACCAAGCCGGCGATCGATCAGGCCGTGAACGAACAACTCGCGGCCTTGCAGCAGCGCATCCGCAACGATCCGCTGCTCGAACAGAACGCGCGGCGGGAGTGGGCCAAGATGTGCCGCTCGATTCCGCTGCAGAACCCATCCGCCCCGCAATCGCAATTGTGGCTGGAACTGAAACCAACCAAGGCCATCGCGGTGCAGCCGGCCATCGATGCCAGCAACGTCACGCTGATGCTCGGCGTCAATGCCGAAACCCGGATCACCGCCAGCGAAACCAAGCCGCAATGTCCGTTCCCCGCGACCATCGAACTGGTCGCGCCGCGTCCGGCGCGCGTCGATATCGGCGTGCCGGTCGATCTGCCGTTCACGGACATCAACAAGATCCTGGCGGCGCAACTCGCCGGCAAGACGTTCCCGGAAGACAAGAGCAGCGCCGTCGCGGTCACCGTCAAGCGCGCCACCGTCGCGGCGGCGGGCGATCGCTTGCTAATTTCGCTGGTGGTGGACGCCAAGGAAAAACGAAGCTGGTTCGGGCTCGGCGCCGACGCCACCGTGCACATCTGGGGCAAGCCGGTTCTCGACGCGAAGCAGCAGACCGTGCGCCTGACCGACATCGAGCTCGCGGTCGAATCCGACGCCGCCTATGGCCTGTTCGGTGCGGCCACGCGCGCCGCGATTCCATACCTGGAAAAGGCGGTGGCAGAGAAAGCAGTCATCGATCTCAAGCCGCTCGCCGCCGATGCTCGTCAACAGATCGGCGGCGTGATCGCCAGTCTGCAGAAAAAAGACGACGGCGCCCGCGTCGAAGCCGCCATCAACAGCCTTCGCCTTGCCGGCATCGCCTTCGATTCCACCAAGCTGCGGGTGATCGCGGAGGCCAGCGGCGCGGTGAAGGTGACCGTGACGACGTTGCCCGCCTTTTAAGCGGATGAGTCCCCGGAGAACCTGACTGTTTTTCCAGGCAGTTTGGAACACGAAACGCGTCGTCCCTGCGCAGGCAGGATCCATACGTCGCAGTCGCGCGGCTCGATAAATCAGGCAAGTCTATAACAACCGGCGCCAAGGAATCTGGATCCCCGCCTGCGCGGGGACGACGTTGGGGTGCGTCATCCTCACACAAGCCGACATTCCACTTTCGTTAAAAATGCCGCCGGGTGCGACAATCTGTCTTGCAGTGAGGTTGCGTTGTTGGCACAACCGCAACCGTGCGGCGTACCGTCGCAACCACCCACAATAAGAACAATCCAAGGAGATCACCCGGATGAATAAAACCGCCGCAACCTTCCTGGCCGGCCTCGCCATCGCCCTTTCCGGCGGCTCGGCGCAGGCGCAGATTTCGGACGACGTCGTCAAGATCGGAGTCCTGACCGACATGTCGAGCCTCTATTCCGATGCCACCGGCAAGGGCTCGCTGATTGCCACGCAGATGGCAGTCGAGGATTTCGGCGGCAAGGTGAAGGGCAAGCCGATCGTCGTGCTGTCCGGCGATCACCAGAACAAACCGGACGTCGGCGTCAACATCGTCCGCAACTGGGTGGATAACGACAAGCTCGATGCGGTGTTCGACGTCCCGACCTCGTCGGTGGCGCTCGCGGTGTCGACGCTGTTGACCGAGAAGAACAAGATCTTCATCAATTCCGGCGGCGGCAGTTCGGACCTCACCGGCAAGGCGTGTTCGCCGATCTTCGTGCACTACACCTACGACACCTATGCGCTGTCGAGCGTCGCCGGCAAGGCGATGGTGAAGCGTGGCGAAGACACCTGGTTCTTCCTCACTGCCGACTACGCGTTCGGCCACGCGCTGGAGCGCGATGCCACAAACATCGTCAAGGCGGCCGGCGGCAAGGTGCTCGGCGCGGTGCGCCATCCGCTGAACACGTCCGACTTCTCGTCGTTCCTGCTGCAAGCGCAGGCCTCGAAGGCCAAGGTGATCGCGCTCGCCAATGCCGGCGGCGACTCCACAAACGCGCAAAAGCAGGCGGCCGAATTCGGCCTCACCCAAGGCGGCCAGAAGTTGATCGCGCTGCTTCAGGAGATCACCGATACGCACAGCCTCGGCCTTCAGCAGGAACAGGGCCTGATCCTCACCGACGGCTTCTACTGGGACATGAACGACGAGACTCGCGCCTTCTCGAAGCGCTTCTTGGAGAAGGTCGGCCACATGCCGACGATGATTCAGGCTGGTCTCTACTCGGCGACGATGCACTATCTCAAAGCCATCGACGCCACCGGCACCGACGACACCGCCAAGGTGATGGCCAAGATGAAGGCGACGCCGATCAACGACTTCTTCGCCAAGAACGGCCATATTCGCGAGGACGGCCGCATGGTCCACGACATGTATCTGTTCGAAGTGAAGAAGCCCTCCGAGTCCAAGGGCGAATGGGATCTCTACAAGCTGCTCGCCACGGTGCCGGGCGATGAAGCCTTCCGTCCGATGAGCGAAGGCGGCTGCCCTTACATCAAGAAGTAATCGCGGCTTCAACCAGCTAACGACGAGGGGCCGGGCGACACTGTCGCCCGGCCCCTTTTCATGAACGATTCAAATTCCACGAACCGTTTAGGTCGAATACTTGAACTCCGGCATCGCCTTGAGTTCGTCCTTCGTGGCACTGAAGACGCCATGGTCCGGATACCACGGGTTCGCCTTGGCCGCCGGTGTCGACGTAGCTGCGCCGGTGGTCGTGGTCGAAGCCGGGCGACCGGTCATGCCGCTCGAGCCGCCACTGTTGCTTGCCGTGGTCGAGGGCACCGGCGTATCCGACCATTTGATCTTGTCGAACGGCACGGCGACATAGTGTTCACCCATGCCGAGGAAGCCGCCGACACCGATCACCACAGCGGCGATCTTGCCTTCCTTGTCGAGCAGCAGATCGTTCACCGAGCCGAGGCTCTCGTTGCTGTCGTTATAGATCTTCAAACCGACAACCTTGGACGCACGCCACTGCCCCTGATGGGACGTCGTATCGGCCGCCGGAGCCGTATTCGTCGCGGCAGGCGGCGTCGTTGTGGTACTGGGGCTCGTCGGCGATTGCGCCAGCGCAGCGGTCGCCAACATCGTCGAACCAACCAACACGGTCATCATGGACTTCGCGAACATGTGCTCTCTCCCTTCTGCGAAACTCTGCGAAGTGAACACACGAGCGTAACGGATGTTCCGACACAGAGACGCGATGACGCTGCGACACGCGAAAGACTGGGTTGCGAATTTGCAAACGAAAACGCCGGAACCAATTCGTTACTGACGTGCGAAGCACTGCATCGTTATTGCGAGCGAAGCGAAGCAATCCGGAGAGTCGCCGGATTGCTTCGCCGCTTTCGCTTCTCGCAATGACACAGCAAGTATTTGCGGCGTTCGCACACCACGTCTCGATCGTTCCGATCGACTTTCAATCGCGTGACGCTTTGTGCTGCGTCAGAAGCTGCCCCAGTACGGCGGCACGCTGTAATAGCGATGCAGGTCTTCTTCCTGCGTGCGATCACCCCAGTCGAAATCCTTGTCGGCGAGGAACGACGGCGCTTTCTTCAGGTCATCGTCGGAGATGTCGAGCTGATAGGCTTCCTGCTCGCGGCTGTATGTCAGCCGTGCCCACGGCAGCGGCAACAGACTGGCGCCAAGGCCGAGGAAGCCGCCGAAACTAAGAATAGCGTAGGACACTTTGCCGCTGATCTTGTCGATCATCAGCCGCTCGATATGGCCGATCTTCTCGCCGTTCGGCCGCCGCACGGCGGTGCCTTCAACGCGATCGCTGGCGATCAAGCTGTGAGGTTTCTTCATCACCTGATCGATGGTCATGGCTGCCTCCCTGATAAGCCTGATAGTCATGTTCTCAACGTCAGGCCCTGATGCAAGGTTCCACCACATCATCGGCTGCCCTGCCAATGCCACAGTTCGAGGTCCATAAGGAACCCGATCACGTCATGAATTTCAGCTTTCCAGCGGGCTGTTCCGGCCGCTGAACCACCATTTGGACACGCCATGAAACCTGCCGTCCTGTGCGCCGCGCTCGCCCTTGGGTGTTCCATGTCGCTCAGCGATACCGCGTGGGCGCAGCGCGCCAATTACGAGGCGATGGTGGCGGAACATGCGCGGGCCAATGGCATTCCGGAGGCGCTGGTGCATCGGGTCATCGTACGCGAAAGCCGCTATCAGCCGCATCTGGTCGGGCGCGGCGGGACCATCGGTCTGATGCAGATCAAGCTCGCGACCGCGCGTGGCCTCGGCTACACCGGCACCGCCGCAGGATTGCACGATCCCAACACCAACCTCACCTACGCCGTGCGCTATCTCGCCGGAGCCTATCGCGCCGCCAACGGCAACGCCGACCGCGCGGTCCACTACTACGCTGCCGGCTATTACTACGCCGCCAAGCGCCAGAGGCGGCACCACGGCGGCCGTCACGCCGCGCAAGCCAATGCTGCACAAGCCGGTGCGCCGCTCTCGATCCTGCCTCCCGAGTAACGCGCGACGGGACGGTCGTTCGACACGCATTCAATCGCGGCATCGTTTCGGATAAGGTCGGCGACGCACGATATTGCTCGTGGCTCGCGAGACCAACGCCATGCATCACCTCACTCCCCTCTCCGGCTTTCTCGGCGGCGCGCTGATCGGATTGGCCAGCGCACTCCTGATGTTGTTGACCGGCCGCATCGCCGGCATCAGCGGCATCTTTGGCGGCCTGCTGCCGCTTCGCGCTACCGATCGCGGCTGGCGACTCACATTCATCGTCGGATTGATCGCAGCACCGCTGTTAGCCGCACTCGGAGATGCGTCCTTGCCGACACCGGCGATGCCGACAAGTTATGTCGTGATCGCCATCGCGGGCCTGCTGGTCGGTGTCGGCACCCGCATGGCCAGCGGCTGTACCTCCGGCCACGGCGTCTGCGGCACCGCGCGACTCTCGACGCGCTCGATCACCGCCACCATCACATTCATGATCGTCGCCATCGCCGTCGTGGCAGTGACGCGTCATCTCGGCGGGAGTTGATATCATGCCACAGCTTCTTGCCACATTCGCATGCGGACTCTTGTTCGGCGCGGGCCTGTTGATCTCGGGCATGACGCAGCCGGACAAGGTGCTCGGCTTCCTCGACATCTTCGGCGCGTGGGACGCGACGCTGGCCTTCGTCATGGCCGGCGCGGTGATCGTCACCAGCATCGGTTTCGCGTTGGCACGGCGACGCGGCGCGCCGATACTCGCAAACAAACTGCAATGGCCGACTCGTCACGATATCGATGCACCGTTGCTGGCCGGCGCGGCGTTGTTCGGCATCGGCTGGGGACTGGTCGGGCTTTGTCCCGGCCCCGCCATCGTCAATCTCGCCAGCCTCAGCCTGCCGGTGATCGTGTTCGTCGTCGCGATGGCGGTCGGGATGCTTGGCGTCGACCTGTGGCAACAGCACGCTTCGATGCGCGCAACCACCTCCGCTATCTCAACGGCAGACGGCTGATCGTCGCACCCATCGGCATTTGACAGTTCAGCAGCGGTTGGTCACGCTGTCGGTCAACAATAAAACTCCGCCGGAAACCCCAACCAGAAACCCCATGTCCAACGCCCCGCATTTCGATATCGACGTCCGCGACTTCTGGAATGATCCCTACCCCGCGCTGAAGCGGATGCGCGCCGAGACGCCGATCGCCTTCATCCCGCAACTCGGCTCGACCATCTTCACGCGGCGCGACGACATCTTCGTCTCGGAAAAGCGGATCGAGGTGTTTTCCTCGCATCAGCCCGCCGGCCTGATGAACGTGCTGATGGGCCACAACATGATGCGCAAGGATGGCGATGCGCATATGTCCGAGCGCGCCGCGATGTTTCCCGCCGTGTCGCCGCGCACCGTGCGCGACACCTGGCGCGCGCAATTCCAGGCGCACGCCGATCGCATTCTCGACGATCTCGCGCCGCACGGCCGCGCCGATCTGTGCAAGGCGTTCGCGCTGCCGCTGTCGGCGGAATGCCTCAAGCACATCACCGGCCTCACCAACATGCGCTATCAGGACATGGATGCGTGGTCGCAGGCGATGATCGACGGCATCGCCAACTACACCGGCGACAAGGCGGTGGAAGCGCGCTGCAACGCCGCTACCGCCGGCATCGATGCCGCCATCGACGACATGATCCCGATGGTGACGAAGCATCCGAACCAGAGCATCCTCAGCGTGCTGATGGCTGCCGGCATGGCAATGGAAAGCATCCGCGCCAACATCAAGCTGGCGATCTCCGGCGGACAGAACGAACCGCGCGATGCAATCTCCGGCACCATCTGGGCGCTGCTGACGCATCCCGATCAGCTGGCGCTGGTGCGCGACGGCAAAGCGAAGTGGATCGAGGTGTTCGAGGAATATGCGCGCTGGATCGCGCCGATCGGCATGTCGCCGCGCCGCGTCGCCAAGCCGTGGACTTACGGCGGCGTCGATTTCGAGCCGGAGGACCGGGTGTTCTTCATGTTCGGTTCGGCCAACCGCGACGAAGCCTGTTTCGACGATCCGGAAACCTTCGACATCACCCGCGACACCGCCAAGAGCATCGCCTTCGGCGCCGGCCCGCATTATTGCGCGGGCGCCTGGGCCTCGCGCGCGATGGTGTCCGAGGTCGCGCTGCCGAGCATCTTCGCGAAATTGAAGAACCTGCGGCTCGACGTCGCCGAGCCGGTCCGCATCGGCGGCTGGGCCTTCCGCGGCCTGCTCAATCTGCCGGTGGTGTGGGACGTGACGTGATGCGGTGAGCATCTTTGAACGGACGTGCAACACGAAGATCGTCGTCCCCGCGCCGGCGGGGACAGACGCGTCACAGAATTTATCGCCGTCATGCCCGGGCATAGCCGTTCGAAGAACGGCGTCGCTTCGCTCGCCTACGGTCCCGGGCATCCACGTCTTCGGCGGCGCGGCTGCAAATAGGACGTAGACGGTCGGAATAAATCCGGCCATGACGAACCACCCCAGCGAGCCCCTTGCGAACCACCATCTCCGGTTGCAGACTGATGCCGCTGGGGAGTGAGCGTCGATGCGTATGGTCGGGGCGTTGGTGGCGGTTGCGGTGCTGGGTGGCTGCGTCACCCGCGATCCCGCGGTAAGCGTGTCGAACGCGACACCGTCCGGCAACTGGAAGATCGAGAAGACCGTCGACCGCATCACCGGCGCACCGCTGCCGAGCGCGCAATTGATGACGCGGGCCAGTTCGAATTCAGCCGTTCAAAACCAGCGGCCCGCCGGCCTGCAACTGACCTGTTTCGAAAAGCAGCCGCTGGTGCGGTTGTCGTTCGAGTTCAAGATCGGCTCCGACGCCAACACCAGCCTCGGCTATCGCTTCGACGAGAAGCCGGGTCGTGACGATGTGGTCTCGCGCGTGCTGCCCGGCCATCAGGTCATCGTCATCGAGGATCGCGCGGCGGTCGCCGATTTCATTCGCGACCTGAACGGCTCGCGCGTTCTCTACGTGCGGATTCGTTCGCTCAACGCGGGACGCTCCGCGGCGGAGTTCAATCTCGACGGCTCGGCCACCGCCGTACAAGCCGCTTTTGCCGGCTGCCCCCTGACGCCGCCAGCCGAAGTCGGTCGGAAACGGCAAACCACCGAGGTGGTCATCCGTCCCCACAAACAGCTGGCTTGACGTGACAACGCAGCGGAAAACAAAAGCCCCGCTTCCATCAGAAGCGAGGCTTTCAATTATTAGTTCCGATCGCATGGACTGCGCGGTTCGAGGAGCTTAGTCCTCAAGCCCGCCCATGTGCTTCTGGGCGTAAAGCTGGACGCCGAGGCGTTTGACCAGCTCGAGTTGGGTTTCGAGGAAGTCGATATGGTGCTCCTCGTCCTTCATCAGGCCGATGAACAGTTCGCGCGACACGTAGTCCTTGACCTTGTCGCAGTGCGCCGCCGCTTCCTCGTAGAGCGTGCGGGCACTGATCTCGGCCGCAAGGTCGCATTCGAGGATTTCCTTGACGTCCTGGCCAATCCGCAGCGGATCGAGCACCTGCATGTTGGGGAAGCCTTCGAGGAACAGGATGCGATCGGTGAAGCGATCGGCGTGATTCATTTCTTCGATGGATTCCTTGCGCCACTGCTTGGCGAGGTCCTTCAGACCCCAGTTGTCGAGCAGCCGGTAGTGCAGCCAGTATTGGTTGATCGCGGTCAGTTCACTCCGCAATCCCTTGTTGAGATAATCGATGACCTTGGCATCGCCCTTCATAATCAAGCTCCTTACCGCAAGCTGCGCTGTCACTCTCTAATTTAGAACGTTTCTAAATGATATTTACGGCAGGGGCAAGCGCGATGATGTCGCCTACCCACAGGCATAACACGCTCCGCCATTTCGGAACGGGCGGAACGCTGCTGCAGAACGAAGATTTTTTTCGGGTGATCAGGCGGTTACGGCGACGTGGGCATGATCGTCGGCGACGACCGTAGCCTCGCCCGGATGGGCAGCTTCGTGCGCATGGCTGTGCGGGCAGCCGGAACAGCAGGCCGTGGTACAGGCGGCGACGCTCTCCGTCAGAGCCTCGGTCAACGCGCCGGTCAGCGCCTCGCTCATGATCTGCTTGATGGTGCGGGCACAGCGGCCGCATTCAGCTGAGCAGCCGAGACAACCATAGACCTGTTTCGCCGTGCGCGGCGTATCCGACGCGGCGGATACGGCAGCACGAACGTCGTGGTCGCTCAGCACGTTGCAGGAACAAACAATCATGACAGGGAAGTAGCCCGGTGATCGATGCTCATTGGATATTCATCCGGCCCGCCGGAATCAAAAGGAAAAGCGCCAATTTGCAGCTATTCCAAACTGCCGGCACAAAAGTGCGGATGCCAAGTTGGAATGATTCCAAACAATCGAACGAACCCTGCTTCCCTACCCGGCGACCCATCGCCATGGATCGGCAAACCCTGCAACGGTCCGCTGGCCCATGGAATGGAATGCGGTTCCCGATCCGGCCATTAATGGCAGGTTCCGGCAGGCCCGTTCATTGAACGTTCAAACGAAGTATGAAACCTTTCGGTCGACAGATCGCTCTTCCTGTCCAGAGGTTTCGAGAGAAAGGTAAAGCCATGAAGAAAGCACTGATGGCCGTTGCAACTGCCGCCACGCTCGCCGTTGCGGTTCTGGCGACGCCGCAAACCGCCGAAGCACGCGGCGGCCGCATCGCGGCGGGCGTTGCCGCGGGTGTGATCGGCGGCGCCCTGCTCGGCGGCGCGCTGGCCGGACCGGGCTACTACGGCGGATATGGACCGGGCTACTACGGACCGGGCTACGGCTACTACGGCGGCCCGGCCTATGTCGGAGCGCCCTGCTACTGGCAGCGCCAGCGCTTCTGGGACGGCTACGGCTGGCGCGTGCGTCGGGTTCGCGTTTGCGGCTGATGCCGCTTGAACGCAAGCGACGCAAGACACTGTAAAGGCCAGAACATTAAAATCGCTCCGGATGGTGATAAGGCCGTCCGGAGCGTTTGTTTTGGCGTAAATTGGCCACCATTGCAGACGACTGAGTCCGCGTGTTGACCTGCGATAACGATCTGAGGGTCCGCACCGGAGACCTAAGAACCTGCACACGAATCTGAGTTTTAGTTCAACCGGACCTCGATCGTTCTCGCTTTAAACCAGCGCCATCCATGGCGCTTCCTTCCAGGAGTTACCCGATCATGAAGAAGACACTCACAGCCCTGCTGGCTGCGGCGACCATGGCCGGCGCGCTTGCGGCGGCAACGCCCGCGGCTCACGCCGATGGCGGCCGCATTGCCGCCGGCGTTGCCGGCGGCCTGCTCGGCGGCGCGTTGCTCGGCGCGGCGATCGCCAATTCGCAGCCGGCTTATGCGGCGCCCCCGCCGCCGCCGGCCTATTACGCGCCGCCGCCGGCCTACGTGGTCGAACCGGCCTGCCACTTCGAGCGCGAGCGCTTCTGGGACGGCTACGGCTGGCGCAGCCGCCGCATCCGCGTTTGCGACTAAGCCGACGCGCTTCACGTATCGTGAGAATGAAAAACCCGGCTGCGGCCGGGTTTTTTACGTCTGCGGTTTGCGCCGTCAGCGCGTTGTCATCGCCCGCAACACCGCCTCGCTCGGCCAGCAATCGACTTTGATGCCGGCGGATTTCTGGAATGCGCCGAGCGCCGCACGCGTCAGCATACCGGCCTTGCCGTCGATCTTGTCGCGATAAAGTCCGAGCTTGGTCAGATGCCGCTGCATCGCTTCGACATCGCGGCTGCGCAGTTGCGTCGAGGCCGACCACTTGGTCGCGAACGGCAAGCCATTGACCATCCGGTCGCTGAGATGGCCGACGAACAGCACGTACAGATCCGAGAAATTGTATTCCTTGATGACGAAGTAATTCTTTGTCGTGAGAAACGCCGGACCGTAGCTGCCCTCCGGCTGCAACAGCGACGCCGGCTGCGCCTGCTCCGCCGCACTCAGCTTTTCGCCGCGCACCGGCACGAAACCAAGACGCAGCCATTCACCGATCGGCCGCGTCACCTCTGGCGTGCCCTGTGTGCAATCGGCGTTGCGTGGCGCTCGCACTTCGTAAGCCCAGCGCACGCCGTGCTGCCAGCCTTTGTTGACGAGTTGCTGCGCGGCGGAGGCCAGCGCGTCCGGGATCGAGGTCCAGATGTTGACGCGGCCGTCGCCGTCGAAATCGACGCCGTGCTTGTAAAGCTCCGACGGCAGGAACTGCGTCAGTCCCGTCGCGCCCGCCCATGACGAACGGAAATCCTTGCGCGCCACGACACCGTCGTTGAGCAGCTTTAACGCCAGGATGAACTCCTCGCGAAACTGCTCCTTGCGGCGACCCACATAAGCCTGCGTCGCCACCACGCGCAGCGCGTCGTAGGGCAGACGATAGCGGCCGTAATCGGTCTCGCGGCCCCAGATCGCAAGAATCACCGAACCAGGCACGCCGAACCGCTTCTCGATCGCCGCCAGCGTCGCGCGATGCTGCTGCATCAGCTTTCGGCCCTCGCCCGCGAGCCGCGCGATGGTGGACTCCTTCACGTAGTCCGCCGGCACTTGCACGAACTCCGCCTGCGACGGCGCGCCGGTGGCGGGACGTCCCGGTAACAGCAGATCCGGCAGCTTGTAGTCGGGCTCGAGCCCGCGCGTCTGCGCCTCGAAGGTCGCGCGGGTGACGCCGGCCTTCTGGGCATCCGGCCAGACCGACTCCACGAAACGCGTGAAGCCGGCATCGGCGGCACGGGCTTGCGGGGTCGCCATGCACAGCGCGGCCAATACCGAGAGCGCGAGCACGCATCGCCGCGCCAGCACGAACCGGCGGCGCGGCAGCGCGGCCATCAGTGATGCGCCTCGGCCGCGTGAGCCTCACGCTCGGTCGCGCTCAACAGGCGATCGACGTAGGCAATACCCACCGCCGAAACGATGAAGACGAGGTGGATGATGGTCTGCCACATCACGCCGGTTTCGGTGTAGTTGGTCTTGTCGCTGCCGAGGCCGCCGGCCTCGATGAAGGTGCGCAGCAGATGGATCGAGGAGATGCCGATGATGGCCATCGCCAGCTTGATCTTCAACACGCTGGCGTTGACGTGGCTGAGCCATTCCGGCTCATCGGGATGGCCTTCGAGATTGAGCCGCGACACGAACGTTTCGTAACCGCCGACGATCACCATCACCAGCAGGTTGGAAATCATCACCACGTCGATCAGGCTGAGGACCACCAGCATGATCTGCTGCTCGGAAAAACTGGTGGCGTGGGTCACGAGGTGCCACAGTTCCTTGAGGAACAGCACCGCATAAACCGCCTGCCCGACGATCAAGCCGACATAGAGCGGCAGCTGCAGCCAGCGCGAACTGAAGATCAGCAACGGAATCGGCCGCAAGCGGAAAGGTCCTGGCGGCGGCAACGGCGTTTCGGGCGTCATCGACATGCGGGAATGATCTCTGATGAAGACAAATAACGGGAGCAATAGATACTGCCGCGACCATGGCGGCAGCGGATTTTGTCTGATTCGTGTTGCGCTGGCGCGATGCGCACGGTTATCCGCTGTGAAAAATCAGCGCACCGCGACAATGAAAATACGCGGGAACCGCAACAGCACCTTGCCGTCGGCCTGCGGCAAATAGGCCGCCGCCACCCGCGCGGTGTATTCGGCGAGATACAGCTTGCGCTCGGGCGCTTGCAGCGGATCGAGGAACGGCCGCAGGCCTGTGCCCTTGACCCATTCGACGATGGCTGTGGCGTCGTCGAGGACGTGATTGTAGATCGTGTGCCAGATGTCGAGCCGACTACAGAGCGGCTTCAAGGCATCGTAATAGTCACGCGGTCGCGGCAACGCATCACGCATTCGCGCGGCGTTGGCCAGCGGTTCGCGAAACGGCTCCTCATGCGCCACGTCGCGCATCAGGATGTGCGACGGCTCGTCGAGATTGTCCGGCATCTGCACCGCCAGCGCGCCGCCCGGCGACAGTTTTCCGAGCAGCCGCCTGAGATGCTTGAGATGATCCGGCACCCACTGGAACACGGCGTTGGCGAACAGCACATCCGCCTCGGCCGGCGGAAACCAATGCGCGACATTGGCCTCGATGAAAGTCTGGTTCGGCAATCGCTCGCGCGCCTGTTTCAGCATGTCGGCGGACGTATCGATGCCGGTCACCGCCGCATCCGGCCATCGCTTGACCAGAAGTTCTGTCGAATTGCCGGGCCCGCAACCGATGTCGACCACGCTACGCGCCTGTTGCAGCGGCACCTGCGCCAACAGATCACGCGCCGGACGCGTCCGCTCATCCTCGAACTTCAAATATTGCTCGGCGCTCCAGTCGGACATGCATCGCTCCCCTGCTGCGGAACGACGTTTTACGTCACCCGCGTGGTGATGGCCAGCTTGTGCCTTGGAGTGGCAACATAGAACCGGCCATTACCTTTTCGCAGCCGATATCACCGCGTCAGTTTCTTGTACTTCACCCGGTGCGGGATGATGCTGTCCTGGCCGAGGCGGCGCATCTTGTCCTTTTCGTAGTCCTGGAAATTGCCCTCGAACCATTCGACATGGCTGTCGCCCTCGAAGGCGAGGATGTGCGTCGCGATGCGGTCGAGGAACCAGCGATCATGGCTGATGACCACGGCGCAGCCGGCGAAATCCTCAAGCGCTTCTTCCAATGCACGCAGCGTATCGACGTCGAGATCGTTGGTCGGTTCGTCGAGCAGCAGCACGTTGGCGCCGGAGCGCAGCATCTTGGCGAGATGCACGCGATTGCGCTCACCGCCCGACAGCGCGCCGACCTTCTTCTGCTGATCCGCGCCCTTGAAGTTGAACGCCGAACAATAGCCGCGCGAGTTCACTTCCTTCTTGCCGAGCAGTATCTGATCGGTGCCGCCGGAAATTTCCTCCCACACCGTCTTCGATCCGTCGAGCGCATCACGCGACTGATCGACGTAACCGAGATGCACCGTCTCGCCGACGGTGATGTTGCCGGCATCGGGCTTCTCCTGTCCGGTGATCATGCGGAACAGCGTCGTCTTGCCGGCGCCGTTGGCGCCGATCACGCCGACGATGCCGCCCGGCGGCAGCTTGAACGTCAGGTCGTCGATCAACAGGCGCTCACCGAACGACTTCGACAGGCTATCGAAATCGACGACGTTGGCGCCGAGGCGTTCGGCGACAGGAATGATGATCTGCGCGGTCTGCGTCTGCTTCTCGCTGGCCTTGGCGAGCAGGTCCTCATAGCGCTGATAGCGTGCCTTGGACTTCGCCTGTCGCGCCTTGGGCGATGAGGCGATCCACTCCTGCTCGCGTGCCAGCGTCTTCTGATGCGCGGCGTCCTCGCGGCCTTCCTGCTCGAGGCGTTTTTGTTTTTGAACAAGCCACGACGAGTAGTTGCCCTCGTAGGGAATGCCGCGGCCGCGGTCGAGTTCGAGAATCCAACCGGTGACGTTGTCGAGGAAGTAGCGATCGTGGGTGACGATCAGGATCGCGCCGGGATAGTTGCGCAGATGGCCTTCCAGCCACGACACGCTCTCCGCGTCGAGATGGTTGGTCGGCTCGTCGAGCAGCAACAGGTCCGGCTGATCGAGCAGCAAACGGCACAGCGCGACGCGGCGACGCTCACCGCCCGAGAGTTTGGTGACATCGGCATCATCCGGCGGGCAGCGCAGCGCGTCCATCGCCTGATCGACCTTGCTGTCGAGATCCCACAGGCCCTGCGCCTCGATCTCGTCCTGCAGCTTGGTCATCTCGTCCGCGGTTTCCTCGGAGTAATTCATCGCGAGTTCGTTGTAGCGGTCGAGGATCGCCTTCTGCTTGGCAACGCCTTCCATCACGTTCTCGCGCACCGTCTTGCTGGCGTCGAGCTGCGGCTCCTGTTCGAGGTAGCCGACACGCGCACCTTCCGCGACCCACGCCTCGCCGGTGTAGTCCTTGTCGATGCCGGCCATGATCTTGAGCAGCGTCGACTTACCCGCGCCGTTGACGCCGAGCACGCCGATCTTGGCGTCCGGGTAGAACGACAGATGAACGTTATCGAGCACCTTGCGGGTCGGATAGGCCTTGGTCAGACCCTGCATGAAATAGACGAACTGGCGCGCCATCGTGTTCCTTGAACCCTGAAGCGGGAGAATTGGGAGGTTGGGGATTTCGGTTAGCCGCTGATGTAGCCATCGCGCGGCGAAAGGGCAACTGCGGCGTTAAGTCTTTGCAAACCCTAAGCGAAGTCTGAACGGCACATGGCTGATTCGAACCGGATTTTAATCATTTCCCGCGAAACTGCCGCCTTGAGTTCATCGTCGCCCGCGCTTGGTGATCCAGCGCACAGAACGGCCCGATGAAAGGCGACAGAGTGCGTCCCAGAGTACGTCCCATGGCGACCATCATCACATCGAAGCCGGCCGTGCCGGCCCCCGCCACCCAGCAGCCCGCCTCGGGCCCCTGGCGCGAAATCGTCGACTTCTTCCACCAGTTCATCATCGCGGCGTTTCATCCCTACCGCCCGGAACAGCACTACATGCGCGGCCCCGGCCCGGCTTGTCAAAACAAGCGCGAGCCGCTGGTCCATCGCCACCTGATCTGAGCGCAAGCCGTTCGATCCATCGTTGCATCCGCGCCGATGACGCGCGACGATACCGGATGGATCGCATCCTCTACATTCTGGTCGGCATCGGTGTCGTCGCCGCGATGGTGTCAGCATTCGGCACACGACCGGGATTCCGACCGGTCGGTAAGGAGGATGTCGCTCTGGTGGCCGCTTTAATCGCATGCTTTGCGGTCGCCGCTTTCATTCTGAAGCGTACCCGCTGGGGCCACTGGATCGATTGGCGCCTCAAGAAAAGAGTGAACGAAGAGGATGCAGAGGTCCACGCCAACGCGCGCAACAACGGCGAAGTCCGAAAGCCACGCTGTTGGTGGTATTGGTGATGATGGCTATGGGCCATTGCGCCAGCCATTCGGGCGCGACGCCATTCGCCCGACGAATTCAGAATCAAGAAAGTGAAACTGAATGCCCCTGCGCTGTGCAATTCTCGACGACTATCAGAACGTCGCGTTGAAACTGGCGGACTGGGCGCGCATTGCGGATCGCGTCGACGTCACGGTGTTCGACAAGCCGTTCGCTGATGCCGCCGAGGCGATCGCCGCGCTCCAGGATTTCGAGATCGTCTGCGCTATGCGCGAGCGCACGGCGTTTCGCGCGGATACAATAAACGCATTACCGAAGCTGAAGCTGCTGCTCACCTCGGGAATGCGCAATGCCTCGATCGATCATGAAGCCGCGAATGCGCGCGGCATCACCGTCTGCGGCACCGCGTCGATGGGCGGACCGACCGCGAGCCTCGCCATCGGCCTGATGCTGGAACTGACGCGGCATATCGGTTTCGAGAGCGAACGGATGAAAGCCGGCGAACGCTGGCAGACGACGCTGGGCGAAGACATCGAGGGCAAAACGCTCGGTATCGTCGGCCTCGGCAAGCTGGGCCGGAAGATCGCCGCCATCGCCAAGGCGATGAGCATGAACGTGATCGCCTGGAGCCAGAACCTCACGCCGGAAGCCTGCGCCGAGGCAGGCGTCACCTACGCCAGCAAGGACGACCTGATGGCGACGGCGGATGTCATCAGCATCCACGTCATTCTCAGCAAACGGACGCGCGGTCTGATCTCGCGCGACGATCTCGCTCGCATGAAGCCGACCGCCTACCTCGTCAACACCGCGCGCGGGCCGATTGTCGATGAAGCGGCGTTGCTGGATGCGCTACAGCGGCGCGCCATCGCGGGCGCCGCGCTTGATGTGTTCAGCGAGGAGCCGTTGCCGCGCGACCATCCGCTGCGCAAACTCGATAACGTCGTGCTGACGCCGCATCTCGGCTATGTCACGGCGGAAAACTATCGCTGTTACTACGGCGAGATGGTCGAGGACATCGAAGCCTGGCTCGCCGGCGCGCCGGTGCGGGTGATCGGCTAAACAAAAAGCCCGGCGCGAAGGCCGGGCTTTTCACATCACGATAAACTGTAACGCTTAGCGCACCGACACCGGCGCGGGCAGCGGCGGCACCACGGTCGGGCTCGTTCCCGCCTGTGCCACGGTCGAGTCCTGATAGCTCTGCGGCGCGGGGTGCGCGGACGCCGTCGGCGCCGGCGCGGACTTGCTGCCGCCCGGCAGCACCACGACGCGGGTGCCGACCTTGACGCGGTCGAACAGGTTCTCGACGTCCTCGTTCAGCATGCCGATGCAACCCGACGACACGAACTTACCGATGGTCGACGGCTGGTTGGTGCCGTGGATGCGGTAGACCGTCGAGCCGAGATACATCGCGCGCGCGCCGAGCGGATTGCCCGGTCCGCCCGCCATGAAGCGCGGCAGGTAAGGTTGACGCTCGATCATCTCGGTCGGCGGATGCCAGTCCGGCCACTCCGCCTTGCGGCTGATCTTCTGCACACCGGTCCAGGTGAAGCCGTCGCGGCCGACGCGGACGCCGTAACGGATCGCGCGGCCATTGCCGAGCACGTAATAAAGATAGGTGTTGGCGGTATCGACAACGATGGTGCCCGCCGGCTCCTTGGTGGCGAAAGAGACTTCCTGACGACGCAGGTTCGGCGCGAGTTGCGCCTCGCCGCCCTGATCAGCTTCCGGCTGCTCGTCGGGCGGCAGCGCGGACAGTGTGGTCGGCCGGCCGTCGCTGCCCATGGGCATCGGCGGCACCGAACCGGTCACGGTTCCCTGCCCGCCGTTGACACCGGTCGGCGGACGCATGCCATCGCCATTGCCATAACCGGCATTGCCACGGTCGGAATAAGCGGGAGACGGGCTGTAAGGCCGCCCGTAACGCGGATCGTCCGGCGACATCACCGGGCCCTGCGGCGCGGCCTGATGCGAATAAACCTGCGGGCTGCCGGCGCCGCGGCCATAGCGCGGGTCATCCGGCGACAGGATCGGGCCGGGCGACGACAGCGCGGTGGAATTACCGTGCTGCGACGACGGCACGTCGTCAACGTCATCGAAATTCGGCATCTGGTCGGTCTGGCTCGGCGGCGCGCCGCGATAGCCTTCCAGGGTCGGCGAGTAGCCCCCGCCGGACTGCGCCAAGGCCAGTGAACTTCCAGCGGCGCAAAGCATGCCAGCCGCCAAAATCGTCAAAGTGGTTCTGATCATCATCGTCGTTTTATAATCCCAAGCCGACTCCGGATCGTTAACGCCAGATCACCCACGATAGCGGCGCATTCAAGACAGAACCGGCGAAATCCGCCCGGAATCCGTCATATTTTTCAAATCGCCACAGAACGTTGCGCGAATGCCGCACCCTGCCCCGCCCGAAAAGGCGGAGGCCGGATCATCCGGCGATGCCGGTGGCAGATCATGTCCGAAAGTACGGCCTTGCTATGGAACCGGGCGCGCCGACTTGCAAGGGGAAGTCGCGGGCCTGGCGGCCTTTGCCGCTGAACTTTTTGCGACCGGAACCGCCACGTTGCACTATGGTCCCATCTGCCTGATTCGCGCATGACGGCGCGATGGCCCAGTTCACCCGCGTAACTCAACGACAAGCTTCCGCAGGCCCGTGCCTTGCGACGACGGATGGACGTTCATGCTTCCCGGCTTCCGCTTTCTGTTCGCCGCCATCGTGCTGACGATCTCGACGCTGGTTTTCGGCCTCGGCGCCGCCGCCTTGCTGCGGGCCTCGCACGAGCAGTTTGCCAGCCTTCCGGCGACGCCGTCCGCGCCCGCGCTGCCGCCGATCGCGACCGCCGATGCCTCGCCCAAGAACACTACGCTGGCGCTGCTACGGGTCGATACGCCGGAGCTTGATGCGGCGCCCACTCCCCGCGCCACGCCGGCTCCTGTAAGCGATCACGCCGCCCCGGCGCTCCCGCTCCCGCCTGCCCCCGAGGCGAAGGAAACCGTGGTCACGCCTGCCCCGCCAGACATCGTTGCATCTGAACCTAACCCCACACCCGCGTCAGCGGCAGCGACAAGCGAGCCGTCCAAAACGATCGGCGAGGTTGAGACGGCCACTACTGCCTCCCCCACGCCGGAAACGTCGCAAGTGGCACCGGAGGCGGCCGTCACCCAACCGGAAACGCCTCGACCCGCGCCGACCGCAACCCCGACCGACGTTGCGACAGCCGAGCCGGCTGAGGCCCAGCCCGCGCAAGCCGAACCAGTCAAGCAAGCCGAACCGGTTCAGCCGGAGCCGGCGAAGTCCGAACCGGCTGCGGTGAGCGCAACGGCGACCGCACCGATCGAGGTCGCGCGGCCTGCGCCGCTCGAGCCTGCCGACGCGCCGATCAAGACCGCGATGCTGGCGCCGACCGAACCCGTGCCATCGGCGATCCCCGATCAGGCCATTGCCATCACCGGCCCGATCCCGCTGCCGCGCTCGCGCGAATGGGCGCTGGCGCAAGGCCACGCAGCACAGCGCGCCGCCAAGGCCCGCAAACTCGCGGCGACCCGCGCTCGGCCGCGCCCGGTCGTACGACAGCCGGTCCGGCCCGCCGCGCAAGCTCCGACGGGCGCGCCCAATCTGCTGTTCCCGTTCGGACAGTAAGATACGTCAGGCCAGATGAATTTAGGTTTGATCGCTCGTTCTATTCGTCATTGCGAGGAGCGTTAGCGACGAAGCAATCCAGTCTTCCCTTGGTGGCCTCTGCCTTGCTTCGCTTCACTCGCAATAACGATCGCCGCATTTATGCCGGCCCTGTCGCCACCGGCGGGCCGTCTTGCAGACCCCACTCCGACCACGAGCCGTCGTAAAGCGCCGAGCCGCGCGCGCCGAGGCGGTAGAGCGCGAGCGTCAGCACCGCCGCCGAAACACCCGAGCCGCAGGTGGTCACCACCGGGCGCGCGAGATCGAGCCCTGCCTTCTCGAATACCTGCCGCAATTCCGCGACCGGCTTCATCGTCCCGGCCTCAGCGTCGAACAGCAGATTGTAAGGCAAGTTGCGGCTGCCGGGGATGTGACCCGAACGCAGGCCGGCGCGCGGCTCCGCGACGCTGCCGTCGAAGCGGCCGGTCGCGCGCGCATCGATCACCTGCTCGGCCTTCGCGTCGAGATTGGCGACCATCTGCGCCTTGCTGCGGATCATACTCGCATCAAGCGTCGCCGCGCTGTAGCGGCCGGGTGTCGGCTTGGCGTCGCCCGCCTCGACCGTGCGGCCCTCGGCGCGCCACTTCTTCAAGCCGCCTTCAAGAATCTTCACGTTGCGATGGCCGAACGACAGGAACATCCACCACGCGCGCGGCGCGGCGACCCAGCCGCCCGCGTCGTAGATCACCACGGTGTCGTCATTGGAGATGCCGAGTGCCGCGACGTCGCGCGCGAACTGCGCGCCGTCGGGATACATATGCGGCAGCGACGACGAATGATCCGACACCGCATCGACATCGAAGAACGCGGCACCCGGAATATGCGCGCTCCGAAAATCATCGATCGGCAGCGGCAGCACGCCGGGCATCTTGAACGAGGCGTCGATCACCTTGACGCGCGGATCATTCAAATGCGCCGCCAGCCATTCGGTGGAGACAAGCGGATCGTCGTTGGTGGAAGTCATTGCGATGCGTTTCCCACTCACGTCATTGCCGGACTCGATCCGGCAATCTATCATCTTGAAGGATCGACACGCGACTCAAGCCCGCGTCTGACAAGTACCTCACCTCACCGTCGTCCCCGCGAAGGCGGGGACCCAGAACCCCTGGCACGAGTTGTTACGAAACAACTCGCCTTGGTGATAGAACCGAGCCGCTGCGGCGTATGGGTCCCCGCCTTCGCGGGGACGACGCTTTTGGCTTTGGAAATCCATCCGCAAAACGAATTCCCGATCAGGCTCTCAGGATAACGAACAGCGTTCGTCCTACTTCGCCTTCGGCACGACCTTCTCGACCGCCTCGCCGGCGTCGCGCCAGGCGGTGAAGCCGCCGCCCAGATGCGCCACCGGCTTCAACCCCATGTCCTGCGCGGTCTTGGCGGCGAGCGCCGAGCGCCAGCCCGACGCGCAATGGAAGATGAACTTCTTGCGCTCTTCCTGGAAGATCGGCTTGGCATAGGGGCTTTCCGGATCGATCCAGAATTCCAGCATGCCGCGCGTGCAGGAGAACGAGCCCGGGATCTTGCCTTCGCGTTCGAGTTCACGCGGGTCGCGGATATCGACGATCACCGCCTCGCCGCGGGCCACCGCCGCCTTGGCGTCGGCGACGTTCATGGTCTCGATTTCGTTGTTGGCTTCCGCGAGCAGCTTCTTGATGCCGCGGGTGATCGTTTGCGCCATTGTCGTTACCTCACCAGTTCTTTCATTGCGCCTTCGAGCCCTTCGATCGTCAGCGGGAACATGCGCTCCGAAAACAGCCGGCGGATGATCGTGGTGGACTCCGAATAATCCCAGTGCTTCTTCGCCACCGGATTGAGCCAGATCGCATGCGGATAGGTCCGTGTGATGCGCTCCAGCCAGACCGAGCCGGCCTCCTCGTTGACGTGCTCGACCGAGCCGCCCGGCACCATGATCTCGTAAGGCGACATCGAGGCGTCGCCGACAAACACCACCTTGTAGTCGTGCGGGTACTTGTGCAGCACGTCCCAGGTCGGGGTGCGGTCGGTGAAGCGGCGCTTGTTCTGCTTCCACACGCCTTCATACAGGCAGTTGTGGAAGTAAAAATATTCCATGTGCTTGAATTCGGTCTTCGCCGCCGAGAACAGTTCCTCGACCTGCGCGATGTGCGAATCCATCGAACCGCCGATGTCGAAGAACACCAGCACCTTGACCGCGTTGCGCCGCTCGGGCCGCATGTGCACGTCGAGATAGCCGTGATTGGCGGTTTCCTTAATCGTGGTGTCGAGATCGAGTTCGTCCGGCGCGCCGGTGCGCGCGAACTTGCGCAGCCGCCGCAGCGCCACCTTGATGTTGCGGATGCCGAGTTCGACGTTGCCGTCGAGGTCCTTGAACTCGCGCTTGTCCCACACCTTCACGGCGCGGTTGTTGCGGTTCTTCTCCTGTCCGATCCGCACCCCTTCGGGGTTGTAGCCGTAAGCGCCGAACGGCGAGGTGCCGGCAGTGCCGATCCACTTCGAGCCGCCCTGATGGCGCTTCTTCTGCTCCTCGAGCCGCTTCTTCAGCGTCTCCATGAGCTTGTCCCAGCCCATGGTCTCGATCTGCTTCTTCTCTTCCTCGGTGAGATACTTCTCCGCGAGCTTCTTCAGCCACTCGGCGGGAATCTCCGCCTTGTCCATGGCGTCGAGCAGGTTTTCCAGGCCCTTGAAGGTGGCGCCGAACACCCGGTCGAACTTGTCGAGGTTGCGCTCGTCCTTGACCAGCGCGGCGCGCGACAAATAATAAAAGTTCTCGACGCTCTGATCGGCCAGATTGGCGTCGAGCGCCTCCATCAGCGTCAGGTATTCCCGCAAGGTAACGGGGACCTGGGCATCGCGCAGCGAAGTGAAGAATTGCAGGAACATGGGTAGCAGATTGCCCGCCACCGCGCTTTCGTCAAGGGGCGACGGGTCACGGCTGCCGTGCAGCGCGGTGGATTGACGGGGAACAGCGCCGTGCCGTTCACTGGACCTGCCCGGTTTTTCTACTAAAGTGCTGGCGTGCGGCCTCAATCGCCGCAATCAGGGGATAGCTTCCATGGGTATTGAATCCATTATCGTCTGGCTCATTGTCGGCGCCATCGCCGGCTGGCTCGCGGGCCTCGTCGTGCGCGGCGGCGGCTTCGGCCTGCTCGGCAACATCGTCGTCGGCATCATCGGCGCGGTGGTCGCGGGCTGGCTATTGCCGCAACTCGGCATCAACCTCGGCACCGGCATCATCCGCGCCATCATCAACGCGGCGATCGGCGGCATCATCGTACTGGTGATCCTGTCGCTGATACGACGCGCGTAGGTTTCCATCATCCGGCAGCGGCCGCCGCAGGGCGGTCGTTGCATGTTCGGAGGAGCGTTGCGCTCCTCCATTCGTGAAAGCAGCAAGGCATTCCATCAATGAAGTTTACCGGCACCCAAGACTACGTCGCGACCGATGATCTCAAGGTCGCGGTCAACGCCGCCATCGTGCTCGAACGCCCGTTGCTGGTGAAGGGCGAGCCCGGCACCGGCAAGACGGTGCTGGCCGAGGAAGTCGCCAAGGCAATCGGCGCGCCGCTCCTGACCTGGCACATCAAGTCCACCACCAAGGCGCAGCAGGGCCTTTACGAATATGACGCGGTGTCGCGTCTGCGGGACAGCCAGCTCGGCGACGCCCGCGTGTCCGACATTTCGAATTACATCAAGCGCGGCAAATTGTGGGAAGCCTTCACCCACGGCAAGCGCCCGGTGCTGCTGATCGACGAGATCGACAAAGCCGACATCGAATTCCCCAACGACCTGTTGCAGGAACTCGACCGCATGGAGTTCTACGTCTACGAGACCGGCGAGACGATCAAGGCGAAGGAACGCCCGATCGTCATGATCACCTCGAACAACGAGAAGGAACTGCCGGACGCCTTCCTGCGCCGCTGCTTCTTCCACTACATCAAGTTCCCGGATCAGGAGACGATGGCGCAGATCGTCGACGTCCACTTCCCCGACATCCAGAAGCGTCTGGTGCAGGAAGCGCTGAAGATTTTCTTCGAGGTGCGCGAAGTTCCCGGCCTGAAGAAGAAGCCCTCCACTTCCGAATTGCTCGACTGGCTCAAGCTGCTGCTCAACGAGGAGTTCTCGCCGGAGATGCTGCGCGAGCGCGATCCACGCAAGCTGATCCCGCCGCTGCACGGCGCACTCCTGAAGAACGAACAGGACGTGCACCTGTTCGAACGCCTCGCCTTCCTCAGCCGCCGCGAGGTGTGAGCGGTTCGGAATTCGTTTTATAAACGAACTTGCAACACGAAAACGTCGTCCCCGCGAAGGCGGGGACCCAGACTCCGCAGCGGTTCGGCTCAATCAACCGGGGCGAGTTTATTTTGTAACAACCAGTGCCAGGGGTTCTAGGTCCCCGCCTTCGCGGGGACGACACTGTAGCTTCAATTCGAACGTTACAGTTCGAATTGAACTCCAAACGCGACGCCCTGTAGCATCTGCACGCAAGATGCTGCGCCATCAGGCAGCGACAGTCGCGCGAATCCGACTGACGTGAGACGACAAGAGAAGGAGGCTGCCGCCGTGAACGTGCAAAGCAAGGTCGAGACGGCCTCCTCGCTCGCAACCGAACACTTCGATGTGCTGATCGTCGGCGCCGGCATTTCCGGCGTCGGCGCCGCCTATCACCTGACCACGCAATGTCCCGGCACCACCTTCGTGGCGCTGGAGGCGCAGGATCATTTCGGCGGCACCTGGTGGACGCATCGCTATCCCGGCATCCGCTCCGACAGCGACCTCTACACCTTCGGTTATCGCTTCAAGCCATGGGTCGGCGCGCCGATCGCCACCGCCGCCGAAATCCTGAAATACATGGGCGAGGTGATCGACGAGAACGATCTCGCGAAACACATCCGCTATCACCACCGCATCCTCAGCGCCGACTGGTCGAACACCGACAACCTCTGGACCATCATCGCCGAACGCAGCGACACCGGCGAGCGGTTGCGCTTCACCACCAACTTCTTCTGGATGTGCCAAGGCTATTACCGCCACACCGAGGGCTACACCCCGGAGTGGCCGGAGATGGCGTCATTCAAGGGCAAGATCGTACACCCACAGAAGTGGCCGGAAGACCTCGATTACAAGAACAAGAAGGTGATCGTGATCGGCTCCGGTGCCACCGCCGCGACGCTGGTGCCGAACATCGCCGACGATTGTGCCCACGTGACGATGTTGCAACGCTCGCCGACCTACTTCCGCGCCGGCCGCAACGCCATCGAGATCGCCGACGAACTGCGCCGGCTGCAAGTGGACGAAAGCTGGATTCACGAAATCGTCCGCCGCAAAATCCTCTACGAACAAGACGCCTTCACGCGAAAGACCTTCAACGATCCGGAAGGCGCGAAGCAGGACCTGATGGCCGGCGTCCTCGCCTATCTCGGGCCGGACTACGACATCAAAACCCACTTCACGCCGCGTTACCGGCCGTGGCGGCAGCGCATCGCCTTCATTCCCGATGGCGACCTGTTCAGGGGCATCGCGGCGGGCAAGGCGTCGGTCGTCACCGACGAGATCGAACGCTTCACCGAAACCGGCATCCTCTTGAAATCCGGCAAAACGCTCGAGGCCGACATCATCGTCACCGCCACCGGCTTCAACCTGCTCGCCACCGGCGACATCGCGTTCTCCATCGACGGCAAGCCGCTCGATTTCGCCGACACCGTGACCTATCGCGGCATGATGTTCACCGGCGTGCCGAACCTCGTCTGGGTGTTCGGCTATTTCCGCGCAAGCTGGACCCTGCGCGTCGACCTCGTCGCCGATTTCGTCTGCGCCATGCTCAACCACATGAAGGCGATCGGCGCCAACAAGGTGACGCCGGCGCTGCGCGCGGAAGACAGCGACATGCCGCTGCTCGACTGGATCGACCCGGAGAACTTCAACCCCGGCTACATGATGCGCGGGATGCACCTCCTGCCGAAGCGCGGCGACAAGCCGGAATGGCAGCACAACCAGGACTACTGGGCCGAGAAAGACGAGTTTCCAAAGATCGACCTGAAGGATGCGGCGTTCGTTTACGGGTAGGACCACCCACCACACGAAAACCGTCGTCCCCGCGAAGGCGGGGACCCAGAATCCCTGACGACGCAGTGAACGGGACCATCCGACAAGGGTTATCAGCGCTTCCTATCTCATGAGCGACACGGCGTATGGGTCCCCGCCTTCGCGGGGACGACGCTGAGGGGATTTGATTCGACGCGATATATTTCGAGTCAAACCCTCACGACGCCGCACCGACCGACGCACTTTCCAACTCCCCCTTCCCACGAATGAAATCCGACGCCTTGTCGGCGATCATCATGGTGGAGGCGTTGAGGTTGGCGGAGATCATGCGCGGCATGATGGAGGCATCGACCACGCGCAGGCCTTCCAGCCCATGCACGCGCAGCCGGTCGTCGACGACGGCCCACGGCGCACTCGCCGGGCCCATCCGACACGTGCAGCCGGGATGGAACGTAGTGGTGGCGCGCTCGGTCGCCGCGGCGAGAAATTCGTCGTCGGTCTGCACATTCGGTCCGGGAAAATCCTCGTGCGCGTAGTACGGCGCCAACGGCGTGGAAGCCAAAAGCCGCCGCGCCAGTTTCATGCCGGCGACGACCACGCGGCGATCAAGCTCAGCATCGAGATAATTGGTCTGGATCAGCGGCGCCTCGAACGGATCGCTGGTGCGGCAATGCACGTAGCCGCGGCTTTCCGGCCGCTGCTGCCATGACGCGACCGTCATGCCCGGCTCGTCTTCCAGCTTGCCCTGCACGCCTTCCTTGTAGCTCGCCGGGGTGAAGGTGAGTTGCAGGTCGGAGCTTTCGGTGGTCTCGCCGGAATGCCAGAAGCAGTAGACCATGGTCGGCGACAGCGCGAGGATGCCGCGCCGCGTCGTCGCCCACTTGATCGCCTCCAGCGCCAGATTCAATCCGCGCGCGCGCTCGTTGATGGTCCTGATGTTCTTCACCCGCGCCACCGAGCGCGGTGCGTAGTGATCCTGCAAGCCTTCGCCGACGCCGGGCAGCGCGTGACGCAGATCAATGCCGAGCGATTGCAGCAGCGCCGGATCGCCGACGCCGGACAGTTGCAACAGTTGCGGCGAATTGTAGGTGCCGCCTGAGAGGATCACTTCCTTGCGCGCCCGCACCTCGTGCATCGCGCCGCCGCGCCCACCCTTGGCGTAACGCACGCCGACCGCGCGCTTGCCGTCGAACACCACGTTGGTCGCATGCGCATGGGTGATGACATGAACATTGCCGCGCTTGATCGCTGGATGCAGGAACGCCGTCGCCGAACTGACGCGGCGGCCGTTATGGATGGTGCGCTGGGCGTAGGACACGCCTTCTTGCGTCTTGCCGTTGTAGTCCGGATTGCGCGGAATGCCGAGGCTGACGGCGCCGGCGATGAAGGCATCGCACAGCGCATCGCTCCAGCCGATGTCGGTGACGGTCAATCTGCCGTCGCGGCCGCGATAGGCATCCTCGCCCTCACCGATGCGGCGCTCGAGCCGGCGGAAGTACGGCAGCACGTCGGGATAGCCCCAGCCGCGATTGCCGAGCTGCGCCCAGGTGTCGAAGTCCTGATGCTGGCCGCGATTGTAGATGTGGCCGTTGATCGAACTGGAGCCGCCCAGCGTCTTGCCGCGCGGGGCGAAGATGCGGCGGCCCGCCGTCCACGGCCCCGGCTCCTGCGAATAGCACCAGTTGATCTTCGGATCGTAGAACGTCTTGATGAAGCCGGCCGGCAGATGGATGTACGGATGCCAGTCGCGCGGCCCCGCCTCCAGCACGCAGACCGTGACGCTGGCATCCTCGCTCAAGCGGTTGGCGAGCACGCATCCGGCCGAACCGGCGCCGACGATCACATAGTCGAAGGTGTCCATTGCTGTCCGGTGCTACCGCACGCGCTCATTGAGTTGATACGTCAGATGCGCCTTCGCCGTCGGCCATTCCGAGGCGATGATGCTGAACACCACGGTGTCGCGCAGCGTGCCGTTCGGCGAGATGCTGTGATTGCGCAGAATGCCGTCTTGCTTGGCGCCGAGGCGCTCGATGCCGCGCCGTGACTGGTGATTGAAGAAATGCGTGCGGAACTCGACCGCGATGCAATCCAGCTTCTCGAATGCGTGCGTCAACAGCATCAGCTTGCACTGGGTGTTGAGCGGCGTGCGTTGCACCCGCTTCGCATACCATGTCGAGCCGATCTCGACGCGGCGGTTCGGCGCATCGACATTCATATAGGTGGTCATGCCGGCGATTTGATCTCCGGCATCCTTCACCGTGAACGGCAGCATCGCGCCCTTCTCCTGCAGATCGAGGCGGCGCGCGATCTCGGCTTCCATTTTATCCGCCGCGGGGACCGCGGTGTACCAGAGCTTCCAGAGATCGCCGTCCTTCACCGCCTCTATCAGCCCGTCGCGATGCGCGGGCGACAGCGGTTCGAGCGAGGCATGTTCGCCCTTCAGAGTGACAGGTTGCAGCCAGGGCATCGGTTTTCTTTCGATTACTTGTTCAAGAAATTGAGCGGCAGGCCGCCGCGCGACCAGTCCATCGCGATCAGTTCGCCACGGCCCGACAACGTGATGTACGCGGTTTTCAACTCGGGCCCGCCGAAGGCAATGTTGGTGGTGACGCGGTCGCCTGTCTCGACCTGCTCCACCAGCTTGCCGTCCGGCGCGATCACCGAGATGCAGCCGGAGATCAGCGTGGCGACGCAGACGTTGCCGGAGGCTTCCACCGCCAGCGAGTCGAACATCTGATAACCGCCGAGGCCGCAGATCGGCTTGCCGCGCTCCCCGCGATAGATCACGTCGCCCGGCTTCACCTCGCCGCGCGCCGCGAGATCGTAAGCCCACAGCCGCGCGGTCGGCGTCTCGGCGACATAAACGGTCTTCTCGTCGGGTGACAGGCCGATGCCGTTGGCCGGCAACATGCCGAACACCGCTTCGACTACCTCGCCCGCGTTCGGCTGCATGTAGTAGACCGCGCCGACGTCCATATCGCGCGCGCGGCGCTTGCCGAGATCGGTGAACCACAGCCCGCCCTGCTTGTCGAAGACGAGATCGTTCGGCCCCTTCAACGGATGCTCGCCGCAGCGCTCCGCCAGCGTCTCGACCTTGCCGGTTTTGAGATCGACGCGCTGGATCGAGCCGCCGATATACTCGTGCGGCGCCGGCGCGCCCGGCATCATGGTGCCGCGCGAAGCCGTCCAGCTGAAGCCGCCGTTGTTGCAGACGTAGATCTTGCCGTCCGGGCCCATCGCCGCGCCGTTCGGCCCGCCGGGCATTTTCGCGACTACTTCCTTGCGGCCGTCGGGGTAGACGCGGGTGAGCTGCTGCGCGCGGATTTCCACCAGCACCACCGAGCCGTCCGGCAGCACCACCGGACCTTCGGGAAACGCGAGATCGGTGGCGAGAACGCGGACATTGGCCATGGAGATTCCTTTGCTTTTCTTGTCGTGCGTGTTGGTGCTCTGGTCTTGCCGCGATCATCGCGCGCGACGTGAAGCGAGTAAAGCAAACAAGTTTTCGCCTGCCAAGGCGCGGTCATCCAGCAAGGTCGCGCGGCTGCCATGCACATCCTGTGACCGGTCAATATGCTCGTCGATCGCGATTGACCTTCGTTCCGGAGCCTGATGAGGTCATGCGTGAATGAAGCCGTCACCCTGAGGTGCTGTCGCGCAGCGACAGCCTCGAAGGGCGACGGCAATCCTTCGAGGCTTGCTTCGCTCGCACCTCAGGATGACGCTATCGGCTTCGTGCCGGGTGAACGACAATCGAGAAGGACTCGCACCATGCAGACCCAGTCCGCTTCCGCCGCCCAAACCCGCGACGACGAAGTGCTCTATGACGTGCGCGACGGCATCGCGACCCTGACATTGAACCGACCGGAGCGGCTGAACACCATCTCGCGCGAGATGCTGATGCTGCTCGGCCAGTTGCTGCTGCAGGCCGACGCCGATCCGGCGGTGCGGGTCGTCATTCTCACCGGCGCCGGGCGCGCTTTCTGCGCCGGGCTCGACATGACGGCTGCGACCAAGGGCAGCGGCATCGGCTCGCAGAACGACACCAACACCACCGTCGCCACGCTCGACCTCAAGACCGCGCCGCCCACCATCCTCTTCAACATGGAGAAGCCGACCATCTGCGCGTTGAACGGCAGCGCCGCCGGTTACGGCATGGACATGGCGCTCGGCTGCGACATCCGCATCATGGCCGACAGCGCGAAATTCGCCGCCGCCTTCGTCAAGCGCGGCGTGGTGCCGGAATCCGGTGGCACCTGGTTTCTGCCGCGCATGATCGGCTGGGCCAAGGCGGCGGAACTGATCTTCACCGGGCGCACGCTGTCGGCCGCCGAAAGCCTCGACATGGGCCTCGCCAACGAGGTGGTGACGACCGGCGACGTGATGTCGCGGGCGAACGCCGTCGCGGCGGAGATCGCCGGCAACGCGCCGCTCGCGGTACAGGCCGCCAAGCGCATGATGCGCTCCGGCCTGTCGGAGAGTTTCGGCGACCACGTCCACCACGTTTTCCTGCAATTGCTGCCGTTGTTCCGCAGCGAGGATTTTCGCGAAGGCATGACCTCGTTCCTTGAAAAGCGCCCGCCGAACTTCAAGGGACGCTGACGCCGCGCGAATTTCGCAACACGGCAATTCGCGCCTGCAACATAGCCTTTGCTGGCATGACTCTCCCGATCATGCATACTGCGCGCGCCGACGAGCCGTCAGATCCGCACCAAGATGGATCAGGCCGCGGCCACACAAGAAACATTCAGGGAGAAAACCATGCGACGAAGCGTGTCTCACGTGACGACGGCGGCGCTTGCCGCGCTGTGCCTGACGGCCGTAGCCGGCAGCGCCAACGCCCAGAAGAAATACGATACCGGCGCCAGCGATACCGAGATCAAGATCGGCAACATCATGCCGTATAGCGGCCCGGCCTCGTCCTACGCGACGATCGGCAAAACCGAAGCCGCCTATTTCAACATGCTGAACGAGAAAGGCGGCATCAACGGCCGCAAGATCAAGTTCATCTCCTACGACGATGCCTACAGCCCGCCGAAGACGGTGGAGCAGGCGCGCAAGCTTGTCGAAAGCGACGAGGTGCTGTTCCTCGCCAATCCGCTCGGCACGCCGGGCAACACCGCGATCCAGAAATACATGAACAGCAAGAAGATTCCGCAACTGTTCGTCTCCACCGGAGCGGCGAAGTGGAACGACGCGAAGAACCATCCGTGGACGATGGGCTGGCAACCCAGCTATCAGGTCGAGGCGCGCATCTACGCCGCCTACATCCTGCAGCATTATCCCGGCAAGACCATCGGCCTGCTTTACCAGAACGACGATTTCGGCAAGGACTACGTGATCGGTCTGAAGGAAGGACTCGGCGACAAGGTCAGCATGATCAAGGTCGAGGCGCCCTACGAGGTGTCGCAGCCGACGGTCGATTCCCAGGTGGTGCAGATCAGGACCGCCAATCCCGATATCTTCGTCGATATCACCACGCCGAAGTTCGCGGCCCAGGCCATCAAGAAGGTCGCCGAACTGGGATGGAAGCCGGTCCACTTCCTCACCAACGTCTCGATCTCGGTCGGCAGCGTGATGAAGCCCGCCGGCTACGAGAACGGCCAGGGCATCCTCAGCGCGGCTTACATGAAGGACCCGAAGGACAAGAAGTGGGACAACGATCCCGCCATGAACGAATGGCGCGCCTTCATGAAGAAGTATTATCCCGAAGGCAATCTTGACGACGGGGCCACCGTGTTCGGCTACGGCGTCGCCAAGGGTTTTGAGGAAGTGCTGCGCAAGTGCGGCGATAATCTCACCCGCGAAAACATCATGAAGCAGGCCGCCAGTCTCGACTTCGAGATCGGCATCTACCTGCCGGGCGTCAAGATCAAGACCAGCGCCACCGACTTCGGACCGATCGAGCAGTTGCAGATGATCAAGTTCGAAGGCGAGAGCTGGGAACTGTTCGGCCCGCTGATGAGCGGCGAGAAGAATTCGTAACGTCTCGTCGTCATGTCTCGACTGGCATTCTTGCCGTAGAGGCAACGCACAACCTAACAACAGCGTCATGGCCGGGCTCGTCCCGGCCATCCACGTCTTAACACCACCGCCACAAGAAGACGTGGATGGCCGGAATAAATCCGGCCATGACGAACCACTTATTCCGTTCTACTTCTTCGCGCCCCCGCCGCCATCCTTCGCCGCATCCTTGCCGTCCTTGGCCGGTGCAGCGGGCTCGGCCTTCTTCTGCGCGGCCTGCAATTCATCCACCCGCTTCTGCAACGCCACGACCGCCGCTTTCAACGCGTCGATCTGCCGTGTCGCGGCGTCCAGCTTGCGCTGCTGGTCGAGGCCCATCTGTGTCATCGTCGTCTTGAGGAAATTGACGTTGCTTTGCAGGCAGCCGGTGCGCCGCGCCATGTCCTTTTCAGCCGTGCAGATTTCGATGCCCGGCACGTCCTGCGCCCGCGCATCGGTGGCAGCCCCCGCCCCTGCCGCCATCAGCAGCATCGCCATCATCGCATGTCGCATCGCCGATCCTTTCCGTGTCCTGCCGACAAACAAAACGCGCCGCCCACCGATGTCAACGCGCGGCGGTGCGTCGCACACCAACGGCCGAGTGAATTGCCGGTTGCCGCGATCCATGAGACCAATGCGGCGATGGAATCATTCGTCTATGTGATCGGCTGCGCAGACGAGCGCCGCTATCTCACCTATGTGGGATGGACGCTCGACGTCGAACGCCGGCTGGCGCAGCACAATGCCGGAACCGGTGCACGCTCGACACGCGGGCGGCAATGGGTGCTGCTGCACGTCGAACGCTTCGCCACCCGCGAGGAAGCGATGAGCCGCGAGTGGCACCTCAAGCGCGACCGCAGATTCCGCAAATCGCTGACGCCGCGCACAGACGCAACAGCGCGCATCACATCATAGCCGCATTCGACGGATCGAATCCCGCCGATGATCTCTCATCGAATTGCCCCCATCCGCAAATCCGCCCCGGCGCCGATTTGTTAACGCCGGAGCCTTGCTCATGACCACACGCGAACGACGGATTGCGGAGTTTAACGGCCAGGGCCACCCACCGCCGGATCAAACCGTTCAGGTGCTGTGCGAGGATCATAGCGGCACCTATCTGCTGCCGTTTCCCTGCTGCTTTGCTGACGGCGAATGGCGCAATTCCGCCACCGGCGGCGCGCTTCAGGCCACCGTCATCGGCTGGCGGTTGCCGCGAATCTAGTCTCACGCGCTCCCGAATGTCCCAAAACGCGACGGCTCCGCCAGCGCGCGTTAACCTGTGGAACGGGGCTGGAACGAAGCAGGCTCGAATCGGCAGCGCCGCTTTGGCCGCATCCGCCGCTATACGGCGCCTGATGAGCGATCCCGCCGCTGGTGCAATCCCGATCACCTACCCACGAATATTTTTCCGATCCCACCCAAATGGGGGACGCGGATATTCAACTCCCGCAGTAGTTGAATGGCTGGGATGCGACTGCGTCATGCAGCCGCATCCCAATTACCCGCGAAAGCGGGCCCTCCGATTGCTCTTAGCTGTTGATTTTACAGCTATACTGGCTTTCAAGGCTGGCCTTCGCGCCAGCCTTTTTAGTTCGACGCCCCTATGTGGCGGCCGGCTCCAGCGAAGGCACCCGTGCCGGCGTTTCCCGCGGCAGGATCAGCGCCGCCACCACCACCAGGAGGCACAGCCCGGCGAAGGCTTGCAGCATCAGGTCGAAGCCGCCCCGCGCGTAGAGCCACGCCACCAGCCCGACCGACGCGCCTGCCGCCGTGAAGCCGACGAAGTAACGCACCGCGAAGGCGCGCGAGCGCCACTCCTCGGCAGTGTATTTGCCGACCATGGCGTCGTTGACGGTGATCTGCCCGAACATGCCGATGACGATGCCGATCGTAGTTGCGATGAGGGCCCAATTGCTCGCAGTCGCGGCGAGATACAATAGCGGCGGCAGCACCAGCGACATCGGCAGGAACACGGCTTTCAGCGAGTAGCGATCCACCAGCTTGCCGATGGTGTATTGCGTCGCCGCGCCGAACACATACACGCCGGCGGCGATCGCGCCGATCAGAGCCGGGCTGTGCGTGAGGTCCGCAAGGCGCTCGGCAAACAATTTCGGCAAAGCGACGGTGATGGCGTTGAAGGTGGTCGAGATCGCGATGACCACCACCAGCAGCGACAGCAGCACCCGCCACATCTCGTTCTTGGCGATACGCACCTGCGCGGCGGCCTGCTTGCTGCCCCGGCGATCCTCATGCTTCACCGACACCATGAAGGCGACGCCAATGGCGATGGTGACGATACCCGGCAGAATGAACGACCAGCGCCAGCCGAGATACTGTCCCACGACACCGGTGACCAGCGCCGACGACGCCACGCCGAAATTGCCCCACAGTCCGTTGATGCCCATCTGGCTGCCGAGCTTGTCGGCATAGGACACCAGCATCGCGGTGCCGACCGGATGATAGATCGAGGCGAAGATGCCGACGGCGAGCAGCGCCGCACCAAGTTGCAACGGCGTCTGCACCAGACCGACCGCGATCATCGCAGCGCCGATCCCGAAGAAATAGATCACCATCATGTGGCGGCGGCTCCAGCGGTCGCCGAGCCAGCCGGTCACCAGCGAACCGGCCCCGAAGGCCACGAACGCCGGCGTCGCGTAGGGCAAGAGTTCGGAGTAGGCAAGACCCATCGCGGGGCCCATGATGATGACCGCCGCAGCGAAGATCAGCATGGCGTAGTGATCGATGAAATGAGCGGCGTTGATGTAGCGGATGACCTGGGATGCATCGTTCATGTGGCAAATCCTACGGACAAATATACTGTGTGGTCCACTATAGGACATGCACTCCACGGGATTCTGCCAATGACTGTCGCGCAAATGCCAGAAATGCCGATCGTGTTGAAAGGCGACGTCGGCGAGGGCGTGCATCTCCTGGGCTGCCGATACCCGCGCGGAACGCATCATGACGCCCACATCCACCGTCAGGCGCAACTGGTGTTCGCGGCCAGCGGCACCATGCAGGTGACAACGCCGAAGGGGCGCTGGCTGGTGCCGCCCGGCCGCGCGGTGTGGGTGCCGGCACGGCTCGAGCATGCCATCGGCGTGCTGGCCGATATCGAAATGCGGACGCTGTATTTCGAATCCGACTGGCTGACGCGACACGATCACACCCTCGACACCGAGTTCGTGGTGCGCGTGTCGCCGCTGCTGCGCGAAGCCATCCTGGCGCTATTCGAGCGCGAACGCGCCATCGAACGCGAGAGCCTGTTGTTGCGGCTGATCATGCTGGAACTGCATCAGGCCGAGGACCCGACCACCTTCATCCCGCTGCCGCGCGAGCCGCGTTGTCGCGCCGCCGCCGACCTCGTGCTGGCCGCACCGATGGTGAACCACGACATCGCCGATCTCGCCCGGCAGGTCGGCACCTCGACGCGGACGCTGTCGCGGCTGTTCGCCAGCGAGACGCATCTCAGCTTCAAGGCGTGGTGCCAGCGCGCCCGCATCGCATCGGCGATCGAACGCTGGGCCCTTGATCCGCATCGCTCGATCAAACAGACCGCGGCGGAGATGGGCTACAACAGCTTCCCCGCCTTCTGCCACGCGTTCCGTCAGGTCACCGGCAAAACGCCGAAGGAGTTTGTCGGGGAGCGGTAGCTCACGCTTCGATGCGCTAACTTCAAGTAGCGTCTATCGCGAAGCATACAAACATTCCAGCGTCGTCCCCGCGCAGGCGGGGACCCAGAATTCCTAGCATCTGCGAGTTTATAACACGCTGGCAACAACCGCTGCATAACACCGAACCGCTGCGGAGTCTGGGTCCCCGCCTGCGCGGGGACGACATGTCGTCATGGCCGGATTTATTCCCGGCATCCACGTCTTGCTTGCTGCCATCAATTCAGGTCGCTGCGTCATACGCGGGCTCGACCCGCGTATCCATCAACCTTCGCAAAGCGCTTTTCGGAGCGGATGGATAGCCGGGTCGAGCCCGGCTATGACGCCTCTCTCAACGATTTCGTTATTGCAAGCGAAGCGAAGCAATCCAGACTCTTGAAAAAAGACTGGATTTCTTTGTCACTAACGCTTCTCGCAATGACGAAACTCTAAGGCTGCTGCTTCATCGGACCGCAATTACTTCGGCACCACCGCCGTCGCCTCGATCTCGACGCGCGCGGCTTTTTCGACCAGCCGCACCACCTGCACCAGCGCCATCGCCGGGTAATGCGCGCCGATTGTCTCGCGATAGATCGCACCAAGCCCTTTGAGATTGTCGAGATACTCATCGATGTCGACGACGTACCAGGTCAGCCGCATCAGGTGCTCCGGCTTCGCGCCGCCCGCTGCAAGAATAGCGACGATATTCTCCAATACCTGCCGCACCTGCGCGAGAAAACCGTCCGACAGCCGGTTCGACGCATCCCAGCCGATCACGCCGCCGGTGACGATCAGCCGTCCCTCGGCCGCCATGCCGTTGGCATAGCCCTTCGGCATCGGCCAGCCACTCGGCTGCAACACCTCGACGGTGGGGGCGGATTGCGGCACGGCATCGCCCGCCATCGCCATCTGCCGCAAGGTGAAACGTTTCAGCTTGCCGGTCTGCGTCTTCGGTAACTGATCGAGAAACACGATCGCACGTGGATATTTGTACGGCGCGATCTCGCGCTTGACGTGATCCTGCAACGCGCTCACCAGCGCCGCGTCGCCAGCGACGCCCGGCCGCAGCACCACATAGGCCTTGACGATCATGCCGCGCGCCTCGTCCGGCGCGCCGACCACGCCGCATTCGGCCACCGCGTCGTGCGTCAACAGCGCCGCCTCGACGTCGGGACCGGCGATGTTGTAGCCGGCGGAAATGATCATGTCGTCGGAGCGCGCCTGATACCAGAAGTAACCGTCGGCATCCATGATGTAGGTGTCGCCGGTCAGATTCCAGCCGTTCTGCACGAACTTCCGCTGCCGCTCGTCGGCGAGATAGCGACAACCGGTCGGCCCGCGCACCGCAAGCCGCCCCATCTCACCCGGCGGCAGATCGCGGCCGTCGTCATCGACGATCTTCGCCTCATAGCCCGGCACCGGCTTGCCGGTGGCGCCGGGTCGAATGTCGTCCTCGCGCGCACTGATGAAGATGTGCAGCATCTCGGTGGCGCCGATGCCGTCGATGATCCTGATGCCGGTCGCCTTTAGCCACGCCTCATAGGTGCCCTTCGGCAAGGTCTCGCCGGCGGAGACGCATTTGCGCAGGCTGCTCATGTCGTGCTTCGCATAATTGGCCAGCATCGCACGATAGGCGGTCGGCGCGGTGAAGCACACCGACGCCTTGTAGCGTTCGATGGCATCGAGCAGATCATCCGGCGCGACCTTTTCCAGCACCACGAACGACGCGCCGATATGCATCGGAAACAGCACGCCGCCGAAGCCGAAGGTGAACGCCAGCGGCGCGGAGCTGATGAAGCGATCCTCCGGCGTCGCGCGCAGGATGTTGCCGGCGAAACTGTCGCACACCGCGAGCATGTCGCGATGGACATGCATGGTGCCTTTCGGATCGCCGGTGGTGCCGGAGGTGAAAGCGATCAGGCAGACATCATCCGCCGCGGTATCGACCGCAGCGAACTCCGCGCGGGCCGTGGCGATCAGCGCGTCGAGCGAGTCGGCGCCGTCCGCGCCCCAGTAGAGAATGTGCTTCAGTTCATCGGTCTGCGCTCGCGCCTTCTCCATCTCCTCGCGCAGCTTGCCGTCGCACAGCGCGATGGAAATTTTTGCTTTGCGGATCGGATAGACTAGTTCCTTGGCGCGGAGCAGCGGCATCGTCGCCACCACAACGCCGCCGGCTTTCAGCACCGCGAGATAGGTCGCGACCATCATCGGGTTGTTGGCGGAGCGCAGCAGCACGCGGCCGCCGGTGACGAGGCCGAGATCCTTCACCAGCACGTTGGCGATGCGGTTCACCAGCGCCTGCAATTCGCGATAGCTGTAGCTCACCGTCGGGCTGACGATGCACGGCGCATCGCCACGCCCCTGCGCCACCCAGCGATCGAGGAAATGCGCGACGCAGTTGATACGCGCGGGATATTGTAGCTCCGGTCGGGTGAAGATCATCTCCGGCCACTGCTCCCGCGGCGGCAGGTTGTCGCGCGCGAAGGTGTCGAGATGCGCGGTGGCTGCGGGTTGCGACGAAGCGGATTCGGCGGACAGTGATTTGGCGGTTGCAACCATCGACAACAACCTTTCGTCCTCGCGCGGGGCGTTCGTAGTAGCGCCCGCGCGATACATTTTAAATCTAAAGCATTTTTGCGCAATGCCGGAGGGCGCGCAACAACAATTTTAGACTTGAAACATTTCGCTGCGGTGCAAGAAAATCGACCGCGCGAGATCATGACAAAATAGACGGCGTTGCCGTCATCCTGAGGTGCGACATGCGCAGCATGGCGCCTCGAAGGATCACCGCCACCACCCTTCGAGGCTCGCCGACGACGGCGAGCACCTCAGGGTGACGCATTCTTGTTTTGCTAGGAGCACAAGCAGCACCGCAAGACGCCAAAGGCGACGTCTCCTACGCCTTCCGCTGGGTCGCGTTGCGCGCGGACACCTTGGTTTTACCAAGCAGCCGCATCAGGTCTTGCACGTCCTTGGCCGACAGGTCGGCGAAGATACTGGCGATCCACAATTCATGTTCCGCCGCCATCTTGCGGAACTCGGCGCGGCCGGTGCGCGTCAGCCGGATCACCTGGACACGGCGATCAGTCTCCGAGGTGCGGCGGTCAAGATGGCCGGATTCGACGAGGCGCTCCACCAGCCCGGTGACATTGCCGTTCGACACCATCATGCGCTTGGAGATGTCCGACAGCGTCATCCCGTCCGGCGCCTTGTCGAGCTGCGCCATCAGGTCGAAGCGCGGCAACGTCACGTCGAAGCGCTCGCGCAGCCGGCGGCGCACCTCGCCCTCGATCAGGTTGGTGCAGGTCAAGAGCCGCAGCCACAGCCGCAACTCGTCGCCATGATCCTCGGAATGCTCGGTCGCCTTGGTCTCGGAATCGAGGATCATCGGATCGGTCTACCTGCCATCGATGCATCGCGACACAGCATCGCCTGCATTGTTTTAGTTTTCAAGTAATCCGGCTTTTCAGTACCCAAGGCAGATCCTCAATTCCCCTGGAACGCCGGGCGCACCTTGTTGGCGAAGGCGCGGAAGGCACGGGCGAAATCCTCGGTGGTCATGCACAGCGCCTGCGCCACCGCTTCGGCCTCGATGGCTTCCTCCACCGACATCGCCCACTCCATCGCCAGCATCCGTTTGGTCATCGTGTTGGCGAAGGTCGGGCCTTCGGCGACCTGCTTCGCCAGCGTCTGCGCCTGCGTCAGCACATGCTCGGGCGTGACGATGCGGCTGAAGAAGCCCCAGCGCTCGCCCTCCTCCGCCGTCATGAAGCGGCCGGTATAAAGCAACTCCGAGGCGCGCGACTGGCCGATGATGCGCGGCAGGATCGCGCACGCGCCCATGTCGCAACCGGCGAGCCCCACCTTGTTGAACAGGAATCCGACCTTGGCGCCGGTCGCGGCGATCCGCATGTCGGACGCCATGGCGATGATCGCGCCCGCACCCGCGCAGATGCCTTCCACCGCCGCGACGATCGGCTGCGGGCAGGCGCGCATCGCCTTCACCAGATCGCCGGTCATGCGCGTGAACGCGGTCAGCCCCTTGGTGTCCATCTCCACCAGCGGCCCGATGATCTCGAACACGTCGCCGCCGGAGGAGAAGTTGCCGCCCGCGCCGGTCACCACCACCGCCTTCACCTCGTCGTCCATGGCGCAGGCGCGGAAAAAATCGGTGAGTTCGCGATAGCTGTCGAAGGTCAGCGGATTCTTCCGCTCCGGGCGATTGAGCGTCACCGTGGCAACGCGATCCACCACCGCGAGCAGGAAATGCTTCGGCGAATACATCGCCAGCGGAAGCGTGACGGGATTGGCGGCTCTGCTCATGCGACCTCCGAAGCCTCGAGAAATGAAACGCTCATCAAATTTCTCCGCCGGCGACCGGAATCGCCTGCCCGGTGACGGCGCTGGCACCCTCGCCGCACAGCCACAGCACGCAGTCGGCGACTTCCGCCGGCGTGACGAGACGGCCCTGCGGATTGTGCTTGGCCAGTTCGGCGATGGCCTCCTCGCGCGAGCGGCCGGTCTTGGCCATGATGTTGTCGATGCTGCCAGCGACGAGATCGGTATCGGTGAAGCCGGGGCACACCGCATTCACGGTGATGCCTTGCGCCGCCACCTCCAGCGCCAGCGCGCGCACCAGCCCGACCACCGCGTGCTTGGCCGCGACATAGGCGCTGACATAGGCATAGCCTTTCAGCCCGGCCGTGGACGCCACCGCGACGATGCGGCCGCGCTTGCGCGCCTTCATCGCCGGCAGCACCGCCTGCGCGGCGTGGACCACGCCCATCAGGTTGACGTCGACCATGCGACGGAACATCAAAGCGTCGGTCTTGCCGAACGGCGCGGATTCCGCCGCCCCCGCATTGGCGACGAGGATATCGATCGGCTGCCGCGCCGACGCTTCCGCGATCGCCGCATTCACTGCCGCCTGATCGGACACATCCGCGACCAGCGCATGATGCGCCGCGCCCTCTTGCACCGCGCGCTCCAGCGTGGCGCGGTCGCGGCCGAGAATGGTGACGGTCGCTCCCGCGCGCGTCAGCGTTTCCGCGATGGCGCGGCCGATGCCGCGTCCGCCGCCGGTGACCAGCGCATGATGCGAAGCCGACAAATTCGACACGTTGCCTCCTGATAGGTCACCCATCTCATTATTTTAAACTTCAAGCTTTTGCAAGGAACGGCCATTGCCCGCCCGACATGAACGCGTCGCCACGACCAGCATTGAAAATTCCTTCAATTCTAAAACTATCGCTTTTCATATATCTCTGGCCTGCTAGGATCGGCCCGGGATGAACGATCCGGAGGCGCGGCGTGGCGGAGCCCGACAAAATGACGACCGGCGACGGTCGCTTCACCTATCAATCCGCCGGCGAGATCGGCGCTCCGGCGCTGGTGTTCCTGCACGGCATCGGTGGCGCGGCGCGCGCCTGGCGCGATCAGCTCGACAGTTTTGATAATCGCTATCGTACCGTCGCCTGGGACATGCCGGGCTACGGCGGCTCGAAGCCGCTGGAGACCACCAGCATCGAAGCGCTGGCCGGCGCATTGAAAGATTTTCTGGCGCAGCTTTCGCTCGAGAAGCCGGTGCTGATCGGCCATTCGATCGGCGGCATGATCGTGCAACAGCTTATGAAGACCGATCCCAAGCTGCCGCACGCCATCGTGCTGGCGCAGACCAGTCCCGCCTTCGGCAAACCGGACGGCGACTGGCAGAAGACGTTCATCGAGGCGCGCCTTGGCCCGCTCGAGCGCGGCGAGACCATGGAGCAACTCGCGCCGACGCTGGTGAAGGAACTGGCCGGTACCAATCCCGATCCACGCGGCATGGAGCTGGCGCGCGACTGCATGGCAAAGGTGCCGGAAGCCACCTATCAGGCCACCATGCGCGCGCTGATCGGCTTCGACCTGCGCGACATCCTGAAATACATCAAGCTGCCGACGCTGCTGCTGGCCGGCTCCGAAGATACCAATGCGCCCGCGCCGATGATGAAGAAGATGGCGAGCTTCATTCCCAAGGCCACCTATGTCGAACTCGAAGGCGTCGGCCATCTCGCCAATCTCGAACGGCCGATGATGTTCAACGCCGCGCTCGCGAGTTTCCTCAGCGCCAATCCGCTGCCCAAAGAGCAATCTTCATGACCGCGCCCATCGCCGCCACCAAACCCGCAGCCACCGTCGTCCCCGACGCGCCGCTGTTCGATCCGAAAGCCTTCCGTCTCACCGACGAGCAGGCCGAGATCATGACCCGCGCGCGTCATCTCGGGCAGACGGTGTTCGCCGGCCGTGCCGCGACTTACGACCGCGAGGCGCGCTTTCCGGTCGAGAATTACAAGGACCTGCACAAGGCCGGCCTGCTCGGCATCGCGATCCCGAAAGCGCTCGGCGGGCTGGGCGCCAACTATCAGACCTACGCGCTGACCGCCGCCGAGATCGGCCGCTACTGCGGCGCCACCGCGCTGACCTGGAACATGCACGTCTGCTCCACCTTGTGGTCCGGCCCGCTCGCCGACGATCTCGAGATGGAAACAGCGACCCGCGCCGAACACGCCCGCCGCCGCGCGGTGCATTACAAACGCATCGTCGATGACGGCGCGATCTATTCGCAGCCGTTCTCGGAAGGCGGCGCGGCCGCCGCCGGCGGCGTTGCGTTCGGCACCGAAGCTAAACCGGTGAAAGGCGGCTGGCTGGTCAACGGCAAGAAGATCTTCGCCTCGCTCTCCGGCCACGCCGATTACTACGGCGTGCTCTGCACCGAGATGGCGGAAGGCGAGAAGGCATCGCGCCGCAACACACTCTATCTTGCCGTGCCGGCGAAGGCCGAAGGCGTCTCTGTCGTCGGCGACTGGGACCCGCTCGGAATGCGCGGCACCGTCTCGCGCACGCTGATCTTCAAGGACGTGTTCGTAGCGGAAGACGAAGCCTTGATGCCGCGCGGCGTCTACTTCAAGGCGGCGTCGAGCTGGCCGCATATGTTCCTGACGTTGTCGCCGACCTACATCGGCCTCGCGCAGGCGGCCTATGATTTCACCGTGCGCTATCTGCGCGGCGAAGTGCCGGGGATGCCGCCGGTGAAGCGCCGCATGTATCCAACCAAGCAGATCGCGGTGGCGCAGATGCACGTCAAGCTGGAGCAGACCAAGGCGATCTGGTTTCAGGCCGTCACCGAGGCCTGCGCCAATCCGACCAAGGCGCAGGTGCTGCGCGCCTACGCCGCGCAGTTCTCCGCGATGGAAGGCGCCAACGAAATCGCGACGCTCGCCATCCGCACCTGCGGCGGCCAGGCCATGCTGAAATCGCTGCCGCTGGAGCGCATCTATCGCGACAGCCGCTGCGGCTCGCTGATGCTGCCCTGGACCGCCGAACTCTGTCTCGACCGCATCGGCCGCGAAGCGCTGTACGAGCCCGGCGAGAGCGATGAGTAGCAACGATCATCCTTCGAGGCTCGCCGAAGACGGCGAGCACCTCAGGATGACGATCACTGCCCCAGCCGTCACCCTGAGGTGCCGTCGCGCAGCGGCGGCCTCGAAGGGCGGCGGCGAGACACGATGGAAGCAGGCGTGTGAGAGACAGCGTCATACGCGGGCTTGACCCGCGCATCCATCAATTCGAAGAGAGATGGATGGCCGGATCAAGTCCGGCCATGACGCTTACTCTATCTGCCGCCCCGGCCCGCACCTCACAGGCTTGAGAAGATGGACCTCTCCGATCTCATCGCGCGCAACGCCGCCTTCACACCGGATAAGGTCGCGATGCGTTTCGAAGGCGACACACTGACCTATGCGCAGTTCGATGCGCGAATCGCGCAAACCGCCCGCGCGCTGAAATTGGAATACGGCATCGCGCGCGGCGACCGCGTCGCCATTCTCAGCCTCAACCGGCCCGATTACCTGGTGCTGCTCTATGCCTGCGCGCGGCTGGGGGCGATGCTGGTGCCGATGAATTTCCGTCTCGCGGTGGCCGAGCAGATGTTCATCCTGTCGGACGCCGCGGTGAAGGCGCTGTTTGTCGAGCAGGCTTTCGCCGACATCATCGCGCCGCTGCGCGAAGGACTTCCTGACGCCAAAATCGTCGGCCTCGATTTCGCGCCGGAGCACGGCCTCGCATTCGATACGCTTCTTGACCGCGCCGACGGCGACGGCCGCAATCCGCATGTCGATCTGCAAGCGCCGCTCCTGATCGTCTACACCTCCGGCACCACCGGCCGCCCGAAAGGCGCAGTACTGCGGCAGGAGGCGCTATTATGGAACGGCGTGATGAGCCAGCACATGCATGGCCTCACCTCCGACGATCATATCCTCACCGTACTGCCGTTCTTCCACGTCGGCGGGCTCAACATCCAGACCACGCCGGCGCTGCATCACGGCGCCACGGTGACGATCCACGCCCGCTTCGCGCCGGATACGACGCTCGCGGCCTTTGCGAACGAGCGCCCAACACTCACCGTGCTGGTGCCCGCCACGATCCTCGCGGTGACCTCGCATCCGGCATGGGCGACGACGGATCTCTCATCGCTGAGAGCCATCTCCACCGGTTCGCAGATCGTGCCGCAGGACCTCATCGATCGCATCACCGCGCGCGGCGTGCCGGTGTTGCAGGTCTACGGCTCCACCGAAACCTGTCCCATCGCTGTCTACACACGCATCAAGGGCGACCTGTCGCGCGACGGCTCCACCGGCCTGCCCGGTCTGTGGTGCGAAGCGAAAGTGATCGACGACGACGGCCATGAAGTCGCGACCGGCAATGCCGGCGAAGTCGTGGTGCGCGGGCCGAACGTCTTCTTTGAATACTGGGGGAATGCCGAGGCGACGCGCGAGGCATTGCATGACGGCTGGTTCCGCACCGGCGACATCGCCACGCGCGACGCCGATGGCTATTTCTTTGTGCAGGACCGCAAGAAGAACATGATCATCTCCGGCGGCGAGAACATCTATGCCGCCGAGATCGAGCGCGTGCTGCTGGAACACCCCGACGTCGCCGATTGCGGCGTGGTCGGCCGCCCCGATCCAAAATGGGACGAGGTGCCGGTGGCCTACGTCATCTGTCGCGAGGGCGCCGCGCCGCGCGCCGATGTGCTCACCGCGCATGTGCAGGCCCAGCTCGCCCGCTTCAAGGTGCCGCGCGATTTCATTTTCGTCACGGAGTTGCCACGCACCGCGCTCGGCAAGGTGCAGCATTTCCGGCTGAAGCAGATGGCGGAGGGTGGGACGTGAGCACACGAGAGGCCGTCATCCTGAGGTGCGAGCGAAGCGAGCCTCGAAGGATGATAGCCGTCGCCCTTCGAGGCCATTGCTGCGCAATGGCACCTCAGGGTGACGGCTCCTTCCAACCCAACACCCGGACATGGCTAACATCATGATCATCACCGTACTCGGCGGCGGCAACGGCTCCTTCGCGGCGGCGGGCGACTTCGCGCTACAGGGTCACGAGGTGCGGCTGTGGCGGCGCGACGCCGACGCCGTCGCGCAGCAACGCGCGGAAGGCTCGCGCATCGTCGTCAAGGACTCGCGCGGCCGCCACGACGCGAAGCTGGCGCTTGTCACCACCGACATCGCCGAAGCAGTGCGCGACGCGAAACTGATCCTCTGTCCCGCTCCCGCCTTCGCGCAAGCCGACATCGCTCGGGCGCTCGCACCGCATCTCACTGATGGGCAGGTGGTGTACCTGCCGCCCGCGACCTTCGGCTCCTTCATCTTCGCCAAAGCCATGCATGACGCCGGCAACCGTGCCGAAGTGTCATTCGCCGAAACCGGCACCTTACCGTGGCTGACGCGCAAGCACGGTCCGTTCGAAGTCGCGATCACCATCCGCGCCAAACGTCTGCCGACCGGCGTATTTCCGCTGAAGAACGCGTTCCACGCCATCACCGTGATCGGCAAGGCATTCCCGGATGTCATCGAGCCGTGCGGCGACGCGCTGTCCGGCGCATTGATGAATGCCGGACCGATCATCCATCCGCCGCTGATCGTGATGAATGCCGGGCCGATCGAACATTTCGAGCGCTGGGACATTCACAAGGAAGGCACGCAAGCCGCGATCCGTCACGTCACCGATGCGCTCGACGCCGAGCGCGTTGCCGTGCGCGAGGCGCTGGGCTACGGCGGGCCGCATTTTCCGCTGGCGCATCACTACGCCAAGGAAGGCGAACAATGGATGTACGGCCGCGGCTCGCACGATCGCCTCACAGATAGCGGCGATTGGCGAGAGCGGCTGGTGCTCACCGAGCATCGCTACATGCGCGAGGATTTGCGCGTCGGATTGTCGTTCCTGGTGTCCGTTGCACAACTCGCCGGCGTCGCAACGCCGCTGGCGAAAGCCTTCCTCGCCATCGGCGGCGCGATCTGCGGCGAAGACTTTTCGCGCGACGGCCGCACGTTGCAAAGCGTCGGCCTCGGCGGCCTCGACAAAACCGCGTTGCAAAAGCTGCTGAAGGACGGCTTTCAATGACCGCGCGCGAACCCATCGCCGCGCTGGGCGCCGGCCGCATGGGGCGCGGTATTGCGATTGCCTTTGCGTTTGCCGGCCACGAGGTCGTGCTGGTGGATTTCAAGCCACGCGACAAGGCCACCTTCGACAAACTCGCGAACGATGCGCTGGCCGACATCCGCACCACGTTGGATATGCTCGCGCGCGTCGGAATGCTTGCCGGCGGCGACGTCGCGCCGATCCTGTCGCGCGTGCGCGTGGTGGCGGAAGCCGATGCCGCGCCGGCGCTACGCAATGCGGCGATCATCTTCGAGGGTGTGCCGGAGGTTGTCGATCTCAAGCGCGAGGCGCTCGCACGCGCCTCCGAACTTGCCGGTCCCGAAGCAATCATCGCCTCGACCACCTCGACGATCCTCGTCGACGATCTGTCGAGCGCGGTCGCGCAGCCGCAACGCTTTCTCAACGCGCACTGGCTTAACCCGGCCTATCTGGTGCCGCTGGTGGAGGTCTCGCCCGGCAAGACCACCGATGCGGCGATCACCGCGCGCCTGAAAGCTGTGCTGGAATCCATCGGCAAGGTGCCGGTGGTCTGCGCCGCCTCGCCCGGCTACATCGTGCCGCGCATTCAGGCGCTCGCGATGAACGAGGCCGCGCGCATGGTGGAGGAAGGCGTTGCCTCCGCTGACGAGATCGACAAGGCGATCAAATACGGCTTCGGTTTCCGCTTCGCCGTGCTCGGGATGCTGGAATTCATCGACTGGGGCGGTGGCGACATCCTGCACTACGCCAGCCGCTATCTCACCGGGGCGCTGGACAGCGAGCGTTACGCTGCGCCGGACATCATCGGCCGCAACATGCAGCAAGGCCGCATCGGGCTGAGTACGCGGCAGGGCTTTCTCGATTACGACGGCATGGACGTCGACGCCTACCGCGAGGCGCGGCTGAAGGCGTTCGTCGAACTGCTGAAGCATTTCGAGCTGGCGCGGAAGCCCGTCGTTGGGAACGGCTGATTACGCCAGCGCGTTCCGTGCGGCGACAAGCGCTTCCGCTTCCGTCGCGACGAAGGCCATCGGATAGGGCGTTGCTTTCTGCCGCTTGTCGGCGGAGCGCAGGAAGTCGGCGCGCTGCACTTCATCCTCGACGACATACACGGTGGCGCAGACCCACGCGCCGAGTTGCGCCTTGCGCGACTTCATCCATAGCGCCATCGGTTTGCCGGCCGGCGGTTGCGGCCGTTGCGCGGCGTTGACGATCACCGCGAACGGCTGCTCCTCGCCGAGAATCGCGTCGTATTCCTGTGTCCAGAGCGTGCCGTCGTCCTCACTGGCGAGCGGCGCGCCGGTGCCTTCGTAAATTCCAGGCTCGACCCGTCGAAAGAACTTCATCGTTGCACTCACGTCATCGCGTTACGCAATGAGGTAGCGCGCGGGCGTGAACGCCTCAACCGGCATAGACTGGAATAGATCGAAGCAACGACGCGTTCTTATCCGAACACGTCCAGCACTTCGCCATCTTGGATCACGACGGTACCGTCGAGCGTGATGGTGGTGCCGAACATCGGCAAATCGAAATGGCCGGCGGTGTAACGGCCGGCGAATTCATTCGCGCCGGTGGAGAACAGGAAGTTGCCCGACACCGCGCGGATCTCGGTGCCGTTAGTGTCGTTGAGGTCGTACATCGTCAGCGCTTCGTAGCGCGCGTTGGGGTTCATGCCCCAGCCGACATGCGACACGGCGTAGGCCTCGCGGTCGCCCCACGCGGCGAGATAGCGCTTCATCATCTCGGCGTCGGCGCCCTCGCCGGTCAACTCCACCACATAGTCGTCCTTGATGACCATGTTCACCGCCGAGGTGAGATAGCGCTTGAAGGTGAGGTTGATGTCGCCCGCCGCCATCACCAACCGGCCGTTGACGCCGCCGCTCTTGGGGAACGAGACGACGATACCGCCCGGCCAATGCGCCAGCGTGCCTGGCTTGTCGGTCCAGCCCCAGACGCCGACGCTCGGCGCGCCTTCCATGTTGACGTCGAGATCGGTGCCGGCTTTCGAGGTCACCGTCATGCGTTTCGTGCCGCGCAGCATCCTGGCGGCGGCGCGCACGCGCTTCTCCAATGCGCTGTCCGGCACCATGCGCTCCAACGCTTCCGGGTGCTCATTGGAAATCACCAGGATGCGCGCGCCGGCTTTCAGAATGTCCGGCGTCTCCGGCGCATGCATCAGGCCCTCGATGGTGCAATCCACCACGAAGCCTGCCTGCTGCAAGGCGCTGACCACCGGCCCGAGTTTCTGGATCGCCTCGCTGGCGCCGGTGGAGCGCACCGGCACCACCTGTTTGTTGCGCGGCGTCGGCAGTACGACATGGAACGGCCGCGCGCCCATGCGCAACAGGGCCAGTTCGGCGATGTGAACGTTGAGCGCGCGCGATTGCGTCTCAGAGAGAATGGCGGCGGTGTCGCCCGGCTTCACCGCGCAGCGCTCGAACACCTCGCAGAACGCGTCGATCCATTTCGCCTCGATGCGATCTGCCTGCATGCCTTCGCTCCTCATCACGCGATTATCGTTGGATGATAGGCGGCGCCGTGTTACATGAAAAGGAATATTTTTAGAGTTAAAGGAGTGGCGGCACCAAGCGCCGCACTCCGATCCGTCGTCCGGGACAGTGACGGGAGCACCGATCATGGCGGAAGCACCCAGGAAACCTGCGACGGGACCCATCAAGCCCGCCGACGTCGCGCTCGATCCCGCCGCCTTCCGCAAGGCGCTAGGCCAGTTTCCGACCGGCGTCGCGGTGGTCACCGCCACCCATGACGGCCATCCCATCGGCATGACGGCAAATTCGTTCGCCTCGGTGTCGCTGGCACCGCCGCTGGTGTCGTGGAGCGTGGCGAAGTCGTCGCCCAATCACGATCCGTTTGTCGCAACGGAAGCTTTTGCCGTGCATTTCCTCGGCGCCGATCATCGCGATCTCGCGCTGCGCTTCGGCCAACGCGGCATCGACAAATTCGCCGGCCTCACGCATACGCCCGGCGAGACCGGCGCGCCGCTGATCGAAGGACTGGCGCCGATCTTCGAATGCCGCGCCTGGGCGCACTATCCCGGCGGTGACCACACCATTCTCGTCGGCGAAGTGGTGCGCATGGTGGAACGCAACCACGAACCGCTGCTGTTTCATTCCGGGCAATTACGCCGCATCGATCCGCTGCGCCGCGCGCCGCCGCTGTCGAACGACAGCTTCGCCCGCAACTATCTCGCTTATCTCCTGGCGCGTGCCAGCTTCAACGTCTCGAATGAATTCCACGCCCGCCTTGGCGAATGGAAACTGTCGGTGCCGGAATGGCGCGTGCTGGCCTGCCTGATGGACGTCGAGGGCTTGTCGGTCGGCGAACTCGCGGCGATGGCGCTGATGAAGCAGCCGCGCCTCACAAAAGTGCTCGACCGCATGGAGCGCGACGGCCTGCTGCAACGCCGCGCCACCGCCGGCGACCGCCGCCGCGTCACGCTGCACCTCACCGCCGAGGGCCGCGCCCGGGTCGCGCCGGTGCTCGAAGCCGCCAAGGCGCACGAGGCGGAGTTGCTGAAGCAATTCACCGACGCCGAGCGCGCCACCATCAAGCACGCGCTGGATCTGCTGATCGACCGCACGCGGACGGGGTGACGCGAAAGCTCCCCGTCGTCATGGCTCGATAAGCCGGACACAACACCTCAGTCGTCATGGCCGGATTTATTCCGGCCATCCACGTCCTTCTTACATCGGCGCTGCCAAAGACGTGGATGCCCGGGACAAGCCCGGGCATGACGGTTGAGAGGTTGTCGTCCCTTGCGGACGGAATCCCCTGTTTCGTCGTCCCCGCGAAGGCGGGGACCCAGACTCCGCAGCCTATGTGAGCGCGGTATCGTTCTTATCGAAATGAAGTAGAGCCGTTCGAATCGTCTCATACCTACGAGAACAACAGAGGCAGGGAGTCTGGGTCCCCGCCTGCGCGGGGACGACCCTCACCCTACTGCAACGGCGCGACGATACCTTCCTTCTTGAACTGATTGACGTCCAGCTTCTTCGGGATCATCCCCGTCGCGGCGTAGGTGTCGAGCATCTGCTGGATCGCCGGGAAGTTCGGCGCGGCGCCGGGATCGCGGCCGAAATCGTTGTCCTTCAGCAGGTAGGTTTCCAGCACCGGGATCGGCGCCTTCATGATCTCGTTGACCACCTTCAGCGTTTCGTCGCGGTTGGCCAGCGCCTTCTTCATGCCGAGCGTGAGGTCGCGGACATAGGCCTTCACCAGATCCGGATTCTTGTCGACGAAATCGGCGCGGCAGGCATCGAGAATGTGCACGATGTTCTTCTGCTGCTCCGACAGCGAGAACAGCTTGCGCATGCCGCCCTTGGCCTCGGAGCGCGCGGCGAACGGCTGGTTCATCGGCGCGGCATCGACGCGCCCCGAACGCACCGCGTCCTCCGACAGCGAGAAGCCGAGTTCGACCAGCTTGATGTCCTTCTCCGGATCGACACCGTGCTGCTTCAGCAAGAGCGCCATCGGCCCGTAGATGCCGGAGCCGAGCACGTTGATCGCCATGGTCTTGCCCTTGAGGTCGGCGATGGTCTTGATCGGCGAGTCATCCTTCACCGCCCAGTAGACCGAGAACCCACCGGGCTTCTCGTAGACGTGCTGCGCGACAATGTAGGCCTTCAGGTTGCCCGAGGCGGCGCCTTGCGCCAGCGACAAGACACCTTGAGTCGCGCAATCCAGCGCGCCGGCGGCGAGCGCCTGCGTCATCGGCGCGGTGCCCTGAAACTGCACCCACTCGATCTTGTAGGCCTTGCCGATATCGGGAAATTCGGCCGGCCGCCGCATCATCCAGTATTTCGCTTCCTCGGCCGGAATGGTCCAGCCGACGCGGATGGTCTGCTGCGCCTGCGCGGACGTTGTCGCACCCAAGGCCATGCCGCACACGGCCAGCCCCACCATCATCGCGCCGCCCATCCATTCGCCGATCGCGCGTCCCCGCATCGTCCCCTCCGTTGGATTTTTCACAGCAAGGCTGTTCACCTCTTCTTGAAACAATCCTTTCATGCCTCAAATGATCAGGCAATATGCTTTATGGCGCTATAGAATGCCGCGTGTCACAATCGGATCGCATTGCGCGGTGAGAGTATTGTCCCCATGAGCAACGACTTCTTTTCCGATCTGCTGGCGTCGATTTCCGAGCGCGGCCGCAACCTGTTGCGACGAAGCGGCTGGAGCAACGCCGCGCCGGTGAATGCCGGCGGCATGGTGGCGCTGTGCGAAGGGCTGCTGTCCGGACGCGGCGAAGCTTCCGGCACCGTGCTGGCGCGCGATGTGCTCGATGCCTATCGCGGGCTCGACGACACCGACCGCACTGCGTTCTTCGAAGCGCTGGCCAGCGCCTTCGGCCCCGATCGCGACAAAGTGGAACGGGCCATTGAGCTGTGGCGCAGCGGCGTCGGCGGTGCGGGCGGCAGCCTGCACTTTGCCTCCGAACCACGGCGACAGGAATTGTTCCGCCGCCTCAACCGCGCGCCCGGCGGCACCAGCGAGTTGGTTGCGATGCGCGCCGATCTGCTGAATCTGAGCAAGGATCGCAAGGACCTCGATACGGTCAATCGCGATCTCGAACACCTGTTCATGTCGTGGTTCAATCGAGGGTTTCTCGTGCTGCGCCGTATCCACTGGTCGAGCCCCGCCAACATTCTCGAAAAGGTCATCCGCTACGAAGCGGTGCATGAGATTCACGACTGGGACGACCTGCGCCGCCGCATCGATCCGGTAGACCGGCGCTGCTACGCCTTCTTCCATCCGGCACTGCCGGACGAGCCGCTGATTTTCGTCGAGGTGGCGCTGACCGAGGGCATCCCCGGCGCCATCGCACCGCTCTTGGCAAAGGACCGCGTACCGGTGCCGATCGAACGCGCGCGCACCGCCGTGTTCTATTCGATCTCCAACACCCAGCGCGGGCTTGCCGGCATTTCCTTCGGCAATTTCCTGATCAAGCAGGTGGTGGAAGAACTGCGCCGCGAACTGCCGAAGCTCGACAGCTTCGTGACGCTGTCGCCGGTGCCGGGCTTCATGCGCTGGCTGAAACGCGAACCGGAATTGCCGCTTGGCGACGACGAGCGCGCCCTGCTCGCGCATCTCGACGACGACAACTGGATCAACGATCCCGAACTGGTGGAGAAGCTGCGCGCGGTGATCGAGCCGCTGGCGGCTTACTACTTCCTGAAAGCCAAGAACCCGCGCGGAAAACCGGTGGACCCGGTGGCGCGCTTCCACCTCGGCAACGGCGCGCGGCTCGAGCAAATCAACTGGCTCGGCGACGTCTCGTCGAAGGGCCTGCGCGAATCCGCCGGCGTGATGGTCAACTACCTCTACCGCCTCGACGACATCGAGAAAAACCACGAAGCCTACGCCAACGATGACGAGGTGGTGGCGTCGAATGCAGTGAAGAAACTGCTCAAGGGTGAAGGACGACGGCTGCTGGATTTAAGGTTGTCGTAAGCGTTATCCGTCGTCCCTGCGAAGGCAGGGACGACGCTGATCGCAATCCAACCGCAACCACCACCATCATTGCCGTGCGATCAAAGCGTCACACCTCCGGAAACCCGCGCAGCAGATACTTGCGCAGGCCGTAGAGCAGCCCGTTGAGCATCAGTCCGAGCAGCGAAATCGTGATCAGCGGCACGAACATGTCCACCGTCTGGAACGTGCGCGCGGCGCCGACCAAAAGGTGTCCGAGGCCATCGGTCGAGGAAATCATCTCCGCCAAAAACACCACGATGCAGGAAATCACCAGCCCGATGCGGCAGCCGGTGAGGATCGACGGCAGCGCGGCGGGCGCGATCACCTTGAACAGGATCTGCCAGCGCGGCGTGCCGGCGGCAAGCGCCGACCACACCAGTTTCTGCTCGACCATCGACGCGCCGTAATAGGTCGACAGCAGAATCGGAAACAGCGCATCCAGCGTCACCAGCGTGATCTTTGAGGCATGGTCGAAGCCGAACAGGATGATCAGCGCCGGATAGAGCGCGACCTTCGGCAGCGGCGCCAGCACCTGCACCAGCGGCCGCACCACGGCATTGATCGCCGGCACCACCGCCGCCGCAAGCCCGATGCCGACACCGAGCACCACCGCGATCAGGAAGCCGGCGAACAACCGGATCAGCGTCGCCAGAATATCGTCGAGAAAGCCGATGTTGCCGAGCTGCTGCGCCAGCCGCAGGAACACCTTGCCCGGCGGCGGCAGCAGTGACGGCGGCGCAAAACCAAAACTGCACAGCGCCTGCCACACAGCCAGCACGAACAGGATCGGCAGCGCGCCCATTAGAACCGTGGCGAGGCGTTGCGTGCTCATGACGCCCCCAGCAGAATTTCCTGATGCGGCTCGGCCCACTTCACCAGCCGCCAGCGCAGCTTGTCGAACGCCGCATCCAGCACGATGCCAAGCGCGCCGATGATGATGATCATCGCGAACACGGTGTCGTATTGCGCCATGTCCATCGCGTTGAATAGGATGTTCCCCGCACCCGACTGCCGCGCGATCATCTCGCTCGTCACCATGGTGATCAGCGCCAGCACCAGCCCGGTGCGGCAGCCGGTGAGGATTTCCGGCAGCGCCGCCGGCAGCACGATGCGGATCATGCGTTGCAGGCCGTTCAGTCCCATCGCCGCGCCGGACCACAGCATCTTTTCTTCGACCGCTTTCGCCCCCTGAAACGAGTGGTAGATCACCGGCAGGCTGACGCCGAGAAAGATCACCAGCGTCTTCGATGCGTCGCCGACGCCGAGCCACAACATGATGACCGGCATCAACGCCGCCTTCGGCACCGGATAGATCATCATCAGCAGCGGATTGAAGAACGCCGAGACGCGCACGCTGCGCCCCATCGCGAGGCCCAGCGGGATCGAGATCAGGACCGCGAGCGAGAAGCCGATCACCATGCGGCGGATCGAATCGAGAATGTTGAGAAGCTGTTCGGGATCGCCGAGAATCTGCGGCACGGTCTGCAACGCGTGCCACGCCGTGGGAAAGCTCTCGGTGTCGAGCCACAGCGCCGCGACCTGCCATATCGCCAGCAGGCCAAGGCAGGCCAGCAGCGGCGACAGCTTTGCGACGATGCTGCGCGCGGACGTCACGAATGCTCCGCGTCGTCGCGGCCGTCGTCGATCATGCGTTCGATATCGACGACGTATTTCTGATAGTGCGAGTCCAGCAGCAATTCGGCGCGAATGCGCGGGCGCGGCAGGTCGATATCGACAATCTGCTTGATGCGCCCCGGCGCGCGCGTCATCACCACGACCTTGTCGGACAGGAACACCGCCTCCTCGACCGAGTGCGTGACGAACAGCACGGTCTTGCGATCACGCTCCCAGATGTTGAGCAGGTCGTTCTGCAAGCGGGTGCGCGTATGCGCATCGAGCGCACCGAACGGCTCGTCCATCAGCAGCACCGACGGGCGATAGGCCAACGTGCGCGCGATCGCGACGCGTTGCTTCATACCGCCGGACAATTCCTTCGGATAGAAATGCTCAAAACCCTTGAGCCCGACCATCTCGATCAGGCGCAAGCTCTGCTCCTCCGCCTCGCCGCGTTTCACGCCTTGCTGCCGAAGGCCGTACATCACATTGCCGAGCACGGTCTTCCACGGAAACAGCGCGAACTCCTGAAACACCGGTCCGCGATCCGGCCCCGGCCCGGTGATCGCCGCGCCCTTCATCCGCGCAACGCCTTCGCTCGGCGCAACGAAGCCGCCGACGATGTAGAGCAGCGTGGACTTGCCACAACCCGATGGCCCGAGGATCGAGACGAACGCGCCGTCATCAACCGTCAGGTTGATATCGGAGAGCGCGAGGTGGCTCTTGCGGCCCGAGGTTTCGAACCGCTTCGAGACGGACGCGATTTCGATCATGGCGCGCGCGCGTTCGCCGGACGTGGCTCCGGTTCCGGTGTCGATCTCCGGCCGCAACGGCACCTGCATCCGTCCCCCTGTTGATTGTCATTCTGACGGCGGGGACAGTTTGCGGACTTTGCCCCGCATTGCAATCCTCGGACCCGCCATTCGGCGAATTATTTTAAGATTGAAACGTATCGGAAAGCCCGGTTCAGCACCTAATTCGGTGCCACAATCGCGCCTTCGTATCGCCGCAAGAATCCCGCCGCCAAAACCTAGGCCGCAAGCGCCCGCATTTCGACGGCCAGATCGGCCTTGCCCTCGAAGCCGATGCCCGGCAATTCCGGCATGGTGATGTAACCGTTCTCGACCTTCACCCCATCGGGGAATCCGCCATAGGGCTGGAACAGATCGGGATAGCTTTCATTGCCGCCAAGCCCGAGGCCCGCCGCGATGTTGAGCGACATCTGATGACCGCCATGCGGAATGCAGCGTGACGGCGACCAGCCGTGCGTCTTCAACACCTGCAATGTGCGCTGATATTCACAAAGCCCATACGACAACGCGCAATCGAATTGCAGGAAGTCGCGATCCGATCGTATCCCGCCGTAACGAATGAGGTTGCGCGCGTCCTGATGGCTGAACAGGTTTTCGCCGGTCGCCATCGGTCCCGGATAGAATTCGGCCAGCGCCGCCTGCAACTGATAGTCGAGCGGATCGCCGGCTTCCTCGTACCAGAACAGCGGATAGTTGCGCAGCATCTTGGCGTAAGCGATCGCGGTTTCGAGATCGAAGCGGCCGTTGGCATCGACAGCCAGTTGCGCCTGCGATCCGATTTCCTTCAGCACCGCTTCGATGCGCTCGCGATCCTCATCGAGCGACGCGCCACCAATCTTCATCTTGACGACGCTGTAGCCGCGATCGAGATAGCCGCGCATCTCTTGCCGCAGTTTATCGAGGCCTTTTCCGGGATAGTAATAACCGCCAGCCGCATAGACGAATACGCGCGGATCGGCAGTACGGCCATGCCGTTCCGCAAGCAGACGAAACAGTGGCTTGTCCGCGATCTTCGCCATCGCATCCCACACCGCCATGTCGATGGTACCGACCGCGACCGAACGCTCGCCATGCCCGCCCGGCTTCTCGTTCGACATCAACGCGGCCCAGATTTTATCCGGATCGAAATTATCGCCGCTCGCATCAAGCAACGTTGCCGGATCGGCTTCGGTCAACCGCTTCGCAAAGCGCTCGCGGATCAATCCGCCCTGTCCGTAACGGCCGTTGGAGTTGAAGCCGTAGCCGACCACCGGCTTGCCGTTGCGCTCGACATTGGTGACGACGGCAACGAGGCTTGTCGTCATCTTCGAGAAATCGATATAGGCGTTGCGGATCGCGGAGGCGATCGGCTTGGTCACCTCGCGCACGTCGACAATGCGAACGGACATCGTGAATCCTCTTGCGCCGATTAGCTTGCGCTGTCGCGGAAATACGGCTCGACCGTGCCGCTCAGCTTGATGGTCAGCGGATTGCCATGACGGTCCTTGGCGACGCCGGCGGGCACACGAATCCAGCCTTCGCTGACGCAGTATTCCTCGACGTTATTCTTCTCGACGCCCTTGAAGCGCACGCCGATATCGTAGGCCAGCAGATCGGCGTTGTAATACGGACTGCGCGGATCGGTCGACAGCCGGTCCGGCAGTTGAGCCGGCGTTGGGTTGGTGTTCTCGTTCAAAGCAGCGCCTCGATTTCCCTGGTCAGACTTTCGGGTCGTGTGGTCGGCGGATGCCGCGCAACCACCCTGCCCGCTTTATCGATCAGGAACTTGGTGAAATTCCATTTAATCGACGCGCCGAGCAGGCCCGCTTTCTCACGTTTCAGAAATTTGTACAACGGGTGCGCGGCATCACCGTTTACATCGATCTTCTCGAACATCGGAAAGGTCACCGCGTATTTGCTGTCGCAGAACCCCGCGATCTCCGCCGAGTTGCCCCGCTCCTGTTGCCCGAACTGGTTGCAGGGAAAGCCGAGGACAGCAAAGCCGCGCGGCGCGTATTGGCGATAGAGGTCTTCGAGACCTTTATATTGCGGCGTGAACCCGCAAGCGCTGGCGGTGTTGACGATCAGCAGCGCCTTGCCCTCAAACTCCTTCAGCGCCACCTCATGCCCGTCGAGCGCACGCGCCGAAAAATCGAAGATGCTTGTCATGGCTCGCTCGCTGCTCCTCAGCCAGCCGGATCGACCGGCGACGCCGGCGTGCCGCCCGCCTCGATCGCTTCGCCGGCGAGCAGGCATAGATCTTCGCGATAACGCCCCGCCACCACCTGCACGCCGACCGGCACGCGTCCGACCAGTCCGGTTGTCACCGTCAGGCCCGGCAACCCCATGAACGGAAGGCCGACCTGCGGCATCTGCGCCCGCCACACCCGCGCGAAGGACGCGTCGTCCTTGAGATCGAGTTGATCCTCGAACGGCAGTTCGCCGGACACCGGCATCACCAGCACCGGATAATCTTGCAGGAAAAGTTGCCACGCGCGCGTCAACGCGGCGCGGCGCTGTACGATCGCCGAAAGCCCCGCCGCATCGAGCGGATAGACCTTGTCGCGGCTGCCACGCAGGCAGGCCAGCGCGCCGGGGTCGCCTTCCTTTTCGGCCGCCGCCAACATCGCCTCGAAGCCGTCGCCAAGCCAGAATTTCCGCTGCAACTCGGCCGCTTCGTTGAGCGGCGGCGTGTTCGCAACCTCCTCCACCGTCCAGCCCGCGCTTTGCAGGCGACGCGCGGCATCTTTCAACGCATCGACGACTTCGGGCACCGTCTCAAGCCCATCGGGACGCAGGCACAGCGCGGCACGGCGCGGCATCGGCGGCCCTTCGAGCGGCGCGGGCACCCACCACGGATCGCGCACATCCTGTTGCGACATCGCGGCGAGCGCGATGCGCAAGTCGCCGATGGTCCGCGCCAGCGGACCGGACACGGCCGAAATCTGCGGACACAACGGCCGCTCCGGCAGCGACAGGTTGTGAGCCGCGATGCGCCCGAGCGTCGGCCGCAGACCGTGAATGCCGCAGGCGTAAGCCGGATAGCGCACCGATCCGGCGATGTCGGTACCATGGCCGATATGACCGATGCCGGCGGCGGTAGCCGATCCCGCGCCGCCCGACGAACCACCCGGCGTACGTCCCGGATCGCGCGGGTTCTTGGTGTGGCCATGCAACTGATTGTTGGCGAACCAGCGATAGGAGAACGCCGGCGTATTGGTGCGGCCGACGATCACCGCACCGGCACGACGCATGTTCGCAACGACGGGATTGTCTTCCTTGGCGATGTGATCGCGCTGCGCCTTGATGCCGTTGGTGGTGGCAAAGCCGGCCTGATCGACATTGACTTTGATGGTAATGGGCACGCCAGCCAGCACGCCCGGATCCTTGCCCTCGTCAATGGTCTTGTCCACCGCCGCTGCCTGCGCCAGCGTATCGTCGGGCCGATAATCGACCACGGCATTAATCTTCGGATTGACCGCCTCGAGCCGCGTCAACGCCGCCTTCGCCGCCTCCACGGCTGACACTTTTCGCGAACGAACCAGCGCGGCCAGTTCAGTTGCCGGGAGACGCCAAAGATTATCCATCAACTCGCTCCATCCTTGATCGCGGTCTTGTCAGTTGCCGCTCTCTGAGGGTTACGGCGTTTTCGCGTGGATTGCCACCCGCGCGATGCGCGCCTGTTTTCCACCCGGCTTAAATGTGGAAGCGCAAAGAATGCTGCATTGCGATAGCTTTCCACGAGGCCCACGCGGCGTCATGCTGTCCTGCGAATTTACGATGGCCCGCGATCCGAAACCCCGTAAGTTGCCATGGACAAATCGGGCTGCCCACCAAGTAGGCCCGCCCGCAACAACAAGTGAATACGGACGATGATGCCTGACGCGGCAGGAACGCAGACCAGCGAACGCAGCGACCCCTACACGCCCCAGACCACGCAGATGCTGCCGGTCGGCGATGGCCATGAACTTTACGTCGAAACCGTCGGCAATCCCGACGGCATACCTGCGGTGTATCTGCATGGCGGCCCCGGCAGCGGTTGCCAGCCCGATCATCGCAAACTATTCGACCCCAAGCGTTGCCGTACGGTGCTGTTCGATCAGCGCGGTTGCGGACGCAGCCGGCCGAAAGGCAGCCGCGACGCCAATACGCTGCCGCATCTGATCGCCGACATGGAAGCGATCCGCGAAGCCATCGGCATCAAACGCTGGCTGGTCAGTGGAGGTTCGTGGGGGGCGACGCTGGCGCTGGCCTATGCGGAAGCTCACCCCGAGCGCGTCAGCGGCATCGTGTTGCGCGCAACCTTTCTCGGCACTCGGGCGGAGGTCGGCGCGGCCTTTTGCGATGTGCTGCCGCGTCTCTACCCCGGCCTCAACGACGATTTTCTCAGCCTGCTAACACCGCAGGAACGCACAGAGCCGCTCGACGCCTATTGGCGGCGCATCCTCGATTCCGATCCGGCGATCCATGGCCCTGCCGCACGAGCCTGGCACGATACCGAACGCATCCTGTCCGAACATGCGCCGAAGCAGACACGGCTCGATCTTGCGTCGCTGACGTCGTCGCGCCCGCTGCCGTCGACGCCGTTCCTGGAAGCCTACTACTTCCGCAACGGCTGCTTCATGACCCCGGGGCAGTTGCTCGCGAACGCATCCCGCCTGCATGGCATTCCCGGTATCATCGTGCAGGGCCGCTACGATCTGTTGTGCCCGCCATCGACGTCGCACGCGCTCGCGGCGGCATGGCCGGCGGCGGAGGTGCGTGTGATCGAAAGCGCCGGGCATTCGCTGTACGATCCCGGCATCCGTGATGCCGTCATCAAGGCCACCGCGGACCTCGTGGCCAGCCATTCGCTTTGAGACCGCTTGATATAAGGACGCCTGCCAATGCCGATCGCCGCCAAGGGAATGCTGCTCACCTCGATGGATGTCGACCCTGCGGACGAAGCGGACTTCAACCGCTGGTACGATCGCGAGCATATCGCCGAGCGCGTCGGAATCGATGGCTTCGTTGAGGCGCGACGCTACATCGCCCATGCCGGCAACCCGAAATACCTCAGCCTCTATTCCACCGCGACGTTCGAAGCGCTGGACAGCCCGGCCTATCGCACCGCGCTCGCCAATCAGACCGCATGGTCGAAGCAGAACATCGCCCGCTTCCGCAACATGATCCGCGCGGTGGCGCGCATCACCATGAGCAAAGGACAAGGGCGCGGCGCGGTGCTCGGCATCATCCGGCTGCGTCCGCTTGATGCCGACAAGCTGCACGCCTTCCTGACGCCCCGGCTCGATCCCGAGATGCTGGAAGGCGGCATCTCGATGCATCTGCTGGAAAGCGATTCCGGCCTGTCGAAGTCGCTCACTGACGACGGCCCGAACCCCGGTGCAAGCGATTGGTTCGTTCTGATCGATGGAACAGACGTAAAGCTGGTCTCAAGGGCCATGGCATTGCGCTTCGATCCGCTGGATCTCGCCGACGCCGGTCAGATCATCTCGTCCGGCATTTATCGCCTGATGTGGGATCTCGCGAAGAGCGATCTCTAGAACACCAAGCTCTCATCGTGAGCTTGCCTGCGCTTGACGCGCATCGGCTCCGCGTGTCTCGAATGGCTATGTTGCAGCGCCGCAATCCAGGCTGCGACAACACGTCGTCATGCTTTCCGATCACTTAAAAATGCATTTGCACTCCGCAGCGGATCATATTGAATTATTATACTTCTAAGACCATGATCCAAAGAGAAGTAACAAGGGCGGCACACACCGAACGCTCGAAACTGCGAAAGACCGCGCGGCTGAGCCACCTTCCGAAGCGCGGATTTGGGATGGGAATGAAACCGACCGATATCTCGGCGCCTGACTATTTTCATAAAGTGGTCGATTGCCAATGGGCCTGCCCGGCACATACGCCGGTTCCTGAATATATCCGACTGATCGCCGCGGGCCGCTACAGCGACGCCTACATGATCAATTGGAAATCCAATGTGTTTCCGGGAATTCTCGGACGCACCTGCGACCGTCCCTGCGAGCCCGCTTGCCGCCGCGTGCGTGTCGAGGACGAACCGGTAGCGATCTGCCGGCTGAAGCGCGTCGCCGCTGACTACAAGGACGACATTAAGGATCGTCTGCCGAAGAAGGCAGCGGCTAAAAACGGCAAGCGCATCGCCCTGGTCGGCGCCGGACCAGCCTCGCTGACTGTGGCCCGCGATCTCGCGCCGCTCGGCTATGACTGCGTGGTATTCGACGGCGATACCCGCGCCGGCGGCATGATGCGCACGCAGATTCCGAAATTCCGCCTGCCCGACAGCGTGATCGACGAGGAGACGAACTACATCCTCGACCTGGGCGTCGATTTTCGCGGCGGCACGCGCATCGACAGCATGAAGGCGCTGCTGGCCGAAGGCTACGATGCCGTCGTGGTCGGCTCCGGTGCACCGCGCGGTCGCGATCTCGATATTCCGGGCCGCAAGGAGGCCGCCGCCAACATCCATATCGGCATCGACTGGCTCTCCAGCGTGTCGTTCGACCACATCCATTCCATCGGCAAGCGCGTCATCGTGCTCGGTGGCGGCAACACCGCGATGGACTGCTGCCGCTCGGCGCGCCGCCTCGGCGGCGAGGACGTCAAGGTGGTGGTGCGCTCCGGCTTCGAGGAGATGAAAGCCTCACCCTGGGAAAAGGAAGACGCCGCGCGCGAGGGCATTCCAATCCACAATTTCCTTGTGCCGAAGGAATTCCTGCACAAGAGCGGGAAGCTGACCGGGGTCGTGTTCGAGAAGGTCAAGGCCGAGTACGACGCCAAGGGCCGGAGGAAGCTGATCCCGGCCGGCGAACCGGACGTGACGTTCGAATGCGACGACGTGCTGGTCGCGGTTGGGCAGGAGAATGCCTTCCCGTGGATCGAGCGCGATGCGGGCATCATTTTCGACGAATGGGGAATGCCGAAGGTCGACAAAGTCACCTTCCAGTCGACCAATCCCAAGGTGTTTTTCGGCGGCGACGCCGCCTTCGGCCCCAAGAACATCATCTGGGCAGTAGCGCACGGCCATGAGGTGGCTGTCTCCATCGACAAGATGCTGCACGGCGAGAACATGGCCGAGCGGCCACTCCCCGCTGTCACCGTGGTGAACCAGAAGATGGGCATCCACGAGTGGAGCTACAAAAGCGAGATCATGCCGGACCAGCGCTACGCGGTGCCGCACCGTGATAACGCCACCGCACTCAGCAGCATCAAGGCCGAGGTGGAACTTGGCTTCGACGCCAAGCTGGCGCTCTCCGAAGCCGGACGCTGCCTGAACTGCGACGTCGAGACGGTGTTCTCCGCACCGCTCTGCATCGAATGCGACGCTTGCGTCGACATCTGCCCGATGGACTGCATCACCTTCACCGAGAACGGCGAGGAAGACGATCTGCGCCAGCGTCTGCATGCACCCGCCCTCAACCTGAGCCAGGATATTTACGTCGCGGACGGCCTGAAGACCGGCCGCATCATGGCCAAGGACGAAGACGTCTGCCTGCATTGCGGGCTGTGCGCCGAACGGTGTCCCACCGGCGCATGGGACATGAACAAGTACTTCATCGAAATGACCCACGCAGGCCCGGCATGTCGCTAACCGCCGTCAACGATTTCGTCATCCGTTTCGCCAACGTCAACGGCTCGGGCTCGGCCAGCGCCAACGAAATGTTCGCCCGCGCCATCATGCGGATGGGCATTCCGATGTCACCGCGCAACGTCTTTCCCTCGAACATTCAGGGCCTGCCGACCTGGTATGAAGTTCGCGTCACCGAAGCGAGCCATCTCGGCGCGCGCGGCGGCACCGACATCATGGTGGCGATGAACCCGCAGACCTATAACGCCGACGTCGCCTCGGTCGAGCCGGACGGCTACCTGATTTACGATTCAACGCGCGCGATGCCGCCGGGCAAGCCGCGCACCGACATCAACCTGATCGGCATTCCGCTGACCGCGATCTGCAACAAGGAATATAGCGATCCGCGCCAACGCCAGCTGTTCAAGAACATCATCTGCATCGGCGCGCTGTCAGCGCTGCTCGACATGGACATCACCGAGCTGGAAAAGCTGGTGGGCGAGCAATATCGCAGCAAAGAAAAGCTGATCCAGCCGAACATCCATGCGCTGCATCTCGGCCGTGATTACGCCAAAGCCAATTTCAAGTGTCCGATCGGGCTCAAGCTCAAGCGTTCCGACAAGGTCGGTGACCGCATCCTGATCGAGGGCAACGCCGCCGCCGCGCTCGGCGCGGTCTATGGTGGCGCAACCGTGTGCGCCTGGTATCCTATCACGCCGTCGTCGTCGGTAGCGGAGAACTTCACGAAGTTCTGCGGCAAGTATCGCCACGATCCGGCGACCGGCGAGGCGCGATACGCCATCGTGCAGGCCGAGGACGAGATCGCTTCCATCGGCATGGTGGTGGGCGCGGCATGGAACGGCGCACGCGCTTTCACCGCCACTTCCGGACCCGGCATCTCACTGATGCAGGAGCTGTTCGGCTTCGCCTACTTCGCGGAAATTCCCTCCGTCATCATCGATGTGCAGCGCGCCGGGCCCTCCACCGGAATGCCGACGCGCACCCAGCAGTGCGACTTGATCAACTGCGCCTACGCCTCGCACGGCGACACCAAACACATCCTGCTGATGCCGGAAGATGCCGCCGAAGCGTTCGAATTCACCGCCGGTGCGTTCGACTATGCCGACCGGCTGCAAACGCCGGTATTCGTGCTGCTCGATCTCGATATCGGCATGAACCATCGGCTGTGCCGGCCGCTGCAATGGGACGATGCCCGCCTCTATGACCGCGGCAAGGTGATGACCGCCGCCGATCTTGAGGCTGGCAAGGATTTCGGCCGCTATACCGACGTCGACGGCGACGCCATTCCGTTCCGCACCTATCCCGGCACGCACCCGACCAAAGGCGGTTATTTCACGCGCGGCACCTCGCACGACGCCCGCGCCAAATATTCCGAGGAAGGCGCGGATTACGTCGAGGGGATGCAGCGGCTGTTGCGCAAACACGAAACCGCCAAGAGCATCCTGCCGCGCCCAGTGCGGCACGATGCTGGCAAGCCGACACGCTTCGGCGTGATCTATTACGGCTCGACCGCGCCGGCGATGCATGAAGCCGCAGAAATCCTCACCGCGCGCGGCCATACGCTGGACCTGATGCGGGTGCGAGCTTTTCCGTTCCATCAGGATGTCGCGAGTTTCATCGCCGACCACGACTTCGTCTTCGTCGTCGAGCAGAACCGCGACGCGCAACTACGCTCGCTGATCGTCAACGAACTCGACATCGATCCGGTACGGCTGGTGCCCATCCTGCATTACGATGGCACCTCGATCACTGCGCGCTTCATTTCCGGCGCAGTCGGCGATCGGCTCGACGCCTTGAAAGTCACGCCGCTGCGAAAGGCGATGTCATGACCTATCTGACCAAGCCGAAATTCCATCACCCTTCGCTGCCGAAGAACGCGCTCGGCTTCACGCGACGCGATTACGAGGCCGCGACGTCGACGCTATGCGCCGGCTGCGGCCACGATTCGATCTCGGCGGCGATCATCGAAGCCTCGTTCGAACTGGCGATCGAGCCGCATCGCGTGGCGAAAATTTCCGGTATCGGCTGCTCCTCAAAAACGCCGACCTATTTCCTCGGCGCCTCGCACGGCTTCAATTCGGTGCATGGCCGCATGCCGTCGGTGCTGACGGGTGCCAACCTCGCCAATCGCGACCTGATCTATCTCGGCATTTCCGGCGACGGCGATTCCGCCTCGATCGGTTTCGGCCAGTTCGCTCACGCGCTGCGACGCGGCGTCAACATGACCTATATCGTCGAGAACAACGGCGTGTACGGCCTGACCAAGGGGCAATTCTCCGCCACCGCCGACCGCGGCTCGAAATCGAAGAAGGGCGCGGTCAACACCGACAACGCCATCGATCTGGCGGCGATGGCGCTGCAACTCGGCGCGACCTTCGTGGCGCGCTCGTTCTCCGGCGACAAGAAACAACTGGTGCCGATCATCAAGGCGGCCATCGCGCATCGCGGCGCGGCCTTCATCGATGTCATCTCGCCATGCATCGCCTTCAACAACCATCCAGGCTCCACCAAGAGCCTCGATTACGTCCGCGCCCACAACGAGGCGGTGAACGCACTCGACATCATGATCGGCCGCGATGCCATCACCGTCGATTACGAGCCCGGCAAAGTGGTCGAGGTCACCCAGCACGACGGCTCGGTGCTGACGATGCGCAAGCTCAATGACGATTATGATCCCTCGGACCGGCTGGCAGCGATGAATTTCCTGCAACAGGAAGCCGCCAAGGGCCGGATCGTCACTGGGCTGCTCTACGTCGATGGCGAGGCCGACGACCTGCACGGCCATTTCAACACCGTGGCGACGCCGCTGAACCAGCTCAACGAACCCGAACTGTGCCCGGGCTCGAAGACGCTGGACAAGATCAACGCCGGGCTGCGCTAACCCGGCCTCCCCCACCTCACGAAATTGCGACGGCGTCCCCGGCCTGGCCGGGGAACCCTTTGCAGCGCCACGCGTCAACCCAAGCCATCCGCACCGCGACCGGACGCCCGCCCGGCATCCCAAATGCCCGCGACCGGCCGCGCAGTCTTCGGATCGGTTGACAAAATTCGGCCGCAGGGCAGAACACATGATGGAACCTGCCCTCCTCCTCACAGCGAACAAGGCATCATGAATCCCGTCAAATCCTTGCAAAAGCACGGCCAGGCCGTATGGCTCGACTTCCTCGCCCGCGGATTCATCGCCAAGGGCGACCTCAAGAAGCTGATCGACGACGACGGCGTGCGCGGCGTCACCTCCAATCCGGCGATCTTCGAGAAGGCCATCGGCTCCTCCGACGAATACGACGGCGCCATCGCCAGGGCGCTGAAGCAAGCCGACCGCCCAGTCACGGCCCTGTTCGAGGCCGTGGCCATTGAGGATATCCAGAACGCCGCCGACGTACTGCGGCCGGTCTATGACAGCCTCAAGGGCGCGGACGGCTATGTCAGCCTCGAAGTCTCGCCCTATCTCGCCAACGATACCGACGGCACCATCGCCGAGGCCGAGCGACTGTGGCGCGAGGTCAATCGCCCGAACCTGATGATCAAGGTGCCGGCGACGCCGGAGGGCCTTCCTGCCATCCGGCACCTGACCGCGCAGGGCATCAGCATCAACATCACCTTACTGTTCTCTCAGAAGGTCTATCAGGAGGTGGCGGAAGCCTATCTCTCGGGGCTTGAAGAATACGTCGGCAAGGGCGGCGATCCATCCCATGTCGCCAGCGTCGCCAGCTTCTTCGTCAGCCGCATCGACAGCGCGATCGACAAGCAACTCGACGACGCCATCGCCAAGGCCAACGATCCGGCGGAGAAAGCCCGGCTGAAGGAGTTGCAAGGCAAGGTCGCCATCGCCAACGCCAAGATGGCCTATCAGCACTACAAGAAGGCCTTCGCCGACGCCCGCTGGCAAAAGCTCGCGGCGAAAGGTGCCAAACCGCAGCGGCTGCTGTGGGCTTCCACCGGCACCAAGAACAAGGCGTATAGCGACGTGCTCTATGTCGAGGAGCTGATTGGGCCAGACACCGTCAACACAGTGCCGCCGGCGACCCTCGACGCCTTCCGCGATCACGGCAAGCTGCGCGACAGCCTTGAGGAGGATATCCCCGGTGCCGAACGCGTGCTGACCGGCCTCGCCAAGACCGGCATCTCGCTCGATGCCGTCACGGCAAAGCTGGTGGAGGAAGGCGTGCAACTGTTCGCCGACGCCTTCGACAAGCTGCTCGGCGCGGTCGCGCACAAGCGCGCGACACTGCTCGGCCACGCAATCGATCCGCAAGCGCTGTCGCTCGGCGACAAGCTGGCGAAAGCGGTCAGCACGGGCACGGAAGACTGGCGCGCGGCCGGCACCATTCGCCGGTTGTGGCAACGCGACCCATTGGTTTGGACCGGCAGCGACGAAGGCAAATGGCTGGGCTGGCTTCATAGTGTCAGCGCCGAGCAGAAGAAGCTCGCCGACTACACCGATTTCGCGGGCTGGGTGAAGCAGCAGGGTTTCACGCAGGCCGTGGTGCTCGGTATGGGCGGCTCAAGCCTTGGGCCGGAAGTTCTGGCGAAAACCTATCCGCAGGCGAAGGGCTTTCCGAAGCTCCACGTACTGGACTCCACCGATCCGGCGCAGGTGGCGCGGATGGAAGCCGCCGTCGACCTCGCCAAGACGCTGTTCGTCGTCTCCAGCAAGTCCGGCGGCACCACCGAACCGAACGCGCTGAAGGATTACTTCTACGGCCGCGTCGAGGCGACTGTCGGCAAGGGCAAGGCGGGAAATCATTTCGTTGCCGTCACCGATCCCGGCTCGTCGCTGGAAAAGGTCGCGAAGCATCAAGGCTTCGCGCGCACCTTCTTCGGCGATCCCGCGATCGGCGGCCGCTATTCGGTGCTGTCGCCGTTCGGCCTCGTGCCGGCGGCCGCTGCCGGTCTCGACATCGCGCGGCTGCTCGATCTCGCGCAGGCGATGGTCCGCTCCTGCGGACCCGATGTGCCGCCGCAGGAAAATCCCGGCGTACAGCTCGGTCTTGCGCTGGGTTGCGCTGGCCGCGAAGGGCGCGACAAGGTGACAATGCTGACGTCTCTAGAAATTGCCGACTTCGGTGCATGGGCGGAGCAGCTCATCGCCGAATCCACCGGCAAGAACGGCAAGGGCTTGATCCCGATCGACGGCGAAACGCTCGGAGATCCGGCGGTCTATGGCCACGATCGCATCTTCATCGACATGCGCACGGAAGGCGAAAGCGTCTCCGCGCATGAGGCGAAGCTGGCGGCACTGGAGAAAGCCGGCCATCCGGTGGTCCGCATCGTGCTGTCGTCTATCGAGCATATCGGGCAGGAATTCTTCCGTTTCGAAATCGCGACCGCAGTGGCCGGCGCGGTGCTCGGCATCAATCCGTTCGATCAGCCCGACGTCGAGGCCGCGAAGATCAAGACTCGTGAACTGACGGCGGCGTTCGAGAAGACCGGCAAGCTGCCCGACGAAAAACCCGTGGCCGCCATCGACGGCGTTGCCATCTATACCGATGGCGCCAACGACGCGGCCCTGCGCAAGGCCGGCGCCGACGGCAATCTCGGCTCCTGGCTGAAGGCTCACCTCGCCCGCAGCAAACCGAACGACTACGTCGCGCTGCTCGCCTATATCGATCACGATCCGGCGCATATCGACACACTGCAAGCGATGCGAATCGCGATCCGTGATCGCCGCCACGTCGCGACTTGCGCCGAATTCGGCCCGCGCTTCCTGCATTCCACCGGACAAGCCTACAAGGGCGGACCGGACAGCGGTGTATTCGTGCAGATCACTGCTGACGACGCCAAGGATCTTGCGATCCCGCAGCAGGCCGCGAGCTTCGGCGTGATCAAGGCGGCGCAGGCGCGCGGCGACTTCGACGTGCTGACGGAGCGCGGCCGTCGCGCTCTGCGGATTCATCTCAAGGGCGACCTCAAAACCGGCCTCGCGAAACTGAAAGCCGCCATCACCACCGCACTGAACTAAAGGACGAAAACCATGCAGCTTGCCGTCGTCGGTCTGGGGCGGATGGGCGCCAATATCGCCCGCCGCGTAATGAAGCACGGCGGGCATCAGACGGTGGTTTACGACAAGAGCGCGGAGGCGGTCGCCGCGCTCGCCGGTGACGGCGCAACCGGCGCTGCCTCGCTTGAAGACCTCGTCGCCAAGCTCGATGCGCCGCGCGCAGTGTGGGTGATGCTGCCGTCAGGGCCGATCACCGAATCCGCTATCGAGACGCTTGGCAGGTTGCTGTCGAAGGATGACGTCATCATCGATGGCGGCAATACCTTCTGGCAGGACGACATTCGCCGCGGCAAAGCGCTCGCCGCGCGCGGCATTCACTATCTCGATGTCGGCACCAGCGGCGGTGTGTGGGGGCTAGAGCGCGGCTATTGCATGATGATCGGCGGCGACAAGGCGGTTGTCACGCGGCTCGATTCGATTTTCCATGCCTTAGCGCCGGGGCGCGGCGATATTCCGCAAACACTAGGACGCGAGAAACGCGATCCTCGTGTCGAGCAAGGTTACCTCCACGCGGGTCCGGTCGGCACTGGTCATTTCGTCAAGATGATTCACAACGGCATCGAATACGGCTTGATGCAGGCTTACGCTGAAGGATTCGATATCCTCAAAAACGCCAACAGCGACGCATTGCCGGCCGATCACCGCTTCGATCTCGACATCGCAGACATCGCCGAGGTGTGGCGACGCGGCAGCGTCATCCCGTCGTGGTTGCTCGATCTCACCGCGTCTGCGCTGGCGAAGCAGCCGACCCTTGAGAGCTACTCGGGCTTCGTCGAGGATTCGGGCGAAGGTCGCTGGACCGTGAATGCCGCCATTGACGAAGCGGTGCCCGCCGAAGTCCTCACGGCCGCGCTCTACACCCGCTTCCGTTCGCGGCGCGACCACACCTTCGCAGAGAAGATTCTCTCTGCCATGCGCGCGGGTTTCGGCGGTCACAAGGAGCCCCCGAAGCCATGAGTTCGAACGGTATTGCTAAACAAGCCCGCCCCGATCCGTGCAGCTTCGTCATCTTCGGCGTCACCGGCGACCTGACTCATCGGCTGGTGATTCCGGCGCTTTACAATCTCGCGGAAGCCAATTTGCTTCCGGACCATTTCTGCATTGCGGGTGTGGTGCGGAAGCAAATGAGCCCGGATGCGCTGCGCAACAGTTTGATGCAGGGTTTGCGCAAGTTTGCCACCCGCCCGGTGCAAGACAAGATCGTCCGGCAACTCCTCGGTTGCCTCACCACACTCGAGGCCGATCCGTCCGATCCTACCTCGTTCGATCGGATGAGCGAGCAACTCGAACAGGCGGAACAAAGTCGCGCGACCACTGGAAACCGATTGTTCTATCTGGCGACGCCCCCTAACGCCTTCGCACCGATTGCCCGCCAGCTCGGCCGCGCCGGTCTGCTGCGCGAGGACAACGGCTATTGGCGAAGGCTGGTGATCGAAAAGCCGTTCGGCACCGATCTCGCCTCTGCCAAAGCGTTGAACGACGAGTTGCTCAAAGTCGCAGAGGAGCATCAACTTTATCGCATCGATCATTATCTCGGCAAGGAAACGGTACAGAATATCCTGGTGTTGCGCTTCGCTAACGGCATGTTCGAACCAATCTGGAATCGCAATCACATCGATCACATCCAGATTACCGTCGACGAGAAGCTCGCCGTCGGCCATCGTGGCAGCTTCTATGATGCAACCGGTGCGCTGCGCGACATGGTGCCGAACCACCTGTTTCAACTGCTATCTCTGGTGGCGATGGAGCCGCCAGCACGCTTCGACGCGCACACCGTGCGCACTTGCAAAGCGGAAGTGCTGGCGGCGATCCAGACCCAGGGCGAACGAGAAGCACTGGAAAACTCTGTGCGCGGGCAATATCGTGCCGGCCGCGTTGGCGATCAAGCTACCGAGGACTACCGCAAAACCGAAAACGTCGCGCCAGATAGCACCACGGAGACCTACGCCGCGCTGAAATTGACCATCGACAACTGGCGTTGGGCTGACGTGCCGTTTTATCTGCGAACCGGCAAGGCACTTGGCGCCAAACGGACGGAAGTCGCGATCAAGTTCAAGGAAGCACCGTTCGCGATGTTCCGCGATACGCCGGTCGATCGCTTGTCGCAGAATTACCTGGTGATCGGCATCGAGCCGGTCGAGGGAATCACTTTGCAATTCAACACCAAGGTGCCCGGCCCTTCGATCGCCATCGACGGCGTCGAGATGAAGTTTCACTACAAGGATTATTTTCACGCCGCGCCGAGCACGGGCTATGAGACATTGATCTACGATTGCATGATCGGCGACAATATCCTGTTTCAGCGTGCCGACAGCGTCGAAGCCGGCTGGAAAGCCGTGCAACCGTTCCTCGATGCGTGGAAGAAGGCGGGAGACAAAGGGCTTGCGTTCTACAAAGCCGGTAGCGACGGACCTGACGCCAGCGAGGCGCTTCTGGTTCGCGATGGCCGCAACTGGCGCAAACCCTGCTGAACGATGAAAAGCGAACGCCAGATCATTCGGGTATCCGACGCCGCCACACTGGCGCAAGTGGCAGCCGAACGCCTGATCGCCCGCCTTGAGGCCAACAGCGGACGCGCGGCTGTCTGCCTCACCGGAGGCTCCAGTCCGGAGCGGCTTTATCGATTGCTGGCAAGCGAACCTTATCAGAGTCGCATTCCATGGCGACGAGTTCACTGGTTCATGGGCGACGAACGCTTCGTTCCGCCCGAGGATCTGCGCAACAACATGGCGATGGCGCGTCGGCTTTTTCTCGATGTTTGCGCGCCGCCGGAAAACGTTCATCCCATTCCGGTGCAAGCGGGAACGACGCGCGATGCGGCGCGCCGCTACGAAATCGCTCTCCAGACGTTCTATGGCGGTGGCCGCCTCGATCCGGCGCGGCCGTTATTCGATCTGGTCCTGATGGGCCTCGGCCCGGATGGCCACACCGCGTCGCTGTTTCCAGGTGATACAGCGTTAGACGAACGCGAACGATGGGTCGTCGGCGTTGCTCACGCGAACGTCGAACCGCAAGTGCCGCGCGTAACGCTGACATTGCCTACACTGGCGTCTTGCCGCGAGATGCTGTTCGAGGTCAGCGGTTCAGACAAGCGTCCCATTCTGGCGCAAGTCCTCGACGGTGAAGACCTTCCTGCCGTCCGCGCACGATCGATCGGCGACACCGTCTGGCTTGTCGATGCCGCTGCCCTGCCCGGATCATCAGATGGCACATGATATCGACCCGACGCTTCATGCCCTTGTCGTCATGGGCGTATCCGGCTCCGGCAAGAGCACCATCGGCGAGGCGTTGGCCAAACGGCTCGGCTGGCGCTTCGAGGATGGCGACGCTTTCCATCCGCCGAGCAACGTCGCCAAGATGAAGGCAGGGCATCCGCTCGACGATGGCGACCGCCGGCCATGGTTGGAGGCGATCGCTGCTGAAATCGAGCGCGTCGCTACCGCGCGGGATCATATCATCATCGCCTGTTCGGCTTTGAAGCGCGCTTATCGCGACATCCTCGTCCACGGACGCCACGACACCCGCATCGTGTTTCTCGATGGCAGCGAAGACCTGATCGCCGCGCGCTTGCGGAAGCGAAAGGGGCACTTCATGCCGCCGGAACTACTCGCCAGCCAATTTGAAACACTGGAAACGCCTACCATTGGTGAACATGTCATCACCGTATCGATCGATGCCGACGTTGACGCCATCGTTGCAGATATCGTCCAGAAGTTATCCGCTCCAGCTTAGTGCATCCCTCAGGCTTGCGCCCGTTGTACGGCGGGCTTGGTCGAAGCCGCTTTGGCGGCACCAATATTGTGCGCGGTATTGATCAGGGCAATATGGGTCAACGCTTGTGGAAAGTTTCCTGTTTGCCGTCCGGCGATGGGATCATACTCCTCCGCCAGCAATCCGAGATCGTTGGCAACGCCGAGCACGCGCTCGAACAGCGTTTCAGCCTTCTCGATGTGCCCTGCCAAGACATGGGCATCGGCCAACCATAACGTACAGGCGAGGAAGGCGCCTTCGATCGGCTCCTGTTCGTCGGAAACGCGCCGCGGGTCGTGCCGCAGCACGAAACCGTCACGCATCAGATATTTTTCGACGGCTGCCAATGTCCCGATCACACGTGGATCTGAGGGCGGCAAGAAACCGACGGAAGGCAACAACAGAATGCTGGCGTCAAGTACATTCGTTCCGTAGGCTTCGACGAAACTGTTCTGACCTTTGTCGAATCCCCTGTCGCAGACATCGCGGTGGATAGTCTCGCGCAGACTGCGCCATTCCGCCAACGGCGCCTTGAAACCAAATTTTTCTGCGCTTTTAATTGCGCGATCAAACGCTACCCAGGTCATCACCTTGGAGGAGACGTAGTGCTTTCCTGGTCCGCGAACTTCCCAAATACCGCTATCTGGCTGATTCCAGATCTTAGCGAGATGCTTAAGGAATTCGCATTCCATCGCCCAGCTGCCGTCATCGAGTTTCAACTTGGCAAGCCGGGCCTGATGGAACACGTCGAGCAATTCGCCGAACACGTCAAGCTGCAACTGAACGTGCGCAGCGTTGCCAACCCGCACCGGTTGCGCACCTTCATATCCCGCGAGCCACGCGGCTTCCCATTCGAGCAGGCGACGTTGCCCCATGATTCCGTACATGATCTGCATGTCCGCCGGTGAACCGGCCACCGCGCGCAGCAACCAATTGTGCCACGACAGCGCCTCGTCGAAATAACCGCTGTCCATCAATGCCAACAGCGTGAAAGTGGCGTCGCGGAGCCAGCAGAAACGATAATCCCAGTTGCGCGCTCCGCCGAGTTTCTCCGGAAGCGAGGTCGTGGGCGCCGCAACGATGCCGCCGGTCGGCGCATAGGTCAGCGCCTTCAGCGTGACCAAAGAGCGGATCACCATGTCTCGTCGTGGGCCGCGGTAGGTGCAGCGATCCGCCCAATCGCTCCAGAATGATTCCGTATCGCGCAGGGCTTGATCGACATCGATGATGGCAGGCACCTCGCGATGCGACGCACCATAGGTCAGCACGAATGGAACTGTCTCTCCTGCATCCACGATAAAATCCGCCACGGTCGTCATGTTCTCACCGTGGGTCTGGATCGGCGTTCGCAGCACCGTCATGTCGGGCCCGCTGATGGCGAGCAGTTCGCCATTTCCCGTGCGCCTGACCCACGGAACGTTGGCACCGAACCCAAAGCGGATGATCAATTCCATATGCATGGCAACGCGACCGCGCTCGCCGCGTACCAGTCGCACCACGTCCGATGCCGCGCCACGCGGCGGCATGAAGTCGATCAGGGTGACCGCGCCCTCCGCCGTCTCGAATCGGGTCTCCAGAATCAACGTCTCGCCTCGATAACGTCGCGACATTTTTGAATCGCCCGCCGGTGCAATCCGCCAGCGTCCGTTGTTCTTGTCGCCTAGCAATGCCGCAAAGCAAGCCTCGGAATCGAACGCGGGCCAACATAGCCAATCGATCGAGCCATCGTTGCATACCAGCGCGGCGGTCTCGCAGTCGCCGATCAGCGCATAGTCTTCAATTCTGCCGGCCAACTGTCCTAATCCTTTGCGGTTGACTTTATCGCGGCGTCCGTCCGCTCTCCGAACCCACCCGAGCGGCGTGGCGCGAATGAAGCGCGATATCCAATGCGCCCCCGTCGACCGAGGCCGCGATCTCATCCAACGTCAACGGCAAGCGCCGCCGCCAGTTCGGATACTGGTCGACTGTGCCTGGCACATTGATCTGTTCGCTCACGGCGAGCAAATCGTCCAACGCGACTGCCAGTAAGCGCGATTTTGCTTTCGCGAGATAGCGCAAAACGCCGAAGTAATCGTCTTGCTCAATGGCCTCTCCACGCAGGACATCCGACAGCATCTGCCGCGCATGATGCCGCGCCTCCGCGCTCTCCCCTGGGTCGATCCCCAAGGAATGCTTCAGCGCCAGATCACCAGAACTGCGCCATCCTTCAAAACTCGCAAGATCATGGGTGTTGAAAGTCACCAGTGCCTTGCCACCATAGTGATCGACACCGAGAAACCTGCCGCTGCCGTCGCGTTCGAACATCATCACCCGATAAGACCAGATGCCCCACGCTGCGATCGTATCGCGAAAACCTACCGGCACTGTGCCGAGATCCTCGCCGATCACCACACAACGGGAGGAAATGCTCTCCTGCGCGACGACTGCCAGCAGCGCCTGAAACGGCATCTGCACGTAAGCGCCGTCCCGCGGCCCGAAACCCTGCGGTACCAGATACAATCGCTTGAGGCCGAGGATATGGTCCAGACGGATCGCACCAGCGTGCCGCATCGCCGCACGCAACATGTCGCGGAACGGCGCGAAGCCGCTCGATTGCAAGCCCGCAGCATTGAAACCGGCAAGCCCCCAGTTTTGGCCAGCAGTGTTCAACGCATCCGGCGGTGCGCCAACCGCCAGATTCCGGGAGATCGCCGCCTGTTCATTCCACGCATCGAATCCATCCGGTTGGACGCCGACCGCGACATCCAGATAAAGGCCAACATTCATGCCGAGTTGTGCCGCGCGATCGCGGCAAGCCTGCAACTGCTCATCAGCAATCCATTGAACGAAAGCCACGAAGATTATTTCGGCATTGTCCTCGGTCGTGCGTAGGCTCTCGCATGCTGCGAAGTCAGCGCTCCGCCATGGCTCGGGCCACTCCCACCACGGCCGACGAAAGCGGCAACGGAGCACCTCGAAGCACCCGAAGCGCCACAGCGTTGCACCACCCTCCTCGCGAAAAGCCGCGAATGCAGCGGCACGCCCAGCGTTCGCTGTCCTATCGAAGCGGTCAAACGCGACGCGCAACGCGCGCCATTTCAAATCGGCGATCCCGGCATAATCAACCAGAGCGCTCTCCCGCACGCGCTGCACCGCGTCATGGTGCTCCACCATGAAAGACGGCGGCAATTCCGGGATAGCTTCGATATCGATATAGAGCGCATTGAGAAATAATCGCGTGTTCGGCGCGTAGGGGCTGCAATCATTCGGCCGTTCGGCGAACAGGGCATGCAGCGGGTTCAGGCCGACACCATCCGCGCCCCAGTTTGCCGCTAATTCGATCAGTCGTTTCAGATCCGAGAAATCGCCGATGCCCCAGTTGCGCGGCGAGCGTAATTCATAGAGTTGCACCGCCAACAGCCAGGATCGTTCAAATTCTCCCTGATAGGCCGTCGCGGGCGCGACGATTAGCGGCCATTCCTCGCGGATCGCGTTGGCATCGCATACGCGAAGACGATAGCTGCCGACAGTAATGCTTCCGGGCAATAAAATGGCACTGTCCTGTGTGGCGCCTTCCGCCACGACATCTGCACCAGCAAGGATTTGCCAATGGACCGGCAACCGTGCAGTTGAGACCAGTTCGATCGCCGCATCCTGCTCGCTTCGCATCACGACCGGTGCGCTTAATAATCGGCCGGTCGGCAGAGGCGGTATGGCCGCGATGAGTGCGTCCAGCGCCTCATGCGCGATCCGATGGCCCTGGCCTTGCCCATCAACAAACTCCGCATCAATGCCGAGTTCCCGGGCTTTCGCGAAAACGTCCATGTCCTGTCCGCGCGGCGCGACTGCCTCGCCGCGAAATTCCGAACTGCCTTAGCAGGATAGCGCTGAGACAACGGGCCTGCGCCTATTCGGTTCCAATGGAACCAAAACCTCTCGGAGGGCTTGATACATGGTTCGCACCTGTTCTCACGGAACTTCTCGCGAGCGATCGGGGCCTGTTCGAAACTGAGCGTTGATATCGTGAATAAAACAAACCGAATGGTCGGAAGCGCCGCCCGCGATGCTTTCCACATCGAGGACATTTATCCCAGCATTGACGGGGGGCGCTTTGCCGTGAAGCGCGTGGTCGGCGAACCTGTCGATGTATGGGCTGATATTTTTCGAGACGGCCACGCCGTGGTTGCCGCTGCGCTCATCTGGCGGCGCGAGCAGGACACCGAATGGAATCGCATCCCGATGCAATTCCACAACAACGACCGCTGGACGGCGTCATTCACGCCACAACATATCGGCCGTCACGTCTACGCCATCGAGGCATGGACTGATGAATTCGCTACCTGGCGTCATGGCTTCGAGTTGAAGCAGGCCGCGGGTCAGGATGTTACGCTCGATGCGCTGGAAGGTGCCGCTCTCCTCACCAAGGTGCAATCGGGCAATGCGGAAGCTGCCGCTATCATTCTGCGACATTGCGAGCAATTCCTGCAAACCGGCGATACCGCTCCGCTCCTCTCGCCGGATCTGCGAGACGCGATGGCGGAAAGCCAGGATCGCATTGACGTCACACGCTCGCACCTGCTTCCTCTGACGGTGGATCGGCCGTTGGCGCGTTGTGGAGCGTGGTACGAAATGGTCCCGCGCAGCCAAGGGCGCGAACCGGGTCGGCACGGCACCTTCCGCGATTGCATCGAGCGCCTTCCCGACGTCGCCGCGATGGGTTTCGACGTGGTGTACTTCACGCCGATCCATCCCATCGGGCGCACCCATCGCAAAGGCCGCAACAATACGTTGACCGCGGGGCCCGACGATCCCGGCAGCCCTTATGCCATTGGCTCGGAGGATGGCGGCCATGACGCCGTCCATCCCGAACTCGGTACGTTGGATGATTTTCACGCCCTGGTCGCCACCGCGAGGCGGCTAAACATCGAAGTCGCCCTCGACGTTGCCGTACAATGCTCGCCGGATCATCCCTGGCTGCGCGAGCACCCGCAATGGTTCAAGCGCCGACCCGATGGATCGATGCGCTACGCGGAAAATCCACCGAAGAAGTACGAAGATATCGTCAACCCCGACTTCACCTGCGACGACGCCGGTTCGCTGTGGAATGCGCTGCGCGACGTGGTGTTGTTCTGGGTCGGCCACGGCGTACGCATCTTCCGCATCGATAATCCTCACACCAAACCGTTACCGTTCTGGGAATGGTTGATCAATGAGGTGCAGAACCGCGATCCAGGCGTGATTTTTCTCGCCGAGGCATTTACCCGGCCGAAACTCATGAAGGCCCTCGCGAAACGTGGCTTCACTCAGTCTTACACCTACTTCACATGGCGCACCCAGAAGTGGGAAATGGAAGACTATTTGCGTGAGTTGACCGGTTATCCGGAGCGCGACTTCTATCGCCCGAACTTCTTCGTCTCGACCCCAGATATCTTGCCCTGGCATCTGCAAAGCGGCGAACCGTGGATGTTCAAATCACGTCTCGCACTGGCCGCGACGCTGTCGGCCACCTACGGCATCTACAACGGTTTCGAGTTACTTGAGCACGAGGCCATTCCCGGCAAGGAGGAATATCTCGACTCCGAGAAGTACGAGATCAAAGTGCGCGACTGGAACAAGCCCGGCAATCTCAAGCCCTATATCCGTGCGCTCAACTTCGCGCGGCGGGCCAATCCGGCTCTGCAACAGACCGGTAATCTTCGCTTCGTGGCAATCGACGATCCCAACGTCACCGGGTTCGTCAAGATGTCCCCAGATGGCGCCAACGTCGTGGCCGCCGTCATCGCGTTAACTCGCGATCCGCATGAGGTGTGGTTTCCGCTTAACGACGTACAGGTGAAAGTTGGAGAGGATCTGCGACCCGCGGCAGCCGTCGAAAACCTGCTGACGGGCGAACGGCATCCCGTGGAATGGGGCGGCCTGCGATTGCGTATCGATCCGTCCCACGACCCCGCCTTGTTATTTCGCTGCATGGCTTGAAGGAGCAAGTCGTGAACGTGATCCAGACCGTCGCGCCTGACAAAGCCTCGATGTCTCCGTCCACCGACCCCTTATGGTATAAGGACGCCATCATCTATCAGTTGCACGTTCGCGCCTTCGCCGACAGCAACAATGACGGAATCGGCGACCTCGTCGGTCTCACCGATAAGCTCGGCTACCTGCAGGATCTTGGCGTCAATACATTATGGTTGATGCCGTTCTATCCGTCGCCCGGCCGCGATGACGGTTATGACATCGCTGACTACGGCGCCATCAGCCCCTCCTACGGCACGATGAAGGAATTTCGTCGATTTATTTCCGAGGCGAAACGACGTGGCTTGCGCGTGATTACCGAACTCGTGGTTAATCACACATCCGACCAACATAACTGGTTCAAGCGCGCGCGACGCAGCGCCGCCGGATCCAGCGCGCGCAACTGGTATGTCTGGAGCGACACCGATCAAAAATACGACGGCACACGTATCATCTTTACTGACACGGAGAAGTCCAACTGGACGTGGGACCCCGAAGCCAACGCGTACTATTGGCATCGTTTCTTTTCCCACCAACCCGATCTCAACTTCGACAATCCGCGCGTAGTTGATGCCGTCATCCGCGTCATGAAGCGCTGGCTCGATGCCGGCGTTGATGGCTTCCGGCTTGATGCCATTCCCTATCTTTGCGAACGCGACGGAACCAACAACGAGAATCTTCCTGAAACGCATGCCGTGATCAAACGGTTGCGCGCTGCGCTCGATGCCTACGCACCCGGCAAAGTCCTTCTGGCGGAAGCCAATCAATGGCCGGAGGACGTACAGGAATATTTCGGCACCGGCGACGAATGCCACATGGCCTATCACTTTCCGCTGATGCCGCGTATCTACATGGCCATCGCACAGGAGGACCGCTTTCCGATCACCGATATTCTGCGACAAACGCCCGACATTCCCGACAATTGCCAATGGGCCATGTTCCTACGCAACCATGACGAACTGACGCTGGAGATGGTCACCGACGTCGAACGCGATTACCTGTGGTCCACCTACGCCAACGATCCCCGCGCGCGCATTAATGTCGGCATCCGTCGTCGGCTGGCACCCTTGATGGATAACGACCGGCGCAAGATCGAACTGATGAATTCGCTGCTACTGTCGTTCCCGGGTACGCCGATCATCTATTACGGAGATGAGATCGGCATGGGGGATAATATCTATCTCGGCGACCGCAACGGCGTCCGCACCCCGATGCAGTGGACGCCGGACCGAAACGGCGGCTTCTCCCGCGCCGATCCGGCACGGCTCTATGCTCCGCCGATCATGGACCCCGTCTATGGCTACGAAGCGGTGAACGTCGAAGCTCAATCGCGCAGCCTTTCATCCCTTCTCAACGCTACCAAACGACTGATCGCAGTCAGAAAGTCGACGCTCGCATTCGGGCGCGGCAGCATGACCTTCGTGCGTTCGAGCAATCGGTCGGTATTGACCTATGTGCGGCAACATGGCGACGAAGCGATCCTCTGCGTTGCCAACCTGTCACGATCGGCGCAGGCGACCGAGATTGATCTTTCAGCATGGAAAGATCGCATTCCATTGGAAATGCTTGGCCGCTCACACTTTCCGGCCATTGGCGAACTGACCTACCTGATCACACTGGCGCCCTACGGCTTCTACTGGTTTCAGCTACGCGAGAAGGAAACTTCGATCCATGTCGAGCCGACACGGATGCCGGAATTCGAAACCCTTGTGGTGCCGCTGGGTGCGACATGGGTAACGCTGGAGCGCACGCGCGGCGTCTTTGAACGCGAAGTATTGCCGTCCTATCTGTCGCGCACGCGCTGGTTTCCCGAGCGCTCGCCATCCGCCATCACTGCCAAGATGACGTCGGCGATTCCGTTTTCCAATCTTGGCGATAACCGCCCGTGGCTGGCGTTCTTTGAATGGACGCAAACCGGAACGGAAATCCGATATACGATTCCATTACGCATCCGCTGGCATCGCTTCGAGCGCGAGTATCACAATCCGCGGGCCCTCGCCGCCGTGCGTCAGGGCGCACGCGAGGGCACCTTGCTCGACGTCGCCAATGAGCATGACTTCATTGAGATCTTGATCGATAATCTGCGGCGTGGTGAAACGGTCATTGAAGGCGATTCCCGGTTGGAGTTTCGTTGCACCGACGCGCTACTGCAACAACCATTGCCCCTTATCGAGCATGTTCAGCCGGTTGAGACAGAACAATCCAACAGCACGACGTTGGTCGATAATCATTATGTCATCAAGATCTACAGAAAGCTTGAGTCCGGCATCAATCCGGAAGTCGAAGTCGGACGGTTCCTGACCGAAGTTGCCCGGTTCGCCAATTCACCGCAACTCCTCGGCAGCATCGAACTGATCGAGGGCGAGCGGCATAGTGCGGTCGGCATCGTCCACTCCTATCTGCAAAATCAGGGCGATGCCTGGACCGTCACATCCGCTTACCTGGACCGCTTCGTCGAACAGGCCCGCCTGTTGACGGATGCGGGCTCCGCGCCGGAGAGCGAGGATCAAACGTCCTATCTGCGTTATATCGCGCAAATGGGCCGTCGCATCGCTGAAATGCACGTAGCACTGGCAAGCCGCGACGATATCGCCGACTTCCGCCCGGAGCCGATGACTTCGGGCGATGTGTCTACATGGATCGATGAGATTGTTGCACGTGCTGACGATGTCGCCAACCAATTGCAGCGTATTCGCACAACAAGCAGCACTCTGGACAACTCCCGCATCGATGAGCTTTTGGCGAAGGGCAAGAACCTTCGTTTGCGACTGATGCAACTGGCACGCAGCGCCACGGAAGTTTTGAAAATTCGCCATCATGGTGATCTTCATCTCGGTCAGATGCTGATCGTCAAGGACGATATCTTCATTATTGATTTCGAGGGAGAGCCGCGGCGCCCCCTGTCCGAACGCCGTCGCAAGGCGCCCGCGGCGCGCGATGTCGCCGGAGTCGTACGCTCGATCGACTATTCGACAACGGCTGCACTCGAGCGCGCGCTCAAGATCGCGCCCGACGAGCGCGGCGAGCTTGCCATGGCACTTCAATCGTGGCGCGAGCGGGCTGTCGCGACATTCCTTGCGGCCTACCGCGAGCACACGAGCGATCCGCGCCTGTGGCCGGTGGACGAAGAAGCGGCGAACCGACTGCTTGATGTCTTCTTGCTGGAGAAGGCGTTCTACGAAATCGGATATGAGATCGCGCATCGGCCCGATTGGGTGCGAGTGCCTCTCGCCGGCGCGCTGCACGTTCTGTCACAAGCCGGTGAGGTGACGGAATGAGCAAACTTCCTGCCGATGCCTTTGCGATCATCCAGGGGCGTCATTCCGATCCGTTCCGCTATCTCGGTCCGCATATGGAAGACGACCAAGCTGTAGTACGCGCTTTTCTGCCAGAAGCATCCAACGTCGAAGCCATCGACGAACGCGGCCATGCTGCCTCGCTGACGAAGCTGCACGAGGCCGGCCTGTTCGCCGGAACGTTACCGCGCGACGTCACGCGCTACCAGCTGCGCGCCCGCTTCGGTGATACTGTCGTGGAGTTGCAGGACCCCTATCGATTTCCGCCAATACTGTCCGACTTCGATCTCTATCTGCTGGGCGAAGGCACGCATCAGCATCTGTACGACAAGCTCGGCGCGCACCCTATGACGTTGGACGGCGTGGAAGGCGTGGGGTTCGTGGTGCTGGCGCCGAATGCCAAACGCGTCAGCGTCGTCGGCGATTTCAATTTCTGGGAGCCGCGCCGCCATCCGATGCGGGTGCGTGGGAGCGGCTATTGGGAAATTTTCATTCCCGGCGCAATTCTCGGCGACCGCTACAAGTTCGATATCATCGGCCCGCACGGCCAGCAACTGCCGTTGAAATCCGACCCGGTTGCATTCGCCGCTGAAATGCGGCCGAACACGGCATCTATCGTCATCGACATAACTCGCTTGCCGCGCCCTGCTCCGCCTCCCGAGCACATTAATGCCCTGAGTACACCGATCTCGATCTATGAGGTACATCTCGGTTCATGGCGACGCGCGGGCAACAATGAATGGCTTTCCTATCGCGAACTGGCGGAAACGTTGCCGCGCTACGCGCGCGAGATGAATTTTACCCACGTTGAGTTCCTCCCGATCAACGAGCACCCGTTCGATGGTTCGTGGGGCTATCAGCCGACCGGCCTGTTTGCACCGACCAGCCGCTTTGGCCCTCCCGAGGATTTCTCGTTTCTGATCGATGCCTGCCATCGCGAGGGGCTCGGCGTGTGGCTCGACTGGGTGCCGGGGCATTTTCCCGATGACCCACACGGACTTGGTCAATTCGACGGCACAGCACTCTACGAACACGCCAACCCGCTACAGGGGCGTCATCTGGATTGGGGAACATTAATCTACAATTATGGCCGCACCGAAGTGGTCAATTTCCTCGTCTCGAATGCCCGCTTCTGGCTGGACCGCTATGGCATCGATGGCTTGCGTGTCGATGCCGTCGCCTCGATGCTTTATCTCGACTACAGCCGCCCGGCCGGGGGCTGGATTCCCAACAAGTACGGCGGGCGGGAAAATCTCGAAGCCATCGAATTTTTGCGTCGCTTCAACACCGAGGTCTTCGCGCGATTTCCGGAAGCGACTACGGCGGCTGAAGAATCCACGGCGTGGCCGCAGGTGTCACGACCGATCGAGTTCGGCGGCCTCGGGTTCGGCTACAAGTGGAATATGGGATGGATGCACGATACCTTGAATTATATCAGCAAGGATCCCATTCATCGTCAGCACCATCACGGCGAGATTCTGTTCGGGCTCCAGTATGCGTTCTCGGAAAATTTCATCCTGCCGCTGTCGCACGATGAAGTTGTTCACGGCAAGCGCTCTCTACTCGGCCGAATGCCGGGCGATGACTGGCAGCGATTTGCCAATCTGCGTGCCTACTACGCCTTCATGTTCGCGCACCCCGGCAAGAAACTTTTGTTTATGGGCGGCGAGTTCGGCCAGGAGCGCGAGTGGAACCATGACCACTCGCTTGATTGGCACCTACTTGATCAGCCCATGCATGCCGGAGTGCAGGCGGCGGTACGCGATCTCAATCGGATCTATCGCGAAACGCCAGCGCTGCATGAACGCGACTGCGAAGCCACCGGCTTCGAATGGCTGGTCACAGACGATGCCGGACGCAACATCTTCGCCTGGCTACGCAAAGCGAGCGATGCGCGCCAGCAATGCCTCGTCGTCGTCAACTTCTCACCGAATGTCTATCGCGACTATCGCATCCGGGTGCCGTTCCCCGGCAGATGGCGTGAAATCTTCAACTCCGACTCGGCGTTCTATGGCGGCAGCAACGTCGGCAACACGAGCGTCGTCTCGACGTCCGAAGCGTTGGTGCCCGAACTGACGCTGTCAATACCGCCGCTCGCCGCTATCTACCTCACGCCTGAGGGTCTCGCATGCGGCTGAGCGCAGGGACGCCGCATCCGCTTGGCGCGACCTGGGACGGGCGGGGCACCAACTTCGCACTGTTCTCCGCCAATGCGGAAAAGGTGGAATTGTGCCTGTTCGACAATCAGGGCCGCCGCGAACTGGAACGCATCGCGCTGCCGGAACGCACCGAGGACGTTTGGCACGGTTATCTCAACGACGTTTCGCCGGGTCAGCTTTATGGCTATCGCGTTCATGGACGTTATGATCCGGAACATGGCTTTCGATTCAACCCACATAAGTTGTTGCGCGATCCTTATGCGCGACGTCTCGCTGGCCGGCTGGTATGGAGCGACGCGCATTTTGCCTATCGCACCGGTAGCGCGCGTGAGGACCTTTCGTTCGATCGCCGCGACAATGCACGTGGCGTTCCCAAAGCCGTTGTCGTCGATGAAATGTTCAATTGGGGGCATCGGGAGATCCGCCCGCATATCGCCTGGGAAGACACCATCATTTATGAGGCGCACGTTAAAGGACTGACGCAGACTCGCGAAGATATCGCACCAGGTCTGCGCGGTACCTACCGCGGCCTTGCCGCACCAAGCATGATCCGCCATCTCAAGAAGATGGGCGTCACAGCGATCGAGCTTCTACCAATCCACGGTTTCGTCGATGATCGGCGGCTCGTTGAAATGAAACTCAGCAACTACTGGGGTTACAATTCGCTGTCGTTCTTCGCGCCGGATGCACGCTATGGGCCGGAGAATCCACTTGATGCTTTTCGCACCACAGTGGCGCGGCTGCACGACGCCGGCATCGAGGTGGTGCTCGATGTCGTCTACAATCACACCGCAGAAGGCAATCATCTTGGCCCGACGCTGTCGTTCCGCGGCATCGACAACACGTCGTATTATTGGCTGACGCCAGACAATCCCCGTTTTTACGACGACTTCACCGGCACCGGAAATTCGCTCAATCTGACGCATCCGCGCGTGTTGCAGATGGTGATGGATTCGCTGCGCTATTGGGTCGAGGTCTGCCACGTCGACGGTTTCCGCTTCGACCTCGCCACCACGTTGGGACGTGGCCCCAACGGTTTCGATCGCGGCAACGGCTTCTTCACCGCCCTGCGACAGGACCCTGTCCTCGCCTCGGTCAAGCTCATTGCCGAGCCGTGGGACGTCGGCCTCGGCGGCTATCAGGTCGGCGCATTCCCCTCGCAATGGTCGGAATGGAATGACAAGTACCGCAGCACGTTGCGGCGGTTCTGGTCGGGCGAAGCCGGACTGATCGGGGATGTCAGCAAACGCATGACCGGCTCATCGGATACCTTCAATCACGACGGCCGCAGGACGCGCGCTGGCATCAATCATGTCACCGTGCACGACGGCTTCACGCTGCAAGATCTGTATAGCTACAACGAGAAACATAACGAGGCCAATGGCGAAGACAATCGCGACGGCTCCGGCGACAACCACAGCAACAACTGCGGTCACGAAGGCCCAACTGATGATGCCACGATCATCGCGATGCGCCGCAGGCTTCGTAGGAATCAGTTCGCTTGCCTGCTGTTGGCGCAGGGTCTGCCGCTGATCCTTGCCGGCGATGAAGTCGCGAACTCCCAAAACGGCAACAACAATGCTTATTGCCAGGACAACGAGATCGGATGGACCAAGTGGGACGGCCTCGGTCGCGACGGTGACGACCTGACGGGATTCATCGGCCAACTCGCCGCGATCCGCCGCGACTTCGCGCAACTGCGGTCGCAAGACTGGGTCGATGGCCGCCGTGCCGACGGCAGCTACGGCGCCTTATGGCTGACGCCGCAAGCGAACGAAATGACACCGGAGGATTGGAATTTTCCCGAGAGCCGATTTCTCGCTTATATGCTGGGATCGGTCGAACGCGGTGCCGCTCCCATCTTCATCGTGCTCAATGCCGCAGCGGATGACATCGCCTTCCACTTGCCGAAGCTACCTGAATATAAGATCTGGCGGCAGATATTGAACACGGCTGACGACGCCCATTCCCCGACTGAATTCGCTTCTGGCAGCGAAACCAGCGCGGCGGCGCGGTCAGTGCTGGCCTTCGCGGGCGCGGAGTAAACAGACAAACAGCACGCTTCGCGCATGAACAGCACGCTTCGCGCATGAACAGCACGCTTCGCGCATGAAAAGGCCGTCCGGGATCGACGTTGGCCGGACGGCCTCGCGGATGTCGTGCCGACTCAAAGGTTCGGTTCCCTCCCCCCGCGATTAGACCATATGACCCGAGATTCCTTGCTGGCAAGCTATGACCAGTCGCTTTTCACAGGCATTCACCGCATCGCCAATCTACGAACGCTTCTCCAGCAACAGCCGGCCGCTCTGCCGGATTGCCTTCTGTGCGACCTCGGCGAAACGCTGCAACAGCCACGGCAGCATCACTTCGAGCCGAACATGGTCGTCCGCGATATCCACGTGTCCGGACGCCGCCTGTCCCAATGCACGGACGCGAAAGGTCATGCGGTCTCCATCCCAGTGCTCTTCGTCGACGCTTAAGACCGGGACGTGCGATGCCGCGCGCGTCAAACCGGATTGCAATCTTCGGCGCGCTTCTTCGCGACTCAGCCGATGAGGAATCGAAACGATTAACGGCGCGGACATGACGCCTCCTTTACGAGATCATGGAATGCCTTGAACCTATGAATTAGTAATAACTGTCAACGTTTGAAAGCCGTATTCGGGGACAGGAACCGAACGGTCGCGAATTTGTTTCCTTACTGACATCTGTACTCTGACAGATCGGGCTGAGGGATTTTCCATGTCGATCGGTACAATCATTCTGATTATTCTGGTAATCGCGTTGCTGGGTGGCTTCAGCGGCATTGGCGGCGGCCCATTTTATGGCACCGGTTATTATGGCGGCGGCGGCCTCGGTCTGGTGATCGTTGTTCTGCTAATCCTGCTACTGCTGGGAAAAATCTAGTACTCAGCACGTCACGCGCGCGTATCGATTGCTCTATTGGGGCGATGCGGCCGCCTCAACTTGGCGGTCGCTCATTTTGGTCCCTTCTGGATACGCGTCGGTCGGCGCATTCGGTGTGGCGAAGAGCAGCTCCAATTCACGGTACTGCCGTCAGCAAACCTGAGACTTGCGCCAATCGGGCGCGGAGAGGCTCTAGGTCGCGTCAGCATCATGGCATCAGCTTCCTCAGCGCCTCCGCTCGTCACTCCGAAGCAGTTCAGGCCGGATTCTCCATTGCGGAATGTCCAAATATGGACTATATCCACTTCTGGAGGATATAGCGTTGCTGCCAGATCAGTTGCCAGAATCGAATGCCATAAGAGAAGGCTCACGCCAGATCGATGTTTCGCGATTTGCGCCCGCCAATCGACGTCGCCTCAGCCCACCGGCGCTACGGACATTCCTGGCCATTGCCGATCTTTGGGGACTGACGGAGGAGCAGCGCCGCCTGACACTCGGCTATCCGTCGCGCTCGACCTATCACAACTGGTGCAAGCAGGCGCGTGAACACGGCGTGTTCACGCTTGACGTGGACGTGCTGATGCGAATCTCGGCGATATTGGGCATTCATCAAGCGCTCGGCATTCTTTTTGCTGAGGAGCGCCTGGGGATCGCCTGGCTGCGCACGCCGCACAACGCCACCATCTTCGGCGGCCAGCCGCCACTCGCGCTCGCAACCTCCGGCACGCAAGACGGCCTGCTCACCGTACGCCGCTTCCTCGATGGCGCGCGCGGCGGCCTTTACATGCCGCCAAACGCGATCGATGAAGCGTTCGCACCCTACAAGGAGACGGAGATCGTCTTCCGTTGACCGATACGTTCGCCACCGCGCCGCGGCCGACACATCGCTTGATCCCGTCGCAGTTTCCGCCGATCGGGCTATTCGACACGGTAGCAACCGCCGCTGATCTCTCGGCGGTCATGGAGCTTGTCGGCTGGACCAATGACAGACTGGTGACGGAGCGGATCAACCGACTGCCCCAAAGTGAATGGGTCTACGGCTCACCCAACGCGAGCATCGTAATGGCCGCCTTCCTGCATGTCGCGCCGGGCGGCATGCGGTTCAACGGACCCGATCTCGGCGCGTGGTATGCGGCTGACAATATCCGCACGGCGGCGGCGGAAGTCGGTCACCATTTGCGACGCGAAGCCGTCGCGCGCGGTGTCACGACCATGAGCCGGCGCTACCGTGCTTATGTCGCGACGTTGCTCGGTGACTATCTCGATATCCGGGGCCAGCAGGCGGTGCATCCCGAGATTTACGCAAGCGAAAGCTACGCCGCATCGCAGCCGTTCGGCGAACAGATTCGGGCCAGCGGCGGCGCGGGAGCGATCTACGACAGTGTGCGATTTGCTAGTGGTACAAACGTTGTCGCGCATCGGCCACGCAACATCACCGATATTCTGCAAACCGATCACTACGAGATTACGGTGCAGGCCGCTTTTCGTACTATCGACATCCACAAGCTCACGGCTTGACGAAGCTGAAAACTCCAAGCTGCGTATTCCGGCCACCCCGCCGATTTGCCAAGTGCAGCAGAATGATTGCCAAAACAGGGGAAACCGCTCTAAAAGTTAAGGCTTAAAATAACGGCTAACAGCCGAAACCAAGGGGAGGCTCTTTGTCATGAAGGTGCGACGTCTATCTGTCCCCGCGGCCCTGGCGGCGATCTTGCTGTCATCGTCTGCTGGGCACGCCCAAGTCTCGGACGATATTGTCAAAATCGGCGTCTTGACCGACATGTCGGGACCAGCCTCAACACCAAGCGGCCAGGGATCGGTCACCGCGGCGCAGATGGCGGTGGAGGATTTCGGCGGCAAGGTGCTCGGCAAGCCGATCTCGGTGATCGTCGGCGATCACCAACTCAAACCCGATATCGGCTCCGGTATCGCACGTCGGTGGTACGATGCCGAGCAGGTCGACCTGATCCTTGACGTTCCCGTTTCAGCCGTCGGACTGGCGGTGCAAAGTGTCGCCAACGACCGCCACAAACTGTTTATCACTCATTCCACCGGCTCCGCTGACTTCCACGGAAAGTTCTGTTCACCTTACGCCATTCAATGGGTGTTCGATACGCGCGCGCTGGCGGTCGGTACGGCAAAGGAGGTCCTCAAACGCGGCGGCGACAGCTGGTTCTTCATCACCGACGATTATGCCTTTGGACATTCTCTTGAGCGTGACGCCTCAGCGGTCATCACGAAAAACGGCGGCAAGGTGATCGGCTCGGTCCGTCCGCCATTCGCGACTCCGGACCTCTCCTCTTTCGTGCTGCAGGCCCAGGCCTCCAAGGCTAAAATCATCGGCATCGCCGGTGGGCCGCCCAACAACACAACCGCGATCAAGACCGGCGGCGAGTTCGGGATATTCAAGGGCGGCCAGCAAATGGCGGCACTGCTTGCGCTCATCACGGATATCCATGGACTGGGTTTGCCGGTCGCGCAGGGGCTGTTGCTGACCACCTCGTTCTACTGGGATATGGACGACAAGACCCGTGAATGGTCGAAGCGCTATTTCGCAAAGATGAACCGGATGCCTACCATGTGGCAGGCCGGCGTCTATTCGTCGGTGATAAACTATCTCAACGCCATCAAGGAGTCGGGCACCGACGATCCGCTGAAAGTCGCCGCAAAGATGCGCGAGAATCCGGTCGAGGATTTCTTCGCGCGCAACGGCAAGCTACGTGAGGATAACCTGATGGTGCACGATCTCTGGCTGGTGCAGGTCAAGAAGCCGGAAGAGTCGAAATATCCCTGGGATTATTACAAGATCCTGACCAAGATCTCCGGTGATGATGCGTTCGGCCCGCCGGACCCCGCCTGTCCGCTGGTGAAGAAGTAATTTCACTCGGCAAGAACCAACTGCCCCGACACGCGCAGCACGTCGGGGCGGTTTTCTTTTGACAATGCAAGCGGATGCTCTGTGCGGCGTCCCAGCCGCGAATGCTGCTTCGCTAGTGAATCGCGGCGTACATGATCTTCTCTTCGGTCGCATCTACGGCAGAGAACTCCTCCACCACCTTGCCCTGGCGGCTGACCAGAATGCGGTCGGAGAGCGCGAGAATTTCCGGCAGGTAGGACGAGATGACAACAACAGCTTTGCCTTCGTCCGCGAGCTTGTTGATCAATTCGTGGATTTCGACGATGGCGCCGACGTCAACGCCGCGCGTCGGTTCGTCGAAGATAATCAGGTCCGGCTCCTGCGCCAGCGACTTTGCGATGACCACCTTCTGCTGATTGCCGCCTGATAATTCCACTACTTTGGCCTTCGGGCTGATCGCCCGCACGTTCAACCGGGAAATCCAGTCGTCGCCGGCCTTATCCGCCTCGCGTCGCGAGAGCAGGAAGCGGCCGCCAGGAAACTTCGAAAGCAGACCGAGATAGACGTTTCGCGCGATCGACATGGTTTCGAAGAAACCCTCGACCTTACGATCCTCGGTAACATAGGCAACACCATCCTGCACCGCCGGCGCAGGCACGCGGTAACGCACCGGCTTGCCCTTCAACAAAACCTCGCCACCATAGAAGAAATCGCGCTTGAGCACGCCGGCGACGATCTTGAACGTCTCGGTGCGACCGGCGCCGACCAGACCGAACACGCCGGTAATCTGACCGGCGAAGATCGACAGCGAGTTGTTCTTGACCATCGGGGCCATCTTCAAATTCTGTACCGACAGAACACGCTCGCCAGAAGGCCGCACCGTAGTCTTTCGTTTGCCGTAGAGCGTGTTGGAGAGATCGCGGCCAACCATCGCCTGCACGATCCTGGCGCGATCGAAATTCGCGGCATCGTCGGTCACCACATGCTTGCCGTCACGCAAGACCGTGATGCGATCTGCCAACAGCAAAGCTTCTTCAAGCGCATGCGAAATGAAGATGATCGAGACGCCGCGCTTCTTCAGGTCGCGCACCAGATCGAAGAAGTAGGCTTTCTCCTCCGGAGTCAACGTTGCGGTCGGCTCGTCGAAGATAATCACTTTCGCCTGATGCAGCACCGCGCGCGCAATTTCGACCATCTGTTTCTTCGCCGCGCCGAGCAGGCCAACCGTTGCCGTCGGCGGCACGTCGAAGTTCAACGATTGAAGGAACTGCTGCGCGGCGATGTAGATCCCCCGAAGGCGATTGTAGAACTTCTCCTGCCCGAGAAACAGATTCTGCGCGACGGTCATGGTCGGCACCAGACTGTTTTCCTGAAATACCATCGCGACGCCAAGTTGTCGTGCTTCAAGCGGAGTCCGTGGCGACACTTCCTGACCATTGATGAAGAGTTGCCCCGACGTCAGCGTCACCACACCCGATAGCGCCTTGGTCAACGTCGACTTGCCGGCGCCGTTCTCGCCGACCAGCGCGTGGATTTCACCACGATGCAGTTGCAGGTCGACGTCCTTGATCGCGGGCACCCCGGCATAGAGTTTCGTCGCCTTGCGAAGCTCGACAACATTGTCCGTCATGCCCCGAACTCCGCCTCGATATCCTTGAGCGGCAGTCGCAGCAAGCGGCCAGCGCCCTTCGCCAGAACATAGAGCGCGTCACCCGCCTCCGCAGCGGCCACCACGCCGTGGTTGTAGCCATCCACCCGGCTATGCAACGAATAGCGCGGCACGCAATCGGGGCTGAGCCGAATGACGAGACCATAGGAGCGCGGCGGCGCCCAAGGCTTGACAACGCCCATGGTCTTGAGATGCGCGCCTTGCATCGGCTCTCGGAACGAATTTCCGGAGTTGAGACGTGGTGCAACCCAAAATTCCGGATCGATCTCCTGCATCATCCGGCGGCGATAGGCATTCTCGCGCAACACGAATTCTACGAGCTGAGTTCGGCCGGTGAAAGCTGTCAGCCAGAACCCGCCACCGGCCGCCGAGCAAAGCCGCGACGGATACACCGGGAGATTATCAAGCGGCGAGCGAGCAGTCTCTTTCGCTCCGATCATGAGCAACCGATGACGCCAGCTCTCACTGACAATCGCACCGTCGCCGGAAGCCGCCACCCCAAACGCATAGCGAAGTCCGCTCGCCAGCACCTGAGCCTGTTTGGAGGCAAGATCGATCGACAAGAGCCGGCCGCTCCGTCCATGGCTCATCAGGTCGTGCGCCCATTGCGAGGTTGGGTATGACGCTGAGCCATCCGTCGCCAACAGGTCGCCGGACGGCGCGGCCGCCAGTGCATTCACTGCCGTCATATTGCTACCGCCGATCACCACGTCGCTATCGGCAGGTCCGTTCGACGCGGAAAAGACACGGACTTCCTTCCCATCGAGAGCAACCGCCAAGCGGCCATCAGGCAACGCACACAACGCCGTCACCTCGCGATCAAAATGTGCGACGGCCTCCATCGCGCCGGCCACATGACGCAACACCACGACGCCATCGGCGATGTAAAGATCATTGCTATGGCTGGCGAGATCGTTCGGTTGCGCGAACTCGGCAACGACCTCGGCCCCTTCGAGCATCTGGTTGGGCTTCAGCGCGCCATCAAACGGCGGCACCGTGATCGCAGCGCTACCGCGACCGAAGACGCGATCGGTGAAGTCTCTGAGCGCGGCGATCACGATTTCTTCCCCCAGCGTCGGTCATACTGCACGAAGTCGGGATCCGCGTTCGCCAATTTGTAGCGCCCGATCCGGTTGTTGGAGATGCCGCCGAGATAGAGATACCCGCGATGCTCGCGCATCGACGTGATCATGGGGTGGTTGACGCCCTTGAGGTCCCAGAACGACTCGAGGATTTCGCCCTTCTCATTGAATTTGACGACGCAACCGGTGTTGATGTTTGGGAACAGCCATTCGTCGATCGGCAATCGCTTGCCCATCCGCTTGCGGAACCCGGGCATCCGCCAGGCTAGGTCGAGTGCGGGTGAACGCATGCCGACCAGTGCCAACCAGTAGTTGCCATCGGATGCAAGATTGATGTTGTCGGGATAGCCTGGCAGGTTGTCCATCACCACCTCGACCTTGCCCTTGTTCGGACCGTCGAACCAGTAGCGCTTGATGGAGCAGCCGAACGTCTCCGCAAACAAGATCGACTGCCCGTCGCCGGCGATGCAAATGCCGTTCGGGAATTTCAGGCCGCGCAACACCGTGTGCGTCGTGCTCTTGTTGGGATCGTAGCAGATGATACGGCCGTTGCCGCGTGCTTCGAGACCATCCACCGGCCATTCGTGCATCTCGTAACGGACAGTTGCCTCGGAGAAAAAGATCCGGCCGTCATCGGCGATGTCGAGATCATCCGCCAGCCGCAGCCGGCTGTCGTCGTTCACCGAATAGAGGCTGCGGTTGGTTTCGTCGGTTGCCTTCTCGATCTTGCGATCCGGCGTGATGCGATACAGGCCCATGCCGCCGATGCAGCAATAGAGGTTGTCCTGTCGATCGAAGGCCATTCCCAGCGGCTGGCCGCCGATGTGCGCATAGACCTCCATCGTCTGATAGTCCGGCGCGAGGAAGCGAATGATGTCGCCATGCCGCGATCCGGCATACAGGTTGTCGTGTCGATCGAGGATGACATCCTCCGGCGCTTCGATGCGCCCCTCTCCAATCAAAGTGACATCGCGCAGCTTGTCGTTCTGCTCGAACGGCCCACCCTTGCCAACCTCCGTTGAGGGCGGCGGCGGCAGAAAGTGATAGGTCGGGCTGACATAGACCTTGCTGATGATGCGCGTGCGGTTCTTGAGCCAGCGAATATCAACGATCGCCGCGACCAGCAGAATGGACGCCAGCACCATCCGGTTGAAGCCGCCACGCACGCCGAGCGTGGTCAGGCCGTTAGTGACAAGCAGCACGATCAGCGTTCCGGCCAGCGCCTTCGTAACCGATCCGTTGCCACCGCCAAGCGTGATGCCGCCCAGTACTGTTGCCGTCAGAACGGTCACTTCGAGACCAACGCCGACGTCGCCGCCGACCGTCCCGAGACGTGCGGCGAAGAACAGCGCGCCGATCGCGGTCAACGCACCACTCGCCACATAGCACAGCGCGATGGTGCGACGCACGGCGATACCCGAATTGTAGGCGGAGCGCCGCGACCCGCCGATCGCAGTGATATGCCAACCCGGACGCATCCGCGTCATGAAGATGTGCCCGAAGATCGCGACCACGATATAGACAAGCGCCACACTGGGAATGCCGAATACCGCCCCCATCCCGAGGAAATCCCACGACGGGAAATCCGGCAGAGCCGACGCGATCTTCACCGAATTGCCGAACAACAGCAGATCATAGGCCGAGCGATAAATGATCAGCGTGATCAGCGTCGTGATAAACGCGCGTAATCGCAGATAACCGATCAGGAAGCCGTTGACCGCGCCCAGTAGCGCACCGCAAACGATGGTCGCGACCACGACCGCCGGCACCGGCCAGTTCAGGATGTTGAGGCAGTACAGCGCGCAGAAATCGCACAGCGCGAACATCGAGCCGACCGACAGATCGATGCCGCCGACAATCACAACCAGCGCCATGCCGAGAACGACAAAGCCGACTTCGCCAGCCTGGCGCGCAGTATCCGAGAGCGCGGCCGGTGTGAAGAAATTGTCGATCAGCCCGCTCAACGCGAAAGCAACGACAATGAGGACGATGACGGGAATGGCCGTCTCGGTCCAGCGCTTCGATAGAATTTCACCGAGCAGATGGTCCGGCCAGTAGCGCGCCTTCAGTCGGACAAGGGTTTCCTGCATTGCACGTCCCGAGGACAATCGCGGAAATCACCGCGGATAGGATAGTATGGATGGCGCCCGCGACATGCGGACGCCGTCCGATGGGGACGTCTCAACCTACTTCTTGAGGTCGCTCAGATTCCAACAGGCAGTGTCCGAACCAGCATTGTCCTTGGTGATGTTGGTCAGGGTCGTATAGATCGATCCCTTCGCGTCACCCGGCTTCACGCCCGACGACAGCAGCCACTTAATCATGCCGGCCATATCGGCAGCCTGGGTCGGCACGTCGTAGCTGACGTTGAGATCGAAGGCTCCCGACTTGACCAGTTCGCAAGCGCCCTTGCGCTCACCGCCGCCGGACGTAGCGAGAAAGACTTTGCCCGTTAGCCCTGCTTCCTTCACCGCAGCCGCCGTCCCGATGTCCATGCCGTCCCAGAAGCCGATGATGCCGCACAGATCCGGATTCTGCTTGAGCACGGTCTGGGTGATAGCCTTGGCCTTCGCCGCATCCCAATCCGCGGCCTGACTGGAGACAACCTTGATTTCCGGATGCTTGGCGAGAACATTCTCGACGCCCTTGAGCGTATAGGCCGAGGTCGCCGCCGACAGCGCGCCTTGCACGATGGCGATCTTGTTGGACTTGCCCTGGCACGCCTTGATCACCGCGTCAGCATTGCGTTCGCCGATCTCAATCCAGTTCGCACCCACGAAGGCGGCGCTACGATAGACCGACCCCATGTTGACCTGGATGACGTAGATGCCTTCCTTCTCGGCGCGCTGCATCAGCTTGGCATAGGTCTGCACGTCGGGATTGTGCACGATGATCGCGGCCGGCTTTTCGGAGATCAGCGTCGTCAGCGCCTGCGCGCCCGCGCTGGTGCTCCAGTTAGGATCGCGAACGATCACCTTCACACCGTAAGGCTCAAGCTCCTTCTTGACGCCGGCGAACCAGCCTTCGGTGAGATCGAAATTCATGGCGACCGGCAGATAGCCGACCGTCTTGCCTTCGAGCGCCTTCTTGAATGAAGCCTGGAACGGCTCGTCAAGTCCCTGCTGTGCCAGTGCCGGCGCGACGGCGAGCGCCGCGAGGCCAGCACTGGCGAGACCTCCCGCGATAAATCTCTTGATGGCTTTCATGATGTCCTCCCTATCGTTCTTGCTGTCGTTGTCGCAGCAGGTCAGATATCACCCTGTTGCGCTGTCTCCTCGTTACGTGGATTCAAAAATGAATCGACGACTACCGCTACCAGCAAAACCATTCCCTTGATCAGATTTTGCCCCGAGTAGGAAATATCCATGATCGTCATGCCATTGAGCATGGTTCCGATCAGCAGCGTGCCGATGATGACGTTGAGCACGCCGCCGCGTCCGCCGGACAGGCCGATGCCACCCAGGACGACGACAAGAATCACGTCATAAATCAGCGTCGAATTGAAAATGCGCGTCGGCATGCTATTGACGGACGCGGCCAGAACAAAACCGGCGAAGCATCCGATCAGCGCGGCAAGTACGTATTGCAGCACGATGATCGGCCGCGATGGAATGCCGGTGACTCGCGCGCCGTAGGGGTTATCACCGATCGCGTAGAAATAGGCGCCGATCCGCGTTTGCCGCAGCAGCAACGCCACCACGATACAGACCCCCGCAAAGGCAATGATCGGCATCGGAATCCCGAGAATGGCTCCTTGTCCGAGATGCTCGAATCCACTCATACCGGTGCTCCATTGCACCACATCGAGCTTGAACAGAACGGCTTGACCAAATCCTGCGAGGAAGATGCCGGTTGCCAGTGTCGCGAACAGCGAGGGCACTTCGGCGTAGGCGATCAGCCAGCCGTTGACGAGACCGAACACCAACGCCAGCGCGACGGCCGCAGCCATCGAGATCGGCAGCGAGTAACCGTCCTGAACCATTTGCAGCACGAGTCCGGGCGGCACTGCGAGTGCAGCGATCAGCGAGATATCAATACCGCGCCCGATCACGATGAGCGCCATTGCCAAGCCGAGAATTCCCAGAACCGCAACGTTCTGAAGCAGCGTGAGCATATTCTGAGTGGTCGCAAACCCCGGAAGGAAGATCGCAAAGACAGCGAACAGCACGGCAAAAATCGCGAAAACAACTTCTTGCTGGCCAAGCCGCTTGAGCGTCATCCCACCATCTCTATGCTGCTTTTATATCGCGTCGGAACACCAATTCTCAGAAGTCTGCCTGTCACTCACGGATCGTGGTTGCCTTGAACAGGCATCATCGCGACCGACCGCTGGATTGGCTTACCGCAGGGCTGTCGCATTCTCAGCGAAAACAACGTCAATCCCCCCGCATCATCCGGATCGATCCAGGCACGCTGTCGATCACGGAGAAGCCAATTCAATTCATGGCGAACTCGGGGCAGTTAATGACAAAAGAAACGGCGAGTCAAACCGGATGGAGCGCCGGAAACCCGTCCAAAAGATATAGGTGCCAAGTCGGAATTTCCTGCGCTCGCACGCGGGTCTCATCCCCATGCACAATCGCAAAAGATTGCCACGGCTTACTGCACTATCGAGAAGCACCCGATGAAACCGCGATCCGCACGATACGTTTTGCGCAATCGATCGCTGCGGAGCCGAAGCTAGAGCAGCCGAAGCATTTTATCGGCCACACGCTCCGCCATTCGCCGCAACCCCGGCCATCTCTCCTGCTCAACGACGAGGCGAAATCCGAGATTGGCCGGCGGTACTCCGGCGGCACAGCCTCCGCTGCGCGGATCGCGGATGAAGTCGGTCATGTAGGCGCGGTGCGCGCCCTGCACGACACGAACGCCGCAATTGGTGTTGGTGACCCGTGTGGTGCCGGAGGGCTCGATATCGTACCGCAGGAAGCAGGTGTCGGTCCATTCCCAGACATTGCCGGCGACATCCTGCAATCCGCGTTCGTTGCGGCCGAAGGCGCCGACCGGCTGCGGCGCAAGCAACGCCGGCCGCTCGCGGCTCGTCTCCGCTTCGTAGCGCGCGATCCAGGCCTTGACCGGATCGGACGTTCCGGTCATCGGCAAGGCATCGTCGCTTGCCTTTTCGGCCGCCGCGAACACCCACTCCTCATCGGTCGGTAGCCGATGCAGCTTGCCGGTGATCCTCGTCATCCACCGCGCGTAAGCGGTCGCGTCGCGCCAACTAACGCCGACCATCGGCATGTTGTCCTGCGTTGAAGCCTGCGGAATGCGCGGGCAACCGCCGTCGGCGACACAGCGGATATATTCTGTTGCCGTCACCTGACGGGTCATGATGGCAAGAGATGAGTCGAGTTTGATCTGGCGCAACGGCGCAGCGACCGGCTTTCCATCGCGGGAGAAATCGCCAGCACTGCGATAGGAAAAAATCTCCGCCTTCAGCGCAGCGAACTCCTGGGCAGACGGCAGCGTATCGCTCGGCGTCACTGCCGTCATCGCGAAAGGACTTGCCAATGCCGCGGCGGTCAACGCCGCCTTGATTTTCATCGCCAACAACATGGTCCATCCTCCAAGGAAGCGCTTCAAGGATGCGCGGCCTGCGGACACGCCGCAGGCCGCCTCACCGTTATCGCGTCAACACCGTCGCCTTGGCGGCGCTGGATTTGCCGACCGGGATCGGGCCCGGAGGCACGACCTGCTTCATCAGGTCGTTATTCCATTCGCCATCCACCTTGATGTGCGCGGTAGCGCCGAGTTCAGCCGCCTCGATCAGGTTGTGGTTGACGTAGGCGTAAACGCCGGGCTGCCGGAAGGTGTAGAGCGCGGCTCCTGCTGATCCACCACGGATGAACCAGGTCTCGAGGTCTTTCTCCGGCGGGTTGCTGAACTTGCCGGTCTCCCAAACATAGTCGCCGTGGCCGCCGATAATATGTGGGCGAGTGTCACGGTTAGCTTCCGAATGCACGATCATCACCGTTTCACCGACCTTGGCGGTCATCGCGTTCTTGCCGGTGAGCCCACCGACGCGACCGTTGAAGACAACGTGGGTCGGGATCAGTTTGCGCATTACCTCGGTGGTATCGGCAAAAGCTTCGCCGGGAGAGTCGTAGGATTTGTATTTCCCGTTCTCGTCCTTTGGAATGTAAAAGTCGTTTTCGCCGACGTAGTAGATGCGATCATAGTGCAGCGGTTTACCCTCGGGATTCTTGAGGCCATCCCGTGGCAGAACCATGATCGTCCCGTGCATCCCGGAGACGACATGCCAGGGGATCATTCCCTCCGGCGCGCAGTGGTAAACGAAGGCGCCGGTACGGGTCGCCTTGAAACGCAGCACCGTCTGCTCGCCCGGATTGACGTGGGTCAACGCGCCACCGCCAAGACCACCGGTCGCGGCATGGAAATCGATGTTGTGCGGCATCGTGTTGGTCTCGGGATTGACCAGCGTGAGTTCGACATAGTCGCCCTCGTGCACCACCATCATCGGCGCCGGGATCGAACCGTCGAATGTCATGGCCTGGAGCTTGGTGCCGGCATCGTCGATGACGACTTCCTTCTCCCGGATCGTCAACTTGAACTCCATGATCTTCGGGCCGTCCTTGGCGACCTGATCGTGCGCATGGACGAACGGCGGCGCCACCAGTTCGACGCTCTCGCGTGGCAGCTTGAGATCGTCGGCCAATGCGGGTGCGGCGATCACAAGGGCTACGGCGGCAACGCCCATCAATGCGGTTCGGCGGGTGATCATGACACTCTCCTGTTCGGTGTCCGTGATTGATGCCGCGAGTATGCCGTGGCCCGCCGTGCGCTCTTTGCGACTTCGCAAACAAAACAAATATTCGAGATCGATCTTATCTTTCATGGCCGCGCGATCAGACGTCCATTACTTAACGTGATAACAATTTCGAAAAGCGGCGCGCGCCTGCTACTTAACTTGCTAACAATCCGTCGGAACGGATCGCGCCGCGATCAATGCGCGGCACGCGAAGGCACTTCAGTGCGGCTCGCCGATGTGCTTGCTGCGGATGCGGCGCACCACCCACCAGATCGCCAGCGCCGCGATCGGCACAAAGCCGGCGCTGAGATAGATCGGCTCGATCGACACGACATGGGCCTCATGCGCGGCCTTGGCGAGATAGCCGAACAGGCCGACCACATAGTAGGTGATGGCCGCAACGGAGAGCCCTTCCACCGTGGTCTGCAAACGCAGTTGCAACCGCGTGCGCTCGTTCATCGACGACAGCAGTTGCTGGTTCTGCTGCTGGCGTTCGACGTCGACGCGGGTGCGCAACAGGTTGGCGGCGCGCGTGAGCTTTTCCGATAGCGCCGCCTGCCGTGCTTCGGTCGCGATGCAGGTACGCAACGCAGGCGCCATACGGCGGGCGAGGAATGACGACCACGTCGGCAGGCTGCCGATGGCGCGCTCGCCGATCCCTTGCAGCCGTTGCGCGACGATCTCGTCATAGGCGCGGCTGGCGCCGAAGCGAAACAGGCTGGCGGCGCCGCCGGCCTCGACCTCGGCGGACAGCGCCATCAGTTCGTCGAGCAGATGATGATTGTCGGAGAGATCGCGCGCACCACGCATCGTCTCGGTCACTTCCGCCAACCGTTTTTCGGCGGCGGCGATGGACGGCGCGAGCCGCTGCGCTTCCGGCAAACCAAGGAGCGCGAAGGTGCGATAGGTCTCGATGTCGATGATGTGCTGGATCAGCGTGCCGGCGCGCTCGCCGCTCATGCCACGATCGGTGACGAGAATGCGGACATAGCCGCCGGCATCGAGCTGGAAGTCAGTCGCGTAGGTGGCCAACGCGTCGCCGGTTTCAGCGGCGGCGAGACTGGCGCGGTCGAACAGTTGCTCCGGTCCGGTGCGCGCGGGGTTCTCCGGCAACAGGTGCAGATCGATGGCGACCAGCACCGGCCCCGGCTGGCTGACCTGCCGCATCGGCGCAGCGAGGCTTTCGGCCGAAGGATGGAACGGCGGCATGTCGGCTTCGGACGGAAACTCCCACGTATAGGTGGTGAATTCCGAATGCTGCTCCCAACGCAGCACGGTGGCGCCGAGCGTGACGCGCAGATGCTTTTCGCCATGTTGCGGTGTCGCCAGTCCGCGCGCCGTGCAGAACGCGGTGAGTTGCGCGCGATCAGCTGCGGCGCGTTCGCCAGTGGTGTCAAAGGCAAAGTGCAGGATGCGCACCGGCGCGATGATGGCTGTCACCGGCCGGGCATGGACCTCGCCAAGCACGGCCGTGCGCAGGGGATGCGGCTCCAGGCTCGCCGCCTTGCTGTCACCGATCGAAACCGCCGCGCTCATGCTGGTCGCCCGCCCTCGCCTTGCGGCTCAAGCCTTAGCATCCGCGCGCCGGATGCGCCAAGACATCCATTGGGCGGACGGACGATGGGCAACGCACAGCAGTCGTTCCCGCAGGCGGGGAGCCATAACTCCCGCGTCAGTCGTTATCAGGGGTGTTCGTTAAAGATCACGATCGCCTCCGCGCCATAAGCGGCACGGCGTATGGGTCCCCGCCTGCGCGGGGACGACGCCGTTTTCAATCGACGGCGGATGATGCCATCAATAGGCTGGAGCCGACACCGCGCCGCGCGCCGTCACCGTCGGCCTGATCGCCAGTAGCAGCAGCAATCCGGACAGGATGTAGAGCCCCATCACGAAATACATGCTGTAGATGTTGTCGCCGGTGTTCTTGACGATGAAACCGTTGATTGACGGGCTCACCGCCGGGCCGAGGTTGCCGAGGCTGCTGATCAGCGCGAGGCCGCCGGCGGCCGCGCCAGCCGACAGGTACTCGCTGGTCAGCGCGAAGAACAACGGCGTCGCCGACGCGATGCCGATCACGGCGAAGGACAGCGCGATGATCGATCCCGCCAGATTGCCCTGAAGCAGCGTGGTGATGAACAGACCGAACGCCGCAATGGCGACGCAGGCCGCGAAATGCCAGCGACGCTCGTGCCACTTGTCCGAGTGGCGGCCGATCAGGATCATCCCGATAACGCCGACGGCGTTGGGAATGGCGGCGTAGATGCCGATCAGGAACAGATCCTTGACGCCCCAGCTCTGGATCAGGGTCGGCAGCCAGAACACCATGGTGTAGGTGGCGCCGAGCAGCAGGAAATACACCAGCGAGAGGATGTAGACCTTCGGATCACGCAGGCATTGGCCGAACGAGCCGGCAGGCTCGCCCTGAACATCCTTGACGTCACTGTTCATGCGGTCGGCATGCAGCGCCTTTTCTTCCTTCGTCAACCAATCCGCCTGCGCCGGCTTATCCTGCAGCAGCACATAGACCAGGAAGCCGAGCAGGATGGCAGGAACGCCCTGCACCAGGAACAACCATTGCCAGCCATGCATGCCGGCGATGCCGTCGAAGTACTTCAAGATGCTGCCGCACAGCGGCCCGGCAATCACCGAGACGATGGTGGTGGCCGACATGAAGATCGCGATCACCTGCCCGCGCCGCACCGACGGATACCAGTACGTGAAATACAGGATGACCCCCGGGAAGAAGCCGGCTTCGAACGCGCCCAGCAGGAAGCGCACCACATAGAACTGCGTCGGCGTCGAGACAAACATCATCGCAGTGGCGGCGGCGCCCCACAGCACCATGATACGCAGCAGCGTCTTGCGCGCGCCGATTTTTTCAAGAAGCAGATTGCTCGGTACCTCGAACAGGAAGTAGCCGATGAAGAAGATGCCGGCGCCAAGGCCATAGACCGCATCGCTGAACGGCAGCGTCTGCTTCATCTGCAATTGCGCGTAGCCGATGTTGATGCGGTCGAGATAGGCGACCATGTAAGCGATCAGCAGCAGTGGAATGATGCGCCAGTTGATCTTGGAGAATAGAGCGTTGAGCGATGCGCTCTCGGCCACATGAGGCGTCTTGCCCGTCGTCGTAGGATGCATTTTTCCCTCCATCCGATAATCTGTTCAGCGATTGGCGGCCTTCCGTTGCGGAACAATCGACCACCGAAATTCTTGCGTTCCCGCCCCTTGCAATGGCCGCGACAAAGCCCTGCCCGAACGCAGTCCGGGACTCGCTTCGCAATGGCCGTAGCAAATGGTGCGTCAGGCCTCCCGCGAGGCTTCCGACTTGGCGGCGGCCGCCGCTTTCGCTTTGCCCGATGGCTTGCTTGGCTGTTCGATCGTCAACTCGGCGGGCTGCGGCGCGGCGGTGCCGGCCGATGCCTCCGCCACCGGCGGCAGCGCCTCGATCTCTTTCAGTGCCTTTTTCAGGTGCTCGATGAGTTCGTAGGACTCATCCTGCGACAGCACGCGACGGCAGGCGGTGAGCCCGAACTCCAGCACGCCGGCGTAGCTTTGCACGGTGATGTTCAGCGCGCTGCCGTGATACGGGATCGACACCGGATAGTAATGAAGCATCCGCGCGCCGGCCATGAACAGCGTCATCGGCGGGCCCGGAACGTTGGAGATCAGGACGTTGCCGGCGGCCGGAACGCGGCTCGCCAGATTGGAGCGCCCGAGCAGCGAGGCAAGCCCGGTCATCAGCCACGGCGCACCGGTGATTGGCACGTTCATCCCCAGCACCGGCTTCAATTCCCGCACCACCGCTTTCGCCGCTTCCGACGAGTTGTGGATCGCCTTGAAGCGGTCCGGCAGATTCTTGATATCGGTGGCGAGATCGACACGAACCGCCGACACCTGATTGTTCATCGCGCTGTCGCCCTCGGTGCGGAGGCTGACCGGCACCATCGCAATCAGCGGCTCCTTGGGCAGCAGGTTGCGCTCCTTCAGGAAGCGATGCAGCGCGATCGAGCACATCGCCATCACGATAGTATTCACCGTGCCGCCGACGCGCTTACCCAGCTCCTTGATATCGGTGAGCGGCACCGACAGCGTCGAATAGGAGCGCTGGTTGGTGATCGAGTCGTTGAAGATGGTCTTGGGAGCCAGCCCGAGATTGAGCTGGCGCTCACCCTGCGGCAGGCGCTGGCTGGCAATCACGTTGGCGGCCGTGCTGAACGCCTTGGCCGCGGTCGGCAGCGCTTCCGCGATCTTGCGATACTGCTGCGCCGCGTTGGTTGCGGCGGCTTGCAGCAACTCCGTCACACCGAGCTGATACTGTCCCGTTGTCCGCTTGCGGCGCGGCGGCGGCACCTCGCGAATCTTCGGCGAGGTATCGTAGAGCACCTTCGCAAGTTCGACGCCGGCCTTGCCGTCGACGCCGGAGTGATGCGCCTTGGTGTAGAAGGCCATCTGGCCGTTCTCGAGACCGTCGATGACGTACATCTCCCACAGCGGACGGCTGCGGTCGAGAAGCGTCGAGTGCAGCCGCGCGATGAGTTGCTCAAGCTGCGCCATAGTCCCGGGACGACGTAACGTCACGGTGCGCACGTGATAATCGAGATCGATGTCGTCATCCTCGATCCACACCGGCTCCGCCAGTTCGAACGGCATCGGCGCCAGCTTGCGCGTCAGCACGGTCGCGAGATGCAGCCGCTTGCCGAGCATCGCCTTGACGTCTTCGTAGTAGTCGCCGTCGTACCCTTCGGGCAATTCGAACAGCATCAGACTGCCGACATGCATCGGCGTTTCCGGCGTTTCGAAATGCAGGAATGATGCGTCCATACTGCTGAGTTGGTCCATCGCCGTGCCTCCCTCATGCGAACGTTGTTTCTGTTCGCTTTCGTCTTTTGCCAAACGCTTCGGTTCTTGCGGCCGAAGCACCCTCGTCGAGCCGGAGACGGCTTGCGCTTGCCGTCTCCACCATATTCATCGTCGCGCCGGCTATGATGCCTTCGCCTTCTGCGCTTCCTCGTCGTAGAGATCTTTCTTCGAAATCTTTCCGACCGCGGTTTTCGGCAGTTCGCCGCGGATATCGAGCGCGTGAATCATCTCGTGCTTGCCGAGCTTGTCCTTGAGGAAGGCCTGAAGCTCCTTCAGCGTGGGCGCAGCCGCGCCGGCCTTGAGCTTGATGAAGGCTTTCGGCGACTGGCCGCGATATTCGTCAGGAATACCGATCACCGCGACTTCCGCGACCGAGGGATGCTGATAGACCGCTTCCTCGAGCACGCGCGGATAGACGTTGAAGCCGCCGCACAGCAGCATGTCCTTGGTCCGGTCGACGATGTAAACGTAACCGTCCTGGTCCATGTAGCCGACATCGCCGGTGCGCATGAAGCCGTCGGCGGTCATCACGTCGGCAGTGGCGTCGGGCTTCTTCCAGTAGCCCTTCATCACGTTCGGGCCCTTGATACACAACTCGCCGGTCTGGCCGAGCGCAACGTAGGTGGCGTTGTCGCTGGTATCGAGGAATTTGATGCTGATGCCCGGGCTCGGGACGCCGCACGAACCGGCACGCGGCTCATTCGTGACCGGCGTAAAGGTTCCTGTCGGCGAGGTTTCCGTCATGCCCCACCCCTCCGCGAGCCGACAGCCGGTCAGTTTTTCGAAGCTGCGCTGAACTTCGAGCGGCAGGGGCGCGCCACCGGAATTGCACCACTTCAATGAGGTCAGATCAACCTTACCGGCCTCCGGATGATTGAGCACGGCGACGAACATTGTCGGCACGCCGGGAAACGCCGTGATCTTCTTTTCCGTCAACTCCTTGACCACCGCGTCGATATCGAACCGGATATGCTGATAGAGTTCTGCGCCGATGCGGACGCCGAGCAGCATGTTGACGGTCAACGCATAGATGTGGAACGGCGGCAACACGCCGAGCAGACGCTCATTGCCCTCGTCCAAGGTTGGCGGATCGGTCCTGGTCGTCTCGACGCATTGATTGGTGGCCGACGTCAGGTTGCCGTGGGTCAGCATCGCGCCTTTCGGCAGACCGGTGGTGCCGCCGGTGTACTGCAACAACGCGATCGCATCGGTGAGATCGGCGATCGGGTAGCTGCGATAGATGCCATCATTGTCGAGCAGCGCCTGGAAGGTGAGGTGCTTGCCGTCGTTCGGCACGCTGGCGAGTTGCTTGGTCGCCTGCATCTGCGCATTGAGCGCCTGCGGGTTCCCGGACATTTCCGCGACGCTGCCGACAATCAGCTTCTTCAGGCGCGTGTGGTCCAGCATCGGCGCCATCTGCGGATAAAGCGCGGCCAGATCGAGCGTGATCAGGAAATCGGTCTGACTGTCCTCGATCTTGTGTTCGAGCACCTTGGCGGCATCGAGCGGCGAATAGTTCACCACCGTACCGCCGGCTTTCAGCACGCCGAACAGGCTCACGAGGTAGTGCGGCGTATTCGCCAGATAAAGGCCGACATGGATGCCCGGCCCGACCCCGAGCTTCTGCAAGCCCGCAGCCGCACGATTGGCGAGATCGTTCAGTTCGGCGAAGGTGATCTTGCGCCCCATGAAATCGATCGCGGAATTGTTCGGCCATTTCGCCGCTGCATCTTCGAGGATCTGCTGAACGGGCGTGGGCGAAATGTCCGCGTCCCATTTGACGCCGGGCGGATACGACTTGATCCATGGCATGTCGCCGAGCGAAACATTGGTCATCTGAAATCCTCCCGTTTCTTTTGCTTGCGTATGTCTCAAACCGCCCGTGACCAACGCCACACGCCCGTCAGATCCTGCAACTTGGCCAGACGCATTGCGATCTCCACCCATGACGATCCGATCGCGAACCAAAGCGGTCGCGTCGTCAGCGTTTCACATCCTTGAAGTCACTGCCGCGTCGCGGCGCCGGTTGCGGTCTTGAACTGCCGCTTCACCGAAACAGCAGGCCCTATTTCGGCTGCAACAGCTTTTGCAGGTTGGCCATGTTCTCTTGCATCCGTTCCTGCACGATCTTCCACGCGTTGGTATGCGCCTGCATTTCCAATTGCGTGAGTTCGCGGAAATTCGCGACGGCCTTTTCAACGCCCTGCTTGGCGATATCGGCCTGCTTCGACAGAGCATCCGTGCCGGTCATGTTTCCGGTCAGGTTCTGCACAGCAGCTTGCCATTCCGCAAAAGTCTCGCCGAGGATTTCATTGCGCCGCTCCATCAGCGCGCGAATGCCTTCATTGGCCTGACGGTTGGCCTCGACCTGCGCTTCCATATCCTTGCGCTGCCACTCAACCAGTGCGGCGACATCGACGTTGGGCAGCTTGTACTTCTCGACCATCTGCTTGAAGTTATCCAGCCACGGCATCATGCCGGCGAAGCCACCGTCGGATTTGTTGTTGTCGTCTGCCATGATGTCCTCCCTCTGATATCGTTCGCCGTGTCAGGAATGCAGCGTGGTGCATCGACCGGTTCTTTGTTTGAGCATGATCTTCTTGGAAAACCGGTCTCCGCTTTTGGGGATCATACTCTAGGCCGCGAACGGCTCGGCTTGCAGCATGCGCGCATAGTCGTCGTCCGCGCGGTTCGGGTCGGGATAGATCAGCCCGCGGAGACCGCTGCGATCGAACGGCGACCACTCACCCTCCTTCTGCGCGAGACGATCCGCGATGGCATACAACACCGCCGGATGATGCCCGAGGCCGCAGTGACTGCCCTCGACCTCGATGTTCTGCGTCGTGGTCGCTTCCTGCTCGCGGCAACCCTGCCAAGCGACAATGCCGTCGGTGCGCGAATAAATCGCGGTGCTCGGCACCGGCGGCGGCAGCTTCATGTTCTCGCGCTCCGGCCAGTCGTCGACCTTGCGTTCGCTAAGATACTCGTAAAGCTGCCAGGCATTGCTCGCCTTCGGCTCGCTGGCAAACGGGCTGCCGAGCGTGATCACCTGACGCACCAGCGAGGGCGAGCGCCGCGCCAGTTCGCGCGCGAACACGCCGCCGAGGCTCCAGCCGATCAGGCTGACCTTCTGCTGATAGCGATCGGCGAGTTCGGCGAGACGCGCATCCATCGCGTCTTCGACGCCGGGGCGCGGACCGCGATTGGGGCCGAGTTTCCAGCCGTGCGCGGCATAGCCTTGCGCCTTCAGGTAAGTGCGCAGCGGCCGTGTCGAGGAATCGCTGGCGGACAATCCCGGAAGCACCAGCACGGGATGACCGTCGCCGCGCGGCGCGCGGCGCAGCAGCGGATACAGCGCAAAGAACGCTTGCAGCTCCCAGATGCCGCGCATCTCCAGCGCCAGCAAAAGTTTCGAGGGAGGCTTCTTCCCGTCTGCGGCGATATCCATGTCGGAGCGCTCCCTCTGATGTTGCGCGTTATCCGCGTTGACGTCGTTTCATCTGCAACGTCATGAAACGCTAACGAGCGTGCAAATGACGTGAAAGGTGCGATTGGCCCATCTCAGTGGTTACTTTGGGACAAAAATTTGCGTGTGCGCTGCAGCAGTTACAGCATCTTTTGCGTTGCGAAACGCTGACGGACTTTTGCGCGTCCAGCGTGCGAAGGCGTGGCGAAAATTCGCGGCATCGCTGTAGTCCAGCCGCGCGGCGATCTCCTCGTTGGTCATCTCGGTGTTGCGCAGATATTCGATCGCAAGCTTCATCCGAACTTCGGCGATGATGCGGCGATAGGTGATCTGCTCGGCCTCGAGTTTGCGGCGCAGCGTGCGCGGATGCACCGACAATTGCGCGGCCATGGTCTCGATGCTGGGAAACCAGCCGGGGCGCGCGACCATGGCGCGGCGCAGATCTGCCGCGATGCCGCCGTCGCGATTGACGTCGTCGAGCAGCGGTTCGCACATGTCGGCCGCCATCACGCATGTCGTCGGGTTCGGGCTGACCATCGGATGATCGACCCAGCCCACATCGAATTCCATTTCGTTGCCGGCCTGCTCGAACAGAATCGGACACTGGAACAACGCGTGATAAAGATCCACATGCGGCGGCTGCGGATAGGTAGCGCGCAGGTTCGAGAAACGGAACGACGGGCCATAAACATCGGTGCTGAACGTCAGGCATGTTGCGAAGGCGAATTCCAGCGCAAAGCGATAGACATCCTTGGGCGAGTTGCGCGACAGCAGCGCGGCGAGCGTATAGGTCGCGGTATCGTCGTCGCGCGAGAACGCGACGTCGGCAACCATGCCGAGATGACGACTGTACTTAATGGCGAACTCAATGCCCTCCTCGCGGGTCGGACTGCTCAACAGCGCGTAGCCGTACATGCCGTAAGCGATGACATGCATGCGCTGTCCGGCGCGAAAGGCGATCGCCGGATCGCTCGACAGCTTGGTCGCGTTGCGGAATACGGTTTCCACCTGGCGATAGGATACGCGGGTGTCGGGCGATCTGAGATCGGCGCTCTTGAGGCCCGTCCCCGTCAGCGTGCGCGAGCAGGAAATACCTTCTTCTTCAAGAACGTCGACAACCGCAGCGATGCGCTGCGTCAGGTGGATGCGCTGCACGAGATTGGGGGTCGGCCGATACATGCTTCAGCGTTCCTCCGGCGTTGATAATGCCGCCCGACATGACGATGCCGGAGTTCATTGCGATCACTTGCGATCGATCAAGAAGAGGCTATCGAGAGGTTTTCCGGCTTGGAAGGTTCGATCAATCCAATCTTTGGGTGATTTTCGGACAGAGTAATGAGCGACGCTATCATTCGCTGCACTGCAACGTCCACGTGATGACATGCGCGATCAAACTCACGCGCGACGCAATGAACGCCGACACCGGCTTTCCCAAAAGAACGACCGCCGGCAGCGCCAGCGGTCCAGTTTGGGGGAGGAATACACTGAACGAAGATGCAGCGTATCCCTCCTCTTTCGATCGGAAAGGTGCGATCGCGCCAAACTTGCAGTGAGTTGCGGACAATATGCAATTGATCGGCCGCAACGCCGTGATCACACCGATCACGGCGCGCGCGTAGCGCTGCGAAAATCGGACGGACTTTTTCCCGTCCAGCGGATGAAAGCGTGGCGGAAATTTGCGGCGTCGCTATAGCCGAGCCGCCCGGCAATTTCCTCGTTGGTCATTTGCGTCTTGCGCAGATATTCGATGGCAAGCCGCATCCGCACTTCGGCCAGAAGATCGCGATAGGAGGTACCCTCCGCTTCCAGCTTGCGCCGCAATGCGCGCGGATACATCTCCAGCTTCTCGGCAATCGTCTCGATACTCGGATAACACCCCGGCTGCTCGATCAGGATGCGGCGGATGTCGGCGGCGATGCCGCCGGTGCGATTGATCTCGTCGAGCAACTGCTCGCACATCTCGCGCGCCATCGCATGGGTGCGCGGATCGGCGAGTTCGACGGTGCGATCTTCTCGCACGTGCTCATAACTGCATCCAGGTTGGCGAAACAGAATGGGACACTGGAAAATGCGGTCGTACGTGTCGGCATAGGGCGGCGGCGGATAATCCAGCAGCACACGCGAAAATGCGAAATGCGCCCCGATGCGATCCCGGGTGGCCGTCAAATGCGCCGACAACGCGAACTCGACCGCAAAGCGATGAATGTTATCGGTGGGATTGGGCCAATGCATCGGCTCGAATGCGACTGAAATGGTTGCGTCGTCGAGCGAGAGCGCGCAATCGCAGAACGGGCCGATCACCCGCATGTACCTGATCGCGAAGTCACGAGCCTCGGCATGGGTCGCGCTGCTCAGCAGGGCATAGCCGTACATGCCGTATGCGGTGATGTGCATGCGCTGACCGGCGTGCAATGCCATGGCGGGATCGTTCGACAGGCGAATCGCGTTCCGAATGACCTGATCGAGTTGCCGGTAGGATATTTTTGTGGTGTGGCGGCTCAGTTGCGGCGCAGCAAGGCCTGTTCCCTCGAGCACCTGAACTGGGTCGACGCCCTGGCCCTCAAGCTCGGCCACGACCGCAGCGATGGTGTGCGGCGAATACATGCGATGCTCGAAGTTCGGCGGCGACTTATGCGCCGAGTCCTCATTAACCAGCCGATGCGGCTTGTCCATCACAGCCATTGTCGCCCTCCATGCGCCTTAAGGTCGAATCCTCCCAAGTCAGTCGTGTGCATTTTTTTGAAAGGTAAGCCCGATCCATCGCCGAATGCAACGATCTCGATCACGAAGTCGATTTAACCGCCGCAACTTTTCCGCAGCGATCTTTTTCAGTGAGCGTCCGCGAGAGCAAAAACGATCGGGTAGCGCGGGTTACACCGCGCGGCTTTGCACCGGCGCGCGACCGCCGCCGTCGGCGACCAGCGTTGCGCCGGTGACGAACGACGCTTCGTCCGATGCCAGAAACAGGCAGCATGCCGCGATCTCTTCCGGCTGCGCCATGCGTCCCAGCGCGATGCGGCTAGCTGTCGCAGCGAACTCGGCCTCGGGCGTGCTGTTGTTCTTTTCCGCCGCGAGTTCCATTTCATATTCGCTCATTGGGGTACGGACCCAGCCGGGCGCGATCGCATTGGCGCGCACGCCGTAAGGACCGCCGGCATAAGCAAGCGATCGGGTGTACGACACGACCGCTGCCTTGCTCGCCGCATAGCTCGCGCTATCCGGGCTGGCGTTGAAAGCCGCGACCGATGCGACATTCACCACCGCGCCGCCGCACCGCTGCAACAGCGGCAGCGCCGCGCGGCATACCATCATCGTGCCGGTAACGTTGACCGCGAACGTCTTTGCCCAAACGTCGTCGGTGATCGTCTCCGGACGATCCGGCGTGATGATACCGGCGGCGTTGACCACGATATCGAGCGCTCCGCCGCACGCGCCCAGCGCTGCATCGATATCGGTCCGCTGCGTCACGTCGCCATGCACCGCGCGACCGCCGATCGCAGTTGCCAGGTCATCGAGCAGCGCTCCGCCAAAACCGAACGCGACGACGCGCGCGCCGTGCCGTGCGAACAGTTCGGCGGTGGCGCGGCCGATCCCGGTCGCCGCGCCGGTGACAAGCGCCCGTCGCCCTTCCAGCCGCTGCATCAGCGCTCTCCCCATTGCCGTTCGACGGCGAAGCCGGTCTCCGGCAGGGTCGATCCGCCATCCACCACAATGGTCTGCCCGGTGACGTACCTGGCTTGCGGCGACGCCAGATACAGCATGGCGAAGGCAATGTCGTCAGCCTCGCCCATCCGCCCCATCGGCACGAAATGTTCGATGCGTTGCCGATTCTCAGGCTGGCTCATGCTGCCGCGCCCCGGCTTGGCGATGAACCCAGCCTCGACGCCGTTGACGGTGATGCCATCGCGCGCCAGCTCAAACGCGGCGCCGCGCAGGAACGCGTTGACGCCCGCCTTCGCCGCCGAATAATGCGCACCGCCACCCATCGCCACGCGCGCGGATACCGACGAGGTCACCAGCACGCGGCCGGCACCGGAGCGCTTCATATGCGGCACCGCCGCCTGCGTCAGCCAGATCGCGGCATTGAGATTCAAGGTCAGCACTTCGTCCAACTTGTCCTGATCGAGTTCGTCGAGCGACGCCCATGGGCAGCCGCCGGCGTTATGAACGAGGATATCGAGCCGGCCGTGTTTGCTGGCAACGCCATCAATCGACCCGCGAAGACTGGCACGGTCGAGCCGGTTGAACGGCGCAACATCGGCCTTGAGCTGCCGCGCCTTGAGCGTCGCGGCCAGTTCTTCCGCGACATCGGCGGTGCGGTTGGCGATGACGACATGCGCGCCGGCTTCCGCGAAACGCGTGACGATGGCCGCGCCGATGCCGCGGCCGCCGCCGGTGACCAGCGCGACCTTCCCCGTGAGGTCGAACGGACGTGTGCTCACGCTCAGATCACTTTCGCCTGTTGCAGCAGTGTGACGAAGCGCGCGAACACCTCGGTGTGGCGCGCAACGTCGGCGGCTTTCGTCGCCGGACACATCAGGAACATGGTATGGAACGGCGTCACCAGAATACCCTCGTTCATGTAGAAGGCGTGCAGCAGCGTCTCCAGATTGGCGCGCCGACCGGCGATGACATCGGCGCCGCTTTTGGGTGGCGACGGCATGAACATGATTTCCGCGCGCGCACCGACCTGCGTCACATGCCACGGTAGCCGATAGGAATCGATGACCGCGCGCGCGTCATCGGCGAGTTTCGAAGCGAGGTCGATCATGTGGCCGTAGTTGGCGGGCGTCAGCACCTCTTCGAGCACGGCGCGCATCGTCGCCACTGTCAACGCGTTGCCGGCGAGCGTTCCGCCGATGCCGAGATGCGCCGACTGGCGAACGCGCGGATTGACGCGCGGCACGATCGCCCAGACCCGCTCGGCGATCTCCTGCGACAGGCCGAACACCGCCGCCGGAATGCCGCCCGCAATCGCCTTGCCGGCGACCAGAATATCCGGCTCAAGCCCATGCAACGCCGTGTAACCGCCGGGGCCTGACGACAGCGTATGCGTCTCGTCGATCACCAGCACGGTGCCGGTGCGCCGCGTCAACTCGCGCAGCGCGGCATGAAAACCTTCCGCCGGAGGGATCATGCCGAAATTGGTCATGATCGGCTCGGTGAGCACGCAGGCGACGTCGCCGTCCGCGAGCGCCGCTTCGAGCGCGGCGAGATCGTTGAACTCGACGACTTTCGACACCGCCGCGTGGTTCACCCCGTTGGGATGGATCATGTTGCGCAGGCCGATCTTGCCGTCCCGGATTTCGACATGCGCCTCCTCGACACCGCCGTGATAGCAGCCCGAGAACACCAGCACCTTGGTGCGGCCGGTGGTCATCCGCGCGAGGCGGATCGCGCCGCGATTGGCATCGGTCGCGGACGTGGTCAGCGTCCAGTACGGCAAACCGAAGCGGCGCGTCAGCTCTTGACCGACCCACAGGCTATCCTCGGTCGGCAGCATCATCGTGGTGCCGCGCGCAAGCTGGCGCTGCGCCGCCTGCAGCACCGGCGCCGGCGTGTGGCCGCACATGCCGCCGGTGTCGCCGAGACAAAAGTCGACATAGTCATGGCCGTCGATGTCACGAATGTGCGCGCCTTGCGCCTGCTCGACACAAACCGGGAAGCCACCGGCCCAGCGGCGCATCCAGTGCGACGGACCGCCGAACAGGAAATGCTCCTGTCCTTCCTGCCACGCCGCCGCCGAGCGCGGATGGCTTTTCAGAAATCGCGCCTGCTCCGCATCGAGCAGCGCTTCAATCGTCGCGTCGGCCGTCACCGGCATCGTCAAGGTCATGAGATCATCCATGGATCATTATTTGATCCTACAGTTCATATATAGACTTGCATCGCGGCCACCTCGGTGTCAAGCTGGGCAATGCAAGAGCGAGCCTGAGCCCATGAGCACCGTCGAAAAAGCCATTTCGCTGCTGAACTTCTTCACCGAGGACACCCCCGAATGGGGGCTCTCCGAACTGGCGCGGCAGGCCCAGTTCGACAAGGCAACGACGCGCCGGCTGCTTGTCGCGCTCGCCAATTCCGGCCTGATCGAACAGCACACGGTGACGCGACGCTATCAGCTCGGCGCCGGATTGCTTCGTCTCGCGCGCGTGCGGGAATCCCATTTCCCGCTATTGCAGGTTGCGGTGCCGGTACTGCGCGACGTCGCCACCGCAACCGATGAGACCGTGCATCTGTCGGAGTTCGGCGCGCGCGGCCTCGTCACAGTTCATGTCGAGGAATCGACCAAGGCCAATCGCGTCAGCGTCGCGAACGGACAGATCCTGCCGCTGCACGCCACCGCATCCGGCATCGCATTTCTCGCGTTCTCGCCATCGCAACTTGCCAAGTCGTACTTGCGGAAATCCCTGACCGCCTTCACGCGCCATACGCTGGTGCAGCCGGCGCGCCTCGACGACGCCATCAAGGCCGCTGCCGAGCATGGCTATTCGCGCGGCGAGCAAGGCTATGAAGACGGCGTGTTCAGCATCGCGGCGCCGATCCTCGGGCTCGACGGATATGCCATCGGATCGATCGCAGTCGCGATGCCACTCTCGCGCAACACCAAGGCGACTACGGAGCGCCACATTCAAGCCGTACGCGGCGCCGCGCAGGCGATTTCCACACGGTTGTTCGGCGAACAGCCGACGCCGCGACAGGCCCGAGTGGCTTGAAACGCAACAGCGCGGCAGGCCCGACACTCTCGTTCGAACAAAGAAAGTCCTCGTCATGCAAGACAGCAATTTCCTGATCGCCAACAACGCCAAGGCCATCTGGCATCCGATGGCGCATCCGGCGGAAATGCGCGCGCACCCGCCAAAGATCATGATGAAGGGCTCCGGCGTTCACGTCTCGGATATCGAGGACCGCACGCTTCTCGACGCGGTGGCGGGATTGTGGAATGTCAACCTCGGCTATAGCTGCGATCCGATCAAGAAGGCCATCGCCGAGCAACTGGATATGCTTCCCTACTACTCGGGCTTTCGCGGTACATCGACCGGGCCTTCGATTCAGCTCGCGGAAGAACTGACCGAATGGTTCAAGCCCGAGGGCATGGCACGCGCCTTCTTCACTTCCGGCGGCTCGGACTCGGTCGAGACCGCGCTGCGACTGGCGCGGCAATACTGGAAGATCAAGGGTGAGAACGACCGCACCAAATTCCTGGCACTGAAGAAGGGCTATCACGGCACGCATTTCGGCGCGGCGTCCGTCAACGGCAACGCCAACTTCCGCCGCAACTACGAGCCGCTGCTGCCGGGCGTGTTCCACATTCCCGCGCCGTGGACCTATCGCAATCCGTTCGACGAAACCGATCCGGCCAAGCTTGCGAAACTCTGCGCCGCCGCGCTGGAAGACGAGATCGCGTTTCAGGGCGGCGACACCATCGCGGCCTTCATCATGGAGCCGGTGCTCGGCGCCGGCGGCGTGATCGTGCCCCATGAGAGCTTCATGAAGCTGGTGCGCGAGATTTGCGACAAGCACGGCATCCTGATGATCTCCGACGAGGTGGTCACCGGATTCGGGCGCACCGGCGCGTGGTCGGGCGCACGGCTGTGGGGCGTGAAGCCGGACATGATGACCATCGCGAAGGCGATCACGTCGGGTTACTTCCCGCTCGGCGCCACTCTGATCGGCGAGACAATGGCAGAGATTTTCGAATCCGATAAATCCGGCACCGCCTCGATCGGCCACGGCTACACCTATTCCGGACATCCGGTCGGCTGCGCCGCCGGCATCGCCGCGCTGGCCGAAACGCGCCGCCTCAAGCTCAACGAGAACGCGGCCGCGCGCGGCGAGGAACTGATTGCGGCGCTTCAGGCGCTTCAGGCAAAACACCCGATCGTCGGCGACGTGCGTGGCAAGGGCCTGATGGCGGCGCTCGAATTGGTTGAAGACAGGGCCACGAAGAAGGCGCTGGACAAGGCGCGGCTCGCCACGATTGCCGAGACGGCTTACGAAACTGGCGTGATGATCCGCGTGTCGGGCAACAACATCATACTGTCGCCGCCGCTGATCCTCACCGCCGCCGATGTCACCAAGATCGCGCAAGCGCTCGACGCCGGGCTTTCGGCGGCGGGGTGATCTATCTAGCTATTTAATGATGTATCCTTGTTCGTCATGGCCGGAATAAATCCGGCCATGACGAGTTACAGTCGAATTGCCCAATCTCACAGACTGTTTTCGATCCGAGCTCCTTACGACCAGCTCTTCGGCCGTGGCCACAGACCGCCGTCGGACCACGCAGCGGACTCATCCGGCGACAACTGATCGCCGCTGCCGCCCGTCTCCTTCGGATCGGTGTTGAGCCAGCGGCGCAATTCGAGCTTGCCGATCTGGTTGCGATGGACTTCGTCCGGACCGTCCGCCAGACGCAGCAGACGCGTCGTCGCGAGCGCAGCCGAAAGGAAGTGATCGTTGCTGGTGCCGCCACCGCCGAACGCCTGGATCGCCCAGTCGACGATGCGCTGCGCCATATTGGGCGCGATGACCTTGATCATCGCGATCTCCTGCCGCGCCGCCTTGTTGCCGACGGTGTCCATCATGTACGCCGCCTTGAGCGTCAAGAGCCGCGCCTGCTCGATCATGATGCGCGCTTCGGCGATGCGTTCGAGCGTCACCGTCTGCTCGGCGACGGGCTTGCCGAACGCAACGCGATTCATGGTGCGGCGGCACATACGTTCGAGCACGCGCTCGGACAGGCCGATCAGCCGCATACAGTGATGGATACGTCCGGGCCCGAGGCGGCCCTGCGCGATCTCGAAGCCCCTGCCCTCGCCCAGTAGCATGTTGCTGGCGGGCACCCGCACGTCGGTGAAGATCACTTCCGAGGCGCGATCCGGCACGCCGTAGAAGCCAAGCACCGGCAGCGAACGAATAACGCGAACGCCGGGCGCATCCTTCGGCACGAGGATCATCGACTGACGCTTGTGGCGATCCGGATTGTTCGGATCGGTCTGCCCCATGAAGATGACGATCTTGCAACGCGGGTCGGTGGCGCCGGTCGTGTACCACTTGCGGCCGTTGATGACGTAGTCATCGCCGTCGCGCACGATCAGGCTCGCAACATTGGTGGCGTCGGACGAGGCGACGTCCGGCTCGGTCATCGCGAAGGAGGAGCGGATTTCACCGGCCAGCAGTGGCTTCAGCCAACGATCCTTCTGCGCCTCGGTGCCGTAGCGCAGGATCGTCTCCATATTGCCGGTGTCGGGCGCGCTGCAATTGAAAACTTCCGGCGCGAGATGCGAGCGGCCCATGATCTCGCACAGCGGCGCGTATTCGAGATTGGTCAGCCCGCCTTCGTGCACCGGCAGGAACAGATTCCACAGCCCCTCGTCGCGCGCCAGCGGCTTAAGCTCCTCGACAACCGGATGCACCGCCCACGGCCCGAGCCGTTCGGCTTCCTGATAGAAACGGCGCTCGTTCGGATAGATATGACGCGCCATGAAGCGCTGGATGCGACCGGCGAGTTCCTGGCTGCGTTCGCTCTGGGTAATGTCCACGTAAATCCTCCACTATCGTCGGCGCAGATCGTATCCGAATGCATTGCATGCTGCGCTTTTCACACGCAGCAACGCTTCGATCTATCGCGCAGATCGCGCACCTCGTCACGCGGAAAATACCGTTCGAACATTGTTCGAATCGGTTGGTATTGAATCGGTTGGTATTGAAAGGCGTACCCGCGCAGCGCTCAGCAACCTAGGCGTCATTGCCGAGCATAGCCGTTTGAAGAACGGCGTCGCTTCGCTCGCCTATGCCCCGGCAATCCATCTTTTCAAGAAGATGGATGCGCGGATCAAGTCCGCGCATGACGAGCCGATGATCTGATCAAAAGCAGAAAGGCCCTAGCCGATCTTCTGCCGCTTGATCTCGACACCGGCCTTAACGCGATCCCAGGTATCTTCGGTGATGCCCTGCTGTCGCAGGATGTACTTCTCGACCTTCTGCGTCGGCGTGCGCGGCAGGTCCGCGAGCAATCGGACATAGCGCGGCAACATGAAGTGCGCCAAACGCGGCTGCAGGAAGTCGAGCAGTTCGAGTGGCTCGATCGCCTCGCCCGGCACCGTCGCGACCACGGCCAGCACATCGTCCTCCGCCAGTTCGTTCGGCACGGCGACGACGGCGCATTCCCGCACCTTGGGATGCGCAAGGATTTCGGCTTCGACCTCGAACGAGGAAATGTTTTCGCCGCGACGGCGGATCGCATCCTTCATGCGATCGACGAAGAAGTAATTGCCGTCGGCATCGCGCCGGAACGCATCGCCGGTGTGAAACCAGCCGTTGCGCCATGCTTTCACGGTGGCCTCGGCATCCTTGTAATAGCCGGAGTTGAGCGCCCACGGCGCCTCGCTGCGCACGATCAACTCGCCGATGGTACCGGCCGGCACTTCGCAATCGTTGGCATCGACGATGCGCAACTCGTTGCCCGGCCGCTGCCGCCCGCAGGTGCCGATGGCTTGCGGGTCCGGGTCCGAGACGATCGGCACGTTGATCTCGGTCATGTTGAACAAGGTCCAGACCTTGGTGTCGAACCGATCTGCAAAGGTGCGCCAGTCGTCGGGCAGCGGGATCATCGTGACTTTTCGCAAGGTGTGATCGCGATCGTCGGCGGCGGGCGGGCGCTTCGACAGGAAGTTCGACATCACGCCGAGCAGGATGGTGTAAGTCGCGTTCATCGCGCGGACCGCGGGCCAGAACGCTTCCGTGGTGAAATCCCCGCCGATGCCGATGGTGCCGCCGCGATTGAGCATGCCTATCACCGGCAAGGTGCCGCCGACATGGAAGAACGGCAGGAAGGTGAGATAGCAATCCTCCTCGCCCAGCATCGGAAATGCCTCGAGGCCGCTCATGTGCCACATGTGCGCGTAGGATGACAGCACGCCCTTCGAGCGCCCCGTGGTGCCGGAGGTGTAGATGATCGACTGCACATCCCACGGCTCGATCGCGCGTTCCAGCGGCGGTAGCGTCGCGGGGGCGGCGTCAAGCTCGGCCAACGATACGCGGCGCAAGCCGTCGATGGTGGGCGCATCGCCGCCGGAGACCACCAGCGTCGTCAGCGCAGCGCGATCGATTGGCGCGAGACGCTCGACCAGATCGGCAGCGACAACCATGACCCGCGCGTCGCCATTGGCGATGACGTGTGCCAGGAGATTGCCGCGATAGGCGGTGTTGATCGGAACGTAAACGGCGCCGAGCCAATTGATGGCGAACCAGACGCGCACGATATCGACGGTGTTCGGCAACCAGACGTTGACGTGATCGCCCTGCTTGACGCCGAGCGCGGCAAGGCCGGCGGCCATCCGCATCACCTCATCGCGAAACGCCCGATAGCTGATGGCGCGGCCGTCCGGCAGGCGGATGTAGGGGCGATCCGGATGCAAGTCGGCCTGCTTTTCCAGCACGTAGCGCATCACGCAATCCTCGCGTGCAGGAACGCGCGGATCGGGGTTATGCGTTGCATCCGTCATGAACGTGCCTCCCGGGCTGTTTTGGAATTATGTCAAGTCGTTTACCTATTGGCAAGGCGAGGCCATTATTTGGTGCGCGCCGCCTTGAGACCCCGGCTGATACTGGCAAGCACCTCGATGCAGGCGGAGATCTGCGCCATCGAGACATTCGCCGTTCCCTGCCGGAAGAATTCGATGGTTCGCAGGTGCAGGTCGCGCCATGCGGCGATACCGTCCGGCGTCAGGCGGACGATCCTGCTGCGGCGATCTGCCTTATCCTCGATGCGCTCGGCAAGTCCGGCGCGCTCGAGCCGCTTCAGCACCGCATCCATGTTCTGGCGGCTGACCGCCAGGTAATCGTAAAGCGCCGAGAACGACATGCCGTTTTCCGGGTCGCGATAGAGCGCGCCCAACGTCGCGCCCTGAACGGCAGAGATGCCAAGCTCGCGCAGCGCCGCCGTCTGATAGACGTTCTCGGTTTGAAACAGGCGGAAGAACAGCTTGTTGCTCAATTCCTCACGCGGCGAGAGCGCAATGTCCTTTGCGATCTCTTTCGCGGCCTGGCGACCCGTCGCGGTGCGCCCGCGTTTTGCTTGCTGCTTCATCGGTCTCCCTCAATTCGGTAAATGTATTGACACGAATTTCCGGCGTCCATAGTTTTGTGCGATCAAATTCCCGCGGAATGCCAGATCACGCCCGATGTCATGCCTTCCGCGCGGCGCAAGACCGTCAATGCAGGCATCCGTTGTGCCTGCTGACCATCAAAAAGGCCAGCCATGCCGTTCCAGAAGATTCTGATTGCCAATCGCGGAGAAATCGCGCTGCGGATCGCCCGCGCCGCCGCCGAACTCGGCATCGCCACCGTCGCGGTGGCGCCGGCGGACGACCGCGCCTCCGCGCACGCCGCTACCGCCGAGGCGTTTCACGAGCTGCCCGGACAAGGCGCCGCTGCGTATCTGTCGATCAATGCGATGCTGGAGATTGCGGAGCGCGCCTGCTGCGACGCTGTCCATCCCGGTTATGGCTTCCTGTCCGAGAGCGCCGCCTTCGGGCGCGCGGCGGCAGCAAAGGGCATCACCTTCATCGGCCCGACGCCGGAAGCCCTCGATCTGTTCGGCGACAAGGCCAAGGCCCGCGCACTGGCGCGCGGCTGTGGCGTCCCTGTGCCGGACGGCAACGACGCCACTGCGACGCGCGAGCAGGCAGCCGCTTTCCTCGACCAGCTCGGCCCCGGCGGCGCCATCATGATCAAGGCGGTGGCGGGCGGCGGCGGGCGCGGCATGAGGATCGTCCGCGCGCCGGCGGAACTGGATGCCGCATGGCAGCGCTGCCAGTCCGAAGCGAAGGCAGCGTTCGGCAATGACGCGCTTTATGTTGAGCGCTATCTGCCGAGCGTGCGCCACATCGAAGTACAGGTGGTGGGCGACGGCGCGAACGTCATCCACCTCGGCGAGCGCGAATGCACCATCCAGCGCCGCCACCAGAAGCTGATCGAGATCGCACCAAGTCCGGGATTGTCCGCCGCGACGCGCAAGGCGATCTGCGATGCCGCCATCACCATGGCGGCGAAGGTCGGCTATCGCAGCCTGGGCACGTTCGAATTCCTTGTGCCGACCGATGGCGACGGCTTCGTTTTCATCGAGGCCAATCCGCGCCTGCAAGTCGAACACACGGTGACGGAAGAAGTCTTCGGCGTCGATCTGGTGAAGACACAGATCCGTATCGCCGGCGGCGCCACGCTGGCTTCGCTCGGTCTCGATGCCGCCCGTATCGCGCCGCGCGGCGCCGCGATGCAGTTGCGCGTCAACATGGAGACGCTGTCGCCGGACGGCAACGCCAAGCCGAGCGGCGGCATGCTGCGCGCGTTCGATCCGCCCTCCGGCCCCGGCGTACGCGTCGATACGTTCGGTTACGCGGGCTATCGCACCAGTCCGCGCTACGATTCGCTACTTGCCAAGATCATCGTCTCGTCGCCGGAAAATTTCAGTGATGCGCTTCAACGCGGCCGCCGTGCCTTGCGCGACTTCCGCATTGATGGCGTCGCCACCAACATTCCGGTGCTTCGCGCCATTCTCGACCAGCCGGATTTCGTCGCGGATAGGATATCGACGAACTTCATCGAAACGCATCTCGATGCGATTCTTGCCACCGCCGCGCAATTCGATTCCAGCAATGACGCCAGCGGCCGGACCAGCGAGCGCGCGCGCGCGTCCAGCGATCCGCTCGGCGTGTTCGACAGCGCCGCCGCCATCGCCCTGCCCGAACGCAACGCATCATCCAGCGCGGCATCGGCGCCACTGCCGGAAGGCGCCATCCTGGTGGCCGCGCCGCTTCAGGGCACCATCGTCTCCTGCGACGTGGCCAGCGGCGACACCGTGCGCGCCGGCCAGCAGGTGCTGGTGGTCGAATCCATGAAGATGGAGCACCTCGTCACCGCGCCAGTGTCCGGCACGATCAACGGCCTGACGGTCGCGCCCGGCGATACCATTTTCGAAGGCGAGCCGTTGCTGCACATCATGCCGTCCGACGACGCGGGGGCAAGTGCAACAATAGAGTCTACCATCGATCTCGATCACATTCGCGGCGATCTGGCCGAAGCGCTGGCGCGCCGCGCCGCGCTATACGACGACAACCGGCCCGACGCCGTCGCGCGCCGTCGCAAGACCAATCAACGCACCGCGCGGGAAAACATCGCCGACCTGTGCGACCCAGACAGCTTCATCGAATATGGCGGGCTAGCGCTCGCGTCGCAGCGTCATCGCCGCACCATCGACGAGTTGCGCCGCATGAGCCCGGCGGACGGCATGGTGACCGGCATCGGCGCCGTCAACGGCGCGCAGTTCGACGACGGACAGGCGCGCTGCGCGGTGATGGCCTATGACTACACGGTATTTGCCGGCACGCAGGGCGTCACCAACCACAAGAAGAAAGACCGCCTGCTGACGCTGGCGGACAAGTGGGCCTTGCCCGTGGTTGTGTTCGCGGAAGGCGGCGGCGGACGGCCCGGCGACGAATGGCCGACGCCGGCGGGGCTCGACACTACGACGTTCCACCGCTTCGGCGACCTGAACGGCAAGGTGCCGACCATCGGCGTCGTCTCCGGCCGCTGCTTCGCCGGCAATGCCGCGCTACTCGGCACCTGCGACGTCATCATCGCCGACAAGACCTCGAACATCGGCATGGGCGGGCCGGCGATGATCGAGGGCGGAGGCCTCGGCGTGTTCCGGCCCGAGGACATCGGCCCGGTGTCAGTGCAAGCGACCAACGGCGTGATCGATATCCTTGTCGATGACGAAGTTGAAGGTGTCGCTGCCGCGAAGCAGTACCTCTCCTATTTCCAGGGCCGGATCGACCAATGGAATTGCGCCGATCAGCGCCTGCTGCGGCAAGCAGTGCCGGAAAATCGGCTGCGCGCCTACGACGTCCGCAACGTCATCAATACGCTTGCCGACGCCGGCTCGGTGCTCGAGCTGCGCTCGCGCTTCGGCGTCGGCATGATCACGGCGTTTATCCGGATCGAGGGCCGGCCACTCGGCTTGATCGCCAACAACTCGCATCATCTTGGCGGCGCCATCGACGCGGACGGTGCCGACAAGGCGACGCGCTTCATCCAGCTTTGCGATGCCTTCGATATTCCGGTGGTGTCGCTATGCGACACGCCCGGCATGATGGTCGGTCCCGAAGTGGAGAAGACCGCGCAGGTCCGTCACGTCTCGCGGATGTTCGCCACCGGCGCGCGCGCCAGCATCCCGTTCTTCACCGTCGTGTTGCGCAAGGCTTACGGCCTCGGCGCGCTGGCGATGACGGCGGGCAGCAGCCAGGCGTCGTTCTTCATCGTGGCGTGGCCGAGCGCGGAATTCGGCGCGATGGGCCTCGAAGGTGCGATCAAACTCGCCTACCGCAAGGAGATGGCGGCCATCGAAGACCCGGCGGCGCGCAAAGCCTGGTTCGACGATATGGTCGCCAAGTCCTATGAAGAGAACAAGGCGCTGAGCAGCGCGACATTTCTGGAAGTCGACGACGTCATCGACCCGTGCGAAACTCGCCGCTGGATCATACGCGGCCTCAAATCGGTTCCCCGCCCGAAGCGGACATCCGACCGCAAGGTGACGCGGGTCGATTTGTGGTGAGTAAAGAGAAATAGAAGACCAGGAGGACGCCGTGACGACCGAAACTGCCGTGGCCGATTACACCCGCGACGAGGCCAGCTATCTTGCCCATGTCCGCAAGCTCATCGACAAGGTGTGGCCCGCCGACGTCCCGCGCCAGCCGCGTTTTCCGTTCGGCGAAAAGCCGCTGACCGCCTATCTGCATGCATGGGCGGAGAAGCAACCGGACAAGGCTGCAATCAAATTCTACGGCGCGGAAACCAGCTATCGCGATCTCGATCGCCTCAGTGACAATTTCGCGGCGCTATTGGCCAAGCTCGGCGCGCGCAAGGGCGATCGCATTGCGGTGTTCCTGCCGAACTGTCCGCAGTTCTACGTCTGCTTCTACGGCATCCTGAAAGCCGGCTGCGTGCATGTGCCGGTCAATCCGATGTTCACCGAACACGAACTGCGCTACGAACTGAACGATTCCGGCGCGCGCATCATCGTGGTGCAGGATCAACTGTTCCCGCTGATCGAAACGGTACAGCCGCACTGCACGCTCGATCACGTCATCAGCACCAGCTATCGCGATGCATTGTCATCCGATCCGGAAGGCCCGCTGCCTTCGGCACTCGCGGTGCCGAAAATCGAGATTCCCGGCACCATTGACCTGATGACGGCGCTGGCCGAGGACGCCAAGCCGCCACAGGTCGACGTCGGTCTCGATGACATCGCGGCGCTGAACTACACCGGCGGCACCACCGGTATGCCGAAGGGCTGCGTCCACACCCAGCGCGACATGCTGTTCACCGGCGCGGTGATGGGATCGATCAGCGCTCACGTCGGCAATACCGACGTCGTCATCAATTTCTGGCCGATCTTCTGGATCGCCGGCGAGGATGTCGGCATCATTCTGCCGGTGATTACCGGCGCGACCTGCGTGCTGCTGGCACGCTGGGACCCGATTGCCTACGCACGCGCCGTCGAGCGGCACAAGGTCACGGTATCGATGATGGTGGTCGACAACGCCGTCGAGATCATGAGCAACCCGGAAGCAATGAAGCACAACATGCGCTCGCTGCGTGAGGTGCTGGTGGCGTCGTTCGTCAAGAAGCTCAACCCGGCGTTCCGTCAGGGCTGGCGCGATCTTACCGGCTCCACCTTGCGCGAGGCCGCGTGGGGCATGACCGAAACCCATTCGTTCGACAGCTTCACCCAAGGCTGGCAGGATGACGATCAGGACCTCAAGGCGCAGCAGATTTTCGCCGGCATTCCGGTGCCCTCGACGGATTTCAAGATTCTCGAATTCGGCTCCAACAAGTTGATGCCGATCGGCACCGAAGGTGAATTGTGCGTGCGGACACCGTCGTTGCTGAAGGGCTACTGGAACAAGCCGAACGCCACCGCCGAAGGGCTGGTGAACGGCTGGCTGCGCACCGGCGATCTCGGCATGATTTCCGAACGCGGCACCGTGCATTTCCTCGGCCGCCGCAAGGAAATGCTGAAGGTGAAAGGCATGAGCGTGTTTCCCGCCGAGATCGAGGCGGTGCTGGGCCAGCATCCCGCCGTCACCGGCAGCGGCGTGATCGGCCGCGAGGACGACACCCGCGGACAGGTGCCAGTCGCCTTCATCACGCTGCTTCCCGAGGAACGCAAGACGGTAACGGCGGCCTCGCTCGGCGCTTTCTGCAAAGAACGCCTCGCCGGCTACAAGCTGCCGGAAATCCGCATCGTCAATGCACTGCCGATGACCGCGACCGGCAAGGTGAAGAAGGAAGAGTTGTCGCAGTTCTTGTGAGCGTGACTACACGTCACCTCTGTCAAAAGAAAAAGGCGGGAGCATATCCCGCCTCTTTTTGTCGCCCGGAAAACCATCATGCCGGGCATCGCCGTTCGAAGAACGGCGTCGCTTCGCTCGCTTATATGCCGGGCATCCACGTCATCTCAGAGTCTCTGCCGAATAAAGCGTGGATGGCCGGGACAAGCCCGGCCATGACATCAGGCTTTTACTGCTTCAGCAACTTGCACGCACTTTGGGCCGCTGGCACGAAAGCCTGCTCGCCGGGCACCTTCTTGACCAGCGTAACCAGATCGGTCGGCGACTTCATCTCTTCCGGCTTTTTCGCTTCTGCGTAGTAAACCTCGCGCATCAGCCGACCATCCGCGCGGACCTTGGCGTTGTCGGTGAAGAAATCCGACACCGGCGTTTCCTTCATCTTCGCCAGCACAGCCTTGGTCTCGGTGGTCCCGGCGGCCTTCACCGATTTCAGGTAATGCAGCACGGCGCTGTAGACGTTGGCCTGCGGATCGGTCGGCATCTTGCCGAACGCTTTCTTGAAGCGCTCGCTCCAGGCACGGCTCTTGTCATTCTCGTCCCAGTAAAAGCTGAACACCAGCGGCATGCCCTGCGTCACCTTGTTGCCGAGCGCCTCGATATCCACTGTCGTCATCGACAGCGGCACGAAGCGCTGGCCGGCACGCTCGATGCCGAACTCGCCGGCTTGCTTGACAGCGTTGCTGAGGTCGGCACCGCCGGCGATCACGCCGATGTTCTTCGCGCCTGACGCCTGCGCGCGCAGCAGGAACGAACTAAAGTCCGGCGTATTGAGCGGGAAGCGCACCGCACCCTTGAACTCGCCGCCGCCCGCCTCGATCATCTTTTTGGCGTCAGCCTCGATGGAATGCCCAGCGGTGTAGTCCACGGTGATGAAGTACCACGAACTCGCCTTATCGCCAGAGACGCCCTTGATGGTGAGGTTCGCGACCTCATAGCCGTCATTGGCCCACTGCATGCCGTTCGGCGAACAGGACTTGCCGCCGATATCGCTGCTGCTGGCCATCGACACCACGAGAATCTTGTCTTTCTGCTCGGCGAGGCTCTGCACCGCGAGCGATACGCCCGAGCTATAAATATCGAACACCGCGCCGACGCCCTCGACGTCGAACCAGCGCCGCGCGATGTTGACGCCATTGTCCGGCTTGTGCGCATGGTCAGCATACACGATCTCGATCGGCTTGCCGAACATGGTGCCGCCCATGTCTTCGATCGCTAACTTCGCGGCCGCGACCGAACCCATGCCGGTAATGCTGGAATAAACCGAATTCTGATCGTTGAGGATGCCGACCTTGACCGGCCCCTGCTGCGCCAACGCGCTCCCCCCAAACCCCACCATGATGGCTGCCGCGGCGATCCAAGCGCGCATTCGCACCTCCCGAAATTTGCAATTCTTTCCACGCCCGATGGCGTCTACAGGCAATTCTGCCCGAGCCCATGGATTACGTCAATTCCTTTACGTATATCGGACGGCGCGCTCTTGGCCGGTAATCACCTCGCGTCCGCAACCGCGCGGGAGATGCCGATTTCGCCTCGCGGAAATGACGTACAGTGCAAGCTATCGTCGGCCCGCCGGCCAGTCCGCCGCCATGTCGATATCGAGATTGGCGAGTTCATAGCCCCGGCGGAAATCGACGATGTGCTTGTCCATCCAGCTTTTCGCGCCGGCGGCGTCACGGTTGCGCAGCGCCTGGACGATCTTCTCATGCGCGAACAGCAGGCGCTCGCCGGCGCTCAGGCTTGTCAGCACCTTGGAGAACGATGGATAGAACAACTGGCTGATAGGCTGGCGGCACAATTGCAACGCGCGATTGCGCGAGGCGCGGGCGATAATCTGATGAAACGCGATATCGAGTTGCACCAGTGCCTGCCGGTCTTCCAGGCTCGCTCGCGTCTTGTCGAGGTTATCCTGCAACAGATCGAGCGTCTCGTCGTCGATGCGCCGTGCGGCGCATTCCGCCAGCACCGGCTCGAAGCAGCGCATGCTTTCCCACAATTCGAGGAAGCTGATCTCGTGCAGCACGATGGCGGCGGTGATCCGCGCGGAAATATCCGCCTCGCGCGGCGCGGTGACATAGAGCAGCTTGCCACCGTCGTGACGGCGCACCAGACCGTTCTGCTCGAGCACGCGAACGGCTTCGCGCACCGTCGAGCGATGCACGCCGAAATCGCTTGCCATCGTGGTTTCCGACGGCACGCGATCGCCGACCGACCATTGCCCCGACATGATCTTCGCTTCGATGCTGCGCACGACCTGCCGATAGGCGGGTTCGCTGCGCGCTGCACCGCTTGCAGGATCGGGCGGCATCGTCAGGCCTTCTTTCCAGATACGGCGACGCGATCCGCATCGCGCAACGCGCGACGGCTGACCTTACCGGTGATGGTGGTCGGCAATTCGATGCGATACTCGATCGCGCGCGGATACTTGTAGGGCGCGGTCACCGACTTGACGTGGTCCTGCAATTCGCGTGTCAACGCCGGCGACGGTGCGATACCGTCGCGCAATACGACAAACGCCTTGACGATCTCGCCCCGCTCCTCATCCGGACTGCCGATCACCGCGCAGATTTGGATCGCGGCATGTTCGGCCAACGCGTTTTCGACCTCCAGCGGGCCGATGCGATAACCGGCCGAGTTGATGACATCGTCGGAACGACCGCGATACCAGAAGTACCCGTCGGCATCTTTCTCGGCGCGGTCACTGGTGAGATACCAGCGGCCTTCCGGGCCTTCGACGACGCACGCCGCGGTCTTCTCCGCATCCTTCCAATAGCCCAGCATCAGTTGCGGGTTCGGCAGTTTCACCGCGAGGTCGCCCTCCTGGCCCGACGGCAAGCGCCGGCCGTCGGCGTCGATCACGTCCATCTCGGTGCCGGGCGACGGCAGGCCCATCGAGCCATAGCGCACCGGCTCGCCCGGATAGTTCAACGCGACCATCAGCACCTCGGTCTGGCCATAGGCTTCGTCGATGCGGATGCCGGTGGCCTCTTCCCAACGCTCGGCCACGGCCGGATTCATCGCCTCCCCCGCCGTCACCACGCGTCGCAGCGCCGGCAGGTCGCCGCGCTGTACTTCGTGCACGACGCGCGAGAGTTCGGTACCCGGCGCGCAATAGACGGTGATGTTGTGCTTGCGCAAGAGTTGCGGCCGCAGCTTGGCGTCGAACGGGCCGTCGTAGAAGAACGAGCACGCGCCGCAACTCAGCGGACCAAAGATGATGCTGGTGCCGGCCTTGGCCCAGCCGGTGTCGGCCGTGCACCAGATAATTTCGCCGGGGCGAAGGTCGAGCCAGTAGATCGCGGAGACGCGCCACGAATAGATCGCGCGCGAGGAATGGATCACCGCCTTCGGATGCCCGGTCGAACCGGAGGTGTAATACATGATGGCGGGGTCTTCGGCATCGACGGTCGCCGCCTCGGCGGTGTTCGGAACACCTGCCATTTCCTTGTGCCAATCGAGCCAGCCCGCCGCCTGCCCGATCGCGATCTTCACCGGAACCTTTTCCGCGACGAGCGCGAATTTCTCGGTGTGTTCGGGGCGGCAGATCGCCGCCTTCGCCTCGGCATTCTCGACGCGATAGGCGATATCGCGCGCGGTGAGCATCTCGACGCAGGGGATCGGCACCGCACCGATCCGCATTGCCGCAATCACCGCGATGAACCACTCCGGCAGGCGCGGCAGCATGACGATGATGCGATCGCCTTTCTCGACGCCCCGCGCGCGCAACACGTTGGCCAGCCGGTTGGAGAGTTTCGCCAGTTCGGAATAGCTGTAGGTGCGCTCCTCGCCCGCCCCGTTCTCCCAGATCAGCGCCGGGCCATCGCGCTCGGAAGCCCATCGATCGATGACATCGGTGGCGAAGTTGAATGTCTTCGGCACGCGCCAATCGAAACTCGCGCACATCGCGGCGTGGCTCTCCACGATCGGCTTGTCCAACGAGAATACATCACGCATGGTTTCCTCCCGATATCGCTTTTGTTCTTGCCGTTGTCGGTGGCGCGCTCTAGCCGGTTTGCCCCTGCACGATGCGGCGACCGAGCGCCCAGCGATGAACTTCGGACGGGCCGTCATAAATGCGGAACGCGCGGACATCACGATAGAAGCGCTCCACCACCGTGTCGCGGGTGATGCCAAGCCCGCCCAGAATCTGCAACGAACGATCGGCGACGCGCGCCACCGCTTCCGAGCACACCACCTTGGCCATCGAGCTTTCGGTGCCGCCACGTTCGCCTTTGTCCAGCACCCACGCGGCGTGCCAGATCGTCAGTTGCGCGGTGTGAATGTCCATCGCATTGTCGGCCAGCATGAACGACACACCCTCGTGTGACCCGAGCGGCTTGCCGAACGCGGTCCGGCGGCGCGCGTAATCGGTGGCGATCTCGTGCGCGCGGATCGCGGAGCCGAGCCAGCGCATACAATGCGTCAGCCGCGCCGGCGCAAGCCGCACCTGCGCATGACGGAAGCCCTGCCCGACCTCGCCGAGCACGGCATCGGCCGGCAGTCGCAGATTGTCGATGCGAATAACGGCGTGACCGCCGACGAAACTGGAATCCATGGTGTCGAGCGTGCGCTCGATCCTGATCGCGGGGTTCGGCAGATCGGCAAGAAACATCGTCGCGCCGCCGTCGCCCTCGCCGCCGACAACCTTGGCCATGATGATGGCGAAGGCCGCGCCTTCCGCGCCGGTGATCAGCCACTTGTCGCCGTCGATCACCCATTCGTTGCCGTCACGTCGCGCCGTGGTCTGCATCTGGCCCGGATCGGAGCCGGCGCCGGGCGCGGGCTCCGTCATGCAGAAGCACGACCGCACGACGCCGGTCGCCAAGGGCTTCAGGTAACGCTGGCGCTGCTCGGGATTGGCGATGACATCCAGCATGTGGATGTTGCCTTCGTCCGGCGCGGCGCAATGCAACGCGATGGGTCCGAGCATGGAATAGCCGGCGGCGGTGAACACGGCAGCGCGTCCGATGTGGGACAGCCCGGCGCCGCCGAATTCCTCCGGCGCATGTGGCGCCAGCACACCGGCGCGCGCCGCCAGCGCATTCAACTCGCGCCGCAATTCATCAGTCGGCCCGTGCGAAGTCCAGCGTGGGTCCTTCTCGTAAGGAACGACCTGCTCCTGCACGAAGGTTTTGACGCGCGCGGCGAGGTCCGTCACGTGCGCGGGCAACGCGAAATTCAAATCAAGTGCAGTCATCAGTTCAATCCTCCGGTCGCGACATCGCGCGCAATCAAAACCATGTTTTCGCCGAGGCGAGCAAAGTCGGCGTAGCGTTCGTCCTTCACCGCGCCGTTGAGCCACTGGCGATGCAGTTGCAGGAAGACGATGCCGAGCTTGAACAGCGCCAGCACACGCATCGCCGGTAGATCGTCGAGATCGCATCCCGTCGCCGCCGCGTAGCGTTGCGCCATTTCAGTGCGTGTCCAGAAGCCGGGAAGCGCCGTCGGCATCTGTCGCAACTCGCGCCATGCGAACGGGTCGCCGGGCTCGGCCCAATAGCTGAGCAGCGTCGCAAGATCGAACAGCGGATCGCCGCGCGTACCCATGTCCCAATCAACCAATGCCACCGGCGCCAGGGTTCCAGGGTTCAGGATCATGTTGTCGAGCTTGAAGTCGCAGTGCAGCAGCGTCGCGGACCGCTCGCGGAAACGTTGCCGCGCCAGCCATTGCGAAACCTCCTCGAGCAGCTTCCGTGCCGCATCGGAGCCCGCCACAAGCACGCCGCGCTTCGACCAACCGGCGATGGCGCGCGCAATGAAGCCGTCCGGCTTGCCGAGATCGCCAAGACCGACCGTCTGTGCATCGACCTTATGCAGGCTCGCGAGCGTCGCCACCAGCATCTCGCACAACATGCGCGGCGCATCGGCGTGCGACGCGACCGGCGAAAGATCGACACCGCGCACCACGATGCCGCTGCGATATTCGATCAATTGAAACGGCACACCGATGACGTCGCGGCGTTCGCAATAATGCAGGCTCGGCGCGATGAAGGGCAACGCGGTGGCGAGGCGCGACAAGATCCTGTGTTCGCGCGCCATGTCGTGCGCACCGGGCGGCAGATCACCGTCGGGCGGCCGGCGCAGCACCGCACGCACACCGTCGACGACAACGAGATAATTGCGATTGGCCAGGCCGCCGGCGAATTGCCGGATCGGCTGTTCCGGATCGAAGCTCATGCTCTGCGCGCGCAGATAGTCCGCCAGCCGATGCCAATCGGCTGGCACCGTCTCGGCGGCCGAAAGCAGCATGGCAGAGTCCGCCGCAGGCGGATGAGTGACTGGATCGGCGCTCACATCGCCCTCAATTATTGTCCGACAATAAACTATTGTCAGATAGCGAGAGGCTACGTCAAGACCAGCATCTAAGAGAATCCCATCCTTTCGGGCGAACCATTCCCTTTATTTTGCCCGACAATCTGAAAGAAATTTCGGCCGACCGATTCAAGCATGGATAGCGAAGGACGAAATCGCGTCGGCAATCGCGCCCTGCGGCAGCCGATCGGCGAAATCCTCGATCTTGGAGAAGGCCGCCGGCGGCACCGCCTGCTCGCCGCCGATCCGCCGCAGCATCTGCGACACCGTCGCGCGATCGTAAGCGTAGTCGGCGGGCGTCATCCGCTGCTCATGCACCTTGGTGCCGTTCGCGGTATCCGCCTCGATCACCGCGCAGAGTTGCGGCACCTTCGGATCGCCGATCAGGGTGGTGCGATGAACCAGCGACGCTACGGTGTCGTCGTCATAGGTGGTCATCCGCTTCATGTCCGGCACGCCATGGATCAGCGTCGTGGCGATGCAGAACGGAATGCTCATCAGCGTTCCGGAGATCGAGTTGAACGGACCTACCGCGTCCATGCCGGCATAACCGGTCTCGTAGGGATTCATCCGCACGCGCACCGCGCGCGGCGTTTCGCCTTTCAGCACCTCGCGCAGTTTCAGCGCGCCGGTCACCGGCGTCTGGTTGAACGCGCAGACCGGATAAGGTTTGAAGGTGACGCGCAGCGTCGCCCAGTCGCGCCCGAGCGACGCGGCGAGATCGGCCGGCACATCGACGCCGGCGAACGCCTTGACGAAACCGGCCTTACCTTCGATCGCCTGCGGTGCCGAGACGGAGCCGGCGCGCGCCAATGCCGCGGCGGTGAGACCATTGCGCCCCGCGATGCCCGGCTGATAGCGCCATTCGTCGGTGCCGTCGGCGAAGGATTGCAGCACGCCGCCGGAGAACGACACGGCATTGGCGAGCGCAGCGGCGGTTGTCGCCGCGTCCAGTCCCATCAGCCGCGACGCTGCTGCAGCGGCAGCGATGGAGCCGTAGGTCGCGGTGGAGCGGAAACCACCCGGCGTGGTCTTGCCGGCGAACGCCTGCTCCAGCAAACCGCCGGCCTCATAGCCCGCCACCAGCGCGGGGATCAGGCGGTCCAGCGGATGCTGCTGCACCTCGATCATCGCGGTGAGCATCGGCACCAGAATGGTCCCAAAATGCGCCGCGCCGCAGGTGTCTTCCTGCGCCCGGCCGTGAAACAGTGCGGAGTTGGCCAGACACGCGCCGGCGATGGTGGTGCGGCGGCCGTCGCCGAACAGCGTCGCGCCATTGGCGATCTCGCCTTCGGTCGCCAACACCGCCTCGCGCGCGACTTTCACATACGGCGTATCGAGGCCATTCAGTCCCATCCCGAACGCATTCAGCACGCAGGTACGTGCCTTCTCCACCACCTGCGGCGGCAGCGTCTCGAGCGTGAGCGCCGAGGTGAACTTGGCGATGTCGTGCGTGAGCGTGGTCATGGCAGCCTCCTTGGCGAGAGGACGTGGTGATTACAACGCGAGATAGCGCTGGCGAATCTGCTCGTTGGCTTTCAGGTCGTCGATGGACGCGCTGTAGACGATCTGGCCCTTGTCGATCACCGTCGCCTGGCTGGCGATGCCGAGGCAAAAATGCATGTTCTGTTCGGCGATCAGCACCGTCGCGCCGGTGTCGCGCAATTGCCGCAGCAATTCGCCGATCCGCTGCACAATGATCGGCGCAAGCCCTTCGCTCGGCTCGTCGAGCAGCAGCAACACCGGATTGCCCATCAAGGTGCGCGCGATCGCCAGCATCTGCTGTTCGCCTCCGGAGAGTCGTCCGGCGACGCGATGGCGTAGCGGCTCGAGCAGCGGGAACACCTGATAGATGCGCTCGATCGACCAGTCGTCCTGGCCGTCCGGGCCTTTCTTGTGGCCGATGACGAGATTGTCCTCGACGCTGTGATCCGGGAAAATCTGGCGGTCTTCCGGCACGAAGCCGAGACCGGCGCGCGCGATGTGATGCGGCTTCAGGCCGGACACTGTGCGTCCGCGCAACGTGACGCGCCCGCGTCGCGGCGGCGCGAGGCCCGCGATCGCCTTCATCGTCGTCGACTTGCCGGCGCCGTTGCGACCGAGCAGCGCCATGGTTTCGCCGGGCTGCACTGACAACCCGACGCCGAACAGGATCTGGCTGGTGCCGTAATAAACGTCGAGCCCTTCGACCTCGATGACGGCTTGCGTGCTCATAGCGCACCCGCATGTTCGTCAGTGCCGAGATAGGCCTCAATCACCGCAGGATTTTTCCGGATTTCATCCGGTGTGCCGGTCGCGAGAATGCGGCCGTAGCACAAGACGACGATGGACGGTGCGATCTTGAAGACGATATCCATGTCGTGCTCGATGAAGACCACTGTGATCTTCTCGCGCACCCACAATTCGTGGACCTTCTCGATCATGCGCCAGCGTTCCTCGGTGCCCATGCCAGCGGTCGGCTCGTCGAGCAGCAGCACCTTAGGCTCCAGCACCAGTGCCAGCGCAATGTCGAGCAGTTTCTGGTCGCCATGCGACAAGGCGGAAGCGACCCGATCGCGCTTGTTGGCGAGCCCGAGCAGTTCGATAACGTAGTCGGCGCGCTCGCGCGTCTCGGCAAGCGGAAAGCGCCGGTGCATGACGCCGGCGCGGCGCTGATCGGCGCCCACCGCAGCAAGCATGGTTTCGCTCACCGTCAGCGACGGAAAGATGCTCGCCACCTGAAACGCGCGGCCGATGCCGTGGCGCACGATATCCGGCGGCGAGCGCCCGGCCATGTCGGTGCCGTCGAGCAAGATGCGGCCGGTGTCCGGCTTCAGCGCGCCGGTGATGAGATTGAAAAACGTGCTCTTGCCGGCGCCGTTGGGACCGATCACCGCCGTCAGCGAGCCGGTGGCGAAATCGAGCGAGACATCGTCGGTCGCTTTCACGCCGCCGAACGATTTGGAGATGTGCTGAACTTCCAGCATCGCTAGCCGTTCGCCTCCCTTAATCCGCCGTAAGTATTCCATGGCGTGGCGGCAAGCCAGCCGCAATCGACCGGGACGTTCACGCCGGTCATCGCCGAGGCCGCGTCCGACGCGAGGAACGCGACGACGGCGGCGATTTCCTCCGGCGTCACCAGTCGCTTCAATGCGGCGTTGTTCGACAAATTCGACACGTCGCGCTCGCCGCGATCGATGGCGTCCTGCAACGCCGGCGTCAGGGTGTACCCGGGCGACACGGCGTTGACGCGGACGCCTGCCGGACCCCACTCCGCCGCGAGACACGCCGTCATCGAGATCACCGCCGCTTTCGCAGGCGCATAGGCATGCAACGGCATCGAGCGCATGCCGGCGATGGACGCGATATTGACGATGCTGCCGCGACGGCGCGCGATCATGGCGCGGGCGAAGGCGGTGCATGCCACGTAAGTGCCGCGCTGATCGACGCGGACGATGTCGTCCCAGCGCTCCATCGGCAAGTCGTGCGGCCGCACCGGAATCTGGATAATGCCGGCGCTGTTGACCAGCACGCCGACCGGCCCGCACTCGCGCTCGATGGTTTCGGCGCAAGCCTCAACCGCGCGCTCGTCGCCGACATCGAGCGCATAGGCGCGGCCGCCGATCTCATCCGCAACGGCTTGCGCCTTCGCAAGATCGCGATCCACCACCGCCACCGGCCCGTCGCCGTTTTGCGCGAATTTGCGCGCGCAGGCAGCGCCGATGCCGCTGGCCCCGCCGGTGACGACGCGGACCTGACCGGTTGCTGTCGAGTTTGCCGCCGCGCTCATCAGGACTGCTCCTTGGCCTTGTCGCGCCACGCCCGATACCAGTCGACGGCGAAATCCATCAGGCCCTTGCGCAGGCCGAGCGCGAAGAACAGGATCACGACGCCGAGCACGATGCCATAGTGCTCAGTCAGTCGTGTCGCGGTGTCGTTGAGAATCAGCAGCAGCACGGTGCCGACCATCGGGCCGAGGAAGGTGGTGACGCCGCCCAGCATGTTGATGAAGATGCCTTCGCCGGAAATGGTCCAGTAGGCGAATTCCGGATAGGCGCCGGAGACGAACAGGCTCATGATCATGCCGCCGACGCTGGCGAACAGCGCCGCCAGCACGAACACCGTGAGCTTGGCGCGCCAGACATTAATGCCGATGAACGAGGCACGCGTGGCGTTGTCGCGGATCATCCGCAGCGTATAGCCGAACGGCGATTGCGCGATCTGGCGCATCAGCAGCAACCCGATCACCAGCAGCGCGCAACTGAAGATGTAAAGCTGGACGTGATTGGTGAGGTCGATGCCCCAGAACACCGGGCGCTTGATGCCGCCGCGCAAGCCCTGATCGCCGCCGGTAAGCGACTGCCACGACAGGATGACGCTGTGAATCAGCATCTGGAATGCGAGGGTGACGAAGGCGAAGTAGATTTCCTTCAGCCGCACGCAGATGGCGCCGATCACCACCGCCGCCAGCGCCGTGATTGCCAGCGTGCACAGCATCGCCAGCGGAATCGACACGTTGGCGCGCTGCATCAACAGGCCGAAGCCATAAGCGCCGAGGCCGAAGAACATGCCATGGCCGAACGAAATCAGGCCGGTGTAACCGACCAGCAGGTTCAGCGAGGTCGCGAACAGGCCGAAGGCGGAACAGCGGATGACGAAGTCCAGCAGCGCCTTGCTGTCGAACAGGAACGGCAGCGCCGCCAGAACGGCGAACGCGATGACGGCGAATAGGATATCGATATAAGCGGCACGGCGCGGCCTCGCGACAAACGGCGCGGCCCCTGCACGATTCTCGACATTCAGCTCGCTCATGCCACATCCTTGCCGAACAAGCCGGTCGGGCGCGCGACCAGAACGATCACCATGAACAGATACATCAAGCCATCGGTGAACAGCGGGAAGCCCAGTGAGCCGAACGAGCGGATCAGGCCGATCAACAGCGCGCCGATCAGCGCGCCGAGAATCGAGCCCATGCCACCGATCACCGTGACGATGAAGGATTCGATCAGCACCGAGAAACCCATACCCGGCGTCATCGAACGCACCGGCGCAGCCAATGCACCGGCCAGTCCGGCAAGCGCGCAACCGAGCGCGAACACGCTGCCGTAGATCATCGCCGTGTTGATGCCGAGCGCCGAGACCATATCCGGATTATGCGCGGCGGCGCGAATGACCTTGCCGAGCCTTGAGCGCGCAAGGCCAATGCCGAGCAGCGCCGCCACCACCAGCGCCACGCTGATGAGCAGAATATAGAACGGCGGCACCACGCCACCGGCGATGAACCATGGCGGCACCTGGAACGCCGCCGGCATGCCCATCGACTTGAATTCTGCGCCCCAGATCAGCTTCACGGTGTCGTCGAAGATCAGCACAAAGGCATAGCAAACCAGAAGCTGCATCAGCACGTCGCGACCGTAGACGCGGCTGATGAAAACCCGTTCGAAGATCAGGCCGATAATCGCCGCGCCGATCGCCCCGAACAGCAGCGCCACGATGAAGCTGCCGGTCAGTTGATAGCCGGTCAGCGCGAAGTACGCGCCGAACATGTAGAACGCACCGTGGCTGAAATTGACGATCTTGAGCACGCCGAAGATCAGCGTCAGCCCGACGGCGACGAGAAACAGCAGCATGCCGATGATGAGGCCGCTGGTGGTCTGCGTCACCACGCAGGCGGAGCTGCCGAGACAGCCGATAAGCGCGTCGAGATCCAAGGGATATCCGTTCAGACTTGCCGGACCATGCCGGCTTGTGAACCTTAAACGAGAACGGCGGAAGGAGGCCGATGCACGGCCTCCCTCCACTCATATCGATCGACGATCAGGTGTAACCCTTGCTCTTCTTCCATTCGGCTTCGAGCGCAAAGATCTGCTTCCAGTCGCCGCTCTTGACCTCCGGCACGTAGGGCTCGTTCGGGATGGTGGTGCCCCAGCCGATGGCGTAACCGACTAGGGTACGATCCTCGCCACGCATGGTCACGGTGCCGTCGGCGCCGAACGGGCACTTGATGGTGAGGCCGGTAAGAACTTCCGCGAGCTTCTTGCCGTCGGTGGAGTTGGCCTTTTTCGCGGCTTCGCTGAGGAACATCACCGCGGTCGCGTTCTGCCACGACCAGTTGGTGGGGTATTCCTTGTACTTCGCCTTGTAGGCGTCACCCCACGCGGCGTTTTCGGCGGTCGCCGGATAGGTCTTGATGTAACGGTTGCCGGAGTGGATGCCCTTCGGCAGGTTCTTTACCACGGTCAGCGCGGTGTAGTCCGCCATGTTGACGGCGAAGACTTCCATCTGGGTGAACATCGCGTAGATGTTGGCCTGATCGATGTAGGAGGTGAGATCGCCGCCCCACAGCGCCGAGTAAAGCGCCTGCGGCTTGGCCTGCAGAATCTTCGTCACCGTCTCGGTGTAGTCCGGCTGGAACAGTTTCGGCCAGGTCTCGCTGATGATCTCGACGTCGGGCGCGAAGTGCTTGAGGTAGGTGACGAACTCCGCCGTGGTGTCGCGGCCGTAGGCGTAATCCGGCGAGCAGGTCGCCCACTTCTTCAAGCCCTTGGCCTTGGCGATGTTCGCCGCATAGCTGCCGCCGGCGATGGAATCGTGAATGCCCTGCCGCACGCAGCGGAAGGCGTTCGGAATGTGCTGCTTCGGATCGGCGGTGAGCGACGAGGCTTCCGAACAGGTGTGGATGCACAGCACGCCGATGTCGCGGGCAACTTCATGGACCGCGAACGATCCGGATGAGGCCTCGCCATCGATGAGAAGTTCGCAGCCGTCGGTGTTGACCAGTTCGCGCGCAATGCGCGCGGCTTCCTGCGGCTGCCCCTTGGAATCGCGAACCACCATTTCGATCTGACGTCCGGCGAGACCACCGGCGGCATTGACCTTCTCGACTTCCAGCATCACCGCATTGCGCGACGAGGTGCCGAGTTGTGCGACGCGCCCGGACAGAATGGTCGGCATGCCGATCTTGATCGTTTTGGCCTGTGCTCGCGCCACCCATGGCGAAGCCACGGTGAAAGCACCGGCACCCATCAACGCAAGCGTCGTCCGCCGGTTGATCCCCGGCTTTCCAGTCTTTGTCATCTTGCCCTCCTCAACGGGTACGCGTCCTCGTTCGGAGATCATTCCGTCTCCGTGCCGCGAAGAATTTCAGAGCAGATGGGGTGACGTCAAGCGAAATATGAATTACGACTCAGAATTCAGGCTTGCCGATTTTGCCCTGCGGCAATGCGCGACAACCCGGCGTTTCGACGGTCAAAATGATCAATTTATCGAGCTTCATCGCCTACCACGCCCGCCGCACCCCGGAGCGATGTGCGCTGAAATATCGCGGCCACGAGATCAGTTATTCCGCCTTCGACACGCGCATCCGCAAGACCGGGGGCTGGCTCGCCTCGCGCGGCGTCAAGCCCGGAGACGTGGTCGCGGTGCTGATGAAGAACAGCGCGGCGTTTCTCGACATCGCGTTCGCGACCAGCCACATCGGCGCGGTGTTCCTGCCGATCAATTTCCGTCTCTCGCGCGATGAAGTCGCCTACATCGTCGAAAATTCCGGTGCACGGATTCTCATCGTCGACGACGAACTGGCCGGCAACGCTGGCGGTCCTGCACCGGTGGTGCTGATCGACGAAGCGACGCAGGCCGACGCCACGCGGCTTGCACCGGACGCCATGCCCGCGCCGCTGCATCATGTGCAGCCGGGCGACCTGATGCGGCTGATGTACACGTCGGGCACGACAGACCGCCCCAAGGGCGTGATGCTGACTTACGACAACATCTACTGGAAGTCGGCCGATCAGACGATTGCATTGGGATTGAGCCGCGACACCCGCCTGCTGGTGGTCGGCCCGCTCTATCATGTCGGCGCGCTCGATCTGCCAGGCATCGCGGTGCTGTGGCACGGCGGCATGTTGTGCATCCACCGCAATTTCGATGCCGAGGAAACAGTCGCCGCCATCGCAGCCGAAAAGCTCACTGGCGCGTGGTTCGCACCGGTGATGACGTCCTCCATCCTCGCTTTGCCGCAGCGCGACCGCTACGACGTCTCCAGCCTGCAATGGACGATCGGCGGCGGCGAGAAGACGCCGGAATCGCGCATCCGCGCGTTCTCCGATTACTTCACCAATGGCCGCTACATCGACGCCTACGGGCTGACGGAAACCTGCGGCGGCGACACCTTCATGGAAGCGGGCTTCGAGATCGACAAGATCGGCTCCACCGGCCGCGCCATCGCCCATGTCGAAATCGAAATCCGCGATGATGCCGGCAAACCTGTCGCCACCGGTGAGCCCGGCGAAATCTGCCTGCGCGGGCCGAAGATCACCAAGGGCTACTGGAAGGACCCGGACAAGACCGCAGCGGCATTCTTCGGCGACTGGTTTCGCAGCGGTGACGTCGGCTATCTCGATGCCGACGGCTTCCTGTATCTGACCGACCGCAAGAAGGACATCATCATCTCCGGCGGCGAGAACATCGCCTCCTCCGAAGTCGAGCGTGTCATCTACGAACTGCCGCAGGTCAGCGAAGTGGCGGTGGTCGGCGTGCCTGACGCGCGCTGGGGCGAACGGCCTGTGGCGGTGATCGCGCTCGCCAATGGCGCGACGCTCGATCTCCCTGCGCTCACCGAGCACTGCCGCGCGCGGCTCGCCTCGTTCAAGGTGCCGAAGCAGTTGATCCTGCGCGACAGCCTGCCGCGAAACCCATCGGGCAAGGTGCTCAAGCGCGTGCTGCGTGCCGAACTGGAAGGAGCCGCGGATGGCTAGAAGCGCTACGCTGCCCGCGCGCAGCGGCCGCAAGGCCGAGAAGCTCAGCCGTGCCGAGCGCAACGAGGAAACCCGGCAGCGGTTGTTCGACGCCGCCACCAAGGTCGTCGGCAAATACGGCTATGCCGAAGCCTCGGTCGCGCGCATCACCGAACTCGCCGGCGTGGCGCAAGGGACCTTCTACAATCACTTCGAGAACCGGCAGGAACTTCTGGACCAGTTACTGCCCGCGATCGGCATCGACATGGTGCACTTCATCCGCGAGCGCGCGGGGCCGGACATGCCTGCTGGCGAACGTGAACTGGCGGGCTTCCGCGCGTTCTTCGAGTTCGTGCATCGCGTGCCGGAATTCCAGCGCATCCTCAATGAGGCAGAGTTCTTCGCACCCAAGGGGTATCAAAAGCATCTCGACAACGTCGCGACCGCCTTCATCCGCATTTTCAAACGCGCCCGCAGCGACGGCGACATCGTCGACTATAGCGACGAGGAGTTCGAGGCGATCGTCCATATGTTCATGGGCGCACGCGGCTACCTCAGCCGCCGTTATGCCTCCGGCAGCGACACGACCTCGGTGCCGAACGATGTCATCACCGCCTATCAGAAGCTGATCACGCGCGGATTGTTCAAGCCTGCGAACCAGACGGAAAAATCATGATCAAGGACGGCATCATTCTTGTCACCGGCGGCAGTCGCGGCATCGGTGCCGCCACCGCGATCATGCTGGCCGAGCGCGGCCATCGCGTGGTGGTGACCGACATCAAGCCGGAGCGTCCCGCCGAGGCGCCCGCTTCGGTTATCGTCTGGCCCGACAGTTTCGACGTGGCGCGCGAAGACAATGTCAGTGCTGGTGTCGAGGCCATCGAAAAGGCACACGGCCCGGTCGCCGGTCTGGTGAATGCCGCCGGCGTGTTCGGCAAGATGCACAGCCTCGAGCGCATCCGCATGGAGAACTGGGATCGCGAGGTCGACATCGATCTACGCGGCACGTTTCTGGTGGCGCGCGCGGTCGGCGTGCGGATGGCCGCGCGCAGGCACGGTGCCATCGTCAATGTCGCGTCCGTTGCCGGCATGACGTCGGGACCGATCCACGCCTACACCGCCGCCAAGGCCGGGGTCATTCAACTGACAGTGTCGATGGCCGGCGAATGGGGCCGCGCCGGTGTGCGCGTCAACGCGGTTTCGCCCGGCTTCACTCGCACCGTCGCGTTGCAAGCAGGCATCGATTCCGGCGCGATGAGCGAGGACCGCCTGACGCGCAACGCCGCGATGGGGCGGCTGGTGCAGCCATCCGAAGTGGCGGAAGCCATCGTCTGGCTGCTCAGCCCTGCGAGTAGCGCCATCACCGGCATCAATCTTCCTGTCGATGCCGGTTTCCTCGCCGGCTCGACCTGGGATTCCTACTGGGGCCTGCCGGACAGCGACGGCAATATCCACGGCAAAACCCAATAATTGACCGCACCGACGTACACGACGCAAAGCGAGGCCTCCGCTTATGAACATCGCCACGACGCCGAAAGAGTTCGATCTCCCCTCCGCCCTCGAACAGGCCGATATCCGCGTACTGCTGATGGTGCTGGTCCACATGACCGGCGACCTGCGCTGGCTGGAGCCGCCCTACGCGCCGCGACGCGACGTGCGGCTGATCCCCGATCCGCGCGCCGGACTCTCGGACGAAATTCAGGCGGACATCCGCAAGGCGGCATTGAAGGTTCTCAGCAGCAACGCCAAACCGGTCATCACCGATCCCGGCAACGAACTGATGCAGCGGATGATGAGCGCCACGCTCGGCGAGAAGGTCGCGCCGGAATACGCGCCGCTGATGCGCGAGGAAATGGGCCTGATCGAACGCCATGCGACGTGGAGCGCGCAACCCTCTGCCGACAAGATCGAGGAGCGTCACGTCCTGATCGTCGGCGCCGGCGTCTGCGCCATCGCGCTCGGCGTCGGGCTCAACCGGCTCGGCATTCCCTACACCATCGTCGACAAGGAAGACGAAATCGGCGGCACCTGGTACGTCAATCGCTATCCGGGCTGCGGCGTCGACACGCCGAACCACTCCTATTCCTATTCGTTCGGCCCGCGGAATCGCTGGACGCGCTATTTCTCGCAGCAGCAGGAAATCCACGATTACCTGAAGGCGACCGCCGACCGCTTCGGCGTTCGCAAGCACGTGCGGCTCAAGACCCGCCTCACCTCGTCGCGCTGGGACGAAGCGACCAAGCGCTGGATCTCGACGCTTGAAACGCCGAACGGCCCGCAGCAGATATCGTCCGCGATTCTGGTCAGCGCCATCGGCCAGTTGAACGATCCGTCGATGGCGCCGTTCAAGGGCGCCGACGATTTCACCGGAACCATTTTCCATTCGGCTCGGTGGCCGAAGGACCTCGACATCAAGGGCAAGCGCGTGGCGGTGATCGGCACCGGCGCGACGGCGATGCAACTGGTGCCGAGCATCGCCGATCAGGTCGGCTCGGTGACGGTCTATCAGCGCACCGCGCAGTGGTCGCGGCCGGTGGCGGGCTATTCCGACAACATCACCGACGGCGCGCAGTGGTTGCTGGAACGCGTGCCCTATTACGCCGAGTGGTACCGCTTCAACATGTTCTGGCGCTACGGCGACGGCCTGCTGCCGTTCCTGCGCAAGGACCCGAACTGGCCCTATCCCGACCGCGCGGTGAACGCCGGCAACGACCGGCACCGCGAGGAACTGACCGAGTTCATCCTGTCCGAACTGGAAGGCCGCCCCGACCTGATCGAAAAGTGCGTGCCGACCTATCCACCCTACGGCAAGCGCATCCTGCTCGACAACAACTGGTTCCGCACGCTGCGCAAGCCGAACGTCGATCTCGTCACCGAAAAGATCGACCACATCGCGCGTGACGGCATCGTCACCGCCGACGGCGCGATGCATCCGGCGGACGTGATCGTGGTGTCCACCGGCTTCAAGGTCAACGAGATGGCCGCCAAGCTCAACATCACCGGCCGCGACGGCAAGAATCTCCGCGACGCCTGGGCGGGCGAGAACCCCACCGCGCATCTCGGCCTGACCGTGCCGGATTTTCCGAACCTGTTCGTAATGCTCGGCCCCAACACTGGCCCCGCGCATGGCGGCAGCGTGATCTTCCAGGCCGAATGCCAGTCGCGCTACATCACCGCGTGCCTCGTGGAGATGATCGAGAAGAACATCGCCGCCATCGATGTGCGCCCGGAGGTGAAGGACGCCTACGTCGAAAAAGTCGACGCCGAGCACGAGCAGATGATCTGGACCCACCCCGGCATGACGACCTATTACCGCAACAGCCAAGGCCGGGTGTTCTCGGCAATGCCGTGGCGCTTCGTCGATTACTGGGAAATGACCCACGACCCCGATCTGCGCGACTATCGCATCACCACTGCATGAGATGAATGAACCATGACGAAACCCCGCGTCCGCATCTACACCGACTACAAGAGCCCCTACGCCTACGTCGCCAACAAGCCGCTGTTCGCGCTGGAGCAGGATTACGGCGTCGAACTCGAATGGATGCCCTACACGCTCCGCGTCGCGGAGTTCATGGGCACCGTCGAGGAGCGTACCCCGCACTTCTGGCGCAAGGTGCGCTACGCCTACATGGACGCGCGCCGCTACGCCAACGCGCAAGGCCTGACCATGAAGGGACCGCGGCGGATTTACGACGCGTTCTATTCCAGCGCGGGAATGCTGTTCGCGCAGCGCAACGGCATTTTTCGCGCTTATCACGACACCGTTTTCAGCCGCTTCTGGAATCACGACCTCGAAATCGACGAACTGGCCGATATCAGCGGCGTGATCACCTCTGTCGGCGGATCAGCGCGGGATTTCGAAGCCTATGTCCACGGCCCGGCACGCGAGGAGCACGACCGCCTCATCACCGAGGCGGAAGAGCTCGGCGTGTTCGGCGTGCCGACCATGGTGTTCAACGGCGAACTGTTCTGGGGCGGCGACCGCATCGGTCTCCTGATCGAACGTATCAAGGACCCGGACTCGATCAAAACCGCGCTCGGCAGCCGCCATCGCGCGTAGTCGTCTGACAAATCAACTCTCGTCTTCGTCATGGCCGGGCTCGTCCCGGCCATCCACGTCTTGATAGTCTCGACAAAGAGTAAGACGTGGATGGCCGGAATAAATCCGGCCATGACGTGCTGAGAGCGGAGCGTGCCGTATCACGCCCCCGTACTCCAACCCTCAGCTCAGATGATGCCGCTCCTGCAAGCCGTAAACCGGCGTGGGGATGCCTTCCATCCGCGCTTTCAGTTGCAGCGACAGATACTGCGAGTAGTGCCGCGACTGGTGCAGGTTGCCGCCATGGAACCAGAGCGCTTCCTGCTGCGTCGGCTTCCACATGTTCCGCTGCTCGCCTTCCCACGGACCGGGATCCTTGGTGGTGTTCGAGCCCAGACCCCAGACCTTGCCGACCTTGTCCGCAACTTCTTTCGAAATCAGGTCGGCGGCCCAACCATTCATCGAGCCGTAGCCGGTGGCGTAGACGACAAGGTCCGCCGGCAGTTCGGTGCCGTCAACGAACTTCACACCAGTCTCTGTCAGTTCCTGCACCGCCGCGCCCTTGCCGCTCTTGAGCTTGATCGAGCCGTCGATGACGAGATCGCAAGCGCCGACGTCGATGTAGTAGCCGGAGCCGCGGCGCAGGTACTTCATGAACAGGCCGGAGCCGTCGTCGCCCCAGTCGTGCATGAAGCCGACCTTTTCGAGTGCATCATAGAAGCCCTTGTCGCGCTCGCGCATCTGTTCGTAGAGCGGGATCTGGAACTCGTGCATGATCTTGTAGGGAAGCGAGGCGAAGATCAGGTCGGCCTTGCGCGTGGTCATGCCGCTCTCGACCGCCTGCTCCGAATAGAGTGCGCCGAGCCCGATATCCATCAGCGTGTCGGACTTCACAATATGGGTGGAGGAACGCTGCACCATGGTGACGTCCGCGCCGCCCTCCCACAGCGCCGCGCAGATATCGTGCGCGGAGTTGTTGGAGCCTATCACCACCACCTTCTTGCCGCGATAGTTCTCCGGCCCCGGATGGGTCGAGGAGTGCTGCTGCTCGCCCTTGAAGATGTCCTGTCCTTTGTACTTCGGCCAGTTGGCCTTACCGGACATGCCGGTCGCCAGCACGAGTTGCTTCGGCTTCAGCGTGATCTCCTTGCCGTCGCGCTCGACGACGACGGTCCACTCCTTAGCCTTCTCGTCGTACTGGGCCGACTTCGCGGTGGTGGAGTTCCAGTAATTCAGCTCCATCACCTTGGTGTACATCTCCAGCCAGTCGCCGACCTTGTCCTTCGGCGCGAAGATCGGCCAGTTCTTCGGGAAGTCGATATAAGGCAAGTGGTCGTACCAGACCGGATCGTGCAGGCAGAGCGACTTGTAGCGTTTGCGCCATGAATCGCCGGCGCGATCGTTCTTTTCGATGATGATTGTTGGCACGCCGAGCTGGCGCAGCCGCGCGCCGAGCGCGATGCCCCCCTGCCCGCCGCCGATGATCAACGCGTAAGGCTGCTTGGAGATGCCGAGTTCGGCCGTCTCCTGCTCGCGCTCCTCCTTCCAGCTCTTACGGTCCTTGCCGTGGCCGTGCTTGGCGCCGAGCGGACGAGTGAAGCCGGACTTCTCCTCGTGGCCTTTCAGTTCACTCATGGTGGTGAGCAGCGTCCAGATGCGCCCCTCCTTCAAGCGCAAATGACCGAAGCCGCGCGCGACATCTGTTTCGAATTGAATCCAGGCCTCAAGGGTACCGTCGGTTTCGGTCGCATCCTCGCCATCGGCGATACGCCAGTTCGATGGCTTGGTATCGACAAGCCGCGCCTTCAGCATGAAGCGCACCTGATCCTGACCTTCCATGGTTTTGATATTCCATGTGAAGGTGACGAGATCGCGCCAGTAGCAATCGGTCTGAAACAATGCGACGGCGCGGTCGACATCACCCAACGACAATGCATCGTCGAGTGCGTTGAGCACCGTGGTCACGCGTCCGTTCGGAGCCTTCTCAAGCATGTGATCCTCCCTTTGTGCCGCCCGCGAGCCTACGCCCGTTTTCCGGTTGCGACGTGATAATGTCGAGGTCGAATGTGCCTCTGCGCCAATGTCAGCAAAGACCGTGCCATTGCCGCAATCATCGAATTCTCGCGGGAAATCCGCGTGTTAGCGGTAGCACCGTGACGCGTGCAACACGGCGCGATGCAACAGGTGTTGCACGCAACACTTCTTGATCGGCGCCGCATTCCGAGTGACACTCCAAGTAACCAGAAAAGACGCGGGACAACATCCAGGAGACATGCTGCCGTGATCACGGAGCAGGCGGCTCACATCGATGAACTGGTGCGCGTCGCAGTCGGCGAGAACAGCGCGCGCGACACGATCATCCATCAATCGTGGGTACGTTGCGTCTCGGAGCACAAGCTCGATCCTGTGGTGTTGCGCGACGCCTGCATCGTCACGTCCGGACGCCTGCGCGAACATCGCGACGCGATGGACGAATTCCTCCACACCGCGCGCTTCGGCCTCGAGATGCTGTATCGGCAGATCGCGGGCCTCGGCTACGTGCTGCTGCTCACCGATGCCAAAGGCATCACGGTGGATTTCATCGGCGATCCGACCTTCAACAACAACCTGCGCAAGGCCGGGCTCTATCTTGGCGCAGACTGGAATGAGCCCAATGCCGGCACCTGCGCAGTCGGCACCTGCATCGCCACCGAGGAAGCGCTGACGGTGCATCAGTCCGATCACTTCGACGCGACGCACATTCCACTGACCTGCACCGCCGCGCCGGTGTTCGATCCGTCCGGCAAGCTCGCCGCGGTGCTCGATATCTCGGCGCTGCGCTCGCCGGAGCCGAAGGCCAGCCAGTTTCTGGCGCTGCAACTGGTGAAGTCGTTCGCCCACAAGATCGAGAACGCCAACCTGCTGAACCGCTTCCGCAACGAGTGGATCATCAAGCTGTCCGGCTCGGCCGAATTCGTCGACGTCGATCCGGACTACGTGATGGCGCTCGACAGCTCCGGGCGCATCATCGGCTTCAACAACATGGCGCGGCAATTGCTGGCGCGGGAATTGAGCAAGCGGCCGGAGATTCGTCTGCGCGCGGACGGCTACAACATCTCGCACATCTTCGAATGCGGCATCGACGATATGCCACGCTTTGCCCATTCACGGCCGACCGCGCAGCGCACGTTACGCTTACGCAGCAGCGGCACGACACTGTTCGCGCAGACCTTGCCACCGCCCGCCAAAATCGTGTCATCGGCGTCGCGGCGTAACGAACCCGCGTTGCCGGCACCGCTCCGCAACCTGTTCCACGGCGACACGGCCATGGCGGACGTGGTGACGCGCGCGGCGAAATTGATCAACACGCAGATGAGCCTGTTGATCACCGGCGAAACCGGCACCGGCAAGGAGCATTTCACCAAAGCGCTGCACGCAGTCAGCGCGCGCGCAGGCAAGCCGTTCGTCGCGATCAATTGCGCCGCGCTGCCGGAAAGCCTGATCGAGAGCGAATTGTTCGGCTATGAAACCGGCGCCTTCACCGGCGCTAAAGCCAAGGGCAAGAAGGGTCTGGTGTTAGAGGCCGACGGCGGCACCCTGTTTCTTGACGAGATCGGCGACATGCCGATTTCATCGCAGACTCGCCTGCTGCGTGTGTTGGCCGAGCGCGAGGTCACTCCGGTCGGGCGCACCAAGCCGGTATCACTGAACATCCGCGTCATCGCCGCCACGCACCGCGATCTGGTCGAACTGGTGAAGGCCGGACAATTCCGCGAAGACCTGTATTTCCGGCTCAACGGCGCGGTGCTGGCGCTGCCACCGCTGCGCCAACGCAACGATCTGGAATGGCTGATCGAGCAGCGGCTGCTCAGGCTCGCAGCGACAAACGGCACAGCCTATTCGCTGACCGCCGCCGCCCGCGATGCGATGCTGGCCTACGATTGGCCTGGCAATATCCGCGAATTGATGAACGCCATCGACTATGGCTGCGCACTTTCGACCGGCGGGGTTATCGATGTGAGCGATCTGCCGGAGCGCATCATGCATGCGCAACCGGAGATGAAATCACCCAGCAAAGCCGGTAAGCGAACTACAATCAGCGCCGCCACGGCAGATCAGGCGGAAGCTCTGCTGACTGCGCTACGCGACAACCGCTGGAACATCTCGCGCGTCGCCCGCGCGCAGGGCGTCGACCGCTCCACGATCCACCGCCAGATCCATCGCTTCGGCATCACGACACCGAAGGATTTTGCTTAAGTCGAAGTCTCTCCGTCATGCCGAGGGCATAGCCGTTCGAACGACGGCGTCGCTACGCTCGCCTATGTCCCGGGTATCCACATCTTCCTTTCTATTCAATCGTTAGAACGTGGATGGCCGGGACAAGCCCGGCCATGACGCTTGTGATATTGAGCGGCTTGAAGAAGCGCCCCAGTTCTTTTACCCGTTCATCGTCAAACCACCGGACACGCTGATCACCTGTCCGGTGATGAAGTTGGCATCGTCGCTCGAGAGGAACGCGATCATGCCGGGGATGTCGTCCGGCTGCCCGAGACGCTTGAGCGGAATTGCCCGCTTCAAACCCTCATAGATCTTCTGACCGAACTCGCCGTCGCCGACGAAGGAGCGCAGCAGCGCGGTGTCGGTCGGACCGGGGCACACCGCATTGACCCGAATATTATCGCGGGCATATTCCCGCGCGATCGTCTTGGAGAAGGAGATCAGCCCGCCCTTGCAGGCCGAATAGACCGACTCGCCGGACGAGCCGACGCGCCCGGCATCCGACGCCACGTTGACGATTTTGCCGCCGCCGCTTGCAATCATGTGCGGCATCGCAGCCTTGTGGAGGTTCAGCGGCCCGCGCAGGTTGATTGCGATGATCTTGTCCCACAGGTCCGGATCGGTCTGGAGGAATGGCTTGGCGATATCCCAGCCGGCGTTGTTGATCAGGATGTCCAGCTTGCCGAACTTGGCGACGCCGCGGTCCACCGCCTCCTTGACCGCCCCGTAGTCCGCGATGTCCACTGCCAGCGGATAGAGTCGCGTTTCATCGGCGCCGAGATCGGCGGCCAGCCCCTTCAACGCGTCCGCGTTGATATCGACCGCGAGGATATGGGCTCCCTCTTCAAGAAAACGGCGGCAGATCGCCCGCCCGATCCCGCCGGCCGCCCCGGTGACGATGGCAACACGGTTGTTCAGACCTCTCATACTTGCTGCTCCAGTTTGGGCTGTTGCTCATGCCATCCCCCGATGCATGAGTATCGCTTGGGGTTTTCAACCTTGTTGATGAATCCGGTTCCCGTCAACAGAGGCCCACGGTCTTGCACTGTCTGGCTGGCACCTCTCCGACGGCCGTGACCCGCAACGGCAACGGTATCAGGGGGACCTTGATTGCAGTCGTCACGGGAAGCCCGTATTCTCCCTACAAAGACTTCAGTGTCGCCTGACATGACGTCACAGGGAGGAAATCACGTGGGCCGAACCGAAAACCGGTTCAACGACGAGTCCGGGGTGGCGATCGCGCAGGCCAGAGCCGCCGAAGCCCCTGCCGCCGCGGCCGAACTGGCGGCGCAACTGCCGGCCGACGGGCTGGCGATGATCCTGGTTTTTGCCTCACCGTCCTACGATCCGCATCAGTTCTCCGCCGAGCTTGCCAAAACCTTCGGTGACGTTCCGATTTTTGGCTGTACCACCGCCGGCGAACTGACGCCGGACGGCTGGGGTGATAACAGTGTCGTCGCGCTTGGCTTCAGCGCGCGGGATTTCACCATCGCGGCCCGCCCCTTTCTCGACCTTACAAATTTCCGTATCGAGGACGGTCGCCGGATCGGCAATGAGTTGCGGGGAGACCTCGCACGCAGCGGCAACGGCGATGCCAAGGAAAAATCCTTCGGCCTGCTGCTGATCGACGGACTGTGCCAGCGCGAGGAAACGGTGATGTCGTCGATCTACGCATCGCTCGATGATATCCCGGTGGTCGGCGGCTCGGCAGGCGACGGGCTGCGCTTCGAGAAGACCTGGATCTTCCACGGCGGCAAGGCCCACACCGATGCGGCGATCCTGATCCTGCTCAAGACCTCGCTGCCGTTCCGCCTGTTCAAATGCGATAACTTCGAGCCCTCCGCGACCAAGATGGTGGTGACCGAGGCCGACATCGAGCGGCGCATCGTCAAGGAGATCAACGCGGAGCCGGCGGCGGAGGAATATTCTCGCGCGGTCGGCATCATGGACACCAAGCTCGATATGTTCTCATTCGCCTCGCACCCGGTGCTGGTGCGGGCCGGCGGCGCCTACTACGCGCGCTCGATCCAGCAGGTGAATCCGGATGGCTCGCTGAACTTCTTCTGCGCCATCGACGAAGGTATGGTGCTGACGGTCGCCAACGCGCGCAATCCGGTCGGCGTCACCAAGGAACTGTTCGAGGAAACCCGCGCCGAGATGGGCGATGTGTCGCTTTATCTCGGCTTCGAATGCGTCTTCCGCCGGCTCGATGCCGAACAGCACCAGTTTGCTCGCGATATCTCGCAGCTCTATCGCGACAACCACGTCGTCGGCTTCCATACCTACGGCGAGCAGTATCGTTCAATGCACGTCAACCAGACGCTCACCGGCGTCGCCATCGGCAAGAGGCCGGCAACCGCATGACCGCGCATCAACCCCGCTCGCTGGAGATGCTGGAGCGGGAAACGATCAAGCTTAAAAAGATCAATGCCGCGCTGATCTCGCGCGTCGAGCGCTCGATGGATCAGCAGGCCAACGCATTCTCGCTGTTCGAGACGGCGATTGCGCTGGACAACCGTGTGCTGGAGCGTACACGGCAGCTTCAGGAAGCACTGCGCTCGATCGAGCGATCGAACGACGATCTCCTGCATGCCAAGCAGCAGGCGGAAGCAGCCAGTTCGCTGAAATCGTCGGTGCTGATCTCGGTGACGCACGATCTGTTGCAACCGCTGAATGCCGCGCGGCTGACGCTGTCGACATTGTCAGAGATGGATATTCCCGGCCAGGGCGCCGCGCTGATCGGCCAGGTCGACCGCTCGCTGCTGACGCTCGAGGATCTGCTGCGAACCCTGCTCGACATCTCGAAGCTGGATGCCGGCGTGCTCAAGCCTGACATCCGGCCGGTCACAGTGGCCTCGCTATTCGAGCCGCTGTGCCAGGAATTTGCACCCGTCGCAGCGAAGCGCGGCATCGCGTTGAGAATCCTGCCCTCGCCTTACGCGGTGGTGTCCGATCCGCTGATGATGCGCCGCATCCTGCAAAACCTGCTGTCCAACGCCCTCCGCTATACGCAAAAGGGCGGCGTCTTGATGGGATGCAGGCTGAGGGGCGACCAGCTATGCATCCAGGTCCACGATACCGGCCCGGGGATTCCTGAAGCCCAACAGCAGGCGATTTTCGTCGAGTTTCAGCGCGGCGAATCCAGCGACGGCGATCAGGCCGGCTTCGGCCTTGGCCTCTCCATCGTGCATCGCTTCGCCACCGAACTTGGCCACGACATCCAGCTTACTTCGCGTCTGGGCCGAGGCTCAACCTTCTCCATCACGTTACCGCGCGCCAAGACCGAGGACGTGGTCGAGGCCGGACACGAAGTGCAGCATCTCGACTTCCGCTATAACGTGCTTGAAGGCCGCAAAATCCTGCTGATCGAGAACGATCCGTCCAGCGCCGAAGCGATGGCCGCGCTGCTGGAAAAGTGGGGCTGCGACGTCGCCACGACGACATCGGCAACCGACGCCTTGGACAACATCGGCGCACTCGGCGAACCGCCAGACGCGATCATCGCCGATCTCCATCTCGACCACGGCGAGAACGGTCTCGACGCGGTGAATTCGATCCGCGAGCAGATCAAGATCGATGTGCCCGCCATCATCGTCACCGCCGACTACTCGACCGAAGCGGAGCGGGAAGCCGCGGTGTACGGCCTCGAACTGCTGCGCAAACCGATCAAGCCCGCCGAGATGCGCTCGCTGCTGTCATTCCTGCTGGCTTAAGACGTGATGCATGATCCGTCATGCCCGATGCCCGGCTTTATGCCGGGCACCCACATCTTACAAACCGAGCAAGTCCAAAGACGTGGATGGCCGAGATAAGCCCAGCCATGACGAATGTTGACTGAACCTCAACTCATCCTGCTTCAGAGATCATCCTGTTAGCAACAAGCATCCGCCGCGGACTCGATCCGCGCATCCATCGTTTCTGGAACAAACCGGATTGTCGCGCCTATTGCAGTCGCGCGTGCTCGAGCGAAACGTGCTGGACCGGGATTTCGCCGGCGAGGTTGGTAAAATCGATCTTCGAGATTTCGATGATGGCGTTGGTGCGGCTCGCGACGTTCAGCTTCCGCAAAATCTCCGAGACGTGCACCTTCACCGTGGTTTCGCAGATTTTCAGTTCATAGGCGATCTGCTTGTTCTGCAAGCCCCTGCGCACCATGTCCAACACCCGCAACTGCTGCGGCGTCAGTTCGTGCAGCCGCTTGAGCAGGTCGAGATTGTGCGGCAGCGCCCGCTTGGTCCGCGTGGTGTCGATGAAGCGCTTCGGCAGATAGATTGAGCCGCGCAACACCTCGCCGATGGAATCCGCCAATTCCCGCTTCGATGTCGATTTCGGTATGTAGCCGGAAACACCCAGCGATAACACGCTGCGGACGATCTCCTTGTCCTCGAAACAGGAGACGACCACCACCGGATTTTTCGGGAACGCCTTGCGGATGCGGACCACACCCAGCAACCCCGTGGTTCCCGGCATCGACAGGTCGAGCAAGATCAGATCGATGGCATGGGTCGAGCCAAGAATTGTCAGCGCCTCGTCGATCGAAGTCGCTTGCAGGATTTCAGCGTCGGGGTTGGCAACGCAAACAGCACTCTCCAGCGCCTCGCGAAAGAGCGGATGATCCTCAACGATCAGAAACCGTGTCACGTCCTGGCGATCCTCACCTCGAACACGACTGCAGCCGATCCATCGATCGCGTTGCAGCATGTTCCTGGATACCCGCTTGTTCGGGGCATCGTTCACATTTTCGTTGCTTGCCTCTCGATATAGCACGCTCCGAATTACGGCGGAAGTTGATTCCACTCGTACTTTCGCGGCACGCTGTGCGATATCGCACAACTCATTCGCGACGGTGAACCGCGTTTCGCCGTCTACTACCAAGTAGGCCCTTGCCGCATGGCACATTTTATAGATCATGACGCAAAGCTCCGGAAACGGAGCACAAAAGACAACGATCTAACGGGTTCGGGAGCTTGCATGGGAAGGCACACCGCATGGCTTTGTTTGCTGCGGAACCTGCCCCGGAAGCCCTTTCTCCCCAAGGCACAGCTGTGGCTGGCCATTGCTGCTTGCATCGCCGCAAGCGGCGTCAGCGCGCCCGCTTTCGCGCAATCCCAAACGATCAGGATCGGCTATCTGCACGGTCCGCTGTCGAAGGAAAAGATTTCACTGATCGACATTCCAGCGCCGAACGACGGCCTGGCCGGCGCGCAACTCGCCATCGACGACAACAACACCACCGGCAGCTTTCTCGGCCAACGTTTTGAGTTGATCGAAAGCAAGATCGATGAAGGTGACGATCCCGCGCCTGCGGTCAAGGCGCTCGCAGATCAAGGCGTCGCCTTCATCGCCGCCAACCTACCGGCCAACCAGCTCTTACAGGCGGCCGATGCCGGCAAGACGAGCAGCGAAATTCTCATCAATGCCGGCGCGCCGGACGAGCGGCTGCGTGAACAGGATTGCCGCGCCAACGTCATCCACGTCGCGCCGAGCCGCTTCATGCTGGCCGATGCGCTGGCGCAATATCTCGTGCTGAGGAAGTGGCGCAACTGGTTCCTGGTCAGCGGATCGCATGACGGCGACAAGGCGTTCGCCGATGCCCTGCGGCACGCGGCGAAGCGATTTGGCGCGAAGATCGTGGCCGAGAAGGAATTCAAGGACACCGGCGGCGCGCGCCGCACCGACAGCGGCCTCGCCGAGGTACAGCGCCAGATGATCGACCTGACACAAGGTACATCGGATTACGACATCCTGGTCGCGGCCGACGAAAGCGAAGTGTTCGCTGGTTATCTCCCCTATCGCACCTGGACGCCGCGCCCGGTCGCGGGCTCCGCGGGACTGGTGCCGACGACGTGGGACGCAGCGTTCGACCAATGGGGCGCGCTGCAACTGCAAAACCGTTTCAAGAAAAAGTATCAACGCTTCATGACGCCGCTCGACATGCAATTGTGGACCGCCGTTCGCATCGTCGGCGAAGCGGCAGCGCATACCAATTCAGCGGACGCCGCCAAGCTGTTCGCCTACATCAAGAGCCCGGAATTTTCGGTCGCGGCGTTCAAGGGCCAGAAGCTGACGCTGCGCGACTGGAATCTCCAGTTGCGTCAGCCGATCCTGCTGTTCGACGGTCGCAACACCGTGTCGATTTCGCCGCAGGAAGGTTTCCTGCACCAATCCTCCGAACTCGATACGCTCGGACTGGATCGACCCGAAACCAAATGCAAACTTCAATGATCGTGCTTTTCAGGGCGGGGCCTTCATGATCGGAACCAGCACTTTCAGATATTTCGGTCTCACCGTCGTTGCGCTGGCGGCGATGAGCACGCCGAGCCTCGCCTACACTGCCTACGTTTCCAACGAGAAAGGCAACTCCGTCTCGGTGGTGGACACCGACACCCTCAAAACAATTGCCACCATCAAGACCGGCGAGCGGCCGCGTGGCATTGAGGTCTCGCGTGACGGCAAATTCGTGTTCGTCGCCACCGGTGATGACAACACTATCCAGATCATCGACACCGCGACGCGCAAGATCGTCGGCGAATTGCCCTCCGGCCCAGATCCCGAACAGTTTGCGCTCGATCCCGCCGGCCAATTTCTCTATGTCGCCAACGAGGACGACGCCGCCGTCACCGTGATCGACGTCGCGGCACGCAAGGCGGTGGCGAAGATTCCGGTCGGCGTCGAACCGGAAGGCATTGCGGTGAGCCCCGACGGCAAGACCGTGATCTGCACGTCTGAAACGACGAGCATGGCGCATTTCATCGACACCACAGATCGTAAAGTGGTGGCCAACGTGCTGGTCGGCTCACGGCCGCGCTCCGCCGCATTCAAGCCCGACGGATCGGAGTTGTGGATCACCTCCGAAGTCGGCGGCGGGCTTTCGATCATCGACCCGGCAACCCGCAAGATTACGAAGACGGTGCACTTCGCCATTCCCGGCCTGCGCGCGGAGAAGATTCAGCCGGTCGGCATCAATATCACCGCCGACGGCAAGCGCGGCTTCGTCCATCTCGGGCCGTCGAACCGCATCGCCGTCGTCGACGGTAACACGCACGAGGTACTGAAGTATCTGCTCGTCGGGCAGCGGGTGTGGCACGGCGCGTTCACGCCGGACGGCAAATATTTGCTCGCCGCCAACGGTCTGTCCAACGACGTTTCCGTCATCGACGTCGCCAGCCTGAAGGTCATTAAATCGATCCAGGTCGGTGAATTGCCGTGGGGCGTCGCGATGGGGCCGAAGTGAACGACGCCGCGCTCCTGACGCAGGCGGCAAATACAGCCGGGCCTGCCGCGCTCGATGTCGTTGGTGTCGGACATCGCTACGGCGCGCGCGTGGCGCTGCGGGATGTGAACTTTTCCGTCAGGCCCGCCTCGTTCACAGTACTGCTGGGCCTCAACGGCGCCGGCAAATCCACGCTGTTCTCGCTCATCACCAGGCTCTATGCGATCCGCAACGGCCATATCCGCATTCTCGGCCATGACGTCGCGCGCGAACCCGGCGCGGCGTTGAGCCGGCTCGGTGTGGTGTTCCAATCGCGCGCGCTCGACGTCGATATCTCGGTGCAGCAGAACCTGATCTATCACGCGGCGCTGCACGGCATCGGCCGACGGCAGGCCGACGAGCAGATTGCCCGCGTGCTCACGCTGGTGGATTTGACGGACCGGCGGCGCGAGCGCGTCAACAATCTTTCGGGCGGCCAGATGCGCCGCGTCGAAATCGCCCGTGCGCTGCTGCATCAGCCGCGATTGCTGCTGCTGGACGAGCCGACCGTCGGCCTCGACATCAAGTCCCGCGCCGATATCCTCGGCCATGTCCGCCGCCTACTGCAAAGCGGCATCGGCGTGCTGTGGGCGACGCATCTCATCGACGAAGTCGGCGACAATGACGACGTGGTGGTGCTGCACGGCGGACGCGTGCTGGCGAAGGGCGCTGTCGGCAACGTCGTCACCGCGACAGGCGCGCCGGATATCGGCAGTGCCTTCACCAAGCTGACGCAAGCCGACACCGGCGCGGGAGCCGGCGCATGACCGTCCTGACCAACACGCCTAACCGGCACCGTCTCACGCTGGCGCAATACTGGATTTGCCTCTGCGGCATCGTCTGGCGCGAAGCCCTGCGTTTCATCCATCAGCGCGAGCGCTTCATCTCGGCTCTGGTGCGGCCACTGGTCTGGCTGTTCATCTTTGCCGCCGGCTTTCGCCAGGTGCTCGGCGTTTCCATCATCCCGCCGTATGAAACCTACGTGCTCTACGAGGTCTATATCGCGCCGGGCTTGATTGCGATGATCCAGCTTTTCAACGGTATGCAGTCGTCGCTGACGATGGTGTACGACCGCGAGACCGGCGGCATGCGGACGCTGCTGGTGAGTCCCTTCCCGCGCTGGTGGCTTCTGACCTCGAAGCTGCTCGCCGGCACCATGGTGTCGATCCTGCAAGTCTATGCGTTCCTGCTGATCGCATGGTTCTGGGACGTGGAAGTGCCGCCGGTCGGCTATTTTCTGGTGATCCCGGCGCTGTTGCTGAGCGGCTTCATGCTCGGCGCGCTCGGAATGCTGATCTCGTCGCTGATCAAGCAACTGGAAAACTTCGCGGGCGTGATGAACTTCGTCATCTTCCCGATGTTCTTCGCCTCGTCGGCGCTCTACCCGCTGTGGCGGGTCAAGGAATCCAGCCCGTTCCTTTACTACGTGTGCCAAGCCAATCCCTTCACCCACGTCACCGAGCTGATTCGCTTCGCGCTCTACGGCAAAGTGGAATGGGTGTCGCTGGCAGTGGTTGCCGGCTGCGCCGTGGTGTTCCTGTGCGGGGCCATCATTGCCTACGATCCGTCGCGCGGCTTCCTCGCCCGGCGCGGCGGCCCAAGTGGCGGCTAACGGGGTCGGGAATTTTTCCCGATCAGGAAACCGGATTCTCCCGGCGACCTACGACCTAAAGGCAGTGCCGTGCCGACACCCTCGCCATTACGATCCATCCCCAAGGTGTGACGGTCAACGCCGCATTGTTTGTTGCGGTCGCCGTCATTGGGGGAAGTGCTCATGAAGAAGACACTCGTACTGGGGGTCCTGGCTCCGGGTTTGCTGGTGGCCATGCAGGCCGCACAGGCGCAAGAGATGCTGCCGGAAATCCAAGTCGTTGCCGATACGCCGTTGCAAGGCCGCGGCATCGACCGTGACAAGGTGCCCTCCACCATTACCTCCGTCCATGCCGAGGACTTCCAGCGCGCGGCCTCCCCGAACATCACCGATACGCTATTCCAGCGCGTTCCCGGCGTCAGCCTGTCCGACCCCAACGGCAACAGCGCACAGCAGGAAATTCGCTATCGCGGCTTCGCCGCCTCGCCGCTGCAAGGCACGCCGCAGGGGCTGGCGGTCTACATGAACGGCATCCGCCTCAACGAAGCCTTTGGCGACACCGTGAACTGGGACCTGATCCCGACCAACGCGATTCAGCAGGCGGACATCTTCACCAACAACCCGGTCTTCGGCCTCAACGCACTCGGCGGCGCCGTCAACCTGCAACCCAAGAACGGCTTCACCTGGCAGGGTTTCGAACAGGAGATTTCAGGCGGCTCCTACGGCCGGGTTCAGGGCGGCCTGCAATTCGGCGCCGAGTCTGGCAACTGGAGCACTTACATCGCCGCACAGGGCATGCAAGACCACGGCTGGCGGCAGAGGTCCCCGACGCAACTGGGCCGTTTCTACGGCGACATCGGCTGGCGCGACGACAAGGCGGAATTCCATCTGTTCGGATCGGTCGCAACATCATCCTTCGGCGTCGCCGCGGCAACGCCGATCGAAATGCTGAGGCGCGACTGGAGTTCGGTCTACACCACACCGCAAACAACGCAGAACAACACCGCGCTGCTTGGCCTCAATGGCAAATACGCGTTGACCGATAACTGGACATTGCAGGGCAGCCTCTACGGACGCTTCTTCCGCCAGTCCCATGTTGACGGAAATGACGGCGATTTCGAGCGTTGCAACAACGCGTCATCCTACGCCAATCATCTCTGCCTTGAAGACGATGGTTTCGCGCGCCCGGTGCCCTTCACCGGCGCCGCGGCGCTGGCCTTCCGCAACCAGTTCGCCATCCTCGACGCCAACAACCAGCCGATCCCCTGCCCGCCCGGCGCCGGCAACACCTGCGGCCCGGTACCCTACGGCACCATCGACCGCACCAACACCCGCAGCACCACCTTCGGCGGCTCGTTGCAGGCGACCAACGACGCCAAGCTGTTCGACCACGGCAACCGCTTCGTAATCGGCGGCAGCATCGATCGCGGCAACACCGACTTCAACGGGTCGAGCATGCTCGGCTACATCTTCCCGGACCTGAGTGTCGGCAGCAATCCGGCAATTTCCGGCATGGGATCGGTGATCCACACGGTGGGCGACGTTGGCTATGCGCCGCTCGGCATCACCACCCGCAACACCTATTACGGCATCTACGCCACGGACACCTTCGACATCACCGATCGCCTCGCCGCCACCGCCGGCGTGCGTTACAACATTGCCGACATCGCCGTGCGCGACGTGCTTGGTACCAGTCCTGATCTCAACAGCGATTCCCGATTTTCGCGACTCAACCCGGTCGCCGGGCTGACCTACAAGATCACGCCCGGACTGACCGTCTACGGCGGTTATTCGGAATCCAATCGCGCGCCGACGCCGCTCGAACTCGGTTGCTCCAACCCGAACAAGCCGTGCCTGCTGGAGAGCTTCCTGGTGTCGGATCCGCCGCTGAAGCAGGTGGTCGGGCACACCTACGAGGCCGGCCTGCGCGGCACCTCGGCCCTGTGGGACGGCACGCTGAACTGGAAGGCCGGCTTGTTCCGCACCGACAGCATCGACGACATCATTACCCTCGCCAGCAGCATCGCCGGGCGTGGCTATTATCAGAACGTGCCGGAAACACGCCGTCAGGGCGTCGAACTGTCCGCCGAATACAGGTCGAGCCGGTGGATGGCCTACGCCAGCTACAGCTACATCGACGCGACTTATCGCTTCTCTGGCGATCTCGCCTCGCCGAACAATCCGATGGCCGATGACGACGGCAACATCCATGTGGTGCCGGGCAATCGCATTCCCGGCATTCCGCAACACCAGTTCAAGGCTGGCGTGGACTATATGGTGACGCCGGAATGGAAAATCGGAGCCGATCTTGTCGCGGTCGGCCAACAGTATTTCGTCGGCGACGACGCCAATCAGAACCCGAGACTGCCGGCCTATGCCGTGGTCAACCTGCATACGTCCTATCGGGTGTCGAAGAACGTCACGCTGTTCGCCAACATCAACAATCTCTTCAACAACAAGTATGCCTTGTACGGCACCTACTTCGAGCCGAACGGCACCGCCAAGGCCGGACTGCCAATTACGCTGACCGATCAACGCACGCTGGTACCCGGAATGCCGTTCGCGATCTACGGCGGGATCAGGATCAAGCTGTAGGAAAAGGCTACATCACCGTCATTGCGAGCACTCGGATCAACGCTTCGCGTTGTCCGAGCACAGGCTCCGCGAAGCAATCCAGTCTTTCTTCAAGAGTCTGGATTGCTTCGTCGCTGACGCTTCTCGCAATGACGGAGGATGGCGATTAATCTCCTCCACCACACGGGATCAGTGCCTCAACGATGACACCGCCGGCGGACGTCACCGTCATGCTGCCGCCGAGCGCCATCACACGCTCGCGCATGCCGGTGAGTCCGAGCCCCAGTTTGTGGTCCGGCGGCAAGCCTTTGCCGTCGTCGCGGACACGAACGCGTGCCGCCGCGGCACGCCCGACGCCGGCAACCGGCTCGATCGTCACGTCTACCTGCGTTGCGCCGGAATGACGGAAGGCATTGGTCAGGGCTTCCTGCACCACGCGATAGATCGTCAGTTCCGCCGTCTCGCCGATCGGGCCGAGCGCGTCGGAGATATCGGTATCCACCGTCACCTCGGGATGCGCGCCGCGCCAGAACCGCACTAGCGCCGCCAACGCCTCGCCAAGGCCAAGCTCGCTGAGCCCCGCCGGCCGCAACCGGTCGAGCACGCGGCGATTGAACTGCTGCAAGGCGTTGACCTGTTCGAGCATGGCTGCACCGTGCTTGCGCAGGCCCGCGATGTCGGGTGTCGCGGCATCGGCCATCCGCATCAGCGCTGTGGCGTGGGCGCGTAGCGCAAACAGATAAGGGCCGAATTCGTCGTGCAGCTCGCGGGCGATCTCCTTGCGCTCGACGTCCTGCAGCGAGACGACGCGCTCGGCGAGCTGCTGTTTGTCCGCGACCGCGTCTTCGAGGGTCGCGGCCAGATGATTGAGCTTGGCACAGATCGCAGCGATTTCCGCCGAGCCGGTCGGCACTACGCGCGTATCGTAACGGCCGGTTTCGAGATCGGCCATCGCGTCCGCGAGCGACTGGATCGGTGCCAACGCCCGGTTGACCACGAGCATCGTCAGGATCAGCAACGCCGCCGCAATAGCAGAACCGAATTGAACCTGGGTGACGATGCTGTCCCAAATTTCGGCAATCTCATCGGTTGGATGCGAGGCGATCGAGAGCGTGCCGTAAGATTTTCCCTCGACCACAATCGGAATGCGCAAGCGGGTTGGCTCCGGCCTCACCATGGCGACAAACCATTCGGGCGGCGCATCGATCCGAAGTGCGGCATCATCGGCGGACGCACTATCCTCTGGCGCGCCATCGCGTGCGAGTGTGACGTTAATGTGCCGCAGTTTCTGCAGGCCGTCGACGATTCCCGCCAGTTTGGCCTCGGGGTCCGGACTGCCTTTCAGATCGACAATCGAAGCATCGACGAATTCGCGAGCCAATCGGATAACGCTGTCATCCTCGGCTTGAATGCGCGGCCCCGCTTCCAGCACAAGACGCCCGATATTGGCAGCAAGACCCAACACCAACACCAGCGCGACCAGCAGGTTCAGCCGCGTTCGCAGGGAAAGTTTCCGCCACATCCTCTCGTTCCGGTGTGCCGTCACGCCGCAGGGGGCGGAAGCGGCGTTGACAGCCGAAAATGGCAACGATCTAATCGAACGGTACATTATTCTGGCGCGATGGCCAGATACACGCGTCAATCATCGGTCATCATGGCAAAGGCGAAAGCGTCGAACAAACTCCGCATCTTGATCGTCGACGATCATCCCATCGTGGTGTCGGGCTGCCGGGCCATGCTCGCGGATGATCCGAACGTCGTCATCAACGACGCCGTGGATGCGGAGAGCGGCGAAGCGGCGTTCGCGGACGATCCGTCGCAACTGTGCGTAATCGACATCAACCTGCCGGGTGTCTCAGGGTTCGAACTGGCGCGACGGGTCCTGCGGCGCGATGCGGACGCGCGGATCATCATGTTCAGCATGAACGACGATCCGATCTTCGCGGCACGCGCGATCGAAGCCGGCGCCAAGGGATACGTCTCCAAATCGGGCGACCCCAGCGACCTCGTTAGCGCCATTCGCGCGGTGGCGGAAGGCGGCACCTTTCTGCCGCCGTCGCTGGCGCAGAGCCTCGCCTTCGCTGGCCCGGCCTTCGCCTCGAGCCGACTGGCAAAGCTGACGTCGCGCGAGATCGAGATCCTGCGGCTGATCGGCGCGGGCAAAAGCCTGACCGAGATCGCGTGGATGATCAACGCCTCCTACAAGACGGTGGCGAACACATCCTCGATCATTCGCCACAAGCTCGGCGTGCGTTCCTCGTCCGAACTGGTGCGCGTGGCAATCGAGTCGCGATTGGCCTGATACCCTGCGTTATGCGCGTGTGACGTTGGGCATGTATGCCGGGACGCGCACGCCGACCTCCCTTGCAATCTCGTCTATCGTCGCCTTGCTGCGCGCGCCGCGCGGCGGTGGCAAAGCCATTTCGACTGCGACGCTAGCGGGTCGCGTCGACAGGAAGAATAGCTTGTCCGCCAGTTGAATGGCGTCGTTCAGATCATGGGTTACCAACAGCGTCGTGACCCGCTCGCGCTGCGTCAGGGTCGTCAGTTCCTCGCGCAATCGTGCTGCGACTGCAACGTCCAATGACACGAACGGCTCGTCGAGCAACAAAAAGTCCGGCCGCACCGCGAAGGCGCGCGCAATTGCCACGCGCCGCGCCAGGCCGAGCGACAGTTCGCCCGGATAGTGTGACAGATGCGCGCCAAGCCCCAGCGTCTCGATCAACCCGTCGAGTTTGTCCAACGATTCATCCGACGACAGCACGAGCCGGAGATTGTCGGCCACCGTGCGCCACGGCAAGAGACGCGGTTCCTGAAACACCATGCCGAGCCGGCCGCGCCCCGGAATGCGCCGCTCGCCAGTGAAATCCGCATCGAGGCCGGCAGCGATATGCAGGATGGTGGTCTTGCCGCAGCCGGACGGGCCGATCAACGCGCCGAACGAAAACGCATCGAGCTGCAAGCGCAGATCGCGAATGACCTCGACCGGCTCTCCTTCCGCCGAGACAAAGGCTTTCGAATCGATGCGTATTTCAAGCGGCGTTGCGGCGCCAGCGGTTCGTGCGTCGTTCAAGCGGTTGCACCAGGAATGTTTCGATGGCGAGCATAAGCGCGACGAAAGAGATCGCATAGCTCAAAATCCGCGTCATATCGAACAGCGAGAATGACGAACCGAGCACGAAGCCGACGCCGTTCGGCCGCCCCAACAGTTCGACCACCAGCACGATCTTCCAGATGATCGACAGCCCCGAGCGCGACACCGCCGCGAGATACGGCGCCAGTTGCGGAAGCACCACGTTGCGCAGCTTCGATTGCCAGGTGAACCGAAACGCCTGCGCCATGTCGTCGAGCGCGGGATCGAGCGAACGCGCGCCTTCCCGCGTCACCACGATCACATTCGGTAATTTGTTGAGCGCTACCGCGACGATAGCGGCGGTCTCGTTAAGCCCGATCCAGATGTAGGCAAAGATGATGATCACCAGCGCCGGCAGGTTGAGCAGCACCACCAGCCACGGATCCGCATACCGGTCGATCAGTTTCGAACGCCCCATCGCATAACCGCCCGCTACGCCCAGCGTGAAGGCGATGGCGAACGCCGCCGCCACACGCGCCAGCGTACAGGCCATCTGGAACGGTAGTTCGCCCGACCGCGTGTCGGCGACGATCATTTCGCCGACGCTCATGGGGCTCGGCAGCAGCGGCGACTGCGCCAGCCATGCGATCAACGCCCACAGCCCAAGCAGCACCGCCAGCGAGACAACCTTCGCCAACGCTCATCCTCCCGGTGACGAGCGATGATAATACATGCCAGCGGGAATTTCCTTCACGGAACCGAGTAGCGAAGGGCCGGCAATCTCGGTCAGCGTCTTGAACAGCGTCCGTGCATCGGCTTCCTCCGCGAGGATGGTCCGGCGCGGGATGCCCTCCCGCGTGCGATCACGATAGGCGAGGAAGGTGGCCTGATCCTCGGCCTGCATCAGCGGACGCAAGGCCTCCCACTCCGCATCCGACTGCATCAGGATGTCGTTGGCCTTCTGCACGACCGTCAGGAAACGCTCGATGGCGTCCCGGTGAGCCGTCGCAAACTTTTCGGAGAAAACATAGCCGGTCAGCGCCAGCGGCTCCTTCAGGCCAAGTTCGACCTGAGCCTCGCGAATGTCATAGAGCCGGCGATAACCGCGCGCTTCCAACCGCGCACAGAAATTCCAATAATTCAAATTGGCCTGCGATTCGCCTTGTAATGTCTTCTGAAACATCAGCGGCGGCGCGCCGTATTGCAGCGTGACGTCGCGCCTGAAATCGAGGCCGCGACGGATCGCGACGGCCTGAACAATGAGCCAGCTCTTGTCGAGCGGCCCGCCGGCGATCGACAGGGTTTGCCCCTTGAGATCGGCGAGCTTTTGCAGCGATGCGTCCTGCTTCACCATGATCGCGCCGATCGCGGTCGAATACGGATAGAATTGCAGCCGGGTGCCGAGCGCCCGCTCGCGCGCCACCCACAGCCAGTCCACCACCGCGACATCCACCGAGCCGGCGTTGAGCGCCAGCTTGCCGGCATCGGCCGACGACATTTCGGTGAGTTTGAGATCGAGGTTGGCGGCGGCAGCCAACCCATGGCGTTTGATGACGTCGAGTTGCCACGCAAAGGTGCCGGTCTTTTGCAGACCGATGCGCAGCGTATCCGCAGCGAACGAAGGATCAGTGGCGAAGAGCAGAATGGCGGCGATAGCGATACGGAGCAAAACGTTATTTCCTCGGCCTGTTCTGAACCTGTCTTTCGAACTTGTCGCGCGCCGGCCCAGCATCGACGTTGCCGTCGTTGACGATCATCCTATCTTGCAGCATTTAGCGGCGCTTAGCCATGCCGCCCGTGTCCGCCGCCTTGGGATCGACGCCTTCGGGTGGTGCGGTTTCAGCCTTGCCGCCGCGCTTCTTCGGCATCGGCAGACTGATCTTGCCGATCTCGATTACCGCCTTGTTGCGGCTGAACAGTTTCAGCTTGCGGAGGATTTCCGTGACATGCGCCTTGACGGTGGATTCCGCGAGCTTGAGTTCGGCGGCGATGTGCTTGTTCTGATAGCCGCGGCGGATCAGGTCAAGCACGCGAAGTTGCTGCGGCGTCAGTTCCTGCAATCGTTGGCGCAACGCCTGGGTGAAATCGGTGTCGCCACGCTCGCCGGAAACGACAAAATTCTTCGGGACCGCGACCGAGCCGCTCAGCACGCAGTCGATCGCCTGCGCCAATTCGTTCTTCGACGTCGATTTTGGCAGATAGCCGGCGGCACCGAGCGACAACGCCTCGCTGACGACCTCCTGATCCTCATGGCTTGAGACGATCGCGACCGGCAATCGCGGATAGGTTTCGCGCAATCGCATGAATCCGGAGAAACCTGTTGCATCCGGCAGTGTGAGATCCAATAGCGCCAGATCGATGCCCTTCTTCTCGGCGAGGATATGCAGCGCACCCTTGATCGACATGGTCTCGAAGATCACTGCATCGGGATGCGCCTGACGCACGGCATTGCCCAATGCTTCACGAAACAGCGGATGATCGTCGATGATCAAAAAGTTCGTCATCTGCCGGCCTCATCAGCGGCTGACCACATCGTCAACGGGTCGCCGACGAGCGGCTCCCACAGCAATCCGGCTCTAACGCGATCCGATTTCAGCATGCAGTTTCCGCGACAGTGACCGTCCTTGACAAGCCCAATCAACGCAGGCCTGAGCAATGCAAGCCGGAACAATGAATGACAGGCGGCAAGCTCACCGATGTCCAACTACACGACTGTAGCGCCTTCACGCGGCACGGTACCTGCGCCGCCGCTCGGGCAACAAACCTTAGTCAGCCGGCACCTGCACCGTGAGCAGATAGGCATAGATCTCGTTAAGTTGCTTGTCGTCGAAGACGTCCTTCCATGCCGGCATGCCCTTGGCCGGCCGGCCGTTATGAACCGTCTTCCAGTAGGCATCGCGCATATCGTCGCCATACTTCTTATGCAGTCGGCGCAGATCGATGTGCCGCTCGCTCTGCACCGCGTCCGGGCCATGACAATGCGCGCAAGTCCCGTTGAAAGTTTCACGGCCGGAGGTCACCGCCTCAGAATCGTTCTCGCGGCTCTTGATAACCTCTGGCGTAAGCGGTGCCGGCACAGCAGCCGTTGGTGACGGCGCAGTGGTCGAGTCGGCGACCACGAGGGGCTTCACCTGCGTCTCCGCTGATGCCAACCTCACCAAAGGTTGTGCAAGCGCCGTCAGCTTGACCGGCGTATCGGTCGGCAGTCCGTATTTCTCGACGAGCGCGGGAATCATCGCCTCGACTTTCGGTAACGCAGCGTCGATCTGATCGCGCAACTCCGTCGAGGCCTTGGCGAAGCCGATCGCGACCGGCCACGACAGCGCGTCGCCATCCACGCTCTGGATCTCGTACTTGCCGCTATACACCGTCTTATTGAGCCAGCCCGCGACCGGCCCCCATACGAAGGCAACATCGACCCTGCCCTGATCGAGCGCTTTCATGCCCTCGTCGGGACTGATCACCGTAACCTTTTCGATCTCATCCCGTTGCGCCAGCATATTCTGCGGCGTAGTTTGGTATTGAACCGCGACCCGCAACTGCTTGAGGTCGGCGAGTCCGGAAATCTTGCGGCCCTTCGCCGTTACCAGCGCATAACCTTCCTTGATGATCGGCTTGGAGAAGATGACCGCCGGCCCCATGAAATCGGTGGTGGGCGTCAATCCGATCATCGCATCGCATTGCTTGCCGAGCAGGGTCACCCGCACAGTACGCTTGCCGAAATAGGATTTGTACCAGTCGTAGACCACCGGGCGATCGAGCGCTTTCGCCAGCGCCTGACCGATCTCGAGATAGAATCCGGGGTTGGCCGGATCGTCGCTCGAGAACGGCAGATTAGTCGGATCGGCACAGAACCGCAGCGGCTGACGTTCATCCGCAACAGCCTGCGAGGCCGGCGCCATCAGCGATAACGCAACGACAAGAGCCGGGATGCCTGCAAAGGCGTGAGAGGTTCGGCGGTTGAAGGCCATTCCGTTCCACTCCAAACAGTTTGCAAGCATCCCTGACTCCCTTAGTTGCGTTATTGCAGCGCGAACACGAACAGCGAGCCGCCTTCAGGGGCCGCCGCCGTCATCTTCTTGCCAACCTCACCGAGGAAGGCCGGCAGCGATGCGGTACGTCCCACCACGACGGCGACGTACTGCTTGCCCTTGACCGAATAGGTTACCGGGCCGGCGCCGATGCCGGAGCCGAGATTCTTGTGCCAGAGAATCTTGCCGTCCTTGGCGTTGATCGCGCGGAATTCACCGCGGATGTTGCCAGAGAACACCAGGTTGCCCCCGGTGGTCAGCGTGCCGCCGTTGAAGGGAAGGTCTTCCTTGATACCCCAGACCTTCTTCTGCTTGACCGGATCCCAGGCGACGAGTTCGCCGAGATATCCGCCCGGGCCTTCCTTGGTCGGGAATTCGGCGCCGAGATAGAACACGCCGCGCTTGTACGACACGTCGCTGACCGACCAGTCCATGCAGACATTGTTGGTCGGGATGTAGACCAGACCCGTCTTCGGATTGAACGACATCGGTTGCCAGTTCTTGCCGCCGATCAGGTTCGGGCAGATATCCTTCGCCGGATGACCCGGACCGGGACGCTTGTCGGGGTCTTCGACCGCACGCATGGTTTTGATGTCCCAAGACTTCGCCCAGTTGGTCGACGGCACGAACTTCTCGGCCGACAGAACCTTGCCGGTCTCGCGGTTAGCGACGAAGAAGAAGCCGTTGCGGTCGGCCTTCAGCATCGCCGGGACCGTTTTGCCGTCCATCTTGAGATCGGCGAGCACCAGTTCATTGACGCCGTCATAGTCCCAGGCGTCGGCGGGCGTGGTCTGCAGATGCCACTTGATCTTGCCGGTGTTCGGATCGAGCGCGAGTGTCGAAGCGGTGTAGAGGTTGCTCAGCTTCCCGAAGTTGCCATCGCCGGTGGAGCGCACGCCGGTGTTCCACGGTCCGGGATTGCTGGTGCCCCAGTACACGGTGTCGGTCTTGGCATCGTAGGAGCCGACCAGCCAAGCCGCGCCGCCGCCGTGCAGACCGGTGTCGCCTTTCCAGGTATCGCTTTCCGGTTCGCCCGGCGCGGGCGTGGTGAAGGTCTGCCAGAGTTGCTTGCCGGTATTGGCATCGAACGCCAGCAGCGCACCGCGCACGCCGTACTCACCGCCGCCGAATCCGGTGATGACCTTGTCGCGCACCACCAGCGGTGGCGAGGTGATAACCGAACCCTGCTTGTAGTCGACGACCTTCGAGGTCCACAGTTCCTTGCCGGTCTTGGCATCGAGCGCCGTCAGCTTGCCGTCGAGGCGGCCGATATAGAGCTTGCCGTCGGCGTAGGAGACGCCGCGATTGTTCACATCGCAGCAGGCATATTGCAACACGTCATCGGGAATTTCAGGCTCATACGTCCACTTTCGGGCACCGGTGGCCGCGTCCAGCGCGTAGACGTATTTCGGCCCCCAGGAGGTAGTGACATAGAGCGTATCGCCGATGATGACCGGCGAGGATTCGTTGGAGCGCAGCGATGCGAGCGAGAAGGAGTAAACGAGGGACAGCTTGCCGACGTTGTCGGCGTTGATCTGGTTCAGCGGACTGAAACGCGTATTGGCGTAATCGTGACCGGCGATCGCCCATTGATTGGCGTCGGCGACGGCCTTGGTGACGGAGTCGTTGGCGCTGGCGCCAAGTGATCCCGCTGCAAGACTGGCGATGATCGAAACGCCAGCCAAGAATCCCCTGCTCCTCAACCTCATCTGCTTCCTCCCAATGTTTGCTTTCGCTGCGTTCGCAATTCGACGAACCGGATCCGCAGGATGTATTGCACAGCGTTGACCGGCAACCGCGGCCGCCATCGCGATTGGAATTACAACATTGGATTTTCGCTATCAGTATAGGCGGAAGGTAGTAGTCCAGGTTATGATCGGGAAATTCTCCCGGTAACGAATCCTTGGGCATGCGCTTACCATCGGATAACGACTGCACATCGCAGTTGCGGCATGCAAGGCAATGGCGCAGGCATTTTTCTCCGGTTTCCGAGACGTTTTCGATGAGAATGGCACGCGTAGGCGCGATGTCATTCGCACTCTTGTTCGCGTTTGCACAATCCATGCCGACGTGCGGTGCAAGCGAGATCGAGACCGAACATTTGTTCGGCTTCACGACAGGAAGCGACGTCGGATCGCTCGGCGAACGCGAATTCGAGGGTTCGACAACGGCGCGATTCGGAAAACGCGCGGGCAGATACACCGCCGGAGAGCAGACCCTCTCCGCTGAATTCGTCCCGCTGCCAAATCTCCGTACCGAATACAGCGCCGACGTCGTCGCGCATGACATCGCCAGCCTGCATGGTCTCGACAATCGCCGTCAACTCGCGATCGGAGGCTTCGCCGCAGATTTCCGCTACCGGTTGCTCGATCGCGCGACCGCGCCGTTCGGGTTTGCGCTGGGTATCGAGCCGCATTGGTCCCGCATCGACGATGGTTCGGGCGCGCGCGCCCATGAATATGGGGCCGATCTGGTCGCGGCGTTCGACAAGGAGATTGTCCCGGATCGGATCGTCGTAGCCTTCAACCTGCTCTACCAGCCGGAGGTTTCGCGCGCGAAGACCGGAGGCGACTGGTCGCGGGAAGCGACCGCCGGTATCGCGACGGCGCTGATGGCGCAAGTGTCGCCCGGCGTCTTCCTCGGTATCGAGGGCCGCTACCTCCGGCGCTATGAGAGCTTCGGCTTCGACGACTTCGCCGGACACGCCGGCTTTCTCGGGCCAACATTGTTCGTTAAACTGTCACAACGCTCCTGGGTCGCCTTCGCCTGGAGCGCGCAGATCGCTGGACGCGCGGTAAATGCGCCCGGCCAGCTCGATCTGGTCAATTTCGAGCGTCATCAGGTCCGTTTCCTGTTCGGCATAAATTTCTGAGGCGCCGAAAACACCCCCCGCGCTCTTCGCGCCGCAGTAAACTGCGCTGAAAAATCCGACAACTCCCTACTACCAAGATCGCTGTTGCAAAGTTGTATCGGGATGCCTCTAATTTGGAACTATAACAAATCCAACGGGAGGTGTCTCGTGACGGCTATAAGTTTGACGGTGAACGGGAAGGTGGTTTCCGGCAACGTCGAAGACCGGACCTTGCTGGTCCATTTTTTGCGTGATCATCTGAATCTGACAGGAACGCATGTCGGCTGCGATACCAGCCAGTGCGGGGCCTGCGTGGTGCATGTCGATGGGCGCGCGGTGAAATCGTGCACGACGCTGGTGGGCCAGGTCGACGGTGCCAGCGTGACGACAATCGAAGGGCTGTCCCACGGCGACGAACTGCATCCGATGCAGGCGGCATTCCGCGACAATCACGGGCTCCAATGCGGCTATTGTACACCAGGCATGATCATGTCCGCGGTCGACATCGTGCAGCGCCACGGCGGCAAGCTTGATGAAGCCACGGTGCGGCATGAGCTGGAAGGCAACATCTGCCGCTGTACCGGCTATCATAACATCGTCAAATCGGTGCTGGACGCGGCCGGGCGGATGAATACCGCGCAGGCAGCGGAGTAACGCGGCCGCGCGCACGCGCTCAAGCGTTGCGCGTGCGGGCGTCGCGGCTTCGGGTTTTGCAAGGTCAGGCTTCGCGCATTGGCGCTCCATAACTTCGGGGTGATGCGCGGACCACGCGATTTGAACCAGCGATCGGGCCCGCAGCCTATTCCGGCGCGGCCTGCGATCGAACAAGGAGAGATCCCATGGGAGTGGAAGGCATCGGCGCAAGCGTCTTGCGCAAGGAAGACCGGCGGTTCACCACCGGCAAGGGCCGTTACGTCGACGACATTAAGCTACAAGGCATGACGCATGCGCACTTCGTGCGCAGCCCGCACGGTCACGCCAAGGTCAAAGGCATCGATTCATCGGCCGCGCTGAAAATGCCCGGCGTAGTGGCAGTGCTGACCGGGCAGCAAATCGTTGACGACAAGGTTGGCAACCTCATTTGCGGCTGGGCGGTGCATTCCAAGGACGGCACCCCGATGAAGATGGGCGCATGGCCGGCGATGGCACCGGAAGTGGTGCGCTTCGTCGGACAAGCCGTGGCAGTTGTGATCGCCGAGACCAAGAACCAGGCGCGCGACGCCGCCGAAGCGGTGCAGGTCGATTACGAGGAATTGCCGGCGGTCACCAACGTCAAGGCGGCGATCGCGGCTGGCGCGCCGCAGTTGCACCCGGAAGCGCCCAACAATATCGTCTATGACTGGGAATTGGGCGACCAGGCCGCAACCAACGATGCCTTCAGCAAGGCGGCGAACGTGGTCAAAATGGACCTCGTCAACAACCGTCTCGCCCCCAACGCGATGGAGCCACGTGCGGCGATCGCGCAGTACGACGAAGCTGAAGAGCACTTCACGCTCTACACCACCTCGCAGAACCCGCACGTGGCGCGCCTCGTGCTGTCGGCGTTCTACAACATCGCGCCCGAACACAAGCTGCGGGTAATCGCGCCGGACGTCGGCGGCGGCTTCGGCTCGAAGATATTCATCTATCCGGAAGAAATGGTGGCCTTGTGGGCCTCCAAGAAGGTCAATCGTCCCGTGAAGTGGACCGGCGACCGCACAGAGGCGTTCCTCACCGACGCGCACGGCCGCGACCACGTCTCCCACGCCGAAATGGCTTTCGACAAGGACAACAAGATCCTCGGTCTGCGCGTCAAGACCCACGCCAACTTCGGCGCCTACATGTCGCTGTTCTCGTCGTCAGTGCCGACCTATCTCTACGCAACGCTGCTGTCGGGCCAGTACAACATCCCGGCGATCTATGCCGAGGTGATGGGGGTCTACACCAACACCTCGCCGGTCGATGCCTATCGCGGCGCCGGACGCCCGGAGGCGAGCTATCTGATCGAGCGGATGATGGAAACCTCGGCGCGGCAGTTGAAGGTCGATCCAGCCGAACTGCGCCGCAAAAACTTCGTCACCGTGTTCCCGCACCAGACCCCGGTCATCATGGCCTACGACATCGGCGACTTTAACGCTTCTCTTGATGCAGCACTGAAGTCGATCGACTATGCCGGCTTCCCTGCGCGCAAGGCCAAGGCTAAGGCGGAAGGCAAGCTGCGTGGCATCGGCTTCTCCTGTTACATCGAGGCCTGCGGCATCGCACCCTCGAAGGCGGTCGGCAGCTTAGGTGCCGGCGTCGGCCTGTGGGAATCCGCCGAGATCCGGGTCAATCCCGTCGGCACCATTGAAGTGCTCACCGGATCGCACAGCCACGGGCAGGGCCACGAGACGACATTCTGCCAGCTGGTGGCCGAACGTCTCGGCGTGCCGGTGAGCCAGGTCTCGATCGTGCACGGCGACACCGACAAGGTACAGTTCGGCATGGGCACCTACGGCTCGCGTTCGCTGGCGGTGGGCGGTTCGGCCATCGTCAAGGCGCTGGAGAAAGTCGAGGCCAAGGCCAAGAAGATTGCCGCCCATCAGCTCGAGGCGTCGGAAAGCGACATCGTCATCGAGAACGGTGAGTTCAAGGTGACCGGCACCGACAAGTCGATCGCGCTGCCGATGGTGGCGCTCGCCGCCTACACCGCGCACAACCTGCCGGACGGCATGGAGCCGGGCCTGAAGGAGAGCGCATTCTACGATCCGTCGAACTTTACCTTCCCGGCCGGCACCTACATCTGCGAGATAGAAGTCGATGCCGGCACCGGCAAGACCGAGTTCGTCAACTTCGTCGCGGCGGACGACTTCGGACGTCTGATCAACCCGATGATCGTCGAAGGCCAGGTCCATGGCGGCCTGACCCAGGGCATCGGCCAGGCGCTTCTGGAAGGTGCGGTCTATGACGACAACGGCCAGCTCATCACCGCGTCCTTCATGGACTACGCGATGCCGCGCGCCGACGACGTGCCGTCCTACAAGCTGCAACACACCACGACGCTATGTCCGGGCAATCCGCTCGGCGTCAAGGGTTGCGGTGAGGCCGGCGCCATCGGCGCTTCGGCGGCGGTGATCAACGCCATCACCGACGCCATCGGCAACAACAGCCTCGAGATGCCGGCCACCCCCGACCGGGTGTGGCACGCCATCCAGGCCCGCGCATAAGACAAAGGAGACGCATCATGTACGAGACCCACTATCATCGCGCCTCCTCGGTCGACGACGCCGCGGCGCAGTTCGCCAAAGGCAGCGAGGCCAAGTACCTCTCCGGCGGCCAGACCCTGTTGCCGGTGATGAAGCAGCGCCTCGCCGCGCCTTCTGACGTGATCGATCTCGCCAAGATTCCGGCACTGATCGGCGTCGAGGTCGGCGGCGACAGCGTCACCATCAAGGCAGCGACGCCGCATTACGACGTCTCCACCAACGCAGCCTTGCAAAAGGCGATCCCGGCGCTGGCGGCCCTCGCCGGCATGATCGGCGATCCCGCCGTGCGTTATCGCGGCACCATCGGCGGTTCGCTCGCCAACAACGATCCGGCGGCGGACTATCCGGCGGCGGTGCTGGCGCTCGACGCCACAGTGAAGACCAACAAGCGCAGCATCTCGGCGACCGACTTCTTCAAGGGCCTGTTCTCGACGGCGCTTGAGGACGGCGAGATCATCACCGCGGTGACCTTCCCGATCCCGGCCAAGGCCGGCTACGCCAAATTCCGTCACCCGGCGTCGCGCTTCGCGCTGACCGGCGTGTTCGTGGCGCAGACGAAATCGGGCGAGGTCCGCGTCGCCGCCACCGGCGCCTCTGCCAGCGGCGTGATGCGCGTGCCCGCCATCGAGCAGGCGCTCAAGGCCAACTGGTCGGCATCGGCGCTGGACGGCGTCTCGGTTTCCGCCGATGGCCTGATGGCCGATCTCCACGGTGCCGCCGACTATCGCGCCAACCTCATCAAGGTCATGGCCCAACGCGCCGTCAAGGACGCCGCGTAAAGCAGCTCTCCCGCAGAGGACCACTCCGGCGCATCGCAAGGTGCGCCGTTTCTTTTTGGGTTTCTGTTTCCGAGTGAGATGAATCTAACCCGCCCCGTCATGCCCGACCTTGTGCCGGGCATCCACGTCCTAGCGGCGGCGCAAGCTCAAAGACGTAGCTGGCCGTGACAAGTCGGCCATGACGATGATCTTGATTCAATCACAGTTCATCCACTCCAGCCGCAAGAGCAGGCTTCCTTATTTCAGCGCATCGAAATGCTGCAAGAACTGCGCGGCTGAACTGTCCTGCACTTTCACTTCGATTTCGCCGTTGCCCTTCGGAGCGTAACTGAATGCGATGGAGGGGTCTTCGCTCAGCGAGATGCCGCCTTCCATGTCGAACACCTTGGCGCCCCCGACGCTGACCGAGACGCGCTCCAAATAACGCGCCGGCGTGTAGTCGCCGCTCGCGTTCTGCTGCATCCCGCTATAGTTCGGATGGCTGATCAGCAATCGCGTCGGCACTTGCGTCAGGTCCGACGAGCGCTCGCGCCGCAACTGCATCTTGCCCATTCGCGCCAGCACGTCGGCCGAGGCGCGCGCATCCGGCGCGGAGCAGCCGCCGGCGGCCCTGATATAGTGCGACACTGCATAGAGCTTGCCGTCTTCGGTTTCGGCAACCGCGTGGATCAGTGTGTACTCGTTGACGCGCACCCGCATCTTGATGTCGTCGCGCACGAAGGCCGGGCCGAGCTTGAAGCGACCGGCGAGCGGCATCGGATTGTTGTCGATCACCACAGACACCGTCGTGATCGGACGGTCGCCGATCAATTCCACGCTGATCGGCACCAGCGCCGCGTTCATCGCCTGCTCGGGCACCTTCAGCTTCAGCAGTGCGCTGCCATCCTCGATGGCGCGTTCACCGAAGATATCGGTCGCCACGCTGCGCCAGCGCGCCTCGCGCTCTGCCATCTCGTCATCCGCCACCGCGCAGGTGACGCCAGACACCATCAGCACCGCCACCATCAGCAATCGTTTCATCCGTGCTCTCCCTGATGAAGCCTCATTGCACGCCCGGCCCTTCCGGCTCGACCACCGCCGTCGGCAGACCCGCATTCTGCCATGCCTCGATCCCGTCAGGATACCAGAATACGCGCCGATAGCCTTCCGCGATCACACGCTTCGCGGCATTCCAGCTCGCCCAGCAATCGGCGCGGCAATATACGACCACCGGCCGGTCATGATCGCCGCCGGTCAGCGCCGACAACCTTGCGCGAAAGTGTTCGGTCATTGCGGCCGAGATCACGCCGGACCCCATGCCGGGAATCCAGACGCTGCGCGGAACGCCGTGATGCGGTACCGGCCGCCACGGTGACGACAAATATTCGGGGCGACGCGGCGCGGGAAACACATCGATCACGACAACCTGCTCGCGGTCCAGCAACGCGGCGAGCGCCTGGGTATCGATCACGGCGCCACCGGTAATGGTCGCTGGCACCCGGCCGTTCATCGGCCCCTGCCAATAGCCCTCGGGCTCCGGCGGCGAGTCGGCTTGGGCGCGTGCATTCGCGACCATCAGCAACGTCGGCATCGCTGCGACAGCGCAAATCACGACCATGCGGATCGTAGCGCTTTGCCACCTCATTCCCACTCCAGCCGCCGATAGGCTTCGATCACGTTGCGGCCGTTGTAAGCGTCGAACATCGCCCAATGGGACCGCTCCGACAGCGCCAACGTGGTTGCGGCTTCCTCGATCGGCGTGCCTTTCGCAATCGCCGCGCGGGTCTCGTCGCGCAGCACCGTGAAGTAGCGTTCCAGCGGCGCAACCGCATCCTGCATCGGCACCAGTGGCGGACCATGGCCCGGCACCGCCTGGCGCATACCCGACTCACGCATCGCCGCCAGTTCCTTCAGCCATCCCTTGAGATCGCCGTCGAGCGATGGCGTGCGCCCGACAAACAACAGATCGCCGGCGAACAGAATTCCGGATTGCTTGTCGAGCACGCTGAGGTCGCTGACGGTGTGCGCCGGTTGGTGGGCGGTCAGGACCAAACCACGGCCGCCGAGATCGAGTTCGGTGGGCTTGTCTTTCGCAACCAGCATGGTTGGGACGACGACATCGCCCACTTCTCCCGCGCCGAGAATCTTCTCGAGGCCGTCGCGATAGAACACGCCGCGCGCGGCGAGTTGCTGCGGCAGTTCGGCGTGACCGACGAAGGTGGGTGCATCGTCCTTGAAAGCAGCCGCGCCGAAGATGTGATCGGGATGGACGTGCGTGAGCACGACGTAGCGGATCGGCAATTGCGTCCGCGCGCGGATTGCGAGGCGCAGGCTGCGGCCGTCGTGCAGGCTGCCGCCGGGATCGATCACCGCCACCGCATCGCGCCCGATGATGAAGCCAAGATTGGCGATGGCATCGAAGTTGCCGGCGGTGGCGTCCTCGGTGAGTCCCTGGCGAACGTGAATGCCCGGCGCGACCTCAACCATTGCCGCCGGTTGCGGCCCCCCCGCCGCTTCCGCACGCAATCGTGTCGGCACGCAGCACAGGCAGAGCCCGCCCAACAATGCCGCCCGACGTGACAGGATTTTGTCGGCCGCAAAATTCATCGCGCGCGAGTCTAGCAGCGCCCCAGTCGCACCCGATGCGTACTTTGGTCGTAGGTTGCGCTTTCAGACAGCGGTGCGTTTCCGAGCGCTCCGACCAGCCTAGTCTTCCGGCGTGCCGCCCTTGAAATTACGATAGATGAAACGATTGACGTCGCCCGCGGCTTCCGCCTCCGCCATCTTGAAAATCTGCTCATGCATTGGAGATAGCGTGCAGGCCGGATCGGTATTCCCGGCATCGCCGGTCAGCGCAAAGGCCTGACAGCGGCAACCGCCGAAATCGACCTCCTTGAACTCGCAACTCTGGCACGGCTCCGGCATCCAGCCGGTGCCGCGATAGCGATTGAAGGCGTCGGAGTTTTGCCAGATCCACGCGATCGAATGATTGCCGCGCACGGATTCGAAATCGAGGCCGGTGATGGTCTCCGCCGCATGGCACGGCAGAATCTTGCCGGTCGGCGAAATGTTGAAGAACTGCCGGCCCCAGCCACCCATGCATTTCTTCGGCCGCAACGCATAGTAATCTGGCACGACATAGTCGATGGCGAGAATGCCCCTCAGTCGCACCTCGGCTTCTTCGACGATACGGCTGGTCTCTTCGATCTGTTGCAGCGTCGGCATCAGGGCCGCACGGTTCTTAAGTGCCCAGCCGTAATATTGCACGTTGGCAATTTCGAGCCGGTCGGCATCGAGATCCACCGCCATCTGGATGATGTCGGCAAGCTGGTGCAGGTTCTGCCGATGCATCACCGCGTTGACGGTGAGCGGCAGATCGAGTTCGCGCGCCAAATGCGCGACTTCGATCTTCTTGGCGTGCGCATCCTTCATCCCGGCAACGCGATCCGCCACCATCGGCTCGTTGCCCTGGAAACTGATCTGGATATGGCATAGGCCCGCATCGGCCAATGCGCGCAGCTTGTTCTTCGTGAGCAAGACCGCCGAGGTGATCAGATTGGAATAGAGCCCGACATCGGTGGCGTGCTGCACCAGTTCCGCAAGGTCCTTGCGCGCGGTCGGTTCGCCGCCGGAAAAATGGATCTGCAGCACGCCGATCTCGGCAAGCTCGCTCAACACCTTCTTCCACTCGTCGGTGGTCAGTTCAGTGTTGGCACGGTCAAGCTCCAGCGGATTGGAGCAGTAGGGACATTGCAGCGGGCAGCGATGAGTCAATTCGGCCAGCACGGCGAGCGGGATGCCGAATGTCTCGGCGACCGACCCACGCGATTCCAGCACGACGAGGCTGTCCACCGCCTCGCCTGCCATGTCCGTCACGTTGGTCGGCGTCGGAGTCACGGCGTGGGCTCCTTGGCTTCAATCAGGAATCCCTTGTCGGCGAGGTCCTGCAACATTGCGACGACATCGACGCCGATGTCCTCGCGCGGCGCGGCATATTTCGCCGCCAGCTGATCTAGCATATCCGCGACACTACGCCCGTCGCATAGTTGCAAAACCTCGACCGCGATCTCGTCGGGGGCCAGCACCCGCTCCGGCGCGAGGATCACCCAGCGCTCGCGGGTCTTGTCGAATTTCAACTGCGCGTGGCGCGGCAGAACCGGACGGCTTGCTTCCGTCACGCTCAATTTCCGATTGCGAGATGGGGCCATGAAAGTGCCTTTCAGCCCGCCGCGGGAACGAAGGCGCCCGGCGGCACATGCCCGTCGACATAGGCATGATACAGTGCGTCGAGCTGAACCCAAAGCACGTTGGTCTTGAAGATTAGCGCATTGCAGACCGCCTCGCGTTCCGCAGGTGTCATGGCGTGAGCCTTGACGTAATCGAGAGCGAAATTGGCGTCGCGCGGCGCCTGCGTCAGCCGGCGCTTGAAGTAACTCATGATGTCCGGATTGACGAAGTCGTAATGCGCCAGCATCCCTGAGATGCGCTCCTCATGCAGGTTCGGCGCGAACAGTTCGGTGAGCGACGATGCGATGGCTTCCAGCGGCGTGCGGTCGCGGACGAAATGCACGTAGGCTTCCACCGCGAAACGCGTCGCAGGCAGAATGCCTTCGGTGGATTCGACATAAGCGGTATCGAGCCCCAAACCTTCAGTGAGCTTGAGCCAGCGCTCGATGCCGCCTTCGCTGCCGGCATCACCGTCATGATCCTCGATGCGATGCCGCCACTCCAGCCGCGTCTTGCGATCACGGAAGCGCGAGATCACCACCGCATCCTTGATCGGGATTGTGCTCTGATAATAGTAGCGGTTGAGCGCCCAGGCCTGCACCTGCCCTTTATTCAACTTGCCGCCGTGCAACAGGCGATGGAACGCATGCAGGTTATGATAGCGTGTCGCGCCAATATGGCGCAGCGCCGCTTCAAGGTCTTCGGCGTTTTGCAGCGGCTTGTCCGCGATCAGCGAAAAGGCGGTGGTTGCGATCACAGTGCGATCTCCATTCCATCCGAAGCGATTTCCCACCCCGCCTGCCGAGCGGCCTCGCGCTCAGGCGAGTCGGCCAACAGCGCCGGATTCGAGTTGTTGATATGCAGGAACAACTTGCGCGCGATGTTAAGCGGCGCAAGCGCCGCGATGGTGCCATCCGGGCCTGACATCGCGATATGCCCCATCGCCTGCCCGGTCTTGCTTCCAAGCCCCGCCGCGATCAGCTCATCGTCGCGCCACACGGTGCCATCGAAGAACACCAGCGGCGCGCCCTTGATGCGTTGTGCGAGATCCGGCGTTACCCGCGCGCAGGCGGCGAGATGATAGAAGTATTGGCCGCTACGCTTGTCGGCGACGCGCAGCCCTAGCGTATCGCCTTCGGCGTCGCCGTCGCCGGGATGCTGCCGCCCTTCGAGATACCACGCACGCTTGCCCGGCACCACGAACGGCAAAACTTCAAGACCCGATGGCGCGCCATCCGGCAGCAACGGTTCAAATGCGTGATCGGTCGCGATCGGTTCGCGCCGCACCAGCTTGTCGTTCAGCACATTGAAAATGCTGTTGCTGGCCAGGATCGCCAACACCTGACGATGGGCATAGATCGTGAAAGGCGAGCTTTCACGCAACGACAACAGACCCGCCACCGCATCGACTTCACCGTTGGTGAGGATAACGCCCGTGATCGGGCTATGCCGGAGAGCACCGGGCTTGGGGTGCAACTGCTTCGTCGCGGTGATCTGTTGCCGAATATCCGGCGAGGCATTGATCAGAAACCAATGCGTATCGTCGACGCTGACGGCGATCGATGATTGTGTACTTTGCAACTCGGGACGGTCGTGCCGCGATGCGCGACACACTGCACACCCGCAATTCCATTGCGGAACGCCGCCGCCTGCCGCGGCTCCAAGAACGACAACACGAAGCATGGCCTCGCTCCTGGACCCGGACAGGTCGTCGCGAAGCTGCTTACTTGCGGGCCGCGCAGGCGTACATGTTGATTTCCATGCCAACCGACACTTCAACGATCTTCGGTGCTTTCCAGGCCATTTCCGTCTCCTAGGTGGCGCGATTGCCACGAGATAAATCTATCCGTCACCGTGAAGTTCGCCACCTATTCGGCGAATAGGAAATGCCTATTTCGCAACGCAACAACTCGCCCGCTACGCTTTGTCGGATTTGCGCAAGAAAGGCGGCGTATCAAGCAACGGCGGCATCTTGAAGCCCTCACCGGCCTGCCGCAGTGCATCCAGAAACGCGGCATAGGGCTCGAGCCGCCGGTATTGCGACGGCAATAGCGCCACGATCTGCCGGGGCGGCATATCGACCCGATAGAGCTTCACGCCATCCAATGGCTCGGCCCCGACAACCGCCGAAAGCGCAGGGGCGAGACACACGCCGAGTTCCGCCCGCACCAGCCGGGTCGCGACCTCGAAGCTGCGGCAGCGGGCGATGACACGGTGGTCCGGCAGCATCTCCCCAAACCAGTTCGCGGTCTGCTTGGCATGGGGGCTGCCGAATACGAACTGGATCACCTGATTAAGAATGGCGCGATCCCCCGCCCGCAGATCGCGGTTCGCCGGCTTCGACTTCGACAGATCGAGACACTCCGGGACCACGAGGACATAAGGATCGTCGACAATGGGTATGCGCTGGAAGCCGTCGCTCGCCTGGGTGATGGAACTCGCGGCTACAAGGCCGATGTTGACCCGCCGGGTATTCAAGAGCTCAAGCACATCGGCGGGCGCCTGTTCGTGAATATCGAAATCGACTTCGGGAAAGCTCGCGTGGAAGCGCTGCATCGCCGCCGGCAGGATCACACCGAGGATCGAGTTGACACCGGCGAGGCGGATGGTGGCGCGCGCGCCGCCGGCCTGCTCGTTCAGGCTGTCCTCGAATTCCCCCATGCTGCGCAGCACAGCCTCGACTTTCGGCATCAGCCGCGTGCCCGCCTCGGTCAGCTTCAATTGATTGGAGCGGCGATCAAACAGCCGCGCGCCGGAAATCGATTCAAGTTTCGACAACTGCTGCGACAATGACGGCTGCGCGAGGCCGAGTTGCTTGGCGGCCTTGGTCAAGGTCTCGGCATGCGCCACCGTCCAGAAGACGCGAAGCTGGTGCAGCGTGATCTCGGGACGCCGCGACTTGGTCGCGGCCGCGCTCAGATCAATCGGCACCACGATCTCGTCGATCGCGGCGGTCGGGCGGCGTTCCTCGTGTCTCATCCGGTCCTGCGCTTCTCCGCCAGTGTTGCCGATCAGGCTACACCGATCGGTGCCACGCCGGGAGGGGCCGTTGGAAGTAGACGCGCTCCCTCAGCGAAGACCGAGACCTCTTGCGATGATACCGCGGAGGATTTCGCGGGTGCCGCCACGCAGCGAGAACGACGGCGCGGCCAGCACGGTGTAATGCAGCGTGCGCGCCAGTTCGGCGGTGCGTTCCGAGCCGGGCTCGATCTCGACCAAGGAGCGGACAATATCCGGGATCTCCTGCTCCACCAGAGCACCGAGATCCTTCACCACCGCCGCTTCCAGCGCCGGGTTCTGGCCGTTCTGCAACAGCCACGCCACGCCGCGCGACAGTTGCCGCAGCACCACGAAGTGAGACGCCAGCCGGCCGACCGCGACGCTCGCCTGCTCCGACGGATGGTCGCGCAGCACGCGCACCAGTTCCGCGAACAGCACGAACGACGACAGGAAGCGCTCCGGCCCGGAGCGCTCATAGGCCAGTTCGCTGGTCACCTGATGCCAGCCGTTGCCCATTTCGCCGATCAGCGCCGACGACGGCACGAAGACATCTTCGAACGCCACTTCGTTGAAGTGCTTTGCGCCGGTGAGGTCCGCGATCGGGCGGATGGTGATGCCCGGCGTCCTGAGGTCGACCAGCAACTGGCTGGTGCCGCCATGACGATCGCTCGGGCCGCCGCTGGTGCGGCAGAACAGCAGCATGTAATGCGCGCGATGGGCGAAGGTGGTCCACAGCTTGGTGCCGTTGACGCGGAAACCACCCTCGACTGGCTCGGCGCGGGTGCGCACGGCCGCAAGATCGGAGCCGGAATCCGGTTCGCTCATGCCGATGCAGCAGAATAATTCGCCAGCCGCGATCTTCGGCAACACGGTCTGGCGCTGCTCTTCGGTACCGAACCGCAACAGCAACGGTCCGCTCTGACGATCCGCGATCCAGTGCGCGGCCACGGGTGCGCCGACCGCCAACATCTCCTCGAGCACGACATAACGTTCCAGGCTGGTGCGTTCGTGGCCGCCATATTGCTTTGACCAGGTCATGCCGATCCAGCCGCGCTGGCCCATCTTGCGGGAGAAATCGGCATCGAAGCCGCTCCACGACGCCGCGCGCAGATGCGGCGGCATCGTCTTCAGTTCCTCGGCGAGGAAGGCGCGCACTTCGCCGCGCAGCGCCTCGGCTTCCGGCATCATCGGCGGATTGGGAAAGGTGAAGAACGACATCATGCCCCCCGAGCTGCACCGACCGACACGACGAATGGCCACAAGCCATCGGCTCCGGCCGCCATCGCCGCCTGTCCCACCATCTTGCTCCAGTAGCGCTCCGACCCGCATTCGTCGCGCCAGCCCCACAGCCGCCGCGTGAAGAAGTGCAGCCGGTGCTCCTCGGTGAAGCCGATGGCACCATGCACCTGATGCGCGATCGGCGCGGCGATGCTGGCGGCTTCGCCGGCGCGCACCTTGGCCGCCGCAATGGCGATGACATCGAGGCTGTCGAACCCAGCGCTGGCGACATCCGCCGCACCGCCGCAGGCCGCCGCCTGCCCGGCCAGCACCGCCAACTGCTGCTGGATCGCCTGCTGCTTGCCGATCGGCTTGCCGAACTGCACGCGCTCGTTGGCATAGCCGACAGTGATCTCCATGACGCGTGCCAGCGCACCCGCCATCTCCGACACACGTAGCGCCGCGAAGGCCGCCTTGAGCATATGAGGCGTCCAGTTCGCCGGCGCGGGCCGCACGTCGTCGGCGGCGATCTCCGCATCGACAGCGACATCGTCGGCCGGAAGATTGGCGAACGACATCGCGGGCGCGATGCTGGCGACGCCGCGCTTCAATCGCACCACGAACGGCTTGTTCTCGTGCTCGACCAACAACACGATGGTCCCGGCATGGCGCGCCCACGGCACACCGGCCGCACGACCCTCGATCCGCCAGTTGCCACCGTGCTTCGCCAGCGCAAACGCGCCGCTCTCCGCGACGACGACGGTTGCCGGTCCTTCGGCGACATCGAAGCTTGCTTCGCTCAACAGGCGATTGGCGAGCATGGTCTCTGCCAGCGGCACGGGCGCGGCGTGATAGCCGGCAATGCGCAGCAGCGAAATCGCCTCCGCCGACGCAATGCCGAAACCGCCGGCCGCCTCGCTCACCAAAGCCAGCGGAAAGCCCGCGTCCTGCACCTTTGCCCACACGGCATCCGGCCACTCGCCCTGCTCGACCGCGCGAATATCCTTCTCGTCGAACGACCCAAACAGACGGGTGGCGCTTTCAGATAAAAGCAACGCCGTGTCGTCAGATTGCTGCTCCACCATACTCAATTCCCATTCGTCCTTGGCCGATGCGAGTTCGCAGCCGCATCCGCGACGCCCGATCTGTCATAAGCGTCGTCAAGCCGGGGATCAACGCCATCCATGCATGGCCGCCCGTCATCGGGCCAAGGCAAGTGGGAAGCTGTGACAGCGCGAGCCGCTAGGCGTAGCGGGCGACCGACAGGTCCTTAGCAGGCACCTCTGGCGCAACGCCGGCGATTTGATCAGCGACGACACGCGCCGCGCCGCACGCCATGGTCCATCCCAACGTGCCGTGGCCTGTATTGAGATGCAGATTCTCAAAACGTGTTGGTCCGATGATCGGCGGCCCGTCCGGCGTCATCGGCCGCAACCCGCTCCAGAAAGTTGCGCGCGACAAATCACCGCCTCGCGGAAATAAATCCGTCAACGAGCGATCGAGCGGCGCACGCCGGCTCGGACGCAGCCGCACCCGATAGTCACCAACCTCGGCCGTGCCGCCGACGCGAATACGATCCCCGAGCCGCGTGATCGCGACCTTGTAGGTCTCGTCCATGATGGTGGATTCCGGCGCCGCATTCTTGTCCGTGATCGGGACCGTGAGCGAATAGCCCTTTACCGGATAGACCGGGATATCGATCCCGAGCGGCCGCAGCAGCAGCGGCGAAAAACTACCGAGCGCCATCACATAAACATCGGCGGTGAACGCACCGCGATCGGTCGAGACCTGGGCAACGCGACCGCCGCTCACGTCCACCGACTGGATCGTCGTGCCGTAGACGAATTTCACCCCGCGCTCAGTCGCCATCTGTTCGAGCCGTTGCGTGAACAGATGGCAATCGCCGGTCTCGTCGTCGGGCAACCGCAGCCCTCCGACGAAGCGTTCGCGCACCGCGGCGAGCGCGGGTTCGACGCCGATGCAGCCGTCGCGATCGAGCACCTCGTAAGGCACCTTGTATTGCTTCAGCACCTCAATGTCGCCGCCGATCGCATCGAGTTGCGCCTGCTTGCGGAAAAGCTGGAGCGTACCCTGACTGCGCTCATCGTAGCCGATACCGGTCTCGGCACGCAGCGCCCGCAAGCAATCGCGGCTGTATTCGGCAATGCCGACCATGCGCGCCTTGTTCACCGCGTAGCGCGCGGCCGTGCAGTTGCGCAGCATCTGAAACATCCAGCGCCACATCGCCGGATCGAGTTGCGGACGCACCACCAGCGGCCCGTGGCTATCCAGAATCCAGCGGATCGCTTTCAACGGCACGCCGGGCCCTGCCCACGGCGAGGCATAGCCGGGCGAAACCTCGCCTGCATTGGCAAAGCTGGTCTCGAGACCGGGTCCGGGCTGGCGATCGATCACCGCCACCTCGAAACCCAGCTTCGACAGATAATAGGACGTGGTGACGCCGATTACGCCCGCACCGAGAACAAGAACTTTCATGACGAAATCCCAGCCTTCGTTGCGATGTTCGTCACAGCGACGGTTCGCAGCAATTCTCTCGCGCGCGAGATTGCCAGCGAAATGGCGGCGGTTCCTGTCAAATGTCGCTTTACAGATCTTCGTTCACGCAGGATTATTGCGGTAAATCATCCAAAATTAGAGATTCCAACCAATAAGATGACCATCTACGCCGGAATCGGAAGCCGCGATGACAATCGAGCTGGACGCGATCGACCGTAAAATTATCCGTGAACTGGTGCGTGATGCCCGGATCAGTCAGGTCGTGCTGTCAGAGCGCGCCGGACTGTCGCCCACCGCCTGCGCGCGACGGCTGCAACACCTTGAAAAAGCCGGCGTCATTCGCGGCTACGCCGCCGAGATCAACGCCCCCGCGCTCGGCTATCGCATGCTGGTGATCGTCAACATCACGCTGGATCGGCAAAGCGAGAACGCTCTCGCCGCCTTCGAGAAAGCAATCGGCAAATGCCCCGACGTCATCTCCTGCTACCTGATGTCGGGCAGCGACGACTATCTGGTGCAGGTGCAGGCGCGCGACATGGAAGACTATGAGCGCATTCACAACCAGCACTTGTCGCGCCTGCCGGGCGTGGTGCGGTTGCATTCGAGTTTCGCCATGCGCAGCGTGATCGCGCGTGGCGTTTCGCCGGCCGTGCTGAACGGATGATAGCGAAGGAGCCTCGCCTCTCATTCAGAGATGCAAGGCTCCCAACGATTTTAGAATTACCAGGTGTCGATGCACGGCCGCTTGCGGTGCGTCCGCTTCTCCGGCGTCGGCACCGAGCGTAAGCCAGCCATGATCCAGTCCCGCGTTTCGGCCGGGTCGATGACTTCGTCGATCTCCAGCACCGAGGCGATCGAAACCGCCTTGCCGTTGGCATAGAGCTGCGCGACCTTGTCCTGATAGTACTTCTCGCGCTCGACCGGATCGGCGATAGCCTCCATTTCCTTCCGGAAACCGAGCCGTACATAACCCTCAAGCCCCATGCCACCGAACTCGCCGGTCGGCCACGCCACCGTGAAGAACGAGGCATGGAATCCTCCACCGATCATCGACTGCGCACCGAGCCCGTAGCCCTTGCGCAACACGATGCCGAACAACGGCACGGTGAGGCTGGCGCCGGTGACGAACATGCGCGCGACATGGCGCACGATCGCGGTCTTTTCGGCTTCCGGGCCGACCATGAAGCCCGGCGTATCACACAGCGAGATCAGCGGGATATCGAACGCATCGCACAACTGCATGAAACGCGCCGCCTTGTCGCCCGCATCGGCGTCGATCGCGCCGCCGAGATGCTTTGGATTGTTGGCGATCAGGCCGAACGGCTTGCCCTCGATGCGGATAAAGGCGGTGATCATGCCGACGCCAAAGTCGCGGCGGATCTCCAGCACCGAGCCTTCGTCCGCCAGCAGATCGATCACATTGCGGATGTCGTAGACGCGCAACCGGTTCTCGGGAATCGCCCGACGCAGCAGCCGCTGGTCCGGTGCTTCCCAACTCGTCACCGCGCCCTGGAAATACGACAGATATTTTTGCGCGACGGCGGTGGCTTCTTCTTCGTCCTCGACCAGAATATCGATCACGCCGTTGGGTGATTGGAACGACACCGGACCGACTTCAGCCGGATGATAGACGCCAAGCCCGCCGCCCTCGATCATCGCCGGACCGCCCATGCCGATCGATGCATTCTTCGTTGCAATGATGACGTCGCAGACGCCCAGCATCGCGGCGTTGCCGGCGAAGCAATAGCCCGACACCACGCCGACCACCGGCACGAGGCCGGAGAGCTTCGCGAACTGCACGAAAGACGGGCCGTCGAGGCCGGTCATTCCGAGGCGGTCGGTATCGCCGGGACGGCCGCCGCCGCCCTCACCATAGAACACCAGCGGCATCCGCCATTGCTCGGCAAGGCCAAGCATCCGGTCGATCTTCTTGTGGTTCATGTGGCCTTGGGTCCCGGCCAGCACGGTGTAATCGTAGGAGATCACCATGCAGCGGGCATCGTGGGCGCCGAACTTGTCGGCATTGACCGTTGCGACGCCGGTGATCAGGCCATCCGCCGGGGTGTTCTTGATCAGGTCGTCGAGCGGACGGCGGCGGCGCTGCGCCGCGATCGCCAGCGATCCATATTCGACGAACGACCCTTCATCGACAAGCTGCGCGATGTTTTCGCGCGCGGTGCGCTGATTAGTCTTGCGACGCCGCTCGACAGAAGCAGGACGATTTTCGTCCCGCGTGTTGGCGTGGCGAGCAATCACCTCCGCAAGATCGGGGCGGATGTGATCGAGATCGATGTCGAGTTGCTCCTCGACCGCGCTGCCGCCGACATCCGCCGGCTCGATGAACAGGATTGCGTCGCCCTGCATCAGCGTTTCGCCGTCGCCGGCTGCGATCTTCACCACCTTACCGCCTTGCGGCGCGGCGACGAGATGCTCCATCTTCATCGACTCGATCACCACGATGTGCTGACCGGGCCGCACCAGATCGCCCTCGGCAACGTTGATGGTGACGATGGTGCCCTGCAAAGGCGCCGGCACTGCAACCGAGCCTTCCGGTGCCGCGGCAGCACCGCCCGCCGCTTTCGCAGCACCGGTGCTCGCAGTCCCCGCGACCTGTTCGAAGAACAGCGGCCGTTCCGGCTTCTTCGTCGCGCCGACGAGTTCGGCGACGTGGGTATCGACGAAATTGGTGCTGATACGGTTAGCGACGAAATCAGGATGCGCCAGCACCGCTTGAATGAACGGCGCGTTGGTGGCAACGCCCTCAACGCGGAATTCACGCAATGCACGGCCAGCCTTGGCAACAGCTTCCGGCCAACGGGCAGCCGGCGCGTGGACGATCACCTTTGCAAGCAGCGAGTCGAACGCGGCGCTGGTTTTGTAGCCGGAATAGCCGAACGTATCGACGCGCACGCCGGGGCCGGACGGCGGATCGAACACAGAGAGCGTGCCGCCGGTCGGCTTGGTCGCGCCCTTCTCGTCCATCGTCTCCATGTTGATACGGAGCTGGATCGCATAGCCGCGCGGTGCGGGTACCGCCGCCTGCGTCAAGCCCAGCGAAGCTAGCGTCGCGCCGGCCGCAACCGCGATCTGCGAGCGCACCAGATCGACGCCGAGCACCTCCTCAGTCACGGTGTGCTCGACCTGAAGGCGCGGATTGGCCTCAATGAAAGCGAACGACGGCTCGCCGCCGGTCGTCTCGCCATCCACCAGAAACTCGAAGGTACCGAGGCTGTCGTAATGCGCCGCTGCGGCGAGCTGCTTGGCGGCATCGACGATGCGCGCGCGCAGGCTTTCGCTCAAAGAAGGACTCGGCGCCACCTCGATCAGCTTTTGATTACGGCGCTGGATAGTGCATTCGCGTTCCCACAGATGGCTGATGCCGCCATGCTTGTCGCCGATGATCTGCACTTCGATATGGCGCGCCTTGCGGATCAGCCGCTCGACATAGACGCCATCGCTGCCGAACGCGGCCTTGGCCTCCGACTGGCAGCGCGCATAGGCGTCGTCGAGTTGCGAGGCCTGTTCGACGATGCGCATGCCGCGCCCACCGCCGCCGGCCAGCGCCTTGATCATCACCGCCGCGTTGTTGCCGAGCGAAGCAAAGAATGCCTTGACCTCGTCCAGCGTGGTCGCGCCTTCGGTGCCCTCGATGATCGGCACGCCACAACGCTTCGCCAATATCTTGGCTTCGACCTTGTCGCCGAACAGTTCCAACGCTTCCGGCGAGGGGCCGACGAAGGTGATGCCCTCTTCCTTGCAGCGCCGCGCCAGCCCTGCGTTCTCGCTGAGGAATCCGTAGCCGGGATGCAGCGCATCGCAACCGGCGGCCTTCGCCGCCGCGACGACCGCCTCGATATCGAGATAGGCACGCGCGCCGCGGCCGGGGATCTCGCGCGCCTCATCGGCAGCGCGGACATGCAGCGACAACGCATCGTCAGCCGGATAGATGGCGACGGTGGCGATGCCGGATTCACCGGCGGCACGGGCGATACGGATGGCGATCTCGCCGCGATTGGCGATCAACAGCTTGCGGAATGACATGAATGATTTCCGATTCAACACAAAGACAAGCGAGGTTGCGACGATGCGCAACCTCGCAATCCAATCAGGCGCTCAGTTCCTGCTTCTTGACCTTGCCGGTCGCCGTCATCGGCAGCGCATCGATGATACGGACTTCCGGCACCTTGTAGACGGCCATGCGCTCCTTGCACCACGCCTGAATTTCTTCCGGCGTCACGGTGCCGATCGCTTCCGGCTTGAGCTGAATGAAGGCGACGGGCACCTGCCCCTTGCCGGGATCCTCGCGGCCGACGACACCAGAGCCGAGAACCGCCGGATGCTGGCCGAGCAGCGCCTCGATCTCCGGCGGAAACACGCTCATGCCCTTGACCTTCAGCATCTCCTTGCGGCGGCCAAGAAAGTGTATGAAGCCGTCAGCGTCGATCAGGCCGATATCGCCGGTGCGCAACCAGCCGTCGACGAGACATTCCGCCGTCGCTTCCGGCTTGTTCCAGTAGCTCTTGAGCAGCGACGGGGTGCGGACGCGGATTTCACCTTCGCTGCCGATCGGCAGCAGCTCGCCGGTTTCGAAATCGGTGATCTTGAACTCCGCACCGGGGACCGGCAGGCCGACAAAGATCGGCTGCGAGTTGAGGTCGAAGTTGTCGTCCTGAAAACCGGTGGTGAAGGTGTTCGAGGTGTGGGTCTCGGTCATCCCCCACGAGCTTTCGGCGAGAATGGTGCCGGTCAAATCCTTCCAGCGCTGACGATAGCCGGCGTTGAGCTTCTTGACGAACGACACCACCCGCACCTGGCTGAGCGAGGACAGATCGAATTCCTTGAAGCGCGGATGATCCATCATCTCGACCGCGCCGTCGACCGGCATGGCCATGATGGAGACCTTGTGTTTCTCGATCGCTTCAAGCACGCCGACCGCGTCCCAACGCGCCAACAGCACCAGCGTGGCACCGGAAAATAGCGGGAAGATCAGGCCGAGATTTTCGCCCGCAATCCAGAACTCCGGGAAGAACGAGAGAAACACGCTCTTCTCGTTGCTGGTCAGCCCGGTACCGTAATTCGCAGCCGCAGTGTAGACCATGTCGCGCTGGGTATGGACGCAACCCTTCGGCATGCCGGTGGTGCCGCCAGTGTAATTGAGCGCGGCGACATCATCGAGCGCGGCCGGCGGTAGCGGCGAAACGTCGCCCATCGCGGCCAGCGCCGGCAACAGATCGGTCACGCCCGGAATCGCGATGCGCGGCGCGCGCAGAGAGTCCGGCACCGGGATCGTCGGCGCAGCGGGAATGACGTCGGCGAGGCTGGTAACGATGACCTCACGCAGCTTGGTCTCGCCCTTCACCTGATTAACCGTCTCGATCAACTGGTCCTGAGCAACGATCACCTCGGCGTCGGTGTCGTTCAGCTCATAAGCTAGTTCGAATGCGCGCGATAACGGGCTGACCGGCACATGCACCGCGCCGAGCTTGAGGATGCCGAAAAATACGATGTGGAACTGCGGGCAGTTGGGCATGAATACCGCGACGCGGTCGCCCTTCTTGACACCCTTGGAGACCAGCAGCGCCGCGAAGCGATCGCTTTGCTTGTCCAGATCGGCATAAGTCATGACGTTGCCATAGAAGATCACCGCCGGGTGCTCCGGCTGTTTCTTCGCCCAGGCTCGCAGATATTCGGTGAGCGCAACCTCGCCGTGAAGGTACTGCGGCTCACGCGCCGCGCCCTTCGGCCACGCCTTGCGCCAGAGCGCGTGAACCTGATCGAGATAATCCTTTTCGTTCAAAGCAGCGGCCATGCTCGCCGGTCCTTCATGCTTGATATGTTTGATGCACCGCTTACGACGCGGATGAGTTAAGTTCGCCAAGAATCTGATTCTTGAGCTTGTATTTCTCGACCTTGTTGGTCGGCGTCACCGGCAGCGCCGGGACGAAACGAATGTGAGCGGGCTGCATGTATTTCGGCATCACTCGCTTGGCGTGCTCGCGCAGCTCGTCTTCGCTTAACGTCTCACCAGTAACCAGTTCGACAAACACAGCGATATCTTCCTCGCTGCCGATCTTCGCCGGGATCGGCACCGCAGCCGCCGCGCGCACCTTGGCATGGCTCGCGATCAGCGCCTCGACTTCGAACGAGGAGACGTTCTCGCCACGTACGCGGAAGAAGCCGCCCATGCGGTCGACGAAGCAATAAAGGCCAGACCCGTCGTCGAGTTGCTTGCAGGCATCGCCGGTGTGGAACCAGCAGGTTCGGAAGACCTTGATGGTCGCTTCCGGCTTGCGGAAATATTCCTGAAGCAAAAGCCCGGGAAAACGTGGGCGGAACGCAAGCTGGCCGACCTGACCCGGCGGCAGCACGTTGTCGTCCTCATCGAGAATGGCGACCTCGAACAATGGATTGGGCACACCCATCAGCCCCTTGGGCAAGGTCTGCGCACCGTCCAGCAGTGGCCGACCGATCGCGGCGCAGCGCGCGCGAATCTCCGCCTTCGACGGCCCGCGCCACAGCGCCGCCGGCGTGCCCTGCTCTTCGCCGAACTGATCGATCACCACTGCGAAGGCGGAGCCGGATTCGGTCTGACCGAAACCGGCCGTGACGAAATCGAAACCGAAGCGGCGCGCAACCTCGTGGTGGTTGCGCGGGAATGGCTGCATGTGAACCTTGTTCAAGGTGTTGGCGCGGTCGTCGGCACGCGGCTCGACACTCATCAGATACGGCACCATCACGTCGAGCAGCACGCAACTGGTCGCGCCGCATTCCCTGATGCGATCCCAGAATTTATTGGGACTGAACTTGTCCCACAGCCCCACCGTGTTGCCCTGCCACACCGCGCGCGCCAGCAGGAAGAACGCGCCGCCGACGTGATACAGCGGCAGATCGCAATAGATCACGTCATCCGGTGAGGTCAGTTGCCGGGTCTGGAAGCCGTAGTGGTTCATCCAGCGGAACGGTTGCAGCACGCCCTTGGACGGCCCGGTGGTGCCCGAGGTGTAAACGATATTGGCCAGATCGAACGGGCCGAGCGGAACAGCCGGCACCGGCGCGGTGCTGGCGGCAAGGCTTTCGAACGATACGATTTCAAGCCGCGCGAAGGCCGGACCGAACCTGTCGTCGGTGCGGTCGTGGTCGTTCGGCTGGGGCGTATGTACGATCAGCCGCTGCAACGGAATGTCGTCGACCACCTCGCCGAGCACTTCCGCGAAAGAAGGATCGGTGATCAGCGCGAACGGATCGGTGTCCTTGAGTTGATAGGACAACAGCACGCCGCGAAAATTAAAGTTGACCGGCGCGAAGATGCCACCGGCCCGCCAGATCGCGAACATCGCCAACGCGCTGAGCAACGAATTGCGCGTCAACACACTGACGGGAACACCCTCGGTTACGCCCAGCGCGGCGAGGCCCGCCGCGATGCGATCCGTGCGCTGCTTGAATTCGGCGAAAGTCAGCTTGATGCCGTCCTCGCCGTAATGGATAAAGACCTTGTCCGGCACGGTGCGCGCGCATTCGTCGAGCTTATCGAGCACGACGTCGCCCTCTGCAACTAACGCGGCGAATGTCTGCTCGGGCGTCATTGTCTCTCGCATGATTTGCAATCCACTAGCGGCGCTTCATGGTGGGATCTAGCGCGACCCGGAGCGATTCACCCAGCGCGTTGAACGCCAGCGCGGTGAAAAGAATCGCGAGCCCCGGCGGATACATCTGCTCCGGCGCGATCTCCATGTTCTGATAAGCCCGCGCCAGCATCGCGCCCCAGCTCGCATTGGGCGGCTGAATGCCGAGGCCGAGAAAGCTGAGGCTGGCTTCCGCGAGCAGCGCGCCGGCAAGCAGCAGCGTCACCTGCACGATCACCGGTTGAATGGTGTTGGGCAGCACATGGCGCCACAGGATGCGGCTCGTCGAGGCGCCGAAGCAACGCGCACTATCGACGTACAGCTCATGACGCACCACCAGCGTGCGCGCTCGCACCAGCCGTGCAAGCTGCGGTGCGAACACGATACCGACCGAGATCATGCCGTTGGTGAGACCGATGCCGAGCGCGCCGGTGACCGCGATAGCCAGCACGATGGCGGGGAACGATAGAAAACTATCGATGATGCGGCTGACGATCTCGTCAACCCAGCCGCCGAGATAACCGGCCAGCAGGCCGACCGGCACGCCAATCAAAACCGCGACGAATACCGCGAGGAAACTCGCATAGAGCGACGCAGTACCGCCATAGATCAACCGGCTGAGCGTGTCGCGGCCGAGATCGTCGGCACCGAGCCAATGCGCCGCCGACATCGGCGCCAGCGTCGCATCGAAATCCTGCGCAAGCGGAGAATACGGTGAAATCCATGGCGCCAGCGCAGACATCACCACAAGGATGCCGAGAAACGTCAGGCTGATCGCACCGCGCAGATCCGACCTGAACCACTTGCCGAATTTGCTCATGCGGCTCGGCCGCGCGTCGATCGCCAATGCGGTGTCCGTCATGTCAACTGATCCTCGGATCAAGGATGCTGTAAAGCACGTCGGTCAACAGATTGAGCGTCACCACGATCAGCACCATGGCGAAGACCACGCCCTGCACTACGGGAAAATCCCGATGAATGGCGCCGTTGACGATCAGGTTGCCCATGCCCGGAATCGCGAATACCGCCTCGACTACGACGGTCGCGGCCAGCATCCGGTTGAACAACAGGCTGATGACAGTCAGCAGATTGACGCTGACGTTCTTCAGCCCGTGCCGCCACAGGATCGATGACGGCGGCAATCCCTTGGCATGCAGCGTTCGCACCTGCTGCGACGACAAGATTTCCACCAAGGACGACCGGAGCTGGCGTGCGACTTCGGCGATGCCGCCGGACGCGAGCGCGCAGGCCGGAAGGATCGCGTGCCGGATCGCGTCCCAGAAATCCTCGCTGATCGGCGTGGCGCCGGTGGCGGGCAGCCAGTTGAGATCGAGCGAAAAGAACGCGACCATCAACATGCCGAGCCAGAAATTCGGAATCGCCACGCCGAGCGACGCGACCGTCATGACGAAACCGTCGGTCCACGATCCCGGCTTGCTCGCTGCGGCGATACCGAGCGGAATGCCGATGACGAGCGCCAGCAACATCGCAAGCACGACGATCAACATGGTGTGCGGCAGGCAACGCTCGATCGAGGACAACACGGATTCGCTCGAAACCAGCGAACTCGACAAGTCGCCGTGAACGGCCTTCCACAACCACGATCCGTATTGCACCAGGAACGGACGATCCAGCCCATAGATATGCTGGATTTCGGCAATTCGGGCGTCGGATGCGTTGTCGCCGGCGAGCGTTACCGCGACGTCGCCGGGCACCAGCTTCAACAATCCGAATACGATGAACGTCGACAGCACGATCACCGGGATCGCCTGCAACAGGCGACGGACAATGATGCTGCGTTTGCGGGACTGAGACATGACGCCGATGGTCCGAAAGAGTGAAGGCGTCGCGTACACGGACAAGGCCGCAACGCGACGCAGGAGGGATTAGCCGAGATGCATGTTCTCGAACTTCGGCTTGCCGAGCAGGTTCGGCTTGTAGCCCAGCGCTTTCTTGCTCAACGCATCCAACTCGTACTGGAATGCGATCGGCGCCGAGAGCCCATTCTCCATGATGAAACGCTGGATCTTGGCGAACACCTTGGCGCGCTCGGTCAGATCCTCGCTTTCGCGGCTCTGCTGGATCAGCTTCACCAGTTCGGGATCGGCTTCGCGGCCGGCATTGTAGTAGGCGCCCTTATCGAAGCCGAGCGCATAGGTCATGCTGGGATCGGGACGGCCGGTCCATGCCGAAAGCAGGACGTCGAACTTCTTCTCGGTGGCGAAGAACTGTGCGCTGATTTCGGCGATGGTGCCGCGGGTGAATTTCAGACGAATGCCGGCCGCACCAAGCTGCGCCTGCAAAACCTCACTGCGACGAACGGAGTCTTGGTCGTTGTAGCTGCCGATCGTCAGTTCGACGCCGTCCTTGAAGCCGGCTTCCGCGAGCAACTTCTTGGCCTTGGCTGGATCATGCGGATAGAGCGTCGAAACCGATTTGTCGTAGGCCCAGTGCGAACTCGGAAGCGTCATGGTCGCCGGCTCGCCGAGACCACTCATCGTCGCTTTCACGAAAGCCTGACGATCAAGCGCAAAGTTGATCGCCTGCCGTACCTTGACGTTGTTGAGCGGCGCGCGTGCATAGTTGAAATAGAGCTGGATGCAGTAGAGCGTCGGCGCGGTGATCACCTGCAAATTCTTGGCACGATCGATTACTGGCTTCAAACGTGCCGGCAGCGAGAAGGCCATTTCATTCTCGCCGGCGATGACGGAACGCAGCGCGGTAGCGAGCTCCGGAATGATCGAGAACTCGATACCATCGAGATAAGGCCGCCCTGGCCGCCAGTAGGTCTCATTGCGGGTGACGACGATACTGGCATTGTCGGCCCAGCTCACGAACTTCCACGGACCGGCACCGACCGGTTTGCGGTTGGTATCGTTGCCGAGCGCCTTGATGTTGGTCGGCGACACCATCATGCCGGCGCGATCGGATAGGATCGCGGGAAGCGCGGTGTCGGGATTTTTCAGCTTGAGCGTGACTTGGAGCGGACCGGTCACCTCGACGGAAGCGACGCTGGTGAGGTCCGCCTTGACATTGGAGCGCGGGTCCTGCCGGTTGCGCTCCAGATTGAATTTAACAGCCTCGGCGTCAAGATCGGTGCCGTCGTGGAATTTGATGCCCTTGGTGATATCGAGAACCATCGTGTTCGGATCGGGATAGGACCACTTCGCGAGGCCGGGCTTTGGCTTCAACGTGGTGTAGTCCCATTCGACGAGCGTGTCGTACATTGTCCACAGGATGCTGTGGTCAGAACCAGCGCCGCCGGTCGCGGGATCCAGCGACGACGGATTGGCGGGAGCCGCAACCTTGAGGATACCGCCCTTCTTCGCGGCTTCCTGCGCAAAGGCCGGCAGGCCGGTCATGCTGGCCAGCGCCGCGCTACCTGCGAGTGCCAGGATCTCGCGCCGGCTCAACATCCCGACCATGCGATTGGGGTTCGTCATCTTAATCCTCCCTGTTTCGAATCGTGTTGCGAAATGGCGCTGTTCGACGGCGGGCCGTCCGCGGTCGAGAAATGACAAGCGACCCAGTGCCCCGGTTTCAATTCACACCACGCCGGAACATCGTCGGCGCAGCGCGGCTGTGCGACGGGACAACGGGTGCGGAAACGGCAGCCGCTCGGCGGCGAGATCGGGCTGGGAATTTCACCTTCGAGCACGATGCGACGCGCGGTTCGCATGGCGGATGGCAACGGCAGCGGCTCGGCGGACAACAGGGCCTGCGTGTAAGGATGCAACGGCCGCTCGATGATATCTTCGGCCGAACCCAGCTCCATCAGCTTGCCGAGATACGTAACAGCGATGCGATCCGAGATATGCGACACCACCGAGATATCGTGAGTGATGAAAACGTAGGTCAGGCCGAATTCGCGTTGCAGGTCGGCGAATAGATTGAGGACATCGCCCCGAATCGAGACGTCGAGCGCCGCCACTACCTCGTCGCAAACAATCACCTTGGGCCGCAACATCAGCACGCGCGCGATGTTGACGCGCTGCTTCTGGCCGCCTGAAAGTTGATGCGGATAACGGTCGGCCATTTCGCGCGGCAGCCCGACACGCGACAGCACCGCCAGTCCGTCCTTGCGCCGCGACGCGTCGTTGCCTTCCTTGAGGACTTCGGCCGGCTCGATCACGCTGTCGAGAATGGTCATGCGCGGATTGAGCGCAGCATTCGGGTCCTGGAAAACGATCTGGTAATCGCGCCGGTGGCGGCGAAACTCGGCACGGCCCAAGGTCGCCGGATCGCGCCCCTGATGCAAAACCTGCCCCTCGGACGGCTTGATCAGCGACACCAGCGCCCGCCCCAGCGTCGTCTTGCCCGAACCCGACTCCCCGATGATACCGAGCGTCTCGCCCGGGAAAACGTCGAAGTCGATGTTGTCGACGGCTTTCACGGTATCGCTGCCGTCCCGCGTCGGAAACAGGATACGCAGGTTTCGCACCGACATGATCGGCGTCGACGCAGATGCTGCCGTCACGTCTTGAACTGTTGCGCTCAATTTACGGCTCCCGGCAACGAAATCTCCGTCGCTCGACAACATTGAACGGAATGTTGGGGCCCAAGCGCCACCAGCGTTTGCCGAGTGTGACAGCCTTCTGCAGCGTAGGAACAGCGTGGCGCGAACCGGCATCCGGGAGGCATGGCATTCGGAGATGGCACCCGCCCCGGGATCGACGGCAAAACGCTTCGCCGCGCACTCAGGCTTGGCAACGACCGCAGCAGGCCGGACGTGTAGGGATGGCGCGGCTTCATCAAAACATCATCGACCGGCGCATCCTCCACCACTTCACCCGCATACATCGTGATCATCCGGGTGCAGGTTTCGGCGACGACGCCCAGATCGTGGGTGATGAACAACAGCGCTGTGCCGGTGCGCTCGCTGAGTGTTCGTAGCAAATCCGTAATCTGCGACTGCACCGTCACATCGAGCGCGGTGGTCGGCTCGTCGGCAATCAAAAGCTTCGGCTGACAAATCAGCGCCATCGCGATCATCACACGCTGGCGCATCCCGCCCGAGAGTTGATGCGGATATTCATCGCAACGCCGCTCCGGCGCCGGAATGCCGACTTCCGCCAACGCAGCAATGGCACGTTGCCGCGCTTCCTTGCGGTCGACGGGGAAATGCGCGCGGTAGGCTTCGCCGATCTGCTCGCCGACGGTAAAAACCGGATCGAGAGCGCTCATCGGCTCCTGAAAAATCATCGCCATATCGCGCCCGCGAACGGCGCGCATCTGCCGCGCAGACAACGTCGCAAGATCGCGACCCTCGAACAGGATCTGCCCGGACAGACGCGCCGTCTGTTGCGGAAGGAGCCGCAATAGGGAGAGTCCCGTAACGGTCTTTCCGCAGCCGCTCTCACCAACAATTCCGACCCGTTCACCCGGCGCAACGGAAAAGCTGACCTCACGAATGATCGGCAGTTCTCCCTCGGAGGTCTGAAACGCCAACGAGAGAGCGCGCACGTCGAGCAACGCCTTCGTCGACGATACATCCGCGTGATGCACGTTCGTTTGGGTTAGAGGGGGCTGAACAGAGGCCGATGCAATCACCATGATCAAGCCGCCCCGGAAGCTGAGATCACCGAGCTACGACGGCGAGACATCGCCGACGCGATTGGCATCCGAGGCCCTCGGTCCGTCACGGAAGTCAGGAAGATCAGTTTTTCGGCTGACTGCCTCACGCCTGTCGCTCCTTCCCGATCAACCCGATCTTGGCGCCGGGTTCCGATCGTCTTTGCGCATATGCGCGAGAATCGGCTAAATCGTTGCAAACAAAGGAATTCCGTCGGCCTGCAGAGACCACAGAAATCCGTTGGTGGATTATGAGAGGCTATAAAGGCCAACTCTTGTCAATTGTCAACAATTGACAAATTGAGGTATAGATGAAGTCGAGGCCGCTTGACCGGTCTCAAAAACGACTGGAGCAAGTCATGGCAGCGCCCCTTTTGAAGCTGGCGGCGACAAACGACGGCGATGCGGACGGACGGTTTTCACCGCGGACGATCCCTGAGCAACTTGCCGAAGAATTGGGAGCGGACATTGTCGCGGGTCGGCGCAAGGCTGGCGAACGCCTGATCGAACTCGATCTCGCGCAGAACTTTGGCGTCAGCCGAGGGCCGGTTCGCGAGGCCCTGCGTATTCTCGAACGGCGGCGCATGGTCGACCTGCTGCCGCGACGTGGCGCTTATGTGCGACCGCTCTCGCTGAAGTCGATTGCCGATCTTTTCAACGTCCGCCTCGCCCTCTCCCTGTTGGCAGCGCGAACGATGGCTACTTCGCCCGTCGAAAGCTATGTGGAAACACTGGCGCGCCGCTGCACTGAACTCAACGAGATGGTGGAGACCGGTGACCCCATCGCGTTTGCGCGCGTGACGACGCGCGCCGTGCGAACCATCGCGCACGGCTCCGGTAACGAGCTTCTGTTGGAGTTGTCGATCGATCTCGCCAACCAGACCGTCTGGGAGACCATCTGGAAAACACCGCTTGACTATCTCACGCAGAACGTGCGCCGCGAGGCCGCGGACCTGATGACGGAAACGCTGGAAGCCATCCGTAAGCGAGCCCCCGAAACAGCGGTTCGAAGTCTTCGCCTGCTGCTTGAAAACGATCGCGACCGTGCGCTTGCCGTACTGACGGACTTGCGCAAGGAAGCGGGCGATCTCAGTGCGATCTCCTCGGGCTAGTGGCCGGTTTCGACGAATGATTCCTTGAGGCTCGCGCTGTTGAGCAGCATGGTCGCGATCACCTCGTTCGCTCCCGGCTGATAGACCGACGTGCGAACCCACATGCTTTCGGTGCGCTTGCTTTCGCTCAAGGCCACCACCTCCCGCTCGATTTCATAGTCTTCGCCGACGAAGAGCGGCTCCCTGATCAGCTTGATCTCCTGATCGGCAAACAGGCCGACGGATGAGCCGCGAACCGGGAACGGATCAACCTTCGCGTTGTGATTGAGCAACACGCTGATCATCTCCATCGGAATGATCGGCTTTCCCCAAGGGGTCGATGATCCGCCCTGCGGCGTGTACCACGACGAGGCTTGGGTAATCTTCTGAAGTTTCTGGTTAAGCGAGAACGGATAGAGCGCGCCCATGTTCTGGACAAAATCCATCCGGACTTTCTGGCGTTTCGACTTCATGCCGACGCGGATATCGCGCAGGATAACGAGCTCTCCGACAGGTTTAAGGCCGGCCACCCTGCGCTCCAGCGCCGTTTCCGATGGATCGCGGGCCAGCGATATCGAGCCGCGTAGCACTTCCGTGCCGTCTTTCTTCTCCATCCAGATTTCAGCATGGGTCGCGCCGGCGATCGGCGAATTCAGGAACGCACGCACCTCCTCGCCTTCGAAGACGGCATTGCGATAGTGTGCGGAGATGCAGCCGCTTTCGAGAAACTCCTGTCCCCAGATCGACACCCCAAGCGGAACGAACTGGCTGAAATGGGTCGGGCCTTCGATCGTGCCGCCACGAAATCCAAGCTTCTGTGCGGTGGCATCATCGTGAATCGAGGCATGACCGTCGTAGGATTGTTCGGCCAGCATCTGCATCGGAGCGCACCAGGGGCCTGACAGAACAGAGCCATCGGTTGAAATGGCGGTCGAGAATCCGAATTCGTTCATGCTTTCATCCCTTCGTCAGGTCGATGACGGACACGTTGCTTCTCCCCCATTCGAAACGTGAGGCAAGACCAACAAGTCTTCGCCAAGGAGATAGCACGCCCGCGAAACGGAGCCACCATATTCGTCGCAGCGCCATATCGCGCTGTACGGAATTGGTACACGTCTATGATCCCCTCCGACTCCTGTACCAACCCGCACTCAACCAGGAACTAGGAAGGAACGCGCGCCAGCAGCCGTTGTGCCAGCTTGAGGTGAGGCATATCGAGCATACGTCCATTCAGGCCCACGGCTCCCGCAGTGGGATTGGCCGCGAACGCCGCGACAACTGCTTTTGCCTCCGCGATGGCAGCTTCGCTTGGTGTGAACACATCATTGATGATGTCCACCTGTCCCGGATGGATCGCCATCTTGCCGGTGAAGCCGTCGCGTCGCGCTTCCTCGCATTCGCGGCGCAGCCCGTCGCGGTCCTGAAACGCCGGATAAACGGAATCGATCGGCTGTGCGCCGGCGGCAACCGCACCGAACAGACACAAAGAGCGCGCAAGCCGAAACGGCTCGATGTAACGACCGTCCGCATCGTGCTTCGACTCGGCACCGATATCGGCGGCCAGATCCTCGGCGCCCCAGGTAAGACCGCTGAGCCGCGCGCTCGCCCCGGCATAGGTCCCGAGCTGGAAAATCGCTTTCGCTGTTTCGGTTGCGACGACCAGAATCCTGGTGTGACCGACAGGAATTCCGTGCGCTTGCTCTCTGCGCGCCAGTTGCGCGTCGAGATAACTCACATCGGCCCCACCTTCGGCTTTTGGCAGCATGATGGCGTCTGGCCGCGCCGGCATAACGGCGTCAAGATCGGCCTCGGTCAGCCTACTGTCGCGCGCGTTGACCCGGACGATCAGATAGGGACGCTTGGGCTTCGCAACTTGATCGGTCAGAAAGCTATGGACGATCGTTCGAGCCTGCGGCTTGCGGTCAGCGACAACGGAATCTTCGAGGTCGAGGATCAACGCATCGGCTGCCGTTCCAAGCCCCTTGGAGAGCTTCTTCTCAGAATCCGCGGGAACGAACAGAAACGAACGCATGAGGCCAACCATCCATCGAACTTGAACATTGCCGCTATAACACGCCCATGGCGTCGTCACGAAGTTGTTTTGGATGCTGATGACTGAGCTTCGCTCCCGACGACGCGGGAAACGAAGCCCTGATCCTAACGCGCGTTGCGCTCAGCGCCCGAAGCGAGTAGCGGAGAAACTGTCGAACGACAATTCGTTGACACGCCACCAGAACAGTTCTTCCTGCCGATACGCGCTCCAGGACTCGTAAACCTTCTTGAATACCGGATTCTGCGCGCTCAACTCGGCGTGGAGTTTCTCCGTTGCATCATACAATGCATTCAGAACCTCCCGCGAGTAAATGCGCACCTGCGCACCGGCAGCAACCAGCCGCTTCAGCGCGGCCGGATTGCCATTGTCGTATTTGGCCAGCATCCAACCATTGACGGTGGCGCAAGCAGCCTCAATGGCAGCCTTGTAATTTGCGGGAAGGTCATCCCAGTGCTTCTGGCCGACATAGAGCGAGACCTGCGCGGAGCCCTCGGCCCAGCCGGGCGCATAGTAATACTTGGCCACCTTTTGCAAACCCAGACGCTCATCGTCATAGGGACCGACCCACTCGGCGGCGTCGATGGTGCCGCGCTCAAGCGCGGGGTAGACGTCGGCGGCGCCAAGCTGCTGCGGGACCACGCCGAGCTTGGCCAACACCTGCCCTGCCAATCCACCGGTGCGGAACTTGAGACCCTGAAAATCCTCGACCGTCTTGATCTCCTTGCGAAACCATCCAGCCATCTGCGCGCTGGTGTTGCCGGCCGGAAAAACGCGAATGCCGTATGGCGCAAACACTTCCTGCATCAGCGCCGCACCGCCGCCGTGCGTCATCCACGCATTGTGCTGTCGCGCGTTGAGTCCGAACGGAAGGCAGGTGTCGAACGCCAGCGCCGGATTTTTTCCGATGTAGTAGTAACTCGCCGAATGCCCCATCTCGACGGTGCCACTCTGCACGGCGTCGAGCACCTGCAGCGCCGGGACCACTTCGCCGGCGGCAAATACCTGAATATCGAACTTGCCATCGGTCAGATCGCTAACGATTTTCGCCAACAGCCGGCAGCCACCATCAAGTGCATCGAGGCTTTTCGGATAGCTGGTGACCATTCGCCATTTCAATGCCGGTTGCGACTGTGCAACGGCGGGAGACACAACTGCTGCCGTAGCACCCGCGAGCGTCACGCCGATCACACCACGCCGGGAAATCGCCTTCGATGACAAATCCATGGTAATCCCTCCCTGTTATTTCTGTTTAGTTGCATGAGCTTCCGTCAACGCGAGAGTGCGAGGACTTATTTCGCCTTATCGGCGGGCCGCTTGCGCATGAAGGCCACGCGGGTGCAATTGGCGACTTCCTGATTGTTCTGATTGAAGGCGCGATGGCGGAACGTCACCAGCCCCGCGTCGGGTCGCGATCCGCTGGCGCGGACGGCCTCCACCGTGGTCACGACACGGATAGAATCGCCGTGAAAGACCGGCGCAGGGAAATTCACGTCGGTCATTCCGAGGTTGGCGATGGTGGTGCCCAGCGTCGTGTCGTGTACCGATATCCCGATCATCAACCCGAGCGTGAACAGCGAGTTCACCAGTGGTTTGCCGAACTCGGTCTTCGCAGCGAAATGAAAATCGATGTGCAGCGGCTGGGGATTGAGCGTCATGTTGGAGAACAGCATGTTGTCCATCTCCGTCACCGTCCGGGTGATCGGATGCTCGAACGTCTGCCCGACTGAAAACTCCTCAAACCATAGACCCGGCAATCTGACCTCCCCTGTTAGGAATTTGCGGCATTCGCCGGTTCGATCGATACGATCAACTGGCCGGCGCGAACGGTCTTGCCCTTGTCCGCCGCGACCCGCGTGACTTGCCCGGCGCAAACCGCCTTCAGATCGGTGAACAGTTTCATCGATTCGAGGACGGCAACGGTTTGTCCGGCTTCGACAGCGTCGCCCTCCGCCACCATGACATCCGCCAGCAGCCCCGGCATCATCGCGGTGATGTTGTTCGGATCGGCATTGTTCGCTGCGGAGGCGCTTTCCAGCGCGACATCCGCCGTGAGGCGAACCTCAAAGCTCGCTTCGACCGACCGGATGCGGATCGCGACGCGATGGCCATCAACGGCGAACGGCATGCGATAGGTCGTCTCGCCGATCTGCGCGACGAGGATTCCTTGTGCCGCCGTAGCAACAACGGCGAGAACACCGCCGCTATCGGAGATAGTGAACTGATCGCCGTCTCCCGCAACTGTCATGGCCCAAGCATCGGCGTCGTTCTTGACCGTGAGATGGCTGACGCCGGTGCGACCACCGGGGCCGAGAACGCGAAAACCGGATTTGCCGGACCATGGCGACTGCTGTTCCGACGAACCGCGCGTAACTCTCACAACAAGTGCGGCCATGCGGCGCGCCAGGGCGACGTCTTCCGGATTGTACGTCCAACCGCTCGGCCAGTTCTCAGTGACCAACCGGGTGGTCGCACGCCCTTGCGCAAAATCATCGGCATGCAGCGCGTCGCACAGAAATGCGCGATTGGTGGCCGGTCCCAGCACTGTCAGTTGATCAAGCGCGGTCGCGAGTTGCCCGACCGCTTTATCCCGATCGCTTCCAACGGCGATCACCTTGGCCAAGAGGCTGTCGTAGTGCAGCCCGATCGTGGTCCCGGTCGCAACGCCGCTGTCGATGCGTATATCGGCCGGCGGCGCCCACAGCTCGATCTTTCCGGTATCGGGCCGAAAGCCCTGATCGGCGCGCTCAGCAGTGAGACGCGCCTGGATCGCGTGACCACGACAGCCGATGTCGTCCTGTTTGAACGGCAGCTGTTCGCCGGCTGCGACCCGCAACTGCCACTCCACGATATCGAGGCCAGTGATTTCCTCCGTCACCGTATGCTCGACCTGCAAACGGGTGTTCATTTCCAGGAAGAAGATATCCTCGGTTTTGGCGTCGACCATGAACTCCATCGTCCCGACCGAATCGTATCCGATGGCGGACGCGAGTTGCAGCGCGTGACGGTGAAGCGCGTGGCGAGTCTGTTCGGACAGGTTCGGCGCGGGAGCTTCCTCGAGCAGCTTCTGATTGTTGCGCTGAACCGAGCAATCCCGTTCGAAGAGATGCACGAGATTGCCGTGCTTGTCGCTGAGGATCTGGACCTCGACATGGCGCGGCCGCTCGATCAGTTTCTCGATCAGCAGGCGACCGTCCCCGAACGCCGCTTCCGCTTCGCGACGCGCCGCGATCAGCGAGTCGCGAAGCGCAGTCGCGTCATGTACAGGTCGCATCCCTTTGCCGCCGCCTCCGGCCGAGGCCTTAATCATCACCGGCAAGCCGATGCGTTCCGCCTCCGCGGCAAGGCGCACGTCGCTCTGGTCTTCGCCGTCATAGCCCGGCGCAACCGGCATCCCTGCCGCGACAGCTAGACGTTTGGCTTCGATCTTGGACCCCATCGCGGCGATGGCCTCTAGACGGGGACCAACCCAGACCAGACCATGCTGCTGGCAGAGCTGCGGCAAGTCCGTGCGTTCGGACAAGAAACCATAGCCGGGGTGAATGGCGTCGGCGCCGGCCGCCAGCGCGGCGGCAACGATGCGATCAGCACGGAGATAGCTGTCGCGCGCGGACGCAGGCCCGATGGGCACGGCGACATCGGCGAGCCGGACATGCATGGCGTCGCGATCTGCGTCGGAGTAGACCGCGACGGTGCGCAGGCCAATGCGCTTTGCCGTACGAATGATGCGGACGGCGATTTCGCCGCGATTGGCGATGAGAAGCGTACGAAACATGCCTTGTCCTACATTCGGTAAACGGGTCGCGCCGACTGGTCGCGCGGTTCATCGGCGGAGAGCGAAAGACACAAGCCAAGCACGTCGCGTGTCTGCGCCGGCTCGATGATGCCGTCATCCCATAGCCGCGCGGTTGCGTAATACGGGTCGCTTTGCTCCTCGAACTGTTCGCGGGTGCGACGATCCAGTTCGGTGATGGCCGCTTCATCGCCGCTGCCCTTCAGACTCTGCCGGCGCAGCTCGGTGACGACGGTGGCGGCGACGTCAGGACTCATGGTGGCGATGCGTGAATTCGGCCAGGTGAACAGGAAGCGCGGTCGGAAACCGCGGCCGCACATGCCATAGTTGCCGGCGCCATACGATCCACCGATCAGCACGGTGTATTTTGGCACACGCGCGTTGGACACCGCATAGACCAGCTTTGCCGAATGCTTGGCGATGCCGGCGCGCTCGGCCTCGGTGCCTACCATGAAGCCGGTAATGTTTTGAAGGAACAGCAGCGGAATGTGTCGCTGGTCGCACAACTCGATGAAATGCGCGCCCTTGACCGACGACTCCGAGAACAGCACACCGTTGTTGGCGAGAATGCCGATCGGAAAGCCGTGAATGCGCGCAAAGCCGGTCACCAGCGATGCGCCATAGGCCGGCTTGAATTCGTGCAACTCGCCGCCGTCAACGATCCGCGAGATCACCGCGCGAACGTCGTAGGGCTTCTTCAGATCGACCGGCACCAGCGCCGCCAACTCCTCCGGATCGCCGGCCGGCGGCTTCGGCGCGAAAGGCGGCTGCGCCACGCGGCGCAACGTACCGAATCCCAGCACGATTTCACGGAGCCTGCCGATGGCGGCGGTTTCGTTATCGACGACATGATCGGTCACGCCAGACACCGTCGCGTGCATATCCGCACCGCCCAGCGTTTCACCGTCGACGATCTCGTTGATGGCCGCCTTGACGATCGGCGGGCCACCGAGATGGATGCGGCCGGTGCCACGCACCATCACAGATTCATCGGACAGCGCCGGGATATACGCGCCGCCCGCGGTGCAGCCGCCGAATACCGCCGAAATCTGCGGAATGCCCGCCGCCGACATCCGGCATTGATTGTAGAACGTGCCGCCGAAGTGATCGCGATCCGGAAACACGCGATCCTGCTCGGGCAGGAACGCGCCACCGCAATCGACCAGATAGATGCAAGGAAGCCGATGCTCCTCGGCGATCTCCTGCGCGCGCAGATGTTTGCGAACGGTCTCGGCGAAAAACGAACCACCCTTCACGGTGGCGTCGTTAGCGATCACCATGCACGGCGTGTCGTGGACGATGCCGATCCCCGTGACGATTCCCGCCGATGGCAATTCACCGCCATACAATCCGTCAGCCGCGAGCGGCGACAGCTCGAGAAACGGGCTACCGGCATCGAGCAGCAGATCGACGCGATCGCGCACCGGAATCTTGCCGCGTGCCCGATGGCGCTTGACCAGCGCCTCACCACCGCCTTGCAAAACAGCCCCGTGCCGGCTCCGCAACGTTTCGACCAGCGCCTCAAATCGTGATGCAGTCATCGTGCCCCTTCCAGCCGGTGGATCGCCCTGGCCCGGCTTGCGGTCAGTCTCGCGATGCCTTATACCTAACAACTGTTAGATAGGGAAGCGGGAATCCGGACATTGTTCTCGGCTGTCGCTCGGAAGCCGATCCGTCTGGATCGATGAGGAAGATCACAAATGAACGGACTCGCGCAAACGCAATCACCGTATTTCACTGCTGAGCACGAGATGCTGCGCGATCAGGTCCGCCGCTTCGTCGAGGAGGAGATCAAGCCGCACGGCGACGCATGGGAGCAACAAGGCTTCGTCCCCCGCGAGGTATTGCGGCGCATGGGCTCGCTGGGCTTCTTCGGCATTCGCTATCCGGAAGCCTACGGCGGGTCGAACATGGACACGTTGGGGAGCGTGGTGTTCGCGGAAGAACTCGGCCGTTCTACCTTCTCCGGCCTCGCGATCACCGCGCTGGTTCACACCGATATGGCATCGGTTCATGTGTTCAACGCCGGCAGCGAAGCGCAAAAGGCGCGATGGATGCCGAAGATCGTGTCAGGCGAAGCCATCTGCGCGGTCGGCGTCACCGAGCCGGACGCCGGCTCCGACGTCAAGGGCATCCGCACCACCGCGCGCAAGACCGATGCCGGCTATGTGTTGAACGGCGCCAAGATGTTCATCACCAACGGCGTGCATGCCGATCTCTACTGTGTCGCTGCGAAGACGGGCGAACTGTCCGGCGGCAGCAAGGCAATCACCATGTTCCTCATCGAGAAAGGCACGCCGGGCTTCCGCGTCAGCCGCGCGCTCGACAAGCACGGCTGGCGCTCGTCCGATACTGCCGAACTGGTGTTCGAGGATTGCCTGGTGCCGCACGATGCCGTGCTCGGCGAAGAGGGCAAGGGTTTCTACGCCATTATGCGCAACTTCCAGAACGAGCGCACGGTGATCGGCGCGATGGCAATGGGCGAAGCGCAGGCTGCGCTTGATCTGACCATCGCTTACCTGAAGACACGACGGGCCTTCGGCGCGCCGCTGTGGGACAAGCAAGGCATCCGACAGCGGATATCCATGCGTGCTGCCGAAGTCGAAGCCGGGCGGCAGCTTGTCTACGCCGCCGCCTGGGGCGATGCGCAAGGACGTGATGTCACCCGCGAAGTCTCGATGGTGAAGGCCTATTGCGGTGAGCTCGTCAACGCCGTGATGTACGATTGCCTTCAGTTCCACGGTGGCATGGGCTTCATGCGCGAAAGCGTCATCGAGCGGATGACGCGTGACGCGCGCGTCCAATCGATCGGCGGCGGCGCCACCGAAGTCATGCTCGAAGAAGTCGCGAAGCGGCTTTGAGGGTCGCATGAATAGTCCAACCGACGCGCCGATTTCACTCGATGACAAATACAGCCGCGATACCGGCCGCATCTACCTGACCGGCGTACAAGCGCTGGTGCGTCTGCCTCTGATGCAACGCCGTCTCGATCGCGCCGTGGGATTGAATACGGCGGGGTTTATCTCCGGCTATCGCGGCTCACCGCTGGGCACCTATGACCGCGAGCTATGGACCGCCAAACGTCACCTCGCGCAGGACGACGTTGTTTTTCAGCCGGGACTGAACGAAGACCTCGCCGCCACCAGCGTATGGGGAACGCAGCAGATCGGCCTGTCGCCCGGCGCGACGAAGGATGGCGTGTTTGCGATCTGGTACGCCAAGAGCCCCGGCGTCGATCGCTCGGGCGACGCGCTCAAGCACGCCAATGCGGCGGGCACCGCACCGTTCGGTGGCGTGCTGGCGATCGCCGGCGACGATCATGCGTGCAAATCGGCGAGCCTGCCGTCGCAGTCCGACTATGCGTTTCTCGATGCGTCAATCCCGGTGCTGCACCCGGCCAATGTCGCGGAGGTGATGCGCTTCGGCCTGATCGGCTGGGCGATGTCGCGCGCAACCGGTCTTTGGGTCGGCATGAAGGCGCTCGCGGACATGATGGATTCCGCCGCCGCCGTCGAACTCGCCGACGTCGTGCCGCAAATCGTGCAACCTGCGGGGCTGCCGGCCGATGTCTCGATCCGCTGGCCGGATACGCCGCTCGAACAGGAGCGCCGGTTGTTCGATCTGCGGCTTCCGGCAGCGATTGCTTTCGGCCGCGCCAATGGGCTCAACCGCGCCATCATCGATCCCGGCCCGCAAAGGCGTCGGCTGATGATTGTCACCGTCGGCAAATCGCGGCTCGACGTAATGCAAGCGCTTTCGATGCTCGGGCTCGATTTGGATCAGCTCAAAGCGTTGGGGATCGGTTTCTGCGCCATCGGAATGCCGTGGCCGCTCGATCCCGATTTCGTGCGCGAGCATTGTGTCGATGCCGAAGAAATTTTGATCGTCGAGGAAAAGCGTCCGCTGGTGGAAGACCAGGTTGCGCGCGTTCTCCTCACTGGCGATTCCGTTCGCAAACCGCGACTGGTCGGCAAGATCGACGAACACGGGCAACCGCTATTGTCGCCGCGCGCGGCGTTCTCCGTCGATCACCTGGCACGCGTCATCGCAAGACGTCTCGCAGGACTGGGGCTGGGCGATCAACTGCCGCCGCACTTCCTTTCTGACGACGCAGGGGGACAGGCCATCGAGCCAGCGCTGGCAAAGCGCCTGCCCTACTTCTGCTCGGGCTGTCCGCACAATCGCTCGACGTTGGTGCCGGAGGGAAGCCGCGCGCTGGCCGGCATCGGCTGTCATTACATGGCGCAGTGGATGGATCGCGACACCACGACCTTCACGCAGATGGGCGCGGAAGGATCGAGTTGGATCGGGCAGACGCCATTCACCAGCACCAAGCATGTTTTCGTCAATCTGGGCGACGGCACCTATGCTCATTCCGGCCTGCTCGCGATCCGCGCCGCGATCGCGGCAGGTGTCACCATCACCTATAAGCTACTCTACAACGACGCCGTGGCGATGACCGGCGGCCAGACCGCCGAAGGCGGCTTCACCGTGGCGCAGATCGCGCGGCAGCTCGCGGCCGAGGGCGTGCGCGATATCCGCATCGTCGCCGAGGAACCGGAGCGTCATCGCGGCGAAACGTTGCCGCCCGGCGTCATCATCGATCCGCGCGATCGTCTCGAAGCGGTGCAGCGTGCGCTACGCGAAAGGTCGGGCGTCTCCGTACTGATTTATGATCAGGTCTGCGCAGCCGAGAAGCGCCGCCGCCGCAAGCGCGGCCAGATGCCGGATGCCGGCAAGCGCATTATCATCAATGAAGCCGTCTGCGAAGGCTGCGGCGATTGCGGCAGGAAGTCGAATTGCGTCTCCGTGGTACCGCTCGAAACCGAGTTCGGCCGCAAGCGGCAGGTCGATCAGACCACCTGTAATCAGGATGCAACCTGCGTTGATGGCTTTTGCCCGAGCTTTGTGATCATCGAGGGCGGCGTCGCGAAGAAATCGAAATCCGACGCGATCGCGCCACCTGCCGTACCGGCACCGCTGCTGGATTTATCCCGCTCCGCAAATCTTGTCGCGGGTGGCATCGGCGGCACCGGCATCGTCACCGTCGGCGCTATCCTGGGCATGGCGGCACATCTCGACGGCCGCGGCGTTTCGGTGATGGATCAGATCGGCCTCGCGCAGAAAGGCGGCGAGGTCACCACCCACGTTCGAATTGCCAAGGGCCCGAACGATATTGGCCCGGTACGGCTAGCGCCCGGCGAAGCCGATACATTGATCGGATGCGACCTCGCGGTGGCGGCGACACCCGAAGTGCTGAGTTTGCTGACACCAAATGCCATCGCGGTGATCAATGACCATGTGGTGATGACCGGCGACTTTACGACCAATCCGGATCTCGCGTTTCCCGATGCGGCGATGAAGCGCCGCATCGCCGCGCGCGCCGAGACCTCCTTCGCCGATTTATCGGCGCTGGCGACCGCGTTGCTGGGCGATGCGGTCGGCGCCAACATGATGGCGCTCGGCGTCGCTTGGCAGAAAGGTCGCGTGCCACTGACGGAAGCATCCATTCTGAAGGCGATCGAATTGAACGGCGCGGCAGTGGCGATGAACAAGCGCGCCTTCGCATGGGGACGTGCGCTGGCATCCGCCCCCGATAGCGTCCTTAGTCGATTATCCGGTCCGGCACAGCAACCGGTTGCGAGATCGTTGGCCGACATCGTCGATATTCGAGCCGCCGAACTGGTCCGTTATCAGAACGAACACCTCGCGCGCTGTTTCCGCGATCTTGTCGCCGACGTGGCGAACGCAGAGGATCGGGTCCGTCCTGGCTCGACCGAACTTGCGACCACGGTGGCGCGCAGCTTTCACAAGCTCCTTGCCTACAAGGATGAATACGAAGTCGCGCGCTTGCATGTCGAAACCAGCTTCCTTGCACGACTGAACGAACAGTTCGACGGCGGCACCCTCTCCTTCCATCTGGCACCGCCGCTGTTCGCGCGGCGCAATCCGGTCACCGGGCATCCGCGCAAGATGCGGTTCGGTCCTTGGGTCGTGCCGGTGTTCAAGCTGCTGGCCAAGCTGAAATTCCTGCGCGGAAGCTGGGCCGATCCGTTCGGTTACACGGCCGAGCGGCAGTCCGAACGCCGGACGATCGGGCAATACGAAACGTTGCTGCGGACACGCATCATGCCGGAACTGACCGCGACAAATCATGCGCTTGCGGTGGAGATCGCGGCCCTGCCGCTCACGATCCGCGGTTTTGGACACGTCAAGGTGGCGGCCGAGGCCGATGCTCTCAAGCGACAGACCATCCTGCTGGGGCGCTGGCCGGATGCCGGCGTCACGCATCAAGCAGCTGAATAGGCCGCGAGCCAACAAAGACCGAAATTATGCCCGTCGTGCACCGAACGCGATTTGCGCGAAGTCGGTGGCGATTTTGTCGATGGGGACACGTCCCGGCCGATACCACTCGCCGGCCCAGTTCACCGCACCCAAAAGCATCAGGCGCGCGGCATCGAGCGACACATCCTTGGGGATATAACCCGCCTCTGAAGCATCCCGCATGAGTTGCTGCCAGATGTCTTCATAGCGCCGCCGCTCGACACGACAGGTCCTGCGCAACTCCGGCGGAAGGAACGCAAACGCGCGGATCGACGCCGAGGTGTAATCGCTGTGTTCCAGTGAGGACAGCAGATGAGCATTGATCGCAGCCTGCAGGCGGTCGCGCGGCGTCGCCTTATTCGGCAGAGCATCCAGCGCTGACGTGACGGCTTTATTCACAACGAGAACGCCCTCGTTGATCACCCGCTCGACGATCGCATCCTTCGACGGAAAATGGTGATAGATGCTGCCGGCCTTGATGCCGACCCGCTCGGCGATCGCACGCGTGGTCGTCGCCTCGTAGCCGCGATGGCGCAGCAACCATGCCGTGGCATTGAGGATTTGTCGGGCTCCGCCGTTCTGATCCGAGGCTTCGGATTTGGCGGCGGACGCCTTCGCGGTCCGTGCAACTGCCTGGCTAATGGTCACTTCTCCTTGCGATCAAACGCTGCCCCATTTCGCCTTCTCATGCTGCGTCTTCCGCATCAAGAGGCGCGCGCGGCCTTCCTGGAGCGGCTTACCGGCTTCGTCGACCAGCGTAATAGATAATCCCAGCAGGCCATGCGCCGGGTTACTGACATTGCGCGTTTCGACGACCTCGATCAAGGCGCGAATTGTGCTACCCGGCCGCATCGGCGCCTTGAAATCCCAGGTCACGCCCAACAGCGCAACCACCGTTCCGTCGATCAGGTCGAGGCGTGACGCGAGGCCGAACGCGATGCCGATCCCCATCGGACCATGGGCGATCCGACCACCGAATCCGGTCGCCGCCGCGAACACCTCATCGGTGTGAACCGGATTGTAGTCCCCGGTCAGGCCGGCGAACGTCCCGATGTCAGCCTCGGTAATCGTTCGGGACGGCGTCTCAAAACGCTGACCGATACTGAATTCATCAAACAGACGTCCCATCAATTCCTTCCTTTATCCGGCGTCGCGACAACCAGGGCGCGGGTCACGGCGTCGTTCCATTAGTCTCGTCGCGGAGATCCTTGCGGCGAATTTTTCCGGTGATCGTCATCGGCAGCGAGTCACGGATTTCGATCTGTCGCGGATATTCATGAGCCGACAGGCGCGCTTTGACGAATTTCTGCATGTCCTCACGAAGGGCATCGTCCACAGTCGTCCCGGCACGCGGAACCACGAACGCCTTCACCACCTCGCCACGAACGCTGTCCGGGACGCCGACAACCGCGACGAGCGCAACCGCGGGATGCTGCATCAGGCAATCTTCGATCTCGGTCGGCCCGATCCTGTAGCCGCCGGATATGATGACGTCATCGTTGCGGCCGTGAAACCAGAAATATCCTTCCTCGTCACGATGACCGGCATCGCCCGTCAACCGCCAGCCATTGCGGAATTTCTCGCTGGTGGCGTCAGGCTTATTCCAGTAGCGCAAGAAAAACACCGGATCTGGCGCCTTGACGGCAATGGTGCCTGTCTCGCCGGGCTTCACAGGATTGCCCTCCTCGTCCACCACCTCCAGCACATGACCGGGCATCGCCCGCCCCATCGACCCCTCCTTTAGCGGCATGATGGAAGCGCAATTGCCGATGGTCAGGTTGGCCTCGGTCTGGCCGTAGAATTCGTTCATGGTGAGGCCAAAGACCTCGCGACCCCACCCCAGCATTTCCTCGCCGAGCCGTTCGCCGCCACTCGCGATCGAACGCATCGCATACGAGAAGCGCTCCTGCGGCCGTGCCACCTGACGCATCATTTTGAGTGCGGTCGGCGGCATGAATGCGTTGCGGATGCCATGACGACCGACCAACGAGAAAGCTTCCTCGGGGTCGAATTTCTTCAGGCGTTTGGCAAGCACCGGAATGCCGTGGAACAGCGACGGCAGCAGGACATCCATCAAGCCGCCAGCCCAGGCCCAGTCCGCCGGCGTCCACATGCGATCTCCGGGCTGCGGAAAGAAGTCATGCGGAAACTCGACGCCCGGCATATGACCGAGCAAGGTACGATGCGCATACAGCACGCCCTTCGGATTTCCCGTCGTGCCCGACGTGTACACGATGATGGCAGGATCTTCCGCGGCAGTATCGACCGTGGTGTGACTGGATGACGCCGCGTCGATCAGCGTCGACCATCCGAGTGTCGAACCATCGACGCGATCTTCGATCGCGATCAACAGCGGCTTGGCCGTCAATTGATCGCGTAACTGGATCAATTTTTCGATGCCTTCGGTGTTCGACACCACGGCCTTGGCGCCGCTGTCACTGAGACGATAGGCAAGAGCATCCGGTCCGAACAACGTAAACAGCGGCAGGGCAACCGCACCGATCCGATAAGCGGCGAGATGCGTGATCAACGCTTCCGGGCATTGCGGCAACAGGATTCCGATGCGATCGCCGCGGTTGATACCTTTCGCCGACAGCGCGTTGGCCAATCGCCGCGAACGCTCCTGAAGCGCCTCAAAAGTGAAATCGGTAACGGCACCATCCGCTGTCTCGTAAATCAACGCGGTGCGTGCCGCGCCGACATGCCGATCGCAGATCGCATCGGCGATATTGAACCGCTCCGGGATAACCCACGAAAAGGCTTCGCATACTTCCTGATAGGATCGTCCGGCGAGCGGCATGCAAACCAGTCCTTGTACATCTCCCTAACGATTGGTAGGTATACCCGATCACGACCACCGCAGCAAGCCAATGAAAGAAAACCGCTCTTTGTCGAAAATGGAGATGCCGGTGAAAACAGTGGGGCCTATCGTTCCACGATAGGCCCCACTGTTTATCAAGCGATGGCGATAGGCCGGATCGGTGAACCGGTCGCGCCGGTCAAGCGCAACGGCAGCGCCACGAACAGCGCACGGGGCGCGCGTTTTTTGGCGATCTCTTCGAGGTTGAGATTTTCGATGATGTGGATGCCGGCATCCACCAGCAGAATGGCGTGGACCGAAACGCCGGGTGTCGGCAGGCATTCGAAGCCGGGCGTATCCGATCCCATCAGGGTTGCGCCGCGTTCGATCAGCCAGCGTGTCGCCTTCTCGCCGGGACCCGGCATTCCGCCGCGACGGCCGATGAACATCTCCGCGTCCGTCCAATATTTCGACCAGCCGGTGCGGATCAGCACCGCATCGCCCGGCTTGATCGTCGTACCGCTCAACCCCAGCGCGGCCTCGATATCAGAGACGGTGATCTCCTGCGCAGGCGCGAGACAATCGACGCCCTTGGCGGCAGCGACGTCCAGCACCACCGCGCTTTGAATGATCGGCGGGATATCCGCCACCGAATGTTCGCGGTAGCCATCGCGCGTCTCGACATCGGCCACCCGCACATCGCCATGCAGGCAGCCGTTGCGGGAGAAATGGCCGAGCGCGTCGATATGCGTGCCGGAATGGCCGGACGTAACGATCACCTCGTTGGCGAAGCTGGAGCCGTCCTCCCGCTTCACCGGATGCGGGTCGCCGTGGCGGCGATGCAACGCTAGGGAAAACGGGATGTGCTGATGATAGACCGGCATCGACGGCGCCATCGCGTGCGACAGCTCATAAAGCTGTGCACCGGCGGCAACCGCGCTGAAAATGCTGGCATCAAAGCGCGGAAGCTTGCTTTCCATTGTCGTCTCCCCTGCGTCGGTCGACCTAGACGCCGATCTTCGGCGCGCGATGCTTGTCGAGACCGATGGCGATGTTCTTCTGCTCCATATAGATCTCGAAGGCATAGTCGCCGCCGTCGCGGCCGATGCCGCTGGCCTTGACGCCACCGAACGGGGTCGGCAGGTGCCGCACGTTCTCCGAATTCACCCACACCATGCCGGCTTCGACGCTTTGCGACACACGGTGCGCACGGCCGACATCGCCGGTCCAGATGTAAGCGGCGAGACCATAACGCACATCGTTGGCGATGCGCAGCGCATCGGCCTCATCCTCGAACGGGATCGCGGTCAACACCGGACCGAAGATTTCCTCCTGCGCGATCTTCATCGAGTTCTTGGCATCGGTGAACAGCGTCGGGCAGACGAAATTGCCCTGCCCTTCCATCGCGCGCTTGCCGCCGGTGGCGACAGTGGCGCCGTCCGCCTTCGCATGGTCGGCGTAGCTCAGCACCTTCTCGACATGACGCTTGTGGATCAGCGGCCCGATCTCGGTGGCGGGATCGAGCGGATGGCCGACCTTGATCTTCTCGACGCGCGCCTTCAGTTCCGCGGTAAACTTGTCATAGATCGAGCGCTGCACCAGCGCGCGACTCGACGACGTGCAGCGCTGGCCGTTGAGGCTGTAGATCATGAACAGCACCGCGTCGCGCGCGCGATCGAGATCGGCATCGTCGAAGACGATCACGGGATTCTTGCCGCCCAGTTCGAAGTGCACGCGCTTCAAGGTCGGCGCGCCCTGCGCCATGATGTGGCTGCCGGTGATCGACTCGCCGACGAAAGCAATGGCCTTGATCGCCGGATGCTCGGTCAGCGCCTTGCCGGCGCTTTCACCGAAGCCGTGCACCAGGTTGACGATGCCCTTGGGCAGACCCGCGCCTTCGAACACCTCGCTCATGATTTCCGACAGGATCACCGCGGTCAGCGGGCTCCATTCCGCCGGCTTGTGCACGATGGTGCAGCCAGCCGCGAGCGCCGGCGCGATCTTCCAGGTCGACAGCATGAACGGCGTATTCCACGGCGTAATGACACCGACGGGACCAATGGGTTGACGGATGGTGTAGTTCAGATGCGTCTCGGTCGGCAGCGACAGGCCGTCGTTGGCCTCCGGTGCCTTGTCGGCATAGAAGCGAAAATTCTCGGCGCCGCGCAGCGCCGCCTTCGCCATGTAGCGGATCGCCTGCCCGCTATCAACGCTCTCGATCAGCGCGATTTCTTCAGCGCGCGCCTCGATCTTGTCGGCGATCTTATGCAGCAGCGCCCGGCGCTTCTCGCCCGGCACCGCACGCCAGACCTTGAAGGCTTCTTCCGCCGCGCGCGCCGCGCGATCGATCTCGGCCGCACCACCCGACGAGACGTTGCAGAGCACCGAGTTATCGGTCGGGTCGTAATTCTCGAACGTCTCGGCGCCGGTCACGCTTTCTCCGGCAATGCGATGCGGCACCGGACCGTTCTTGAAACGGGCCAGATAAGTTTGCGCCTTGCGCAGATTGTCGGTCAGGGCGTCGTTGGCGAGAGGCTTGTTCATGGTGCTCTCCTGTGGCGATCAGCAGGTCGGGTGCTTCGACGGAATAGCCATGGCGGGACGCTCCCGCCTAGCCGATGGAATGTATTTAACGTGTTAAGTATTTTTCCGCAAGCCCTTTGACGGTAGTGAATCCGCCTTATTTGACGGTCAGCGTTCCATCCGAAAAGACTGCCTCGCCGCCAACCAAGGTCAGCCGTGCCCGCGTCGGCTCAATTGCCTCCGGCGAAATCGCCAGAATATCGCGATCCAGCACCGCGAGATCGGCATATTGTCCGACCGCGATACGACCGCGCCGCTGCTCGTGTCCCATCGCGAAGGCCCCGCCTTCAGTATAGGCCGCGAGCGCTTCGGCGGCCGTCAGGGCCTCCCCGGCATTGAGGACTCGTCCGTCGGCGGCCTTGCGATCCATCGCGGCGGCGATGCCGAGATGCGGCGACAGCGGCCCGATCGGATGATCCGAACTGCCGGCGATGACGATACCGGCATCGCGCAACGTTCGGCCGGGATAGAGCCGCTCCGCACGCGCCTCACCCACCGCTTCGGCAAACGACGCGCCGAGCCGGCGCAGAAATCCGTATTGCGGCACAACCACCGCCCCGAGCGATTGCACCTGCGCGACAGCCTTGGGGCCGCGCACCGCAAAGTGTTCGATACGGTGGCGCGCATCATCGCGCGGCCAAGCCTTGTGCGCGGCCGTCAGACAATCCAGCCAATGATCGATACCGCGATCGCCGATGACATGCGCGGCGAGTTGCCAACCGCAGGCGTGTCCATCGATCACCTTGGCACGAAGATCGGCCGGCGGTTCCATCAGGAGGCCCGACGTATCGCGATCCGCGTAAGGCTCGAAGAACGCCGCCGTGCGGGCGCCGATGATGCCGTCGACAAAGAATTTCAGCGTCCGCACCTGCCAGCGATCATCGATGCCCGACGGGGCCAGACCATATTCACGGGCCTCATCCGGATCGATGCGCAGCATAAAGCCCATGCGCAACGGCAGACCGCCCTCGCCGCGCAAGGCATTCCAGATATCCCATTCGACCTTGAAGCCGTTATTGAAACCGACCGCCGCCTCGGTGACCGCGACGATGCCATAGCTCAGGCATTCGTCAGTCACCTTGCGGATCGCCGCGATGGTGCGTGCGGTGGACGGCGGCGGGATCAGCCCCGCGACGATGTCGGCGGCGTTTTCAGTCAATACACCATTGAGACGGCCGTTGCTGCGTTCGATGGTACCGCCGACCGGATCAGGCGCCGTCTCGTCGAATTGCGCGCGCTGCAAGGCGGCCGAATTCGCCACCGACAGATGACCGCCAGTTCGCCGCAGCAGCACCGGACGCCCGCCGGAAACCGAATCCAGTTCCTCGCGAGTCGGATGCCGGCGTTCGCTGAGAAATTGTTCGCTGTAATCCGCCGACATCACCCATTCGGCGGGCGCGGCAGCCTCGCAGGCGGCGCGCAGACGCTTCAGAAGTTCGGCCATCGTGCTGGCCGAGGGACCGAGTTGCAGGTTCAACAATTCCTGCGCCCGCATGAACAGATGTGCATGGGCATCGGTGAGCCCTGCGACGACACGGCTGCCGTCGAGATCTATGGTGCGCCCGGCACGTGGCGCATCTTTCGCCGCGCCGATCCAGGCGATGCGGCCGGCCTCGATCAGCAGGCTGTCGGCATCGTGCTGCGCGGCGGTCGCAAGACGACCACCGCGCAACAGTATCGTGGTCACCTCAGACGGCATCCTTCACCACGGCGATCATGTCGATCTCGATCTTGAGACCAGCACGCGCGAGATGCGCGACGCCGACCGTAGTGCGCGACGGAGGATCCTTCGGGAAGAACTCGCGGAACACCTCGTTCATCGCCGCGAACTCGTTCATCATGTCGGTCATGTGAATGGTCATCTTCAGCGCGGTGTCGAGCGACGCGCCGCCAGCTTCCGCCAGCGCCTTGACGTTCTCCAGCGCGATACGAGCCTGCGCCTTGATGTCTTCGGGAAACTCGCGGGTCACCGGATCGGAACCGGTCTGGCCCGAGACGAACAACAGCTTGTCCCAGCGGATCGCCGGCGAATACGGAATGCCCGGGCGAAGACCGGTGGGCGGAACAACGACAGTACGTGACATGTTTCTTCCTTCTTCTACACAAGAGATGGTTCAAGTGTCGGTCATGGCTTCGCGATAGCGATCGCCGGCACCGAGATAAGCCGCGAGCACGCGCGGATCCTTGCGAAGCTGCTCGGCCTCACCCGAAGCGACGACGTTGCCGACTTCGAGCACGAAGCCGCGCTCGGCCACCGACAGCGCGAGATTGGCGTTCTGCTCGACCAGAATGCCAGTCATGCCGGCGGCCTTGAGCCGGTCGATTGCCTCGAAAATTTCTTCTGTGATGCGCGGCGCGAGCCCCGTGGACGGCTCGTCAAGCATCAAAAGCTGCGGCTCGGCCATCAGCGCGCGACCCACGGCGACCATCTGCTGCTCACCGCCCGACAGCGTGCCGGCCAGTTGCTTGCGCCGCTCCTTCAGCTTCGGCAGCAGCGTGTAGATCCGCTCCAGCGCGGCGGCCATCTTCGCGCGGCCTTCGTGACGGCGCAGGAATGCACCGAGCCGCAGGTGATCTTCGACGCTGAGGCCGGGGAACAGTTCGCGCCGCTCCGGCACAATAACGATTCCGCGCGCCACGCGCGCCTCCGGCTTGAGCGCCTTCAAGTCCTCGCCGGCGAATGTGACCGTGCCGAAGGTCTGTTGCAGCACGCCCATCAGGCTGTTGAGCAGCGTCGTCTTGCCGGCGCCATTGGGGCCGATGAAGGTGATGAACTCACCGCGCGCCACCGAGAAACTGATGTCATCGATGGCAATGGCCTCGCCATAGCCCACGGTAAGATTGGCGACCTCAAGCAGCTTTGTCACGGCCGCCTCCGAGGTATGCGGAAATCACCGCGGGATTGGCCTGCACATCCTTGGGCGAGCCCTGCGCGATGATGCGGCCGCGATCGAGGACGACAAGGCGCTCAACGCATCCCATCACCAATTCCATATCGTGCTCGACCAGCAGAATGGTGACATTCTCGGCCTGCAACTGCCGCAGTATCTTCACCAAGGTCAGTTTCTCGGAGAAGCGCAACCCGGCCGCCGGTTCGTCCAGCAACAGGATTTGCGGGTCGGCAACAAGCGCACGTGCGATCTCGACGATGCGCTGCTTGCCCAACGGCAAACTGCCGGCGGCAAGATCAGCCTCTGCTCCAAGCCCGACACGCTCCAGCGCGGCGCGCGCACTGGCGAGCGCCTGCCGGTTCTCCTGTTCGTCCAACGCGAACAGTCCGCGAAGGAAGCCGGCATCGGTGCGGCAATAGGCGCCGAGCGCAACATTCTCGATGACGGACATTTCCGGTATCAGTTGCACATGCTGGAATGTGCGCGCCATGCCGCGGCGCACGATCTCATGCCCCGTCGGCAGCGGTTCGCCGAACAATGCTACTCGACCGGCGGTTTGACGTTGCAAGCCCGAGATGATGCTGAATAGCGTGGTCTTGCCGGCACCGTTCGGGCCAATCAGCCCGACGAATTCGCCGCGCTTCAACTCCATGTCGATGCCTTCGAGCGCCTGCAGGCCGCCGAAGCGGATGCCAATGCCCTCAAGGCGCAGCAATACCTCGCCGCGATTTTCCGTCAACGCGGTGCGCGCGAGACCTTCGCCCGCGCGGCTGCGCAGGGTCGGCTTCGGCAGGAAGCGCTCCACCGCCGGCCACAAGCCCTGCGGCCACTTCAGCAGCATCACCACGAGGATGACGCCGAACACGATGACTTCGAGATTACCGGACAGACCCCAGCGCGCGAGAATATCCTGCAATGTCCACTGCGCACTCTCCAAGGTCAGCGCGCCGAGCACACCGCCAGCCGCGCTCATCGGCCCACCGACGACCGCCATGATCAGCAGCTTGAACGAGGTCAACAGCGAGAACGGCGAAGGACTGACAAAGCGCAACAGATGGACATAAAGCGCGCCGGCCAGCGCCGCCAGCACCGCCGAGAACACGAACACTTTCACGCGCAACACCGTGGTATCAACGCCGAACGCCTGCGCGAGACCGTCATGGCCTTCGAGCGTGGCGATGGCGCGGCCCGTGCGCGAGGTGCGCAGCCGCGACAGGCCGAGCACTGCGAGCAGCGTAATGGCCCAGATCAACTGGGTGTAGAGGCGATCATCGGTCAACGCGAAGCCGAACAACGACAGTGGCGGAATTTTGTCGAGGCCGGACGCGCCGCCGGTCACCTCATGCCAGGCGGTGAAGACACTGGCGAGCGCGATGCCGTAAGCCAGCGTCGCCAGCGGCAAGTAATGCCCGCGCAGCCTCAGCGTGATGAAGCCAATCAACGCGGCAACCAAGGCCGTCGCGCTGACACTCAGCACCAACGTCACCAGCGTATCGATGCCATAGGCCCGCGCCACCAGCGCCGAGCCATAAGCGCCGAGCCCCATGAAGGCTCCCTGCCCCAGCGATATCTGGCCAGCCTGCAACAGCAGGACGAGGCCGACCGCGACCAGTGCATAGATTCCGGCGTACGCAAAGATGCCGACATAAAACGACGGCAGCACCCAAGGCACGGCGAGAAGAATGACGCTGACGGCGAGCGCGAGCTTGGCGCGGGCGCTCATCATCTTGCCTCCACGCGCGAGCGCGTATTGCGCCAGAGCAGAATGGGAATCAGCAGACTGAACACCAAGACGTCGCGATAGGCGCTGGCGACATAGGCCGACGTGGATTCCAAGCCGCCGACGATCATCACACCGACCAGCGACAGCGGATAATCGATCAAGCCGCCCATGGCGCCACCGACGAATCCCTTCAGGCCAACCATGAATCCCATTTCATAGTTAGCCGTGATCAACGGCGCGAGCAGCATGCCACTGACCGCGCTGAATGCGGCTGCCAGCAGGAACGCGAGCGCGCCGGTGGCATTCACCGGAATGCCGCAGAACTGCGCGCCGAGCCGGTTCATCGCTGATGCCTGCAACGCTTTGCCGACCAGCGTGAATTCCGAGAACACATAAAGACCGCCCATCGCCAGCAATGCCGTGACCAGGATCGCGAAGCTCTGATAGGGGATGAACACCGGCCCCATCATCAACCCGCCGGCCGCGATCGGATCGACGGGATATGGGTTGGCGCCCCAGATCAGAAGGCCCAGCCCCTGCACGCTCATCGAGACGCCCACCGAGATGATGACGAACACGATGGTGGTGGCGTTCGGAATCGGATGTACGGTGAAACGGTAGATCAGCGCGCCGAGCGGCGCGACCAGTATCAGCGCCACCACCATCATGCCGATGACCGGCAGATGCAGCGCCAGCGCACCGCGCGTCAGCGCCAGCGCGACGATCCCCGCCACGATCAGTCCGCCCGTATAAAGCGATGCCTGTCGCCAGTCGCGCCGCCAGCGACCGACGTCCAGAATGGCGCAGAGCGCGAGCCCGCCGATCAGGAGATACAGCGTCCCCGGCATCCGGCCCTGCAACAGATCGGCAAGCGTCAACGCGCCGAGCATCACGTACTCGCCCTGTGCGATGTTCACCACACGCGTGACGGTGAACACCAGCACAAGGCTGAGCGCGAGCAGCGCATAAACGAGGCCGTTGGTCAGACCATCGACCAGCAGGAACAGAATAGTGTCGGACATGCCTTACTTGGATTCGTACAGGCGGAACTCACCATTCTTGACCACGGAGATGAATGTGCTCCGGTGGTCGAGCCCGAGGTGATCGGTCGGGCTATAGTTGAAGATGCCGCCGACACCGACGAAATTCTTCACGCCCTCGATCTTGTCGCGCAGCGCCGCGCGCGAGGCATCGAGATCGTCGAGCTTGACGCCCGCCTTCACGACCTCCTCGGCGGCCTTCAGCGTGATGTTGCCGGCATCCCAGGACTGACCGGGAAAGATGTCGACCTTCGGCACGTTGAAGCGCTTCTCATAAAGCGCGGCGAACTTGGTGATGACGGGCTTCAGCGGATTGCTGTCCGGCAAATCCTTGTAGACCAGCACCGGCGTGGTGCCGAGCAGCGCGCCTTCGACATCCTGCTTGCCGATCGAGATGAAAGCGTTGTTGGCGGAGCCGCCCGAGTGATAGATCGGACCAGAATATCCGACGCGCTTGAGCGCTTGATGCACCAGCGCAGAGGACGGCGGAATGGCGTGAATATAGACGGCGGCCGGATTAGACTGGCGTACCTTCAGCGCCTGCGGTGTGAAGTTGGTATCGGTGCGCGAGAAGCGTTCGGACGCGACGATCTCCACGCCCTTGGCCTTGGCCACGCTCTGCATCGCGATCCAGCCGCCCTCGCCAAACGAATCCTCGAGGCCAAGGAACGCGACCTTCTTGATGCCGCGCTTGACCATGTCGTCGACGAGACCGGTGACCTGAAGCTGGTCGGTGCTCGGTGTCTTGAAAATCCAGTGACGCTCCTTCGCCGGCTCGATCACGCTCTGGCCCAGCGCCAGCGAGATGTTCGGCACCTTTGCCTGCGTTACGGTTTCGAGAATCGCCATCGAAGTCGGCGTCGTGGTGCAGCAAATCACCACATGTGCGCGATCCTCGGTGATCAGCTTGCGGACGTTGTTGACCGCCTTGGTTGGATCCGATCCGTCATCATAGGTGATGAACTTGACGGTGAACGGCAGGCTTGTGTCCTTTGCAAGCTGCTCCTGCAGCAGTTCCAGCGCATTCTTCTCCGGCAGACCCAGCGCCGAGGCCGGGCCGGTCATCGCCACCACCGAACCAATGCGCAGTTCGGGCTTGTCGGCAGCATGCGCCGACACCGAGATCGTCAATGCCGCCACAGCCGCAGCGACTGAAAGGATTTTCATGTTTCACTCCCCAATAAGATCAACAGAGCAAGATTTGCAGCAAAGGTGGCACGCGTGTATGCGGGCCGCCTCGGTCGAACGTTGATGGTCGCGTCTTCTCCGGGCGCTTCAGTCAAGAACGTAAGTCGGGATCGCCGGCAATAGCGGCGGCTTGGTTTCCTGCATCGCGGTGCCGTCGAAGGTCTCCACCGCCATGGATTCCTCAAACCAGCGACGCGGCGGCGGCGCACCCCACAACGTCTGCCGCACCGGGTTATTGAGATTCCAGCGGATAGGCTCGGCCGCGGTGTTTCCGGTGAGATAATCGCCGGTGTAAAGCTCGAAGCGGTTGCCGTCGGGATCGCGCACGTAAACGAACAGCGCGTTGGAAATGCCGTGACGCGCAGGCCCTCGCTCGAGGCTGTCGGCGTAACCGGCGCCCGCGAGCATGTCGCAGGCACGAATGATCGACAGCGTGTCGGGCAGCGAGAAGCCGACGTGATGCGCAGCCGGTCCCGCTCCGGTCATCACGGCGATGTCGTGCACGGTCGATTTGCGGAACAACCAGCTCGCCCAGATGCGCTTTTCCGGCGGATCGGATTCGGTCAGTTCGGCGCAGCCGAAGCCCAGTTCCTGCGTGTACCAATCGTAGCCCGCCTGCGCGTCCGGCGTCAGCACGTTGGCATGATCGATGCGGGTCGGCGAAGCGCCCTTGTGCAGATGATATTGCTGCACCAGCCACGGCACCTGCGCGATCTCGGCGTAGTAATCAATGATGAAGCCGAACGGGTCCTGCGTGCGCAGGGTGCGACCCTGGCCCAGCATATCGTTACCGGCCCAGCGCGTCGGCAGGCCCAGTTCCTCGAAACGGGACTTCATGCGATCGAGGTCGTCTTCCGAGCTCACCACGAAGCCGATGTGTCCGACGCCGGCGGAGTCCGCCTTGCGCAGCACGAAGGTATGATGCTGCTTGTCTTCGGTGCAGCGCAGATAGATGCGGTTGTCGTCGCGGGCGGTCTCGTGCAGTCCGACCAGGTTGACATAGAAGTCGCGCGCCCGCTCGAGATCGGTGGTGCGGAACTCGATATGTCCCAGCTTCTGGATGTTGGCGATATCCTTGATGCGGCCAGTGCTCACGGTCATCCCCTTGCTCGTTTCGACGGCGATACTGGCCGACAGGTTAGCGGGCGGCCGGGGCGCGTCTGTATCAGCCGCTACCAAGCGCCGATATTCTTTGCCGCAGCCGCCTGCCTCGCCGGAATGCTATTTCGGTGCGTAGGCCACCGCCTTGATCTCGATGACGAGGCCCGGCCGCGCCAGGCCGGCGATTTCGAGAATGGTCCAAGTCGGGTACGGCTCGCGAATGTAGCGGCTCTTGATCTCGACGAACTTGCCGAGATGGTTCTGCAACCCGACGTGGTAGCTGACCAGTTCGACAATATCGTCGAGCGAGGCGCCGGCCTCCTCCATCACGATCTTGAGCCGATCGAAGGCGTTGACGATCTGGCCCTCGTCATTGGCCGGCATCGAGCCATCCGGATTGAGGCCGATCTGGCCGGCGACGTAGAGGAAATCGCCCGCGCGCACCGCTGGCGAATAGCCGAATTTCTTGAAGATCGTCGATCCGTCCGGCGTGGCGAAGATCGGATTGGTCGAATTGATGGCTTGTTTCTTCATTACAGTCTCCGGTGGTCGAAATCAGATGCGCGCGGTCGGCGACAGGGGCAGATCGAGCAGCAGGCGGCCATAGGGCTCGCCGATTGCGTCGGGTTGCAGCAGCATGTGGCTGCTCATGGCGTGGACGTCGCGAAACAGCCGCTCGATCCGAGTCCCGCTCGGCAGCACTGAGCCGCCAAGCGCCGCGAATAGCCGTTGCGTGGTTTGCAAGGCAAGGCGCGACGCGACTGCAAAGCGGGTCCGCATCGCGGCGCGTTCGATCAGACTGACATGCCCCGTCCGCGCGGCTTCAAGAATCTCGTCCGCGTCGTCGAGCAGCGAACGGCGCAAGATCGATAATGTCGCCTCGCTGGTCGCCGCTTCGATCTGCGCGACGCGATCTTCTACCAGTGCCTTCTGCGCTGCGGGGCTGACTTTTGCCTTGGCAATGGCGCGAAACTCTTCCACCACCGCCGAAGCGACACCCAACGTCGGCGCCAGTGTCGACATCGCATTGATGGGATTGAGCGGCGCGGCCGTGATGGCACCATGCTGCGGACAGGTCGGATGACAGCCACCGTCCTGCAGCACCTGCCAACTCATCCAGCGATGCGCGGGCACGAACGTCTTCGTCAGCGAGATATCCTTGCTGCCCGTGCCGCGCATACCCAGCACGTTCCAGCTTGCCTGATCGACGGCGAAAGCATCCGCCGGCACCAGCACCACATGAGGCACCATTTGCCCGTCGACCGGGATCGGGACCAGAAGGCCCGCCCAGGTCGCGACATCGATGCCGGAGGCATAACGCCAGCGGCCGCTGAGCAGCATGCCGCCGTCCACCGGCTCCGCCACCAGATCCTGCCCGACGCCGCCGGTCAGCAGCGACACAATGGTCGGCTTGCCGGAAAGAAAGACATCGCGCTGGGTTTCCGCCGAAAATTTTCCGATCATCACCACGTTGGCGCTGGAGAGGCCGAGAATCCAGGCGGTAGACGAACAGCCGCGCGCAATCTCGTAGGTTGCTTCCCATGCGGCGCGCGGACCGAGCCCGAGGCCGCCATAAGCGCTCGGCTGGGTGATGCGGAACAGATCGTTCGCCACCAGCCGCTCGACCACCTCCGGCAAGAGGCTGCGACGCTGTTCGATCTCGGCAGCCTTGCCTTGCAACCAGTCCCGCATGTCGGCCGCATTGGCCACCACGGTAGCGGCGCTGACGCTGCCACCCTCCGTTGATCGCTTCTCCGCTTGCGCAAGTGCCATTGACGCCATCGGCTCCATCCGAAAAACTGATGACGGTAACGCTAGCCCGGCCGATTTCTTCCGGGCTGTATCGCCCTATACGAGATGGCGCATCTTTTCCGTTCAATCTGGGATGATGCCCCGGACAACGCATTCCATGACGAAAAAGAAACTCGGCACATGGCGCATCGATCGGCAACTCGTCGAACAGATCAGCCGACACGCCGCCTTTGGCCGCCGCCGCAAATTCAAGAAAAACGCCATGCTCTATGAGCAGGGTGAGGTCTCGACGCGGTTCTACTTCGTGCTCAAGGGCTTGGTGCAGATCTCGATCTTTCGCGCCGACGGCTCCGAGGTCGTGCTGGAGTTGATGGGACCGGAAACTGTTTGCGGCGAGGGCTCGGCCTTCGACGGCCTGCCGCGCTTCTCCAGCGCCGCCGCCATCGAGGATACCGAGGCGATCGAGTTCGACACGTCGAAGATGACGGAAATCTTTCGCGCCCACCCGGAATTCGCGACCTCGCTGCTGCGCGTCACCAGTCTGAAACAGCGCGTCGTCGCTATCCGCTTGAAACATCTCGCCTCACGCGAGCCGCAGGATCGCATCATGGAGCTATTGACGCGGCTCGAGGAGATGTTCGCGATCGATCATCCGAAAGGACGGCTATTGGTCACTCACGTCACGCATGAGCAGATCGCGACCATGACCGGCACGTCACGCGTGACGGTGACGCGCACCTTGCAGCGACTGCGCGAGCAGAACCGTATCGATATCGTCGACGGGCACATCCTGCTGAAACGCCGGCCCAATGCCAATTGAAGCACCGATCTAGCCGCACGCACCGACCGGATGCGGATGCATGAGGCTATAGCGCCCCTCATGATAGAGCAGCGGCCGCTTCGCGGTCGGCGGGCCGACGATCTCGCGGACGGCGCCGACGATGATGGTATGATCGCCGCCGGGATAGGTGCTGGCGACTTCGCAGAACATTGCCGCGTTGCAATCCGGAATCGTCAACCATTCAAGATGCCGCCGGCATGCGTTCATATTCCAGGCTTCGGTCTGGCCGGCGAAGTAGCCGGAGATATGTTGCTGCGCGTCCGACAGAATGTTGACTGAAAACGAGCCACGGGCGATCACCGCGCGCCCCGCCCGGCTTTCATTGCGCGCGCAAAACAACAGCAGCGGCGGATCGAGACTGAGCGAGGTGAGCGAATTCACCGTCAGTCCGATCGGCCCTTGCTCTCCGGCCGTCAGCACCACCGCGACGCCGGTGGCGAAGCGCCCCATCAGGCGACGAAACGTCAGGGCAGCAGTATCGGTCATGCGCGATCGTCCCGGTCATTGCATCGACCGGAGCATGACGGATCGCGTCGGGGAATGTCGTATCGCGGTACACAGGCCGCGACGGCTGCATCAGGCTTGCGCGTGCAGACCATCCGCGAGCTGCGACCGTACCAATTCATACTGTCCGCGCTGGCAGCGCACCGCGCCGTCGCGCCGCAGCTTTTGCATCGCGCGCGTCACGGTGATGCGCGAAGCGCCGATCAGATTGGCGATCTGCTGATGCGTCAGAACGATGGTCGGTGCATCGGGGGTGGTGATCTGCGACAGCAGTTCGGTGATGCGAACTTCCGGCGATGCCTGCGTCACCTGCGCCAGCCGCGTCGCCAGCATGCGCTGCTTCAGCGCGATGGTCTGCACCACCAATGGCGCAAGCTCGGCATGACTGGACATCAACTTGCAGAAATCCGTCGCCGGGATCACCAGCGCCTCGCACTCCTCCAGCACACTGGCGCTGGAAAATCGCGGCAGGCCGTCGAAGGCGGCACCCTCGCCGCAAAGCGCGCCGGAGCCGACAATATCGATCAGCAACTCCTGCCCGTCGGGGCGCAGCATGGTGATGCCGACGCGGCCCGAGATGACAACGAATACCTGATCGCTGATGTCGTCCTGCCGGTAGAGAGCACGTCCCTTGGCGAACCTGCGTCGCACCAAGGCAGGGGCAATGCCGAGAAGATAGGCCAGCATCGCCTGCGGCACACGCAGTGTCTCGCTGACGCCGGGACGCCCCGCCGGGGATAGCGCAGCCTGGATCTGGGACATCCCGTCACTCCTCGAACGAGACCGGAGGACGATCGCCGCCGGCACCACGCGGCCGTTATATCACCGCGCCGTGGTCCGCAGCCACTGCGTCATTGCCTCATGCTCGGCCTGCGCGGCGTCGCAGACCGCTCGCGCGCGCACAAAGCCGTGAATGAGCCCCAGCCCGGGCCGGAACGTCACGGGAGCACCGGCGGTCCTCAGCCGCTCCGCATAGGCGTGGCCATCGTCACGCAGCGGATCGTGCTCGGCCACCACGACGAAGGCCGGCGGCAATCCCGACAGATCCTCGCAACGCATCGGAACGGCGAGTGGATTTTCGCGTTGCCGTACATCGGGACAATACTGGTTCCAGAACCAGACCATTTCCGCCGCCTTCAGATAAGGCGCCTGGGCTTCGCCGATATAGGACGGGCGCTGGAAATCGACATCGATGCACGGATAGAGCAGCAACTGCCCGCGCAATTGCAACGGGCCATCGCGAAAAGCAATCGTCATCGCCGCCGCGAGGTTGCCGCCGGCGGAATCGCCGCCGACGAAAATGGCGGCAGGATCGACACCGATCGCGGCTGCATTGGCGAACGTCCAGGCAACGACTGCGCGGCAATCCTCCATCGGCGCAGGAAACGGATGCTCGGGCGCACGGGCGTAATCCACGCTGATAACGACGCAGGGCGTATCCGCAGCGATGGCGGCGGTGATTGAATCGTGACTGTCAATGCTGCCGATCACCCAGCCGCCGCCATGCATGTAGACGAGCACAGGCAACGGCTGCGACGCGCGCGGACGATAGATGCGCACGCGCACAGGCCGCGTGCCGTCGATGATACGTGTTTCGACATCGAGATTCTCGGAATACGGCGCACGCGCCGCGGCCGATAACCTCTCGACCCGCTCGCGCCAGACATCGACGGGCAACGACAAAGCCGGCTCAGGCCATGCCTCCTCAAGTTTCGCGATGAACGGAGCAAGCTGCGGATCGATGGCCATGAGCTGGGTATCCTGAGCGTTTGAACTAGACGTTGCCGTGAACGAAGCGCCCGCCGACCATGGTGGCGAGACAGGACAGCGTCTCCAGTTCCTCGCCCGGCGTAGCGAGCGGACATTTGCTGAGCACCGCGAGATCGGCGAAGTAACCCGGCATGATCCGCCCTTTGACGGTCTCCTCGAATGAGAACCATGCGCCGTTTTGTGTCATCGCGCGCAGCGCCAGTTCGGCGGAGGTTCGCCCACCCGCGCCCAACACTTCGCCGGTGGTACGCTCGCGGCGGGTACGCATCGCGCGCATGGTGGCCAGCGGATTGAACGGGCTGTTGTCCGTGCCGCACGCCACCGGCACGCCGAGCGCGTCGAGTTGCGCGGTGGGCGACACCAACTCGCGATCGGCCTCCGACAACGGGAAGAAACGCGTGCCGACCTTCCAGACGTGATAATCCGGAATCAGGGTAACGCCGATTCCGAGCGCCTTGAGGCGTGCAAGATCGGACGCCGAAGCATGGCTCATATGCTCCACCACCCAGCGGCGGCACGAGATATCGTGAACCGCATGCACGCGCTCGAAGATCGGCAGCAGTTCGTAAAGCTTGTCGACAGCAATCGTATGGATGCGCAGATCATGCACGGCCGCGAGCATGCACAGCCTTTCGAACTCAGCCGGCTCGTTGGCGTGCTTGACGTAGCACGACCAGCCAAGATCGGCCGGATCGATCCGCGCAGCGCGGGCCGCAGTCGGCTCACCGCCGTAGCCAACAAAAATGCCACCGACGCGCAGAATCGCATCGCCGATTCCGGCGCCGCGCGCATGCGCGAGCCAGTCGCGCATCATTGGTTCGGCTTCTTCGCTGGTCGCCCAGGTCGGGCTGACGACGAGATGCATCCGCATCGTCAATTCGTTCGCTTGCCACAGGTCGCGATAGGCGCTGATGACTTCCGGCGCGCAGCCGTGCCCCTCGTAAACGCTGGTGGTGCCGACGGTGTGATACGCCCGCACCGAGCGCAGAATGCCGTCGCGGCGATCCTGCGGCGAAAACCGCGGCACCGCCGGCAGCAGCGCGATCTGTGCCGAATCCGGATAGTTGTGCTCGACGATGACGCCGGTGAGCTCTCCTGCGGCGTCGTGCTCCAACTCCACACCTTCCACCGACGAAGCCGAGGTGCGGTCGAGCCCGTTCAGCTTCAGCGCCAGCGAGTTCAGCGCCGTGTAGCACGGCACCAGGCTCCAGTAGCCCGACGGCGGCAGGATGCAGACCGGATGATCCGGCGCCGCGCGATCCAGTTCCTCCCGGGTCGGCATCCGGCGTTCGTGCAAGACGATCGGGCCGCCGAAATAGAACGGCGCATCGCCGACCGGCATGGTGACGATCCATTCGCCGCGCGGCGTGATGCGGGCAAGCTCGGAAATCCGCGCCAGCACGTCGGCGATGCTGCGGACATGGCCGAGCGATGGGAAGCGGTCGCGTAATCCTTCGGTATCCATGTGCGCGTGCGCATCATTGAAGCCTGGAATGATGGTGCCGCTGGTTTCGAAGACGCGCGTTTGCGGCCCTTTCAATTCCAGAATCTCGCGCCGCTCACCCACCGCGACGATCCGATCGCCTGCGACAGCCACCGCCTCCGCGAGGCTTCCGGCATCATCCAGCGTGATGACCTTGCCGGTGAGAATGTAATCGATGCTACGCGGGCTCATTCTGCGCACCCCCCACCGCCTCCGATCCGGCGCGCGTGGTGCGAGCGCCCTCTACCCAGCCGAGCTTGCCGCAAAGCCAGATGAAGACGCGCTCGCCCAACCCGCCGATGCCGGCCGGAATCACCACCAGCGTGACGATCAGCGCGCCGCCGAACACCAGCCCGCCCAGCGAGACGTCGATATCGCTGGCCCAGATCGGTACGAACTGGATGAACATCGCACCGATAATGGCGCCATTGAGCGAAGTGATCCCGCCGACAACGGCACCGACGAACAGGCTGAGGCTCATCATGACGTTAAAGGTATCGGGCGACACGAAGCCAACGATCATCGCGTAAAGCGATCCGGCAACACCGGCGTAAAGACTGCTCATCGCGAAGGTTGCGGTCGTCAGCGTGGCGCGATCGACACCCATCACCGCCCCGACAAGCTGGTTGTCGCGCGCCGCGACCAGCGCGCGTCGCAGCGGCCCGGACAGAATCCGACGCGCCACGACATAGAGCACCGCGGCAATGGCGAGGCAGACGAAATAGATCCATTGCGAGTCGTCGAGCGGCAGAAAGACCGGCGCTTCCGGATTGCCGACGCTCAATCCCTGCACGCCGCCAGTGAATCCGTCGAAGCGTTTCAGCACCGGCGGCACGGTAATCGACAATACCAGTGTGCCGAGCGCCAGATAGAGACCCTGCAATCGCAGTGCCGGAAAACCGAGGCACCAGCCGGCGATCCAGCTCAACGCCGCCGAAACCGGAATCGTCGCGTAAGGATTCCAGCCGTAGCGCACCACCAGAATCGCCGTGGTGTACGAGCCAAGCGCGACAAAAGCCGCATGACCGAGCGTGATGGCGCCGCCGAATCCCGTCACCAGATTGATACCGACGATGGCGATGGCGAACACCAGCACCGTCGCAAACTGGCTGACGAGATAGCTCGGGATGACGAACGGAATCACGTAGAGAAAAACGGCGGCGAGGACGATTGCCGTTGCCAGGCGAACGGCCATCGGCAGCTTCGGTTTGACGACGACGCTCATAGCCGTACGACCTTCTTCCGGCCGAACAATCCGTCCGGCTTGACCAACAATGTTCCGAAGATCAGAACCAGCGCGACAATGATTTTGAGATCAGGCCCGATCCACGGAATGTAGGTGCCGACCAAATTCTCCACGACGCCGACCAAGAGGCCGCCGACCACCGCGCCGACCACACTGTCAAACCCGCCCAGCGTCGCCGCAGCGAATGCGTAGATGATGACGCCGAACATCATCGTCGGATTAAGGAAGACGCGCGGCGCCACCAGAATGCCGGACAACGCGCCGAGCGCGGCAGCGATGCCCCAGCCGATCAACAGCATGACAGGAACCGAGACGCCGACCAGAATGGCGGAATCCGGTGTGGAAGCCGCGCCACGCATCGCCAGCCCCACCTTTGTGGTCTCGAACAGCAGATAGAGCAGCAGCAGGACAACGCCGACGACAGCGATGATCCCGGCCGTTTCCGCCGACACGGTGAACGAGCCGAGTTGCAGATGCGCCTTCGGGAAAAGGCTCGGCAGCGCCTTGATCGTGTAGGTCCAGAGGAAGCCGGCGAGACTGTTGAGCGCGAGATACAGGCCGATCAACACACTGACGACGGTGAGCAGGCTGGCGTGAGACAGCGGCTTGACGATGGTGGCATACAGCAGCGCGCCGGCAATGAACGAAACGACGATGCTGACGAGCGCCGCCGGCACCAGCGGCATCCCCCACGCCATCAACTGCCAGACAAGATAGGCGGACAGCATCGCCATTTCGCCCTGCGCGAAATTGACGATGCCGGTCGAGCGATAACTGAAGACGAGCGCAAGCGCGAGCGACGCGTAGATCGCGCCATCGGCAAGACCGTCGACAATCTGGCTGGCGAAAAGATTCATTCATACCCCAAATAGATGCGACGAACCTCGTCATTGCCCGCGAGATTCCGCGCGGTGTCCCGCAGCACGATCTGCCCGCTTTCCAGCACGACGCCGGAATCCGCTATCTCAAGCGCGAGATTGGCGCTTTGCTCGACGATCAGCATCGTCATGCCCGTCTCTTCACGAATGGCCGCAAGGGTCTTGAACAGTCCCTGCGTGATGATCGGCGCAAGTCCGAGCGACGGCTCGTCCAGCAGAAGCAGCCGCGGCCGCAGCATCAGCGCGCGCGCAATCGCCAGCATCTGCTGCTCGCCGCCGGAAAGACTTCCGGCCTGCTGCGACAGGCGTTCACGCAGCCGCGGGAAAAACGTCAGCCAGCGCTCGCGGTCCTGCCGTTCTTCGGCTCCGCTACGCAGATAGGCACCGAGCCGGATATTCTCGTCCACCGTCAGATCGGCGAAAGTCCCCCGCCCCTGCGGAACATGGGCGACACCGGTGGCGACGATCTTGCGCGCCGGGAGACCATCGATGCGCGCGCCATCGAACATGACCGTGCCTTCGCGGGCAATGGTGCCGGAAATCGCGCGCAGCAGCGATGTCTTGCCGGCGCCGTTGGCGCCGAGCACCACCTGAATCTGCCGCTCCTCGACGTCGAGATCGATCCCGTGCAGCACGCTGCGCGCGCCGTAACCGGCCTGCATTCCCTTGATGCTGAGCAGGCTCATGTCGCCGCTCCCAGATAAGCGGCCGCGACAGCCGGATCGGCCTTCACCACGGCCGGCGTTCCGTCCGCGATCTTGACGCCGTTCTCCAACACCACAACGCGGTCCGAAATCCGCATCAGCATTCGCATGTGATGCTCGACCAGTAGCACGGTCAAACCGTAGCGCTGCCGCACGCGCAAAATAACGTCGGACAGTTCATCGACCTCGCCGTGCGACAGCCCGTTGGCCGGTTCATCCAGCATCAGAAGCCGCGGGTGCGAGATCAACGCGCGCGCAATCTCTATTCGCTTCAGAGTGCCGAACGGCAGGCCGCCCGCAAGGTGATCGGCAACGTCCGACAATCCGAGATCGTGAAGAATCGCGCGCGCTTCCTCTTCGGTGGCGACGGGGTCGATCACCGCGCCCTTGCCGAAAACCGCATTGAGAAAGCCCGGCTGCAAACGATGATGCGCGCCGAGCAGCACGTTGTCCGTCACCGACATGGTGCCGAACAGCCCGACGTTCTGAAGCGTTCGTGCAACGCCAAGGCCAATGATGCGGTTTGCCGGCAATGCCGTGATATCCTGCCCGGCGAAATGGATCGTCCCCCGGCTCACCTGGTAGACGCGCGAGATCGCATTGAACAGCGTGGTCTTGCCGGCGCCATTCGGCCCGATCAACCCGCAGATGATGCCGTCCGCGACGTCGAACGAGACGTCCTGCAGCGCACGTACGCCGCCGAACTCGATGCCAACGTCGCGGACTTGCAGCAGCGTGGTCACTTGCTCTTTCCCTTGTCGAAGATCGCCTTCGGCATTCGCGCGTGAATGCCGTTGACGCCGTTGACGAGCTGGGTCACCAGCAGATCGGCCTGCAGGGAACACAACGCATAAGCGTCGGACCGCGTCATGTTCTTGGTGGCGACCATCAGATCGATCATGTCGAGCACCGCCTGCCGCGCGGCTTCGCGCAGATCCTCATGCAGTCCCATGGTGATGAAGTGCTCGCGTGTTTCCGCCCACGGTCGCACGATCGAACGGCCCTTGATCACGGACAGTTTGAGACGCGCAGCGGTCATCGCCGTCTCCAGCGCGGTCTGCACCACTTCGCCGGAACCCTGCGCCGCATGAGCATCGCCCGCGTAGAACCCTGCCCCTTCGACGAAGACCGGAAGATAGAGCACGCTGCCCGCGACAAGGTCAGCGCAATCGATGTTGCCGCCGAAATTTCCGGGAATTGCCGAGCTGCGCGGTGCATCCTCCGGCGGCGGCAGCACGCCCATGATACCGAGGAACGGCCGCAACGGAATCTTGATGCCGTCGCCAAAACGCGCGGTCATGGTCCGCCGATCAAGCTGAAAGTGCCGCAGCTCAGCATCTTGGAAAACATCTCCCAGCAGGCCGCGGCTACGCCCGCCGGGGAAGATCAGGTTGATGCCGTGGTCCGCGATTTCGAGACTTTCTATTTCGACCTTGAGGACATCGCCGGGACGCGCGGGGTCCACCGCGATCGGTCCGGTGAGGCTGTGCGGCCCGCGCCCTTCCGCGCGAAAACGATCGCGCAGCGCCATCGCCTGCTCGAGCGCAAGCGACGGCCCGCCGGCGTTGTCCCACATCGCCCAGGTGTCGAGGATCACCGTGTCGCCCGACGCCACCGTGTGAACGGCCTTCGCCTTCGGATCGATGACCCCGCCCTGCACCGTCGCCGTGCAGGCTTTGAGAACATGAATCGCCATCAGCCTGCCTGCGTTGTCGCCGCCTCGGAGGCAAAGACCTGTAGCCGCATCGGCGTACAGCGCCCGCCGTTAATCTGGCTGACATGATCCTCGGGACAATTGGAGATCGCGATCAGGCAGTCGGTCTCCGCACGCAGTTCGACGTAGTCGCCCGGCTTCGACACCGGCGACTCGGCAACCCAGGAATGGCTGCCGCAGTCGTGATGGTAGTTCATGAAGAAGTCGATGGTGTCGGGAATATCCTCCGGCAGGATTCCGTAAGGCGCCACGACACCGCTGATGATCTCGTGGCAACCATCGATATCAGTCAGGCCGAAGCTCTCGTAGAAACGCCGGTTGCACATGCGCTGATTGACCTTGTGAACGCCCTTCGGCTCGGGCGTTTCCTTGATGATGGTCATCAGCGGCGTGTAGATGGTGGACATCAACACGTCGCCTTCGGTCAGGAAGTCTTTCGACATCGCAACCGTTGGTTCGGCACGCCCTGCGCGGCGTGCGCTGTACTGCATCGCATAACGCGTCGTGGAATACGACAACGACAGCCGATCGCGATGATTATTGGCGTTGAAGATCGCCACATCGACGACCTGTTGTCCCTCCAGGTCGGTGATCCTGAACACCTCACCCTGGCGGACGATCAACGCCCGCCCGGTTTTCGGAGGAAGGATTTCGTTGAGCAACTCGGTAGCCATGTTCGACCGTACCCTTACTTGGCCTGATGAGGGGTCTTGCCCTCGTACTTCGTGATCACGTCACCGACCGGCACCCAGCTTCCCTTGCTGTAGCGAACGATCTGCATCGATTCGACGTAGAACGGATCACGCTCGCCATCGACGCAAGCCTTGACGCCGGGGACGAGGCCGAGCACCGCGACGCCGCACAGATGCCGCGCGGACTCCATGATCGCGGCGCGCGTCGGCGTCTTGGTCTTCTCAAGCACGGCCACCATGGTCTGCGCCTGGCCGAAGCCGATCATTGTCATCGGATCATCGAGGTTGAGGCCGGAGGTCGCGAACTTGGTGCCGATCTCGCGATAGGTCTTGATGTCCTTGGTCTCGGCATAATCCTTAGTAGTCGGGTCCATCTGCGCAACAGCCGAATAGACACCCTCCGAAGCCTCTTCGCCGGCCGGCTCCATCACGGTCTTCTTCGAGGCGCTGATGTTGGTGACGATCACCATCGGCCGCCACGAGGTGTCCTGCACCTTGCGCAAGGTCTGCGCGGTGAACTTCGGAACAGCGAACACCAGCAGGACATCGGCATTGCTCGCCGCGAGATTGGAGACCTGCGAATCCACTGTCGGCGACGTCACCTCGTAAGACTGTGCGGCGGCGACGGTGATGCCGCTGCCCTCGGCCGCGTGCTTGAAGGCGTTCAGCAGCTCTTTGCCGAAGTCGTCGTTCTGGTAAATAATCGCGACCTTGGCATCGGCCTTCTTCGACTTCACGAACTCGGCGAAAATGCTGCCTTCGGTGGTGTAAGCCGACTGCCAGCCGATGGTCCACGGGAACGCCTTGGAGTCGGTGCTGAATGCCGACAGGCCACTGCCGACGAAGAGCTGCGGCACGCCACGCTTGTTGACATAATCACGGATGGCAAGGCCGGTGGCGCTCCCCAGCGGGCCGATGATCAACGCCACCTGATCGCGTTCAACAAGACGCCGGGCCTGCTCCACGGTGCGCGGCGGCGAATAGCCGTCATCGTAATAAACGTAGGAAATCTTGCGGCGCTTACCGTCGCCCATCATCACGCCGCCGTCGCGATCATTGATGTACTTGAAGTAGGCATCCTGCATCGCGCAGATGGTGACGAAAGATGCGATCGGCCCCGTGCTTGGGCAAATACCGCCGATCTTGATTTCGGTATCGGTGACGCCGGGCGAAGCCTTTTCGGCCGCGCCAGCGGCCGAAGCTGCAACGATGAGAACGAATGTGGCCGCAAGGGCCGGCTTGATCCAACCAAAAGCACGACGCATCTGAAATCTCCCCTTCCTCCGCGGCTGACACCGCCGCATTCTTCACTTCAATCCACACCCACCGCGCACGACATCGCACCGGGCGAGCACGTGCGCGCCGCCCGTGGTGAGCTTCTCAGTTGCCGATAATCGACGGGTCTCTTAAGCGACGGACCCCTTGCCTTGCAGCGATTCAACCAGCTTGTTCACGGCGACGGTTGCGCCCTTACCGGCCTCGTTACCAAAAATCAGCCGGGCGAACTGTCCGCCGAGATAAGGATGCAGTCCGATATCGTAGAGCGCGAGAAAATTGCGTGTCTCGATGGCGTGCCGCTCGTCCTTCCGCAACGGGTAGCGATCGAGCACGGCCTTCTCGTTCGCCGCGAACTCTTCACGCAACTCGGGCGACCATTTCAGATCCTGAATCAGATCGTGCGTGGCCAGCGATGCCCTGAACTTCTCGAGTCCCATGATCGTCTCCTGTCAGGCCGCACGCGATTTCGGCATGTTCGGGCTCATGTCCCACAGCACGCCACCGACGCCGCACTTGAAATCCTTGTGAACGGTGTAGCCGAAGCTCTTGCCCGGCTTCGAACCGATCGCACCCAACACGACCACCCAGGCCAACAGTTCCGCCGTGCCGCCGGAGCCGGCCGCCTCCATCTTCTCCAACGTCAGTTCGTTGAGCAGCTTTTCATGATCGCCGGACGCCACGAGATCTAGGAACCAACGGTCAAACTCCTCGTCGATGAAGTAATAACGCGCCCCGCCCGGCTCATGGCTAAGGCCGCCGGAGCCCAATAGTGCTACCCGCATATCCGCCGGCAGATCCTCACGGATGAAATCGCCGAGTGCCTTGCCGACCTCGTAGCAACGGCGCTGATCGGGAATCGGCGGCACGGTGCAGTTCTGCAGCACCGGCACCATCGGAATACCGGAGCCCGCGACATTCGTGAGTAGAACAGGCACAGAGATATTGTCGTCGAACTTCAGGTTCTCGGTCTGGGCGAACATCCGGATGCCGCGCTTGGTCATACCGTCGAACAGCGCGGCCGCCACTTCGGGCGAACCCTTTACGGTGTAGTCCTCACAGCCGATCCACGGCTTGAACCACTCGTAAGGCCCGCGATGCTCCGCGGCCATTCCGATCAGGAAATCGGGATAAGTACGCACGCGGCTGTTGGCGAGATGGTCATTGGCGAACACGATCAGGACATCCGCCTTGGCCGAGGCCATAGCATCAGCGAGGGTGCGGTAGGTATGAATCACCACATCCTTCACATCGGCGGGCGCCGCCTCCAACAACCCGATCAAACCCGGCGCATGCGGAGCACCGGCAGCGTAAACGATCTCGGCCATAACGTTCTCCTTCTTGCTCCAAACCTGCGTCATATTTCCAATCATGTCAACATTTTCGAAAATCTATTTCCGCTTGGATTCTAGGCACGACTGGCCCATATTGCAGGCAGATTCGCGACAAATAGGCGCAGCGTATGAGGAACATGCCCAAACAGTTCACACGCAAGTGGGGGCCGAGTCTGCATCCGTCACGCGACGAGGCGCCGAAGACACTCGCTGGCCGCGTCGCGCAACAGCTGCGCCTCGACATTATTCGACATCATCTTGAACCCGGCGAACGCCTGCAGTTCGAGAAGCTGAGCAAGCGCTATGAGGTCGGCACCAGCCCGTTGCGCGAGGCTCTGTTTCAAGTGGCCGCGCAGGGACTCGTGGTCGCGGAGGATCATAAAGGGTTCGTGGTCGCGCCGATTCAATTCGACGAGATGCTGGATGTTTCCAACCTCCGCGCCAATCTCGAGACCTACGCCATTCGCGGCGCCATCCAGGAGGGTCGGGAAGACTGGGAGGTAGATCTGCTCTCCGCATTCCACCGTCTCAAGCTCGCCGGTATTGCGGTGGCCGCCGACCAGGACGACGAGGAGCTACGCACCGAGTGGGAAGACCGCCATCGCGCATTCCACTACGCCCTGTGCAAGGGCTGCGGCTCTCCCTGGCTCTTGCACTTTTTCGACGAACTCTACGATCACATGGAGCGCTATCGCCGCTATTTCTGGAAGTATGCCGAGCGTGCCGTCGCCGCCGACAACGAGCACGAAGCCATCATGAAGGCCGCGCTGGACCGCGACGAGGAACGCGCCGCAACTCTGCTCCAAGCCCACTTCCAGAAACAGGCTCGCCTCACCATGAATTTGCGCAAGAAGGTCGAACGCGCTGCCGCCGCAGCCAGCTAAAAGCAACGATTCAAACCGGTTCGGGACGGACAGCCCTTTGCCGGCCTTCAACCAAGCAAGGTCCCGCGAAGGCACACCATGCAAGTCAATGGATCGTTGGCGTGGAACGTCAAAGCGGTCAAAGCCCGGTTTGCGCGGGAAAAAACGTTCATTGCTTGACAGGCCCTTGAGCGGCTTCTTATATGCGCCGCACTCGCTTGGGGAATTCGCCGGGCGGGTACCGTGGCGGGGTAGCTCAGCTGGTTAGAGCACGGGAATCATAATCCTGGGGTCGGGGGTTCGAGTCCCTCTCCCGCTACCATCAGAAATTATCATTATATATCAGCGCCTTATCACTGTCGGAGGTTCCGACCACTGTGAGACATCTCACGGTGATGTACCCATGGGACAGCTATGGCGCGCGTCTCCTATCTCGCCCGTCGTGAGGGTCGCTACTACCTTCAGGTTCGCTGCAGTCACGTCGTGGCCGGATTGCTCAATCAGCCTCTGTTTCGGACGTCGTTAAGGACCGCCGACTATCGTCAGGCGCGGCGGCGTGTCGCCGAATGCCTGGGCTGGGTCTATGGGATGAATGACAGTATCGATTTTGCCGCGCTGTTCGCGAAGAACGTCCGGCAATTGCAGACGTATCTCTCGGATCCATTACCGCTCTCGGATGATCGCCTGTTCGCTCGGCGCAGCTACGAAGAGATGCTGAAGAACCTGAATCGCCGTGCGCAGGCGCGCGACTTCGATCCAAATGCTCGCGAGCCCCGATACCGGGCGCTGTTCGAGGCCTTCGTCGAACAAAACCTCGAGGCCGAGACGCTGTCACGTCAGCGCGAGAAGATGGCGGCCTATGAGCAAGGCCGTACTGACATCAAGATGGGCATCGAGTTCGGAATCATTCCCGTGCCCGGACACGTGGTACAAATGCCGGAAACGATCCGACCGGCGCAGCCGGTCCCAACACCAATCGACCTGATTACGGACGAGGCGCCGCTCGCACCACTGCAATCTGAAACATCCGCGGCGTCGCGCACCGACACACCGCTTTCCGTTGCACTCGAGGAATATCTGAAGAAGCGCCACAAGGAACGAGGCCACGATGCGGAACGTGGAGAATTGGGACTGGTTGTCCAGTTCATGGTGGATCAACTCGGCGACCCGGCAACGGGAGCCATTACGCGGGAACAACTCGAACGGATCGAGCGGATGTTGCCCGACATTCCCGATCGTCTCGGCCTACCGCGCGCGTTTCAAGCGAGCCTGACGGCCCGCTACGACTACGCCCGGGAGCACGGATGGAAAGGCCTCAAACGCCTGACGGAAGCTCGCATCAAAAAGAGCTATCACGCCTGGCTCACCAAATTCTTCCGTTGGTTGATCAAGGAGGGATACTATTTGGGACCAGAGCCGTCTTTCTCATATCTGAGTTCGGAGAATCTGGTGTCGCTGGCACGAGATTCGTTTGAGCAGAACGAGGTTTTGAGGATTTTTCGAATGCCGCTGTTCACCGGATGCTTGAGCCGAACGCGGATTTGGCAGCCAGGTGATTACTTCATTCACATCGCCGACGCCTACTCGGAAGCCTCCTTCATCATTCCGACGGATCGCAAGAAGCATGACCGGATCGCCCGCAAGAAAAACAGGCCTATTGCGGGGAGACTTGCCGCCAGCAATATATGGGAGCGAAGCCCAAAGTGATCGACTACACGCCCACCGGCGAATAATCCAAGCGCAATGCCGATGTTGAAAGTCGCCACAAACAGCGAAGTGACGACCTCTATGGCATTAGGCGACGCCTTCATCATCCAAATTTGCAGGGCGGTCGAAACGCCGCCATAGGCAACACCCCACAAGCGCTCCGCCCGCGGGCGTAGTCCCAACAAACGCAAAACCAAAGATGGCCGCAACCAGCGCAACAGCGATAGCCATCAATGTATGCTCGATTCACCGAACGGCGACGGTGCCAGCAAGAAAATTTCCGAGAATGCCGGCAGCGCCATAGGCGAACAGAAGACCGCCTACCCATTCGGCTTTAATGCTGGACACGATTTGCAGCGGCGGGCGCACGAAAGTGTGAGCCATGAAATGACCGGCGATAAAGGAAGCGTCACGCGCCAGACCGAGTTGGACCGGTCGCTGTCCACCTGCTGAGCAAATTGGGAGGGTGACGTCGACTGGCCGACAGGAAGCGGCGGAAGCATGCGCAGATTGATGATGAGCACAAGCACGCTAAACGCGGCCATCACCCCAAAAACGACTCGCCAACCAGCAAAGTCACCAATGATCGCACCGATCGGCATGCCTAGAACCGATGCAGTGGAAACGCCCCCGAAGATAATCGCGTTCGCCAGCCCTGCCAACTACTGAGGCACGAATCTCGGCGCGAGACCGCCCGCAATCGCCCAGATGCTCCTCATGCAGAACCCCACGACGACACGCGCTGTCAGCAGCATCTAGTTCAGGATGCTGGCGAATGCCGACATGAGGTTTGTGATCGTCAGCAAGACAACGAGACTCGCCAAAATGCGCCGTCTGTGCAGTCCGTCCGCAACGAGAATAACGACGAGCGCGAAAACGGCCGTCAGTAGCGCGGGCATGGAAATCATCAAACCGGCGTCGCCGACAGAGCCTGCAAGCCTGTCGCTATCGGAGTCATGACCCCGACAGGCAGCATTTCGGTCGTCATCACCGAAATGTAGCCGGCCCAACAGAACCGACAGCCAGCCAGAGCGGCTTTTTATTGCCCTTGTTTTTTGGTTGAGTCGAATTTTGTTGTTCTGCCCAAACCATGGGCTCGCCCTTTCGAAACGTGAGGTGCGGCATCCCGGGCTACAGCCGCGCTGCCTATAGATGGTCCGTTCGCACCGCGATAGTACGTTTCGTCACTCACCTTCGCTGTGTCCTACACGACGATAAAGTATGCTAAAGTGGAAATACTTGGGACAATCCGTGCTCAATCGAGGGATAGTGTCGATAGCCTGGAGGTTGGCGTTGGATCGGGAGGCGGCCGATGGTCGGTGCATCGCGCACGATCGACGATCGGCTGAGCGTTGGAGTTCGAACGGGTGCCAGCCCGAGCCACTCTGGCCTCTCAGCAAATATCGACATGACGCGTCATATCCGAGTGGAATCGGATGTTGATGCGAACGGCTCCACATCTGTCGGAGTTGGCGCACGGTTTGAATTGTGATGAGAAATTGGTTTCTGCCGTGTCATTAATGTGCCTGTTCGCGCCTGTACGATCGCCATCGACATCGATGGCACACCATCAAATATGGTGAATGGAGGACATCTCATGCAGGTACTGGTGACCGGCAATGCTGGATTTATAGGTTTTCACACGGCAAAGCGGTTGCTGGAGCGCGGCGAATCGGTGATCGGGATCGATGTCGTCAATGACTACTACGATCCAGCTCTGAAACAGGCGCGCCTAAGGGCATTGGACGAGGTCGCCACGCGATCGTCCGGCAGCTATCTGTTTATTCGTGCCGATCTCGCTGACCGTCGTACGCTGGATTCGTGCTTTGCCAGTCATAAGTTCGACCGGGTGATCCATCTCGCGGCGCAAGCAGGTGTACGCTACAGCCTGGAAAATCCGCGCGCTTATGTCGAAAGCAACATCGTCGCCTTCACGAACCTTCTTGAAGCTTGTCGTGAAGCGCACACTCCGCATCTTGTCTACGCAAGTACTAGCAGCGTTTACGGCGCGAACACCAAAATGCCATTCAGCGAGCATGACGGCGCCAACCATCCGGTGCAGTTCTATGCAGCGACCAAGCGCGCCAACGAACTTATGGCGCACAGCTATAGTCATCTGTTTCAGTTACCAACGACGGGCTTGCGCTTTTTCACGGTCTACGGGCCGTGGGGACGACCGGACATGGCGCCATTTTTGTTCACGAGAAGTATTTTCACCGGCGAGCCGATCAAGCTGTTCAACAACGGCGAACATATGCGTGACTTCACCTACATCGACGATATCGTCGACGGCATCTTGCGCACCAGCGACGATATTGCGCGGCCGAATTCAAATTGGGACAGCGAACGCCCCGACCCCGCGACCAGCAGCGCACCGTTCCGTATATTCAATATCGGTAACAGTAAACCGGTCATGCTGTCGGAATTCATCGAGGCGATCGAATCCTCTTTGAATAAGAAGGCGATCCGCGAACTTTTGCCGATGCAACCGGGTGACGTGCCAAACACCTTCGCCGATGTCAGTATGATCGCCTCAAGTGTCGGCTATCAACCGCAGGTGCCGGTGCGCGAGGGTGTTGCCCGCTTTGTGCAATGGTATCGAGAGTATGCTGACTCATAGCTCATCGCTCCTATTTACAAGGCCTTATCCGTGAGGACTCTCCGGCCGTCACTCTCACGGACGAAACCCACGGCCTCCGCATTTCCCGCCGCTAGGCACTGCGAAAGCCAACCACTATTCCCGGGCGAGAATGAAGGATTAGAGATCACCGGAAGGTCCTTCGTAGATCACTGCGGCGGGATAATCGTTGTCCCCCATAAAGCCACTCATGCGCCACGGCGGTTTGGCGCCACCGAGAAAATGCGCGGGACTGCCCGGCTCCAAACTCATAGCGAAGCTATCGAGAGGAATTTGGAGCCCCCACCACATGCTTTGATGTAGGCTTCTTTGCGAGTCCAGCACAGAAAAAACGCTTCAACCCGCCTCTGTCGCGGAAGTCCGGCCAGCGATCGCATCTCTCCTGCGGAAAATAGTGGTGCGCGATACTCTCGCAGTCGACATCGAGGCGAATTCTCTCGACGTCCACCCCTATACTTCGGTTTCGGCCCGGTGTAAGCGCCGGCTTTCCCTCTCGTCCAAGGATAAGTTGCAGATCTGTAGGCTGCTTGCATAGTTACTACGCCAGAAGCGCTCTGAGCGTCCCGCGCGCCGTTATGAAACGATCTCGGTAAAAGCGAAAGCGCATCGTTCGTTTATTCTTCTCTTCGGTCAAATAGGAATACAGCAACAATTGAGACGGGCATCGACAACCAAATGGCTCGTGAGTGTCGAAACAGCTTCCGGAACAAATAGAGCTTGGTATCCGCAACATCTTGGGATGCAGAACCCGAGTTCGCCAAACGCCTGATAACCGATTCTTTTCATTAAATTCCGGAGCCTGAAAAGCGTAGGAACTTAGCCAGACACCTGCACCCTGTTCCCGCACCGCATTTTCGACGGAGGTAAGAAGACGGGAACCTAAACCCTGACCGTTGCTACGGCCGCCGTATCGGCCTTACCGTGAGATTGCGCCTACGAAGATCGGCCGTGTCACTTTATGTTACGGATCTCGTCGCCAGATATTGGAGAACTACAACGCCTCAATGACGACCTCGGGAAACTTGAGCGCAAGCTCTGCCTTGAGTGCTTGGAACTGTGCGATGTTGTAGTCCAGTTGCTTCAGCCGATCTTGGCCGCTTTGAATTTGGGCATCCATCCCGTTCAGATAACTCGTGTCCCTCTCGTCACGATCAATATACTCGTCAACATCATTTCCGACCGCAACCGCTGCGCGGGACAGAACATCTTCGATACGCCGCGCAAGACCGGCTCGTTCGAATTCGGCGGCCGCCAATGCTTCGTTGATGGCCTTGGCGACAAGAACAACACTTGCAGAATCCGATTGGCGATCCCGATGAGATGACCGCGTTCGAAATGATACAGCCCGACCGCGAAAAACTTGGCTCAATATTTCTTTCAATGCAGTAATCCTTGGCGGATTATCAGGAAATCTCAGGCCGACTGCTTCAGGCGAGCGCTAGCCGGCTCTTTCGAAATTGCCACTCGATTGAGAGATTTTCTTGACCGGATGCGATTGGAACCGCGGGAGAAGCGCAGACGAACTCCAATTCGTCATTGCGGGCGCCAATAACTGGAACCTGTCTCAGTATGTCGCCGGCTGTGGCCGCCCAACGCCGCAATAATGAAACCCATTAAGCATCGCATCTTCCGGTGAATAGATATTTCGGAGATCGATGATAACGGGGCATGCCATGATGGTCGCTAGCTCGCCGAGATCCAGCGCACGGAACTGCTCCCATTCGGTGACAACAACAAGCGCGTGGGCGCCTCTCGCGCAATCCCGCGCATCGTCACAAAAGGAGACATCGGTGAGAACCAGCCGCGCCTGATCCATACCGATCGGATCAAACACTCTCACGCTCGCACCCATGTCCTGCAGAGCAGTAATCAACGGAATGGATGGCGCATCCCGCATATCGTCGGTATTCGGCTTAAAGGTGACGCCCAGTACCGCAATCGATTTTCCCCGAATGTTACCGCCGAATGCATTTGCCACCTTGCGCGCCATCGCTCGCTTGCGCTGTTCGTTAACGGCAACGACGGTCTCGACGATTCGGAGCGGCGCCTCATTGTCCTGACCGGTCTTGATAAGCGCCATCGCATCCTTCGGAAAGCAGGAACCACCGAAACCGGGACCGGCGTGGAGGAATTTCAAGCCGATTCGATTATCCAAGCCAATTCCACGCGCCACATCCTGGATATTGGCACCAACCTTCTCCGCGAGATCAGAGACCTCATTAATGAAGGTGATCTTGGTGGCGAGAAACGAGTTTGCCGCATACTTCGTCAACTCTGCCGTACGGCGATTAGTATGGAGAATTGGTGCGGCATTAAGATAAAGCGGTCGATAGACCTCCCCCATGATGGCGGCAGCACGTTTATCTTCGCTTCCGATGACAATCCGGTCAGGGTGTTTGAAATCTCGAATTGCAGCGCCTTCCCGCAGGAATTCGGGATTGGACACGACGGCAATATCAGCGTCCGGATTCTCATCTCGTATGATCCGCTCGACCTCATCGCCGGTCCCGACAGGCACGGTGGATTTCGTCACGATTACCGTAAATTTCCGTAACAACGCACCTGCCAGCTCACGAGCGACGTCATAGACATAAGATAAGTCCGCATGACCATCGCCACGGCGCGACGGCGTGCCAACGGCGATGAAGACAACTTCCGCCGTGGCAATTGAGGCTTTTAAATCAGTCGAGAATGCCAACCGATGCTGCCGCACGTTGCTCGCGACAAGGTCAGAGAGGCCAGGCTCATAGATAGGTATTTCACCATCATTGAGCGCTGCGATTTTGTCGATATCATTGTCGACACAGATTACATGATGCCCAAAGTCGGCAAAGCATGCTCCCGATACCAGCCCAACGTAACCCGCTCCGATCATGGCAATCCGCATTGGCTTACAGCCTCCTGTATCCGAATTCGTCCGTGGCGCACGTTTGCGCAGATGATCAGAGAATGTCTTGAGATTGACTTCAGGCGCTCAGAAGGACGTATCCATCCTGGGCCGGCGGGAAGAAAAAGAAATTGTTCACGTAGGAGCGCCCCTGCTTGCGACCGCCGTTCGGAAGAAGTGAGTCTGCGTCCTGGAATATCTCGACATCGAAATCGTCGACCGGCACAACATCTCCATCTTCGAGAAAGAACCCGTTATAGGATCTGTCTCTAAAGAACTCGAATATGGATTCCGTGGCTCCCGCACGGTGGCGGTCTTCTGCTTCGACAAGAAATACGGGCTGGCTCTGATCGAGTAGCTTCGTTGCCCCATTCAACACGCTGAGTTCGTGCCCCTCGACATCGATCTTCACAAACGCAACGTCCTCGTGAATGACATCATCCAACCGCGCAGTCGAGACCGATGTCGCTATACCAGGCCTTGTCAAAGACTCCGGTTGCGGCTCAATAGAGGCAAGTCCGTGAACAAGGCCGGCCTCTCCGGCTGGAATGAAGAGTGCCGCCTGTCCTCGATGGTCGGACAGCGCGACTTCGTGAACACGAACATTATCACCGGACGTCTGGCGCAGCACATCCGCCATACTACTTGATGGCTCAAACGCATGAACACATTTTGACATCTGCGCAAGTTCACGCGTGTAAAGACCACAGTTTGCTCCGACATCGACAGTCACCGCGTCTGCCGGAACCACCTTATGAAGAACGGAGAGTTCAACCTCTGCCGTTCTTGGACGATGCATCAAATGCCATCGAAGCCAGAGCGACGGAAAAGCTTCCTTGATCATGTTTTTGGTGGATCTGACCGGATTCATCATCCCAGCTCCTTGCTTGTCGTATCGTCATCGAGAAGTACAATATAAATGCACCGCGGCCGCCGCTTCGTTGCTCAGACCCGACGATAGACGTCCTCGGTTCGAACGATATCGTCTTCGCCAAGATACGGACCTGACTGCACCTCGATTAGATTAAGCGGTACTTTTCCTGGATTTTCGAGACGATGCATGCAACCAAGCGGCACAAAGATCGACTCATTTTCCCGCAGCAAGATTTCCTCGTTATCGCGGGTTACGATGGCTGTACCATTGACGACCACCCAGTGCTCAGCGCGATGGAAATGCTTCTGCAATGACAGCTTAGCGCCCGGATTGACCGTAATCCGCTTCACCTGGAATCGGTCGCCGACGTCAATCGATTGATAGTATCCCCACGGCCGATGTACGCGCTGGGTCTGGGTTGCCGCGCGATGGCCGTTCGCCTTCAATTGACTAACAAGCTTTCCGACATCCTGGTCGCGTCCTTTCGTTGTCACCAGGACAACATCGGGCGTTGCTGTTACCACAAGATCCTGAATGCCGAGCGCTGCGACCAATGGTCCTTCGCCGCGAACATAACAACCGCTGGCATCTTCCATCACGACATCGCCGACCACGACGTTTCCGCTGCCATCCTTGTCCCCGGCATCCCACAAAGCAGACCAGCTCCCGACATCACTCCAGCCGAAATCAGCCGGCACGACGGCCGCATGTTCGGTCTTTTCCATCACAGAATAATCGATCGAAACCGATGGACAGGCCTCGAACGCACCCTTTTTCAAGCGAAGAAAGTCGAGATCTTTAGTCGCACCTTCCAGGGACGCCTTGCAGGCGCTCAACACATCCGGCGCAAATTTTTGCAGTTCTTTGAGAAAGACTCGCACTGGCAACAGGAATATCCCGCTATTCCAGACATAATCGCCGGCGGCAATGAGTTCCCGCGCGCGCTCCTGACTAGGCTTCTCCACAAATCCCGAAACTTCATTCGAGCCTGTGGCGCCCGTCAGTTGCTTTCCAATACGAATATAGCCGAACCCGGTCGCCGCCAGTGTCGGCTGGATACCGAACAATGTGAGCTTTCCGGCCTTTGCCGCGGCAGCCCCCGTCTGGACAGCAGTTCGGAAGGCAGTCGCATCTTTTATCCAATGATCAACCGGCATCACCAGAATTATCGCATCTGGATCACGCTCGTTGGCGGCCAGCGCGGCTACTGCGACCGCAGCCGCGGTATTTCGGCCAAAGGGTTCCAGAATCATGGTCGGATCAACGATATCAATCGAACGCAACTGATCCGCGATTGCGAATCGATGCTCGACATTCGCAACGATCATCAGACTTCCAAACAACGTGGGATCGGTTGCACGCAACGCCGCCTGTTGCAGCAGCGTCTTCTCACCAAGCAACGACAGTAATTGCTTCGGATAAGTTTCGCGCGATAGTGGCCAAAGTCGTGTACCAGCGCCGCCAGACAGCAGAACTGGAATGATCCGACCCGATTGCTTTATCATTGTGTTACCCCAAATGTACCGCTTGCGGCTGAAACATTGCGTCAGGACCCAGATCCCGATAGGAACTCACGCCGAACCGTCCGCACCAACAGCTCGACATCCATCTGGAACGACCATTTTTCGATATAGTCGAGATCATAATCGATACGCTTGATCGCCAGATCGGGCTCAACTGTGCTTCCCCGACAGCCGCTAACTTGAGCGAGGCCCGTGATTCCGGGTCGCGCGATATGTCGTTGAAAATAATAGGGCACCAGCTCCTCATAGCGGAGGTCCGCGGCGAGCATGCCCGGCACATGCGGGCGGGGCCCCACCAGAGACATGTCGCCCTTAATGACATTGATCAGCTGCGGAATCTCGTCAAGGCTGGTACGGCGAAGCACGCGGCCTATCGCCGTAACCCTCGGATCGTCGCGCACCGTTTGTCTAATTCCGGCAGGATCACCATCCGAGGCTCGCATCGTGCGGAACTTGTAGATCTTGAATAGACTATTGCGATAGCCATGGCGGTATTGGCGAAAGAAAACGGGCCCACGCGACGTCGCCTTGATCGCGATCATGATTCCCAGGAAAAGCGGAGCAAAGAAGATCAGAGCCAACGATGCGGTGACGACATCAAACCCACGCTTTACGTGCGACGATGCAGGCTCGCTACGTTTAAACATACCCCGGCTTCGGGTCTGATACACACCTCTCCGAACATACCCCACCGGCCGTATCGAAATGAGGTTCTGCGATTTCCAGATCGGCGTAACGTTATCATCGACGGAACGCGCTGTAGCTGTAGACGACATTAATTCCGCTTTCGATCCAATATTGCAGGCACGACAAGTATTCCAGCGCCGCGATGTTCCTCACATACCCAAATGTTCAATCGCGCTTGCTAAGCCGCAGCGCTCGTCCGCATCGCAAAGCTCAGCGACGCATGCTTGCTGTGGACGCACACTCTCCGGTTTTGTTTGGAAGAAATGGGGCGGGAAAGCGGAAAGTTTGCGCACCGCACACGCAGACTATCAGTATCTCTTGTGCCTCAGAAAAACGCCCGTGTTGTTCGAAGCACTTAATATGTCTTCCGATTGCCTCCATAGATCGTCTCGTTCATCGCTCGTCGACGATCACAAATCGTGTCAACGTCTGAAACAAGTTTACAGTGATGCCCCCGACCGAATTCTCACTGTCCGCCTATTCGTCTTATGATCGCATTTCAGGTTATCCATTTACCAAAAGCTAAACGCCGCTTCATAATATCGTAGCAATTGCGGTTCCCGTTAGCTCCTATGAGCCTAATATGATTGCCAGATTGAAAGACGTCGAAACGTCGGGTGCCAGTGGTCAATCCGCAGACCCGTTGGCAGCGGAGCAAGCGATGATCGCAGATGAAGCGAACATCTCTGCGTCACCAACGTCGGCCGATGGTTCGGACCGACGGCTTAGAAATGCACTCATTCTCGCGAATACTATTGGATGGATCGTAATTCTTCTCTTGCTCAAACTGATTTTCTTCTAGATTTTGCATAGCGCCCGCATAATCGCGTCAGCTTGTAAGACGATCGCCCACTTCTCGACTCTCGGAACTTGAGGATGCCTTCTTCGACCCTCGGCGCCCTGCCACCCGGCGTCCGGGTATATGCCGTCGGCGATATCCATGGCCGTTCCGATCTTCTTGTCGACATCATCGATCGGATCGAGTCTGACATTCGAAGGCGACCGATCAATCGCGCTATTGAAGTCTATCTCGGCGACTACATCGACCGCGGCCCCGATTCGAAAGGCGTCATTGACCAACTCGCTGTCCGAATGGTTCGCCGTGGTGCCATTTGTCTCCGCGGCAATCACGAAAGTTTCCTGGAAGAATTCCTCGTCAATCCGAAAATTTTCCCGCATTGGATCCGACTTGGCGGGCTGCAAACACTTGCATCCTATGGAATATCGCAGGGAACTCTCGATGTGACGACATGCAACGCCGTGCAGAGATCGCTGCAATTGGCGCTGCCTCGAACACACCGACTATTTTTCCAGTGCCTTCAGAACACTTTTTATTACGGCGATTTTCTCTTCGTACACGCCGGCATTCGTCCGGGCGTTCCTTTGAATCAACAAGATCCACGCGATCTCATGTGGATACGCGAGGATTTCCTGATGTCAGATCAACCGCATGGCAAGATCGTGGTGCATGGTCACACGCACGTCGCGCATCCAGAGATACGCCACAATCGAATCAACATTGACACCGGCGCTTGGCGAAGCGGTGTACTCACTTGCATAGCGATCGAAGCGTCAACTGTTCTCGTACTTTAGAAATTCGCGACAAGCGCATTTCAATCTAGCTGACAAACGTTCTCGCGCGGAGCGATCGTTCGCAATCGGAACTTTCACCACATTCTTTCGCCGTCTTTCGTCGCCTTACTCCCATCGCGGCGCGATGGCGCCAATCAATCTTGACCAACTCGATGTGAGCGACATGCTGCAACGATACATTCTCTTGCTGGTCTGTGGTGTCCTTGCGTGCGCAGGCACTGTAGCGCTCGATGCATCAAACGCGCTTTCAGCCGAACGTGCGGCGCATGCATCGTCATCATCGACGTATATCCTTGGTCCAAACGACAGAATTCGAGTCAAGGTCTATGGCGAGCAGGACATTACTGGCGAGTATGAAATCGACAGCGCCGGGAGCGTTTCAATCCCGCTAGCAGGACATGTAAAAGCCGCGGGACTTACAACACGGCAGGTCGAACGCGGTATCGCAGCCGCACTATCCAAGGGGATCGTTCGCGATCCGCGCGTCAATGTCGAGGTTGCCGCTTATCGGCCATATTACATTCTTGGAGAAGTAAAGAAGAGCGGCGAGTATCCCTATCGAAACGGTTTGACCGTTCTGGATGCAGTCGCGAGCGCGGGTGGCTTCACCTACCGTGCGAATGAGGACAAAGTGTATCTTCGTCGGTCAGGAAGCACGACGGAGGAAGCATATCCGTTGACCGCCCCGATTCTCGTCTACCCGGGCGACAACATCCGAATCCCTGAGCGTTACTTCTAATCATGCGCGCGTCATCTGCTGCGCCCGATCCGAACCATCTTGCATCACCGGATGCCGCCATAGTGTCGTCGTTATACGATGCAAGTCATTCAATCAATGCAAACTCGCTTTCAGCGGTTCGCTCATGTGCCTGTACGCGAGACCTTGGTGAGTGGATCTGGCGTTGCGACTTCAACAAGAGGAATTGACGACGCCTCTCGACGCAATCCTGAAGAGTTGAATGTCGATCATCTCAATGATGCAGGACTGTTTTCTGCAGGGCACGCTGGATGAAATGTGTAGTTGCGTACATCAGTGTCACTGGCCTGTTGCTGGCTTGTTCATCGCGTTCGGATGCACAGGTGATCCCTTCAACGAAGTTGCTGGTCGATCCTCCTTGGAATGCTCAGCGTGTCTTTGAACCGTCACCACTACCGGAATTAACTAACCGAGATAGCGGTGACGAGATTCCGCCAGAGGATATGCCAGTCATGAAGCGACAGCAGCCTGGATATGAGCCGGTTGGAATTCGCTCAGGTTCGTGGATGTTCAACCCGGCGTTGACGTCCGGGATGCTTTACGACAGCAATGTGTTTTCATCCAACACATTCCAGCGTTCTGATATTGCCGCGGTCCTAGCACCATCGTTGCGTGCGCATACACTGTGGGAGCGGCATGGCATCGATCTCAAGCTGGACGGGGAATCCATCAACTATAGGCAGAATCCAAGTCTCAATCAAACCAATGCGCGGCTGCGCGGCAGCGGATGGATCGACTTCGCCAACGACCTGATTCTGCTCACAAGCTTCCAAATCGCGCATCTGAACGAGGGTATCGGAACATTGAGCTCGCCCGTCAATGCGGTGCAGCCCACGCCTTATGACCTCATGTCGGGTGACGTGACCCTGCGCAAGGAATTCAACCGCCTCACCACCTCAATTGGCATGAGTATCGATTCTTACGATTACGGATCGACCCGCGCGCAGGACGGATCAATCATCAACCAGGATGGTCGGGACGGACAGATCTATCGCCTTCACGGCCGCCTCGACTATGCATTCTCGCCAAAGCTAGGATGGTTCACCGCTGTTGAAGGGAACCATCGCAATATCCGCGGCGCACCGGGGCAGACGTTGGACTCCCAGGGTTATCGCGCCCTGTCGGGATTTACAGTCGCCCTTACGCATTTGATCAGCGGCGAATTCGGCGCAGGTTATGCCGAGCAGGATTTTGTTGACCCGACAATTGGAACCGTAGCGGGTCCCTCATATCGCGCCATGTTGATGTGGCGTCCAACACCGCTGCTCGATGTTCACCTTAAGGCGGAGCAGATCGTCACCCAAACATCAGATACCAGCTCAAGCGGCGTTCAGGCCGACGCCATTCAGGCCGGTGTCGACTATGAATTTCGACGCAACGTCGTTGTTTCGGTGAGCGGTGGGTATGAGAAGGATCGCTTTTTCGGGCAGGCACGGAGCGACACGGTTACAACCACCGATTCTCGTATCAAGTATATATTAAATAGATTTGGCGCGGTCTCCCTATTTCACCGCTATACGCAGCGCAATAGCAATATTCCCACCTTCAGCTTCGACAAACACCAGGTAGGAATAAATGTTACAGCGCAATTCTGATCTGACTCATGCAATTCCGGATCAGCCCATAGCGGCCATCCCGAATAGCGAGACTCAACCGATTGTCGATCTCGCACAACTCGCCCGTATTTTGTGGCGACGATGGAAAGTGATTGCAGCTGCAACCATATGCTTGATCGCAATTGCTCTCATTTATGTCCTCGCAGCGCCCACGCTGTATACCGGGACGGCGACCGTACTGGTTGATCCTCGCCGCGCCAATGTCGTCGATCCGAACCAGAATGTGCTCACCAACTTCGGCACCGACGATGCCACCATCGAAAGCCAAGCTCTATTGATTCAATCCATCGCAATCCTACGAGGCGTCGTCGATGACTTGAAACTCACTGATGACGATGAATTCGGACCAAGGTCTGGATTGCTCGATCCGATTTGGCGCCTGTTCTCGAGCAGAGCGCCATCCGATGGTGTCGATCTCAAAGACCGTGCCCGCGCGGCCACGATCGGGCTTCTCCAGAAGCGTACAAAGGTCGTTCGGCAAGGGACGACGTTCCTTGTCGACATTAATGTTAGTTCTGAAGTGCCCAGGAAAGCTGCAACGATCGCTAACGAGATTGCAAAGCGTTATTTCGAAGAGCAGGTACGCGCCAAGAACGACTCCACCAAGATCGCCGCGAGTTGGCTAAACAAACAGATCGGTGAACTAAAAGCCCGTGTGGTCGCGTCGGATCGAGCGGTGCAGGACTATCGCGCCACCAACAATCTCGCCGTTTCACAGGGCGTTACCGTTAACGACCAGCAAATCACCGACCTCAACAACAAGCTGGTTTCAGCACGCACGCAGACCGCCGAGGCAAAGGCGAAGTACGACCAGGTACAGTTGCTGGCGAAATCCGGCGGCGATCCGGGTGGCATCAATGCGGCAATTTCGTCCGATATGATCACGAAGCTGCGCACGCAGTTCGCCGACATCGCCAAGAACGAAGCCGATCTTCGCAGCCGGTATGGCTCTCGCCACCCTCTGGTTGCTAACGTTCATGCCCAGTTGCGCGACACACAGAAACTCATCAATGACGAAATTAAGCGCATCGTCGAGAGTACGAAGCACGATTACGACGTGTCGCGATCGAGGGAAGCTTCGCTCCAGCAGAGTTTGGACGAACTCCAAGGCATATCAAGTTCGTCAGGGCAGGCAATGGTGCGATTGCACGAGTTGCAGCGTGAAGCGGATGCGAATCGCACCCTCTATGAGTCTTATCTGGCGCGTTACAAGGACACGGCAGCACAGGAAAGCCTTGAGATGCCGGATTCTCGTATCGTCGCAAGTGCGGGAGTTCCAATTCAACCGTCGGCTCCGAAGAAAAAGCTCATTCTGGGCTTCGCTCTCCTGCTCGGGCTGGGCGGCGGGTCGCTCGCGGCTTTTCTGATCGACTATCTCGACCGGCGCATCAAAACGGTTGAACAGGCGGAGGCAATATCCGGGGCTCCAGCTCTTGCGGCAATTCCCTTGATCGGCGCTCGCGAGATTGCACGTCGCGCCCAACGGGGACGGAAAGAACTAGCGCAGTACAATCCGAGAGCGGCGCGGTTGCTTCCTCCCGCGCTGCAATCCCCGCTGGCACGTTATGCCATCGATGAGCCAGGAACCTTTTTTGCGGAAGCCATACGTACGGTGCGATTGTCGATTCAGCGCACACAACGTTTCGAGGCCATCAAGACCATTCTTGTGACCTCGGCGCTCGATGGTGAAGGAAAGACTACACTGGCTGCAAACCTCGCGGTCTCGCTCGCTTCGCTGGGGATAAAAACGCTTCTCATTGACGGCGATCTGCGTAATCCCGAATTGACCCGCTCGCTTTGTCCCAATGCTGATGCGGGGCTGCTGCAAGTCGCAACCGGGCAGATCCCTCTGGAACAGGTGTTGCTCCTCGATCGTAGTACCGGTCTTTCGATTCTACCGTCGCCGCCGATAAAGGACCACGACACGATCACAGAGTTGATGTTCTCCCAACAGATGAGCGATCTCCTTGATCGCCTTCGACAGCATTTCGAGCTGATTATCATCGACTCCCCCCCGCTCGTTCCATTGGTGGATGGCCGCGCCTTGGCCGAGCTCTCTGATCGTATCATTCTCGCGCTCGCGTGGGATCAGACCCCAGAGGACGTGGTGGCCCACACAATCGATCTTCTCTCTCCGGTTTACGATCGCCTTCTCGGTACGGTGTTGACCCGTGTCGATCTGCGCCGATTGCGCTTCTACGACTATTACCGTAGCTCGGCCTATCTCAAACCTTACGGCGTTACCGGGCTCGATTCCGGAGCGGCGGCATGACGCCCCGGCGCGCAATGCGCCCCACATTATCTGGTGGTCCCGTGATGGCCCGGGTGATTCATCCAGTCGGCGCGCGACACCCCACTGCAATGAGATCACCGCCGCCTCGCCGTACCGTGGCGCGTCGCTCGCCCATCGATCTCGCCGTGACAACCTTTATGCTTGCTGCCGTGATCGTCACATTCACGATCTCACCGGCAATGCTGACGGACTGGCATATTCACTATCTCACGTCCGGCGGCATCTTTATTGAGAAAGTGCACCCGGCCACGTATCTCACATTTGCGGGGTTCGGGTTGTTGTTGATCCGGCAAGGAAACCCCATTGCCGAACTTGGCCGGATGCTTTCTGAGGCGAAGTTACTTCTTCTATATCTGTTCTGCTGGCTGTTCCTGCTAGTTCAGGTCGTGGTGCTGAATCGTCCGTTCACGGTCATTATCGATACGTTTCTCCTGCCGATTGTCCTATTTCTCGTCATCCTGCAACTTTCACCCATCCAGCGAAAGCCATTGATCTGGGCGCTTCACGGTACTCTTCTATTGAATGTCGCATTAGGGTACTTCGAGTACGCGACCGGGCACCGCCTTTTTCCTTTGACTCTCGGCAGCACTCTCGTTGTCGGGGAATGGCGATCGGCAGCACTTCTCGGACATCCCCTGACCGCTTCCGGCATTGTGGCAGGCTATATCATAGCGCTGCTTTTGCGGCCGCAGATCTGTCCAGCGCCGGTGCTCCGTCTCGCGATTATCACCATCTGCCTCGGTTCGATGATGGCATTCGGCGGTCGCACTGCGCTTGTCTGCGTGCTTGTCGTCATCGGGGCTATCCTGTCTGTGACGGGACTGCATCTTCTGCGAGGAAGTCGGACACCGCTACTCAACGTGATTCTCGCGATGTGCGCGGTGTTCGCGCTCGGCATCGGCTTGTTCATCGCTCTCGATCTGGGCATCTTTGACAAGATGCTGCTGCGGTTTTCCTCCGACAAAGGCAGCACACTGGCTCGCTACGCGACCTTTAGCTTCCTCTCCCATTTTGATTGGCATGAACTGATCTTTGGACCTAATCCGACACGGGTAAATGCACTCCAAGCACAGTACGGCCTCAACTACGGCATTGAGAATTTTTGGATCTCTTGCATCGTTCAGTTCGGATTGATCCATACCATCGTTCTAACGATCGGCATTGCAGCTTTTTTCGTGGAGCTGCTGCGTCGCTCGCATCCAGCGGCCTTGGCAATCACGCTTCTGATAATCGTTATCGCGTTAAGCGCGGTCAGCTTCTCGTCGAAGAGCATCCAACTTGCGCAGTTCATCATTCTCGTAACGCTGCTTTTGCCGCGCAATCGAGTCCGGCAACTCTCGCCGGGTTTATCGAAGCCTATCCCCATGGCCTTACACCGTAGCAGCCTTCAGCCCGGAACATCGCATGGCTATTTACGTTGACCATACCCATCTCGGACGTCATGTCACAGGGCTCGAGCGGATTACCCTTGAGTTATTTTCACCTGCCGCCCTGGCCCCGTTGCCTGTGATCCCTGTTACGGCAGACGGGACCACGCGAATGATTGCAACTCAGACGTTCGGCTTGCCAGCACGGCTGGCTATCTCCTCATCGCTGCTGCTGTGCCCCGGCTTTCCACCGACGCCGTTGCTTCGTCCGTTCGCTGCCCGCGTTCTTCCTTACATTCACGATATTTTCCTGCTGTCCCGCCGTGGTGACCTTAATCCGCGCGCACGTATCTATATGGCACCGCCGTTTGCTCTTGCTCTCCGCACATATCCTCGGTTCCTGGTGAACTCTCTGGATACGAAAAGCAAGCTGTCCCAGCACTGTCGGCCGGATTCCGAAATCGTCCTGTATCGCCCGTCTGTTCGAAACGTATTTGGTCTCGAATCGCATGTTCGCGAATCGGACGCGAACAACCACTCTTCGTTACGGTTAGTTGCTCTCGGCACAGTTGAGCCGAGAAAGAATTTTGTGGCAGCAGCGAATATTCTCGATGCACTACGAGCACGAGGATATCCCGATGCTCACCTCGACATCATTGGGCGCGCCGGATGGGGCGATGACTGGTCCAGACTGGAAGAACGTCCCGGCGTCACCTTGCACGGATATCAATCATCTGATCGTGTCAAGGACATCCTCGAATGCGCTGACATTCTCGTGTGCACTTCACACGAGGAGGGACTCGGACTGCCGCTGCTTGAAGCCCAATACGCAGGCCTTCCCGTGATAGCCCCGGACGCGCCCATCTTTCACGAAATACTGGACCAATCCGGCATTTTCGTTGACACCAACAATCCCACCGCGGCCGCCGAGCAAATCGTCGGAGCTTTATCGTCGCCAACCTGGCGCGCGGGCTATGTGGCACTTGGGACGCGCAACTTGCACCGCTGGAACGGACTGGCATCTGCCGATCGTTCCAATGTTATCGACCTCATCATGCGGCTGGCTCACGACAATTCGCGGTCACAGGCCAATGCCAAGCATAGTCATCAGATCGATACCAGCTTAACTCCGTGAGCGACGCGCTTGGGCGCGCCAGCCCACGCTCAATGAACCATATCCTTTAATCCTCGGAACCAGCACATTGCAGGACGTCAGGATCAAAACTCACCATCTCGACGCATTGCGAATCATCGCCGCCTGCGCCGTCGTGATCCTGCATTACTCCGACTATCTGAAAGGCCATACTGCCGGTCGCTTTGTTTATGAGCATACGCAGCACTTCAATCTTTTCGTTGACCTATTCTTCGTCATCTCGGGATTCGTAATCGCAAGCCAATATATGGACAAGGTCGACAGCATTCGATCTGTCCGCCGGTTCCTGTGGCGACGGCTCGCACGAATCTATCCGCTGCATCTCGCCACGTTGGCGTTCTACCTGATCGTTGCCGCGGCCATTCACGGCAATCTGGCAAACGCAGGCAACTCCGCGCGCTATCCGCTTTCGGACGTCCCGGCCCAGTTACTGCTCCTTCATGCACTGATCGGAGAGCGACTTACCTTCAATTTTCCGAGTTGGTCGCTTTCTGCCGAGACATTCTGCTACGCGATCTTTCCGCTTCTCGCGCTGACCGCAGTGCGCCGGCGCAACGTATTGCTTCTGTCGATCGCGATTCTGATCGCGCTCAACACCCTTTTTGCATCGATCACGGGAACCGGCCCGTGGGCAAGCTGGATCAATCATGGCGGCGTCTTTCGCGCCTTTCCAGCCTTTATACTCGGGATCGTCTGCAACCTGTACCGCGACCGAATAACGCGATGGCGCATTCCCCCCGCGACCCTCACCATCGCGTTGGCGGGATTTACCTTGCTTGGCTGGTCAGTCTCGGAAACGATGGCGCTCGGATGCATCTATATTATCGCGGTCGTTGCGATCCATTGCGATTTCGCGGGACGCCACACGCTCATGACGCGGCTCAATATCGCCCGCGGATCTCCCTTCACTTACTCTTGCTACATGCTGCATATTCCGATTGCGACTATCGTCATCACGCTCGGCGGCCGCTTCGTATCTGGCAGCCCGGATCGGGAACTCGCGCTGCTCCCCGTTGCAATCGCGGTCCTAGCCGCAGCAAGCGTCATTTCCTACCGCTACTTCGAAACACCAGCCCGGAATGCCTTGAATGAGGCATTCGATCGTTGGGAGGCGGGTCGCACAGTTTCAAGCATGACTCCGAGAAGTGAATCCAGATGACGGCTTCGTGGATCTCGGAGCGAACGGCTTGGCGGCAAGACGTCCACGCGGCTCCTCGTGATGCAAGTATCGACTCGATGCGCGGAATCGCGATCTTGATGGTCATCGGCATCCACTCTCTTCCGCAACCGCTTGGCACGCCGTGGGGGATTATTCTCGACGCTGCTCTCAGGCCATGTGTTCCGATCTTCCTCTTTGCGTCGGGATTCCTCACTGCGCGTTCAGGCCGTGTTGCGTTGACCAAGCGACTTCGGGCGGCGTTGATCCCCTACACCATCGCCTTCATAGCGGCATACATCTATATGGCAATGCATAATCCAGCGATGGACCATCGCGTCATGACAACAGTGGCCCGCTACGGCTTGGCCTATGTGTTCGTCTATTACTATGTCTTCGTATATCTCGGCTGCACCGTCATGCTTTGGCTTGCGCTTCGAACCGTCAAAACCCGAGATCCGAAGGATCAGTCCGAATACCTTGCAATCATCCTGCTGCTTGCCATCACGGTCGGCCTCATTATCGGCAGCTACATCGATCCGTTACTCGATCGCCTCGGAGCATCGTCATCTCTTATTCAGGAGGTTCGACTTCGAGATATCCCCTTCTGGTTCTGCTTTGTTGCGCTCGGCATGCTCGTCGGTATGAGATACTCGCTTCGTTGTCTCGAACAATCGCGTACGCTATTGATCGGCGTGACGTTGGCTTTGTTCGCAATCTATGCTGTCGCGCGCGTAATAATCATTGGTGATGCAGCGGACTACGATTCGATGGCGTTCTTTGGATATTCCGCGCTGCTGTGCGTGACGTTGTTGACGATGCAAATCCAGTTACCCGCCCTCGCGTCGCTTGGCTCCGGAAGCTATTTTCTCTACCTCTGGCATATCATCATTATCATGATCTTGCGAGATCATTCACCGCTTCGGAACTTCGGCCTCATCATAGATTTTGTTGTAACCTACTCGGTTGCGGTAGTGGCCAGTGTCTGCGCGCTTCGTATTGTGAGGACGCTGGCATCGCCGCGGGTTACGCGCTGGCTCGGGGCGTAACATGCTTCTCAGACAAACACTTCTATACATGCCAGCGCAGATCGTCGGGCCGCTGTTCCAGTTGATCGCAATGATTGTCTGGACGCATATCGTCAACGATCACACACTTGGCGTCATAACACTGGTCACCGCGACACATGAATTGCTGCAGATCGGCTTTCTGGCTTGGTGGTCGCAATTCGTTCTGCGCTTCTTCGGTCGATTTGACATCGACGGGACTGCATCGCGTTTCTACCCGACCGAGAATCTCGTCCTTGTCGTGTCTGTTGTCTTGCAGAGCCTTCTGATGGTTGCGATGCTGCGTTGGGTCATCGCTCCTGATGCTGACGCGGCGCTATTAGCTGCCGCAATCTGCTACGTCGTCACGCGGTCACTCAATCTCTATATTGCCGAGCGTGCGCGCGTCCGCCAGCAAATCGGCATCTACTCCGTCCAGCAGATTATCGGCCCCTCGGTCGGCTTCATCATCGGTGTTGTTCTAATCAAATGGCTCGGACAGCGGCCCGAATGGCCCCTCGCGGGTTACGCGTTCGCCCAACTGATCGCGGCGATCGTCGTTCTCCCGAAGTTGAACTTCAGCTTCAAGTTTCGCCCAATAGATCGCGGTATCATTCGCCACGCTCTGCAATACGGCCTCCCCCTGATCATTGGAGGTGGGCTCGGCTGGGTCGGATTGAATGCTTCACGATTCATCGTCAATGATATGCTCGGCGTGGCCGCCGCAGGCCTTTTTGCGGTCGGTTACGGGCTTGGTCAGCGCGCCGCCGCAGTCGCGGCCATGCTGGTGACTGCGGCCGCCTTCCCGCTGGCTGTCAAGCGAATGGAGGAAAGCGGCAGCAAGGCCGCCATGGAGCAACTTACACAGAACAGCGCACTTCTGATCGCCATTTTGGCACCCAGCATCGTAGGTATATTCGTGCTCCGCACCGAAATTGTCACACTATTGATCGCGGCACCTTTCCAGCAGGCTACTCTCGCGGTTCTGCCTTTATCGGTTCTGGCCGGCGCGATTCGCAATCTCCGTGCGCACTTCGGCGATCAGGTTTTCCTATTGCACAGTCGCACCCGTATGATGGTGGCCATATCGAGCATCGATGCGATCATGACTGTCGTCGCCGGTATCGTCTGTGTGTCGCTTTGGGGGGTTGTCGGCGGTGCAATCGCGACCGTCATTGCAGCCGCAGCAGCTGCGGCAACCAGTTTCGCCATTGGCTTTCGCGCATTCGGCTTAACTTTGCCCGGCAGCCACCTGCTTCGTATTCTGCTGTCAACGATAGCTATGGCGATCGGGCTGCAGCTCCTTCCGGAAGCGACCACCTATGTGATGCTGGCCGCGCATATAGCGTTCGGTGCAGCCATATACGGAATCATTCTCGCCCTACTGTATGCACCAATGCTGTCACGAACACTACGGCATCGGTTGTCCCAATCTGACGCCTGACCACGCCATCCTAGGTCTTTCGTGACTTCTTGAACGCACGTTCCATCGCGAAGTAGAGAGGCTTCTTCTTCATATCACTGTCGAACGGCAACGGCCGAGGCAAGCGGGTCGCCAACGGATCCTTCTTCCGTGCCGCGTCCGTATAGAACGAGTATGTATCGGAAAGCTCCCATGTGATGACCATCTTGACGGCCGGAACGCGCAAGATGTCGGTTAAAAACTTCTCTGCCGTCTCCGCGACTTTGGCATCGCGGCTTTGAATGTCATCAGGGAAAGTATCATCTCGAACATCGAATTCGGTGACGTAAATATCGACCTTACGTTCGGCCAGCGCATGGACGAATTCGATGAATCTGGCGGAATCGTGAGGGTAGCGTGGCTGCAAGTGCCCCTGCAGGCCGACGGCATGAAGAGGTACACCGGCGTGCTTTAATTCATCGACCAGGTGCAGCAACCCTGCGCGAACAGAACGCCCGACGTCGTCATCACGCTCAGTCTGCGCTTCGTTCAGAACAAATTTCGTTGTCTTATCGACTTGCCCGGCGCGCGCAAAAGCCCGACGCACATAATCGGTTCCAAATGCATCATACCACGGACCGAGCCGATATCCGCCAGGCGCTTTATGTCCCGGCCAAAATGGCTCGTTCACAATATCCCAGGATTGCAGCTTTCCCGCATATCGGCCGACGACCTCATCAATATAGCTGTCGAAGAAACTCCTCCGTTCCTCCGCGCTCATCGACTTGATCCACGCCGGAACCCATTCGTTCCAGATCAGACAGTGCCCTCGCATTGGGATTTTGTTCTGCGTACAGAACTGAAGCAATCGATCCGCGCTACTGTATTGTTTCGGCCCCGGACGTGGCGCGATGGTTCCCATCTTTAATGCGACATCCGTCGTAACGACCCGCGTATGCATTTTATACAATTCACGATACGCGAGATCTTTATCGATAACCGGGCCCGCCGCGGAACCGAATACAATTCCATTTGCGGCGGCAGTTGCGCCAAGGCCCGCATCTATCGCTGCGAATGTCGGATGAGCGCGCATAGTAACGCCCGCACAGGCAAGAGCCGACAGCATTTGTCGCCGCGAGAAAATCGATCGCATTGTGTATCCTCTATTCTCATATTTGATTCATCCGCGAGCGACGCCATCGTTGCGTCGCATTAGTGCGATTTGATGACGACAATCATCGAACACAGATGCTTATCGATGAACGTCAACACAACCTCGCAGACGGTTATCGTCAGTAAATCGCTTCGTCACAGTAAAGCCTGGAGATCGCCATGTTCGATGTGCAGATGCGGCAACACGACAGTCTCACAATCGACGGTGTCTCTATCAACACATTCTCGATGCCAGAAGCGATCGATTCCATCGTCACTGCTGCTCAGGCAGGTGATACCTTCAGTGTTTGCACGCTTAACCTCGATCATGTTGATAAACTCAGTAAGCAGCCCGAGTTCCGGTCGGCTTATCGACGAGCGAGATTCGTTACGGCAGATGGATTCCCGATCGTCATTCTCGGTCGCCTTTCGGGCGCGCCGATCGAACGCACAACGGGCGCAGATCTCGTGCATCCATTGTGCGCAGAAGCCGGCCGAAATGGCCTTCCGGTCTATCTGTTCGGATCAAACAAACTGACACTTCATCGGGCAGCAAGACGCCTTTCGAAGCGCTATTCAGGCCTCCGGATTGTCGGCTCCCATTCGCCAGGGCCAACCTTCGATCCGCATTCCGATGAAGCAAATGATGCGATCCAACGTATTCGCACGTCCGGCGCCAGACTTTGCTTCGTCGCGCTGGGCGCACCCAGACAAGAGATTTTTGCGGCGCGGTGCCTTGATCAACTTCCATCCACGGGGCTTCTATGCATCGGCGCTGCATTGGACTTCATTGCCAACACACAGAATCGTGCGCCGCGATTCACACAAAAGACCGGCCTCGAATGGGCTTGGCGCATGATGCGCGATCCGCGACGGCTCGGTCCCCGCTATGCGCGCTGCGCGGCGGCGATCCCCAGGTTGGCCATTCAAAGCCTTCCGCAAATCATAAATGCGCGTAAGAGGAAGACCGCATGACCTCAAGCATCACCCTTGCGCAACGCGCTCGTAATGCGCCCCCCGCAGAAGAGCCTCGCTACAATATCTGCCTGATCCATCCGTTCGATCCGCGGGGGGAGAAAGTTGGCGGCCTCGAAACTTACATTCGCGACTTCATTACATTCCACCCTGAGGACACAGACCTGTTGCTGATCGGCGTGGATTCAACCGGTCAAATGACGCTCGGCGAAGTGCATCGGCTGACATTCAGGGGAAGATCATTCGATTTTCTCCCCATACTTCACTACTCGGATCAGAAAGCACGAGAAGCTGCGCGCAGCATTCGCTCTTCCTTGACTGGCCAGTTCTTCGTCGCGTTGATCGGCCACTTCGGCATGATCTCGCGGTTGATACGAAAACGCCGTTGCTCAGTCGACCTACGGCGGGTTGAATTCTCCTGGTTGCCCGCGATTTTGCGGTCGCCGTTCATCCAGATGCTGCACGGCGAAGGCGCGCCAAAGCTGCAAATGGATTCCCTGCTGCGGAAGTATTCCTTTGTTCATAGTGCAGGTGAGCGGTTTGCGGTCGCGATGAGCGAGAAATTTCTTTGCGTCAATCCGTTCATTACGGAACGTCTTCAAACCACCTATCCGCGCCGGCGAAACAAGATTGATACGCTCTGGACCTGGGTGAATACCGAGATATTTCAGCCGCAGCCTTTTTCCGATCGATCCGACGCCTTTCGTATCGTATTCGCTGGGCGCCTCGACGAGTTCAAGGATCCTGCCCTGATGTTTACGACGATCGGTCGGCTACGTCAGCGGATGGCACGCCCAGTGGAATTTCACTACATCGGAACGAGCGATCCGCATCGCTTTATCGAATTCAAGGAAATCGAAGACATCACTGTGCAGCACGGCTTCAAGGATGCCGTCGGCATGGCATCCACACTGGCGCATGCCCATTCCGGAATTCTCACTTCCGAGTTCGAAGGCATGCCGCGTTTCGTGCTCGAAACACTTGCGGTCGGCCGTCCGGTCGTAGCGACTCATCTCCCTCAACTTGAAGCGGTGATTCGCGATGGTGAGAGCGGCTTCCTGATCCCGCGCAGCAAATCACGCGACAGCATGGCGGATCAGCTTGTTCAGCGATTCGTCGACATCGAAAAGAGAATCGAGACGAGGGCTATCGACCCGACCCGGGTCGCTATCAATATCCGCACCTTTACGCCTAGCACCCAGCTCGCGCGCGTCTTCCGCTACCATCAGGAAATTCAGAATGCACGCGGGATCGTCAAGGTAATTCCATCCTATTGAGACGACATTGAAGATTCTGCTTCTTACGAGCGAGTTTTCTCCGGCGATGGGTGGCATTGGAACCTACGCCCGTGAGATGGCCGCAGCAGCGACCAGCCTCGGAGCTGAAGTCACTGTGATCGCGCCCAACTATCGGCGCGATCTGGTATCTGACGACCGAGCATTGCCATTTCGGGTTCATCGTTTTCGCGGCGGCCTCCATTCGATGCGGGATATGCCAGCCAAAATCCGACTAACGCGTGATCAAGTCATAGCAGACTCATACGATATTGTTCATGCCGCCGATTGGCCATTCTTCATTCCAGCCGCCTTGTCTCGAAGACGCACGCCTGCGCGTTTCATAGTCACAGTGCACGGCACCGAGATCAACGAAACCCAGACGCGGCTAAAGCGTCTTGCTATCGGCGCGACGAGCGTTTTCGGGTCGCGCACCGAGATTGTCGCGAATAGCCGGTATACGCGCGATCTATTTCAACAACGCTTTTCCATGGATCCGAGACGCATCAAGGCGATTCCGCTTGGCGTGTCGCGCTTCTGGTTTGAGCCACGCGCAGCACGCGACGCCGTTCGTTGTGCTTATGGGCTAGCGGACGACAAGATTGTGATGGTGAGTGTTGCCCGGCTCACGCGTCGTAAAGGCCATCATATGGCTCTCGCCGCGCTCGCAAGTTTGCCGGATGATGTGCGCAGACGTCTCGTGTGGCTGATCGTTGGCCCCCCCGGGGAAGCCGATCATGTCGATGAATTACGCCGTCTTGCCGCGGAAGCGAATTGCGATATCCGCATGCTTGACCCTCTTTCCGATTGCGACATTCGTGATCTCTACGGCGCAAGCGACTTTTTCTGTCTCACGGGAGTGCCGGATTCATCCGGTCGCGTCGAAGGATTCGGGCTCGTCTATCTTGAAGCCGCGGCAGTCGGTTTGCCAAGTGTTGCAACCGCGATTGGCGGCGTCCCTGATGCTGTCGCCGCGGACAAAACCGGCGTTCTTGTTGAGCCATCCATTGAGGCAATCGCTCATGCTATTAAACGAATGGTCACTGAGCGCAGCCTACGCGCCAAGATGGCAAAACATGCCCTAATACACGCCCATACATTATCGTGGGAACGGTGCGCCGCGGAGACTTATGGTTTGCCGTGTTCGACAAGACCACACGTCACACAGCAGATCGAAGTACCGTACCAAACCAATAGCGGTAGATGGCAAGCTCCTGCCGAGAGTTAAGTCTTGACATAAACCACCTGGAGGCAGCGTGCTCAGACATCTGACGTTACTCGTCGCCGCAGTCGCCATGCTGAACGCGACGGCCGCTCACGCCGAAAGCTGCACCAAGAGTCGCGATTATCTGCTCGGTGGCAGCGCGGGGAATTTGCCGGGACCGCCTGACACGTACCGCAACCTTTTCAAGGTCTGCCTGAACACGATTTCGATGCCCAACGTGAAAGATGCATTTGTTTTGCGCGACGGTGGCATCGCTGCAATTCCGAAGCAGGACACCGTCTCCGCCACAGCGATAACGCTGTCACGATTCTGCGATACCTACCCTCGCGCGACCCTTCGTTTTCTCGGCCGCAAAGACCTTCAACAGGGCGTTGGGGTTGGGCGCATCGTGCAGATGTCCTCGACGGGCTCAACATCCTGCCCCCAGATCAAGGGCAATGCAGTTCGCTAGTCTCCGCGGCATCAATGTGGCGGGATGGGTGTAGTTTGACGGAATAGAACCGATCTGGCCGCGTGACAGTCGATCGATTGGATCACTTCGGCATCATTATCGGGGGAACAGGTCAAGCTGACTTAACAGGGCTCCGGGGCAAAGTAAGGTGCAGGCCTCACTTAATCCTTCGCCTGTAGCTGACCTAAACAACTGGCTATAAGCAACCGTCCCTGCTCGTCAATCGGGCTTTGCGGCGGAGTTGGATGACCAACATCATAATCTTCCAGATGAAGCGCGGTTTTCATGCAAGCCGCCAAATTAAACCTGGCGAACAGTTCGTTGAACGACCATAGACTTCATTGAATCTCGATAGCGTCGTCCCATCGCCGCTGAACACATAGATTGTAAAGTCGCACGCTTTGGCGAGGGATTTCACAAGCTGGACCTGAAACCAAGCCCCTCCCACCCAACAGCATTACATTCACCCCAATATGGGAAGACGCCGCATAGATCTGCAAATTGTCTCCGCACCTATTGTATATGAATAGCAGTCGTCCCGTGTCCAATGATGCATCCTTCAATCCGAAGATGTTCTGATGCCGGCTTAGCTTTTCGATCACATCGATTGATGTGTTGGCTCGGTTTTCGACCTCGATATATCTTTTAGTACCTTCAAGTTGAGATATCCTTGATAACCCTCGGAGAGCGGAATGATGAACCCGATCTTGGGGGTCGATGCCAATTGCGCGCCCTCTAAATCCCCCAAGCTTTGTGCTGAGACCGCTGTCGTCCGTGATCTGTTGATAGTGTCCGTCGTCAGATAATTTGAGATTGGTCGGGCGTTTCGAGGAGAGAAGCTCTGGCTCATCAGGGGAGCCGTGACGCAATCCGACGAAGTTATCGGCGATCAACGGGACCATTGAGGAATGCCAGTTACTTGTCCTGCGTCATCGGCCGGCTGAGCTGTCCGGACATGTCGAAGGTGACGAGCCCAGCATCGATATACCTGTCGATCCTGCCGACGCGGGCGATCCACCGCACGCCTGGAAGAAGACCATGCAGATGCGGGCGGCATGCCGATGAGGCGGGCAAAACCGACCGGCTCCGATGCGTGGCAAGTGATGCTCGTTCAAGTAGTTTCGTCGCGGCAGACCGTATGGATCCTTTCCAAGACGCTGCCAGGCTTCGGAACATCGAGGTTGAAAAGCCTTTTTGACGAACCACCTTGACCTGCGTTGTACGATCAAGTCGACCGAGACGCTCCTTCTTCCGAAGCGACATCACCTGGATCGATGTTCGCTCTTGAGCTTACGAGGCTCGGACGTCTTGGCAGGGCTGCGGCCTGTTCCCGAATCGCGCTATCGACGGCGACGAGAATCGCGTCGCGAAAATCGGCTTCGTCAACGAAGCTTGGCACCCAGTATCGAACAGCATAACGCACCCCCTCCGTGTCGTAGGAGACTGCACGCACTTCCGGCTTTGGCCCTCCCTTGAGGATTTCGATCGAAGCGGCTGCCGTTGCCAGCAAATCCTTCCCCCGGGCGATGGCAATGTCGTAACCGAGAACGATCTCGACAGTGGCTTGGTACTTTTTGCGCGGCGCACTGTAGTTTGTAAGTTTCTGCCGGGAAATCTGACTGTTTGGAAGGATCATGTAGATATCGCTGCGCGTTAATAGTCGCGTCGTACGCCAGCCGATCTCGATGACGCGCCCGCGGATCGTCCCGTCAATTTCGACCCAGTCCCCTATTCTGAACGGAGCTTCCAGACCGAGAGCGACGCCCGCGAGAACGTCCGCGAGGACATTACGAATTGCAAAGCCAAGAACAGCAATGATCAGACCGGAACTGGCCAACGCTCCCCCCGCTGACTGCCCCAAAAGCAAAGCAGCCGTCGCAATGGTTGCAGCCAGAAAGAGCGCAGCAGCAATAAGTTCGCGAAGAAGCTTCGGCACCTTTCGACGGCCATCGCGACGCTTCGTCATGGCCGCCGTGGCCATTCGGGAAAGCAGCCATGCACCCGAATAGTACACGGCCACGATGCTGCCTTGCCTTACGGCATGCTGGTCGACATCCGAGATAACGTGTCGGAAAACGCGATCATGGAGAATAAAAACGATCAGCGAAGTACCGACCGCAATTACAGGCCAAACGAATTTTTGTAGATATGATTGCATTTCCGGCGAACTTCCTCGCGCCCCAAAAGCCTCATAAGAAACCTACCAAGGCTCCATCGCGCTGCCGTGGGTACCTTGCTCGCATTTCATCGATGGGACCATCACCGCATCCTGATAGTCAAACCCGATCCTACGTCCGAAACCCCATCAGCCCGGTCAAAGCCAACGCGGTAAAATTCCGGCAATCGCTGCGATCAACGTAGCGAGTACAGCGAGACCGACGCACAAAAAATACAGTCGAGCGGATTCCCAGCCGGTCTCAAGCCTTGCTGTCTTCTTGGGCCGAGGAGACGTTTCTTCTTGACCCGCCACGATCACCTCCATCTGCCTCCGTCAAATGGCCCTTTCTCGCTTTCCAGCAATGACGATCTGATGCGATACGCACGCAAAGACCGAACGCAATATCCGTTTGCGACGAAATCATATTCAACGCGCACATTGGCAGATGTAGTCCAATTACTAGATGCGGCATATCGCCATTTGGCAGCAAGGGAAGGTTCAGACGGAGCGACAGATCATTCTCTCAGATCTGCAAATCCCGCAAACCTATTTGCCGTTTAGCCTAATTCTCCATACGGAGATCAATGCGCATTGCCCGACCTTGTAACGTGACGTACGAGTTCCCGTCCCGGTATGAATTGGACTTATATAGTCCCGTTGCCCGGCACAAAACGCGCGCCTGCGTCATTCCTACGCTTTCCTCGCCTTATGGACGCTGTTAAATATGCTCCGCGCCCACCGAGCGGGATTTGAGGCATCGTTCGACCATCCATGCTGTCCTTCTCGGACCTTTCTGGACAACCACGGTATATGTGGTGCACTGGGGGGGAGCAGTTGTAGGATGGGCCAAGCGTGGCTTTAAGCTTTCGGGCTAGCAGCATTCCTGCCAACTCGACGAATATGCTTGTCTTCGCATCCCTTGGTTCGTGATATGTAAGGAGATCAGAGCCATCGCGATCGGGAAGAGCTAGTGACATCTCTGGAATTGCTCCTGTTTGCGCTTATTGCACTTCCTTTTCTGGGAAGCTGTTTAGCCGCCCTATTTCGTGTGAACGCCCGTGACGGAGCCGCATATTTCGCCGGATTGATCGCCTCGACGGCCCTGGCGCTGACCATCGCGATGTATCCGCACGTTACGAGCGGCGAAGTCCTGCAATATAGGTACGATTGGGTTCCAGAGCTTGGGCTGGACTTCAGTCTGCGCATGGACGGTTTCGCCTGGATCTTCTCCGCGCTGATTACCGGCATCGGATTTCTGGTCGTATTGTATGCGCGATACTACATGTCCTCGAGCGATCCTGTTCCTCGGTTCTTCGCATTTTTGCTGGCCTTCATGGGAGCAATGCTCGGGATCGTACTCTCGGGAAATGTCATTCAGTTGGTCTTTTTCTGGGAACTGACCAGCCTCTTCTCCTTCTTGCTGATCGGCTATTGGTACCAGAGCGCTCAGGCGCGTGACGGCGCCCGCATGGCACTCACCATCACGTCCGCCGGCGGCCTTTGTCTCTTTGCCGGCGTTCTGATTCTAGGCCATATCGTCGGAAGCTACGATCTCGACCGCATCCTCTCCTCGGGCGCCGTCATTCGATCGCATCCGCTCTACGTGCCCACTCTCGTTCTCATCCTCGCCGGTGCCTTCACGAAGAGCGCACAATTCCCGTTTCATTTCTGGCTTCCGCAGGCAATGGCTGCTCCAACGCCCGTCTCAGCCTACCTCCACTCGGCAACAATGGTCAAAGCCGGCGTATTTCTGCTGGTGCGCCTTTGGCCTGCGATGGGAGGAACGAACGAGTGGCTCTGGCTGGTAGGATCTGCCGGGCTTATCACCTTCGTGCTCGGCGCATTTTTTGCGGTGTTTCAGCAAGACCTCAAGGGGCTGCTTGCTTATTCGACGATAAGCCACCTCGGGCTGATCACATTGCTGACCGGCCTCGACACACCGCTCGGGCAAGTCGCCGCCATTTTCCACATTATGAATCACGCGACGTTCAAGGCTTCGCTCTTCATGGCGGCCGGGATTATCGACCACGAAACCGGAACGCGCGACATCCGGCGTCTGAGCGGCCTGCGGCGCTTCATGCCCGTTACAGCGGCCTTGGCGATGGTCGCCGCTGCGGCGATGGCGGGCGTGCCGCTCCTCAATGGCTTCCTTTCGAAGGAGATGTTCTTCGCCGAAACCATTGAAATCCATGACAACTCCTTAATAGATCAGGCACTGCCATATATCGTCACGATTGCGAGCATGTTCACCGTTGCGTATTCGCTGCGATTCATCCTTGATGTGTTTTTCGGTCCCGCTCCAACAAGTTTACCGCGTGTCCCGCACGAACCGCCGTTCCTGATGCGCTTGCCGTCTGGACTACTGGTGCTGGCGTGTCTTGTCGTCGGAATCGTTCCAGCCATCACAATAGCCCCTCTTTTGACAACGGCCCTCCACGCCGTACTCGGCCCCGTCCTTCCGGCGTACAATCTGGCTGCTTGGCACGGGTTCACGCCCGAGCTCCTGATGAGCTTGGTAGCCATCGCCGGCGGAGCCGCGATCTACCTCATGTTGCGCTCCTATTTGAGTGTCAACGAAGGGCCCCCGCTGCTTCGCAACATCAAGGGGCAGCGCATTTTTGAACGCATTCTGATCACCCTCTCCTGGCGGCTTGCGCGGTGGCTGGAGCGCAAGCTGGGTACGCAGCGCCTCCAGCCGCAACTGCAGATTTTGATTTGCGTCGCTCTCGTCGCTGGACTGGCGCCTATTTACATGCGCGGGATCAGCCACGACGATTCCCCGCGGATGACGTTTGATGTCGTGTTCGCGATTATCTGGGCTGTCGGCATTTCCTGTGCCCTGGCTGCAGCCTATCAGGCCAAATTTCATCGTCTTGCAGCGCTCATCCTTGTCGGTGGCGCCGGCCTCGTGACCTGCATCAGCTTCGTCTGGCTCTCTGCGCCTGACCTGGCCTTGACCCAATTGGTCGTCGAAACCGTTACGACGGTGCTGCTTGTTCTCGGCTTACGCTGGTTGCCGAAGCGTTTTGAGAAGGAGAAGGGCGAATCCGTCGATGCGACGGCGGGCACCCTGCGTTGGTATCGTGTGCGCGACCTTTTCGTTGCTGCTGTCGCGGGCGGTGGCATGGCGGCACTTGCTTACGCCGTCATGACAAGACCACCTCCGGACAGCATCTCCAGCTTCTTCGTCGAGAATGCCTACACGAAAGGCGGCGGTACCAATATCGTGAACGTCATTCTGGTGGATTTCCGTGCATTCGACACACTGGGGGAAATCACCGTTCTCGGCATTGTCGGCCTCACCGTCTTTGCGTTGCTGCGACGGTTTCGTCCGGCCGCCGACAGCATTCCGATGCCCGAGCAGCAGCGCGCGCAAGATCTCTTCGATCATGAAAGCGGGACGCGGCAGCGTGGCGCCACCGTCAAGAGCGCGATGGCAATTCCTGCGCTCATGATGGCCGCGCTGTTTCCGCTTATCATCATGACGGCGCTGTATTTGCTTCTTCGTGGACACGATCTGCCGGGTGGCGGGTTCGTCGCCGGCGTGACGATGGCAGCGGCATTCATCCTGCAGTACATGGCTCGCGGAACCATCTGGGTGGAGTCGCACCTGCGCGTTCTGCCGATCCGGTGGATGGGCGCAGGCCTGCTTGCGGCAGCCGGTATCGGCGCGGCAGCGTTGCTGTTCGGCCGACCGTTCTTAACCTCATCGTTCTCATACGTGGATATCCCCTGGATCGGACGTATGCCGGCTGCCAGTGCGATGCTGTTCGACCTCGGCGTGTTCGCGCTGGTTGTCGGCGCAACTGTGCTGATGTTGATCGCAATAGCGCATCAATCCATGCGCAGTCACCGCGCGCCGCGCGCGCCCCTCGCCAACGAATCTAACATCGAGATGCGCTGATGGAGATCGTTCTCGCTATTGGCATCGGAGTGCTGGTCAGTTCAGGCGTTTGGCTGATCTTTCGACCGCGCACATTCCAGGTTGTCATAGGACTGTCGCTGCTCTCCTATGCGGTTAATTTGTTCATTATCGCCATGGGACGGCTGAAAACCGAAGTGGCTCCGATCCTCTCAGCCGGTGGAGTGGGCGACCCAGGGCGCTACGCCGATCCGTTGCCGCAGGCGCTGGTCCTGACTGCCATCGTCATTAGCTTTGCCACGACGGCGCTGCTTCTCGTCGTGCTGATCGCGTCGCGAGGCCTCACCGGCACGGACCATGTTGACGGACGGGAACTGGACCGTTGAGCAACATCGGAAACCATCTGATGATCGCGCCGGTCGCGGTGCCGCTATTCGCCAGCGCAATGATGCTGGTTCTCGGCGGTGACCGTCGTACCTTGAACGCGGCGCTCAATGCCGCATCCGTCGTTGCACTCGTCGCAATCGCGATCGCCTTGCTCCGGGGAGCCGATGCCTCACCAGATGGCCTGCTTGGCGTGTATCGGCTCGGCGACTGGCCCGCACCATTCGCCATTGTTCTGGTTGTCGATCGGCTGACTGCCATGATGCTACTGCTGACGAGCATACTCGCGTCGGCAACACTCATATTTTCGCTCGCTCGGTGGCATCGCGTAGGCGCGCATTTCCATTCCCTTTTTCAGCTTCTGTTGATGGGGATCAATGGAGCATTCCTGACGGGCGACCTCTTTAACCTGTTCGTCTTTTTCGAGGTCCTGCTCGCAGCGTCCTATGGTCTGGCGTTGCACGGCTCAGGAACGGCGCGCGTAACGGCCGGGATGCACTATATCATCGTCAACCTGGTGGCCTCGCTTCTGTTCCTCATCGGAGTCAGCCTGATTTACGGCGTCACCGGAACACTTAATATGGCCGATCTGGCGACGCGCATTCCGGCTATCCGCGCCGAAGATCGCGCCCTGCTGGAGGCAGGTGCCGCCGTCCTTGGCATTGCCTTTCTGACAAAGGCCGGCATGTGGCCGATGTGCTTCTGGCTTCCCCGCACCTATGCCGCCGCGCCGCCTCCGGTCGCAGCACTTTTTGCGATTTTAACAAAGGTGGGTGTCTATATCATCCTTCGGCTTTGGCTGCTTTTATTTGGAGATCACGCCGGAGCATCAGCCCATTTTGGCGGCGAGCTGTTACTGATCGGCGGAATGGCGACTATCGTTTTTGGTGCGATCGGGTGTCTCGCGTCCCAGGACATGGCCCGTCTCGCCGCCTATTCCGTGCTCGTGTCTTCCGGCACAGTGCTTTCCGCCATCGCCATGGGGCCTGTCGGTATGACAGCCGGCGCTCTCTACTACCTCGTCAGTTCGACACTTGGCTTGGCAGCGCTCTTCCTTCTTATCGAGCTTATCGAGCGAGGTCGCGAGCCAGGCGCCGACTTGCTTGCCGTGACGCGTGAACTCTATGGCGAAGAAGATGAACTCGATGATGCAAAAGGAACGGGGATTGCAATCCCGGCGAGCATAGCTGCCCTGGGCGGCGCCTTTATCTGCTGCACTCTGGTTATCTCTGGACTACCGCCACTATCAGGCTTCGTCGCCAAGTTCGCATTGCTGACGGCAGCCCTGAATTCGCAACCGGACAGCATCCCGATCGCGGCGTGGATATTCCTCGTCATTCTCATCCTGTCGGGACTCGCAACCTTGATCGCCACGACCCGCGCCGGAATTCACGCGCTTTGGGCCTCACCGGACCGGGCTGTACCGAGTGTGCGTTTGGTCGAAATAGTACCCATCGTTGCGCTCATTCTGCTCTGCGCCGCACAGACGATGCAGGCCGGGCCGGTCATGCGATACGCGCAAGCGGCAGCGGGCTCGCTGTACACACCGCACGACTATTTGCGCGGCGTTCTCGGTACAGAGAACGTGCTTCAAGATACCCGGAGGGAGCCTCAATGAAATTGCTCCCCTATCCGATCGCAAGCGCCATTTTTCTCGGATTCTGGCTGCTGTTAAATCAATCTTTGTCGACCGGCCAATTTCTTCTGGGCGCAAGTATGGCGTTGATCGGCGGGTGGGCGCTGGCAGCACTGGAGCAGCCGAAGGCACGTCCAAGGCGGCCCCTTGCGATACTACGCCTAGCCTTCATCGTCTCCGCGGATATTGTCAAATCCAATATTGCCGTCGCGTGCATCATCATTGGTTTCGGGCGGAGAGAGCGACGTCCCGGCTTCGTCGATATACCGCTTGAGTTGCGCGATCCTTATGGTCTGGCGCTCCTCGCGTGCATCATCACCTCGACGCCCGGAACGCTATGGGTCAAATTCGAGGAACCGGCCGGCACGTTGACCATTCACGTCCTCGACCTGGTCGATAAGGCTGAATGGATCAACACCATCAAGAGCCGCTATGAGCAGCCGCTTTTGGAGATTTTCGCATGAATGCGTTGCTTGCATATGCGATCGTATTCGCCCAAATCTCTTTGGGAATAGCGATGATATGCGCTGCGTATCGCATCCTGCGCGGGCCGCGCGCGCAAGACAGGGTACTTGGCCTGGATACCCTTTACGTCAATGCGATGCTGATGCTTCTCGTTTTCGGCATCAAATCGGGCTCCACTCTCTATTTCGAGATGGCGCTAGTCATCGCACTGCTCGGCTTTGTGGGCACTGTCGCGCTTGCCAAATTCCTGCTTCGTGGCGAGGTGATCGAATGAGCAGCGCCTCCGAAATTTCCGCTCTTTCGGCATTCTTTACGGCTGCACTCCTCTTGCTTGGGTCAGCGCTGACTCTGATCGGCTCGCTGGGACTGCTCCGCCTTCGCAGCTTCTATGAAAGAGTTCATGCGCCCACGCTCGGAACGACCCTCGGGGTCGGCTGCATAGCAATGTCGTCGATCGTCTACTTCTCGACACTTGCAGGCCAAGTCGCGCTTCGTGAAGTCCTGATTGTCTTGTTCGTGACCATCACCACGCCGATCACGCTGATGGTGCTGGTCCGCGCGGCGCTGTTTCGCGATCAAACGGAACGGCAAGACGCATCCCGGGCCAACATTGAAAGCGCTCCACGTCCACGCGAATAACACAGAAGGCGTCGCGAAGACCGCTGCATGTATTGATTGCGATGCACCATATCCCCTTTGCGGAGAAGGCTTACGCGAGAGGAGCTGCGCGGCCAAAGATCCATCGATGACCTTGAAAGCCAGCGACGCAGCCTCATACTTATGATCTGTCGTTTGCGGAATATGGCTGATGCTCTGAAATTGGCGGCCTTTGACAGACGTAAGCCTGCTCGCGCGCACCTACCCTTCTTGGAAAGGATCAAGACCATGTCAAAAGAGAAAAGGAAAAGCGATCAGGACGAAAAGCAACAACTCGACGAGGAGCTTGACCAGCAGTTGCGAGAGACTTTCCCCGCAAGTGATCCTCCCAAAATTACCCGCGGCCCTTCAAAGGTCGGTCGCGACGATAAGACGCAAAAGAATTCTTAGGCCCGTCGCCCTTCCCTCGGCAGAACAACTATCCTCGGAAACGACCGGCGCGGTATCGCTGCAGCTCGCGCAAGCGAAGGAGAACACATGAAAATCCTTGCAGCCACGGACTTCTCGACGCGATCTAACCGAGCACTGAGGCAAGCGGCATTGCTGGCGCAATCCGACGACTCGCTCCTGTTCATGGTCCATGTCGTCGACAACGATCAACCGGACGATTTGGTCCGCATGGAGCAACGGGAAGCGGAACGAATCCTGCGGGAACAAATGGGAGCGATGCCGGAAATTCGCTGGACGCATGCCCGCCCAATGGTCATCGCGGGCGATCCATTCGACGGAATTCTCCAGGCTGCCGCCGAAATTCAGCCAGACCTCATCGTCATGGGATCTCATCGCAAGCAACTGCTTCGTGATATCTTTATCGGAACAACGGTCGAGCGCGTAATCCGCAAGGCGGCACTGCCGGTTTTAATGGTGAATCACGAGGCGCAGCGTAGATATGAACGCGTTCTCGCGCCGACAGATATGTCTGACATTTCGGCGAACGCCCTGCATGCCGCCCGCTCAATTGGATTGCTAGGCGATGGTGCAACACTTGTTCATGCGTTCACCGCCGTGGCGAAGGGCAAGATGTCCGTTGCCGGCATGGATCGGGATAGCATTGCCGACTATATCGAGGGCGAACGGCGCCAGGCCAGCAACGAGTTAGCCGCATTTTTGATTGCCAACGATTTGCAGGGCTCGCAATGGTGTCTCCGTGTGGAGGACGGCTCTCCGATGGAAATCATTTCCAGAGCGGTGACGGACATTGAACCTGATCTCATGGTCATGGGCACGCATGGCCGCTCTCGGCTTATTAAAGCGCTGATAGGAAGCACCACGGAAGAGGCTCTACGCTCACTTAATGTCGATATCCTGGTAGTTCCTTCCATCGAGCGCTAACCCATTGTTGCCGCCCTATGACCAATGTCTGGCCGAAGGGTATAAACAGCCATAGAGGCTATCATTTTGACGACGGCCTTGCCCTTCACGTGCCGGCCTCGACATAGGCAAAGGCCCCGCCGATTGCCGCAGGCAGATGGGCCTTGTCAACGACGGCTTTCAATTGTCCCTGTTCGATCATCCGGGATAATTCGGCAAAGTCACTTCCGCTCGATGGATGAAAAGATGGCGATAGCCGAACTCGGCGCGCCGTGCAGAGACATCAGCATTTGACAGTTTGCGGTGTCGTCGAGAGCCGGCGCGTATTGAACCGCAATACCTGCCTGTTTCAAGTGAGGGTCGTCAAACGGCACGCTTTGATCGACATCGCCAAAGCGTTGAGATGACGATATCATCCTTACGGTAACGCTTATGACAACACTCGTAACACCGAGCAGAGATGTTGGAAATAATGGCGGTCCGACGAGATTCGAACTCCTATGTGCTATTCGTAACTCTTGTGCGCTAACTTGCGACCTCGGTACGGCCATTAAGCAGCACCTTGCTAGCGAACGCTTGATGTGGTTTTCAGATCCTTACACGTGAGTACGTACCAAGATCGAAAACGGGTGCGATCTGGTGGATGGCATCGGCAGCGTGCCGAATGAGTTGATCGGCGCGATCGGTCGAACGGCTCGTCACTCATAAGATTCGCGTCAGTCGGAACATCCGTCGGAACTGTCGGCTGAAGAAAGATCCTTTCCCACTGATCCGGCCGGATGATCGCGCAACTCGAAGCTGATGCCCTGATACGTGCCACGACGGTCGCGGCATCTGCTTCCGACACGACAATGCCCGGATCGGATCCGGGCATTGCACCGTAAACTTCTAACGAGTGCCGCGGCTCAGCGCGCGGTGAAACCACCATCGACAGGCAAAGCCACACCGGTGACGAAGGAAGCCTCATCGGATGCGAGCCAGAGCGCGGCATAGGCGACTTCCTCCGGCCGGCACAGCCGGCCCATCGGCACCGACGCCAACAGCCGCTTCTGATTTTCCTCGGCCTCGACCGGATCGCCCGAACGGCCGGTGAATCCAACCTTCATCGGCGTATCGGCAAGCCCCGGACAGACGACGTTGACGCGAACGCCATCGGCGGCGAAGCGCTGCGCCAGCGACTTGGTGAGGCCGACCACGGCAAACTTCGCCGCCGAGTAGACCGGGCTGAACATCGAGCCGACCAATCCGGAAACCGAGGACGTGAAGATCAGCGATCCGCCACCGCGCTTGCGCATGAGGCCGATCACTTCGCCTGCCGCGAGAGTCGCCGAGGTGACGTTGAGCGTCAGCGCCGCCTGATAGGCGTCGAGATCGAGATTCTCGACGCCGCCCGGCCCCGGAATGCCGGCGTGCGCCCACATGATATCGATGCCGCCGAGCTGCGCTGCGGCGTCGTTCACCGAACCGCGCATCTGCTCCGGCTTCGAAAGATCGGCCTGAATGGTTGCGATGGAATATCCGGCGGCCTTCATGTCGGCCGCGAGTTGCGCCAGCGCTTCGGCATTGACGTCGACCGCGGCGACTTTGGCACCTTCTTTCAGGAAGATTTCGACTCCGGCGCGCCCCATGCCTGACGCAGCAGCGGTGATGACGGCGAGCTTGTTTGCCAGACGCATGTTGTATCTCTTTCGTTGCGGTGTTGATTATTGAGCGTAAGCGTCGGGGAAGCGGCCGGTGGTGCTGATCACCGTGGTGCGCGTCTCAAGATAGGAATCAAGCGCCTCGATGCCGTTTTCGCGCCCCCAGCCGCTGCCCTTGAATCCGCCATAGGGCGTCGACCAGCGGATGAAGCGATAGGTGTTGACCCACACCATGCCGGCCTGAATGCGGCTGGAGACGCGATGAGCACGTCCGACATCCCGCGTCCATAATCCGGCCGTCAGTCCGTAAGACGTATCGTTGGCCGCCGTGATCGCTTCCTCGTCGTCGTCGAAGGGAATCAGCGCTGCGACCGGCCCGAAAATCTCTTCCCGCGCGATCCGCATGTCGTTGCTGACATTGGCGAACACGGTCGGCTCGATGAAGTAACCGTCGCCAAGCGCACCGCCTGAAAGGCGGCGGCCACCGGTCACCAGATGCGCGCCGTCGTTGCGGCCGATGTCGATGTAGCTCAACGTCTTGTTGAGTTGTTCCTCATGCGCCTGTGGGCCCATATGAGTGGCCTCGTCCAGCGGAAGTCCGACCCGCACCTTACCGGCGCGCCGCGAAAACTCCTCAACGACGCGGTCATAAACCGGACGCTGCACCAGAACGCGGGAGCCGAGCGCGCAACTCTGCCCGCACAACGTCCATGCAGAATTGGTAGCGGCATTGAGCGCCTGCTCGATGTCGGCATCGGCGAAGATGATGTGCGGCGATTTTCCACCCAGTTCGAATGTGAACCGCTTCATCGTTTCGGAGCCAGCGCGGACGATCTCCTTTGCGGTCGCGCCTTCGCCGGTGAAGGCAACTTTATCGACGCCGGGATGCTTGACCAGATACTCGCCGGCGCCATCGCGACCGTAACCCGGCACGATGTTGACGACGCCGGGCGGGAAGCCCGCTTCCTCGAACAACTTGCCGAGTTCGAGCGAGGTCACCGGCGTTTGTTCGGCGGGCTTGAGGACAACCGTGCATCCAGCCGCGAGAGCCGGGCCAAGCTTCCACGCCGCCGCCATCAGCGGCACGTTCCATGGCGTGATCGCCGCGACGACGCCGACCGGCACACGCGTGGTGAAGGCATGCACGGAATCATCGATGGGGATGGTGCGACCGGAATGCTTGTCGGCGAGCGATGCCCACCAGTGATAGCCGTTGCTGTGACCGGAGATATCGGCGCGCGCCTCGCGGATGGCGCGTCCGGAATCCCTCGTCTCCAGCACCATGAGTTGCGGCGCCCGCTCCCTGTAAAGATCGGCAAATCTTCGCAGCAGTGCCGCGCGCTCGTGGCCGGGCATGCGGCCCCACGGCCCCTTCAAAGCCTCGCGCGCGGCGGAGACAGCCCGATCAACGTCGATCAATCCGCCATAGGCGACGACCGCCCATGGGCGCCCTGTCGCGGGATCGATGCTCTCCGTCAATCCCCCGTCTTCGGGCGCGACCCACGCGCCACCGATATACATCCGGTCATAGCGAGCCAATTGCTCCACCTGTCGTGCAGGTCGCATCACATCACCTCATCGATGTCGAAGATTTATTGCAAGATCGGCCCACCGACGCGAGACAGGCTCGCGTCGGCAAGGTCACCATTCTTACTTCACGAGCGGGCAACCGCCGCCCTTCAGCGGACGGAATGCACGGTCGCCGGGAATGGTTGCGAGTACCTTGTAGTAATCGAACGGCTTCTTCGATTCTTCAGGCTTCTTCACCTGAACTAGAAACATGTCGTGGAGTACGCGCCCGTCTTCACGCAATTGGGTCTTGCCGAACAGTGGATCATCGAAAGTGCCCATCTCGCGGATCGCCTTCACCACAGCCCGGCCGTCCTTGGGTGAGCCCACCTTGGCGACCGCGGTAAGATAGGTCAGCGTCGCGGAATAAGCGCCGGCCTGGTTCATCGATGGATAGCGTCCATTGTTGCGGGCGGCGAAGCGCTCACCGAAGCTGCGGGTTTTCTCGTTGATATCCCAATAGAATCCTGTCGTCAGTTGCAGGCCCTGCGCGGTCTTCAGGCCGAGCGAGTGGATGTCGGAAATGAACAGCAACATGCCGGCAAGTTTCTGACCGCCCTGTATGATGCCGAACTCGGACGCTTGCTTGATCGACTTGATGGTGTCGCCGCCAGCATTGGCCAGCGCGACGATGTCGGCGCGCGAGGCCTGAGCCTGCAACAGGAACGAGGCGAAGTCGTTGGCGCCGGTCGGATGCCTCACGCTTCCGACGACCTTGCCGCCGTTGGCGAGGATCACCGGCGTCGCATCCTGTTCCAACGAATGCCCGACCGCGAAGTCCGCGGTGAGGAAGAACCAGGTCTTGCCGCCGGCGCGCGTGATCGCATCCGCCGTGCCATGCGCCAGCGCCCAGGTGTCGTAGGTCCAGTGCACCGAATTCGGCGTACAATCCTTGCCGGTTAAATGGGACGATCCGGATGCCGTCAGCAGAACGACCTTGTTCATGTCCCGTGCCAGAGGCGCGACCGCGAGCGAGATGGCGCTGGTGGGAATATCGACCAGCACGTCGACGTGTTCGGCATCGAACCATTTGCGGGAGATCTCAACGGCGATGTCGGGTTTGTTCTGGGGATCGGCCTCGACCACCTCGATTTTGAACTTGTCGGCGCCCGACAGCTTCTTGAAATCCTCGACCGCCATCCTGGTCGCTTCGGCCGCCCCCTTGCCGCCGATGTCAGAGAAAATTCCGGACATATCGGCCAGAACGCCCACTTTCACCGAGATCTGGGCGCTGGCCCCGCCGATCATCGTGAGGCTCAGTGCCACCCCGACAGCTCCCACCAGATATTTGCGCATTATTGCTTCCTCCCTGCCCTCGACCTCAGCCACAACCCTGCTTGGTCAAAATTCTTGTATATGAATACAAAAGACAATATTATGAATTTTAAGTCAAGTAACCACGCGAAATTCAGTCAGACGGTTGGATATGCGCCCTTCTCCGGACTGCCGCTCGGTCCACGTTGACATTGCCGGCCGCTCCCGCTGGCCTGTGATGCAGTCCGATTCGGCGCGCCGCCGAGAAATTCCAGAGGTACAATGCTGGTCAAACAAGCCGCCAATGTTCTCGAATTGATGGAGTATTTCGCGCGGCGGAGGCGGCCGGCGACGCTCGCCGAAATCGCCGACGATCTCGGCTGGCCGCGTTCCAGTACTTTCAATCTGGTCGGCACCATCGCGGAGAAGGGCTGGCTGTACGAACCGCGCGCCCGAGGTGGCTATTATCCGACGCCACGCTGGCTGACGCTCGCCCGCACCGTCGCCGACGCCGAACCATTGCCGGAAGCCGCGCATGCACTGGCGGCGGAGATTGCGGACCGAACGGGGGAGACAACCGCCATCGGCGCATTGGCGGGAACGTTCGTGATCTTCCTCGATGTGATCGAGTCGACGCAATCTGTTCGCTATTTCGCACAGGTCGGCGATCGCGTGCCGGTCTATGCCAGTTCGGTCGGGCGCGCCATTCTGGCGCAACTCTCCGTCGATGAGCGGCGTGCGATCTATCGCAAGATCAAGTTCGAGAGTTTTTCAGCGACCACGCCGATGAGCGCCGAGATTATCGAGAGCGAACTGCACGCGGCGGAAGAGCGCGGCTTTCATCAGAGTTCGTCCGAATACATTCCAGACCTCGCCGGCGTGTCGCTGTCGCTACCGATCGGGCCTCGTCAACTCTCCATCGTGGTCGCAGGTCCGACGTCGCGATGTCTCGAGCGGCGTCCCATCACCGCGGCGATCATGAGGGAAGTGATCCTTCATTATCAGCCCTCACGTAAGATCAATCTCTAGAAGGTCGCGGAATCGATTACTTCCTACGCGTTATAATCTGGCGACCAAACGCTCCGCGCGCCAATCGCAAACGTCTGTTCTGCGCGCGAGGCGCTCGCCAGACGCTTGGTAGCACGCTGTCGTGTAGCGCAGGATTCAACGTTCCATTGCGGCACGACCCGGTGGTCTCGCTGGCCATTTCCCATGCTTATGCGACGCGCGACAGCAAGAACAACTGGACAGGGTCGACGCGGCTGACCATGTCGTTCACTCCCGCGAACCGGACGATGCTGTTGCCGCTTGAGAGGCAATCTCGATATGTGATGCTGCTAGTCCCAAAGAGCACGAGGCGCTGGCAGACGGACATCTTCGTCATGCGATGCATTCCGCTCGACGGCAACGTACCGACCGCGCCAATAGGCGAGTGCCGACGAGGCCTCCGATGCCGCGATACTCACCACGGACCCGAGCACGATGGCATGCGAATGGCGCTCGATGATCTCCTCGACCTCACAGCCGATCGCAGCCAGCGCGCCCTCAAGGAGCGGCACTCCCGCCGGCCCCGCCTTCCAGGAACTGCCACCGAAACGCTTCGCCCCCGCATGACCACCTTTTCCGGTGAATCGCTCGGCAACCTCGCGTTGATCGCCCGCCAGGATACTAACGCCGAAAGCGCCATACCGCCGCAGCAACGGCAAGGTCGACGCCGCGCGGTTGATCGCAACGATCAAGGTCGGCGGCGCGATCGTCAGCGACGTCACCGAAGTCACCGTCATACCGGAAATATCCCGGCCACGTCCGCCCGTAATGACACTTACACCGCCGGCGAGATGACGCATCGCGCCGCAAAATTCATCCGAGTTGACGATGCTGGTGGGCGGGAATGCACGAACGACGGACTTCATCGTGGCCTCATGCGTCGGCGTCGTTGCCCGACAAGAGGTGGCGAAGAATGGTCCCCTCAAGTGCCGCGAGATCGGCGGCCCCCCGCCGGCGCGGGCGAGCTATATCGACTGCTACGTCATGGGCAATCCGCCCGCCCTCGATCACCACAACGCGATCGGCCAACGCAACGGCTTCCGCGACATCGTGAGTGACCAGTATCGCGGTAAAACTCTGGTCATGCCAGACACGCTCGAGTAATTGCTGCATTGAAATCCGCGTCAATGCATCGAGCGCCCCCAACGGTTCATCGAACGCCAGGACTCGGGGGTTGCTGACCAGCGCCCGCGCCAGCGCAACGCGTTGTTTCTGGCCGCCTGACAACACGTACGGCCACTGTCCACGCTTATCGCGAAGACCGACCTCCGCAAGCGCCGCCTCGGCGCGCGCGTTGGCATCGGATAATCCCCGATTTCGGCCCAACCCCACCTCGACATTATCCAACACACGCGCCCATGGCAGCAGCCGCGGCTCCTGGAACATGACGCGGATGTCCTCGGCGCGGGCACTCTCGCCAAAGCTGATCGTGCCATCGCCCGGCGTTTCCAACCCCGCTATCAAACGCAACAATGTGCTCTTGCCGCATCCGCTACGGCCAACAATCGCAACAAACTGACCCGCCGGAATATGCAGGTCGATACCGCGCAGAACTTCATTGTCGCCGAAGGCTTTTCGCAAGCCGTGAATGGTCAAACCCAATCCACGAGAAGCGGATTCAGCTTTGCGGCGGGCGATGCGCGCCTGCTCCATCAAAACCGACGGTGGCGCAAATTCTGCGGTCGAAGGGAAAACGCGAAGGGATTGTTGCATGGTTGTTCTCATTTCTGAAAGGCAGGATGCCAGGACAACGTGAGGCGCTCGAGCGCGCGCGAGGCGCTGTCGGCCAGTTTTCCGAGCAGCGCATAGATGAGGATGCTGAGCACCACCACGTCGATCAGCATGAACTCGCGCGCCTGCATCGCCATGTAGCCAAGGCCTGACGACGCGGCGATGGTTTCCGCAACAATCAGCGTTAGCCACATGATGCCGAGCGCGAAGCGCAGGCCGACGAAGATCGATGGCAATGCGCTTGGAAAGATGACCCGACGGAACAACTCACCCCGGCCCATGCCGTAGATGCGTCCCATCTCGATCAATTGCGGATCGACGGTGCGGATTCCGTGGAGGGTGTTGAGGTAGATTGGAAAGAACACCCCGAGCGCGACCAGGAACAGCTTCGCGGCCTCGTCGATCCCGAACCACAGGATAACCAGCGGGATCATGGCGAGATGAGGCACGTTGCGGATCATCTGGAGCGTCGTGTCGGTCAATCGGTCGCTTAGTTGCGACAATCCGTTCGCAAGCCCGAGCGCAAAGCCGATACCGCCCCCGATCAGAAAACCGACCGCCGCACGCCAGAAACTGACCCAAATATTTTGCTGGAGTTCGCCCGAGCGGAGCGATTTCCAGGCCAGCAGCACGTCGCTTGGCGCCGGAAGCACCCGCGCCGAGACGTACCCGGTGGCGCAGGCCACCTGCCAGATCGCGATGATCGCAATCGGCAGGAGCCACGGCACCAGCCCGTCAATAGCCGGCACCCGCACTGCGCGGACGCGGGGAAGACGTTCGACGACACTCATGACTGCGACGCTCCGGCCAGCGCCCGGACGTCAACCGGCCGGCTTTCATTGGCGATGGTTTCACCGAACGGACCGGTATTAAGCCGCAATGACTGCGAACCGCTTTGGCTGACAGACAGCAACGGAAACACCAGTTCGGCAAACCGATAAGCTTCCTCGAGGTGCGGATAGCCCGACAGAATAAACGTATCGATTCCGATGTCTTGATATTCCCTGATGCGGGCCGCAACCGTCTCCGGATCGCCAACCAGCGCCGTCCCGGCACCGCCGCGCACCAATCCCACGCCCGCCCATAGATTGGGGCTGATCTCGAGCTTGTCGCGACGCCCGCCGTGCAATTGCGCCATGCGCTGCTGGCCGACGGAATCCATCCGTGCAAAAATCTTCTGTGCCGTCGCGATGGTTTCGTCGGTCAGATGCGAGATCAGCTTGTCTGCCGCCTTCCACGCTTCATCTGCGGTCTCGCGAACAATGACATGAAGGCGGATGCCGAAGCTGATCTCACGTCGACGGGTTGCCGCAATCGCGCGAACGCGATTGATCTTCTCCGCCACCTGAGCCGGCGGCTCGCCCCAGGTCAGGTACTTGTCGACCGTATCGACGGCTACATCGATGCCGGCATCCGAAGATCCGCCGAAATAGAGCGGCGGACGCGGCCGCTGCACCGGCGCGAACAGAAGCCGGCCATCCTCAATGTGGATGTGCTTGCCCTCGACATTGACCGTCTCACCCGCGAGCAGCGCGCGATAGATATAGAGGAACTCGCGCGTCACCTCGTAGCGTTCGTCATGCGGGAGGAAAATCCCGTCGCCCCTGTTCTCGACCGGATCACCGCCGGTGACGACGTTGACGAGCAGCCGCCCGTTCGAGATGCGATCGAGCGTCGCCGTCATGCGCGCTGCGACCGTCGGCGACTGCAGGCCAGGGCGAACCGCAACCAGATAACGCAACCGCTCGGTCCAGGGCGCCACCGCCGACGCGGCGACCCATGAATCCTCGCAGCTTCGTCCGGTCGGCAACAAGACCCCGTAATAGCCGAGTTGGTCCGCAGCCTGCGCAATCTGGCGCAGATAATGGAAATTCACTTCGCGACCACCAGTGACGGTTCCGAGGTAGCGACCATCACCGTGGGTCGGCAGAAACCAGAGGATGTTGGCAGGGGAAGAAATAGCTTTCGACATCGATCAAGACCCCGGCTTGCGCTGCGCGTCTGAAACCTTGATGGTCTTGGGAAGCAGGCCCAAGCCAAAGAAAGTATCGGCAATCTTCTGCTGGCTCGCGATGACGTCATCGGTAATCGGCTTGATTCCATATGACTCTCGCCGCAGGGAGCGGGCCAATACCGGCGCAGGCAGACCGACCGAGGAGCTTAGCAACTCGGCCACCTTCTCGATATTGTTCTTGGTCCACTCATCCACCTCAGTCAGCGCCTCAAGCGTCACATCGACAGCTTGCGGATTCTTGGCGAGAAAATCCTTCGACGAGAAATAGAACTGATAATTGGCGACCAGGCCGGTGCCATCGGCCAGAATGCGAGCACCGGTCGACGCTTCCGCAGCGGCTTCATAAGGATCCCAGATCACCCAGGCGTCTACTGCGCCTTGCGAGAACGCGGCCAGCGCATCGGACGGCGCGAGGAAGTGCGTTTTGACATCGGTATACTTGAGGCCTGCGTGCTCAAGCGCGCGGACCAATAGATAGTGAACGTTCGATCCCTTGTTCAGGGCAACCTTCTTGCCCCTCAGATCGGCCACGGTCTTGAGCGGACTGTCCTTGGGAACGAGAATCGCCTCGCCTTGTGGCGCCGGTGGATCGTAGGCGAGATAGACCAGCGGGGCGCCGGCGGTCTGCGCGAAAATCGGCGGTGTTTCGCCGGCAATGCCAAAGTCGATCGCTCCGACATTCAGCGCTTCCAGCAGCGGCGGCCCGGACGGAAACTCGGTCCACGAAACCTTATAGCCAAGCGGCTTGAGTTTATCTTCCAGCGTCCCCTTGCCTTTCAGCAGCACGAGCTTTCCGTACTTCTGATAGCCAATACGAATGACCTTATCTTGCGCCGCGGCAACACCGAGGGATGACATGAACGCGGATGCCACAATCAAGGCAGCCGCGATCAATCGCTCAAACGATCGCATTTCGATTCTCCAATTCTTGTTACCATGATCAGAAAGCGTGAGGCTTCACCCGCCGTTCAACAAATTCACGATGTGAACGACTTCGAATCCGCTACGGCCTGTCCTTCAGCACACGATCCTCGCTCGCGAGATCGGCAGACCGCATTCGGTACGACAACACTCCATCCGCCCCTCTCTCGCTCACGACGCGCGCAAGCACGAAGCTTTCATGTCGAGAATGGTGATGGCGCGCTCGCACAATGTCGAGTGCTTCATAAAAATAACGACAAGCGTACTGTCATTACTTGATAGGGAGTCGGATTCATCCTGATCTCACGTCGGATCGCAAACAGCTTCTTCTCTGCAATTTCGACAGGAACAATTGCTTTCCGGGAATCGCGGTCGATTAGCATGAAATCAATTGAAATCAACCGGATTGCAGAAAGAAGCGATCTGCCTGCATCGTCCGAAGATGAAGCCTTCCACTCTCGACCACATCAGATCAATACCGATTCCATGATCATTCGAATTGCGAGAAACCTGTTCTAATCCAGCAGAAAGCACTCACCCAATAAGACGCTTATCAAACACATTGACGGCGCCGACGGCGCTTGAATCGACACCCGCCGCAGAGGGATTCACCGCATCTGAATGTTGAGCGACACGTCGGGCGCACGCTCCAACGTAGCATTCCCATTCCGGGAAGACGCACCCCCTCTCTTAGCCCGTCAATTCGCTCTTGCGATCGAGCAAGCCCAGCTCGATCGGTAGAGGATGAATCGGAACAACGCGACGGCCGAGTTGGTTTTCAAATCTCGCAGATATTGAACAGAAATTCGTGCTTGGCAGACATCGAACGGCCGGAGATCAAAGTAGAGGAACTCCCCCATCGGTTCTGATATCCACACATTTGCACTGATCGACCTCGCCGCGACGCATGCCGATCAGAATGCAAATCAGAAATCCCCAACAAATGTGCGATCGCACCAGATATGCGCCCGGTCGCCAAACATGCATCCGAATTTTGCTTCAGAAGCGTGAGCAACTCCTATTGCCAAAGCGTCGCGCGACGGCGGCGCTTTGCCTCACCACGCGTATTTGAGCGTGCCTTTTCCGGTGTAGCTGGTGACGTTGTTGGAGAACTCGCCCTCGAAGGAGGCGGCGAGCGCGAAGCCGTTGCGCCAGGCGATCTCGGCGCCGGCGGTAACAAGCGCCGCATCGGGTGCCATCGCCGCGCCGTTGACGAGGAAGCCGGAGCCCGGCAGCGCCTGGAACGTCGCAGCTACATTGCGCGCGGTGTCGAAGTTGTGCGCCCACGCGGCACGGCCGCGCAGCGTC